>JAABUL010000385.1_pt1 | contig 94336 bp, 80 predicted proteins | sample 5559151 | NCBI WGS metagenome assembly JAABUL01 (sample SAMN10711876, study PRJNA513368) | rock metagenome | isolation source: Antarctica rocks | place: Antarctica: Victoria Land, Pudding Butte sud | reverse complement strand
AGACGCTGGCGGATGTTGTGAGGGAGAGGGAGGGGAGTGAGAGGACGGGTGGGAGTGAGGAGGAGGGCGTGGGGACGGGGAAGAGGGGGCGGAGGAGTCCGAGGAGGAGTGGACGGTGGGAGATGAGGGGGCCGGTGTGAGGTGTTAAGATTATGGGTCTGTATCATTATTGTGGACGAGTCGGAGTGTGTGCTACTAATGGCGGCCGCACGTGATTCTGGAGCCTCCGAAACTGGCGGCACAGAGGCGACGACTGTGCGCAGGAGCTGATGCTGCACTGCATGCCCGAGGTAAGCGTGACTGTGGTTGTTTGCGACTCTCCGCGCTCCTTTTCGCCTGTCTTTTTGATGGTCGTACAAGACGAGGATTAACGTTTGTTTGCTTCTGTTCCTCGCGTATCACCGAACGACACTTCCTCTCCTCACCGTCTTTCTTCTCCTAAACTCATCCCCTCGCTCTTTTCCAGTCGTTCCGTCTTTCCTTCACAACCTCGCTCCTTTTGCATCCGGGTAACGAGTCACCATATTCCACCTCCATTCCCAGCAAAAATGGGCTCCGGCCACTCGAGCAGGTTCGACTCTTCGGGCCACACCTCCTCCCGCCACGCCGCTTTCAGTCTCTCCCCCTTCTCCACCCTGCGCCCGCACCACTCCTCTCGGTGTGGGAACGAGCACATGATGTACTTTGAGCCTGGCCTCGACGGCCGAGAAATGATGCACGATCCTTTTGAGTACATGGATGATGTAGTGAGTGGACGATGTGCGGGGGGCTTTCCGGGCATGTGGAAGAGACCGCGCGATTGGTACGTTGGTGGTGGTTGTATGGGTCCTGAAGGCGTTCGTTGTTTGAGATGTTGCTGACCTTTACGCTCTTTTGGTTGTGTAGGAGTATGAGGGATAGGGATGCGATTGGGAGGATGTGTATGGATTATTTCAATCAGAGGTTGGGGAGGCAGATGATGAGGGGTGGGGGGATTGGAGGTATGGGTGGTATGGGGATGGGGTTGCCGGGCGTGGGGATGGGAGGGATGGGTATGCCTGGGATGGGTATGGGCGGCATGGGAATGGGCGGCATAGGAATGGGGAATGGGATGGGTAACATGGCAGGCTTAGAAGGCGTCATGGGTATGAACCGGTTACAGGGAATGGGGATGGGGATGCCTGGTGTGCCCGGTATGCCGAATATGCCTGGTATGATGGGTGGAAGAGGTTTAGGTGGAGATGAAGCCGAGATAGGAGAGCTTTATAATGGGATGAGGATGGGACAAATGAATCAGAAGATGATGAGGGATATGCTGTTTGGGGACGACAAAGAGAGGAACGATAAGGACTACGAGCGCAAGCTCTTCGAGAGGTTCAGGAAGTTTCAGATGAGGATGCAGTATCCGGATATGAGGGATATGAACATCGACGATATGGATATGGAAAGGGCGGCGCGCCAACAGTATGGGGGGATGGGTGGCATGGGCCAGAATATGGGGCGGATGGGAGGGGGAGGGGCGATGGGTAATGGATACGGCGGGGGTATGATGGGTCAGGGCATGGGACAAGGCATGGGCATGCATCCAATGCAGCAACAATATGGCGGTATGCAACCAGGTATGGGCGGTTGGCCAGGCATGGGTATGGAAAACCGCATGTACGGGCCTGGAGCCCAGCAAGGCTACGGAAGCGATGGGTACCAGGACGACATGCGTATGGGTGGAGGTCGTGGTCAGAGAGGAGGGCCCCCATGGGCACGAGGCTTCCGGGGCCCGGGTGGTGGTCGCAGAAGGTGGGATGACGACGACGATGAAGATAGGTATGGACGCGGAGGCGGAGGAGGCTACGGCGGTGGCGGTATGGATCGTCGGAGAGGGCGCTACGATGATGATCACGGCGGGAATATGTGGGATCGTGGGGATGATGGTGAGTAAGTACTCGTTCGTGGGTCATCTTTTCCGAGTGCGTACTGATGATCTTCTAGCGACTCGTTCCGGTAGGAGAGACCCTAGACGCCCGTCGCAAGGCCCACACGGTGCACGAAGGCGCGAGCCTCGACCGAACGGCGGCGGCGGCGGCGGCGGCGGTGGAGGCACACGTTTCAACGACGACGATGACCATGGGCACGACTGTCGATGCAGAACAGCGGGGTGTCCTCGTCACGGCCAGCATCAGGGCAACCGTCCCACACAACGAACAAGATCCAGCGACGATGACGACAACAACGACGATCGACCGCGGAACAATCGACAGCGACCATCAAGACACCCTCCTCCCAATAACCGGCAACAACGGGAAGATCCCGATCCACCTCCCACGCACCAACCACGACGAAGACCAGCAAGGAACGCTCCCGGTAACCCGCAACAGCAAGACGACGTCGACCCACCGTACCCCGAAGCACGACGCCAACGCCCATCCGCAACCTACGATCCACCTCCACAGCAGAGACCAGCTCGAGCAGCCCCTTACCCCGAAACAAACCGCGGATCTCCCCCGGAACCCGAACACTGGGAACCCCCAACCCACTACGACGAGCGTCACCAGCGCCCAGATATCAGAGTCACGCCCGTCGCAGACGAGCAAAGCGGTCGCCCACCTCCTCCAATTCCTCCAGCGGGCACGAGACCCGTGCGTGCAACCGAACCTGGACCGCAGAATGTACCGCAGGATGCACCGCGCCGTTCTCCGCCCCCACATCGCCAGCCTGGCAACGTAGCGGGCCGCACGCCACCGCCGGCTGATCTGCCTCCCGGCGCGATACACGTCGACGACTACCAGCCACCGCAGGCTCAGCAGCCACCGAGCCGGCATGGGAGTCCTGCAGTACCCGACAGGAGCACGACGCCGTTCCAGGGAGAGCAGTGGGGTACGCAGCACTCGCGCCTGCGCCCCGAAGACGCTCGAAACGCTGAAGGACGTCCTGGCTCTGGGCGCGAGGTCCCGACCGACGTAGGCGACTTCGAAGATCTGGGTGAAGGCGAGATCGGGGGAGGGGAGAGGAGACCGGGGTCACCACGTTGAGGGTATGGAGTTGAACACCCACGGGCTTCGCTCGTACATCTTTCTATCTATACATTCGTATCATACAACTGCAGCCTTCGAGAATTGCTCGGGCTTCAGCTCGGATGGGGGGAGGCTAGATCAACGCAGCACCCCTAAACATACCATCCCTCACCTCCCTCACCACATCCTTGCGATCGTTCTTGCCAACCAACACCACGCCCCTCCCTCTCCTGCCTAACCTCCCTACCCTGCCCAAACGATGGATGAAATCGATAGTCGTGTGCGGGACATCGTAGAGCACCACGTGCCTGACCGGCAGGGTGTCGACGCCGCGGGAGAGGATATCGGTCGTTACGAGGACGGAGGTCGTGGGGAGGGCGTTGCGGGCGGGAGAAAGGGTGTTGCGGAGAGCTGTGAGAGCTTTAGACGAGGAGCTCGTTCGCGGAGCTGCTGGTGTGGGAGCAGGGAGCGGGTTGCTGAGGGTGCCGAGGAGGGGGGAGGGGGTGTAGGTTGTTGAGCTCGAGCTTGAGAATGGCGGCGGGGTGAGCAGCCGCGGCGCTGGCGCTGAGACTTGTGGGGGCGGAGGGAGGTGGTGGACATTGGTGAACTCGGCGAGGACGTTATCCGAAGAGCTGCGGGAGTCGCTGTCGCGGGATAAGGCTGTAGCGTTGATACCCTTGGAGCGAAGGAATTGTGCGAGTTCGGTGCTCTTCTCGCGCTCGTTGACGAAGACGACGATCTTCTTCTCGCGGCCGAGCATTTCGCCTTCGTTCTCGTCGGGGGCGCCTTCTTTGCCGATGTCCCAGATTACTTGGGCGCAGGCGAGGTTGCGGTTGCCTTGGAAGGGGACCTTGTCGATGTCGACGACGCTGAGCTGGACTCTTCGAGGGATGGCGTGGAGGTTGGGGGTGACGAGGCGTTTGATGGTGGGGAAGCGGCGCTCGAGATATTTGTCTAGACTGCGTGGGATCGTTGCGGAGCATAAGATAAGTTGTTGTAAGCTAGGGCTGGCGCGGTCGATGATACCGCTGGTGGTGGGCGCGAAGCTGCGGTCGAGCAGGCTGTCGGCTTCGTCGATGACGAGGTGGGTGACGCGGGACAGGACGTTTGGGTCTGACTCGGTGATGCTGTGGAGGAGGTGGGGCGTAGTGACCACGATGTCAATGCCTGCGGTGGTGAAGAGGCGCGAGCGGATCATCTTGCCAGTGTAGACGCTGCTGAGGAGGGCGGCGCGGTACTTGACTGTGTGGGAGAGGGACTTGACGAGGGCGCCGACTTGTTCAACCAGTTCTGACGTTGGGACCAGGATAATGGCCCGGGGGCGTGCAGTGTCTTCATCAGGCTGGTTGGACTCAGGAGGCGTAACGTCGAAGGGTCTGCTCTTGCCTGTGGGCGCTGCAATCTGGGGTATTGCTTTGCGTTCTCTCCGTTCTTCAAAACGTCCTTCCTCCATCTCAGCTCGTTTCATGGCGTCAATGACTGGTAGCAGATATGCCAGCGTCTTTCCCGTGCCTGTCTCGGCAGCCAGCAAGAATTGCTCCATCTGTTTCTCGGGCTCCGCCTTTCCGATTCTTCGCCGTCTCGGCTTGTTGATCTCCGTCCCGAGTAGTGCGGGAATAGCGAGACGCTGGATGGGCGTGGGGTTGACATCGGTCACCCTACCCAGCGCCTGCGTGGCAATCGACTGCTTAACGATCGGGAGCAATTCGAACTCATCAAAGGAGTCGCGCTGGGTGATGAGCTCCTTGATGCGCCCGCGCTTCTCGTAGGAGACATTGGCGAGCGTCCGCTGCATCTTGAGCGCATGCATTGGGTCCTTGTTCGACCTCCTGTCATCCTTCCGTCTTGGAGTTGATACGGGCTGGTTGCGAGACGTCCGTCTCCTATCCTGTCTCGATGCTGGAATCCGAGTGGGTGCTTCCAGATCACGCGGGACTTCTGTGATGTTCATCCCGCCGAAGGGACTGTTGCGACTCTTGGGTTTTGGTGCTGGTCGCCCCCAGTCGTCCACTGCACGCGGGCCACTCTTGACGGTGTTGGATAGGGTCATCCGCGACGGCCTGCGCTTCTGCAGCGTCGCCGCGCCTCTTGAAGGTTGCCATGAGTGGAAGATGGTCTTTGCGATCGCGCGCGCCTCGCAGAAGGGACACACTGATGAAGAGAGGCGAAGCATTACATTGGACTGTCCGATCACATGTCGCCTTTCCCAAAAAGTTGAGACATGTTCATGCGGGCAACCTCCTCCTTTGGGATTTGTGTGCAGGGTTGTTCTGGCCTTGATCGCTAGCGTTGTTTCCTTTGTTTATTGACCTTCTTCTCCACACGGCAAGAGCTCTCCACCGCGAAACACATCTGCTGTGCTGCGACTTGCTCCAACCGCTCTCGTTCTCGAGCAGCATGCGATAACATCATCTTCACTACCTTACGCATTCACGCAACGACTCTTCTTTTCAGCGAAGCCAAGCGCATGTCCGGCCGCCGCATTGCTCGCGCCGCCCAGGCTTTCTCTTCCTAGACACCGGGCCAACATTCCTCGAGGCATTGTCTTCACCCGAAACTATTCTTGGCTTCTGCCATGGACTCTGTATGCGATTGACACCACACGAATTGAGAGTGTCGCGTGCTTACCACTATGGTGCGCCAGGTCCAGCCGTTGAGGATCTCCAAGACCACGCCTTCCTCCACTCCCAACAACATGTCCTCGGCACCTTCACGGCCGCTGCAGGAGATTGGGAGCACGGAGAGAAGGAGGAACAGCCCCAGCTACAACCAGGCTACCAAGGTAAGCGCAGCTCGAAGTAGTGGCTGCCACCCGCTCAGGACTGACTTGAGCAACAGAAGATGATCGTCTCCCGCGACTCTTCCCCATACACCGAGAACTCCTCCCCACCTTCGTTCCTCACCAAACCATCCCCACGAGACTTTTGGTCTGGCCGCGACTCCGCCATGTCGCACACTCGCTTTGACAGCGAGAACTCGCCAGAACGGTCACCATCGCCCTCGCCAAACCGACGATCGAGCATCGAGAAGCTCAAGCAAGCCAGTCGAGTCCGAAATAGCAACATCTTCGCGCTCGAGACGAAAGATGCCTACGATCCGAATAGCTTGCCCATTGTCGAGAGGCCAAGCGCAAACCGCCCACTGAGCGAGCAGTTCGTCACCAACAGCTTCACGCGCATGGATTCGATAAGGAAAGAGAATAACCCATTCCGCTCGCCGGAGAAGTCAAATCACAAGCGCACGGAATCCCAGACCACTCTACCCTTCCTCAGTCCAACCAAGGCTGCTGCAGGTGTACCATTACCGGCATCGCCATGGAAGCAGAGCTCGCCCTCTCCCACAAAGTCTTCCCTTGCACGGACTAGCCAATTCGGCCTCCCGAATGCCTTCGATCCCGAGAACGGCGCAGGGTCTGACGATGAGCGCGCTCCAACACCACGAGCACTGCATCGCCACGCGAAGAGTGTCACCTTCCACGAAGAGCCACCAATCATCAACGAGTACGAGCAGCAGACACCAGAGCCTTCAGTCTCGGTCGCTTCAGATCGCGAAGGTAGTTGGGACTCTGACGACTTCTACGATGAGGATATCAGCTTCGATCGCGGTAGTTCCGCAGAGCCTGCACGCGATGACAGCTTCGATGCAGACCTTGAGAATGCCGACAAGACGCCAGTCGTGCTTCCGGAGGACTGGTCTAGAATGTCTCCAGACGAAGCACGGACTGATCTTGTTAACGACGAGGATGATGTATTCAACGGCGACGAGCTTACACAACGCGCCGTTCTCTCCGATCGCGTTGTTTCAGACGCGAGTGACACACGCCCACTACCTCCACTTCCAGGCTTCATGGCCCGAGAACGACGTGATTCCAATGGTCTGTCTGAGGCGGCCGAACGAGCAGCACATGCTCCGCGCAGTCTGCCATCACCACCAAAGCGCGCTTCCTGCAGCAAAGAGGATATCTTGAACATGACTGCGAAGTCGACCCTCACCATGCAAGATCGTCTGGCCCTGATGAGCAATACAAGCGAGGAGAGACCAACGTCCAAGTCGTCTCAGCACACAGTCGAATCTCACCATGAAGAGCTCACAATCACCAATCTTGACACCGGCGAACGATTAGAGATGCAGGTCACCACCACTGAAGTCGATCAAGATTCCATGCTGGACGACATTGCTCCGCCTCGCATTTCTCGCGAGTCCATTCTTCGCAAGGTCCGCGGTGGAAAGTACGATTATAGCGACGAGGACGACGATGCGGTCGAGGAGTCGGAGTATCAGCTTGACAATGATGGCCGACCGTCGATCGCGGAACTCGCACTCATGGATCCAGATCAGGCAGTTCCATCTCGCGAGAACAGCCGGGAGACCAGTGACCTGTACGATCTCCGCGTTGCAGCTGAGTACGTTGAGCAGCATGATGAGACGCAAGTCAAGCCAGAGCCAACAGAGGATGACAATATGATCGACATGAACTCCATCCCAGCAGCTGTGATGGAACCAGATACGGCACTGCGCTCGCCTTCTCGCGCGGAGGACTACGACCGTCAAAGCTCTGTGCTCCATCACAATGTACCACGCGATGACAGCGAAGAAGGAGACGATGATACTGCGAGCCGGTACTCCTCAGCTGAGCCAGATGCTGAAAGCACTATGCTTCATACGCAACGGGAGCCATTTGAGACGCGCAACGACGGCAAAGAGACTCTGGATGAGGCCATGGAGCTATTGACTGTGAAGGACTACAGTGAGCCAAGCAAGCAACAGCAGCAGCAACCGCAAGCGACGCAAGGAGGCTTTCTTGGTCTGCCAACTTACTCAGGCACGGACGATGACTACGACTTCGGAATGAAAGAATGGATTACTCCGTCTCCTCCAGCAGACAACGTGTCCAAAGAGGTGGAGATGAAGAGCGCATTCGATGTCACCGCGAACATGCCTGTGCTGCAGCCCTCTGCTGAGTTTTACACGCCACTCGAAGCTCCACCTACCGAGCGCGATGTCTCGCCTCCAGGCACTCCCGACTCGGTCATCCACATCCAAGATGCAGAGAGAGATATCAGCCCTCTTGGAGAGCTTACCGACTTCCCAGATGAAGAAGGCAAGCGGGAGAGCGATCCTGGTGTGCCTGAGCGTGTGGCCTCGATCAAGACGGGCGGCAAGCTTAAGACGCGCAAGAGTGCTTCGAGAGCAGATATGGAGACCATGGCTGAGCAGCGACGGATCGTGAGCGGCGAGATGTACAACAACCCAGTGCCGAGCATACCAGCACAGTTCCAATCGAATGCCGACGTAGACGTCAACGGCAGTGCGACAGACGTCCGTCCCACATCCTCCGCGAGCGGCTCATCAGCTCTAGAGAAGAGCGCAGAGGTGGAAGAGCGCGAGCGCCAAAAGCAGCGTCAACGCCGCAAGAGTAGGAAATCTGGTGGCAGGATGGACCTGGATTTGGGCCTGGATACTTCCACATTCAGTCTCCATGGCGAGGAGGGTGGTCATGATGGTCTAGGCTTGGAGAAGGAGTTTGAGCGGGTGATCGAGGGCTCGAAGGTAGGTGAACCATATGGCTACTACAGAGCTGGCACTAACGGGTCTGTGCGACTGCAGAAGGGCTATCTCATGCGCCAGAACACGAAGCTTGTGGTCGCTACTAACCGGAACTTCTCGGGTGAGAGCGATGATACGGTCAAGGGTGCTGCGGCAGGTAATGAGCTACCGATGTCTCCTAGTGCAGATGCTGGTACATTCGAGCGTCCGACTTCTGCGAAGGGAAGCAAGAGTCCGAGAAAGCCAAGCGCAGAGCAGTTCATGAAGACTGAGCCGTGGAATGGCAAGACGAGGAGGAAGAGCTTGCGCAATGCGAGCGCGCTTAAGGATGCGCCGTTCACACGTGAAGCTGCTGCTCCTCCGATGCCAGGATACGAGAGCGCAGCGCTTGGTGTCGTGGACGAGGATTATGCTGCTGGCTCTGCCAACTTGGACGATGACGTTGGTGAGGGTGTTGAGCGCGGTCGTCTGTTTGTCAAGGTTGTTGGTGTCAAGGATCTCGACCTGCCCATGCCACGAAACGACCGGGTCGACTTCCAGCTCACACTCGACAACGGCCTTCACTGCGTGACCACCACCAGCCTTGAACTCGGCAAGAGTGCACCGATTGGACAAGAGTTCGAGCTTGTGGTGCTGGACGATCTCGAGTTCCAGCTCACCCTAACAACTCAGCTTCCCGCACCTCCAGCGAAACAATCGCCATCCTCCATCGCGCCGTCTTCGCCCACGAAGAGCGTGAAGTCGAAGAGCTCCAGTGGCGCTTTCTCGCGCTTCCTCTCTTCACCCAAGAAGCGTGCCGAGAAGGAGCGCCTCGAGCGCGAGGCAGCACAGGCAGAAGAGCGCCGCGCACAAGAAGAAGCAGCACGCCGGCGCATCGTACGCACGCCTACCACATGGGATATGCTACATAGCCTCGTCGATGCCTCCTCTGGCTCCTTCGCCCGCGCATACGTCAACCTGAAGTCACACGAGCAGCTGTGCTTCGGTCGTCCACTTACGGTTGATATCCCGTGCTACAACGAGTGGGCTCTGGAAGAAGACCCGCAGGTGGTGAACAGTGTGCGCTCAAAGCGTGGCACGAATACTGGACCTGTGAGACGGCCTCCGTATGTGGTAGGATTGCTGGAGCTGCAACTACTGTACGTGCCGAAGCCCAGAGGTGCTGGAGATGAGGATATGCCCAAGAGTATGTCGTCTGCGATCCGCGAGATGAGCAAAGCGAGAGAGGTCAAGGAGGTGGTGTTTGAGGGATTCCTGTCACAACAGGGTGGCGATTGCCAGGTATGTTCTCTTCCTACCTCTTCCTCTCAACGCAGTCGTTGATACTAACACTGTCCACAGCACTGGCGCCGTCGCTTCTTCCGCCTCGCCGGCCCCAAGTTGACCGCCTACCACGAGCACACGCACCAAAAGCGCGCCGTCATCAACCTGACCAAAGCTTCCCGCCTCGTCGACGACAAGCGCACCCTTGTTACCAACCCGTCCCCATCCAAATCCGGCAAGGGCGGCCGTCGCAAGTCCGCTTTCGCCGAAGAAGACGAGGGCTACGCCTATGTAGAGGAGGGTTTCCGCGTGCGCTTCGCCAACGGCGAGACGATCGATTTCTACGCCGACAACCGCGGGCTCAAGGACGAGTGGATGGAGGTGCTCAGTCAAGTCGTCGGAAAAGTCGACGTAGGGACAAAGAAAATGGGGTGGACGGATCTCGTCCTCGCCAAAGAACGAGCTGGTGTCGTCGGCACCCCTGTGGATGGCTCATCATCGCCAACGAAGAGTGGGACGGATGTTAAGGACTTCTCCGCCCCTCCTCGCACGGCGGAGCGATCGGCTGCGCCTAGGCCAGCGCCGGAGAGGATGAACAGTTATGCGCGCAAGCCTGTTGGGGGTGCGGCGGGGAGCAAGAGCGCGCCGAATAGTCCGATGAAGAGCGCGCCTGCGCAGAGGTCTGGGATGCCCAAGGCGGCGGATTTCGCTGCGAGCAGGCCGAAGACGCCGCCGATGAAGCCGCGGACGGGGCATAGGAGTCGGGATGCTGTTAAGAGTATGATCTTCTAGGCGGGGATGGATGAGGTGGATCGATTGGGGTGGAGATGAGGCTGGGGCGGTGGAGTTGGAGGGGAGAAGAGGCGGGGTCTCGTAGTCTTTCTTTTGGACTGTACACTCGTGGGATGGATGGGTCTTTCATTGGAACTGCTGGCGCAGGAGATGAGAGCGGAGGCGTATTGGTTGATTTGGCAAGTGTAATGATCGATTGATGTTTATGGATAGCGGTTTCGTACATACTACTTTTGCATTGATTTCCACGAACGCAATTCGTCTCAGATACAGGATCGTATCCACGAATACCTTAATGTGGTGAAGGCCGTGAATATGTTTTCATGTTTCATCGTCATCAGAGGATGGGATGAAGTCAATAACCAGTTCTCCAGCCAACCAGCATACTCTACTCTATTTGACGACCATCAATTACCTTCTTTTCCCTGTCATCGCATAGAGTATTTCTTGTGATCTACAATGTCGCCCAATGCAAAAACCATCATCGTCACCGGCGCCGTATGTCCGTCCCATCTATCTAGATACCGTGCTAACGCCACCTCCAGAATCGAGGCATCGGAAAAGCGGTATGCCAACTTCTCCTATCCAAATCTACACAGCGAAACGAACCCATCAGACTCCTAGCCGCTTCGCGCTCCGGCAAACCTCTGGATCTGGACGCAGGAAGCCAGCACGAGATACAGTACCCGCAACTCGATATCACGGATTCCGCCAGCATCAATGCGCTCGCCGACAGTGTTCGCTCCAACGCGCCGAATGGCAAAGTCGACGTTCTGATCAACAACGCCGGCGTGAACCTGGATAACGAGTATGGTCCCGAGAATGCGAAACGGACGCTCGAAGTCAACTACAAAGGCACACTGGAGATGTGCCAGGCTTTCCTCCCTCTACTCCGTCAAAACCCTTCCGCCCCGAGCAGGATAGTCAATCTCTCCTCCATCGCCTCATCACTGAACGCCTACTCCGAACACCTGCAGTCCCGCTTCCGCTCCGCAAACAAAGACCTATCCCTGCCAGAGCTCTCTGAAATCGCCGACTCATACCTCGCCACCATCCCTTCGAAAACCGAAAGCGAGAATGGTTTCGGCCCCCCTAGACGCTCCTACTCCTTCTCCAAAGCCCTCGTCAACGCCTTCACCTTCATCCTGGCGCGGGAGAACCCAGACGTGCTGATCAACTGCTGTTGTCCGGGCTGGGTGGCGACGGACATGGGCCGGTTGATTGGGAAACCGCCGAAGAAGGAAGAGGATGGGGCGAAGATCCCGGTGAGGTTGGCGTTGGAGGATTTGGGAGGGGTGACGGGGAGGTATTGGGCGAATGGGGGTGTGCGGAGTAAGGAGGAGGGGAGTGTGCAGGAGTGGTGAGGTGGGATTGTTGCGGATCTGGTGGAGAGGGGGTTAAAGGTGGTAATGTGTACGAATAGCTGGCTGCTGGATACAATAGTACAACCGTTCTTCGGATACGTTAGGCTTGATACGTGATCAAGAGGGGCCATGGGTGTGGAAACTGCTTTCTGTGTGCTAGCTATCAATCTGTACCTGCGCACTCGCGAAGGTTGGGTATCTATGCTTTTCCATATTCATCATCATCAATCGCTGTTTCATATGCGCCAATGCCACGCTTCCGTCTCATAGCCAGTCCAACGTTCGATCGTCCCCAAGCCAACCCCTTCCCTTCCCACGCTAAAGCAATGTCACTTCGCAAAAAATTGCCTCATTCATAGAGGTCCTCACTCTCACCACTCTCGGATAGCATATCTTCCCCCTCCCCATCTGCCTCCGTATCCCCCTGGTCCTCAGATTCTACAGTCTTTATCACACTCGCCAGCGACCTCGTAGGAAGACCGGTCTGGTCGGGCTCCCAATACTCGAGATCGGCGAGGAGGTTCTCGACGGTGGACAGTGCCGTCTTGGACTCATCGTACTGCACCATGACCTCCGGGCTGAGACCGGCGTTGTAGCGGCGCCTGACGCTAGCTGGCGTCTCGTCGTCGTCGGCTGCGTTGAGCACCGCGCTCACCTCCGTCCGAAGGCGGAAGAGGAAGTCCCTCGCATTCTTCATCGTCGCGAACATGGCTTCGAACTTCCCGCGCGGCGCTTCGTCACGATACGCATTCCTGAGGTGCGCAGAGCAGACCTTGACAAGTTTGCGAGTGGTGTGGATCCGGCTCGCATCGAGCGACGAGTTCCCGGACAGTACATCCTGGGTGAAGAGATGATCTTGCACCCAGTCGCAGGTGAAGTTGCGGGTTGCTTTGCTGGACGCGAGTATGATTGGAAACTTCTCGTGCAGAAGCCATTGCAACAAAGTGTCGATGACCGAGACTGGTGCGAAAGCATGTATGTTCTTGAAGAAGTGGAGGGCTTTGCGCTCCTGACCCTTCCATTGAGGGACGGTATTGCTGAGCACCGAAACGAGCGACTTGCAGAGCTGGTCTTCCGCGTTCTCACAAAAGTGCAGACTCGTCCAGAGCAGCGGCTGGAGCTTCGCCTCTTCGAATTCCAGGCCTCGTATCATCCGTCTCTCGACGTGCGGGAAGAGATCAGGGTGTGCGCCGTCTCCCACCAACAGGCCAATCAGTTTGCTTGGAGCATGATCGGCCCAATGACCGTTGCACTCGCAGAACCTGCATACAATGGTGTATAGAAGCCATTGCGTGCTGGATTTGTCTCCATACTGCTGTCTCACACTGCGTTCAGTGAGTATCGCCTCAAACTCCTTGATGGTAAGGCACCAGCCACGTGATGTCTGGACGCGTTCGTCCCCAGAAGCGCTGAGTGCGTGGAAGGCGACGGAGAGGTCGACGTGTGCGCTTAACAGCTCCAAAAGAAAGGCGAAGAGTGGTGTATGATCCCAAAAGTTGTGTCTCATCCACTGCCAGACTGTCGGATGCTTCTTCCTGAGCTCCACATCCCAGCGCATGTACATTACTTCGAAGATCCACTCTAAGTAATGGTTAGCCAAGACAAGGCGCGTCTCGTACTGGCCTTGCGTGGCAAAGCCGGATGCAAATGCTAGATATTCAGCCCAGTCGCCTGAAACCGTATCGATCGTTTGCTCAAGCATAGCAGAATGATTCCTGATGACCGCATCGGCAACCGACTCATATTCTCCCAGATCGCGCTCGTGGAGCGAGATTAGGCACGTCTGGATCATATCGTAGAGCGCAGAGCGCACCTTCGGGATCCTGCAGTTGAGGATTGCTTTGAACGGCGCTTGGCCCTTGCAAAAAGGCTGCAGTACGTAGTCGGCGACGGTAGGCCTTGTCGTCAGCACTTGTGTGAGTCCAGCTTCGAGCGGAGCGAGCTTGCTCTCACCATCGGGATCAGCGACTAGAACCCGGAGGGCGAATTGGGCTATAGTCTCGCCCATGCAAGCATCAAGATCGACAACCGAAGTGCTTGACGGCATCTCTTCGTCGGGCTCGTGGCTCCGAGATTTCTGGAAGCTCATAGTACTTGGCGAAATCTCTTCGTCAGATTCTGTGGGCGCAGAGACCGCATGCGATGAGAATTGCGCTAACAGCCAGGCAACGAACCTGCCGAACTCGTCGTCGAAGAGCGCGGCAATCTGTACTCGCCAAAGATTACTCTTCACAATCTCATCTGACAGCCCACGCGGTACTTCAACTCTTGGCAGGACGCTGTGTTGAACTGAAGCTGGCACTATGTTGTACTCCCGTCCTTGCGCGGCATAGGTGTTGCGCTGGTAGAAAAGGACGTAGCCATTGTCGACTCGCTCGATCCCATTGGGACCTTGGCTACCACCAAGGCACTGCTTTCGCACTTCGACACTGCCGCCCGAAACGGGAGTGGATTTTGTGTCTTCGACCAAGGTCCAAGCATCTGGGTGGTTCCACGGCAGACCTGGCGTCCGGACGTATGACCAGTAATGTCCGAAGCTGAGCGAGCCCTGATGAACTATAACACCAGCCAGCTCGAAGAAATCTGGCTGATGCGGAGATTGCGGAGCTTCGAGGTAGTCGCGCTTGTAGACCGACATGTCGATTTGTTCCGGGAAGTCGAAACGATCGTTGATCTTGTTCTCGCCCTCTTGGATGTTCTCGAAGGCGAATCGTTTCAGACAGAGCGTTAGGCTGTCCGGCACTTCTTCGAGACATGTACGTCTCATGGCGGTGACAAGCTTACCCTCACCCTCTTCGCAAGTCATGCACTTATATTTGTTAGCTCCTGCCAAGGGCTCTCCTTGAACGAATTCATCAAGGCTTTCATGAAGAGTGCCCTTCTCCTTGACAGTTACCGACAATTCGGTGAATGACTCCTCGCGAGACGAAACATGGCCGCAGTCACCTTTCACCTGGGTCACCGATTTCCCCGTGAAGAACTTCGTCAAAGACCTCTTCTGCTCCTTGCCTGGCATGTTGTCCTCCAGCCTGCTCAGCATTGTCGTGTAAAAGGTGTGGACGTCTTCCTGGACCCCAATCTGCACACCCAGTATGTTGGCGAGTTTTAAGGTGTCCGCAGCCTTTGCATTATGGTTTTGCATGTACCCAAATAGCGACTGGAGTGCAGAGAGTACGGGTTGTTTGGCATCACCCAGGACCGGTTGGTCCAATATAAACTTGCGGAACTGCAGATTGGCGAACAACTGCTGCAGCAGCGAGTTCATATAACACGTCATGCCTAGATTCATCAGACCAGCGCTGGTATTAGCGGGACGCACCCATTCCTTGGCACCAGGAAACTGTCCCGTGGGATCATGTTCGGCCCTTCCTGTGGCATGTCGTACTGTGTTGAGGAGGCTTATGTAGTCGGTTTCCACGGTGTAGGTCGAGCGCATCAGGTCGTAACTGTGACGAGTAGAAATATTAGCGAGTGTCTTCAATATGTGATCGACCTGAGATGGCCACAGAGCGCTGCATGGTCCTTCATCCTGTCTCGGAGAATGTTTCAATTTGACTTACACAAGCGATCTGCTGGGTGGAGACACCAGCGGGTACGACTGATGCCCTTCGGTAGGGAAGAGCATTGCCTCCAGCAATCGAGGAGGAAGATCGTCCAAGCGGAGTGGTATGTTGTGGCTCATGAGAACTTTGACGGTGCCGCTCAACAACTGTAGAAGCCCGGCGATACCATGGTCTGGAAGGAGGTAATCCGGAGTCTCTGTGTGTTGATATGTCGAGAGTTCAGTGATAAGCGCATTCGCGAGTTGGCGAAGATCATCCTCGGATCTTTGCAGCGTGTGGTCGGCATCGAGTACGGACACGAGGAGAGTGAAGTAATTCGCTGACAGTCCGTTCTTGTTCAGGGCCGCAGAAAGAACTGGAAAAAGCGTGCGCCAGAAGAAATGGGCCATGTCGCGAGAATTGCGGGCGGGCTGGCTCATGCTGGTGATTTGCTCGGCGATTCTCTCACTGAAATCAACAATCTCGTCGAGCAGTAGCCTCTCGTGGGTCTGAGCCATCTTGGCCTCACATGAACTGACAGCTTGCCAAAGGTCATCGTCTGCTTCACAAGCGAGTAGCAGAGTGTAGTAAACTGAAGTCGATAGCTCCGTACGAAGTGGCGTGTGCCCTGAGCGAGACGGCACGTCGCACGGCAAGTCTTTGGCGCTTGAGAGCAGATTGTGCATTCGCGAAGCAAACCCCTCTGGGTCGAGGAAGTAGCACTGAAATTGATCGGCTGGTCGCTCTGGAGTAAGGTTAGATGAGTGTAGAAAGTCTTCGACCATAAGGCAATCTTACCGCAGAGAAAAAGTGTCAACACGTTTACGACCTCGAGCAAAAGCTGTCCGTCCAATTCACGAGTTTCATCCATGATCAAGTCAGTCAACAGTTGGACTCCCCGAAGGTGGAAGTCTTGGTCAACCACTGCAAGACGTGTGAAGTCGTGCTGGTGTTTTTGCAATACGAACAGGGAGTATCTCGTCCTGAAGGGCTTGTTCGGCGGGAAGAGAGTCTCCATACAGGTTTGTTTCGACGCAACCTTTTCACGGGCGTCAAATGACAAGCGTACGTTACTCAAAAGGTAAAAGGTCTGTGGTGCGGTCAGCAGAACGCATTGTCACAATTGCAGCGTGTAGGGAACTTGCCTTCTCTGAGAGACGGTCTCCTCCAGACAGGAATGCCTCAATCGAGCTGTATTGCGCAAGGATTTCTCGTTCGACCGGTCCTGCAGGTGTGAAAGCCTTGTCAATGTCATGGCCAAACGCGAATTTTGGACAGATCATGAGCACACCTGTGTGATAAACACCAACTTCAGACAACGTTTTGCCCGATTCCTTCGTTATCTCCAGGCCGCCGGCCATCACTCTGTTCTGAGCAGTACCAGTCGCATTCGGCAATTGGAGCAGCAGATCAGTAACCGTCGTTGATTGTCGTGCGATGACATGGACCGTCGTGGGACGGATTTCGGAGCTGTGAATCTGGATATCAAACGTTATGCCATCGGGCGCGTTGTCGGCCGCTTCCACCACCAATGTTTCAGGTCCGGCGATGAGTCCCAACGTAGCCGTTGTCTCCTGGCTCTTGCGCAAGACGTGTAATAAAAGGTCCATGCAATTCAGAAACTGTTGCTGATAGACAGGCGATTCCTGATGTGCGAGATTCTCGAAGTCTTGGCTCAGCGTCTTCAAGAGGACTCTGGTGAACTCACCATGACAGTGAGAGACGGACGCAGGCTGCGGCACGGCAGAGAGCGGAAAGTCGAATAGCATGTCAAGGACAGCTGTGGTTGCCACCTTCACAACGTCGGATCGCGTTGATGATAAGGCGAAGCGAACGATCGCGTTCCAAAGAGGGAGTTGCAGGATTCTGGTGTAGTCGGTCTGTATCTCGGTCGAGCCGCGCTGATATTTCACCTTCGCCCAGATGACGTCCACGAGCTGTGCAGTCACCAAATCCGCTGAGAGTGACGGTACGTGCTCTTGCATAAAGTTCTCCCAGAGACGAGTTGCAGCCGCCTGCCCGTCGCTCTTGGCCCCTATCTTGCGAAGCTCCTCCCAGGCAGCATTTCGCACTGCGGGGACTATGTCGGCACTCCCGAATACGTCACTGAAGAGTCGTTCGCATGTGAGTATGCTGACTGTGTCTTCTGTCGTCTCCATGAGAGACAAAATGGTGCCAAGTCGAACGGTGACGCCATGAGTATCGATCGAAGAGCTCTCATCGCCGTTGTGAGCCCGTGCAGAATGGCAGAGCTCGTCAACAGCAGCAGAGACGGGAAGTAGACTGAGGATGAAAGTGATATCTTCCTTCGGAACACCAGAGTCGAGGAAAAGTTTGAGCACTTCAAATGCGGTTGTGGCATGCCGTGTCATTCCAAGAACCTCAGGAACACAGTGCTTGTAGATTTCCGCTCGCTGCGCTAGCGTCGAATGTGAGCCAGCGTAGTTGGCAATCGCAGCCATTGCATGGTATCGGAGAGAATGCACTTGAATGGATGGCGCTTCGTTGTCTGCGTGTTTGAGCAGTCGGATGCTGATAAAAGCAAGCCTCATCCCATCAGGCTGACGATTAGGATTTGTGGTACACTCGATGGCCATCACCATCTCAGGAAAGAGATCCAGCGCCTGCTGGCCAAGCTTAGCAATGGGTGTAGTGGCGTATTTCTCCGCGATGTAGAACAGTTGATCCATGTTTAGGAACTGCAACACGTGCTTGAGGACCATGAACGCTGCTTTGGCAAAATCAGCCTCGACGCTGGTGGTGCCGGTTTGCCACATGATATCAGTCTCGATGTTGGTGTGAGTGCCAGTTGCAGCCAAGAAGACGATCACGTCTCGACCTTGATTGATGAGCCCGGCGTGCGACTCTGGGCCGAAGATATATGCTGTCATTTCATTCTCCCGCAGGAACCTGACCGCATACTGTACGATGGGATGTTCGAATCCCTCGTTTGTTTGGCCCCAGGAACCGTAGATCTTCGACAGTCGGATTTTGAGCGCCACGATACCAGCGTTCCGAACGTCCATGATGTCACTGCGAAGGAATGCCAGTGCGCCTTGGAAGAACCATGATGTGCCAAGAAGTGCATTGACGACGTTGAGGTTTCGACCCGATATGCGCATCAAGGAGTTCGAAATGGAATCGTTGTCGATTGTTTGAGGAATCAGTGCATCTGAGGGACTCTTGAGAAATCGTTCGTACAGATCGCCCGCGGAAGCCCCTTTGGAATCTTGGGTGTGCATGTGTAGGAGACCTTCTCCAGAATTGAGGAACAGCTCGTGGAACGAGGTTGGGAGGGCACGAGGGTGTTTGCCACATATGCTTGGCCTGATCGACTGGTGGAGAACTTGGAGCACCTCCTCAACTTGATCTCTAGCGAACACTCCAAGTGTCAATCGCGCTTCGGCAGAGTGTCGGAAAAGTGTGAGCGCACATCCGAGTATCTGCCAGGAGTTGGCGAGTTGTCGTGCTGACCCACTGATGTCCTGTATGAGCGTGGTAATAGCAAGAATGACATTGTCGTCTGCAAAGTGCGTGTAGCCTTGAGCCACGACGTCCAACAGCCTGTCGGACCGGTCGCCGTCCAGAAACCGTGCCACGGCCGCACCATGGCGATCAAACACTTGGACGGCTAGTATGACATTGTTGAGTGGTACTACTGTCTGCGGTGGAGTGGATCCATGCGCTGAGTCGCGCCTCGACAGCGCGGTTTTCACTACGTCTGGTAGCAGTGGGATGATGCGTCGACAAAGCGTCTGGAGACCAAGGAGCAGGTTTATCACCGCAGTCTGCATGCGAATACTGCCGATGTCGACCATTCGCTCGAAAAGGTCGCCTTCTCCCAGTAGTGCCCACGACACGTTAGCCAGTAGACTGAAGAACTCCACATCGCTTTCGAGGTAATGTTGGCCCCAGGAACCGGAATCGTTTTGTGTCGCTTCGATATGGTTCGCGAACGCATCACACAACCAGTAGAACAGTGAGGTTTCGACGTAGCTGTTGTTCGACAATCGCTGTTCAATCTGCCGGAGTTGTTCCCAAGGCGACGATGGGTCGGTGGTCTGGAAAGACTCTACGTACGATACTGCCGTGAAGCCAGATTCGTCCTCGATTTGGATGGCGTTATCCATGTTCGACCCCATGTCTTCAGGGCCACCGACTTCTTGGATGACGACAGAGCCTTCGGGAGACGCGCCGGGATCTTCACTCAACCTCTGCCGCTTGCGAGCCAGATCCGGGTTGTTGTCTGCTTCGTGGTCGCGCGGAGAAGATGTTGTGCCCACGGGAGCCATGACCTGAAAGTAACGCGGTGACGCCTACCAGATTGCGGGTGAGACTAGCATCATGGCCGTCTGCAGGAAGTTGCGGAATGTCCTTTAAAAGTGCGACGTTAGCAAGTATCACCCAAGAATTGTGTTAGGTTAGCAACTGTAAGGCTGTGGCTACGGCCGTGGCTGCCTGTGGTCGTCTCAGTGGTCTCAGTGGTTCAGTCTTTGGTGAGGCAAACGGTGACGCCTTTGTAACTCCAAACTCCAGGAAGCAACAATAGCGAAGACACGAAATATCGCGAGGCTGTCAATGCATGTGATGTTGAGTAAGGTTGTCGCGTCTATTGATCGGCGTTGGCGCTCGGACGATGTTGCAAAGCTCCAAACGGACAGTGTTCATAGATTAGAGTTTTCGCTACGTCAGTCTTGGCAGGTGCGAATCACGTGAATTCAAAAATGTGAACAACAACGCCAGTCCTGAAGAGCATGGCGGAAGCACAGAAAGGTGGAAAGCTCATTCACAGAACAGCGTCGCCGTTCGCGACACCTAACGTGTAGGTAGGCAGTGCTGGGCCCTACAGTTGATAGTACAGGAATTGACAGAATTCAGAGCAAAGCTCAACCAACCACACCACGATGTTGTCGTGAACCTGCTAGTGAGGTTAGACTTTGCGCTTCGAACACCGCTCACTTCTCATCTCTAACTTCATCACAGCCTGCTGCGCTCCATTGCAGCTCATGAAGCCGCTTCGAAGTCATCGAAAGGCAAGCGAAGCCGCAAGCGCAAGCGGACGGCGACAGAAGCCAAGGCAGCCAGGACAGATGCACCTTCAAAGCCCACGCCAGAGCTAGTCACCCCAGATGACCAGCTGGAGGCACCACCCGAGAATGTGCCCAGCCCAGCCACTCCTTCGATCTCATTACCAATCCGCAAGCATGTCCTTCTCGGTTTCAACGAAGTGACACGCCACCTTGAGGCTCTCTCCGCTCACTTCAAGCAGCCGGCTGAAACAAAGACGCCGGGCGGGCGCGTTGCAGCAGTGTTCCTGCTTCGAGCACTGGACGATCTCATCTACTCGCATCTCCCAACACTCTGCCACACAGCATCGAAGGCCAGCCCGGAGAAGCCTGCAACGCGGCTCGTCGTACTGGACACTCGCGCCGAGAGTGACATCGCCGAAGCCCTAGGAAAGCCTGCAAGAGTGAGTGTACTAGCTGTCCTGGATGCTAGTGACGATGAGGCACCAGGATTGGCCGAAGTGGTGGCCTATGTCCGCGAGAACGTTGAGCCGGTCGAGGTGCCTTGGTTGCGAGATACCATGGCCGGGAAGTGGCTAAGCACGAAAATCGAGTCGCTGTAATCGAGTTTGCAAGCCGAGTAACGTGGTCGAGTGGTTTCCAAAACAAATTCGACCCGCTGTGCTCGCCCACTGCCTGTGACGATGTCAACTTGACCATTTGCTAACGGCGGAATACCTAACTGTGGGTGGCTCAAATCGGTTGCCGAATGACATCGACGATATCTCCTAGAACGCAGCGCCCCTCGCGCTATGGTGCTGCCAACGATTCTGGTAGGCTCATAGAAAGGAATAGAAGGTGAGCTCGGATCACGTGGTATGGTGTCGGTTTCAAATTGAAGATACTCAATATTCGACGCTCCGTGGAGCTGTCTACCCTGTCCTCGCGCTTTGCAAATGCTTTCGCAACAACGCCAAGTCGCCACGTGCAGCCAACTAGTATATGCCCTGCGTCCGGTACTGGAAGGTATCGTAGAGCCTGTCGTAAAGTCAGCGGATGTCAATGTCATGCCCAGCTGTAAGTGCGATACCTCGTGTAATAAGACCCCAAACTCTTCGTCACCAGATCCTCTGCCCATTCTCTCGCCTCCTCCTTACTTTTCTCCAGAACAAACCTTGCCCTGATCGCAGACACTACGCTCGGCAGTCCGCCGCCATAACATGCCATCTTGCTCTCCTTGCCCATCAGCTCCACAAGCGTGACGATGCGCTCTGCCTCTCGTCTCAGGGCCTGGAAAGCATCTTTCAGCAGCTCCTTGAACTTAAGAAATGCTTCGCCTTCCACACCGCCGAGAACTTCGACATACTCGAAAGTGAGCTTGAATGGGGCGGCCTCAAAGCCCATGTTACCGGGTGAGTTGGACAGCATGAAGCCGAAGTCGATATGAATCATGTGACCATCTGAGTCAATTAAGATGTTGCCGTTGTGTCGGTCCTTGAGCTGTAATATGTAGCTAATGATGCTGTATGCGGCGAGACTCTCGGTGAAACACTCGATAGCTTTGAGATACTGAGGTGAGTCGGTCGCGCCAAAGGTCTTTGTAAAGTGGTCTTGCAGTGAGGCGATGCGCTTTTTGGGGTTCGTGCCGGCGGCGATCGAAGCCAACGTCAACGACCGTTTGAGCGAGTGCAGCGAGACGGCACTAGTGATGGTCTCAATCAGTCCAGAAGACTCACCAGTGACCAGGATGCGCATCGTCTTAACCCAAGCGTCCACGTTATGCTCGGACCAGATCTTGGAACAGACGCCGATCAACTGGCACGCAAACGCTTCTTGTCTCAGATCATCGCCAGTCTTGACGATGACGGAGATGAGGTCCCAGTTCTTGGCCCACCCGTACGGTGAGGATCGACGGATGCGTTCTTTCTTCTGCTCCCAAGCTTCACCAAAAGTAGCAGCCGACGGATCGTCTCGATCGCCCTTCCGCTGGATACCACCTGTCTTGAAATCGTTCTCCATGCGGTCGGCACCTCTTCCAGTATTGATCTTCGGATCTGTTGGCTGGTCTCCAGTATCGCCTTCGAGATCGGAGGGCTCGAAATGTGAAGCCTCTTGTGTAGCCCTATCCATTATCGTGTCGAAGTTGGGCCCTTGTAGGCCATCATCAGTCAGGAAGCTCTGCTCCTCGAGAGACTGCATACTAGCAATGATCTTCGCCTTGATGGCAGCAACCTCAGGTTTTGGTCGCTTGGCGGCGCTCAATTCTAGTTGCGCCAACATTTGCGAGGCGGTACGCATATGATCCGCCAGTGCGGACACCTCAGCCTGGTTCTGGCTCTGCGTCTTCGAATACGCCGTCGGTCGCTGTCCAGGGCTACTCGACCTGCTTATGGGTCCCTCGGAAGTGCGCGGTGTCGCAAGAGCTACAGTGGACATAGCACTGAAGCCGTTCGAAAGCCGCGGTGGGTCTCTCAAGCCGTTGTAGGCGGGTCTGGTCCGGGGACTGTCTGGCGCTTGCTTTCTCTGGCCGTCGAGGTCCTGCAACAGTGCAGCACTGGAGAGGTCGCCACTAGCTGGCTCTAGCACGCTGTCATTGCTGAGGACCTTTTCAGGAGATTGAAGAGATATCTCTCTCGCGGCATCGGAGGTGTCGAACAAACGCCTTCGTTGCCGATCTTTATCAGACAGAATGGTCGCTAGTAGCTGCTCGTTCTGCTCGCTCTCGGCGTCAAAATCAAAGTCTTCGCGCAACACTTCCAACATCAGCAGGTACGGAACCTTCTCAGCACTGTTCAGACTGGTAGCTTCGGCTGGGTTCAGCCGCACAATTCGATGGTGTCTGCTGCGGCTCGCGATCCCATCGACCAATGTCGGCGGGCAGATTGTAGGGATGTCAACCTCAGCTGGGAGATCTTGTGCAATAAGGGCCAGCTCAGCTCTCAATGCACTCAGTCGAGCCTGCTTAGGAACAGTGACCAGTCTTGAAGAGATTCCTTCGAGAGCTGTCAGGAATTGCGTCTCGCTGCGGAAGTAGTTCTGCCGTAGCAACGAAACTCTTTGGCTGCCAGTCACCGATGCAGGGGTGGCTCTCGGAGCTTGTGAGTGTCTTCGAGCCATCTCGCCAGGTCGTCTCGGGACCCCCGGCGAGACAGGCGCACTCGCCGCGATGCTTGCTTTCCGTTCCTCCGGAAGAGACGACGAACTACCATGCGCCGCATAATTGATTGTTACCGCAAGGTATTGGCGATGAGCATGCCGTCTTGGCCCATCGCTGCGAGGAGTATTCGGCTGAGTACGTGGTGTGACAGCGCCGTTCGTGTCGACTGGTGCTGGTCGCCGACTCTTCCTCTGGGTGCCGTCCCTGGGGTCAATGGACCCAGATCTTTCTCGTCTTGACGTGGTCGTGCTGCCCGTTACCGTCCGACTACGTCCGAGCTTCTGCGGCTGTGCCTGTGGGAGTGTTTCCGAGATGAGATCCTCGATTGGCCTCGTTCTCCTTGACTGTGCTACAGCGAGTGGTGCCACATGCTGCGCTAGGAGAGGGACACCAATACTGCCCAGCACCAAACTCGCCAAAACTGTCACAGGCAGCACATTCTCTTGTATTCGCTCTCTACGTAGAGGCTCCGCACCTCCGAACACAATTCGTTGTACTTTGTTATAGACTCTTCGGCATGTCTGGAAAGCGTTCGAGGCGGGTTGGGACGAGAGGTCGTGCAGGTAGGTCTGGAATAGCCAAAACGTCTACAACATTGCCGTCAGTGGCCTTATAATATTCGATCGTCGGCTTCTCTCCATACCAATAATGCTCCATTGACGGACTCTTCACACAAGTCTATTATAAACTCCTCCAATGCCATGGAGTCATTGTCGATGGACATAAGGAGGTGGCATAGCTGCGGTAGGAAGAACTCGATCTCCTCGTAGCTGAACTGTCGCAGCTTCGAGCAGAGCACGAAGTGTATGCCGACATGCTCGGCATAGCGACTAGGAACCAGTCAGTTTGGAGATGTATATACTGGTAGCGATTGTCCCTCACGCAAGGTATGCGACTGTCAAGGACGGGTCTTTGTTGAAGTGCTCGGAGTCCAAGAAGCGCTCGAGCAAGTTCCAGCTCATGGAGGCTGTTTCACGTCTGTCGTACCTGAGCACGAATCGTATGTCATCTTCCGCTCTCCATTGATCGAAGCACTGCCGGCTTGTGCTCTCCTGGCTGGTGACGATGCTTGATTAGATCCTTACACTCTTCAGCAGTATATCGCGTTGTGAAATATCAGATTCGCAGCTTGTCCATCACATTCGTCGAGTTACACGGAGACTCGGAAGGGTTCTGCCAAGCGTGTGGTTGTTCTTGAAAGGTCGACCGGTTTCGGGATTGAACTCTTTGTCCGTAGGGCTGAACATGGCAATTTCCAATACCGACCTCAGAGAAGACAGATAATGTTAACTTGTGCCCTTAGAAGGACACCGGCACATAGTTTCTCACATACTGTGAACATGGGCTCTCCTACATGCCCAAGAACCAAGGATACATTGTTGTGCACTTCACCAGCTAGGACAGACTTCTGGTCCTCGAGAATGCTATACCTCCTGGTCTCTATCGTCTATGACCTTCTAAGCTTCCCTCAGCAGAGGTCCGACCTTAAATGGCTCCACGGCTTCGAATTGCAGTGCCTTCGGCAACCCATCCTGGCACCAGTGGACAGTGCCATATCTCAACCAGTCAGCATAAGTACCCTCCACCACATCCGAGCCTTCATGCTTCCTCCACAAGCTGCCCAATGTATCTCCCATGACTCTCAAAATCAGGCCATGCGCCAGCTTGAACCCAAAACTTCTCCTCAAACACTCTTCCACAATCTCTCTCGCCTTAGCCTGGTCCTCAGTTTCCGTCTCGCCCTCCTTCGGAAGAGATAGCGACATCAATCGAAACGCCTCCGGCCCGTTCCAAGCAGTCAACTCGTTGATCAGCTGACTGCCCTCCATGTAGTGAATCGCAAAAACATGCTCAGCGACATACTTCGGGCCATCCCACCCATCTTCTTCATCCACCAGCCCCATCACCATAGTCATGGATTGCCCCTGTATGATGTAGTCCGTGAGCATCCGACTGACTTCCTGCTGCTCGAACTTCCGTCCGTTTTCCTCGAATGCGAGCGAATCATCGCCTTCTCCTAGGAGTGGAATACCTTTGAGCAACGGACTTGCGTGCATACCATCCGTGCTCGTCTTGCCACCATCTGCGTCCCACAGCGCGAGTAGTAGACGTTGGCAGCGCTCGAACATCGGGTTGTTGCGGCGTGAGCACAAGAAGTAATTCGTCAGTGCCCTTGCCTCGGGACCACCCATGTTGTACGAGAGCACTTCGTATGGCGAATCCGGGTTGCCAATACTCTTGTTCCACAGATGCTCAAGATCTCCGATCTGTATCATGCCCACGTCCGCATACACACCACCATACCTCAACAGCAGTGGCCAGCGCACAAGATCGGAGGTATGCTGTGGTCCATACGTGCCACCAATGGTGCCATCTCTGAACGCCTTCGGAAAGACCTTCGGATCGGAAGTGTCCAAGAAGTTATTGATGTTAAGTGGTGAGCCAGACACAAGATTCATCACCCGCACGACCCAGCCGGAGCGAAAGAAGCGGCGATGCCATGTTCGGACGTTTCGTTTAGTGTATGGGTGGAGTTTAGCAAAGCCAGAGTTCCAGAAGAGCCATATATTCTTCTCGCCAGACACTGGTGGAGGGTTGGTGAGGTCGTGGTCAACGTCGGCATCTGGGCGGAGGTCAAGCTGATCGAGGGGTATATCGCGGCATCCGGACGGTAGTTTGTAGTTCATTTTGACTGAGGCGTTGTTCTCGGCTGTAGATTGTGGTCCAAGTGGCATTGGACAAGAAGCTGCAGGCTTGAAGTTGGTCTTCCACGATTTGGAGAGGAATGTAGTTGCGAATTTCAACTCTTTTTAAGTCGGGACGGGAGAGTATATATATCTCACTTACGTCGTATCTGGTAGCTATCGCTCACGGCCGAAGCTGAGGGTTGTCATATCGCTCCTTGCTCAAGATGGCTCATCGCGCTAGTGCTCGATCAGGAAGGTGGCGAGAGAAGGTTTGGCTGCTTGTGCTTGAGAGTGGCTATGTCCAAACTATTCTCTTTCGAAACGTTCTAATGAGCAATAGCTCTATTGAAACGTTCTTATGAGCAATAGTTGGCCGGGAAGGCACCAGTCCTCCCTCTCAACTCGCCCTCCCACCAATCATCCACGCTATCCGTCTTCTTCACAATCCGAATCCTGTCGCCTTCTCTGAACGCAAGATCACCCGGACTCTGTCCTTCAAAGTCGAACAGTGCCGTGACATACTGGATAGGCTGGCTCGTAGTCCGCTTCGTAGGAATGGGTGGCGGTGGCTTCTTCTTGGCTGCTGCCATCGCCGATGCGCTAGACGCGATTGAAGACGCTTGAGACAACCGCCGTTGCTCGAAGTAGTCACTACCACCGTAAGGAGCGGCAGAGGGCATCGGCGAGATGCCATTGATTGGTGTCTGGTAGCGCGATGGTGGCGTTGTAGCATCGCTGGCTGCGTATGATGGTGTTTTGCCGGGATAGCTGGCTGGCGTTAGGGCTGTTTGGTTGTAGCCGTAGGGTGGTGGTGGCTTCTCATAGCTGCCGTTGCTTGGGAGTGGGCTCATCTTGGGCTTGCTGGCGAAGTTGATGCCGGGTGAGACGGCCGGTACAGTTGGTGAGTAGATACTGGGCGAGTACGCGACAGGCTCAGGTGCAGTGTGGCCGGGGATGCCGCCAGGCCGAGGAGGCTTTGGCGGTGCAGGCTCGTATTGGTCGTATTGTTCTTGCTGCGGCACAGATGTAGAGCTGTTCCCAGATGTGATTGCGGGTCTGCCGGGAACTGTTTGGCTGGTCTTCCGATTCGCGACGGTGCTCGTGACCTTATTGCGGATGCCGAGCCCGGTGACTGTGCTCTTGTCCTTGTCAGGGAGGTTCATAGACTGGTGAACCGCTCTACCACCAGCTATCACGGAGATGCCGCCTTCAACCTCATTCCTGAGAGAAGCGAACTCGCTGTCCCACGCACTGATGATCTCGTTGTTCGCTGGAGCTGGATTGGGGAACCCAAACCTCCTCGTGTAACCGTCCAGAACCGTGTACAGCTGGCCAACGAGTGTCGTTTGAAGTATCACCTGGCTGGCAAGGATGTAAGGCAGCAGGCTCAAGATCGCATCCGTCAATGGTGGGAATGTCTGCTTAACCTGGTCGTCGGCAGTCTCGTATGAGATCTGAGCTTGCGCCAGATTGGCCTCATGAACAGTCAGAGCCTGCTCTTCCTTCGCGGTTCGTTGACCCTTCTTCCTCAAATGATCTGCTCGACTCAGATACCGCTCGTAGTCCAGTTTCATATTGTCCCGATGCTTCAACGTCTTGTGCAGCAGTTTTGTGTGCTGTTTCGCCTCTTCTGCCGGTCGAAGGCACTTCGTTGAGATCATGGCGACCTCTTGAGCCAAGTCTGTTCTTTCGGTGTCGTACTCCTTCTGCAGGCCTAGACATTTCTGCATGAATTTGCCAGGCGTTTCGACCGGTCGATGGCGGCCTTCCGGGTCGTTCGTAGGCTCAATGGGTTTGTAGAGGTTCGCGAAGGCTTCGGAGGTGTCGTACTGGTACTTGAGCACATCCTCCCATCCGGTCTGCCACGCTTTGACATCCTTGATCAACTATACAGTCGCGTGAGCACAGCACGTGGTGAGAAGAAAGTGGTATTGGTGTCGCTCACCCGTTCAAGCATGTCGTCCACCGCCTTGAACTGCTCTAGCACAGTCTGAACATCCTGCTCGTTGTCCGATCGCTTCATAAGCGTCCCAAACTTGCGCTGAACAGACTTCATGTTGAGCGGTCTTGGATTCGTGTCCTACTACTTCCGCCAGTGCTCTGGTAAGTGTCTCCGAGCTCCGGAAGAACTATGATATGCAGATGGATGAGGTGAGCATCCGCTGCACTTCCAGCGTAGTTTCAGAGAATCCTCAACGTAAAGATTCATGGAGGTATAAAGTAGGCAACACGAAGCCGAGCGGGGGCCACCAATTGATTGAGGCTGAGTTGATGTTGGCAGCGACCGTGCAGGCATTGATCCTTTACGAACAGACGCGTGGCATCAAAGACGACGTGAAGATCTTCTGTACCTTTGTCGTGGTGAATTCTAGATACAACTCGTCCCAGCAGAAGTTGGACCTTGGTTGATCAATGTTTCATTCACATGCTCGTGAATGGACGCCACGTTGCTGTGGGTCGTCCCAAAACGGCAACTGGGCAGGCAACGACAGACAAGCTGCGGTACGAGTGAAAGGTTGGAGATCATGCATCGAGCGAAACTCTGCGTTCATACCCGCTATATTACCATGACCTGTGCACCTTCTTCGTCGATCAGAACCTCAGAGCCCAACCTTGCACACTTCTCAGCACCCTCCGCTCGACAAGATGCGCAGAGTTAACCATGATGCAGACGCCGTGTGTGGCAGGCACACTCAATCCGTCGCCAGGGGTTTCGAGGAGACGACGTTGCCCTTCAAGTCCTTCTGAATCTCCATAATCTCCACATCACCGCAAAGCAGTCCGGACACCATACCTTGCACAACGAAGTCCTCGATTGACCCATCTTCGTACTTTGCCTGCACGGTGCCAGTCCAAGGGACCCCGAAGACACGGAACTGCTTCACAGAAGCGACCGCTTCGATCGATGTCTTTGGAGGGGCCTTGACTTGCACGACATTTTCGCCTCCACGGGTCAAAGTGGTAGCCCTGCCGACCTCAACACGTCCCCGGAGAACGCTCTTCTAGGATACTGGTCAGTACGGGTTACGATCTCGCATCCTCTGCTTTGAACATACGGCGGTGCATCCATTCTGCGCTGCAGTAATGCGAATGATGTTATCGTCAAGGACCGACCACGGTGTCTTCACGCGAAGTTTGGCCTATCATCCTCATCCATCAGCAATTGTGTCATTGAGGTGCCTTGGGAGGCTCTTACCTTCAGTGCCGAATCGATCGAGTACGTCACGATATGAGTCTGCGTCCAGTACAAACTGTTCGAGTAAGATTGCTCGGTGGTCAAACGACTGGTTCTCGGTACGCTGTTGAGGACCATGCTGCCGATCAACGTTGTGTTGTTGACGGACACATCGTAGGTGACACCGTGCAAAACGAGGGTCGGATTGGCCATTCCTATTTCGTTGACGTCCATGTTCGGATGGATGGCATCGCTGAACCACACGGCGAATTCCTGGTCGTCGTCGGCATTCGCGCCATCCTGAGACTGGACAAGGAGCATGGCATCGATTCGCAGCTCGGCGTAACTGTTGGGACTCCCCTTGCCACCCGTCTGAGTGTTCCATCCCGGTTGCCCGAAGATGTCGTACACCACGAGATTGCCGTCCTCTTGCATCTGGAGATCGCGAACCTCCTTCTCGCTGGCCTTGACCGCCCAAAGTTGGCCGCCTGGCCCGTAGAGCACGAGTTGTTTGTCGCTTTGGAGAAGGAGCTTGAAAGAATGACACGTGGAGAGGAGTCCCTGATTTCGGGTCATCGATTGACCCGCCATGAGCCGGTCACCAAATGGATAGGTGAACATGGTGGTGGTGGATCTGGAGCGGTGCATGATTTCAGACTAGCGAAGTGCAGCAAAGCAGACGGATGGTGGTGGTTCGCAAGTATATCAGCGGGCAGCTCGTTCCCATCGTAAGTTGCAGACGGCAGTCAGTCAGGGGCCAGAGCTGGGCGCTGCATTGTCCCGGTGTCTGAGCTGCGCCATCATGGCAAGAGTGCATCTGGACCATTGGATCAACGATCAACGGCTAGGACGTTGTGGCACATCGAATGAGGAGCTCCAATCTTGCTGAACTAATTTGTCGATTTGTTTGTTCTCCAGGCGATAGTGGAGTTCGCTGTTGGGGGAAATGAGTGTTTGCCTCAGCGGCGGTGTGAAGGTCGATAAGTAACATGAAGGTACTTGCCCCAGCAGCTGTCTCTACTCGTGACAGTGCTCTGCTCACAGAACGAGAACAGACCTCTGGTTTGCGTCGTGTCTCGTACCAGTATGTACTGTAATGGAACGGATCGCTCCAGCATTACCTACTCCTTTGATGTCTTGCCATCGCATGTACGAGCCGCTCTCAACTAATCGCTGACTGAGATAGCCTGTCCGTAGCGATAGAAGGTTACTACGACGCGTTTGTAATTTGCCTCTTCTCTCAGCAAGGTCTCCGCGGCCTGTGGGATTCATGGTAGTTTGCAGTGGTTATGCCATGCAGCATGCCGTAGCGCGACAGGTTTCGACATTGAGACTGGATGTAGTGGTCGGATACGCGTAGATTAGCCCTGCAGATGCCGCTCGTTCCGAGACAGGTTTCGGGCAACGATCGTTGCGGTGTGACGCGTAGTGCTGTGTATGCTCAATGATGGTGGTTGAGGAGAAGAGACGAGGTTGTTCGAGGAAAGGACGCTAGTCTACCCCAACCCTGACCCTAAGCTCGATGGCAACCACAACTCTCTGGTCGACATTGCTTGCTCAATGACACCAGCGACATTCGAAGAACCAAATCTCGTGAGAGGGTCGCGGTATCTTAAGAGTGATCGGAAACCGGTATCGTAAACCTTCCAGCATTTGTAGCTCCTTGACGAGGGGATTGATGTTCGTGTTTGGAAGCAATCTTGATATTTGCCGGCAAGATTTGTAAAGGCAGGTGTTTTTCGTTGTTCTTCATCTTCCTCAATTCATCTCGATCACTGGAAGACAAAACATGGACCAGTTCATCCTCTTCGGCGACAGCATCACACAACAAGCCTTCTCACAAGATGCACCAGCCGGCCACGAAGATCCGAGCGGTTTCTTCGGACCGGCACTTGCAGATGCGTACTTGAGGAGACTAGATGTGATCAACCGGGGTCTTAGTGGCTACAACACACGGCAGGCACTCCAAGTCTTGCCTCAAGTCATTCCGCCACCCGAAAAAGCACGAGTCCGCTTCCTGACTATCTTTTTCGGCGCCAACGATGCACGACTACCTGACACCTATCCGGATCCGCAGCAGCATATCCCACTGGAGGAGTTTAAAGACAACGTAAGGGCAATCGCGAGTCACCCTTGCGTGCTCGCGCACACAGATGTCAGGATTATCCTCATCACACCTCCACCCTTCCACGAGCGAAGTGCGTTGGAATCGGATAGGGTCGAAGATGGCAGCCGTGAGCCGAATCTTCGCCGCACTGCAGTAGCGGCTGCAACATACGCCCAGGAAGTCCGTGAACTGGGAGAGCAAATAAATCTTCCAGTTTTGAATCTATGGACTGCGATGATGAAGCGTGCCGACTATCAGGGTACTGGCATCGACGATGGTATGCTACCAGGGTCTATGGGTGACCGCGATGTTCAATCTCGGGCTAATACGGTGTTGAAGAGCTACCTCCACGATGGGTTGCACTTTACCCGTACAGCTTACGAGGTGTTGTTTGAAGAGCTGATGGCTCTCATACAACGAAAGTGGCCGGATCAGACGCCGGAAGCTCTACCGTTTGTGTTGCCGAGATGGGATGATGAAGAGGCGTGGAAGGTTGAGCAGGCATCGTTGCTATAGTACTGTAGCTACTGGTACTAGAGGCTATCGGGGCCGTGCCGTTGCACCAAGTCGTAGCATGTTAGAGAACTCCTTAGACTATCAAGCTGCCGTGTTGAACGGCAAGACTCAAACACGCGCATGAGTAATTTCTTGAAACCACGCTAAAGCGGTCTGGTCCGGGGAAGCTACGACTGTTGCCAAGAGATCATTGACAGCTCGATCGCATTCACATGGACTGACTTCACCTTGTTCGAGCTTAATGTTGTCTGTGTAACATATGAAAGTCTCTGATTGTGGGTTCCTGGTGCCCTTCAAGCAAGTGTCTCGAACTTTGTATTGAAGTCAAACGATTCAGAACAGCGCACCCTGCTTGTTAGCGTCTAGGAGAACATCTTCACCCATAGACCTCCCCTCCCATACACAATCATGGCATCCGCTGCCACCCCCGCTACGGACAGCACGCCTCTTCTATCACCCTCAGCTCTCCGACCATCGCCAACCAGCCAACGACCACCACGAAGTGTAACGTTCAATCCCCAAGTATCGACAGCGAGTCCTCCGAAACGTCGACCTGCCTTTCCACCTCCCTCACAAGCACTGTCCACCGGCTCAATCACCGGGACCAACTTATCTCGAGATGGCTCACAACTCATGCTCGCGACGCTCAACAACAAGCTCAGGCGAAGAAATAGCTCGGGCGCTGCGCTACAAATGCCGCTGCAGGCACCTGCAAGCAAGATCGGTCCGCAGCGCACATCAAGAACGGCGCAGAAGCTGAAACTGCTACCCAATCCGGAACAACCAGAAGACGAGGATGAAGAGAGTGGGCGCGATGTGTACAGTCAATTCACACGGATCAAAGATCCCACGGCGAGAAGAGATGCTGCGCGACTGGGCAAGGACGACAGAGCGAAGCTGCCACGAGTTACCGCTTATTGCACCGCGAGCTCATACCGCATAGACGACTTGATGAGATTTCTGAAGGGCCGGAGTAAGACGAAGGGTGCGGCTCCGAAGGTGTTCGATGAGTGCATATACAGTCCATATTCGTACAACAAGGAGGCATCGAGTGGGAAGCGAAGGGGTAGTGGAAACCAGCAAGACCAGCCAGTCGAAAGAGTACAATCACACCCAATTCGCCGGTTCTCGGACAGCGCCATTGAGGTCGACGATAACCAGGAATGGAGACGAGAAGACTTGATAGATATGCAGACGGACATACAGACGGAGGCAGGCGACACGAGCCTTGAGACAGGACAACCGAGCCATCCGACGCATGCGACTGATCCCGAGATCGCGGCCATGACGCAGATGGAGAGTCGGATGGAGCCTGACTTCGACACCACAGTACACATACCGGAAGTGTTCTTGTTCGAGTACGGTGTGACGGTCATATGGGGCATGACACTGAAAGAAGAACAGCGCTTCCTGAAAGAGATCGCAAAGTTCGAGCAGGAGAAGCTCGGTAAGGACGACATACAGACGGAGGAGTTCAACTTCTACTACACTCGAGAATACCAGGCGCGAATCTACAACGATTTCATTTCATTGCGGGAGAAGCGCAATTACATGACGAAGCTTGCCATCAGCCATGCTCTTGCGCAGAGTACGAAGGTATGCATAGATCTACACACTCTGCAAGACTTCGAAGTCGCTAACTTTTACGCCATGCAGACATCTCTCTACGAAGACCTCCTCGACGCTACTATCAGCACGACTCAATCCATCCCCAGCACTATCGCACGCACTGGTCGTATCAACCTCACCCGAAGAGAGATCAACATGCAGATCGGCGAGCTCTTCATCCTCCGCATCAACATCCACCTCCAAGGCTCCGTATTCGACGCCCCAGAGCTCATGTGGGCGGAGCCGCAGCTAGACCCGGTGTATCAGGCTGTGCGGAGCTACTTGGAGATGGACCAGCGAGTCAGTCTGCTGCAGGAGAGGGTTGGCGTAATTGCGGACTTGCTGGCGGTGCTGAAGGATCAGCTGAGTCATACGCATGGTAAGTCTCAACCTCCATAATGCTGTGAGTTCGGGTCGCGAGCTGACAGTGTTTTGCAGGGGAGTATCTCGAATGGATCGTCATCGTCCTCATCGCCGCAGAGATTCTCGTCGCTGCGATCAACATAGTAGTTGACTTATACGCTGGTGTAGACTAGTTTCTTCTGGAATGCCGTTCTTTGGGCCGGATGGTGGTATGTATCTAATCAGTTTGTGTACAAACATTGTCGTGGTGAGAACTTCAATTCTGAGCCGTTCTCTCTTTCAAGGGCCCCTGCTGTTCTCTCGAGCACAAGATTCACAATGGGTGCACACCTTGATGCCAACCTGAGGCGTGAAGACATCATGAGCTGAATGCAACTGGTGTTGGGTTCCCGATATGATAGAAGCTTAGGCGATATCACCACGTTCGTGTACATTACCAGGTACTTTAGAAGTTGTTGGCTTAAGCCCGAGAAATGCCCGAGAAGCTCCGTCTCCGTCTCCACTCCTTCTCACGACACGAACGTCTGCGTTCAGCCGAGTAACATCACTCTTCATTATTGCCGTCGCGTGCTTGGTCAATCTCCTGACCTTGAAAAACTCATCCAGGCTGGTAGTGCTTTACACAAGCGCATCTACCGATCATGACTATGGAGTTCACGACTTTGACGCGTGAACAGATACTGGATCTGGCGAAACCTACGGAGGAGTACGCACGAGTACGTCCAATTCCTTGATTTCCAGTTACTGGATCTGATCGAGGTCGCCGCAGTTGAGGAAAGATTTCAACTTCGAACTCGATTGGGACGACGACGAGGAAGCTCTCTACACCCTCAGGCAATTCGTTTCTCTCCAGGAGAGCGCAGACGTGAAGGATGCGGAGGTAGATGAGGAGACTCAGCACGCCACCGCTGAGGATGGCACCAAACTTCTCCTGCGAGTCTTTCGCTCTACTCACAGATCTCAAGCTCAGGAACCTGCCTCGCCATTGATCGTACTGTTCTACGGCGGTGGCTACGTACTAGGCAATCCTGTGATGATGGCAAAGCTCGCCCGCTCCCTCGTCAAACGATTCAATGCCGTCGTTGTAGCGCCTACCTACAGGCTTGCGCCGGAGTATCATTTCCCTACCGGCGTCAACGATGGTTGGGACGCTATACGATGGATAGCTGAGCACGCGACCACAACGCTGAAAGCCGATCCAGTTAAAGGCTTCGTGATTGGCGGTATCTCGGCAGGAGGCAACATCGCGAACGTTAGCACTCATCTGGCACGGGATAGCGACCTACAACCTCCTATCACAGGTAGCTGGCTGAGTGTTCCAAGCGTTCGTCTCGCCCCTCAACTAGCCGCCAAGTTACCTCAGAAGTATCACGATCGGCTGCTCAGCGAGGGACAGGAGGAAGAAATCGACTCACCCACGTTGCCACCAGGTATGCGGAAGCTAATCGACAGATCTAACAAGCGTGATCCTAACTCGAGACTTGCTTCGCCTATGATCTGGCCTCCTGCGTCTGGTATAGAGACTGGTGAATATGGCCACAAGGGCATGCCACGGACCTACTCGCAGGTGTGTGGTGCTGATACTGGGAGGGATGGGTTGCTTGTCTACGATGATATGCTGAAGGCTGACGGCGTTCCCACGAGGCTCGACGTATACCCAGGCCTACCTCACGCATTCTGGCATCCATTCAAGCAGTTGCCTGAAGCGAAGAGGTGGGAGCAAGATACGCTTGACGGGTTCGCTTGGCTGTTGCAGAAATGAGATCGCACTTCGAACGCATCGCTACTTCCCCGTTTGGCCTCATATTGAGGCTGGCTTCGTGTTGACTGGGCTAAAAGTATTGGCTTTGTAGACAGCTCGAAAACAATCGGCGTTATCATACAGCAACGCAACCATGATAGATCGGACACATTAGGGGTCTTCGTTGAATTCGAGAGCTGACTTCCTTGACAGACTACTGTGTATTGTACGGTTCGTGCTCTACTGCAACATCGCATCGAAACCCATGTTCAACATCGTGGGCGTAGCGAGCAAGCTACATTGCAGCCCCACTGCAGGTGTGCTGATCTTTGCCCACTGCGGTCCAGCTCCCATCACGTCACGTCTATCAACCTTCCTTAGAAGGACGACTGGGATGCAGATAGGCCGGCTTGGTATGTGGGAATGCCTCTACTATTACCTTTCTTCTCTCTTCTCTGCGACAGAATGAGGTTCGCCTGTCTGTCTCGTTGGCCACATCAATCCCTTCAGCCAGAGCGAGGAATCCTACACCACCATGGACGACAAAGACGTAACAGCCGATACTACTAGACAAGGCTCTCTCGATAATGTGCCAATCGACGACAAGAAGTCGGTGTCTTTGAGGGACCTGGACGAAACATACGAAGTGTACAAGCGACAGGATGCTCGCAACATTGACCCACAAGAAGCGCAGCGAGTGCTCAGGAAAGTTGACCTGCACATCCTACCGCTGCTGATGGGCACATATATGCTACAGTACCTTGACAAGTCGAGCATCAACTTCGCTTCCGTCTTTGGGCTTGAGGATGGGACACATCTGAAAGGCCAGGACTACTCATGGTACGTGGAACAGTCCTCCTCCCGACGAAAATCGCTAACGCAATCATGCGAAGGCTGTCCTCGATCTTCTACTTCGGATATCTTATTGCACAATACCCGGCAGGTTACCTGCTGCGACGCCTACCAATTGGTCGCATGATCGGAGTCACCATCATCGTCTGGGGCATCCTTATCATCACCACTCCTGCTTGCAACTCCTTCGCAGGTAAGCCCGAACGCTACCTACAGAAGTAGTTGACATACTTCTTCAAGACCAATAAGCAGAATGCTGCTACCATTGCCCCTGAGCGTGGTTTAAGCTCGTTCACAGGGTAGCCGGGACGCTTGCTTACACTTGTGCCCAAAAACTAGGCATTGCGACGAATCGCTTCCTACTCGGCGTATTTGAAGCTGTAGTGAACCCCGGCTTTGTTCTGGTGATGGGACTGTGGTATAAATCTGACGAGCAACCGTTGAGACTCGTGACGTACTACTGTACGATCCAAAGTCCCTACGGCTCTCAATTTCAATGTGACGTGCTAACTTCTCCGCTCACCACAGGCATGAATGGCTTCGCAGGCATCTTCGGAGGCCTTCTTGGCTACGCTATCGGTCACATTACCACCGGACTGCAGCAATGGCAATACATCTTCCTGGTATTCGGTGCGATCAGCTTGTGCTGGGGTGTGGTGTTCTTGATCTTCATGCCAGACCTTCCTTCGACCGCGCGCTTCTTCAACACAGAAGAGAAGATTGTCGCAGTCGAGCGTGTTGCTGTCAACCGCTCTGGCATCAAGAACCACACCTTCAAGTGGTACCAAGTGTGGCAGGCTGCTAGAGATCCGAAAACATGGATATTGTTTGTGATGGCTGTAAGTGTTCGAGCGCCGTGGGATGCTATGTTCTCATGTCCCGTGTACAGATTGCTGCGCAGATACCGAACGCGGCACAATCAAGCTTCACTTCCATCATCCTGAAGACTTTCGGGTTTTCAACGCTGGAGACTCAATACTATGGTATGTCAGCGTGAAAGGTCAGGTGTATATGATGTAATCGCTAACGTATCATAGCTATGCCGGGTATCCATCCAAATGTTCTTTCTGTATTCTCAGATATCTGACTAGCTCTAGGTAACGCCATTCAGATCGTCAGTCTGCTTCTCTAGGGCTACATCAGCTCTCATTGGCCCAATATGAGATGCATTACCATGATCGTCGGGAATCTCATCTGTGTAGCTGCTGGAGCTGCTCTTGTGGGACTGCCAGATACCCAAGTCTGGGGTCGACTGGTTGCTTTGTGGCTCTGCAGCTGTCAGAGTGTCGGCTTTGCCATGTCGTTGACCATGATCAGCAGTAACATAGCTGGCTATACGAAGAAACAGGTATGTAGCCGCACTGTAATATTGACATCGAGCGCTGATCCTTTGATTCTAACGTCTAGGTCACGTGAGCAGCTCTGTTTGTTGGTTGTAAGCTGGTACTCTTCAACGCTCCGGGATTACTGATGCTGACAAGCCTCCAGACTGTGTCGGGAAGTACGGCGCCATTCGTTCGCGAAACAGGATGAGCACATGCTGATATTGACCCCTAGCATTATTGGCCCGCAGACATTCATTGACAGCGAAGCTCCGGCCTATACATCTGCCTACATTGCGTAAGTCTTGCCACCTCTTATAGATCTCGAGACTGACGGTGTATGTGAAGCATCCTGATCGGATATTCCGTGAAAACGGTCATGGTCATCATCCTCCTCTTATACATGTGGGCAGCCAACAAGAAAAGAGATCGGCAAGCTGCAGTCGTCGGAACGCTCGCTGCTGAACTCGAGGAAAAAGAGGCGATCGAGCTGGGCATGCAGGATGTCACCGAGCTGGACAATCGGGGATTCCGATATAGTCTGTGACTTAGAGAGCATCTCTGCTTCAGACTTGAGTCTTGAGAGTGCAGAGCGCGTTGATACCAGCTCTTGCAACGAACACGAGATCCGCCGTAAGGCTGTATTGGCAGACTGTCGGTCCCAGCACTCGCCGATGGTTCGTGCATTGCTCCATCGGCCATCTGTTTGACCCCCACAGAAGATCAAACGTCCATATTTCGAACAAATCTCAAATAGGAAGTTCCGAACGGAGAGTGCCGCGAGCTCAGCTAAGCTTTATCCGACGTCATGCTTCGCAGGAACAGCCGTCTTTGCCTTACGATGTGGAGGATGAGGGGAAGTCATCCTGCGCGACACCGGAAGCCCACATGGCTACCTTATTGTGAGCTGTGCTATAACAACAAAGAAAAGCTCAAGGTAGGTTTCCTTCTCAGCCAACGCCCTTGCTACACTCAGCGGGTCAATTGCAACGATGAGATATTTCCATCTATTACCTCTCGCTGCAACATGCGTAGTGGCTCAGACTCCCGGGCAGGCTAGCGGAGCAGGAGACACTGGTAAGGGCAGAATGGTTTCTTTAAGCATGATCAACGCTTTCCAGTGCCGTCCACCTTTCTCAGCTTGATGGGAATCCCGAGACAATTACTAACGCTTCGCCCATCTCTTTAGGCCCTGGTGGCCTCACTGCCAACCCCGGAGGAGAATATAACAGGTCCATGGTTGGTACTGACTTGACAACGAACCAGACCTACAGCAACCCAATCATGACTGTCAACGCTGGTGATCCGTGAGTGCTTGTTCGACATGGTCTTTAGAGTTACACCATAATTGACCAAAGAAAAGGTTCATGACACAGTACGACGACTACTATCTGTTCACCTTCTCGACAAACGACAACATCACAATCAAACGATCGCACAATCTAACGGCCGATTGGGATTATGCTGAAACGAAGGTCGTCTTCACACCAAATGCTACGGCAGGGTGCCCTTGGTGTACTGATCTTTGGGCGCCGGAAATCCACAGCATCGGCGACAAGTGGTATATCATCTTCACGGGTACAGCTACTCCATGAGTCGTTCACTAGCTTGAGATGCATGTTTGTCACTGACCGTTACAAGCCACGCCGGATTTCGACAACCCTCTGCCGCTCCTTGATGCGATGTGCCCGTTCGTCAAAGTGATGGGTGGAAAGGTTCTCCGAGACAGCATGAAGCACTATGCGATGCCCCGAGACCTCCCACACTCCACCTCCAGGCCCGAGACACTTGCTGACCCTTCTATCGATCACTTTAGATTCGCATGTCCCGCAATAAACCATCGAATGTTTGTGCTTGAGAGCTCTGGCTCTGATCCGTGGGAGAGTGACTATTCGATGAAAGGCGAGCTTAATACCTTCGACCAGTTCGCAATCGACGGCACGTACTTCAAGTACAGAGATGAACTCTACCACATTTACAGGTACGTTCATCAACGATACAACCAATTCCGTTTCATACTAACAAACGAGAACAGCTGTTGGGAGAACAAGTATAGCGGCTGGCCAGCGAATCTTTGCATCACCCATATGTCGAATCCATGGACCGTTGATTCCTCTTTGCTCGAACGTCGGATCTTGTCCGTGCCAAACAACCCATGGGAACAGGTGCCTTACGGTCGGCCGGGTCGCCTGGCGACGAACGAGGGCCCGCAACAACTTGTCAACCCGCAAACTGGGCAGAACTTTGTCCTTTACTCCGCTGCCAGGGTCAACACACCTTTCTACTGCATTGGTATGCTAGAGCTGGTTGGAGACGATCCAGATCCAATGCAGTACACGTCATGGAAGAAGCACAACGAGAACTGTGTGTTCCATCAAAATCCAAATCAGAAGGTTTATGGGACAGGTCATGCTTCGTATACCAGTTCTCCGGATGTATGTAAAGCAATATCGCATGGTTCGCCTGTGCTGACAATGACAACAGGGTTCGGAGTCGTATATCGTCTACCACGCTATGACGACAGACAATCCGAGCCGTAAGTCGTGCTCCGCTCTCCATCTGGAAAACGTGCTGACATTGTACTCGCTCATCTGTAGCCGATTTATACCGCACCACAAGAACACAAAAGTTCAGCTGGAACGGGAACGGCGAACCGGTTTTCCCAGCCGCTGCTAATGGACCGTTTCCAGTACCGTCTTGAACTGCATAGACCAATGTACCTGGAGTCTATTGCCCATCGCACAACGTACTTGCAATATGACTCAAATCCAGTGCATCGTTCTCAGCTTGCTGTCTCATCGGTTGACCTTCCATGGTTCGCTTGCATCCATCCAGTCACTCTGTGCACCAGGGTGGAGTCCATTGTAAGTGGTGTGTGTGTAGATCGAGCCATTCGACAATTCGTAGTCCCATGGCATCTGCAGGTCTTCGACCCGCTAAGTTTGTCGCGAGGTCGCTCCACAATGGTGCAATGCAAACAGCTCGGCAAAGCCGCTGAACATTATCCACCAAGTCGCCGTTCTCGGGCAAGTCTAAATAGTAAGACGTTGGACAAGGTAGGTAGTCAATCGATACACCAGCGAAGTCCTAACGTCAAACCAGAAATATTTCATCAGCGAACACTCAAACTTGAACCATGGCATCAATCGCCCTAGAGGCCACACTCGATCCGGACCCTATATCTTCGAAGTCCGAGATATCAGTTGCAGAGTTCGAGAAATACCAGAGTTCAAGCTCGCTCGCCTCGAGCGAGAACGTTGCTACTGCAGTGGAGGACGACGATTGGACCTATCCTCATCCGACCGATTTCACCTTGACCGAACGGCCAATCGACGCAGTTCGAGAGCTCAAAGTTGCTGTTATTGGTGCCGGACTGACAGGTGGGACAACCCTCGTACGCAACAATACATCAGGTCACTGATTGATATTATCAGGTATTACCGCTGGGATCCTTCTTCCAGCGAAAGTACCAAGTCTCCAACTTACGATTCTAGAGAAGAACGACGACGTGGTTAGTAAACAAGACGATTGTTCTGACTTCTACTGGCTTGTTCTAATTGATGTTACAGGGAGGCACATGGCTAGAGAATAAGTACCCCGGCGTCCGCTGTGATATACCAGCTCATGTCTACCGTAGGTTGCGATTCCGCATGCATGTTGTCATTGCATCTTTAACACCACGTCTAGAATCGACGTTCGCTCCCAACACACAATGGACCGAGGAGTATGCCACCGGTCCCGAGATCTTGAAGTCAGTTAGCACACGAATCCTTGACTTCAACGTTCTGATTGCCGGCTGCAGATACTGGGAGTCCGTAGCCCGCAAGTACGACATCTACTCCAAGACTCGGTTTCGGACGAAGGTCCTGGGCTGCTACTGGGAGCCGGAAGAAGCCAAATGGCGAATCGAGATCGAAGATCTGAGAACTGGACAACGTACGAGCGAGCACTTCGACTTCTTGGTCACAGCGATAGGCCACTTCAACAAGTTCCGAATACCAACATATCCAGGCATTGATACGTACAAAGGCAAGCTGATGCACTCCTCGGCATGGGATCCTGACTTCGATCCGAAGGGCAAACGAATAGCGACCATTGGCAACGGAGCATCTGGCATCCAAGTGACCACCGAAATCCGAAAGACGGCCGCTCATGTAGACCACTATGCGAGAAGCAAGACCTGGATCGCTGGGTCGTTTCAGCCAGCAGCCAAAGAGCGGTCGGACGAGCCTATGTATATTAGCGAAGAACAGAAGCAGTCGTTCAAGGATCCCGACACATATTTGCAGTACCGTAAAGGTCTAGAGGGTACCTTCTGGAAAGCCTTTTCAGCCCAGATAGCGGACTCGGAGACCACGAAGGCCACAACAGAAAACTTCACTGAATTGATGAGGAAGAGACTCGTGGATGATCCTAGCTTACTCGAGAAGCTGGTTCCAGACTTTCCACCACACTGTCGCCGCTTAACGCCTGGCCCAGGATACCTGGAAGCACTTACCAAACCCAACCTCTCCTTCATCCAAACCCCAATCAAAGAGTTCACCGAGACCGGCATCACCACCATCGACGGCGTCCACAGGGAGGTCGACGCAGTCATCTGCTCGACCGGCGCCAACACCGACTTTGCGCCTCCCTTCCCTATCGTCTCCGGCGAGTACGACCTCTCGCGCGACTGGAAGCCCGAAGGCAAATTCGGCTGGCCGTTCACGTATCTCGGGATGGGCACACCAGGCTTCCCAAACCTAGGTTTCCTGCTGGGGCCCAACTCTGCTGGTCCATCGGGCACAGTGCCGTACGCAGTTGAGAGTATGGTCACATACGTGGCCCAAATATTGCGAAAGATGTCGCGGCAGGGCATTCGGACGATGACGCCGAGTAAAGAGGCTGCGGATGCCTTTGTGCAGTATTCGGATGCTTTCTTCCCGAGGACGAATCTGGCTCGGAAGTGTTCGAGTTGGTCTAACGGAGGAAGGCCTGGGGCGAGGATCCATGGACATTGGCCTGGTAGCGCAGCTCATCTCGCCCACGTGCGTCGAGAACCGAGATGGGAGGACTTCGAATATACGTACGAGAGGCCGGAGAACAGGTTCAGCTATCTCGGCAATGGCTGGACAAAGAGGGAGGTCGAGGAGGAAAGCGACCTGACGCCGTACCTGCGATTGCCGGGAGACAATGACCTGAGGCTTCTCCATGAGCGGTGGTACGATTTCTAGGCAGTCAGCCGAAATATAGACTCCTACAACGCACGCTACTCTCCTGTGACACCATCGCCAACACCGAAGGTCTCCTTCTTCTCCGTCCTCACCTTGTCCTTCTCCCGCGCACCCGACTCTAGCTTATCGAACCAATGCCGATATTTCTTCAACTCCTTGGCTTGCTTCGCTGATTTTGCTTGCAAGATCTGCTCAGACTCAGCCTGCCGCTCGACCTGCGATTCGAGTTGTCGCAGTCGTTCTTGCAGGCCTGCATCGACCAAGGTACCAGCTTCTGGCACAGATGTGGGCACATGTGGTGTCGTTGGCTTGACGATCATCATGCTCTGTTCTAGCGCGGCCATAGACGCATCCTGAGCATGAGTTTCGAACGCTGTAAGGCGGCCAGCGAGTTGCTCGAGCGTGTTCTTAAGCGTCGAGTTCTCCAGCTCTAATTCCTCTTCCGTTCTTGGCAAACCAAATGACCCTCGCTTCGCGCGCGCTGACCGAACCTTCCTCGGCGACGGTGGAGCCACCGCTTCTTTAGCATCGACGAATTCCGGCTCATCATCCTCCTCGCCCTTCTGATGCTGTTGCGCTTTCGCGATATCTGCATAGGAGTAAGTGCCTCCACCTTTCTGGACCACATAGAAGCTTTCAGACGGCCCGAAGCCACGCCCGAGTGTGCCGTTCTGGCGATGTTCATCTTCGATAGCTTCCAGTGCTGCCTTCGAAAAGATCTTCTTCACGTCGGGGTCATCACTGACACGGACAGTCCTCTTTCCAGCTTTCTGCGTGGTATTGTGGTCGTACTTGACGGCGTCTTCTGCTGTCAGAGGAAGACCGGCGTAAGCCAGTACCGAGGACAGCTTCGACATGGTGCCAGTGGTCAGGTTGCTGTAGAACTTGGTGAAGCCATCATCATCTTCTGTTTTCTTGACTACTCTGGAGCTTCGAAGATCTGCCTGACTGTCAAACATAGTTTGGCTATCGACCACGGACGATGGTACTTTCGGTGCTGACTTGCGCCTCGACTCAGGGGCCGGTTGCCTTGCTTTGGCCTGTGGTGATAAAACCCGGCTGGGCTGGGGTATGCCTCGTCTCGATGCGATATCGCGAGCCAGAGATGGCGATGAGTCCCGGGCTGGTTTTGCGATGTGCGCCGAAGCTAAAGCAGAAGTCGAAGCGGAAGTCGTAGATTCTGCCTTGGTAGATCGCCCAAGTCCTGTCGGTGCTGACGCCGTCGCTTCGGACTTCTTCGTTGTGTGCGACTCGGGAGACTTGGTCGGATCCCTACTTGGCTCTTGGTGAGATGCATCTTGCGATTTGACAATGCGCGCAAGTTTGTGATGTTGAGCTTCCAGCAATTTGAGCACTCTTAATGCCTACGGCTGAGTTAGTCGGGCGTCTTGAAGTGAAACGAAATGTTCGATACCTCGCTATCACTTGTCCCCTTTGCTGCCCGAGCGAAGTCTACAGATGCGTGCTGATGCTGTTCGGACGCCTTCCCAAAGTCCACCTGACTGAAAGCCCTCCGTGCATGAGTGTGCGCCTAGTGATTGTCAGCTTGTTATCGCGACTCCTGTGAGGTGACAAATACACTGGTAAGACACGCAGTCTCCGCCATGACATTGTCTCCTGTAGAATGTATCGATCAGGGCGTATCGTAGGAAATTTTAGTTATGCCTGGTGAATATGTCGTCTGGAGACGCGACGTGTGACGTGGGTCGTGCGCTCCCCGCAAAGCGCGGCGCGCTAGTGCTCTAAACTAAGGGTTCGCTTGTCGTGGAGTCGTGTCACTAATACGTTCTCCCTAAGATCTTACCACGCGGTGAGTGTCGCGTTGAAAGGAGGCTCTCGACACATATGAACACAACACACACGACCGCCGCGCACAGTTCACGCGCCTGCTGCGCTGTACGGCTGCCATCTACGGCCCACGTGGCAAAACCGCCCGGTCGTACCCCAAAGCTTATATCTTGAATAAGCCATTGGAATTACAGACGGCCAGGATCGCGAACAAAGAGTGTCTAGTGTCACAAATGCGCTGACCACCGTCGCCCAATCATGCCAGCTCCAGACTTCAGCACGCCACCCGGGCGAGAACTCTCGAAGCTGCTTCGCAGGCAAGGCGACAGCAAAAACGACTCCTCCAACTCCCTTGCTGAGAGCTCCAACAGCGATGACCCGAACAGAGAATCTGGAGTCGGGCTCCGACCAACCTCATCGAGAGGCATGGAACGGCTTGCCGATCGCATCAGACGAAGGTCCGTGGACGACAGAAGAGGTAGTGCCGATTCTGGAAAGCGACTGTCTTCTCTCCTACCCGCCAAACTGAGCAAGCTCAAGCGGACCAAGTCGAGCGAGGAAATCAAGGCTGAGCCGACTCCTTCGAACGATACCCTGTTACTCACTGGAAACCAGTCCGATTCCTCACTCGCTCAGGAAGGCAGCGGGCGTAGCAGCTTGCTCACAGACGACAACACATCCGACCATGAAGGGTGAGTCCACGATCTCATATCTGTCTTGTCATCGTCTTGTTGGTATACTGCCCTCTTGACGACCATTCGACAGTTCGCATTGGGGGTCGTTTCAAGATCCCGCTAGTTCGGCACGAACCGAGCTCGAGCCAGATGTGACCTTCGTCTTGGCCTGGCATGCCTGGCTGTTGATGTCAGCTGAACTGTCATCTTACCCGGCACGCGTGCCGTTACACCAATTGTTCAGTGCTGGATCACAATGTCCTGCTAACATACGATTCCTATTGCTGTTTTGTGTGTGCTTGGAAACACTCCTTGGTTGAGCTAAACTTATTACTACAGGAAGCCGGTCCGGCCTACGCTATCACCTCACGCATCTCATATTGGATACCTTACACTGTCTTCGCCAGAGATCAATGCGCAAACCGAGCCTGTCACTACCGAGAACGACGCCGTACCTGCTCCTAGAACCGCACAATCGGCTTCGTCTTCCAGCATTCCTCAGATAATCGAGCCTCTTGACGCGCATAGCACTTCGTCGACCTTCCCTGACTTCAAGGGCTTTGGTACTCCAGGGTCAAACGCAGAGTCTGCACGAGCGGAAGCGGCAGCTGAAGAAGCAGCATATTCAAGCCACGCGCCTGCAGCGAAGGTCGAGGCCATACAGAAGAGCGAGGAACGCCCAGTAACGCCGAAGGCTGCCAGCAGACCTAGAGTCAACACAGCCTCCCTTCCTGCGACACCTCCGAACCTTAACGAGACGCCCACTACTTTCGTGACTCCTCCCACTCCTACCGACCCGAACGCAGAGTTCCCTCGGCGAACGCCCAGGAAGGCTGTACCAGCGAGACAACGCAGCGATACCTCATCTTCTTATGACAGTATCAAGCACAGGCGCAACCAGTCTGCAGGCCTACCGAGTAGGCTATCGCAGTCAATTCCGATACCTCTGACACCTCACGTCGAAGAGACGAAAACTCCTGGTGGCACGCTAGTCCAACCACCACCTGGTACTGGGTTCTTTTCGACTTTCTTCTCTGCGGCTCAGAAGACAGCAAATCAACTAGGTAGTAGCATTGCTATCGGTCCGAATCAGAAGAGCAGAAGTTCAAGCCAATTGTTAGGAGACGCGCAGGGCGGCGAGGAAGTCATCCCTGGATTGGAAAGTAGCCCGGATATTGTGGAAGGAGACAGAGAGAGACAACCGGCTGTAGACACTTTGGGAAGAGGAGATCTGAATCTTGGGCACTTGGGTATAGCGGAGGCGCCATCGATGACGTCCAACGGAGGTCAGCCTGTGCAAAATGGAGTTACGCAGAACGGCGAAGTGAGCTACAAGACGGAGGAAGAAGCTGCAGCACGAGCTGTGTCCGAAGCCTACGAGAAGCCTGTTGCCACCGCCGTGAGCGAGGCGACGGGAGCGCAGCGACCTATGTCCATCGCTTCAACGGATCGCTTGACATTGACCGGCGACCAAACACCACCGAAGCCTGTGGCTGATCTGGAAAGCATCAAACGATCTGGTAGTGTGCGCAGCAAGCTCAGCGGGCGTCGGCGCAAGCATCGCGGTAGCTCCGCAACGGCAGGCACAGAAAATACTATCGCAGCGGGGCTCACAGCCACTGCAACTGGCTTTCAAAACCTCGCTTCTAGCGGCCCTGGACATCGGTTGACTGGATTTGCCGTGGCGAGCAGCAAGCGCAACAAAGACTTCCACTCGTTGTTCCGATCTGTGCCTGATGACGATTACCTTATCGAGGATTACAGCGCTGCGCTGCAACGAGATATCCTGCTTCACGGCCGCCTCTACGTCTCAGAAGGCCATATTTGCTTCTCGAGCAATATCTTGGGCTGGGTAACGAACCTCGTCATTAGCTTCGAGGAGGTTGTTTCCGTTGAGAAGAAGAGCACCGCCGTGATCTTTCCGAATGCAATCGTGATACAGACACTTCAAGCTCGGAACACGCTTGCTAGCTTTGTGGCTCGCGACTCAACGTACGAGCTCATCATCGGCATCTGGAAGATCAGCCACCCTAATCTCAAGAGCTCGCTCAACGGGGTCTCTCTGGATAATGCTGGTACTGGCGATAAGACGGAGGTTGCAGAACCAGAAGGATCGGATGACGAAAACGATACTGGGTCAGAAGACGATGTCTACGACGAAGATGCAGACCACGATGGTGGTAGCTTTAATGATGCATCGCTTGCGCCTAGTATCGCTGGTAGTGATATCGGAGATTATGTGCTGAGTCGTAAAGCATCTGGGGCTCCACTAAATCAAGGTTCCGCACAAACGAATGGCGTGGCGGCAAAGACGAATGGGACTGCGGCGAGAGGGTTTGAGGGCACTGAGACCGCCGTTACTGGTGCAGCCGCAAGTGTCGATTTTCCTGGGCCACCATCTCACGAGCCAACCCAATGCGGCGAGAGTGGTGAGCACTACGCCAATACACTCATGGATACTATCATACCGGCACCCCTCGGCAAGATTTATTCGATGACATTTGGACCAGCGTCGGGAGCGTTCATGGCCAAGTGGCTTGTGGAAGACCAGAAGTCGCGCGAGCTCAACTTCACAGATGACAAGATTGGTCTTGACAACGATCACAAGACCATGACATTCGACTACATCAAGCCTCTAAGCGGATCGATTGGCCCGAGACAAACGAAGTGCATCACCACGAACACGCTTGTATCGCTTGATCTCGAGAGTGCCGTGTCTATCGACTGCAGCACCCAGACACCCGATGTCCCAAGCGGAAGTGTGTTCGTGACGAAGACGCGATATTGCCTCATGTGGGCTCCCGACAACACGACAAGATTTCTTTCTACGTCTACGGTGGAGTGGAGTGGCAAGAGCTGGCTCAAAGGTCAGTCATCTTCTCATTCATGGTGGAGGTGAAGCTAACTTGTTGTAGGTCCGATCGAGAAGGGCGCAACCGATGGCCAGACCGAGTATGCGAAAGCTCTCACTGCTGCTCTGAAAGCTGCCGTCACCACCAAGCCACCTGTCAAGGGCGCGCCTAGAAAGGGCAAGCGAAAGGGCAAGAAGGAGGCCGATACCGACGTGGTGTCCGAGGAGCGCAAGACCAGTGTTGCTCCGAACCAGCAGCCGTCATCGTGGGGACCGCTGGAGCCTCTGCACGCCATCCTGAAGCCTGTGATATCTTTACTAAACCCGTTCATGACCTCACAAGTCGTTATCGCCGTCTTGACGGTGCTGCTATTATACACCTGGATCAGCCCACCCTCTCGGCGTGGCGGCATGGGCATCAACCTACCTGGATATACTTCGCCAGAGCGCCTGGCCGCTTACGAAGAGATCTGGCGACGGGAAGAGAGCAATCTGTGGGATTGGTTGGAGGACCGCGTGGGACTCGACAATATCTACGTTCCGACGGGTGGCGCCGGCCAAAAAGATCGGCAGAAAGTGCTGGCGGCGAGGAATATGGCGAAGAAGGTAGATGACCAGCGGATGAGTGAACGGCAGATGGATGATGCTATCAGGGTTACGGAGCAAAGACTCGAGGCGCTGAAGGATGCTGTGGTGCGGAAGAAGGATGGTTCGAAGGCGAAGTGATGAGATGATCTACTTTGTTGCATAGCGGTGCGAGCGCGTGACAGAAACATTCATAGCGAAGAAGTGACGTGACCCTACGTCTGCGTATTCACAAGTGGTGTCAAAGCCATCCCGACACCACATCACCCACTCTCTCTAAGGTCAGAGGTGTTAAATGAAGTATGGTACCTTAAGTGCTCTTCACATGCCCACATGGAGCCAAGCCTTTCACATGTGAAGCTTAATCCGCCCGACGTCACTTTCGCGACCTCACTTCATTCACTTGCGACTCCCAGCCACCGACAAAATTCTGTGCTCCCAGCCACCAGATTAGTCTTCTTCTTGTAACTGCGCAATATCTGTCACCAACACTCGATCGCCTACAATCGAAAACGCAACACCAACATGGCCGAACCAACTCGCCTCCACATCAAGCGTCGAGCTACCGACGATGCGCCAGACTACCTAGTGCTGCAAGGCGCAAGCACATCAGAAACTCCAACACAAGTCCGCTACATCAAGAAGCAAAAAAGCAAGACCGTCACAGAAGGACAACAAGAGCCCAAATTCGCAGAGCCAACACCACTCAAGAAGCTAGCAGCTGTACGCACAGAAGATCAGAAGCGCAAGGCGAAGTCGCGGACATTCTACTTGACGACTTCACCTCCTTCGTCGACAGGCAAGCGCAAGGGAAGAGAAGATGGCGTGGCGACCTTCGCGGAGAGGAAGAGGAGTCGGCAGCACGATGGCGCAGACGTACAGAAGACAGCCGAAGTACAAGAGCCGACGCCCTCATTAGACGCTGTTGCTACACCTACGTTCAAGCGGCCGGGCAGAGGCTCAGCATTGAACGCGAACAAGGCGACAAAGCCAGTGACGGTGGAGGCGACCGAGACGGAGGAAGACAAGCAGACATTGCAGGCGATGGCTGATTACATGCACCAAGCGACCCTTGACGAAATCGAGATGTCAAAGCCGAAACCAAAAGTTACTGCACCGAAGCTTTCAGGTGCTGGCGCACGCGAGATGCATCGCCGACGAGTCGCTGCAAACAATGCCAACGGCGTCACCCGCGAGAGCAGTCCGGAGAGTGACGAGGAATACGTCTACGACACCTACTTCCTGGCCCCGAACATTTCCACCGCCATGGATATCGATGAGGAAGGTGATGAGGTCGAGAAAGTCGAGCCCGAGAATGTCGGCTACCTCGTCATCGCAGAAGAGAATCAAACGCTGTGGCAAACCTATCTCGAAGATGAAGACAGCGACAAGGAGACGTACAGCGACGACGAAGATGAGAACGCAGAAGACTATTATGGCGCCGACTATCCCGAGGACGAGGTGGCGTCAGACGATGAGTTCGATCGCAATCCGTATGGCTACAGAGGCCGCGCTGAGGACGATGAGGAGTATGATGAGGAGACGGGTGAGCACAGTGACGAGGAGGAGGAGGACGCGTACGACCGCATGATGAATCCTTTCAGTGGAGGAAGTGGAGGATACAAGATACCGGCGGCGCTTGCGAAGTTTCTGAAGGACGGTAATGATAGTGACTGAGGCGGAATCTGTGCCACATTCAAACTGTTCTCGGGGTTAGCAAGGTGTCATCGAACTGTCATGGGTATGAATCATGTCTTCTGAACGACGGAGAACAGGCATGCTGGCTTGTCGGCCGACTAGGTAGCTGATACCATGCTCTGACCAACTGTTTGCGGAGAAACATCATCTAAACCCAACGGGCTGTTAAGAAGATTGTTGAAAGCCTAGAAGAGGTGGTTAAAGTAGATCTTTCAGGACCAGTGTCGGTCAATTCTTGATATCTACGGCTCCACGCCTTCATCCATCATTTGCAACATTATCCTAAGCAGGAACACTCTCTTCAATTGCCGCCGTTACATGTCTCGCTAGAGTATTGCTCGATCGGAAGCATGATTTCATGACCATACCCGTGCATTAAACCCATACATCAAGACTCCGTAGCACCATAAACATGCTTCAAGCGAACGAATATCACTGCGCCAGGTCTAATCATTCTTTATGCACGTCAGCAGTGAGTCTCTGCATGTTCTCGACATCGTCTACTCACATCATAACACCATCTAAGCTCAACGCAGATACCCAATGCTCAACAGAAAATCCTGAGAATGGAAGAAGGCTTTCTCATCTACAATTCGCCGTTCCAGCGCCCAGTAATTGGCATCGCTTTTCAACACGTCCTCGAGGCCCCAGCTGCGCCGGATGCGGTAGTAGAGCGAGCAGAGTCCGCCCTTTGATCGTTGCTTGAAGATGTTGGCGAATCCTTCTTCGATGGCTGGCCAGGGCTTGTCCTGCACTAGTCGTGCATACATGACGAAGAATCGCTGCTCTTCGCTGTATGTTGGACGTGGCGAGCGTGGATTGCGGTGAAAACTGCGTGGAACCGAGTCTCCGGCGGATGAGGATGGTGATGAGCCGGTAGATGATGAGGGCTGTCTTTCTTCACGGTGGCCGCGTTCGAATGTCCTCCCGGTACAGCGATGTCGCGGGTCTGCAGCATACGTACAGTCGCATATTGGGCCGTTACTCCGAAGACGATCGTATGTTGAGTTGAAAGTGCTCTCCTCGTCTCTGACAAGACGATCGTATGTTGAGGTGAACGACCTCTCTTCGTTTCGACGGCTGCCGTTTTGCAATCTCCCCGGATTCGCCCCCACGGGAGCTGTTGGTGACGGTCGTGGGAAGCCAAGGAATATGGAACCGGACTCCGACTCCGGGGGATTACGAAGAGGGGCGAGAAAAGCAATGGACATTCGGTCTGCGGCCATTGTTCAACTTCTTGGGCCTGATAAAATGATCCTGGTAGGAGACAGGTGTGCCGTACAACGCTGACAAGTCAGCGCCACCGAACGACACACGACTGAAGCACAGTGAAAGATCGATCTATGGCTATTAGCGGCATGGCTGAGAACCGGAGGTAGTTTCTCTCTTATAGCGTCCACAGTGACGGGATTCTCCACTTCTGCCTTCCTACTGGTCGACCTCCGGAGTCATCTCCGGGGCATATCAGGGAACGCGGCGAGCGTTGCTGACAATTGACTGCTCATATGCGTAGCGGTACGGGCAGCGGCGTTGAAATCACACCTTGCCCTACCTGGCGCAGTGCAGATTTGCTACTGTCAAACATCCCTGGTACGGACTCACCGTTCTCGAAGCGTTGGCTTCAGATCGTCGATCGCGCCGTGCGTGTCGCTTGATTCCGCCAAACTTCGCACCAGACAAGGATGTCGGTGGAGCGATCGGAGTCGGCAATCGGCAAGTGGAGCTAAAGTTTTTGACTCGGCTCGGTCCGAAAGTGTTCGGCCCTCGCGGGACCCGAGCCGTTCTGAACCTCACCTCCTCGTCCGTCTCTTCAGAATCCAAAGCATTGCCTTTCCGACTACCTCCTGCTTATCTTATTTGCTTTGCGATTGCTACAAGACTTCTCGCAGTTGAGCACTTCAGATGCTGGTATGCACGGGTACCGCAAAGATCATTCCAGCTGGCTGCAGACTTAGTGCGACCGCTGGGTTTGTGCGACCAACAGCCGTGGAAGAGCGGACTATAGTCCGCCCTTGCGTGTCACCTTCATTCCTTGATGACAACTATACCGGTTGAATACATAATGCGACCTATCAGTCTTGTTGATCGCCGAAGGATCAAACGAGCCGAGAGCATCTCGGAAGCTCTGCCTGCACTCTTATAGACTCCAAGACATAACCCACCTCCGAAGCCTGGAACGCTGCAGTTGGCATGCCACATTCAAGACATACAACTTCTGGTCGTTTCAACTGGCCACTGTACTCTGTAAGCTCAGAAGCTGGCGAGATCCGACAATCAGTGCCTACTCATGGCTACGTGCTGCCACATAGCAACTCCCCCAACTGGCTCTATCTGGCTGTAGTCACTCCATGAGCTGTCCAAGAAGCGAGCTCGGCGACCTTCGAGCGACATTCATTCGAGCTACACTTGGCAGGGTGAGGTCTGAACCAGAATCCTGGAAACGGACCCACTGCCGCCGCTGTTGCGGACTCAGGGCCGGCTACACGTGTGTGTGACCGATCTATCCTGTGTCACCCGAGCGATGCACTGTGATTACGGCTGCAGCTCCCTTTTGTGGCGTAGTTGTGGCGGTAAGCGAAGAGCTTCGACCCATGGCGCGCGACCGTACTGCTGCTCGTTGGGCTCCGACACCGCCTCTTTGGGTTCGCGGACATGTCCAATCGAGTGTGCACTTCGTGGCACGAGAGTTCGAAAATACCGCTCGATTCCTGATCACTTCCACTCGATCTCCAGACTGATGATCCATGCGATCTCGGACTGACTATCGTCGACAGCTGAGCGAGTTGAGCCATACACAAGCTTGGGCTGACTTCCACTGCCTTCGCTAAGCTGCAGTAGACTGCCGAGATTCTCGGTACCAAACTTGTCACTGTGTGGCATCCCTGGCTTCCTGCACATGCGATCTGTCCATGCACGTCAAGTCGAAATCGTCAGGAGATATCTGCGTGACTTGATGCGTGTACCTTATTCCCGGACTCTCACGAAGCCTGGGGTTAAACTCTCGCCGATTTCGAGAATCTGCGAGTGGTCCGATCGTGCATGAAACAATGCAAGGTAAGCAGTACATTCTCTCGGAAAGATCTGCGCTTGATCTTGGACGGAAGACACCGCATGTTGCCAGCAGAGTGCACGTTGAGAATGAAAGGATGCTACAGAGACGGCTACCACGGCGGCTAGGCGCCGCAATAATTTCTATGCTGATGGTATTGGTGGGAGAGCGCGCTCTATGTTGAGAGGCAGACTTTGACCCGTCACCGCCTCCCTGGCCGCTTGGGCCTTGCAAACCCGCTACTCCCTCCAGGCGTTGCTTTACCACTGTCTTGACCAACTCGCGCAGTACCTGCTACTGAGACACCCTCATTTAGCACATCTGCCGTGATTTCAGAAGTCTCCGTAGCCTCTAAAGACTTTGCAATTGTCAAACCAGCACCTCGTTCTGCGACCGTCCTTGTCCAGCTTTTGCCCGTACTGTAGATCATCCTCTCCTTGATCTTTGAATTCGTAGGACATGTGTAGATGAACACCACCCTCGTTCCAGCCCCATCGTCACCAGCCGTGGACGGATGCGAGTAGAAGCTATACCTCGGCTCCTTAGCCTCGATCGTCCGCGCAACGTCCTCTACCGCCAACTCGTCCGTAGTCGAGTCCAGCTGTAATGTCTCGTCTGGCAGTATATATTTCAACTGCACGAGCGTGCCCTTACAACCCTCCTCTTTCAGTCCACCCAATGCTTCCACAACACCTTCTCCGACCTTGACATCCACTCTGCTGGTCACATGTCCTCGCCTCGCTCCCGTACCCTGCGCTTCCCTCGCCTCAGCATCTTTGACGCCTTGGAGTCCGCTCTCCTCTTCCGTTAACGGTGCATCGACCTTCTCGCTTGCTTCGTGCCGTGCCCAGCCTGCTGCCGTGAGCTCTGACTTCTCTGTCGCGAAGATGGTTTGTCGAAAACGCTCGATGCCTAGCTCACGCACGAGTGTCAAGCGGGTGGAGGCGAACAGCATCTTCTGCCGTACTGGTGCGGCATTGGGAACGAATGAGATTGCAGCATAGCCGTCCGCCTCACCGGGATGAGTTTTGAGTAGGATGTAGGTGGCTTTTGTTGCTGAGAGATGTTCTTGGAGTTGCTGAAGATCGGAAGTGAAGTTGTCGTTGGTCAAGGGTATAGTGGTGGATGGGACGAGTGATTCGGACTCGATGGATGCGAGGAGGGCGCGCTGATCGGGTGAAGATACGAGGTTGTTGAAGGCATTGTGGAGGTCTTGGGAGGCTGAATATCGTCAGTATGGACCAAGAGGATTCGCAGATAGCGTCGATGCATACCTGATATTCCAGACTGCATCTTCGCAGATGATAGAGCTCAATGTGAGGTTAGTTGAAGCCTGAACTCTGGAAGCCGAGGTCGGGTACGCCCAATCGGGAAGGAGAAGTGACGTGCTCCGCTTTCAACCACGTCTTCTCCATCTTGGAGATACTTGAACGTCAGTACCTAAGTTGAGTTTGTTAATGTTTTCCTTCCATTTCGTCATTATCATATCTGTACATGCATACCTGAACGCCGTCAATTTTGTACCTACCACGCGGAATCGTTCCGATCAATATATACAGATGACATAGCATCGATCGTCGTCAATGAGACAGTGGAGCTGGAGCGCCATTGCTCAAAACAACAAGACTACTCCTTGACGACTCGACAATCACTTCTCAACAACGACCATCACACTCAAAACGCACAACCATGGATTTCATCGTAGGAACCTTCAACCACCCAGTCCTCTACACCATCCACTTCGTTCCCCCAACCAGCTCCTCAACCGCTAAACTCTCCCTCCTTTGCGACCACCCAGCAATCGCCGGCCACTCCTGGCTCTCCTTCTCCCCAGACAAAAAACACCTCTACGCCACCGCATGGACCGAACCCAAACCCTCCGTCGCCAGCTACAGGATCAAATCCTCTGGCCGCGAGATCCAGTTCGTGAACGCTAAACATGTCTCCGCGCTCCCTGGATACGTGTGCGCCAACTCTACGCATTTGTTCTCGGTTGGTGGACCGACGGGGGAAGTGTTCCGGTTGGAAGCGGATGGGAGTATTGGGCCTCAGGTGCAGGAACTGGACTTCGTAACTGACCAAGGCGAGAACGTCAGCGAGAAGCGAGGGGAGGTGGCGCACGGCAGTTTTGGAGGGCTGAGGCATGGGAGCCATAGTGTGGATTTTAGTCCGGATGGGGAGGTGTTGTATGTTGCCGATATCGGCCGCAATTGCATCTGGACGTACTCGGTCAAGAAGACGAGAGATATGGCTGAGGCGCCGCTGACGAAGCAGAAGAGGGTGGGGAGTACGAGGGACGGGGATGGGCCGAGACATGTGTGGCCGCATCCGGGTGGGAAGGTGGTGTATTGTTTGCAGGAGCATACTAGTATGGTTGATGTGTTCGCTCTTGCTGAGGGAGAGGAGGGGGCGGGCTTGGAGTTTAAGCAGGGGGTGAAGATTATTCCACAGGAGGAGGATGTGAAAAAGTATTGGGCGGATGAGGTTAGGGTGTCTACTGGGCCTGATCCGTTGAAGCCGAGATATTTGTATGCTTCGACGAGAGGGCTACAAGCGGAGACGAAGGGGTGGATTGCTGTGTTCAAGCTCAACGACGATGGGTCGTTGGCGTCGGACGAGTCGATACATATGTGGCAGACGCCGACGAGCGGAGGATTAGCGAATGCGATCGAGCCGGCGCCCTGGCCGAAAGGCAAGCAAGATGATGTGGAGTACCTTGCAATGACTGATAGCCAAGAAGGCTGGGTATTCATGCTCTCCTTTGACGGCAAGGAGATTCGCGAGGTGGCAAGGCTGAATATGGGCAAAACGGATGATGGCAAGGTCGTGGGATGTGCCACTGCAGTCTGGCTCGGTGAGCAGAAGGGTGGAAATGTAGACTTCTTTCGGCATCGATAATAATGCTGAAGGCTATCCATGTTTGTTATTCTCCATCATAAGCACTCGTCAGCTGGCATAGTTTCGGATCGCTCGCACCGACTCATGCCAGCCCCAACGACGAGAACCATTTTCAAGCTGCCCTCTTTCCACGCTTTCGATCAGCTCATGCCTTTTGGTTGATTCGTCCTTTTACGCTGCTCTCGAGAACTTTTTCACAATCCCACACCGCCATCAACGATGGGGAACTCTTTCAAGCTATCCATTCTCCACGCTCCCAAACCTTTTGAGCACCCTGTGATGCATGTTCAACGAGCCATCTTCTCATACCGCTCTTCACAGCTCTTCACAACCCCACACCACCATCCTCACCGTCATCCACAATCGCGTCACTACCGTCCAACACACATATCGCCTCCTCACACCCAAACACCCTAAGTCGATTGCCGTAGATCCTCCAGAAGTCGCTGCCCCATCCTGGCATACCTCCCTCAAACACACGTCCCTTCCTATTCGCCTCCGGATCGCGGTGTCTGTGCTTGCGGTCCCGTGGATCGGTCGCGAAAGGATCGTTGGGGTCTTGAGGGCCGAGCGAAGGATCGCCACGACGCTTCCACTTCTCACCTTCGATCGAGGGCACGAATGGTGCTTCGTCTAGGGGCTGGAGATCCGAGACCTCAAAATCGATTGTGTCGTCAGTGAGCTGTAGGCTAGACATGGTGGGCGTGAGTTCGCCGTTGACGAGCGTGCCGTTTGTCGATGGCGTGGAAGCGTTAATGTCCACGTACGAACCATCTTGCTCAAGCTTGGACGAGAGACGGACGGCGATCTGCGCAGTGAGAAAGCTGTCGTAGCCTGCTTCGTGAAGAGATTCCGCTGTGTTGTACTTCTTGTGCTCCGGGTCGACCTCAATAATTGGCAATTCCTGTGCGCTGAGTTGATGCGCGATCTGGTCCAGCGCGCTCACGGGACTGATATCGCCGCAGTTGTGAGTAGACATGTACTTCGTATCGATGATCGTGGGCCAGTAGTGGTGCAGAAGCTCTTGGAACTCCTCGACAGTGTCCGGGAGGTCGCCGAGGAAAGTGCGAAAGATGTAGACGAGATCCAGAAAGCAGTTGTGTCCGACCAAGATTCGTGGATTTCCGCGCATGAGGTTTGCGGCACGATGGAACTGTGCTTTGTAGGTGTCCATGTCAGCAAAGATGGCCTCGCCAGTCACCATATCTCGAGCACACTCGCGAAGATCGATGCCAGTGATGTCGGAGCCGCGGAGTGCCTCGATGATCCAGCGGAAGCCTTTCTGGCGTGCTATACGCTTTTCATTGTCACGCATCCGGCCTTCAGCAACGCTCTTTTCACGTTCTTGATCGAGAGGGATGACTTGGACGCAGCTTCGCTTTCCTATCGAGATGAGCTCCGGATATTCAGCACGGACGAGCTGGTGAACCAGACGCTTCTCGAATCTCGACAACTCGGGAATATTGTCGTCCTCCTTGAGGTCCTCCAGACACACCGCACTGATGTTGACGTAATCGAGAGCATCAAACGCACGTGAGTTCTTCCAAGCATTGATCTCGTCGTGGATGCGCTGAAGGAATGCCAATGACTCCGTCTCAGTGGGCTTGATTTGAATGTCAGCGATCACCGACCGGTCCTGACGCCTGAGGTGCTTCTCCCGGGCTTCCTGGGTTTCATCCCGAGAGAGGTAAGGTACGCCACGCTCGAATGGCACGGCGAGGTTGAATCCAGTCTCGAGCAGAAACTCCGCAGCGCCAGATTGGAACGAGAAGATGCGCTCGATATCGAGGCGGGATTCAGCGATGATGGGACTGAGTTCGAAGTTGTATGGCTTGAGGATGTACTTCTTGTTCTCGATATCCTGTTGCACGCAAGTGAGGCCGATCTGAAGAATCTGGTAACGTTCAGCAGCATGCTTGTTTTCGAGGTATCGTTCCTGAAGTGAAGGCTTCCCGGTGTCCTTGCCGCTTCTAACTTGCTTGGTGGGGACGCCAGATAGCTCCAGATCGAAGGTGACGAAGTGTGCTTCTGAGATATCCGTGAGAATATCCAGCAGAAGCGGGTAGAATGAGACCTTGTCGACCTCCATGGTGATGAACCTGCAGACGATGTCGCGGTGGAAAGGCGCTTGGTTCAATGCGGACGAGGCAGCAGATGTTGAAGGAGGCAGAAGGATGACGCGGATGAAGAAGAGGAAGTGATGAGTCAGTCTTCGATCGAGGAAGACGGTATAATCACGAGACTTGTGATGGCATGAGATAACCTCGTGACTTGTACTTGCCGGAGCAATGATGCTCAAGTGAAGTCGGATGGTATGTGAGGTTCAGGCCTTGCCGTCGATGTGAGACAAGCGCTGTTTGCTCGCATGCAGGAGAAGCAATCTCGACTCGCAGTGAGCCTCTCGTTGGGCGCAGACGGTCTCAACGCGATGATATACTTCCTATGTGTCGGACCTAGTCGTCAGTCCGATATGTGAGTAGAAGTGAATGATGAATTCAAGTCAATCTAGCCATCATCGCGTCAACGCGTTTCGACACGTGCTCGGCTAGTCCTGCCACCAGCCTCGGCTCTATCAATGACCGACCTCAAGCAGCAGCACCAGCCTCTCCACCTTATACCTGTAGACTTCCACTCCGACCTCACTCCTCGACACAACGATCGCAGTCATGGCCTCATCAACAGAAACAATGACCTACCAGGACAACCTCAACGCACAATACCTCTCCTCCTCGCTCTCCAGCCTCTCCAGCTCCCGCTCAACCAACTCCCTTATCGTACGGACTTACAAGCAGGCCACGCAGCAATACTTGACCAAGCAGTTCAAAGAGGCATTGGAGACGCTTGAGCCGATTATTGCGCCACAAGGCGCAGGAGACGATCCCTTGGATGGCGACAATAAGGCAAACGGAGATGCGACAGGTCCGGCATTAATCGCGCAGAGCTCGAAAGGAACGAGGACGAAGGTGTGGGTGTTCTACTTGAGCTTGTTGCATGCGATCGTAGAGTTGGGGCAGGAGGAAGGCAAGCTGATCTTCGGCTCTACGGTTTGGCGGCAATTAGCGGCTAAGGTGCGAGATGGGACGGTTTGGGAGGAGGTAATCCAGCGCGGCTATGGTGGGAATGAGGGAGAGGTGGATGCGGATGTGGTGGTGAACCTCGCGACGCTCTTTCTCGGACACATGCAAGACCAACGACTCACTCAGCAACGACTGGAAACATATCTGGCTGCATCGGATGGAGGAGGCGCAAATGGGCATCTGTCGTTCGGCCAGGATGGGATGAGCACGCCTATGTCCACCAGCTCTTCGTCGCCAAAACAGTTGGCGATTCGACTGAAGATACTGGAGTTGTACACACTACATGTCTTACCCGCGAACGGTGAGTGGGACTACGCGCAGCAATTCATCGATATAAACGATATGCTCGACGAAGAGCGGAAAGAAGCGTTCCAAGCAGCGCTGCAGAACCTGAAGGAGGAGAAAGATGGTACCGCACAGCGTGAGCGCGAGCTCAAAGAACAGCGCGAACGTGAGATGGAAGAGCAAAAGCAGCAAGAGGAGGCAGCTCGGCAAGCAGAAGTCACTCGAAAAGTAGAGGAGGAGCGAAAAGTCGCCGAAGCTGCTTCGAAGCCCAAACCCCCGTCTACGACAAAAGCACCGCCCAACGGCACGACATCTATTTCGAAACCAACCGCTACACCTACCCCTCGACCCACTTCTTCATCCTCTGCACAACAACCCACCTCGAAACCACCATCTAAGAAACCTCGACCTCGACCTCAGCCGCCTCCGACGCTGTACCGGCGTGCTTCTTCGGCGATAGGCAGTCTGCAGCATATGCTTAGCCATTCGTTAACGACTGGGCAAAACTCGATGGTTCTGATGCGATTTCTTGTGTTCATGTTCGCTTTCCTCATCTTGATTGCGCGTAGAGATCTGCGGATGAAGTTGAGAAGAGGGGTGGAGAGGAGTTGGGCCAGTGTGGCGAGGACGGTGGGGATGGGGGTTAAGGTGTCTTATGTTTGACGTCTTATTTAGAAGTGGAAGTGGTCTTGGAAATGAGATCGATTCGAATTGCAGTGCAAGCTGCCTGGTGTATGCATATACATCTGGTGTACGTGTCCATCCAGGCTTCAGGTCATGATACACTCAGTCATCATTCTCGTTGTCGTCTTCCTCGAATCGATCTGAAGTGTCTGCTTAAGAGGCGCTATTATCTCCGTCTTCCGTGTCTCTGAGCACCACACCGAACCTCTCGAAAACGTCTCGTGCGTGTTGCTCAGCTTGGAGAACCTCATTTATCATACTTCGCATCGGTCCCTTTACCCAAGCAAGCATGTCCATGTTGGCTGCCTGATATGCCTCGATGAGGTTCGGCACAAGTTTCTCGAATCGTTTTATCCGATGCGCCTGCACCACAAACCGTTGCCGTTGAAAGCCATTGGGCCATGAGATGCGGCACCCGTAGATACTGCAACAGCTGTGGTCCAGACCAAAGTATGCAAAGGCAGCCGATCGAATGATTCGAGGTGCTAACTGCGACCAAAGTTCCGAATTGGCACTAATGAGTCGGCAAAGGAACCATACGAACAGTGGAGCGATCGTCACTTGCTGAAACTCACGCCGAAGGTAAATCGAGTCCCTGAGATACTTGTCCACCGCGACGCAGCCTTCGACCGAACATGCACATCTACATGTCCGGTGCATGTTCTGTGGCTCGACGGCGAATACTCTGGTGAGGAACCCACGCGATCTTTCGTCAAGGACCCGTATCCGAGCAAGCTTACCGACAGGAACATTATATCTCTCACGTTTTTGCGTTTGCCAGTAGAGGCTCCGTGCCATGCGTCCAAGGTTCCCAGCTAGAACGTGTTGATAATTTGCCAGAGATTCTCTCCCATCTGATACTGTCCTTTTTCCCAGAAGCCAGAGTGCGAGGGCCCACGAGCGATACACCCTCCCGGACAACAGTCAGTGGCCCCGACGAAGGCAAAGGAGGTGCGCAGCTGGATGTTGGAAGTAGAAAGAGAAGTGCAGCGGTACTTAACAACGAGGCTGACGGCCTGAAAACTCACCGCTCGAACTCAGGCACCTATGCTTTTGTGGCGGCCAACGAGCATGCCAGCGTGAGCACCTGTCTCGACATCACTGCCGCTGCGCCATACTGGCCTGGCGCGGCACATTCGACCTCTGGAACGAAAGATGCTGGACAACGATGAAGTCGAGATGGGGTGCCAAGACGGTTGCCTTTGTGCAAGCGCGACCATGAACACAAAGAATGACCGACTCTGGTTTGAAAGACAGATACTAGAGCAGTTGGAATTGTTGGAGTGATTACTTTTAACATTCACTCAGCTACACTTCACATAATATATATTGTAGTCTCCTGTGGTCTCGTCTGCGATGACATGGGCGTGTTCGTCCTAACATCGGCTCTTCCGTCCATGCTGCCCGGTATGAGACAGCGCTCCTGTGCCCTGCCTCATTACGCACAGGTGTGGTCGAGCTGGTATCCCCTCGTTTGCCTGCAGCGTAGCGCACCTCGGCCAAATCATGCCACTGGCTTTTCCGGTCCCAGCCATGCCAACGCCAATGCGCCTCGCTATCCCATTCGTGTGCGTAAAGTCATCAAGAATAATAGTCTCAGAAATACAAGCTCGAAGCGCTTCCCAGCTTAGTCGTGTCACCGCGAAATCCGCGAGTCAAAACTTGGTCTCACATCCGGATTCGCCACGCCCAGCGGTCGCGAATAATCCTGCTGATCTTGCATCGACACTCGACTGCCATTCGCCTCCGCATTCGCGAACAACGCTGATGGGTTCAGTCGCTGGTCGTAAACTAGCGGTTTGCTGGGCCGTCTAGAGCCGGCTCCGAGGTTATCCTGGCTGCCGCCGAGCGGACTGCTAGGCTCGATGGTGGCGCCGGCACCGAACAGTACGGAGTGCCGTACGCTGGCCGCACCAGCAGCATAGGGGTCCGGGTTATCGAATGGGTTCTCGGCCATGCTTTGTGGACGGCCACGTGAGAGGAGTCCGGTGCGGCTGAGAACAGAGGTGGTGCGTTTGGGACGAGTGGAGCCGGCAGCGGCTTCAGCATCGGACCTCTTACGACGGCGGTATAGGAGGAATGCCGCGAGGAGGAGAGCGGCGAGGCCGAGTAAACTGCCGATTACTATGCCAGCGACAACGCCTGACGAGAGGCCTGACTTCGCTTTCATTTGTTGCTCGGCAGATGAGTTCCCGCCAGCGATGACGACAGGTGTGGTGGTGACGGTCTGTGTGACTACTGAGCCGGACCTCGTGATGACTTGGGTGTGGATGATGGGGCTGGGCGAGTGCGTCTCTGATGTGACGGGGGGCGGTGGGGCGCTCGAAGTGATAGAGCTCGTAGTCGAAGAGGACGCTGGCGCTGGAGGAGGTGCGCTCGATGATTGTGGTGTCTATCAAGGAAATGTTAGCAAGTTTTCTGAGAAACGGCTCTTATTGCTCCAGGCAGACTGCAAGATGAAAGGTGCTGTCCTACAGGAGTAACATAAGATGTCACGACACTAGGCTTCTCGGTCCTTACGTTGGTGATCGTTGAGTATATACTCACGGTGTTCGGCTCGGAGCTCGAAGTGGGTGGAGGTGGTGAACTTGAAGTGGGTGGAGGTGGTGAACTTGAGCTTTGAGGTTGCGACTGCAAGCCATTAGTAAAAGCGACTGGCTAAGAATCTCTCAAGATTCTCAGGTACTTACTGATGGCGTGCTTTGTGGTTGCTGCGAACTCGCTCCTGCGGTACCAGATGGTTGCTTGTCGAGTGCAATGTAGCCATACATGCCTGAGCCAGAGTTGCCACACCAGTCGCCTGGGTATCCAGGACAGGACGCGTCGCAACCGTGGACGTCTGACTGTTGCGCCGGGATGTAGTTAGAGCACCAGCAACCGTTCCCTTGCACCACTGCGAAGGCGTACTCGGCTCTGCACGTTCCAGAGCACGCTCCCATTGACTGGTATCTGTCGAAAACTGTGGCGGTGTTAGCGACGGCCGACAGACTCTCGGTAGCAAGGATTACGATCGTTCCAATACTTACCAGCCGAGAAGCCCGAACCAGTATTCTGATTCGAGCAGTATTTCTGCGTGATGCCGCTTGGGTTTTGGGCGGCAGCCATATTGATCAACATGATCCCTGCCAGTACCGTCCGGAACGGCAGCATCCCTTGTATCTTCATTCTGGCCATCATGGGGGTATTGTTTGGTTTCCAGTAGCTCAGCCGCTATGAGCACCTTTGGTGATGTTCATGCAAGTCGTAATTTTCACCTCGCAGCCCCAATGGCTCTTCACGAGGTGATCTTTCCAATGGCCTGGCGTGTGAGGGCTCGATGTAGGCTGACGGAGTATCGAAGTATCGGGTTGAGGCTCGATGTGGTATTAGATGATTGATAGCAGTGGCGATGTAGTCAATACAACGTAAAGGTCGATCGATGACAGGTACAGTTCGGAAAACGCGGCACACTTTGTCCCTGCAAAGTCGATGGTGATGAGGTCGAATTTAGGTCTGTAAGAAAGATCAAGCGAGTGGAACTGCGTGCGGCCTGCGACGTAGAAGAGTCGTGGGCGGGTAGAGCACACTGAGGTGGAACGAGGGACTCGGTAGGAAGAGATGGAAGAAGCGGTCGTCGAGGAGGAGATGTGGAGAGTGAGATGCAACTCCTCCTGCTCTCCCCAACCTAACCGCTCTTCCAATCGCCAATCGTGCGGGAAGACGTTGGAAAAGAGGATCTGCAGCTAGGTGGAGCAGAAGGCCAGCTCCATGCAGTATGGCGGCAAAGCTAAAGCACGAAAGACGACGTCTGTGATGAAGATAGGCGTCGCCCGTGCTCTCTCGGCGATTAGATCTTCCCGGTCGCGGCATGAGCTGCACTTTGTGTTGTCTTTGCCTGCAGTAGTTCCAGCGCACCTAGTTCCGGTACCTACGACCTAACCTCGCATGTAGGTGGTGCATGACGCAAATACAACACGCCACAGCGCAACCCCACGGGAACGTCACCCTCCACAATGGACGAAACATAGAATATCCATATATTGGAGAGCTGGAGAAGCTATGTCGTCGCACAACGTGCTCACACACCTCCAGCATTCCCGCCCACACCTCCGCAGGGTCAAGCTTCGCCCTGCAGGACGCCTTCTCGGAATATCTATTTCGTGCTATCGCCAATGCAGGAAGCTCGACACCTTTTCCCAGCGGGGTCGAGCACTCGAGAACGATGCGGTAAGATAAGAAGACGCAGGCCTGGCCTTGCATATCCCGCCACCTCTTTCCTGATGTTGCATCATGACTTTTCGCGACCTGCCAGCTTGACGACGATGCAGCAACTTTCTCTCACCCGACCTGCATTTGGTGAGCTCCCAACCTCTTTCTCTATTCGTGGAGGTGAGCATTGCGGCTCAAAAGGCTAGCTCATGCATCTGCATGAACAGTTCCTAGCTCTAGATCCATTGCGGGGTGTGCAGATTGGACGGAGAATTCCTACGATCTGAGAAGGTACTCAGGTATCTTACGAGCTGGCTGGATTCCGAACGGCCGTCTTGGTTGCGGAGAACAACCTTCCTCTTCTGATATCAACCTGCGCCGATGCTCTTGCTGCATGCCGGCGATGGCAGCGCTGCAAGGTTCTGCTGATAAGCATGCCACAATGCGAATGTCGCTACGATATCACTGTCGAACGATGCTGGCGAGCTGCACGCCTCCCAGGTGGCGATTCTATGCCGCCCGCAAGGTCGAGTGCAGCATCTCCCCAGTGTAGAGCCGTACTTCAACAACATCCGCTCCCAGATCTCGATGTGGCGGCCATTCGAGATTTCGAGATCGACAACGTTTCGATGTCGGCAGTTGTCTCTGGATCTCCACCCAAGGCCACCCAAAGCAGCAGTATAGTCGTGCTTACTCAGTAGCTTGCCTACGAATGCCGCCGGACAGCGGTTGGGTTCTTGACTCTGATCTCCGAATGATGCGTGGTGGACCGCAATCGCCGTTACTGAGCATGTCGACCTCGACGCATCGCGCACAGCCTACAGTAACCTAGCTTCGGTCCTGTGGAACGTTGTTACGACAACTGTACTGTACACCGGGCTTACTATCGAAGCCCGAGAACGTACAATGCCACACTTCTGATGAGATCAAAATGGGAACTAGGCAAGTGTCCACCATATGTTTCGCGTTCAAGGTTCCACCCCTTCGCATCCCGGTGAAGATGCGATAGTGAGCCTTGCTTGATTCTTTTGCTTCATCTTCTCTTTTCGTCTCCTCTCTACGCGCGTCGCTGGTCAATGTTGACAACGCAGACTTGAACAGCATGCGATCAAAACATGAGTCGTGTGCGGACTGCATTCTCTGAACTCTTCCTTGCATTCATAATATATTAGATATTCGAGACCATTGCTCGCGACGTACAGATACGAACACGAACACTTCTCTGCACCGAAGTTCAGTACACGTCGTAATGCTGATAAACTAAGCAGCCTCCCAGTCTTGGTGCTTGAGACACATCTCGACCGGTCAAACCTGTATGAGCCGAGCTCAGCTGGACTCGACATCGTTGCCATCTACGAGGAAGTTGACAAGGAAAGATATTGTCCAAGAACACTGTTGAGGTCCGTACATTCAGAGGGATCGCTCGTGAGTATGGCCGAGATGCTCTCAAAGGTAGCCCAAGGCCTGCTGATCTACATGAAAACACTCACCAACGTACGATGGGGAACTACTGACTGACAGCTGGGTTGGATTGCTCTCCGAGCTCTGTTCACGACACCGAGCTCACATGACGCTTGGTGTGTCGTTGGCGGCATCGTTTGAAGCAAGGAGAAAACAGTCTGCGATCGTTATTCAGGTCGAAGTCATATTTCTCAGCTCTGCTAGGAGCATTCTATAAAGCGTGCTCGCGCGTTCATCCCATGTGTTTGACCCGATTGACACGTGAAGTCAATAAAACGTGATTTCCAGCCAATCACAACGCGCTCTCTATCTCGCCGATCTAGGCGAAGCTTTTGCACAGACCGATTTTTCCTTTGCTATCTCTGTCGAGCAACAACCTCTTTACAATCCTTTTAGTAACGACTTCACCGACGACACTGTTCCACACGACGACAGTGCTCCCCATGCACACGTAGAGGTTGAAACTCTTGCCATTGGCCTAAGCCGCATACCGAAGGCTTCATGACTGCTCCCACAATCTTCACTTCGCAAGGTATGACGCACACCGCCTGCCCAATGCACTGCAAACAGCCGTGTAGAGATAGGAGCCACCGCGCCCTATCTACTGCTTGATCACCTGTCACTCTCACCTGTGCTCTTACGCATGCGTGAAGGCAATGGCTGACAGCGTGCCTTCCCCAGACTACATTTCCGACCACCTTTGGAAGGCGTCTGCAAATTGAACGACCGTCCTTGAGATAACAAGGACAACTACAATCTTCGAAACATGACTACCATGACTTTCACACGAATCACCCCAACGGTGCTGAAGCCAACATCGAGCTTCATTGCACGTGCGTTCAAGCCTACTACTCAAGTCCGCTTCAGGGCCAGTGTTGTCAGCGGCACACCACGTTCACCACCACCGCGACCCATACGCGCAACCAAGCCGGCCTTCGAACCTGCAACGTTCACGATCAAGGATGGGCCAATCTTCCATGGCAAGAGCTTTGGTGCTAAGGCGAACATCAGCGGTGAAGCTGTGTTCACGACATCTCTGGTGGGATACCCAGAGTCCATGACCGACCCGTCCTACCGTGGTCAGATCCTGGTCTTCACGCAGCCACTGATTGGCAACTACGGCGTACCATCAGCAGCGAGGGACGAATATGGGCTGCTGAAGTACTTCGAGAGCCCAAATATCCAGGCTTGTGGAGTGGTGGTGGCAGATGTGGCATTGCAATACTCGCATTGGACGGCAGTGGAGAGCTTGGCTGAGTGGTGTGCTCGAGAGGGCATCCCGGCTATCTCTGGTGTCGATACTCGTGCCATTGTCACGCATCTCCGGGAGCAAGGCTCGTCCCTCGGCAAGATCACGGTTGGCGAGGAGTACGACGCCGATGAAGACGAAGCATACGAAGATCCCGCCAGCATCAATCTCGTTAAGAAGGTGTCGACCAAGGCGCCCTTTCACGTACCTTCGCCGCACGGCAATGCCCACATCGCTCTTATCGACTGTGGTGTTAAGGAGAACATCATCCGCAGCATTGTTTCCCGTGGAGCCAGTGTCACTTGCCTACCATTCGACTACCCGATCCACAAGACGGCGCACCACTTCGACGGGGTCTTCATCTCCAACGGTCCTGGCGACCCCACGCACTGCCGTGCTACCTCTGACAACCTCCGCGCACTGATGGACTCGAGCCAGATCCCGATCATGGGCATCTGCTTAGGTCATCAACTCGTTGCCCTCGCCGTCGGAGCCAAGACCACGAAGATGAAGTACGGCAACCGCGCGCACAACATCCCAGCCCTCGATCTAAACACCGGCAAGTGCCACATCACCTCGCAGAACCATGGCTACGCAGTCGACCCTGCGACGCTCCCGAAGGAGTTCAAGGAGTACTTCACGAATCTCAATGATGGCAGCAACGAAGGTCTGATCCACAAGTCTCGCCCAATCTTCTCTACGCAGTTCCACCCCGAAGCCAAGGGTGGGCCGCTGGATTCGAGCTACCTGTTCGATGGGTACCTGAAGTCGGTGAAGGCGTACAAGGAGACGCAGGATACGTTGAGGGGTGGTGGCAGGGACAACAAGCCGAGTCCGTTGCTGGTGGATCTTCTCGCGAAGGAGAGGGTCGGTGTTGCTCCGGAGGGGTTGATGAGGATGGCGATGTGAGAGTTCTATGATCGGAATACTAGATCAAGCGTCAGAGGTGGCTATATGGTTAGGCTTCAGACTGGTGTTGTCGTGCTACATAAATAGGGTTGTGTTTAGCGGTGTTTGCTTGCAGTGATGAGTTATGATTGATCGACTGTGTTTCTCGTCGTCACGTATCCGCACGTCTCCGCCCATCTGCCCTCTGGTAGTCTCATACCTACTACTGTATACTGCGATCTGTCTCGTGGGCCGCACGACGATCTCAATTTTTAAAACTCGGGAAGTTGTTCGACACGAAACACTAGCGCCAGATGGCGATCTGCAACGTTGTGGAGAAGCGCCGTCCGCTGACGCCAGCCGCGAACCAACGCTGACTGACCTTGGCAGGAGTCGTTAAGCATTCGCCGAGACATACAAGAGCGAGCGCGAAGGTCAAGAGCGGGACAAGCATCTCCAAGCTGCGAATTGAATACCTGGGCGGAGAGATCGTACAGCGCGCACTCGAAGCGCACTCCACTCCCACCCGGGCAGGCAGCCCGCGCGACTCACTCACATAGCCCGACACCATGCCCGTCTGCCACGATGGCCGCACCGAGCGCGACATCGTCGAGGTCCCCCTCTGGCGCGGCTTCACCTTTCACCACTTCGGCCTCTTTTTGAGCGCGGTTTTCGGAGGCGTAGCCACATTGATCGGCCTCACCCTCATCTTCCTGCACGCGACACACTACCTTAAACCCTACGAGCAGCGACACATCATCCGGATACTGTTGCTCATACCCATATACAGCGTGGTCAGCTTCCTGAGCTATCTGGAGTACCAGCACGCGATCTATTACGATATTCTGGAGGGATGTTATGAGGCGTTCGCGATAAGCAGTTTCTTCACGCTGTTGTGTCATTATATTGCGCCGAATTTGCATGATCAGAAGGATTATTTCAGGACTCTTGTGCCGGTGAATTGGTTTTGGGGAGTTTTTGGTTTGCAGTTGTGTACCGGCGGGCAGAATAAGGGGCCGTTTCGGAAGCCGAGGAGTGGGTTGACTTGGTTTAATGTGAGTATATCGTTCTCCGTAATGGGCAGGGTCGGTGTGCTAATGCAAGTGGTGTAGGTGATATGGATTGGTGTGTTCCAGTACTGCCTCATCCGAGTGCTGTTCACGATTGTTGCGGTGATCACACAACTGTTCAATGTGTACTGCGAGTCTAGCCTGTCGCCGGCTTTCGCGCATATCTGGGTGCAGGTCTTTGAAGCAGCGTCGGTTACGATTGCGATGTTCTGCTTGATCCAGTTCTACATCCAGCTGAAGGGCGATCTGGCAGAGCACAAACCATTCCTCAAGGTTCTGTGTATCAAGCTGGTTATCTTCTTTTCATTTTGGCAGAGGGTACGCCGATGTTTCCACCCTACCGTTCATGAACACATGCTAACGAAAGCTCAGATCGTGATATCTTTCCTCTCCTCAACGAATGGCCCTCTTCAACCAACTAAAACCCTGGCCTACCCGGACATCAAAGTCGGCATCCCCAGCGTCCTACTCTGCATCGAGATGGCCATATTCGCTGTCATGCATATCTTCGCCTTTCCCTGGAAACCTTACTCGCTCAAGCACTCCTACAAGGACCCTCTCAACGTCCCTGGGACGGGATACAGCGGTGGTGAATCTGGCGAGATGAAGTACAAGGGTGTACTCTACGCCCTGGCAGATGCGTTCAACCCCTGGGATATCGTCAAAATGACTGCGCGAGGGCTTAGGTGGCTGTTCGTGGGAATCAGGAAGAGGCATGACGACATGAGCTACCAGACTGCTGCTAAGAGTGGTGGAATAGATGTCGCGATGGATTATCGCGGACCGACTTATGCTGGGACTGGGGAGGCGGCGACAGAGCTGAGGGGTGGGATGGCGAGTGACGTGGGGAGAGGGAGGAGCGGGACGTTGGCGGAGGATGATCGGGCGGGCTTGCTAGGGCATGAGGCAAGGATGGGGCGGATGCCGAGTGCGAGTCCTTATCGGACGTATAGCGAGGATGAGTACGCCCCACCTGCCAACTCGTACCCGAGGGCGAACCCTACACAGCATAAACCGCGGCTCCCGCCACGACGGCCTGCTCCCGGTACCGCGACTGGTGGTGGTGGTTACGAGTACGGCGACATGAAGTCCTCCGGCTTCCGCTCGTCAGACGAAGACGATGTCTCGTCATCACGACCTTACCACCCTGGCTACGGCCCTGCGAGCTCGGCTCCTGCGGCTGCTGGAGCGGGTGCGGGGGCTCAAGGAATTGCGGGTGGGCTGCATCCGGCTTTCAGGATGAGTGCGGAACAGCAAGGTCCGCCGCCCGAGCCGGAGTGGGACGTCTTCGGTGGGACTGGGAGGGTGGAGCAGGGCTACCAGCCGTATGGCGGCGCGTATGGGGCTGGTCAGCCGTCCGGGTATCCTCCTGGGAGGTAACTGTGCGTTATGGTTCGATGTTCGGCGCTGGTGGGTCGGGTGCATTTGGGGAGGACGGAGAGTGATCTTGTTTAGATACCCTTGAGAGTTTAGGATGGAATGACATCGTTTCGATATGATATGTGAACTAGCTCGTGGCCTTGGCATGGTGGTAGATTGATACTGCCAACAGGTGAGGTAGAAGTAAGGTTGTAACGCACGGACATCGAGTGAAGATGAAGTGAAGATGGAAAAACGCCCTACACGATCGTCTCGGCATACCTGAGCATAAATGCAAAGCTATATTTACCGACACAACGATCATGCTCAGAATTACTCATGTAAAATTGAGCTCGCTCGGATGGTCTAGCGGTATGACGGTAAGGGTTACTTTCCTTCCTAACCGGTGGCAGCCGCTGATCTTCAAATCACAGCTTGCCTCACACGCAAGAGGTCCGGGGTTCGATACCCCGTCCGAGTATCTTGTATCTACGGATATGGAGATGATATTTCCCTTTTGCCATTTTTTCATGTAGCCTGAGTTCCGAGTAGGACCACCAACGAGAACGAACATGTCCACCGGTCTATCTACGCGATCCGCGACAATGATGAGTCGACCAGAACGCCATATGGCCAACGTAGAACCTCTCCATTGTCGTAGTCCCAGACTTTTCTAAGGTAACCCGAACTCATCCATCTCGGATATATAGTTTCCTATATCGTTCTCCAAGGCCGACACTCAAGGCCGAGATATATGGATACGGGACGATCTGACGGTGACGTGCCGTCCTTGCCGATTAGACGAACTCGGCGGCACTATTCCCGAAAGTGGTTTTTCCAACTTCGTCGCACCTATAACGAGCAGGTCCCATCATGACAGGGCGTGGGAGTCTGTCGTATAAGTTGAGATACCGTAAATCAAGTCCTGGAACTCCCGAACACTCAACTGGTGGTTTGACCGAATATGGGCAACCCAAGTGATCTGGAGACTGCGGAGCAGCGAACAGAGGTCAAGGATTGGGATGGACCGGACGATTCCGTATTCCATCTCCACCGATGTCAGCGAATGTCATACAATGCTAACAAGTACAAGGGAAACCCGAGGAACTGGTCGGGACGGAAGAAATTCTACCATTGTGCTATACCGACCGCGATAGCATTTTTGTGGTAAGATCCAATTTACTCGACTGTACAAACAGAGTCTAACTTCCTGCTTGTTCGCAGCCCTTTCGGATCATCAGTCTACACTCCAGGTATACCACAAGTCATGGCGGAGTTCCACGTCTCTCGAGAAATTGCACTTCTTCCGTTCGTCTTTTACCTCCTCGGCCTGTCCTTCGGACCCATCATAGCCGGTCCATCCAGCGAGACCTTCGGCAGAAAAGCGGTATATATCTGCGCCTTGCCAGGTCTAGCTGTATTCACCCTGGGAGCAGGCTTCTCACAAAACATCACTTCCTTGGTCATATGCCGTTTCTTCGCTGGCCTTTTCGCAAGCCCGGGCTTGAGCATCGGCACGGCCATGGTCTCAGACTTCCTGGTTCCAGAAAAGCGAGGCGGGCCCGTTGCCATCTTTATTACGATGGTCCAGATGGGCCCAGTCTTCGGACCGATTGTTGGTGGTTACGTGACCGAAGCGAAGTCCTGGCGATGGACCCAATGGGTCATCTCATTCGGCCTGGCGTTCGCCTTCATTCTGACTGTCCCTATGTCCGAGTCTTATAAGTCAGTCTTGCTCAAGCGTCGTGCGAAGAAACTGGGAATCGAACCTCCTCCCGAATTCAAGACGTCAGCATCGCAGAACTTGAAGCATTTTGTCACCAAGACAATCTCACGACCGATCTCCATGATGTTCACCGAACCAATCGTTGCCTTGTTCGATATCTATAACGCTTTCAACTTCGGACTGCTGAACGCTTTCTTTGCTGCGTTCTCCTGGGTGTAAGTCCAGGCGGGTCATTCCTTAATGAGCTGATATGCTAATGCTCTTCCACCAGCTTCGAGAACGTCTACGGCTTCGGAATCGGCTCTACAGGTCTAACGTACCTCGGACAAGCTGTTGGAAGCATTGTTGGCCTTCTGATCGTTCTATACATCTACAAGTTCTACTGGGCCAAAAAGTCTAGAACCGCGAAAGAAGGCGATAGCACTGCCAATATGGCACCCGAGGAGAGGCTGATCATAGCCAAGATCGGGGCACCAATGTTTCCAATATCGTAGGTCGTCGCCTGTCGAAGACATTCTGCAGATTCTGCTAACAAGTGAGCAGGCTCTTCTGGTTCGCATGGACGGCAAAGCCTGACGTACACTGGATCTCGCCGGTGATCGCAGAAGGGTTTTTCAGCTGTGGTAATCTGCTCATCTTCACCGCTACGGCTCTCTACTTCCCTGATGTCTACGGAGCCCAATACTCTGCTTCAGCCTGGAGCAGCTGTACATTTCTCCGATACCTGGCTGCTTTCACGTTCCCACTGTAGGTATCACAGCAGCGGTGTAGCTGTCTACACGGCAGAGACCTTCTGGTCTCCACTTCCACTGACGGCGACATTTTCTAATTCGGCAACAACAGTTTCGTGGTACAGATGTACGAAGGGCTTGGTGCAGGATGGGCCACATCACTATTAGGTAAATCAACGATGAATGAGAATATGTGTGAGGTCGTGCTAACCCTTTCTCTTCTGAGCTCAGGCTTCATCGCCACAACACTTGTACCAGTCCCATTCCTGCTGGACAAATACGGCGAGCGGTTGCGAAGAAGTCAGTACACTGCGAGTGATTAAATTATCATACAGCTATACACGTTGTTTCTACACTTTCTACATGCTCAAGTACCTGAATCTACCGTCTCCGAGAACCACTGCCTCAAGGCTCCCGCGAGCACACCAGGCAGATCTTGCAGATCCCGTACTATCAAGTAGTACCGGAATGGGAAGGTGTCAAGGTATTTGTTCATCTTCAGCTGCATCTCGCCCATCGCATCTTTGACGAACTCGGCGGTCTGAAGGTCTAGTATGCTCTGCTTGGTTCCGCTTGCAACGCCCGGTGACAGTGTAGCTGGGTCCACGACGATGAACACGACCATGATCCGCTCCTCATGAGCTTGACGAATCAGCTGGCGGATCGCAGGATGATCTTCGCAGATACCGTCCGAGATGATCAATTGAAGCTGCCAAAGATCACTGGCAGATCCAGCAGCCTTGAGTCGTGCTGCGCGGAACATTTCGATGGACTCCGTGAGCAGCCGTTGCACGTTCGTCTTGCTCTGCGAAAACGTGAACTGCTGGAGTATGCGCGAGCCAGCATCCGATGTAAAAGGCGTGCTGAAGTCGTGTGCGACCTTGACTTGCTCTCCGAACCCAACTACACTTAGCTCGCCAACCTCGAGCATGGACATACTCTTTGCAATGAGCGCGAGCGTCATGAATGCTAACTCTTGGGAATCGCTCTCGGCCATGGACTTTGAATCGTCGATCGCGAGCATGACCTGATAAGAGCGCTTGGTAGGCACTGACCGGCGCATCCAGATCTTGTCTCGCTTGTACGACGATGCGATATAGGGGATGATTCTCTTGATATTTAGTCTCTTGCCAGTCCGGAAGTCGCCACGCATCCTGGTGGCTTGCGTAGGGTGCAAAATGAGGCGAAGGTGTTCGGTAAGCACAAGAGCAAGATTCCTGGTGCTGTCTTCGTGCTTCGCCCACAGCCTCTGAGCGTCTTCCAGGGGCAGCTCAACGCCGACATCCTCGGGCGAGAGATGGGTATTGGTAAGCTTCTCGTCCATGTCCTCTACTTCGTCTGAGTCCTCAATGGTGACATCGTCAGCCATGACAATATCCGTGTCCATCCGGTTGGAATCGCCTACAAGCGAGGTTGGTTGTCCGGTTTCTAGGGCGGCAGTGTCACGGTTTCTCTCTGCTGCTCCATCCTGTGGTGTCTGCTCCACTTCCTCGTCGAGGTCATCGAGGAACCGATCGTGGTCTCGGGTGTGCTGCTCTTGCTCGTCTGCCGGCACCGCGTTCTCCCTGTTGAGAGGCGCAGACTGATCCATCGGGGCTGTACCAAGAGCTTGGGCATCTGCCTCCATACCCTCGTCCGGCAGATGCTCAAACCGTGATGCAGAGAGGTCTGGCTGCTCATTGTCGGTCTGGCCGCCAGAAGGTGGAGCAGCTTCTATATCGCGGTGTTGATCGAACCAATGCTCCATGATGTCGCCGAGCTGTTTGAAGCTGGACCTCAACCGATCGTCAGGAGTATCGTCCGGGATATCATTGGCTTTTTCGCGAGCGCCTTCTGTTGCTCCTGCACCAGGACCAGATGCGTCGTTGTCTGCATCTTGCGGCTCTTCTACAGCATCTTCCATATCTTGCGTAGTTCCAGGTCTCGGTTTGGCTGCATCGGCCTTCTCACCACCAGAGCCCTCTTCAGCACCAGTCACATCATCGTCCAGAGGCTCCGTGGAAAGAGGCCGCTCTTGCATTAATAGATCATCGTTCTCGCCGTCCTCTTCCGCAGGTTCTTCTTGTGCCGCGTCATCAGCTTGCCCATTATCCTCAGGTTCTTGCTCTATGTCTTCACTGTTGAGGTCATCTTCATCGCCTTCGATCTGGTCCCGGTTGTTCAACTCCACAGCAGACGGCTCTTCCTCCTGTCCTTCCTCAGTACCAACGGAATCAAGATCTGAATCATCCGGGTCCGCATCCTTGTTGCCGTCCATGACGATGTCGTCTGGCAGCTCGAGATTCTGCTCTTCACCTGCGTGGGGATCTAGCTGATCGGTGGGCTGTTGCTCTGGACCGGTTTCGTCGTCAAGCGTTGCTTCGTTCTGTCCAGCGTCCGGCATGTTATCGTCTTGATTTGGGCTGGGGCTTTCTTGTCCCTGCTCGGTGGCAGCAGTGTTATCGTCCTGAGCCACTTTCCCTTTCCCACTGTCTGCTTCCTTCTGGTTGCGATCGTCCGTGTTGGGTTCATCCCACATCTTCTCGTCAACGGCGCCAGGGCCGATATCTTCGTCAGCGGCCTGCTCGTCTACATCTTGGTCTCCTTCGTTATCCTCTCCCTCGTCAACCACGCTGCCCGTTTCGGTCGGGCCTTCACCAAGCTCGCCCTCGAGATCCTCATCCGCCATATCCACCGCATCTTTCTCGTCCTCTATATCCGACTTCGAGTCCTGCTGTCCACTCTGGGCCAATTCTGATATATCTTCGTCATCTCCGATGTCCTTGCTGATGTCCTCCGCACCCTCGCCGTCGCCGAGACCAGTTCCACTTTCCATATCCCCTTTCTGAGCAGAGTTGTCCTGCGATTTCTCCGAAGGCGAACAGAACCCTCGCTCACAAAGCTGCACGAAGGACTTTGCAAGCATACAGCCAGCCTGACTAAGCTGACCGTAGCACGCGCAGCATACTTTTAGCAAATCACAGAGGGAGTTGTAGTAAGCAATAAAGATGGGAGCGACCACGTGCACCATCGATGTAAGAGTAGTGAGCGACGTGCCCTCGTGATCGAGATGTGCAAGCGCCGAAGCCAGCGTAGCGATGTCTTTTGTCACTTTGGCAACCTGGAGTGATTTTGTGGTGGCATAGTACATGCTTTGCTGATTTGCAAGTCGCTGAACGACCTCCTTCTCTCTTGCTTCAGATGTTGCCTGGTCCACTTGCTGTGTCGCAACAAGTATTCTGTCGAGTATATCGAGCATGCTTTCAACCCAGCGACTAGCTTTGGTCGTTACAAATCCATTCGTTGACTGAAGGTCATCGGTGTCTGCTTCTTCAGCCCATTGCAGCACGTGTGACACCACAGGTTCGACTTCTGGAATGAGGTCAACCGCCTTCTTGGTCGCGTATCGCACATCTTGGAGAACGGTGTAAAAGTCCGCGGACGTTTCAGTATGGCAATTGGCTTGTAGCCCCGAAGGTAGTTTCGGTAGCCTCCCAGCATTGAAAAGGACTTGTGCGAGCTGAGTTTCTTGCTTCGCCATATCCTCTATAATGCTCGAGTAGTCGTGACCAGATAGAGTCTGTTGATCTACCAGGATCGTCTGCGCAGCACCAAGGATTGATCCCAGCATTGATGCCTGAGGAATTCGGTCCACAACGCTCGAGGTGCCTGTATTGAGGCGAATATCTGTTGACTGGCCAAAGTTGCAAAGCTCACGCAGAGGCACTTGCAACTGTTCGAGGTCATGGATGGCAGACGCGAGAGCGGTGTGCTGTGCTACGGTGGCGTCCAGGATACTTTCGAGAAGGGCTTGACAGCGAGACACTTCGGCAGGTGTGAGCTCATCCGAAGGCGTCTTTGCGCCCTCCCTTGCCGCAGGCATCATGGCAAGGAAACGATGGAACGAATGCTCCGCAGTCTGTAAGTCCGGAAGAGCTTCTGTATGTTGCAGCGCTGGCAAGTTTGCCAGGACTACGCTTGTTGTTCTTTGGCGAGCAAGGACATCGTCGCTCACTGCGGCTTGAAAGCCCATGGCGCGCAGATCCCGCAGCACATCAGCCAGGACTCGACGCTTGCGGGTCTTGAGGCTTTTGACCAAAGCTTTGTTCTTGTCTGTAAGAATGGAAGGAGTCGCTTTCTGCAGGTCCAGAATGGCCTCTTGAAGTTCATCGGAGAACGCGACCAGCTGGCTGGAGAAGTTGATGTTCTGGAAGGCTTGCGCCAGCTTTGTTGATACGGCACGAGAAGTTGCTTCCACATTGCGGAAACGTTGGGGTCGATCGTGCCATGCTGCCAGCTCGATCGTCTCGATCGGGGTAGTGAGAACTCCAGCCCAGTCGATGTGGCCACTGGTACCGTGATGATCTACTTTACAGCTTATGGCAGTCGGCAGATCTGTAGCGAGTAGCTGAGAAACAGGCTGGGCAAGCAACCTTCGGAACTTGCGCACCAAACGAAGCAATTTCCGGTGCGAAGACTGTGCACTCTGCCGTAGAGTGTCAACGTTGCGATCTTTCCAGCTGGCAAGCTGGATGACATTTTTGACTTCTTTCTCAAGCACCTGTCTTCCGTGTGCGAGACCTTCGACCACCTTGGCGGAGTAGCGATCGTAAAAGCTGTTGAAGTTTTTGAGTGCGTGGTACCGTGCTGCAAAGCGCTGATCGCTTCGACTGTGGGTGCAAAGGTGGGCTTCGAAGGCTCGCAGTATGTAAAGGCGAGCCCGGTACTCGCCCAGTCCGCTGGAGGCCATGAACTCTCCGAGTGCTTGGAGCAATTCTTGCAGTGTGCGTTGTCTCTCTGCTTGGCTATCGTCTTCTGAGGCTGAAGCAATGATGCTCTCGTACGCGATGTACCACCACGAGGCGGCGTTTTCTTCGCACTGCTTCCACTCGTTGTCAAAGAGCCCTGCCCAACTGGAAAGCTCAAGCTGCCGCCAGTTCACAATCAAACTCGTGAGGCGCTCAAGGACGTCTAAAACGTTGTACTCACGGCTAGCGATCGACTGCCATTGAGTCACAGCAGCGTGCAACTTCTCAACTCGAGGTAGTAATTGTGCAAGTGGTGTTGAGTGCGGAACTTGCAGCGTGTCTTCGCTCAAGCGGAGGACGTCGAGGGGTGTAGCATGGTCTGGAAACGTTTCGTGCAGCTTATTGAATTGACGTTTTATCGAGTTGATAGCTTCGACGAGCGCCTTCGCTTGTGGGATATTGGAATCTTTGTATATGTTGTACTTTCCTCGAGCGTTTGCAGTCCCAGTGAGATCAGCACGACAGAGTCCAAGCGAATAGAAGAAGGCAGGAATCGTGTGCCGGTCCAGCTTTGAGCGTTGACGTTCAGGTGTGGCTAATTGCCAGTCGAGCAGGAGGTCGAGGATGCGTACATCTTCATCGCTCTGAGGCAGAAACAACAGAGCATGGAGCCCGGCAACAATATGCGCTGCATCTTGCGCCTTTTGCTGGCGGACCTGCTTTTCACCAGGAGTAAGCGTAGCCTGTCCAGGAAACAGCTCATCGAGCTCTTCCTCCGATGGTTCGTCATCTTGCTCGTCTTGTCCTCTGTATTTGTACAAACTGGACTTTGCGGCACTCTGCTTTTGGCCTTCTTGCAACTCCGACCTCCATTGCAAGTAGGTCTGATGGAATATGCGTTCCGTGGCATCGTGAAGACTGGAAGTGTTACTCATTGGCAGTATTGACGAGCGTGTCGTTACTGCACGGAGCCAGTAGAGTCTGTCAGACAGTGTGCGCACACCGGAGACCGCGTCAAGAAAGGTGCGGTCATTTCTCCATGTCTGCCAAGTCGCTCTTGCGAAAGGTATCAAGGTGTCGGAGTAGAGCACCGATGAGCCCGAGGCATCTCTCTCCCACTCCTGCATCGAGAGGGTCTGAGCAATGAAAAGGCAGTCGATGAAGCCAACGATCGGCCTCACGAAGTCATCGTATTCCCGGTAGTCACACGACAAGCGGGACCGGATGCGTACGAGGTTTGTGACAACGCCGTCACCCAGCGGGAAATGTCGTCTTGAGGAGCCTGCATCGCAAGTAAGAGGTTCGATGATGCGCATCAGCGACTGAAGCTCAGCTCTCATTTCGGAGAAACGGGAAACTTGTGGTCGATATGTGGAGTCGGCTGGGGGACCGCCGCCCAAAGTAGAAAGCTCCTCTTCGAGAAGTCTGAGTCGTAAGGTCTCGGCTCTGCCTGTCAGAGCACGCCTCAATGCGCGGAGTGCTCCCAGCTGGCTGCGCAACTGCTCCCGTGCTGTATGGAGGGCATCGTGCCGGAAGCGCACCTCAAGAGCTGGATCGAATGGTGTGGTCGGCACATATAGCTGGATACAGGCCACCGCAAATGCTGCCCAGGATTCCACGGCTTGTGATTCATTGGCAGAATTTGTATCGCTGGAGAGGTACGATATAGCCAAGTCGAATTTGGCAAATGCCGAGCGTAGCTTCTCGTCCACGTTTGCGGGCGCACCCTCTCCTAGGTCGCCATAGCTGTGGCCGTTGACAGTGCTGTCGGAAGGCTGCGCAAGGCATTTCAGCAGCTGCCTCGCAGAGCGTCGTGACTCTTCATCGCTTGCGTCGCCACTGAGCGCGGACAGGACAGAGGTGACCAGTGCTCTCAGAGTTGGTTGAAGCAGGTCAATATCTCGTTGCTCAAAATTGTGCGCTTGAGAACCAAAAACCTTACCAAGCAGGTCTACTTCGTCTTCCAGCAGTCGCATCCGGCCCATGCTAACATTGCCAACCGTTTGCACCTGCTCGATAAGCGTAGTAGGACTGGAAAGGCTCTCGGTGAGTCGTTGAAGAAGCGGTCCGACGATGATCTGTAAAAGTCCCAGCTGGGTTTGTATTGTTCGCTCGCTCTGTTGTACAACGCGAAGAACCCCGGCGTCAGTCTTCCGGGAGGCTAGAATCTCAAGTCTTGCCAGCTCCTGAGATGACAGCTCTCGTCCGTTTAGACGGAGCATTGCGAACCTCTCGAGCAATCGGCGGAAAGTGTGCGCGAAGTGTGCGCCTTGCTCGTCATCCGTGTCTGTTAGCGGACCGGCTTGCTCCGACATTACAACGTCGAGTGCTGTCGACAATCGAGTGGCATCTCGGTCTCCGCTTTGTGCAAGCGCAAGCGTCCGAGCGAAGGAGACGTGAAGCTCAGTCATCGTGTCCAGAGGTAGCGCGAATGATCGGCATATGCAATCGAACTGATCGGCGAGGCTCTCGAGATGCAGCAGACTGTTGAGCTGGTCTTTCGTGGATGGTGTAATAGGGCGTAACGCTTTCCACAGTGTCGAGCATGTCCGATGGTCGTCGTTGGCTGCTTTGCCGAGTACTGATAGTGACGTCGCGCCAATCTCAGACAATTGAAATGCGTACGCGGACGGTGCCTCCGTGACCTTAGCTTGCAATATGTTCGCCGATGACACCAGGTAGGTGGCCAGGGTCGTCACATCCAGTACGCCCGAGCTGAGATAGTGCAGAAGGACATCCCAACTGGCGAACAGAGTTGTCGCGACTGGGCGCAACTTGGACAGAATTAGCATATGGCGGCAGCAGGCGGGCTCATCAACTCACCTGAATCACCGTGGCAGCCACATCAGTTCTTTGAGATAAATCCACAAGGATTCGCAAAGCATCGAGTAGCGATCTCAGCACGAGGCTCCCCTTCATATCATTCGATGTCTGCTTGCTGTATGCCCTATAAGACCGCTCGACTTGACGTATCGCACCGAGTTGAGTGCCGTTTAATTGGATGGACTCTACAGTAGCAGCTAGAACGCTTGCTTGAGTGATAATGTCGAAAGTGAAAGCTGCCGAATGAGCGCGGGAGAGTGATGCAGGAGCGTTGCGTATGAGAGCTTGATTGTTGAGTGGATGAAGGGTCTGCAAGGATAGCTTACCATCAGTTACTGTAATACTTACTGTGAAGGCAGGGCGACTGACCTGTACGTTTTTGTAGTCAGCAGATTCCTGCGCTTGGTCTACAGCAGGCTCAGAGAGCTGCTCTACAACTGCAGAGCTTTCTGAAGCTGCTTGACATGCAGTTGACCACACTGGGTCCAGATCGCGCAAGGTGGTCTCTGACAAGCCGTAGAGGCCGCCCGTGAGTTGGGCGAGGAACCGCTGCACCAGGGGTATGTCGGCAATGCTGCTGTGGTCAGTCAAGACCCGGATGGCATCAACAGATGTTATATCGGAGGATGCGTCCAATTTCAGTAACCGTGCGTTCCTGAGGCGAGCCACAGCAGACTCGGGATGCAACGCATCTGCACGATCATACGAGAGTTCACCGCCTGCATTTGGCAGATGAAGTTCAACAGCACGATTTCTCATAGCCCGAGAAAGCTCTCCATAACGCGGGTCGTACGTTAAGAACACGCGGAAGTCCGGATGAGGTTGCAGAACACGCGCGGCACCGTCCTCGGTGGTATGCTCGTTAATGATCAGAGATCCATTTGGCTCTAGTAGGGAGTTGAGCCGGTCTAGAACGGAAGGATTACACAAGTTGGCGTTCTCCAGGACGAGCCATTTACCTTCCCGTAAAGTATCGACAAGGAGACCGTCGATCCATTCGAAACGCGCTTTCTCGACATCTTGCTCGCTGGCCTTTAAGTCGTGTAGCAGGGCCGAGATATCCGACACCTGGTCAGCAGTGAAGACTCCGCTTGAGGCTTGGTGCTGTGATAGCTGAGCTGCGAGACTCTCGACATCAGGTTTTTCGAGCAGTCGGGCAAGTTCGGCCGCAACGTCAGTAGTGAGGCTCTTTCTGGCCTGCATGTGCAGGAGCGACTGCAACTGCTTGTGAGCGTGCGTTAGCCGACGCTGCGGGTCAGCCTGTTCAAAGCCACCAATGAGGTCCATGGCATCAGTGTCGGCATTCATGGCAATAGTTGTTACCTCCGCTCCCACAGCGGTGGCGAGGCGATCGATCGTTGTCGTCTTACCTACTCCAGGTGCTCCGGTCAAGATGATAGGCCAGCTTCGCTGCAGGCAAAGCATGATTGACTGTACTATCGCAAGATGGTCGTGAGAACCCGGGGCAGATGGCACGAGTTGCTTAGGTGTTGCGCTGCTGATGTTCCTGTTCAGAAGGCCGACTCCAATTTGGAGAGCCGCGGAAGACATATTGGGGAACAAGTCTGACGCGGCCTCGCTGTTTCCAAACATACGGGCGAACAGGCTGGTGATAAAACTTCTGTCAGCTTCGGACCGGAAACGCTGCGAGAAAAGCAGATCAATGAAGTCGTGGGCAGTAGCAGACTGGAGTAATCCTCTGTCCGATGAAGCCAGTGACAACCAACGAGACACGTCGCGGAGGTTGAACTCCCATGGTCCGCCATTTGCACCGATACGTCGGCTCTGCACAACTTCGCGTTCGAGTTGCTCGACGAATGATACCACGTGTTCTATCACCCGTGGTTCGACAGCTGGAAACAGGCGGGTCGAGATTAGCGCGAGATCTTCTGCTCTGAAAGCGTCAGCAAACACGACAGTGAAGCGGTTGACAAATGATGCGGGAAGTCCTTTGCGCCCTCCGCCTTGGTGGTGTGGGTTCTGCGCGGCGAAGAGACGGAAGTTCGGATGGCGAACGAAAGTCTGTCCGAGTTCAGGGACAAACACTTCTCCACGATGATCCAAGCAGGCGTTCAAGCCTTCGAGAACAGATTGCGATGCCAGGTTCATTTCGTCCAGGAGCACCCATTCGCCATGCTTCATGGCTCGGAGAAAAGATGCATCACGCCACGCAAACGTGCCGGTCGTAGAGCCTTCTACCGGGACGTCAGAGCCAAAGAGATCTAGTAAGTCGGTCTGCTCCGAGAGGTTGATACGTGTGAGTGGCATTCCGACAGCATCGGCAATAGCAGTGACTAGCGCAGTCTTGCCCACGCCTGGACTGCCTTCAAGTAGAACAGGCTTTGTGAGCTGCATTGCACGGACAACTCTCATGGCGTTGATCTTTGTCGTTGGTGGCTCAAAAGAGAATGTCGAATCGGCGACCTGGCCAGTAGACTGCCTGCTGATGCAGAAACGACCAATGCGAAGGCCATCTTCGCCGACCTGCACTTCGGTTGGCGAAGAGTATACCGCGTGGGCATCTATGCGGAGAAGCTGACAGAGAGTTTCGACACAGCGTATGCGTTCTTGGTCAAGGCTGCCGGTAGACATCGTCATCAGCCCAGCGGGATTAGCTCCAAGAGTGTCAATGTATACCATCGCAGCACCATGTACGACAGCAGCGCCAACATCATCGATCGCGAAGGCATTGACGAAGCTCACCCAGCTGAGAGTATCTCTGATCGATATCGACGAGCTGGCGGAGGTGTTGTACTGTTCATTGAACCATTGAGCAAAGCCAACGACTGCAGTTGTGTGCGGCCTCGCAGCTTCCGTCAGCTTGTGCTGAACAATCTGGGTGACGTCGTCAACATTGCTGAGTGGTGGCACCCATATCTCAGTGAAGCGATTGCGCAGTGCTGGCGAGAGCTCACGCTTGCCATAATCTCCACCCGGATTCATGGTCGCGAAGAACTGAAACTCCGGTGCAGCGCTGACGAAGGAGTCCAGGCTGCCCTTCTCGGCTAGCAGTATCGAACGCTGAGATTCCAGGACGCTGTTGATACGTTCAAGGACTGAGTCATCGGCCAGCGAGATCTCGTCGAGTAGAAAGAACGATCCCTCTTTCATGGCTTGAACCAAGCTGCCGTCAGCCCACTCGAATAGCGCCTTGAAGCGGGTGCGGTGTAGCAGTATCTCTGCATGTTCTGGTGTCTGGTGGTGGCTCGCTTTTTCGGCTGCAGATAATGAGGTAATCACATGGTCATAAGCCTCGAGTAGTGACTCTGTCGAATGCGCTGCCGCGGTATCCAGACTCTGCAGTGAGCTCGATGATAGCAAGCTGTGCCGGAGACTTGCTTCAATACCAGCTCTATTCCGCACAGGACGCTGTGACCCAATGATATCCCCGGTCTCGGTGTTCTGATGTGCGTTCACAGTGTGCAGCTTCTTGCTGAGAGCATCGGCCAGCATCTGGCACACGGTCGTCTTTCCGCAACCAGTCTCGCCAACAAGAAGCACAGGCTCATTGTTATGTATAGCCCTTGAGACGAGACAGTATAGTCTGCGCATTGCTCTCGTCCAGACAACACCCTGACTGCCACCATGTTGCTCGTACTGCGTGACTTCGGAAGCGTTGGTAGCGTACAGAGCATCTTCGTCGATGCGAACACGAGGTCCATTGGTGCTCATAACCCTCTCGATGATCTCCTTGAGAACCTGCCGTTCCTCTTGCTTTCGCACACGCTCGCCAAGTAGCATGAACCCGTTCGCAGCAAGATGTTCGATGGTGTCATTTGGCCGGAACGCCCAACGGAAAAGATCACGCAGAGTTGCAAAGCTTCGCTGCTCGAAAACTCGGTTCTCTTGTCGAAGTACCGACAGCTCTTTGTACACTGCCACAATTCGCTTGCATCTGCTTTCTGGTTGTTGTGTTCGCTTGTGGAGGATCTCCTGCAGCTCGTCGATCGGTATGTCATCGAAGTGTAACTCCAAGAAGCGATTGCGGAAAGCTCGTGACAAGGTCTTGCGTCCACCGTAGAGTCCAGCTGGATTCTGAGTAGCAAACAGCATGAAACTCTCGTGAGGTCGCACGACTTCCTGCGTTTCTGGTATAAGCAGCTCTCGGTTGTCATCCAGCAATCTGTTGAGGGCTTCAAGAACATCGGTCGGTGCCAGATTCAGCTCATCGAGGACGATCCAGTGGCCCTCCCGCAAGGCCTTGATCAGCACACCTTCCTGGAACTGTAATCGCCCATCAGCACCTGACACATAAGTGCCGAGGTACTCTTGGAGGTCGGTATGCTCGTGGTTGTTGATACGCACGAACTTATGACCGCTCCGCTTTGCCAGGTATTCGATCATGCTTGTCTTGCCACTTGAAGTTGGTCCCTGGATCAACACCGGGAAGCGTCTTGTGCTTGATGCCCTGACCAAACTCTCCAGATTGCGACGGATGAAGGGCGTGAGGATGTAGTGTGGCTGATCCTCGATTTCAAACGTACCTTGACGGATCCAGTGCTTGCTCCCAGGGTAGCCTTGCACGTGCGCGAAGCCATCGCTAGGCTGCCGGAGTGGCTTCGACAGCTCAGCACGGATGTTCGTCCGTTTGCCGAGAAGATATTGCTCGAGTAGCGGCTCGACAAGACGGCATGATTCAGCGTCGAGAAAGGTCAGGAAGCTCATGTGAAAGCCTTCGTAGAGCGCCCGGCGCAAGCTACAGAGCGGAGCAATGTATTTCGCATAACTCAACGTCCGAGTAAGTGTTCGCAAGCTGAAATGAGGCTTCTGTCCCGCGCCATCCACAAGCTGATTGTTGTTACCGAATCCGATGATCTTCTGGTACAAAGCACCAACATCTGGAGGCACAGCTGGGTCATTGGCTGTTTCGTGGCGTAGATACGAGCGTACAATGCTTTGCAGGCTTTTGATATCCTTGTCAGGAGTCTCGACGTAGAGTTCTGTAAAACGCGATCGCACGCCTGGTGGCAGATCCTTCTTCCCAACATCCGTTGCAGGGTTCATAGCTGCAAACACACGGAAGTCAGAATGTGCGTCCACTCGCTCGACACTCCCGGACTCTGTCAGGAGGACAGAGGGGTTATTTGGGTCCAGTAGGTCGGTGATCGCCTCAAGCGTGTCTGGTGAAGCTAGGTTGATCTCGTCAAGCAATACCCAGTCGCCATTTCGGACGGCTTTGACGATAGTGCCTTCGACAAAGTTGAATGCGAAGGCATTATCACCTGCAGCGAGTCGCCGTTCCAGGCCCGACAACTTTGCAGCAAAAGATTCCCAGCGTGGGAGGTCTAAGGTCTTCTTCGGCTCGACTTTGCGTTTCTTGCTGGGACCTTCGCCTTGTCGGTTGTTGATGGCGGAGCGCTGATCATCGGCCATCTTCAGCGCCTGTCGCCAGAGCTTACAGACAGCTTTCCAATTGCTCCTAGCCATCTGCTTGCTGAGCAAATCCAGGAATTGTTGGTTCTTGCTGCGACTAAAGCCTGCCGAAAACAGCTCGTCGAATTCGTCCTTCATCGGCACGATAATACTGCGTGCATCGACCGGTTTGAATCCGCCCAAAAGATCGCCTGCTTCGCTCTGCTGCGAAAGGTTGAATGGCACAAGCTTCTTACCGAGATGGGTTGCTAGATGCTGAACAGCGGTAGTCTTGCCGACACCTGTCTCACCAACAAGGAGTAGTGGTTCGCGGTTCAAGACAGCGGCTGCAACCCGCTCAAGCATTCGGCAAGTGTGTGGGTTGGTTGAGAAAGTCTCTTGACTGGTCGGGTTCTTCCGTGCTTCTTGTGACCGAGGCAGACTGTACCTCCCGATAGAGATCGTAGCCTTGCCTGCATCGTATTTTGCTTCACGATCTGTGAGCAGATAGTCGCGGCGCTGTGGGTCGATTTGTAGCTCTTCTGCGATCACTGCTGCCATGCCATCTCGAGCAGAACCGTCTGGCAGAGCCCCCACGAAGCTGTCAACCGCCTCGAGAAAAATGTCGTCAACGTCTTGGCTGGTGAAGGTAGACCGCGTTTGTAGAAGGTTGGCCACTCGAGCGCACCACTTCAGCAAATCTCTAGGCGATATCGGCCGAAGGATGCCAGTCTTGCTTTGCCCGACCAGAACTGCGCGCTGTCTGAACACCTGCAGACGCTCGTAAACTTTTATCATCTGCGGACGTAGCAGCGAGAGTGTTGGATGAAGTTGATCGACGATGAAGGCAAGTTCGTTGATGTTCGCCGAACCAATGGCGACGTTCTGCCAGTGGCGCGCGCCAAGCATATGCGCCAGAGGTGTGGTTTCTTGTCCTCGATGGTTCATCTGACTTCGAGTAGTAGCCAAAATACGAAAGCCTTGCGTGGCATGAATGGTCTGCTTTCTGTTTTGGATGAGAAGCTCTCCTTTCTCTATCAGTGGAAGAAGCGTGCCGATAATCTCGTTCGGGGCACGATCAAGATCTTCAATTAGAACCCACCGGCCTTCTTGCACGGCCTGTGTGAGGACACCAGGCTTCCATTTGAACGAGCCAGGTGTATCGCCAGTGGTGTATACGCCAATGAGCAGCTTGGCATCGCTTTGCTCGTTGAGATGCAAGGTGATCATCTTGTCGAGAGCACCCAGTTTCCGCGCAAGATGCCTGACTAGGAGAGTTTTGCCAGACCCAGCAAGACCTGTGAGCAGGATTGGTCGAGGCGACTTGAGCGCAGACGCCACCTTGCGAAGGTTGTTCTGTGCGGTAGATGTGTGCACGAGACCATCGTCCGAACTCCGTACCTCAGTGGCTGGCTTCAAAGAGCGTGGCAGTAGAGTACCTCCAACCAGACATGTCGAATCGTCAAAACAATCGCTCGGAAGAACACGAGCCGAGCCCTTTTTGCCAGCTGGCACGCCGGCACGGACATCCTCAACAAGCTTCACAGCATTCCGAAACCTGTCTTCCTCCCAGAGCGTTAGGAATCGATAGTCAATGGTTCGATCATCCCACGCCCCGTCAATGCCGCTCTCAGGAGTATCGTCGCCGAGATACCGTTTGATCATCTGCTCGAACCAGTGATCTGCACCGCTCAAGTATATCTGAAGGATCCGAATAGCCAGATAGACAATGGGGCGACTTGGAGATTCGAGCAGCTCCGAGATCGTGGTCGGCTTGATGAATGGTTTGAAGGTGCGCCAGTCCGCGCTGAAAAGCCGGAAGAGACCGAGAAGGTACAGCAAGTCATCATCGCTGCCTCGCGAAGCACTGAATTCGTACTGGTCATGTGAGAAGAGGCGTTGTGCGTAGGGCTTCAAGTAGGGTGCGATTGGTATAATCCGTCCAAGAGTGGCGACTGCAGATGCGAAGCTGCCATGTGTCCGTAGAGTAGCGCAGATATGCGTAAAGATGTCTTCACAGTGCGCGAAGATCAGATATGTGTAGCGAGAGTCGAGCGTTGTCTTCGTGATGGCGGCGAGATATTGCTTGTTGTTGGCACTTCGGATGATTTGTAAGAGCCCAGGTGGAAGCTCAGCAGCACGCTGCAGTAGTGCCGCATCCCAGACACACTCCATGGTTGCTGCTGTGCGCTTTAACGCGCGTGTGAGTGGCGTTTCTGTGCTGAGAAAAAGTTCATGGAGTCGCAAAACTTCAAGGGCAAGACTTAAGACCCGAAAATCGCTAGCTCGAAGGAGACATCCCCCCGATCGATATCGAGAGATCTGGAGAGCACGAGAGCTTGAAACACTCCCCCCATCTCCTCACATCGCCGCCAATATGTCACTCGCTTGCCAATACACTGCTCGGCAGTGCATACGATCTCTCCGGTCATCCCAACAACCCGCCCTCCGATGTGTGAACGCGACAATTCCCCAACGAAGGCGGCAGGAGGCGCGGAGATGGCAGTCCACAGAAGCAGCGGCAGCATCGAATCCAAAGATCGCCGGCATTGTTGATCAAATCAGTCAATTGACATTACTGGAGACCGCGGATTTAGTATCTACCTTGAAAGTATGACACAGTTTTCATATCAACAGCCAAAATAGGTGTTCTAACAGCCATTGACAGACACGCCTAAACATCCCCGACATGCCTATAGGAGGCTTCGCATCCGCCGGACCAGCTCAGTCTCAAGCAGCCGCGCCCGCAGAGGAGGAGGAAGCAGCGCCAAAGCAGGAAGAGAAGACTCTGTTCAACCTCAAACTCGATTCATTCGACGCCGCGGCGAAGCCGAAGGTCATCAAGGAGATCAAGAGCATGCTTGGGCTGAGTTTGGTGGACAGCAAGAAGTTTGTGGAGAGCGCGCCCAAGTTGATGAAGGAGGGTGTGCCGAAGGAGGAGGCGGAGAAGATCATTGAGACATTGAAGGCGCTGGGGGCGGTCGTCAAGATGGAGTAAGCCGAGTTTGTATGCATTGATATTGTATTTGGCTTGGTGCATGATCGCATACGCTCGGTGTTGTACAACAGGAGGCCACATGCGCGATATATGTATAAACACCCTCGACCTCACCTCTTCTTGGAAATTCTGGCTGTCATTGCTGGCGGCTTCAAGGGTTGGGAAATCGGCACCTAGTTGTGCGAGACGTCAGGCTTAGCTGTAGCGTCAATGTAGGGCTTCTAAAAGCATCTACGCGGATATGAGAACCATGAGGCGTGCAGTATACATTCCATCTAAGCATACATGTATGTATACGGAAGCCGACAACGGTGTTTTGTTCTAAAGACCCCTGTCATGCAGCCTCCCGAAAGCGCCAGCACGCGGTTGCTATTCTAGTTTAGGCGTCACCCAATTCATCCTACAACAACTAAAACATTATACGTGTATACCATAATGCGCATATGTTGCTAGCACTCCCTCGAGCTCCATGTCCAGTTCGTCGTCGAACCAGTCCGGACATGCGCCCGCCGTAGCATCGAGTAGTCGGAGTCCGCTGACACCCTCCCCCGGCGAACCCAGTTCGGACGATGGTCTCGATATTGGGAATGAGGAGTTGTTGGCCGACGATCCGTTCAGTGAGAATAACCCGCTGAACGAGAGGTACATTTGTTGTCAATAGCGTCCTGCAGTGCAGACTAACAGCGTGTACAGCATCTCATTCAAGCGCAACAAACAAAAGGCCTCGCCCTCCCAGTCCTTCGCATCCCGCTTCCTCACCTCGCCCTTCCAAAACCGAAGCAATAGTCGCCAAGGCAGCGGCTCACCCTCGCGATCACCACAGGGTATACTTCGAGCAGCGACACCCAACACTACCCTCTCCTACCTCAACAGCGCATCTGACCCCAGCGCTAGCCTACAAGACTCGAAAGATGGCAGCGGTCTAGACTGGTACGTGGAAGGGCCAGGACGGAGGGTCGGCTACGATAACCTGACTGCCATCGACTGGATCTACGAGTACAGCAAGGAGCGGACGAGGTTACGGCAGCTTACGACTAACAATCCGGGGTGGGTCGGGCAGTTGAAGGTATTCGCAGACTCGAGTCAGATATGGTGGATCTTGGTCGCGACGGGGGTGGCGGTTGGAGGAATCGCTGCTGGTATTGACGTGGCGAGCGACTGGCTGGGAGACATCAAGACGGGTGTATGCAGTAATGTTCAAGACGGCGGGAAGTTCTATCTCAACCGGGCGTTCTGCTGTTGGGAGACGAATACGTTCGCCGAATGTCATGACTGGAATACCTGGGCCGCTGCTATGGGGGTTGGGAATGCGTTCGGGAGCTACGTTATTGAGTATTTCTTCTTTATATGCTTTTCTGTGAGTCCGAATGGTGATCGAGAGCAGTTCTATGCTGACCAGGACAGGTCCTCTTCGCCTCCTGCGCCAGCTTTCTGGTCATCAGGTTCTCGTCCCACGCCAAACAGAGCGGTATACCAGAGATCAAGACTGTGCTCGGCGGTTTCGTGATCCGCCACTTTCTCGGAGCATGGACCTTGGTTATCAAATCACTTGGACTATGCCTTGCTGTCGCATCCGGTATGTGGCTCGGGAAGGAAGGTCCGCTAGTACATGTGGCATGCTGTTGCGCGAACTTATTCATGAAACTCTTCGATGGCATCAATGGCAATGAAGCACGAAAACGAGAAACACTTTCGGCAGCCGCAGCGAGCGGCATCTCAGTCGCCTTTGGAGCGCCGATCGGAGGCGTGCTGTTCAGCTTGGAGCAGCTGAGCTACTACTTCCCGGACAAGACGATGTGGGCGGCTTTCGTTTGCGCCATGGTCGCAGCAGTCACACTCCATGCCTTAGACCCGTTCCGCACTGGCAAGCTAGTACTGTTCCAAGTCGCCTACCACAGCGGCTGGCACGCCTTCGAGCTCGTCCCATTCGCTATCATCGGCATTGTTGGAGGCCTCTACGGCGCCATGTTCATCAAGCTCAACATGCGCGTGGCTGCCTGGCGCAAATCCAAGAGCAATCCCTTCCAGAACAAGCCGCTCATGGAAGTCATGGTCGTTGCGCTCATCACAGCCTTGATAAGCTTTCCCATCACATTCCTCCGAGCACAGTCCAGCGAGCTTGTCGAATATCTCTTCGCCGAATGCCGCGACCTCGAGGACGACTATCTTGGCCTCTGCAAAGCCGGCATCGCCAACACAGGCGTTATCTTCACCCTCCTCCTCTCCGCTCTCATCGGATTCTGCCTCGCAGTCATTACCTTTGGCCTACAAATCCCAGCCGGCATCCTACTCCCATCAATGGCCGTCGGTGCTCTCTATGGACGGGTCGTTGGCCTAATCATGGAAGTCTGGCAACAAACATACCCAAACTTCATCGCATTCCGCGCCTGTGCTGCCGAACCCGACGTCGCCTGCGTTACTCCAGGAACATATGCAGTCATCGGCGCCGCTTCCGCTCTCGCCGGCACAACACGAATGACCGTCTCAATCGTTGTCATCATGTTCGAGCTCACCGGCGCCCTGACCTACGTCCTGCCCATTATGGTCGCCGTGATGTTGAGCAAATGGGTCGGCGACGCCTTCGGCAAACGCGGCATCTACGAGTCTTGGATCCGTTTCCAAGGCTACCCATACTTGGACAACAAAGACGATACACCCGTCCCGGACGTCCCTGTCGCGCAGATAATGACTCGCTTCGATGACCTCGTCTGCATTACATCGACTGGACATACGATCTCAAGTCTGCAGGACTTACTCCGCGAGCACCGTTTCCGCGGCTTCCCGGTTGTTTCATCAAACCACGAAGCTACGCTACTTGGCTACGTCTCTCGCACAGAACTGCAGTTCGCGCTGGACTCTGCCACATCTCCCACGCGCGGCCTGCCGGAGAGCACACAATGTTATTTCCAGCACCAACCGCTCGCCGATCCCAGCGTTACTCTCGACCTCCGGCCGTGGATGGATCAGACGCCAATCACCCTTTCGGCGAGGTCGATTTTCCAGATCACGAACGATATGTTCCAGAAACTTGGCCTACGGTATATCGTCTTCGTGGACCGAGGGGTCTTGGTGGGCTTGATGACGAAGAAGGACTTGTGGTCTGTGCTGAATGAGAGCGAAGACGGGAGGGTGGGCCGTGGAGGCGGTGTGTTGAGAGAGGAGAATGCGGAGAGGGAGGATGAGGAGGGTTTGTTGGGCCATCGGAGGGGGTTGAGCCTGGGTGAGAGTATTGCTAGCAGGGACGGGGAAGGGTAGGGGTTTGATTGAATTGTGCAGCGGCTTGTTGCTAGCTAATCACTACTGTTAACTCGTACGAAACGACTCCACCTGTTCTCCGGGCGCCGGCATATGTCGAGGCAGTCGTGTGTTAGCTGGGACTAGGCTTTTCATGCAGGGGGATTCTGCCGCAACTTTGAGATCTTGGCGTTTCCGACTCGTCACTCTTCCACATAACTTCAACCTCGACTACGACAACATCGCCAAAAGAGACCTACGCGTGGGGCTCCCTGTGCGTCCCAACAGTCGCACAGATCTGTGTTGCGAGCACTCGTGGCAGCGTGTGCGTGTGCGTGTACGGACAAATCTTTGTCGCCTTTATCTCGTTCCTAATGAGGAAAATGTCTATGCGCTTGTGAACAGGAGTGATTTGGGATTTCCAGATGGAAGTCTAGTCTACGGCGATGACAGCGACGATGGCAAGTTTCAGATCCTGCTCCAACCAGCCGACATCACACCACCAACGAACTGGACAAGAATGGCTACCCGCACCATCAGGTGGAAGGGCTGTAGGACCTCAGCTGCGCTTCTACGGCGCTCAGGAGTCCCTGATGGACGGATCGTATACCTACCCAGTGCTCGAGAAGATCGCTGCGATACGAGGGAGTGGTGAGGAGAGTGGCGATGTGCCTCCATCGACTGGTACAGGGTTGAGATCTAGCGTGAGTTGGTACTCCATACTGATCGGTGGCGCGGTCGCCGTGTTCATGCTACAGTTGTAGTCCGGTGTGTACAGGTTTAGTACAACACTATTCTCGAAATATCATATGAGAGTCCCCGACAGTCCAATCCATTTCTCACTCAGTGCCGAACGATCCATTCAGTCATTACGTACATGTAGCTTTGACGAATTACATCGTACATTACATCGTACGTCAGTCGTATAGCATGATATTAAACATCGAAAGACCACACGATCGACTCCAATCGAAATTAAGTACCACTGCAGTCATCTCTTCGCATATCCGCCGCCGTTGCTCATATACACCTTCAACCAATCCTCGTCGTCCGACAGCCACTTATCCATCGTTTCTTTGGTGCTTGAGCCCTTCTTGACGATTGTCAATGTTCTCCGTGATCGATTGTTCGTTGGGAGATCGTCGAGGTGCACATACCTGAGTTGTCGTCGACGGGTCGATACCGTTGGACGAATTGGTCTGCTTGTCTTGCTCTTGTTGTCGGTTATGTATCGTTAAGTTGGCTTCGGTAAGAAGAGTGATCGTTGGGGTTGACGAGATGTTCGGATTGGTACTACTGGCTGCAGTAAGGTTGGTTGTCGTGGTCTTCGTCATGTTCGCTGAATCGACTCGTAACAAGAACGAACGATCAATAGATCGATGGCCGGTTGGTGAAGAGCAGATGCGTTGTTGTTCAATAAAAGTAATACGACTGATCCTGTTGAGAGATAATCAAAGACGACCAGTAACAACAATCGAACGATGCGTCCATCTCCTCAGCAGTAGCAACAGAGAATGTGCTTTATACCCTCATGTTCACACATTCGCTCGCGTGCTCACGGACAACTGGGGCACTAGGACTACAGTCAAGACCAGGGACCAGGACACGGGGCTACCAGGACACTGGGCTTAACTAGGAAACTGGCTCACTGGATTGCTTCCTCCTACCGTTTTGATTGGGCAGAACAGGGGAAACCCTA
>JAABUL010000384.1_pt1 | contig 94477 bp, 84 predicted proteins | sample 5559151 | NCBI WGS metagenome assembly JAABUL01 (sample SAMN10711876, study PRJNA513368) | rock metagenome | isolation source: Antarctica rocks | place: Antarctica: Victoria Land, Pudding Butte sud | reverse complement strand
GATCGCCACCTACATCGACGGCTGGAACGAGCGGGCACAACCCTTCACCTGGACCAAATCCGCGGACCAGATCGTCTCCCACGCGAAACCACGCGCCCCGAAAACCACTTCCTACACGCGACACTAGTGGCGAGGTTGACGCTCGTGGCCTTCAGTGGTGGGCTGAGCGCGTCCCCGGGCGAAGGTGCCCGGCCGAACCGAGGAGTACCTGTGTCACGTCGTCGCCGGACCGCCCTTGTCGTTCCCGCCGCCCTGGTTGCGTTGGCGCTGTCGGTGCCGCCCGGTCTGGCCGCCGGAAGAGCGCCGCTCGCAGCGCAGACAGCTGGGAGAGCACCGCTCGCGGCGCGGGCAGCAACGCCGGTCGTGCCCGCTGACGGACAGCTCAGCCACTTCGACCTGGCACGCAAGGACTGCCTGGGAACCTCCCGAACGACCACGTCCAAGGTCTGGTACACGGTGGCGGACGGGGTGCTGTCCGACGTCTACGCGCCCTACATCGACCAGACGAACGTCAAGACCGTGCAGTACGTCGTCACCGACGGGGTGAGCTTCACCGACCTGCAGAGCCGCGACACCACCTACACCGTGAGCACTGATTCTACCGGGATGAGCTGCACGGTCACCAGCACCGCGAAGAACGGCCGCTACCGGCTCGTCACGACCTACCTGACCGACCCGGCACGGGACAGCGTCGTCATGCAGACCCGATTCGAACCGGCCCCGGGGGCGCCGCCGCTGCAGCTCTACGTCCGCTACGACGCGACCATCGGCGGCAACGGCGGAGGTGGGGACCCGGCCACCCAGAACGGCGGGGCCGATGACGCCGGAGTCGATCCCGCGAGCACCGCTCTGGTCTCCGGTGATGCGGTGACGAAGACGAACGCCGTCAACCGTGACTACGCCGCGCCACTGGCCGGGGCGCTACGGGCGGACAAGCGGTTCCTGGCCTACTCCAGCGGCTTCGTCGGCACCGACTCCGACGGGCTGGTCCAGCTCGAACGCGACCACGCCATCACGACGTCGGCCAAAATCGTCCGCCATGGCAACGTCGTGCAGACGGCCAGGTTGGACACCGGTTCTGCCGCGGCCGGCACCACCACGGCGGCCACCGTGCGGCTCGCACTCGGATTCGGCCCGGGCGTGCACACCGCGATCGACACCGCTGGCGCGAGCCTGGCGCGATCGTTCCCCGCGCTGCTCGGCCAGTACACCGCAGACTGGAAGCGCTACGACGCGCCGCTGCGGCTGCCCACCGCCCCGGCGCTGCGTCGCAACGGCGTGAGCAGTGATCTGGCCAACGCCATCGAGACCCGGTCCCGGCTGGCCGCCAACGTGCTGAAGTCCAGTGAGGACAAGACCTTCACCGGAGCGACGGTGGCCTCGCTGGCCAGCCCATGGGGTCAGGCCGTCTCCGCCGGGGACCGACCCGGGGGCGCGCTGGGGGTCTACTTCGGCAGCTACCGCGAGGTGTTCGCCCGCGACCTGTATGAGACCTTCACCGGCTTCCTCGCCGACGGAGACCTGGCCACCGCCCGAGCCAGTACCCGCTTCCTGTTCCAGCGGCAGCAGCAACCCGACGGTCGGATGCCGCGCAACAGCCTGCTCAACGGCCGCCCCGCCCCCGACACCGGCGGGGACCAGCTGGACGAGACGGCCTATCCGATCCTCATGGCCTACCAGGCCGGGCTGGCCGGGGACAGCGCCCTCTACCGCGACCACGTTCGGAAGGCGGCGGACTTCCTCGTCGCGCACGGTCCCGCGTTCGGCCTGGAACGATGGGAGGAGCAGAGCGGGTACTCGCCCTCCACGATCGCCGCCGAGATCGCCGGGCTGGTGGCCGCGGGGCGCATCGCCACCGTCCAGCACGATCCGGCCGCGGCCCGCACCTACCTGGCGACCGCCGACGACTTCGCCCGCTCGGTGAAGGGCTGGACGGTCACCACCTCCGGCCCCTACGCCGACCGGTACTTCATCCGCCTGTCCAAGACCGGCGACCCGAACGCGGCCGTCAGCTACAACCTCGGCAACGGCGGCCCGACCGTGGACCAGCGAGCGGTCGTCGACGCCGGTTTCCTGGAGCTGACCCGACTGGGGATCCTGCGTCCGGACGACCCGGACGTCGCGGCCAGCCTGCCGGTGGTCGATCGGGTCATCGCCGAGACCACCCGGGCGGGACAGGGCTTCTACCGCTATGGCACCGACGCGCCGGGCAGCGAGGACGGCTACGGCGACGACGCGCAGACCGGACGGCCGTGGCCCACGACCAACGCGGGGACCGGGCACCTGTGGCCGGTGCTCTCCGGTGAGCGCGGCGAATACGCCACCCTCACCGGTGACCGCGCGAGGGCCCTGGACCTGTTGGTGTCGATGGGCCGCGCGTCCACCGGGGTCGGCCTGGTACCGGAGCAGACCTGGGAGGACCCGGCGCTGCCGACGTCCCCGCCGAGCGTGCCCCCGGAGTACGCCTCCATCGGGTTCGTCCCCGGTGGGGCGACCGGCTCTGCCTCGCCGCTGACCTGGGCGCAGGCTCAGGGCCTGCGCCTGGCGGTCACGCTGGCGTCGCGGACCCCGACCCGTCCCGTCGAGCAGCCCGACATCACGGTGGCGCGTTACGGCACCGGCTTCCCGGGCCAGTTGCCGCTGAGCCTGACAGATCCTGCGCCCGGGACGACGGTCACCACCGCGACCACCGGAGTCCGCGGGACGACGACGCCCGGGGCGACCGTCGATGTCAGCGTCACCAACACCGACACCGCGGCGCCGACCAGCCGCAGCACGCTCACCGCGGGCGCCGACGGCTCCTTCGCCACCGAGGTCCCCGTCGGGTTCGGCAGTTCCGTCGTGACGGTAACCGCGAGCACCGCTTCCGGGACAGCCCGCGTCGCGAGAGCAGTGGTCTCCGACCTGGTCACGGGGAAGACGGTGCTGGATGTGGCCGACCCGGTCGGCGACGACGCGGGCCCGGGCACGTACCGTTACCCCGCCGCGGCCGACTTCAAGCCCGGCGCCTTCGACCTCGACCACTTCCAGGTCATCGACAACGGCGACACGGTCTATCTCCGCGCCCGGGTGCGGGATCTGTCCCCGACCTTCGGCGACGCCATCGGAGCCCAGCTGCTGACCATCTACGCCCGCGACCCGGCGGCGGCCACCACGTCGACCGCGGCCACCTACCCGGACCGCAACTACCGCGTCGCCGACGGGTGGACCCGGGCGATCGAGGTCCGGGGGTTCGCCGCGCCGGCGGTCACCACCGCCGACGGGACTCCGGCGACCGGCTCGGTCACCGTGCAGGCGTCGGCGATCTCCCGCTACATCACGATCGTCGTTCCCAAGCAGACCCTCGGCGGTACCCCCGGACCCGGGTGGACGTTCACGCTCGCGCTGTGGGGCCAGGACGGCTTCGGCAGCAACGGCGCCCGGGCGCTGACGGCGACACCGGGCGACTACACGTTCGGGCTCTGCGCGCCGGGTGGCACCTCACCCATCTGCGCGACCGACCCCGCCGCGGACCCCAGGGTGATGGACACCGTCACCCCTGCCGGGGTGAACCAGGCCACCGAGCTGGACCCGACCCGAGGTCCGGTCGCGCTGCGGGGGCTGCTCATTCCCTGACTCCTGCCCCGCATGGGCGTCCGGCCGCCCGGGCCGCGTCCGCCCGCGTCCGCCGCGTCGGCCGCGTCAACTGATGGTGTCGGCGGACCTCCGTAGCCTGGCGGAGCACCAGGTCGTCTGAGCATCAGGGGGTTCCGCCGGTGACCCGTATCGGGCAGGTCCGATCGTGAGGGCGGTGGTCTTCGACGGCGGCCCACCCTCCTGGATCAACCAGCTGGACGACGCCGAGCTGGTCGCCCGGATCGGGCCGGAGACGCTACGCCGGGGACATGCCTACGCAATCGACGGAGCCGTGTTGGATCTGTCGACCTCCGATGGCGGCCGGCTGATCCTCGCCTCGGTCGACGGAAACGCTCGCAGCCCGTATTCGACCCTGGTGTCGGCGGGGAACGGCTCCGGCGCTGCCGGACCCGACTGGCATGGCGACTGCAGTTGCCCCATGCGGGTCGACTGCAAGCATGTCGCCGCCGTCATCCTGAAGACCCGCCAGCTGCTGTCGTTCAATACCGTGCTGTCCCGGGCCGAACTCACGATCGCCCCCCCGCGCCGCGCCCCCGCACCGGCCCCCACACCGGCGCCCCCGGCGCTTCCGGTCCCTCGCGCGCGTCCGCCACTGTCGGGCTGGGAGACCCAGCTCGCCGGCCTGGTCCGCGACGATCCGCCCCCGCCCGCCGCCGTTCCACTCGGGCTGCTCGTCGAGATCGCGCCGAACCGGCCCGGCCGCTACGCCGCGGTCACCGGGCAGGGACGGCCACCGGTCCGGATTCGACTGCGGCCGGTCGTTGCTGGCAGGTCCGGGGCCTGGGTCAAAACCGGCGCCTCCTGGCGCGACCTCGAAGATGGCCGGGTCGGCCGGTTCGACCCGGACCAGCGGGAAGCGGTGCTCGCCGTCATGGTGCGGTTCCGGGCGCACTCGGCGACGTCGTACTACTCCTACAGCGAGCCCAGCGTGTATCTGGACGACCTCGGGCCCGGGTTGTGGCCGGTGTTGCGCGGCGTGCTGGACGCCGGCGTGGCGCTGGTCCCGGCGGGCCGGTCCGATCCTCCGGTGCAGCTGAGCGGCCCCGCATCGGTGGCGCTGGACCTGGCCCGGGACGACCCGGACGGGCCGGCGCGGCTGGGTGCGCTGGTCCGGCTCCCGAAGCGGGACCAACCGCGGGAGCAGGACCAGCCCCTGGAGCAGGACCAGCTGCGCCGACCCGGGGGTGTCACCCTGCTGGGGAACCCGGCGCACGGGATGGTCCTGCAGCAGGCCGAGCGGCTGCTGCTGGTCCCCTTCGAACGGCCGCTACCTGACCATGTCAGCGGCCTGCTGGCCACCGGTGGCGAGATCACCATCCCGGCCGCGGAACTGCCGCGGTTCCTGACCCGCTACTACCCGTCGCTGCGTCAGCGGGTCAGCGTCGGCTCCAGCGACGGCAGCGTGAGTTTCCCCGAGGTCGAACCGCCCCGGCTGGCGGTCAGCGTCGCCTTCGAACAGGGGCATCAGACCTCGCTGCGATGGGAGTTCGCCTACCCGGTCGACGGCCGGACCGTCCGCGTCCCCGTCGGATCGCCGGAGTCCGGCGCGGGTGGATCCGGCCCGGGCGTGGGCCGCATCCCAGACAGCAGCCCAGGCAACGGCGCAGGCCACGGCCCCGATGTGGCCCGGGACCGCGTGGTCGAACGCGCACTGGTCGCCGCCGCCCGCGAGCTGGTGGACATCACGAACGGTCCGCGACTGTTCCCGCAGGCCCGGCTGACCGGACTGGACACCGCGACGTTCGTCGAACAGGTGTTGCCCCGACTGCGCGACCGGGCGGACATCGAGCTGGCGGTCAACGGAACCCCGCTGGCCTACACCGAAGCACCCGAGCCGCCGGTCATCACACTCTCGGCCACCGACGCCGTACCCGACGGCGACCGACCCGATCCGGACGGGACGGATTGGTTCGACCTGGGGATCGCGGTATCGGTGGCCGGCGAGTCGGTGCCGTTCCGTCCGCTGTTCACCGCGCTGGCCGGCGGGCAGGACCGATTGCTGCTGGACACCGGAACCTGGTTCCGCCTCGACCGCCCGGAGCTGGCGACGCTGCGCCGGCTCATCGACGAGGCACGGGAACTGACCGACGGCGACCCGGCCACGCTGCGGGTCACGCCCTGGCAGGCAGGGCTGTGGGAGGAGCTGGTCAGCCTCGGCGTCGTGTCGCAGCAGAGCGAGCGGTGGACCCGCACGGTGGGCGCACTGTTGGCGTTGGACACCCTCCCGCGGCCGGATCCGCCGATGGGACTGCGTGCCGAACTCCGGCCGTACCAGCTGGCCGGCTACCACTGGCTGTGCCTGCTGGTCGAGCACGGTCTAGGCGGGATCCTCGCCGACGACATGGGCTTGGGTAAGACCCTGCAGACCCTGGCGATGATCGCCCGCTTCCACCAGACGGGCTCGCTCGAGGCTCCGGTCCTGGTCGTGGCGCCGACCAGCGTCGTGGCCACCTGGGCCGGCGAGTCCGCGCGGTTCACCCCCGACCTGAACGTGGTCACGATCACCGAGACCGCCCGGCGCAGCGGTCGCCCGCTGGCCGAGCGGATCGCCGGCGCGCAGGTGGTCGTGACCTCCTATGCGTTGCTACGGATCGACGAGGCGGACTACCGGGCGCAGCGGTGGTCGGTGCTGGTTCTCGACGAGGCGCAGTTCGTCAAGAACCACCAGGCCAAGACGTACCAGTGCGCCCGCCGGCTGTCCGCGCCCGCCAAACTGGCCATCACCGGCACCCCGCTGGAGAACTCGCTGATGGACCTGTGGGCACTGCTCTCCATCACCGCCCCGGGCCTGTTCCCGAACCCGGCCAGCTTCACCGAGCGGTACCGGAAACCGATCGAGTCCGGGTCGGCACCGGAGCTGCTGGGCACGCTGCGTCGCCGGATCCGACCACTGATGCTGCGCCGCACCAAGGAGGCCATCGCCCCGGAACTGCCGCCGAAGATCGAGCAGACGCTCGACGTCGTCCTGGAGCCCGGACACCGCCGGCTCTACGACACCTATCTGCAGCGGGAACGCAAACGGGTGCTCGGGTTGGCGGAGAACTTCCAGCGCAACCGGTTCGCGATCTTCCGCTCGCTGACGGTGCTGCGCCAATTGAGCCTGGACGCCTCGCTGGTCGATGCCAAGCATGCGGGGATGAAGTCAGCCAAGATCGAGGCCCTGGTGGCCCAGCTGCGCGAGCTGGCCGCCGAGGGCCACCGGGCCTTGGTGTTCAGCCAGTTCACCGGGTTCCTGCACGCGGTCCGCGACCGCCTGGACCGCGAGGGCATCGGCTACTGCTACCTGGACGGGCACACCCGCGACCGGCCCCGGCGGATCGCGGAGTTCACCGACGGCGACGACCCGGCCTTCCTGATAAGCCTCAAGGCCGGTGGTTTCGGGCTGACGCTGACCGAGGCCGACTACGTCTTCGTGCTCGACCCGTGGTGGAACCCGGCCGCGGAGAACCAGGCCATCGACCGGGCGCACCGGATCGGTCAGGACAAGACGGTGATGGTCTACCGGATGGTCGCCACGGACACGATCGAGGAGAAGGTCGTCGCCCTGCAGCAGCGCAAGCGGGACCTGTTCGCCCGGGTCGTCGACGACGGGGACCTGCTCGGATCCGCGCTGGACGCGCAGGACATCCGCGGCCTGTTCGATCGCTGACGTGGCATCATCAGCGCCAGTCCGACGGCAGCTCCAGCTCAAGCAGGCCCGGCAGTGCGGCGAGGTAGTCCGCCCGCGGGATCGGCACTGCGCCGAGGCTGGCCAGGTGGGGGGTCAGCCACTGCACGTCGATCAGCCGTCCCGGCCCGGCCCGGGTGAGCAGTGTGCACAATGCCACGAGCGCGACCTTGCTGGCATCGCGGCCGGCGACCGGGTCGTGGAACATCGACTCCCCGGCGAACAGCCCGCCGACGCCCACGCCGTAGAGCCCACCGACCAGCTGCCCGTCGCAGGTCCGGGTCTCGATCGAGTGCGCCCAGCCCAGGCGATGCAACCGCCCGTAGGCCGCCTCGAGCTCGGCGGTGATCCAGGCGCCGGGCCGCGACGTGCGCGCGCATGCCCGGACCACCGCGTCGAAGGACTGGTCCACGGTGACGGTGAAGCGGGCAACGCTGCTGCGAAGCGAACGGCTGACCCGCAGCGACTCCGGGCGCAGCACCCCCCGCCGGACCGGGCACCACCAACTCGGCTGTCCGCGGCGGCCCACCGGCATCGGGAACATCCCCGCCCGGTAGGCGGCCAGCAACGTTCCCGGCGCCAGGTCCGCCCCCCGCGCAACCAGGTCATCCGGACCCTGGTCCCCGCCCCAGTCGTCCATCGGCAGGCCCGGTTCGACCGGCAGCGCGGCGAGCTGGTCCCGCTCGGGCAGCGCCCACCCGGTCGGTGGCGGCTCGACGGGCAGGGTCAGTGCCACCGGTAACGGACACCGGTCAGGTTCTCCGAGACCAGCCACAGCGCCGCCGCGCTCGCGTCGTCGCAGGCCGTCGGCGGCAGCCGGACCGGCGCGGGCGCGCCCTGGAAGGAAGCCAGCCCGGACGGGCCGAGGTAGGCACCGGCGCTCACCCCGGGCACGGTGGCCGCGTAGAGCAGTGGCAGCGCACCATCGGCATCGTCCTGACCCAGGGTTCCGATCACGGCGCCGGTTGCCGTGCGGAGCAACGCGTTGTCCCCCAGGACGCTTCTGGGGTAGAGGTTGGTCGTCGTCAGCCCGGGATGGGCCGCTGCTACCACCAGAGGTCGGCCCGCCGCGTCGGCGCGCTGCTGAAGTTCCCGGGCGAAGAGCAGGTTGGCCAGCTTGGACTGGGCGTAGGCGGTGAACGGGTTGTACGGGCGACGGTCGAACTGCAGGTCGGACAGCATCACCCGACCCACCCGGGCGGCGATGCTGGACACGACCACCACCCGGGGATGCGGTCGACTGGCTACAACGTCCGCTCGCGCCCCCAGCAGGGGCAGCAGCTGGCCGAGCAGCGCGAAATGGCCCAGATGGTTGGTCGCCAGCTGCAGCTCGAACCCGTCGTCGGTCCTGGTCAGCGGGGTCATCATCACCCCTGCGTTGGCGATCACGACATCCAGTGACGGCGTCGTCCCGGCCACCTGTGCGGCCGCCGCGCCCACCGAGCGCAGATCGGCCAGGTCCAGCCCGATCACCTCCGGGGCGGGCCCGGTGGCCACCGCGGCCACCCGCGCCCGCGCCAGCTCGCCGCGTCGATCATCGCGGGCGGTCAGCAGCACTCGCGCGCCGGCCCGGGCCAGGGTCAGGCAGCTCTGCAGGCCCAGCCCGGAATTGCCGCCGGTGACCAGCACGGTGCGCCCGGACTGGTCCGGGATGTCCGCGGCCGTCCACGCGTCCCGGGGGCGGCCAATCGTCGCGTTGATCGAATCGCGGACGCTGGTGACGGCTTCCAGCGCGGCCGACCGTGCCCGTCCCCGCAGCGTCGATGGCATCACCGTTTCATCATCCCCGGCTGCCGGGGATGCGCCGCACGGCCGTCCCCACGGGCCGCGTGCCACCCGCTCACCTAGATTCGGTTCATGGCCGCGACGGGCAGGGGAGCCGGGATGGGCCGCGCCCTGTTGCGGGTCGGCACCCACACCGCGACCCGCGTGGCACCGGCCGCCATGAACGGGGCGCTGCACCAGATCCTGGACCGGGCGATCACCGGGGCCGGCCCGATCAAGGGGGCGGCCGCCTGGGGGGACCAGCTGCTGGCCAACCGGGACGGCCGGGTGGACGCCGCGATTCGCGACGGTGTTGCGATCACTGCCAGCCTTGCCGGCGCCCAGGGGTTTGTCACCGGCCTGGGTGGGGTGCTGGCCACCGCGGTCAGCCTGCCCGCCAACGTCCTGGGACTGGCCACCCTGCAGGTGCGCCTGGCCGCCACCATCGCCCACGTCCACGGCTACGACCTCGACGACGACCGGGTCCGGCTGGCCGTGCTGGTCAGCCTGCTCTCCGAGCGGGAACTGGCGAACCAGATCCGCACCGGCAAGCTGCCCACCAACGCCCTGGGACTGGCCACCGCCCCGGTCTACGACCCGGCCCTGTTCGCCACGGTCGGGGAGGTGTTGGCCGGTGCCCTGGTCTCCCGGGTCGGCGGCAAGCGGATGGCGTTGACGGTGGCCCGGCGGGTACCCGTGCTCGGCGGGGTGGTCGGGGCGGGGGTCGACGCGGCCGGGACCTGGTACGTCGCCAACGGGGTCCGGTCCCATCTGCCGGTGCGGCGCCGCGAAATCGACCGGACCGACCGGACCAGCTGACCTGCCGGCGCCCCTGCCACACGGCTCCGACAGGACCGCGGCGGCGTACACATCGGCGCCTCCCGGGCCGTATTTGCTGTCCGTTGTCCACCGGCTTCCCCTGCGCTCGCGAAACGGCCGGTCGCGCCCGGCATCGTCGCGGCATGGCTTCGGATCTGGGCACCCGGTGGCCGGACCGCCCGGCCGGTGGACCGGCCCGCCTCGTCGCCGATCTCGTGCTGTTCCTGGCCGTGTCGGGCGTCACGATGCTGGTTCTGGGGGCCACCCGCGGTGACGGTCGCCCGGTCCCCGTCACCCCGGACCGGGCGATCACCCTGGTCCCGGCCGCCCCGGCAACGGCGACCCGCACCGCGCTGACCCGGCTCGCGGTGCTGCCACGACGTCCGGCCCGGCGCGGGTATGACCGCTCCTGCGGCGGGGGCGCTGGTTGCGTGTTCGGGCAGGCGTGGACCGACGCGGTCGACGTCCCGTTGGGGCACAACGGCATCGACACCCGCACCGACGTCATCGACCGTGACGGCGGGGCGGACGGGGCGCTGCGCGACGCCTACTCGGGGCGAATGACCAACCACATCCAGGTCGACCACATCGTCCCGCTGGCCGCGGCCTGGGACCTGGGGGCCGCGGACTGGACGCCACAGCGGCGCCGGGAATTCGCCAACGACCCGGCCGAGCTGGTCGCCGTCGATGCCGCCGAAAACCAGGCCAAGAGCGACCTGACTCCCGGCGATTGGCGGGTGTGCCTGCGCGACGCCGGACGCTGCGCCCGGGCGCGCCCACCGGTGTGGACGCCGCGGGCGGCGATCCGCTGCGCGTACGCGCAGCGCTACGTCGAGATCAGCGCCCGGTACGGGCTGGCCGTGACCGTCCCGGACCGGGCCGCCCTGGTCGACATGGTGGCGACATGCCCCCCATAGGCTCGACGGTGATGACGAAGCAGGGATGGGTCCGGCGGTTGACCGGCAGTTGCACCGCCCACCCCGCGCTCGTGACGGTGTGCCTGCTCGCGGCCGGTGTCGGGACCGCGCTGACCGGAGTCGTGCCGCTGCTGACCCGACGGGCAGTCGACGACGCCGTCGCCGGCCGGGTGGGCGATCTGCCCCTGGTGGTCGGGCTGCTCGCGGCGCTGGCCGGGGCCGCGTTCTGCCTGACGTTCGTGCGCCGCTACACCGCCGGCCGGCTCGCGCTGGTCGTGCAGCTGGACTTGCGCACCCGCCTGTTCGGGTCGCTGCAGCGCCTGGACGGGATCCGGCAGGACGAACTCCGGGTCGGCCAGGTGGTCAGCCGGACCATCAACGATCTGCAACTGACCCAGGGTCTGCTGCAGGTGGTCCCGTTGGCGTTGGGCAATTTCGTGCTGGTGGTGGTCGCCGTGGTCGCCATGAGCTCGCTGTCGATTCCGCTGACCGTGGTGGCCCTGGCGGTGGCGCCGCTGGCCGGGGTTGCCGCAGCGCGGTCGCGGCGACGGCTGCTGCCCGCCACCTGGCTGGCCAGCCAACGCGCTGCCGACGTGGCCGAACAGGTCGAACAGGACGTCACCGGGGTACGGGTGGTGAAGGGTTTCGGGCAGGAGTCGCGCGAGGTCGACCGACTACAGGCCGCCTGCGACCGGCTCTACGCCGATCGGATGCGGGCGGCCCGGATCAACTCCCGCTTCGCGCCGACCCTGGCCGCGCTGCCGCAACTCGGCCAGGTGGCCGTCATCGGGCTCGGCGGCTGGTTGGCCCTGCGCGGCGAGCTGACCATCGGCACCTTCGTCGCCTTCGCCAGCTACCTGGCCAGCCTGGCCGGCGTCGCGCGGCTGCTCTCGTTCCTGGTCGTCAGTGCGCAGCTGGCGCGGGCCTCGGTGGAACGGGTGTACGAGCTCATCGACACCGCGCCGTTAGTGACCGAACGACCGCAGGCCCGCGTACTCCCCGAGGGACCGCTGGACATCGAGTTCGACGGGGTCATTGCCGGCTACGGCGCCGACCCGGACGCCCCGCACGGGCTGGGAACCACCGTGCTGGACCGTCTGGACCTGCGGGTGGCTGCGGGGGAGACGGTCGCCGTTGTGGGTCCGTCCGGGTCGGGCAAGACCACGCTGGGCCTGCTGCTGGACCGGTTCTATGACCCGGCCGCCGGGACCGTCCGCCTCGGTGGGACCGACCTGCGGGAACTGCGGCTTCCCTCGTTACGCGGTGCGGTGGGCATGGTCTTCGAGGAGGCGTTCCTGTTCTCGGACACCATCGCGGCCAACATCGCCTACGGCCGGCCCGACGCCAGTGACGCCCAGATCCGGGCTGCCGCCCGGGCGGCAGCCGCTCTCGAATTCGTCCAGGCGCTGCCCGACGGCCTGCAGACCCGTGTCGGCGAGCGGGGTCTGACCCTGTCCGGTGGCCAGCGCCAGCGCATCGCCCTGGCCCGTGCCCTGCTCAGCGATCCACGGGTCCTGGTGCTCGACGACGCCACGTCGGCGGTCGACACCACCACCGAGGCGGAGATCCACGCGGGCCTGGCGGAGCTGACCGCCGGCCGCACGACGGTCCTGATCGCCCACCGACGCTCCACGCTGGCGCTGGCCGACCGGATCGTCGTGCTCGACCGCGGGCGGATTGTCGACTCCGGGACCGAGGCGGAACTGGTGGCGCGCTGCCCGCTGTTCGTGGACCTGCTCGGGCTCGGCGACACCGCCGGACGCCCGTCGGTGCCGCCCGCCGGGGACCTGCTCACCGGGAACCTGCACCCCGGACTGGAGCCGACCCCCGACGGGATCACGCCCGAGCTGTGGCCGGAGCTGGCGGCTGCGCCCGGCGACCTGGAGGCCGTCGACGGTCGCCGTGCCGTGGCCGGGGGCGGGGGCATGGGTGGGGCCGGCATGGGTGGGGCCGGCATGGGTGGGGCCGGCATGGGTGGGGCCGGGGGTATGGCCGGCGCGCTCGGTGCCACTCCGCCCACGCCGGAACTGCTCGCCGGGGTCGCGGCGCTGCCACCGGCGACCGAGCGTCCCGAGCTGCCCGGGACCGATCTGCGCTCACCGGACCCGCGCTTTGATCTGAGTTCGCTGCTGCGGCCGGTCCGCCGGCTGCTGATCGCCGCGCTGGCGTTGGTGATCGGGGACGCGGTGGCCTCGATCAGCTTCCCGCTGCTGGCCCGCTATGCCGTGGATGGCGGGGTGGTCGGCCGGTCTGGCCGGGCCCTGGTCATCGCTGTCGTGCTCGGGGCCGTCGTCGTGGCCGCGGACTGGCTGTTCGTGTCCGGTCAGACGCTGCTGGCGGCCCGGGCCGGTGAGCGCGTGCTGTTCGGACTGCGGGTGCGCAGCTTCGCCCACCTGCAACGGCTGGGCCTGGACTTCTACGAGCGGGAGCTGGCCGGCCGGATCATGACGCGGATGACCACCGATGTCGACGCGTTGTCGCAGTTCCTGCAGACCGGGCTGACCACCGCGGTTGTCGGTGTAACAACCATCATCGGGGTCGCCGGGGTGCTGCTGATCGTCGATGCGCCGCTGGCGCTGGTGGCGCTCGCGCCACTGCCGCTGCTGGTCGCGGCGACGTGGCTGTTCCGGCGGCTGTCGGCGGCCGCCTACAGCGAGGCCCGCGACCGGATCAGCGCCGTGAACGCCGACCTGCAGGAGAACGTCTCCGGACTCCGGGTCGCGCAGGCCTACACCCACGAGCAGGCGGCGGCCCGGCGACTGACCGCCCGCGGTGTGGCTTACCTGCAGTCGCGGTTGCGGGCCCAGCGCTACATCGCGACCTTCTTCCCCTTCGTCACCCTGCTCTCGGAACTGGCGACCGCGGGAGTGCTGTGGGTGGGCGCGCGTCAGGTCGCCTCCGGGGCGCTGCTGGTCGGGGTGCTGACAGCGTTCCTGCTCTACCTGAACCTGTTCTTCGCCCCCGTCCAACAGCTGTCCCAGGTCTTCGACGGCTACCAGCAGGCGCGTATCGGGCTGACTCGGATCGGGGACCTGCTCCGGACCCCGTCCAGCATCACCATCAACCCGGCCCCGGTGCCCGTGCCAGAGCGACTCGACGGGGGGATCCACCTGCGTCAGATCCGGTTCCGCTACGCCGGCGCGTCCTCGGATGCGTTGCGCGGAGTCGACCTCACCATCCCGACCGGGCAGACCATCGCTCTGGTGGGGGCAACCGGGGCCGGCAAGTCCACGGTGCTGAAGTTGCTGGCCCGCTACTACGACGCGACCGAGGGCGCCGTGCTGGTCGGCGGGTCCGACATCCGCGACTACGACCTGGCGGGCTACCGGCGACACCTCGGCGTCGTGCCCCAGGAGCCACACCTGTTCTCCGGAGACGTGGCCAGCAACATCGCGTTCGGCGATCCCGCCGCCGGCCCGGTCCAGGTCGAGGCGGCCGCCGCGGCGGTGGGGGCGGGCGCCATGGTCGCCGGGCTGCGCGACGGCTTCCGCCATCAGATCACCGAGCGCGGCGGCGGCCTCTCGGCTGGGCAGCGTCAGCTGGTGGCGCTGGCGCGCGCGGAGCTTGTCGATCCTGACCTGCTGCTGCTCGACGAGGCGACCGCGGCACTGGACCCGGCCACCGAGCGGGCCGTGATGGCGGCCGGGGACCGACTGCGCAGCGGCGGCTCCCGGCGTCGGCCCCGGACCACGGTGCTCATCGCGCACCGGCTGGCCACCGCCGCCCGCGCCGACCGGATCGTGGTGATGTCCGGCGGGCGGGTCGTCGAGGACGGCACGCACGCCCAGCTGCTCGCAGCCGACGGCCCCTATGCGCAGCTGTGGGCGGCCGACGTCTCCGCGACCCCGGATGCGGACCCGGTCGCGGCTGCGGCTGCGGCTGCGGCTGCGGCTGGGAGTGTCCGGGCCAATGACGGCAACCGCGGGCCGGACAGCGCCGACCGGGTCAGACCCCGGCGGCCCGCAGCTGCGGAATCTGTTCGGCAGCCCACGGGCTGACCAGCCACGGCGAGGCGGCGACCGCATCGGCGAGACCGGCCCAGTCCACCCAGAGCCACTGCGCCACCTCGGCCGGATCCGGTCGCGGATCGGCGTCCAGGCGACCGGTGAAAACCGGGCAGAACTCGTTTTCCACCAGCCCGCCGGCATCCACGGCGCGGTAGGCGAAGTCCGGCAGCACCCGCCGCAGTGAGGCGGCAGCGACGCGTACCCCCAGCTCGGCGGCCGCCCGGCGCACCACGGCGTCGGTGTCGGACTCCCCGGGAGCCTGGTGGCCGCACACCGAATTGGTCCACACGCCCGCCCACGTGCTCTTCTGCAACGCGCGACGAGTCACCAACATCCGGCCGGCACCGTCGAACAGATAGCAGGAAAAGGCCAGGTGCAGCGGGGTCCGGGTGGTGTGGACGTCCGCCTTGGCCATGGTCGCCACTGCGCGCAGCGAGCCGTCGAGCAGGACGACGGACTCCGGCGCGCCCGCCGGCAGATCCGACAGCGACAGGGCCCGGTCCGAGCGCTCACGGTCCGATATCGCCCGGTCCGACCGCGCGCGGTCTGACAGCGCGCGGTCTGACGGAAGCTGGGCGCGGTCCGGCACGTCGACGGGCGGGTGGATCCCGGGCAGCGCCTCACTACCGACGGTCGTACGTGGGGGTGTCTGCTGTGCGGTCACGGCCCCCAGCTTGGGCCACCACGAACCGTCCGCGGCACGACGGCGCCTGCCGGACCTGGTGACCGCTCCGGGCGTCTGGTGACCGCTCGTGGACCTGGTGACCGCTCCCGGGCGTCTGGTGACCGGCCCACCGGTGACATTGCGCCCTCGGCGGTCGCCACGTGCCGGAACGGTCACCACGTGCCGGAACGGTCACCACGAGGCCCGGCGGTCACCACGAGACCGCCGCAGCGCTCAGCGGGTCGTCGTCACCGGTGTCTGAGTCTGAGCCGACTGGTCGACGGCGGAGACGGTCGACACGCTGGAACCGTTCACCCCGTTACAGCCGACACCGGGCGCCCCATCGGGCACACCACCAAGGCCCGTGGAGCTCGTCAGGCCGGCCCCGAGCGAGCTCGCCGACGAACTCGGCTCGGGCGCGGCCACCGGCGCGTGATCAGCCCACTGACCGGTGCGACGCCCGGAGGGTCGGTTCCGGTTGGGTCCGTCCGTGTGCAGGGTGTGTAGGAGCTTGGCGTAGGCGTCCGCCACGCCGTTCCAGTCGTAACGGCGGGCTCGCTCGGCAGCCGCCCGGCCCCGCTGTGCGGTGCCTGACCCGTCGGCCTCGGCATCGTCCAGCAGTCGCGCTAGCGACCGCTGGCCCCGGAAGTACCGTCCCGCGTCGCCGAGAACCTCGCGGTTGAAGATGACGTCGTAGGCCAGGCAGCAGGCACCGGCGCCCATCGCGCGCAGCAGCGACGGGTTGGTCCCGCCGACCGAGTGTCCGTGCACGTAACTGCGGCAGTTGGCATACAGCTGGTCGAGTAGATCCTGATCCCAGATCGGCCCGACCAGGCGAACCCTGTCACTGGCCGCCGCGGCAGTCTGGATTCGGGCGGTGTAGGCGGCACCGTAGGGCGCGGAACCGACCACGACCAGCGGGAGTCGGGCCCCGCTGGCCACGTATCCCGCCACGGCCATCCGGACGTGGTTCTCCGGCTCGAAACGGGCGACCAGCAGGTGGTACTGCCCTTCGGCAAGCCCCAGGTCGGCCAGCCGGTCCGAGCCGATCCCGGTCAGTGCCGGAGCCCCGTAGGCGATGAACTCGCTGGCGGCCCCGAACTCCTCCCGGTAGTACTGCTCGATTCCACGGGCGTCGGCGATCAGCATGTCCGACCAGCGCACCGCCAGGCTCTCGGCCATCCGGTAGTACTTCTTGCCCAAGCCCGACCACTTGGCGCGCTGCCATTCCAGGCCGTCCACGTGGGTCGCGACCGGAATCCGCAGCAGTCGCAGCAGCGGCAGCAGCGGTGAATTGGCCGCGTTGAACAACACGACCGCGTCCGGACCGCGTCCGGTCAGCCGCTGCCGGGCCAGGTCCAGCACGGCCAGAGCGGTGTGGCTCAACGTCTCCATCGCCTTGTGCCGCACGGCCGGCACGTAGACCAGCTCCATCCCCAGGAACCGGCGGGGCGGGCGTTGGTCGGGTCCCCGGCGGCAGTACACGACGACCTCGTGGCCGTCCTGAACCAGTCGTCGCCCGATCTCCTGCACCGCGGTCTCGAAGCCGCCGTATCGGGCGGGCACGCCACGGGTCCCGACGAGGGCGATCCGCATGGGCTCTCCTTCCCGGTGACGCGATGGTCCCGCGCTCTTCGTCACCGGCGGTGCTCGTCCGAGGGCGCTCTGCCACTCGATGTGGTCTACGCAGCGTAAGCGCCATACCTGGGCTCATCGCTGCGGGCAGCGGCCGGCCTGTGGACTCTCCTCAGAGCTCGTGGCTGCCTACTGCACGTCATTGGGCCGGGTTGTCGGTTCCTCCGACGCGGACATTATTCGGCACGGGACCGTCGCGTGATCGCTCCGGCTCGCATCGGATGTCCCAGGCCCGGCCCCGATCATCGACCCTGGGGCCACGATCGGCCACATCGTGGCCTTGCCGGCTAGCGTCGCCGGGTACTGCGCCGTCCGGCGGCCGATACCTGCGAGAGGGCATGGATGAGCGTCCAGGTGTCCCCCGATCGCCGTCGCGTATCGGACGCCCCCCGCTACCAGCGCCGCTCCCCGGCCAGGGCACCGCTCACGTCGCCGGACCGTGTCGAACGGGGCGGCTGGTGGATCACCGCGACGGTGCTGCTGCTGCTGGTCGCCAGCGAATACAAGATCCGCCTGCGGGCAGACGATGCGACGATCGCCGGTTCCGCGGACCCGTTCGTGGTCCTGGAGATCGCCTGCTACGCCGCCGTGGCGCTCTACCTGCTCTGGCGGTTCGGCCTCTCGATCCGGCCCACCCCGGTCCGGCCGATGGTCCTGGCCGCCTTCGGCTATGTCGCACTGCTCGCCCTCTCGGCCGCCGGATCGCCCTACCTGTCGCTGGCCGTCGTCCGCGCCGGGCAGCTGGTGCTGGTGCTGGCGCTGAGTCGGGTGATCACCCGACACGGCAGCCGGGCCGGGCTGCACCGACTGGCGCACGGCTTCGCCGTTCTCGTCGCGGCGTCGGTGGCCTTCGGGGTGGCGGTGCCCTTTCCCCGTCTGCCGCACCAGCAGGACCGCTTCACCTGGCTCTACGTGCATCCGGTCATTGCCGGGGAATACGTCGGGCTGGCCAGCGTGGTACTGGTGGCCTATCTGGCGGCCCGTAGGACCGCGCGGCCGGGACCGCAGCTGGGCTGGGCGCTTTACGCCGGGCTGCTGGTCGTCTGCGGCGCCGGGTTGCTGGCGACCCGCACCCGCGGCGCCATCGCCGGCGCGGTGTTCGGGGCGCTGCTGGTGCTGTGGTCGCTGCAGCAGGGTCGTCGCCGCGTCGACCTGGCCGCCGTGGTGATCGGGATCGCCACCGTCGCCGGGTTGATCGGGGCATCTGCTGTCCAGTCGTTCCTGACCCGTGGGGAATCCAGCACGCAGCTGGCCACGCTGAACAGTCGTACGACGCTGTGGTCACAGGCACTTGGCGCATTCACCGAGCACCCCATCTACGGCTACGGACTGGGCGCCAGTCGCGGCCTGTTCCTGGACACCATCGGACTTGGCGGGGGCCACAACGCGCTGATCAACCTGCTCGTGGATGCCGGCCTGGTCGGTGCCGGTGCCTGGCTGGCCCTGCTAGCGACGCTGGTCATCGGACTGGTCCGACTGCCGCATGCCGCCGGCGGGGTGTCCGTCGACCGCGCGGTGATGCTCGGAATCATGGGCTTCCTGCTCGTGGACTCGATCTTCACCGAGGGTCTGGGCGCTGCCGCAACCGTGGCCGGCACCTGGCTGTTCGTCCTGGTTGCCTGGACGGATCTACTCCGAAATCAGTTCGAGGGACATCCCGCGGAGCGTCGGTGAGCCCACCGGAGCGCGGACCGGACTCGGCACCAAAGACTGTGCTGTTCGCCCATCCCGCCCCGGATCTCTACGGCAGTGACCGGATGCTGCTGGAGTCGGTGTCCGCTGCGGTCAGCGCCGGGATGCGGGCCGTGGTGACGATGCCCTCCGACGGACCGCTGAGTGACCTGCTGACGGCGGCTGGTGCCCGGGTGGTCAGCTGCCCGACGCTGGTGCTGCGCAAGGCGCTGCTCTCACCCCGGGCCGTCCCCGAGCTGGTCCGTGCAACCCTCGTCGGGGTCCGCTCCGGTGCGGCGCTGCTGCGAGTGCGGCGCCCGGACGTGCTCGTCGTCAATACCCTCACGATCCCGCTGTGGCCGGTGCTGGGCCGATTCTTCGGTATCCCCGTGATCGTCCACGTGCACGAGGCCGAGCACGAGGCTGCGCTGCCGGTCCGACTGGCGCTGACCACCCCGCTGCTGGCCGCGCAGGCGGTGATCGTGAACAGCCGGGCGACGGCGGCGGTGATCAGCGAACCCGGTACGCGGTCCGTGCTCGGCCGCCTGCAGCGCCGCCTCGGCGACCGGCTGCGGGACCGGATCCAGCTGGTCTACAACGGCGTCGCCGGACCGGACCCGAACCAGCTCGTCATTGCGGCACCCACCAGACCGGACCCGCTGCGGATCGTCTACGTCGGGCGGCTCTCACCCCGCAAGGGCGTGGCCGTGGCGATCCGGGCCCTCGCCGAACTGCACCAGCTCGGCCACCCGGCGAGCCTGGAACTGGCCGGCGACGTCTTCAGTGGCTACGAGTGGTTCGCCGGGCAGCTGCACGAGCTGGTGGACAGCCTGGGCCTGACCGGTTACGTCCGCTTCGCCGGATTCGTCGCCCCGGTCTGGGCGGCCTACGCCCGCGCCGACGTGGCGATCGTGCCGTCACTGACCACCGAGCCCTTCGGCAACGTCTCGGTGGAGGCCCAGCTGGCCGGACGACCGGTCGTCGTGGCCCGGACCCAGGGGCTGGTGGAGACGGTCCGCGACGGGATCACCGGCGTGGTGGTGGCCCCGGACGATCCGGCGGCGCTGGCCATGGCGCTGGCGCGACTTGCTGCGGACTGGCCGGCCGCGGTGGCGATGGCCCGAGCCGCCCGCCAGGACGCGCTGCACCGGTTCGGACCGGCCCGCTACCGTGCGCAGGTCGCTGGCCTGCTCGGCCAGCTGAGCGCTGGTCCACCGGCGCGGTCCACAGAATTCCCGTCCGGCCGGGCCAGCCAGTAGCCTTGCGCTCCGTCCTCGTGCATGCGGCACGACGGACACCAGCGGTCCTCCCCGAGCCGGGGCGAATGCCGCCGGCGGGCGCACCGGACGGAACCTCCGACGGACGCGCCAACCCAGATCAGGGACGAGCGAGACGAAGGGGAACCGGTGCGCGAGGGATCGACCCCCGGTGTCTTCGAGGCCGTCTCCCGGTTTCGGTGGACCTCGCTGCTGATCGTCGTCATCGTGACGGTGCTCTCCGCCGGCGTCGGGTTCGCCCTGGGCCGCGGGGTCACGGCGTCCGCGCAGATCGTGCTGCGCACCCCGGGCACCTCCGATGTGGTCGGTGTCGTGGCCACGACCGAGTCGACCTTCGTCCGGTACGTCGCCCAGCGCGCCATCTTCGCCACCTCTGAACCGGTGCTGTCCGCCGCGGCCGGCAAGCTGGCCGGGACCACGGTGGACGACCTGCGCCACGAGGTGACCGCGGTGGCCGACCTGTCCGGGCACTCGATCACGGTGACCGCGACCGCCGGGTCGGCCGATGCCGCCGCGCGGATCGCCAACACGATGGTGACCGCCTACCAGTCACAGTCGCGGGAGCAGGTGCAGCAGGCTTCGACCAGCGCGTTGGCCGCGCTGAACGCCCAGCGTCGCCAGGTGGTGGCCGCGGCCAAAGGCGGCGGGACCATCGAGACCAGCTCAGCCAGCCAGACAGTGTCCGACCTGGACCAGCGGGTATCCGAGATCGGGGTCGCGGCCAGCGTCTTCGGCAGCGGGGTCTCCTTCGTCGATCAGGCCGACCCGGCCGCGGCGGTGTCGCACCGACTGCCGTTGCGCGAGACCGCCGCGGGGCTGGTACTCGGCGCGCTGCTCGCAGCCACGGTGGCGTGGTTGCGCGCGGACCGGGACCGGCGCGTCGTGGACCCGGAGGCGGTGGCCGAGCTGATCGACGCGCCCCTGCTCGGCGAGATCGAGCGGGCCGGGCCGGCCGCGCTGGCGGCGTTGTCCCGGCCCGATCGGATGCCCTTCGGTGAGTACCGGCTGGTCGCGTCCGCGCTGATCACGATGGGTGCCGGGGTCGTCGTGGTCGCCGGCGCGGACCCGCGGGAGGGCCGGACCACCACAGCCGCCCAGATCGCGGTCGCCGCCGCCCGCCAGGGACTGCGGGTGCTGCTGGTGGATGCCTGCCCCGCCGGCACCGGTGTCTCGGCGTTGTTCGGGCAGTCCCTGGCCGAGGCCTCCGAACGGGCCTCGCTGCTCACCGGTCGGCCGCTGCCCGCGGCGGCTGGACTGGCCGGTGTCGCGGCTGAGCCGTTGCTGCTGGACCCGTCGATCGTTCCGGTCGACATCGGGGGCGGGGCCCGACTGGACCTGCTGCCCGCCGGTTCCCAGGCGCGCCCGTTCCCCTCCACGGCGGCGTTGGACGGACTGGTCGGGGTGCTGCGCGCCCGCTACGACCTGGTACTGGTCGACACCCCGCCGCTGGGCACCGGTGGCTCGGACGTGGCCCCCGTGGTGGGCCGCGCCGACCGGGTGGTGCTGGTGGTGCGACGTGGGGCGCGGGTGGCCGGCGTCCGTCGGCTGGTCGAGCAGGCGGAACTGCTGGGGGCAACGGTGGCCGGCGCGGTCGTCACGTTCCTGCCACCGGTGGAGAGCTCGGAGTCGGCACTTCCCAGTAGGGAACTCGCGACGACGTGACCGCCGCTGGCCGCGCCGTCGGGATGCTGCGGGGTCGGGCCGGTCCGGCGGTGCTCTCCCAGGGGGTCGCGGCGCTGAGCAGCCTGGTGCTGCAGGTGGTCGCCGCGCGGACCCTCGGACTGTCCGGATACGGCGCCTATGTGGTCTGTTTCGGAGTGCTGGTCACCGTGACCGCGGTGTTCACCGGCTTCGTCGGTGACTCCCTCACCGTGCTGGACCGCTTCGATCCGCTGGTGCGCGGCGCGCTGAGCCTCACCGCGGCAGCCGGGATCGCGCTCGGCGCGCTGGTGTGCGGTGTCGTCGCTTCCGCGGTCCGGCACGGCGGTCCCGGTGCCGGAGTGGCCTTCGCTCTCGCGGCCGCGGCGTGGCTGGCCCGGGAGGTCGGGCGCCGGATTCTGACGGCGCGGTTGTCCTACTGGCTGCTGACCGCGACCGACACGATCGCGGTCGTTGTGACCCTGGGGACCCTGACCGTGCTGCTGCTCACCGCGCCCGGCACCGGGCTGGCGGGCATCTTTGCTGCCATCGCGGTCGGCAACGTGCTGGCCGGGCTGGTCGGGCTGGCGTTGCTGCCCGCCGCCGAACGCCGACCGACCCGTCCCGGCACCGCCGGACTGGCCCGGGTTGCCGGATTCGCCAGCTGGCGGTCACTGCAGGTGGGGCTACGACCGGGCACGCTGGTCGTGGTCCGACTGCTGGTCGCGGCCACCGGGGGGCTGGCCGGCGTCGGGCTGCTCGAGGCGGGCCGCCTGATCCTGGCTCCGGTCCAGACCGTGGTCAACAGTGCCGGCAGCGTGCTGTTGGCCGGGGGTGCCGCGGCCCGCCGGCAGGGCCGCGGCGCATCGGAATGGACCGGGCGGGCGGCGGTGCTGCTGGTGGCGGGGGCCCTTGCCGGGGGGGCGGTCGGGGCGGTGTTCGCCGACCCGTTGGGCCGGCTGGTGATCGGGCGGCCCGCTCCGGTGGGGCTGGTCGTCGGCTGGGCGGTCTTCCTGGCGGTGGCCGCCGCGACGCTGCCGTATGCGACCGAGGTGACCGTCCAGGAACGATCCCGGACCGTGTTCGCGATCCGGCTGGCCGATTCCCTGACGGCGATCGGACTGGTCGTGGTCCTCGGATTGGCCGGGCTGGCGGTCGCCTGGGTGCCGTGGACGATGGCGGTGTCCGGCGCGGGGTGGTTCCTCGCACTGCGTGCCGTGGCGCACGCCTGCCGACGATCGGCTGCCCAGCCCGACACGGCGACCGAAGCCCCGGCACGGGCCCGCGAGGCAGGATGGTCGACGTGAACATGCTGCGCCGGGCCGAGCGCGGGCTGGAGGGCCTGGTCACCGGCGCGTTTGCCCGGGTATTCCGGTCCGACGTGCAGCCGGTCGAGATCGCCGCCGCGCTGCAGCGGGAACTGGACGAGTCCGGGCGGGTGCTCTCCCGGGAGCGAAGGCTGGTTCCCAACCGGTTCGCGGTCGCCCTCTCGCCGTCCGATCACGACAAGCTGGCCCCGTACCGGGAGACGCTCACCGACGATCTGGCCGCCACCGCCAGCGAGTACGCCGCCGGTCAGGGGTATGTGTTCCCGGGGCCGGTCAGCGTCGTGCTGAATCGGGACGCCAACCTGGCGACCGGGCGGTTCGCGGTGACCTCACAGGTCCAGCGGGCAGCCGTCGACGCCGGTCGGCCCGACCAGTCCGCGGGCTCGGAATCGTCGAGCAGCTATCACGAGGAGCGGCGGGGGGCCGACCGGAGGGCCCGCGACGCCGAGCCCGACTACGCCGAGGGTGGCTACGAGCAGCCGCCGGGCTCCTTCGTGCCCGGTTTCGGTCCCGACGGTCTCGGTGCCGACCCGGCGGGTCGCTCGACCGGTGACACGTCGCAGACCCGGATGCTGGATGCCGTGTCCCCCCAGCTGCCCCCGCGACAGGCCGGCTCGGCGACACCGCTGGCCGAACTGCACGTGCACGGCGGCGACCGGGTCCCGGTCGATCTCCCGGGGGCGGTGATCGGGCGTTCCACCGATGTCGACGTCCACGTCGACGACCCGGGGGCTTCCCGGCGGCACGCGGAGATCCGGATCGTCTGGAATGGGGAGCGCTACGAGTTCTGGTTGGTGGACCTGCGCTCGACCAACGGCACGGTGGTCGACGGCCAGCGGGTCCCCGAGGCCCGGCTGCAGAACGGATCGCGGATCACCGTGGGCGCCACCACTCTGCTGCTACGCATCGACACCGACCGACTGGGCACGGGCTGACACCCACGTCCGTGGTCTCGTCGCGGGACTGGTCGTCAGCGGGGGTGTCGCTGGCTCCGCGGGCATAACGCCGCGCCGCCGCGACGGTTGCGTTCGTGCGACGGTTGCGTTCGTCCGCCAGCTGGTGAGCCCGCCGCAGGATCCTGCGGTCACCTTCGGGGTTGTCCATCAGCGCCTTGTCCGAATACAGCAGTGGCACCGGCTGGTCCTCGCCCGGTCGAGGATCAGACCCGGACTGGCCGGATTCCGGCAGTGCTGGGCGCCTCGGCCGTGCTGGAACGTTGCTCGCCACGGTGATCCTCCTCAGGACAGATCGAAGATAGAGCCGATGAGCACAGCGGCGGCAGCCGCCAACAACAGGAGCACCGCGATTCGGATCCGCCGGAACTTTCGTCGCAGGGCGTCTTCATCGGCCTGGTAGAGGTCCAGGCGCGTGGCCAACAGCGTCAGGCGCGTGGTCAGCTCGGCCTTGTCCAGGTACCGGTCCTGCAACGCCTGCGGGTTGATCGCGCCACCGGTCCTGGGCAGCAGAGCCAATCCCGCGGCGATCCCCCCGCCCACCGCCAGACCCTGGCCGACCGCCGACACCGCCGACTCGTGCCCCGAGGCCAAAGCGACGATCACCCCGACCAGCACCCAGGATCAAGCCTGCTTTGGTGTCCAGACTCTGCGTCCGCTGCCGTGAGGACGACTCTGCCCGACCCACCTCCGCCTCGACGACCTGCAACGACGGGTACGGATCTGGACCCATCGGGGTCACCGGTCCGACGGCCTGATCCGTGGAACGCGCCGAACGCCGTCGCCGGGGTAGGTGAGGTCGTTGCGTAGCGTGGCGAGGATCTTGGCCTGGCCACGGACGTCCTCGTCGAGGTAGAGGCGCACGGTCGCCGGCCGCGGCACGGGTTAGGCCGCTGCCTGCTCGGGGACGGCGCCGAGCTCGTAGGCCAGCGCCCAGGTGATGTCGTCCGGGGTGAGGTCGAACGCGTCGGCGATCTCCTCATCGGACTCCCCGGCCTGGCGGTGTTCGCGGATGACCTCGGTGCTGACTCCCCTGATGGCGGGTTTGCCGAAGCGGATGTCGGGGTCGATGCGGACCGGGGAGGCGGGGTCCCCGCTGGGACGCCAGCCAGCGGCGAGGTCGCCGTCCCAGGTGACGCGGTGCACGAAGTCCTCGGCGGGGGCCGCGAGCAGGTACTGGCCGTGCAGGTCGGTAACCAGCGCGTAGTCGGGGGCGAGTCCGGCGGTTTCCTGGTCGGCGAACAGCAGGTGGCGGTCGCCGACGAAGGGGCGCCGGTGCGCAAGGGGATAGTGGAGGTCGTACCGGGTCCGCTGGAGGTCGATGAACGTGCGCAGCTCGCCCATGGGGACCTGCGAGCGGCGGTAGGACCGCAGGAGTCCGGCTTCGACGAACTCAGCCCAGGTGACGGGGGCGCGGCCACCGCGCGGCTCGACGCGGATGACCGAGCGGTAGGTCCTGCCGCGGCGGACGCCGCCCTCGAGCCAGTAGTTCAGCAAGGACTGGGAAACCCCGAGCAGGCCATCAGGTCAGTGTCCGCGGGTCGCCATGGGGATCCCCCTCAGGATCTGCGGCGCGCGACGAGCTTCCCCAGTGAGGACCGTCAGTCGAGGCAGAACTCATTTCCTTCGACATCCTGCATCACCAGGCACGCTTCGTTCTCCTCATCGGCAGATAGCAGACGCAGACGCCGAGCGCCGAGCGGTTCCAGTCGAGCCGCTTCAGCCTCAAGCGCCGCCACCCGCTCATCTCCCTTCAGTCCCACCCCGACTCGCACGTCGAGGTGCAGCCGGTTCTTCACGGACTTGGCCTCGGGCACCCGCTGGAAGAACAACCGCGGGCCCACCCCGTCCGGGTCCTGGCAGGCCCACGTCGAGCCCTGGCTCTCAACGGAGAGCGAGGCATCAAACGCAATCCCACGATTCGAAGCCCGGCGGAACCGGAGGGTTCACGTATCCGAGCGCGGCCTTCCAGAACTCCGCAACAGCCCGTGGGTCCGCGCAGTCGAAAGTCACCTGCACCTGCTTCACACTCGCCATCGCGGAAATGATAGGGGACCCTGGACTCCGCGTCAGCCGGGCCGTCAGCGCCGGGTCGGCGACGTCGCACCCGCGAGCCGGACGCCGCCGGTAGCCTGGGGACCGCCGAGCACCGTGGTCCGGGCCCGAGCCGTTCCGGGATACCTGCCCGCGGCCTCATCTCGTCAGGGTGACCACGAACGCCCGGCGGACCACCCCGAACGGATACGTGTGTCGCTCAGCTCCGCCCTGCCAACCCGCCTGCCCCGTTTTCCCCGCCCCACCCGACCGACCTGGCTGCGCTCTCCCCGCGTCCTGCGGACCGAGGTGCTCGCCGGCCTGGTCGTCGCGCTCGCGCTGATCCCGGAGGCCATCTCCTTCTCCCTGGTCGCCGGGGTCGACCCGCGCGTCGGACTGTTCGCCTCGTTCACGATGGCGGTGACCATCGCTCTCGTCGGCGGCCGGCCCGCGATGATCTCCGCCGCGACCGGCGCGGTCGCGCTCGTCGTCGCACCGCTGGTCCGGGAACGCGGCCTGGACTACCTGATCGCGACGGTGCTGCTGGCCGGGCTGCTGCAGGTGCTGCTCGGCGTCCTCGGCGTCGCCCGGCTGATGCGCTTCATCCCGCGCAGCGTGATGGTCGGGTTCGTCAACGCCCTGGCGATCCTGATCTTCACCGCCCAGGTCCCCAATCTGGTCGGCGTCCCGTGGCTGGTGTACCCACTCGCCGTTGCCGGGGTCGCGATGATCGTGCTGCTGCCGCGGCTGACCACCGTGGTTCCCGCACCGCTGATCGCGATCGCCGTCCTGACCGCGATCACCGTCGGCGTCCGACTGGCGGTCCCGACCGTCGGGGACAAGGGGGCCCTGCCGGACACGCTGCCCACGCTGGGGATCCCGAACGTCCCCTACACCTGGGACACGCTGCGCGTCATCGCGCCCTACGCGCTGGGCATGGCGCTGGTCGGCCTGATGGAGTCGCTGATGACCGCGCGACTGGTCGACGACGTCACCGACACGCACTCCTCGAAGCGCCGCGAGTCCTGGGGGCAGGGCGTCGCGAACATCGTGACCGGATTCTTCGGTGGGATGGGCGGCTGCGCGATGATCGGCCAGACGATGATCAACGTCCGCTCCGGCGCGCGGACCCGGCTCTCAACATTCCTGGCGGGCAGTTTCCTGCTGGTACTGGTCGTCGTCCTCGGCCCGGTCGTCGCGATCATCCCGATGGCTGCGCTGGTCGCGGTGATGGTGATGGTGTCGGTCGGCACCTTCGACTGGCACAGCATCCGCCTGTCCACGCTGCGCCGGCTGCCGCGCAGTGAGACCGCGGTCATGGTCATCACGGTCGCCGTCGTGGTCGCGACGTCCAACCTCGCGATCGGAGTGGTCGTCGGTGTTCTCGTCGCCAGCGTGCTGTTCGCCCGCCGGGTCGCCCACGTCGTGTCGGTCACCAGCGTGCTGGACCCGGACGGCAGCGACCGCGTGTACTTCGTGCACGGGCAGGTGTTCTTCGCCTCCACCGAGGACCTGCTCACCCGGTTCGACTACGCCGGCGACCCGGACCGCGTCGTCGTCGACATGTCCGACGCGCACGTCTGGGACGCCTCGTCGGTGGCCGCACTGGACGCGGTCACCACCCGCTACGCCCGCCGCGGCAAGCAGGTCCAGATCACCGGACTGAACGAGGGGAGCGGCCGGCTGCATGACCGGCTCGCCGGCCAGCTCAGCTGAGTCGCTGGCTGAGGCGCGTGCGGACCGGTCAGCCAGGTCCATCGTCGTCTCGTGGCAGGCGCGAGCTGCGGGTGGCGCATTAGCGTCGCCGCGCATGACCCGCGCCGGCATCGAGATCGACGAGCAGTTGATCCGGGCGCTGTTGCGCGCCCAGCACTCCGACCTCGCCGATCGCTCGTTGCGGTTGGGCGCGAAGGGCTGGGACAACCAGCTCTGGCGTTTGGGTGAGGACCTCGCTGTCCGGTTGCCGTGGGCGACCGAGACCGCGGATGCGTTACTGCTGAAGGATACGCGTGGCTGCCTTCCCTCGCACCGTGTCTTCCGCTGCCTGTTCCCGTCCCGCAGCGACTCGGCCAACCGTCCAGGTTGTTCCCGAGGCCGTGGATCGTCACGACCTGGGTGCCGGGGACTCCGGCTGACCTCGAGCCCGCGACGCGCGCCACGGACTCCGCTGATGCCCTGGCCGGCTTCCTGAGTGCACTACACCGAAGTGCTCCCACCAGCGCACCGGCTGGGCGGGGCCGTGGGGGTTCGCTGGCCGAATGCGAGGAACAGATCACCTCGGGCCTCGCGGCCGCCACCGCAGCCGGCCTGATCCCCGATGCTGACGCCGTTCGCGAGGTGTGGGCAGACGCGGTCGCCGCACCCGAGTGGACAGGTCCACGACTGTGGCTGCACGCTGATCTGCATCCGGCCAACGTCCTCACCGCCGGTGGCACGTTCTGCGGCGTGATCGATTTCGGTGACCTCTGCGCGGGCGACCCGGCCTGCGACCTCGCCGCCGCCTGGGTCCTACTACCCGATGGCGCGGCGGAGCGCTTCCAGGACGCCTACGACCCACCGCTGGACGACGCGACCCTGCGCCGGGCGCGCGGCTGGGCCCTATGGCGTGCCCTCGGCGGCATCCTCATCGGTGATGCCGGTCGTCGCCGCCGACCCGGCGGCAAAACAAGCTGGGGACCACCTGCCCAGGTCGCGCTGAAACGTCTGACAGCAACCATCCGCGCGGCACCGGTCGTGGGTGAACCGGGACCGCCGGCGGTGCGCAACGGATCACGCGCGACTGCGGGAACGAAAGGTCAAGCCCAGGAAGCTTCCACTCGTACTGCGGTCGAGGGCCCGCTACCGGCGCGGGCGTCTCCGAGGGGTTTCGGTCCGGATGGTGCCGTGCCTTGACATCGCTCATCCAGCAGGTCCGAGGAGCTGCGCTGTGCCGACGACAGTGGCGAACTCGCCGTTCAGGTTGCTGGCGGTGACCCGGGCGAGCTCGTCGGCGGTGACCACGCTGCCGTCCGGTGCGCGCCGGTCGAAGGTGTGCGTCGCGTCGAGCGCGAACAACACCTGATGCCCGAGGTTGCCTCCCACCCGCGCGGTCGTTTCGCAGCAGTGGTTGGTGGTGATGCCGCTCAAGACGAAGCCGTCGAGCTGGCGTGCTCGCAGCCATGCGTCCAAGTCCGGTTGCCCGTGGAACGCGGAGTTGACGTGCTTGGTCACCAGAAGGTCAGGTTCGCCGGTGACGATCGCCTTGTTACGGGGCCCCCAGTACCCGGCGTCGTCGAAGCCGCGTTGCACGTCCACGATGACTAACGCGAAGCGGTCAAGGTCAGGAAGACTCACCACAGGGACCTGCACGTCTTGATCCTCTCTACCGACCGCGGGGACGGCGGCTCGTCAGGAGCCGGGGCGGACGAGTCCGGACTCGTAGGCCAACACCACCAGGTGCACCCGGTCGCGCAGGTCGAGCTTGGCCAGTACCCGCCCCACGTGGACCTTCACCGTGCCCTCGGACAGGAACAGCCGCCCGGCGAGCTCCCGGTTGGACAGGCCCTCGGCCACCAGCAGGAACACCTCCCGCTCCCGGTCGGTCAGCTCCGCCAACGGGTCGCGGGCGGGCTGTGCCGCCGGATCGGGCAGGCGGGAGCCGTAGCGGTCCAGCAGTCGACGGGTCGCGCTGGGCGCCAGCACCGCGTCGCCGGCGGCGACGGCCCGGATCGCGGCGAGCAGCTGGTCTGGTGGGGCGTCCTTGAGCAGGAACCCACTGGCCCCGGCTCGCAGCCCGGACAACACGTACTCGTCCAGATCGAAGGTGGTCAGGATCAGCACCCGCGGACCGGGAGCCGCGCGCGTGATCTGCGCGGTGGCAGCAATCCCGTCCACGCCGGGCATCCGCACGTCCATCAGCACGACGTCGGGACTGGTGCGCAGGGCCATCCGAACCCCGGCCGCCCCGTCGCCGGCCTCCCCGACGACCTCGATGTCCGCCTCGGCTTCCAGGATCAGTCGGAATCCCAGTCGCAGCAGGGACTGGTCGTCGACGAGCAGCACCCGGATGGTCACCGCGCCCGCACCGGCACGTCCCGGCGAGCACCGCGCCCGGCCAGCTCTGGACCGCCCCCGTCCAACCGCAGCTGGGCGTGCACCTGCCAGCCCCCTGCCGGCCCGGGGCCCGCGGACACGGTGCCGCCGAAGACCTGGACGCGTTCGCGGATCCCGACCAGTCCCCGCCCGGAGCCCGGGACCGGGGCCGCCCGCGGGACGTGCGGGCGGTCGCCGGCGCCGTCGTCGGCCACGAGCACGTCCACCAGGTCGGGCCGGTAGTGCAGGCGCACCGTGGCACTGGCACCGACACCACCGTGCTTGAGGGTGTTGGTCAGGGCCTCCTGGACGAGCCGGTAGACCGTCAATTGGGCGGCCGCCGGCACTTCGTCGGGCCGGCCCCGCAGCTGCAGGGTGACGGGCAGTCCGGCGCTGCGCACGCCGGCGACCAGGGAGTCCAGCCGCGCCAGATCCGGGACCGGATGCCTGGTGTCCGCCGTGGGCTCATCCCCGGCGCCCTCGTTGTCAGGTCGCAGCACCCCGAGGACCCGGCGGGTGTCGGCGAGTGCCTGCCGACCGGTCGCGGACACCGCGCGCATCGTCTCCGCCGCGCGGCGTGCGTCGGTCCCGGCGGCTGCCGCCGCGCCGTCGCTGAGCGCCACCATCACGGTGAGATGGTGCGCGATGATGTCGTGCATCTCCCGCGTGATCCGTGCCCGTTCCGCGACGGCGGCCAGTTCACCCTGCCGGTCCCGTTCCCGCTCCAGGCGGGCGGCCCGGTCCCGCAGCTCGTCCAGATACCTGATCCGAGTGACCCGGTACAGGCCGAGCCCCACCGCGGCGACGACCAGCCCCGACAGGTAGAACGCCAACTCCCACCACTGGGAGTAGTTGAACACCAGCGATGCCGCGATCGCCAGCAATTCGAGCACGGCCGCCGCCGCCAAGGCGGTTCGCCGGGTAGCCCGGGCAGCCACCCCGTACAGGGCGATGAGCAGGCCGACGTTGGCGCCCAGCATCCCCGACACCAGCGGGGTGGCGACCAGCGAGACGGCGGTCATGATGGCGAGCACCGCAACCGGGCGGATCCGACGGAACACCAGCGCGGTGCCCAGCAGCGCACTCCCGACGATGACGACCGTTGGGCTGGCGGCCCGGTTGTGCACCAGGTCCGGCGCTGCCAGCGCCGCGACGGCGATCCCGACCAGCACATCGAAGGCCCACGAACGCGCCGGGCGCGTTCGTGGGTCCTCGACCGATCCAAGCAACTGCACCCTCACGCCTCCCGACGCCATCGTGCTCCCCTGTCCGGTTCCGTGGTTCCGATCAGCTGGCCATCGATCAGGCGTCGCGCTGGCGCAGCGCCCAGGCCGCTCCGGCGAGCAGGACCACCGCGTAGCCAGCCAGCACCGCCAACGCCGGCCACCAGCCGAGTGGGTCAGCCACCCCGAAGCCGCCACCACGCATCGCGGTTGCCGCGCTGGCGGGCAGGTACTGCTCGAAGTTTGCCGTCCAGGAAGCCGGCAGCAGCTGCAGCAGCGGCGGGATCACGAAGAAGACCGCGGCGAATACCGAGATACCGGCGGCGCTGCTGCGCAGTAGCGCCCCCAGCGCCAGCCCGATCAACGCTGACACCATCGCGGCGACGGCAGCACCGATCACCGATGCTAGGGCCCCGTCGGAACCGATCGTCACCCCGAGGCCGTTGCGGTCCAACAGCCACTGGCCGAGGAAGAACGCCCCGAAGCTGGCCACCAGCGCCGCGGTGAACACCGTGCCCGCCAGTACCACGGCCTTGCCCCACAGAACGGGCAGCCGCCGCGGGACCGCGGTCAGTGACGATCTGATCATTCCGGTGCCGTACTCGCCGCTGATCATCAGGACCGCCAGGGTGCCGAAGGCCAGCGCCGCGAAACCGAATCCACCCAGGGAGATCGACGCCGGATTGAAGACGCTGCGCTCCCCCGGACTCATCGTCGCGTAGTCGCGGCCCTCGGCCCAGGAGGCCAGCGCCCCGAATCCGACGGTGAGCAGCACGGCGACCGTCAACGACCACCAGGTGGAGCGGAGCGAGCGGAGCTTGGTCCATTCACTGCGAATGACCCGGGCCTGCGTAACCCGGCCGGAAATGGCCGGGGAGTCGACACGTGCCGGCCGCACCGGGGGCGCGGCGGCGACGGCGCTCATGCGGCCGCCGCCAGTTCCAGCTCGTCGGTGCGGTATTCCACCGAATCGTGGGTCAGTTGCATGAACGCCTCCTCCAGGGATGCCTGCCGGGGTGTCAGTTCATAGACCGGCAGCCCGGCGCGGAACGCGGCAGCCCCGATCTGTTCGGCGCTGAGTCCGCGGACCAGCAGCGCGTCGTCGGCTTCGGTGGTGGTCGTCACGTCGGGCGCGGCGAGCACGTTGCGCAGGTTGGTCGCCTGCGGGCTGCGGACCAGCACCCCGTTCCCGCCGACGCTGTCGATGAAGCCGCCCACCGTGGTGTCGGCGATCAACCGGCCGCGCCCGATGACCACCAGCCGGCTCGCGGTCAGCGCCATCTCGCTCATCAGGTGGGAGGAGACCAGCACGGTCCGGCCCTGTTCGGCCAGTGTCCGCAGCAGGTTCCGAACCCACAGCACCCCTTCCGGGTCCAGGCCGTTGACCGGCTCGTCCAGTACGACGGTGCGCGGGTCGCCCAGCAGCGCCGACGCCATGCCGAGCCGCTGACCCATCCCGAGGGAGAACCCGCCGGCGCGCTTGTCGGCCACCTCACCCAGCCCGACCATCGCGATCACCTCGTCGACCCGACGCCCGGAGATCCCGGCGGTCTGGGCCAACGCGAGCAGATGGTTGCGCGCCGAGCGCCCGGTGTGGACCGCCCGCGCCTCCAGCAGGATCCCGAGCTCGCCCATGGGAACCGGGGAGGACCGGTAGTCGCGGCCGTTGACACGCACCCGCCCGGAGGTGGGCCGGTCCAATCCCGCGATCATCCGCATCGTCGTCGATTTGCCGGCCCCGTTCGGGCCGAGAAAGCCGGTCACGGTTCCCGGTTCCACGGTGAACGAGATCCCATCGACCGCTTTCCGTTCCCCGTAGTTCTTGCGCAGTTCCTCGACTTCGATCACCGCGCCACCCCCTTTCCCCGTTCCGGCGGGAACTTCCCGACACCAGCGACGCTAGGAGGGCGGGGCGGGCGCGGGTATCGACCGCAGGTCTGCTTCTCGGGGGCGGGAGTACGCCCTATGGCCTACCCGCGCTACGTCTGCGGCCCCATCCGCGCGGGCCGCCCGTCAGCATCTGTCATAGCGTCCGACGATGACCGTCGCGGCCAACTCGTCGTCGACGTTGACCTCGGCGACCAGCCCGGCCGCGGAGAAGGCGGCGACGGCCGTCGGCACCTGATCCCGGCTGGTCTCGATGAGCAGGTGCCCGCCCGGCGCCAACCAGCCCGGCGCCGCCGCCGCGACCCGGCGCGCGACGTCCAGCCCATCGGGTCCGCCGGCCAGCGCTGCCCGCGGCTCGTGCAGCCGCGCCTCACCGGGCAGCAGCCGGAGCGCCGAGGTGGGGATGTACGGGACGTTGGCCACCAGTACCGCGACCCGGTCCCGCAGCCGCGGTGGCAGTGGCTCGACCAGGTCACCGCAGTAGGCCTGTGCCCCGGTCCCGAGCAGATTGCGACGGGCGTAGTCGACGGCGACCGGGTCGATGTCCGCGCAGTGCAGCTCGAGCCCGCCGACCCGGGCGAACAGGGCCGCGCCCAGCGCGCCGGACCCGCAGCACAGATCGACGGCGACCAACTGCTCCTGCGGCGACGAGGCCTTTCGGGCGGTGAGCAGGTCGGCGGCCACCCGGACCAGGAACTCACTGCGCCGCCGCGGCACGAAAACGCCGGGCCCGACCGCGATGCGCAGCCCGGCGAATCGGGCCCAGCCCAGCACGTGCTCCAACCCGATGCCCTCTCCCCGCGCGAGGACCGCGCAGTCCTCCGGCGAATCGGGCCCAGCCCAGCACGTGCTCCAACCCGATGCCCTCTCCCCGCGCGAGGACCGCGCAGTCCTCCGGCGAATCGGGCCCAGCCCAGCACGTGCTCCAACGGTTCGCCGGCGACCCGCCGCACCACCATGTCCGCCACCGCGAACGGGTTGGTGGTCGTCGCCAGCACCAGCTCGGCCTCCTCCTCGGCATAGACGCACCCGGCGGCCCGCAACTGGTCGGTGATCGCCGCAAGCTCGGGGCTCGTCGCCGGCAGGTCCGAGCTCACGGGCGCGCTGTTCGCGCCCTGTTCACGGACGCTGTTCGCGCCCTGTTCACGGACGCTGTTCGCGCCCTGTTCACGGGCGCTGTTCGCGCCAGGCCTCCAGCAGCCGCAGCCAGACCTCGGACTGGGTCGGGTAGGAGGGCACGGCATGCCACAGCGTGTCCAACGGGACCCGGCCGACCACCGCCACGGTGGCCGAATGCAGCAGCTCGGCCACCTCGTACCCGACGAAGCTCGCGCCCAGCACGAGCTCCCGCGCCGGATCCACCACAAGGCGCGCGTGGCCCTGGTAGTCGTCGCGGACCAGGGCCGAGCCGGACACCGAAGCCATGTCGTAGTCGACGGCGACCACCTCATGCCCCGCCGCCCGCGCGGCGGACAGGGTCAGCCCGACCGAGGCCACCTGCGGCGAGGTGAAGGTGACCTGCGGCACTTGGTCATGGTCGGCGCTCGCCGCGAACCGGGGGGCGTCCAGCGGGGTGCCCCCGGCCCGGGCGGTGATCACGTCGCCGGCCACCCGGGCCTGGTACTTGCCCTGGTGGGTCAGCAGCGCGCGACCCGTCAGGTCACCGACCGCGTACAGCCACTGCCCGGGCACGCCGCGCACCGTCATGTGGTCGTCGGTGTCGACGTAACGGCCCGGAATCAGCCCCACGGTTTCCAGTCCGAGGTCCTCGCTGCGCGGCCGCCGGCCGAGCGCTGCCACCACCTCCTCGGCCACGATCTCGCCGTCGGAGGTGAGCACGGTGACCTGCGCCCCGCGCGGGTAGCCCTCGTCGTGGCGCTCGACCGGGCCGCGACGCACCGCCTGCACCTGGGTCCCGGTCCGGACATCCACCCCGTCGGCGGCCATGCGGGCCGCGACCAGCTCCCCGGCGAACGGTTCCTGGTTGGCCAGCAGCCGCTCGCCCCGCGCGATGACCGTCACCTCGGCCCCGAGCGCGCGCAGCCAGGTCGTCGCCTCACACCCCACCACGCCCCCGCCGAGCACGACGACGCGGCGGGGCAGCTCGTGGACATTGGTCACATCACGGGAGGTCCACGGGTGGGCCTCGGCCAGTCCGTCGATCGCAGGGACCGCCGCGCTGGACCCGGTGGCCAGCACCACGGCGTGCCGGGCGGTCAATGTGCGCGATACGCCGTCGGCACCGGTCACGCTGACCGTCCGCTCCCCGGCCAGTCGGGCGTGACCACGGACCAGCTCGATCCCGGCCCCCTGCAACCACTGCACCTGCGAACCGTCGTCGTGGTGGTTGGTGAACCCGTCGCGGCGCGCGAACACCGCGGCGACATCAAGCGGCTCGGTCACCGCCTGCCGGGAACCTTCGACCGACGCGGCCGCATCGCGCGTTTCGACCGGACGCAGCAGCGCCTTGCTTGGCATGCAGGCCCAGTAGGAACACTCCCCGCCGACCAGCTCGGCCTCGACGAGGACGGCGCTCAGCCCGCTGGTCCGGGCGGCGTACTGGGCGGCGTTCTCACCCGGGGGACCACCTCCGATCACGATGACGTCGAAGGTGTCCGCTGCAGCTGAGGCATCCGTTGTCACCGGCCCGACGCTATGCCGCCCGGGTACGGTGCTCTGCCGCCCGGGCCTGACGATCTACCACCCGACCCTGGTGGGAAAGATGTTGGCGGGCGCGGCGAGACTGATCGGGTGTCACAGCTGTGGGATCTGGTCGTGGTGGGCGCCGGCCCCGCCGGATCGGCCGCGGCCCTGGGCGCCCTGGGGGCCAACCCCGCGGCCCGGGTGCTCATCCTGGACAGCCACGACTTTCCCCGGGACAAGACCTGCGGGGACGGGGTGGCGGCCGAGGTCGTCGACGAGGCCATCGAGATGGGGGTGTCGGGGCTGGCCGACGGCTATCCGGCGGTGGCACGGTTGCGCGTCACCGGCCCGGGTGGTCAGATCGCCGCCGGTGACCTGCCGCGCCGGACCCACGTCATCCCCCGGCTCGTCCTGGATGCCCGGCTGTTGGCCGGCGCGCGGGCGGCGGGGGCGGTGCTGCTGCGGCAGAAGGTACGCAGCGTGCTCCCTGAGCGGGACCGGGTCCGGGTCGAGGACCACGTCGGTCGCGTGGTCGTCGGCGCTGACGGCGTCCATTCCGCCGTCCGTCGCAGCCTCGGGATCGCGTCGAACCCGGCCAGCTGCACCGGACTGGCGGTTCGCGGCTATGCCCCGGTTGCCGTGGGTGATGAAGCGGCCCAGGTGTTGCGGTGCGAGGCCCGGGGTTGGCCGGCGTACGCCTGGTCGTTCCCGATCGGCGACGGGCGGGCCAATGTCGGCTTCGGGACCCAGCTGGACCGGTTGCCGGCCGGGCAGCCTCGCTACCTGCACCGCCGGATGGCCGAGCTGCTGCCCGGATCCGGTGACGCCGCCGACCCGGCCTCGCTGCGTGCCGCCCACCTGCCGCTGTCCACCCACCGTCCCCGGCAGCCCGACGGGCGGGTGCTGCTGGCCGGCGACGCCGCATCGCTGGTCAATCCGTTGACCGGAGAGGGCATCTGGTACGCGGTGGTGTCCGGCCGGCTGGCCGGGATGGTCGCCGCCACCCGGGACGCGGCGCAGGCGGGCGCGAGCTACCGACGGCTGCTGCGGACCCGACTGGGGCTGCATCTGCTGACCACCCGCGCACTGGGCAGGGCGGCTGCCGACCGGCCGGGCCTGCTCGACCGGGCGGTCGGTCTGATCGCCGACGACGCTGCGGCGTTCGGCACGGTGGCCAACCTCGGACTGGCCGGTGGGCTGCTGTCCCCGACCCTGGCGATCCGACTGGCCAACCCGCTGCTGTGACCGGTCCGCCCCATCCCGGACAGGAGCCGCTGACATGTGACCGACCCGCCGTGGACTCGTCGGTTTGACCTGTGCCCGCAACCGTTGGCTAGATTGCTCGCGGCAGGGCGAAGGAGGCTGACATGGGTTTTGGGCCGTCAGCGCGGTCCGGGCGGACTGGGCGCGGCGGGACGACTTCGGGTCCGCTGACCTATCGGCTCCGGCTGTTCGTGCCTGCACCAGTAGTCCGCAACGGTACGGAATCCGGCGACCCGAAACACGAGGCCCTGAACCACGGGGCCATGAAATCTGATTGCCCGGGACGACAGTTGCGTGCGGCCCGGTGACGGGTATTCCCTATCCGACGCGCCGACGCGCCGAAACGTTCCCGCGGTCGCGGACCGCCTTGTCACTGCGCGCCGCCGAGGGCGCGAACCAGTCGGTCAGGAGCAAGCTGTGACCCTGCTTGACCGCCCTGTCGCCGGTGTCGGCGCGGTCGGGCACGCGGTTCGTCGGCGGGTTGCCGCACGTGCCGGTCGGCCGGTCCGCATGCGACCCGCTCCCACCTATCCGGCACCGGGGCATCCCGTCGGCGCGCCCCCGGGCGCGATCCACCCGCTCGACGATCGCCGGGTTGACGCCGCGCCTGGCCAGGGCGGCGCACCGGGGCGGGACCGCGCACGCGGACAGGACGGCGGACCCGGGGTCGATCCCCACGAAGGGGGTGCGGTCCGCGCGGCCCGGGACCGGGCGCGCCAGCACCTGCTCGGTCTGCAGAACCCGGCGGGCTGGTGGAAGGGCGAGCTGGAGACCAATGTCAGCATCGAGGCCGAAGACCTGCTGCTGCGTCAGTTTTTGGGCATCCGGACCGAGATCGAGACCGCCGAAACGGCCCGTTGGATCCGGTCCAGGCAGCGGGCCGACGGCAGCTGGGCCAACTTTGCCGACGGCCCGGCGGACGTCTCCACGACCGTCGAGGCCTGGGTCGCGCTGCGGCTGGCCGGTGACGCCCCCGACGCCGAGCACATGGCCCGGGCCCAGGGCATCGTGCTCGGGGCCGGTGGGGTGGAGGCGACGCGCGTCTTCACCCGGATCTGGCTGGCGCTGTTCGGGCTGGACGAGTGGGACACCCTGCCGGTGATGCCGCCGGAGCTGACCATGCTGCCGACCTGGGCCCCGCTCAACGTCTACGACTGGGGTTGCTGGGCGCGCCAGACAATCGTGCCGCTGACGATCGTCGGCGCGCTGCGCCCGGTGCGCCGGCTGGACTTCGACATCGCCGAGCTGCGCACCGGGATCCCCCGCGAACGCGGCGCCACCCGCTCGCTGATCGGTGCTGCGTTCCTGGGCATGGACCGGATATTGCACCGGTACGAGCGCCGCCCGATCCGCGGACTGCGCCGCCACGCCTTGGCGCGGGCAGCCGAGTGGGTCATCGCCCGACAGGAGGCGGACGGGTCCTGGGGCGGGATCCAGCCACCCTGGGTGTACTCGTTGATCGCGCTGCATTCGCTCGGCTATGCCCTGGACCACCCGGTGATGCGGGCCGGGATCAGCGGTCTGGACCGCTTCACCGTCCGCGAGCCGGGCCCGCAGGGAACGGTGCGCCGGCTGGAGGCGTGCCAGTCCCCGGTCTGGGACACCGCGCTGGCCATGATCGCCCTGCGCGATGCGGGACTTCCCGCCGGTGACCCCGCACTGACCCGGGCCCGGGACTGGGTGGTGGGCGAGGAGGTCGCCCAGCGCGGGGACTGGTCGGTCCGCCGCCCCGATCTCGCGCCGGGAGGGTGGTCCTTCGAGTTCGACAACGACGGCTATCCCGATGTCGACGACACCGCCGAGGTGCTGCTGGCCCTGCAGGCCGCCGCCCCGGACAGCGCGGGTCAGGCGGCCGGTCGACGCGGGCTGCGGTGGTTGCTCGGCATGCAGTCCCGCGACGGGGGTTGGGGTGCCTTCGATGCCGACAACCTGCGCCAGCTGCCGCGGGCGCTGCCGTTCTCCGACTTCGGCGCCGTCACCGACCCGCCGTCCGCGGACGTGACCGCGCACGCGGTGGAGGCGCTGGCCGTCGAAGGCCTGGCCGACCATCCGGCGACCCGGCGCGGGGTCGCCTGGCTGGTCGCCCACCAGGAACCGGGCGGGTCCTGGTTCGGCCGGTGGGGTGCCAACCACGTCTACGGCACCGGAGCCGTCGTACCGTCCCTGGTGGCCGCCGGCGTCGACCCCAGCGCGGCCCCGATCCGGGCAGCGGTCGCCTGGCTGGAGCGCCAACAGAACCCCGACGGGGGGTGGGGGGAGGATCTGCGGTCCTACCGCGACCCCTCCTGGGTCGGTCGGGGGGAGTCCACGCCATCTCAGACCGCATGGGCGTTGCTGGCGCTGCTGGCCGTCGGGTGCGGCCCGCGGCCGGGAGTGCCCGGGTCCGCGGCGACCGAGCGGGGGATCGCGTTCCTGGTCCGGCAGCAGCGGCCCGACGGCGACTGGGACGAACCGCAGTTCACCGGCACCGGCTTTCCCGGCGACTTCTACATCAACTATCACCTGTACCGGCTGCTGTTCCCGCTGACGGTGCTCGGTCGCTACGTGCAGGCCCGCGGATGAGGGCCCCGACGCTCGCCACGGGTGTCGGGCCGCTGACCGTGGCCGCGCCGCTGGCTGTCGAGGCGATGGCCCTGCGGGTCGGGTTGGGCCGCGGGGTGCTCGTACGCACCGGCTACGGGCCCGATCGCAGCCGACGGTATGTCGAGCGGGTGGCGCTGCTGGAGCGGGCGAGCGGCCCGGCGGGAGCGCGCCGGATCGGCGCCTTCGCCGTCGCCGGGCTGGCCGCCGGGCTGCAGCCGGAGTTCGCCGCCGGGGACGTCGTGGTCGCCGACGAGCTGCGCTCCGCCGCGGGCTCTGGTGATGACGGCGCCGGGCCGGTCCGGTGCCCGACCGCCGGGCTGCTGGCCCGACTGCTGCGCGAGCAGGGGTTGACCGTCCATGTCGGCACGGTGCTCACCGCCGACCGGCTGGTCACCGGCGCCGCTTATGGCGAGCTGGCCGCGACCGGCGCACTGGCCGTCGACCTGGAGTCGCGGGTGCTGGCCCGGGCGGCCGGATCGCGGCCGCTGGCCGTGGTCCGCGTCGTCGTCGACACCCCGGGGCGTCCCCTGCTGCACCCGGCGACAGCGGCGCGGGCGATCATTGCGCTGCGTCGACTGGCCGCCGTCGGGCCGGCCCTGAGATTCTGGGCGGCGGCCGTGCCCGCCCAGTTGAGCGAACCGGCCCGGGTCACCGTGCCGGACCGGGTGGGCGTGCCGCTGGTGTCCGGCTCACCGTTGTTCCATCCATCGCCGCCTCGAGAGGTTCCCGTATGAGCATGCCCATGCACCAGACCGCCAAACTGGGTGCGTACCTGGTCAAGCAGAAGATCCGCGGTGTGAAGAAGTTCCCGCTGCTGGTCGAGTTGGAACCGCTGTACGCGTGCAACCTCAAGTGCGCCGGCTGCGGCAAGATCCAGCAGCCGCACCAGCTGCTCGCCAAGCGGATGTCTGTGGAGCAGGCCGTGGGCGCGATCGAGGAGTCCGGTGCGCCGATGGTGTCGATCGCCGGCGGGGAACCACTGATGCACAAGCAGATCGACACCATCGTCAGCGAGCTGCTGGCCCGCGGGAAGATCGTCTTCTTGTGCACCAATGCGGTGCTGCTGCCCAAGCACCTGCACAAGTTCGCCCCGCACAAGAACTTCTCCTGGATGGTCCACATCGACGGATTGCGGGAGCGCCACGACGAGTCGGTCTGCAAGGACGGCGTCTTCGACCAGGCGGTGGCGGCGATCAAACAGGCCCAGCAGGCCGGTTTCCGCGTGATGACGAACACGACGTTCTTCAACACCGACTCCCCGCAGGACGTCATCGACGTGCTGGACTACCTCAACGACGACCTGAAGGTCGACAACCTGCAGATCTCGCCCGGATATGCCTACGAGAAGGCCCCGGACCAGGAGCACTTCCTCGGGGTGCAGGAGACGCGGGAGCTGTTCAAGAAGGCATTCGCCGACGGACGTCGGAAGAAGTGGCGCCTGAACCACTCCCAGCTGTTTCTGGACTTCCTTGAGGGCAAGCAGGACTTCGGGTGCACCGCCTGGGGGATCCCCTCCTACTCCCTGCTGGGCTGGCAGAAGCCGTGCTACCTCATGGAGGACGGGTACGCGAAGACCTACAAGGAGCTGATCGAGACCACCGACTGGGACTCCTACGGCCGTGGCAACGACCCCCGGTGCGCGAACTGCATGGCCCACTGCGGGTACGAGCCGACCGCCGTCATGGCGACCATGGGCTCGCTGAAGGAGTCGCTACGGGCGTTCCGCGGCTGATCACCGAATGCGCTCAGGCAGCCGGGCGATCAGCGGCGAGGTGGCCATCAATCCGACCCCGGCGGTCATGAGCACCAGCCCCACCACCTCCGCCGCCAGTGGGCCGGGCGAGAGTCGGATGCTGCCTCCCAGCGCGGTCACCCCAACGGCGATGCTGGCCAGCGGGGTGACCGCAGAGACCACCGGGTAGGAGGACAGCAGCGGGGCCAGTTCGTAGGCCGTCTGCAGCAGCAGCACCCCGGCGATGGCCACCACCGTCGTGGCGTAGGGCAGCCACGACGCCAGGGTGCCCGCCAGCCCGACCCGGTCCAGGCGTGCGAACGAGGTCTGCGCCAGCGCGGCCTGCAGGGCGAACAGCAGCCCCGCCGCCGCTCCGAGCATTCCCGCCTGCCGGGTGGCGCGGACCCGGCGCCCACCACCGACCAACAGGGCGCTCAGCCCGATGAGGATCGCGCCGGTCGCCAGCCAGGTCACGTGCCCGGGCTCCCCGGCCTGGGCTTGGGTGGGCCGGCCGACGGCCAGGAACACCGCCAGCCCGATGGCCGCGACCGATCCGCCCACCCAGTCCCGGGCCGGGACGCGGGCCCGTTGCAGGGCTGCCGCCACCGGCAGCGCGAACAGCAGCTGCACCACCAGCAGCGGCTGTACCAGGGCGAGCGGGCCGAAGTTCAACGCCAGGATCGAGAGCAGCTGACCGACCGTCCCGGCCGCCGACCCGGCCAGCCAGAGCGGACGCTGGATCAACCATTTCAGCAACGCCAGCCGCAGCTCCAGTTCGTGCGGTGCCTGCGCGGCGGCCCGCTGCTGCAACACCGAACCGGTCGCAAGCAGCGCCGCCGCGATCAGCGAGAGCGGATAGACCAGCAGCGAGCCGGTCACGGCGGCCCGGTTCCCGGACATCCGCGGGACTGCGGGCGCGGCGCCGCGGGTGTCACCCCCACCGTCCGGCCAGCCGCCGGTAGGTGGCCGGGGCGGCGCCGCGGACCCGCGCCGCGATGTCCAACCAGCCCGGGACAAACACCTCGGCCCGACCGGTCCGGATGGCCGACACGGTCGTGGCGGCCACCGTCTGCGGGCTGACCTGCCTAGGCCGGGAGCGGTCGTAGGGCCGGCCCCGACGGTCGAAGAACGGGGTCGCCACCGCCCCGGGGAACACGACACTGACGCTGGGACCATCCGCGCCGAGTTCCAGGCGCAGACTGTCGGCGAACGCCCGCAGCCCAGCCTTGGCCGCGGAGTAGACCGCCTCGTCGGCGACCCCCACCACCCCGGCGATCGAGGAGAGGAACACCAGCGCCCCGCCCCGGACGAGCAGGCCCGGCAGCAGCAGTCGGGTCAGCTCCACCGGTGCGACCAGGTCGACGGCGAGCACCTCCGACAGGGTCGCGGCGTCCATCTGCGCGACCGGGCCGGCCCACCCACGACCGGCGCAGTGGACCAGCACGCCGACATCGCGCGCTCGCTCGCCCAGCGCGTGCACCACGGCGGCCGGGCCGTCCGGTCGGGCGAGGTCGACGCGGATCGGCTGCCCGCCGGTGGCGGCGGCGACCTCGTTCAGGCGGGCGTGGTCCCGGCCCACCAGCCACAGCTGCGTGCCGGCGTCGGCCAGCTCGGCGGCGATGGCCGCCCCGATGCCGGAGGAGGCTCCGGTGACCAGCGCCGTGCTGCCGCCCAACGCGAGCTGCCGGCGTCCCCGCCTCACCCGGGCGAGCCGTCGGCGGCTGCGGTGACGGCGGGCGCCCGGTGTGCGAGGGCGTAGATGCCACCGGCCATGGCCATCAGGGAGAGCACCTCGATCAGCACCGGTCCGACGCCCACGGCGATGGTCTCCCCCAACGCGAGCAGCCCGACCGCGATCCCGGTCAGCGGGTCCGCGGTGGTGATCACCGCCAGCGGTGGGGCCACCGACGGGCCGGCCTGGAAGGCGTTCTGGCTGAGCAGGAACGCCATCGGGCCGATCACGATGACGGCATAGACCGGCCAGTCGCTGACCACGGTGGCGATGCCCCGGGCGAAGTCGGCGCCGAGCAGTTTCAGCAACCCCGCCGTGACGCCGTAGAGCAGCCCGGTGCCCAGGGCGAGCGCCAACGCCCGCCACGCCCCGGAGCTCAGGTAGCCCAGCAGCAGACTCACCGCCAACCCCGCCCCCAGGCCGATGATCAGCCACACCGCGTCCCGACCGCCGATGGTGTGGTGGCTGCTGCTGGCCGGCCGGGCGGCGATCAGAAAGACGATCAGACCGGCGACGGTCAGGCCGGCGCCAGCGAGCATGATCCGGTCCGGGCGGCGGTGCGCGAGGCGTGCCGACACGCTCACCGCAAACAACAGTCCGGTCACCAGCAACGGCTGGATCAGGATGAGCGGGCCGAACTGCAGGGCCAGCACCTGCAGTCCGAGCCCGAGCAACGTGGTGAGGATCGCAAACACCCACTGGGGATTGCGCACCAGGTCCACCAACAGCCGTGGGTCCAGCGAACGGCGCTGCGGGACGCTGGCGGCGGCCCGCTGTTGCAACACACCGGTCACCGCGAAGCTGAACGCGCCGACCAGTGCCGCCGGGATGGCGATGATCAGCGACGTCGCCTGCGGGGGGTTCACGCCCGGGCGGGTTTCGCCGCGGTGGCCAGCTCGGCGAAAGCGTCGGCGAGCAGCCCTGGCAGGCGGTCGGCACGCGGGATCAGGTGCGGGTCGGCGGTGACCCCGACCCCGATCTCGGCGCCCCGGGCCAGGATGCCCACCGCCAATCCGACACCCTGCGCCAGCGGCAGCACCGGGTGGGCGGTGGCCAGCGGGCAGCCCGCGATGTAGCGACGGCCGCGGGCGGCGGGCATGTAGGAGGCGATCAGGTCGAACCAGTGGCCCTGGTAGACCCGGCGGGCCGCTCGGGCGTGCAGGGTTCCGGGCAGCCGCCCGATGCCCGCGACCACCGCCTGCGCCGCGCGGGGCTGACCGCCGCTGGCCTTGCGGGCCAGGTCGGCTCGTACCAGCCGCAACCGTTCCCGGGCGGTCAGCGGCCCGATGGGCAGGTCGATCGGAACCGCGCCGGTCCAGTTGCCCCAGGTCTGCAGGCCGCTGCGGGCGGGTGCGGGCTCGTCGGCTGCGCTGTCCGGCCCGGGGCGCGCCGACACCCGCTGCCGCAACGAGAGGGGCACCATCGCGCGCACCGTCTGACCGGGGCGAACCGGTTCGTCGCTGCCCAACAGTCGCGACAGTGCATCGGCGAGCACGCTGAGCATCAGCTCACCCGAGCTGACCCGCAGCGAACGGGCGACTGTCTGCACCGCGGTCGTCGACAGGGTTGCCAGCACGACGTGGGGGTGCCCACCCGATCGCCGGGCCCGGGCGCCCGCCCGGGCAGCCGGGCCGGCCATGGCCAGCCCGGCCAACCCGCCGGCCACGGCCCAGCCGGAACGGAGCCCGGCCCCGCAACGTCCCGACGCACCGCCGCCGGAGCCGGACGTCGTCGCGGCCTGCGCGGTGACCCCGCGCGACGCGGTCGCGGTGGGCGACGCTGGCGGGGTCGCGGACCGGTCGAGCAGCCCGTCGAGGGTGCCGATCGCGGACAGGCCGTCCCCGAGGCTGTGATGCAGCTTGATCAGCACGATGCGGTGCCCCTCGGGCAGCCCCTCTAGCAGGTGGATCCGCCACAGCGGGGACCGACGGTCCAGGGCGGTCGCGAAGAACCGGTCCACGGCCTGCTCCGGGGATTGGCCGGGCCGCACCGGCGCCGCGGTGATCAGCGTGTCCAGATCCGGGGCCGGGTCGTCGACCCAGTACCGGACCGGGCCGGTTGCCCCGGGGTCGGCCAGCCGGCGACGCAGGGTGGGCAGTGCGGGGATCCGTTCGGCGACGGTGCGGCGCAGCTGGTGCAGCGTCAGCGAGGAACCGTCGGCCCGGACGCCCAGGTCGACGACGGTTCCGACGTGCTGGGCGACGGTCGGGGTCTCCACGTCGAGGAAGAAGCTGTCCGCGGCGCGGATCCGGCGTCGCGGGGCGTCGACCCCGCCGGGGGGGAGTCGCCCGGCCAGGTCCTGCAACCCCTGCGCCAGGTCGTGCCGGTCCAGGTGGCGGATCACCGCCCCGGTCAGCTCGCTACCCCGCGTCGGGTCGTCCACCAGCTCGGTGATCACCCGGGTCAACTCCGCCGGGGTCAGGCACAGCTCGGCCAGCCCGGCCTCGTGCATGAGTTCGGCGTTGGCGCGCCCGTGTGCGGCGATCGGTTCGAACATGATGACCGGGCGGGCGCTGGCCAGGGCCTCCAGGCTGGTCGCACCGCCGGCATTGGTGACGACCACGTCCGCGGCGGCGGTCCACTCCGGCATCTGATCGGTCCAGCCGAGCACCGTCACCCGCGGGTTGTCGCGGTAGCTGGCCATCAGTCGGCGCCGCAGCGCGGCATTACGACCGCACACCGCCACGACGTGCACCGCGGGGGGGCCGGCGACCAGCGCCTTGACTGCCCGCTCGACGCTGCCGAACCCCAACGCGCCGCACGAGACCAGGGCCACGACAGCATCGACCGGCAGTCCCAGCTGCTTCCGGGCCCCGGCCGCATCGGCTGGTCGGAAGGCGCCCACGACCGGCGGCGCGCAGACGGCGACGACCGCGTCGGGCACGGCGGTCAGTGCCGGTGCGACGGCCGCCTCGTGCATGACGAAGTGTCCGTCCAGCTCCCGGTGCACCCAGAACGGGTGGGGGGCGAAGTCGGAGATCCAGGCGGCGGTGGGCATCGGGAGCCGACCACGCCGACGCAGCCACCCCAGCGCGGAACTGCCCAGCGGGTAGGTGGACAGGATCAGGTCCGGCTGCTCCCGGCGCACCACCGAGCCGAACTGGCGCCCGCCCCATTCGGCGACGAACCGCTTGCAGGCGTTGGCGAACCAGCGGTGCCGCCACAGCGAGGCATAGAAGTACTCATACAGCCACGGGGTGCTCTCGACGTTGGCGACGTAGATGCGCCGGAACAGCGGCCCCACCCCGGGTCCCATGACGTCCAGGGTGTCCACCCGGGAGATCTCCACGTCCGGCCAGAGGGCGCGGGCGGCCTCCGCCAGGCCTCGTGCCGTCGCATTGTGTCCCTCGCCCATGTCCGCGGAGACGACGAGGATCCGTCGGGGAGCCTGGTGGGCAGGCGACGATGGGCGGGGATGCCCGGTCGACGGGCTGATGTGTGGCGGCGCCTGTCGCACGCTGGAGGCTCCCATGTCGCTGGCCACGCTATGGCGCGGACCGTCCCACCTGCCAGCGGACCCGCGGAGCCCCAGCCGACCGGCGGCCCTCATATGACGGGCCTCACGTGACGACCTTCATGTAACGACCCTCATGTGACGACGATGAACACGGGATTCGCGTACACCCACAGGTCGGACCAGGGATCGTCGTCACCGGGTCCGGGAACCAGCGGATCCACCACGGGTCCACCCGCGGCATCGGTCCGCTTGCCGTCCGAACCCCGCAGGCGCAGGTAGCAGGACTGCCGCACGCTCCGGAACACGTGACGAACCGTCACCGCCCCGGGTCCGGGTTCGAAGGTCGCCACCACCGCGGTGCCGGGCGCGGTCATGGTGTCCCGGTCCGGGACCGGACCAGTGACCGGCCCGGCAATCACCGCCAGCACCCGCAATCGGGGCACCGCGTCGGCACCGTTCGGGCCGGCCGCCGGCTGGACGGTGACGCTCAGTTCAACGTCGTCCCCGCTGCGGACCGGCAGCCGACCGCCGAGGGTGACCCCGAACCGGTCGCCGTCGCCCAGGGATCGGACCCGGACATCCAGCCCGTCCACCAGCCGGCCCTGGCAGGCGATGACCTCCCCGGCCCGCAGGCCCCGCAGCACATCGCCGTACCCGGCCGGGCCATCGTGAGCGCTGCTGCGCTCGGTCCCGACCAGGGTCCGGCTGTACTGCCCGGGCCAGAAGTCGCCGTAGCGCTGCACGGTGCCGGTGTCCACCGGCGCTCCCACGGTCCCGGTGCTGGCGTAGTCCAGCCCGCCGGGAACGTGGGTGTCGCCGTGCATCTGGTGCCCGTCGGAGGTCGAGGTCACCCACCACGGACGGCCCTCGGCCAGCATGGCGTCCCACACCCCACCGACGGTCGCGGTCATCGCGTCGAACCCGCCGTGGGTGCGGTAGTGATCGACGCCGCTCTCCGGCGCGGTGAACGCGGCGAAAGAGTCCACCGACGGCGCCTGGTCGTAGTAGCCGCGCGGGCGGCCCCGCCCCGACCGGGCCGCTGCGATGGCCGCCGCCTGATGCCCGGGCGCTCCTTCCATCCCGATGGCCACCTCCGGCTCGGCGTCGCGCCACCCCCGCAGCTCGTGCGGGCTGACCACGCCCCGCCGGCTCGGGTGGTTGGCGATCATCAGCGCGGCCGGGACCCGGCGCGCCCGGACCTGCGCGGACAGAAACCGCAGCCCGGCCAGCGCGTACGGCTCCCCGTCGTGGCTGGTCATCCGGGTCAGCACCCCGGCGTCGCGCAGCACCCCCGCGTCGTGGGCAGCCTCGAACTCCCGCAGCACGGCCACCGTCTCCGGCCCCGGCGGGACGACCACCGTGGCATGGTCAGCACCGGGCACGTTCCACTCCAGCCCGGTGAACACCAGCAGGCCGGGATTGGCGGCCCGCGCCTGCTCCACCGCCGGGGCCACCAGATCCCAGGACAGCTTCTGGTGCGCCACTCCGCCGTGGTCGGTAACGACCATCCAGTCCAGACCGTGCTGGGCAGCCATCGCCGCCTGGGTTTGCACGGGGTACTGGCCGTCGACGGAGAACACGGTGTGCACGTGATGATCGCCGGTGAGGAAGCGCAACGACCGGTAGGGGTTGCCGGCAGACTGGGGTGAACCTGGGCTGGCCGCTGGCCGCGGCACTAGCCGGGCCACTCCCCGGTCAGCCGGGCGAACAGCTTCGCCCCGCCGCGGTCGATGGCAGCCTTGACCACCGCGTAGACGATCCCTTCCAGCGCCGCCGCAGCCAGAATTTCGGCCAGGTCGCGCTGTTCGTCGGTCGCACTGGGACTGTCGTCCTCGTGGGTGACCTTCTTCCAGACGACACCGAACAGGGCCTTGGCCACCAGGCCGGTGAGAATCCCGGCGCCCAGGCCGACCGGCCGGTAGAGAAGTTTCGCGCTGGTACTGGGTGTGGCTTTGTTCTCGCTCACCGATCTGCCTTCCTTCTCTTGCGGACCAGGACGACGATGGCCAGCAGCGCCACGGCCGCCACCGCGCTGCCGGCGGTCATCGTGGTGGACCGCCGGGTGGACAGCCCCGAGCCGGTCTCAGACTTCCCGTCGGCCCGTTCCGAGCGGGCGGCGTCGATGCGCTGCCGGGTCCGGGTCGCGGCCCCACTGGCCGCGCCGGCAGCGGCGGCGGCCGCGGCGCCCAGGCTGTGGCGGACATCGGAACCGTCACCGCCGCTGGTCGCGCCTGTGGTGGTCGGGCCCGGGATGATCGTCGGGCCCGGGGTGGTTGGAGGCAGCGTCCCGGCGGCGTGGGAACCCGAGTCGGTGGTGGGCATCGCTCCCGGGGAGGTTGCGGTGCTGCTGCCGGCCAGGTCCCTGGCACGGTCGCGGACCTGCTCGGCCAGCCCGGTGGCCCGCTGCCTGGCCCCCCCGAGCAGGCCCGTTGCCCGGTCCTTCCACTCCTGCCCGAGCTCCTTGGCGGAGTCGGTGATCTCCTCTAGGCGGTTCCTGGCCTGCGCCTTGACGTCCGCCTTGGCCGCCAAGGCGTCGACGGTGTCCGCCAGTTCGGCGCGGGTGTGCGCGATCTGCTCTCGTAACTGTTCCGGCGTGGCGCCGGCCTGTGGGCTCGTTCCACTCATCGGTGTGCGGCCTCCTTGACCGTGGCGACGTCCTGCTTGGTGCTGGCAATCGCCTCCCGCGGGATCGGGGCGCCGCCCTGGGACACCTCACGGCGCCCGAGCAGGGCGAGGATGCCAGCCAACCCGAACAGCGCCACGGTGACGATCAGCGCCGCCAGCCACCAGGGCAGCACGAGAGCGAGCACGATGATCACGGTCGCGATGGCGGCGTTGACCCCGTAGAGGGCGACGACCCCGGCGCCGCCGAACAGGCCCACGCCCAGGCCGAGCTTCTTGCCCTTGGCCTTGACCTCACTCAGCCCGAGTTGGATCTCGCTGCGTACCAGCGTCGAGACCTGCTCCGAGAGCGCCTTGACCAGCGCGCCCGTCGAAGCTCCGGCGCCCGGGTCATCACCTCGATCACTGCCCGGCCCGAGCTGTGTACTCATCGTTGCTCCTCGTCTGCGTGATGCTGCTGCCCCGGACACCCTGCCCGACCGGTCCCGGACCCGCCGCTCGTGGGTATCGGTCCCACCATCCTGCCCGCCCTCGGCGGGCGCACCGTCCGAGCCGGGCGCACCGTCCGAGCCGGCGGGCAGGTCCGAGCCGGCGGGAAGCCGGTCCGCCTTGCGTGCCCGCCGTTGCCCGAGTGGCACGGGATCTCCGCGGGTGGTGTCCCGGGCGGTCTGCAGCTCGGCCTCGGAGTTGACCTCCGCGCCCAGGATGATGACGTAGGCGGTCAGATAGAGGAAGAACAGCAGCACGATGACCCCGGCGAAGGGCCCGTAGGCGTTTCCGAAGTGCCCGATCCGCACGTAGAGCCCCAGCGCGGCCACCGCGATCACCCAGACCACCGCGGCCAACAGCGCTCCCGGGCTGGTCCAGGCGAACTTCGGCGGGTCCCGGTCCGGGGCAACGCGGTAGAGCATGGCCAGCGCCGCCAGGAACAGTCCGGCCAGTAGCAGCACGCTGCCGACCTGGGTGAGCACCCCCGCCACCGCCCCGAGCGCAACCGCCCGCAGCACCACGGGCAGGCCGGCCACGATCGCCAGCACCAGGACGAAGAACACGATGCCGCCGACGGTCAGGCCCAGGGCGATCAGCCGCTTCTTGACGAAGGAGCGCGTGTTCTCCTCGTCGTAGGCGACATTGACCGCGGTGATCAGGCTGTTCACCGCGCCGGATGCGCTGAACAGCGCAAGCAGGATCGAGACAACCAGCCCGGCGCCCAGGGCCCCGGAATTGGCGCTGGTGATGTTCTGCACCAGCGTCTGCAGCACTCCCCGGGCGTTGGCGGGCAGGCTGGAGGTGGCGGAGCGCACCTGCTCGGCCGCCCGCTGCGGGGACACCGCCAGGCCGTAGACCAGGATCACCGCGGACAGCGTGGGGACCAGCGAGGTGAACGTCGCGTAAGCGACCCCACCGGCCAGGATCCCGACGTTGTCCTTGCCGTTCTCCTTCAGTGCTCGCTGCAGGATCTGCTTCCACCCGCGAGCCGGCACCTCGGTTGGCTTGTCCGCTTCGATCCCCGGCGTGGCACCCCGGTCCTGCCCGCTCATCGATCCCCTTTCGTTTCCCCGTGGTCCGGCCGTCCGCCAAACCTAATGACCGGCCCCGGCTCGGGCACCTGCTGACCCGCGCGGATGACAGCACCGACCTTCGATGTTGCTCCCGGCATGGACATCGAAATCTGGTCCGACGTCGTCTGCCCGTGGTGCTGGATCGGCAAACGGAACCTGGAGCAGGCACTTGCCGACTTCGAGCACGCGGACGCTGTCAACGTACGGTGGCGCGCCTTCGAGCTGGACCCGACAGCGGGGCCATCGGATGCGATCCCCTATGTCGAGCGGCTGGCCACCAAGTACGGTACCGACCGCACCGGGGCCCAGGCGATGATCGACCGCATGGTCGCGGCCGGCGCCGGGGTGGGGCTGGATATGCGCTTCGACGTCGCCCGCCCCGGAACGACCTTCGACGCGCACCGGCTGCTGCACCTGGCCGCCGAACGGGATGTGCAGGAGCCGGTCGCCGAGGCGCTGTTCCGGGCGGCGTTGACCGACGGTGAGCCGGTCTCCGATCGCGAGATCCTGGTCCGGGTGACCGCCGCGGCCGGACTCGACCCGGCCACAGCGCGTCAGGTGCTGGCCGAGGACGGGTACGCCGAGGACGTCCGCATCGAGCAGCGGGCGGCAGTCGACCTGGGGGCGACGGGAGTCCCGTTCTTCGTCGTCGACCGCCGATACGGCATCGCCGGGGCGCAGCCGCCGGAGGTGCTGCTGCAGGTCCTTCGGCGGGCATGGGCTGAGCGCGAGCCGGCGCTGGCGCTGGTCGGGGGTCCCGACGCAGCGGACGCCGATGGGTGCGCGGACGGTAGCTGCTCGATCTGAGCTGACCGCCCTGGGCGCGAAAATCGGCGGCCTGCGCGCCGCGTCCCGCTAGCGTCGGCTCCCGTGTCCGCGACCCTGCTCGCCCACGACCTGGCCGCCGGTCACGGTGCCCGCGTGCTGTTCGCGGGCCTGGACCTCACCGTCGCCCCCGGTGAGGTGGTCGGACTGGTGGGTGCCAATGGCGCCGGTAAGTCCACGCTGCTGCGCCTGCTCGCCGGACTGGACCGTCCCGAGCACGGCACCGTGACGCTTCGCCCGCCGACGGCGTCGGTGGGCCTGCTGCCGCAGGAGCCGGAGCGGCGTCGGGGTGAAACGGTGGGCGCCTTTCTGGCCCGGCGCACCGGGGTGGACGTCGCCCAGCAGCGCCTGGATGCTGGCGCGGCGGCTTTAGCGGCCGGCACGCCGGGGGCCGAGGACGCCTACGCCGACGCGCTGGAGCGCTGGCTTGCCCTCGGGGCCGCAGACCTGGCCGACCGGATCCCCGTGGTGGCAGCAGACCTGAGCCTGGCGGTGGCGTTGTCCGCTCCGATGACGAGCCTGTCCGGGGGCGAGGCCGCCCGGGTCTCGCTGGCCTCGCTGCTGCTGTCCCGCTATGACGTCTTCCTGCTCGATGAGCCGACCAACGACCTGGATCTGGCCGGGCTGGAACGCCTGGAACGGTTCGTGACCGGACTGCGGGCCCCTACGGTGCTGGTCAGCCACGACCGGGAGTTCCTGGCCCGGGTGGTGGAGACCGTCGTCGAACTCGACCTGGCTCAGCAGCAGGTCGCCAGCTACGGCGGGGGGTACGAGGCCTACCTGGCTGAGCGGGGCCGGGACCGGGCGCACGCGCGGGAGCGCTATGAGGACTACACCGGGCGGCGCGGGGACATCGAGCAGCGGATCCGGGCGCAGCGGGCGTGGAGCGAGCAGGGCGTCAAGGCGATGCGCAAGCGGCCGCGGGACAACGACAAGGCGCAGCGCGACTTCCGGATCAACCGGACCGAGAAGCAGGCGAGCAAGGTCCGCCAGGGCGAGAAGCTGCTCGAGCGGATGGACGTCGTGGAGGAGCCTCGCAAGGAGTGGGGGCTGCAGCTCTCGATCGCGGCTGCTCCCCGGGCCGGTGCGGTGGTGGCGACGCTGTCCGGAGCGGTCGTGAGCCGCGGGCCGTTCACCCTCGGGCCGGTGGACCTGCAGCTGGACTGGGCGGACCGGGTGTCGATCAGCGGGCCGAACGGGTCCGGCAAGTCAACGCTGCTGGCGGCGTTGCTCGGCCGGGTGCCGCTGACGGCCGGCCGGACATCGCTGGGGCCGGGTGTGGTGGTTGGGGAGGTCGACCAGGCCCGGGCCCTGTTCCTGGCCGCGGCCCCGTTGGCACAGGCGTTCGGCGCGGCGGTTCCCGACTGGCCGGATGCGGAGGTCCGGACGCTGCTGGCCAAGTTCGGCCTGCGATCCGACCACGTGCTGCGACCCGCTGCGACCCTGTCGCCGGGCGAGCGGACCCGGGCGGCACTGGCGTTGCTGCAGGCGCGCGGGGTGAACCTGCTCGTACTGGACGAGCCGACCAACCACCTGGACCTGCCCGCCATCGAGCAGCTGGAACGGGCGCTGGCCGACTACCCCGGCACCCTGTTATTGGTCACCCACGACCGGCGGATGGTGGACGCGGTGGCCACGACCCGCCACCTGGCCGTGTCCGCAGGCCAGGTCAACGAGCTGTAGTGGGGCCGGGGCTCAGCCGCTGCTGCTGTAGACAGCGCGGGCGCCCAACTCTCCGACGTTGATGATGGTCACGATCAGCCCGGCGGCAACCGCGACCGAGAGCACCGCAATCACGATCGAGAGCGGCGAGCGGGCCGCCAGCGAGGCACCACGGGTGCCCGTCGGGCGGGTCGCGGTGGTGGCAGCGCCCACCGAGCGCGGCGCCAGCCGGCGCGCGAGCACGACCATCGCGTAGACGGCGATCGTCATGACCGCCAGCCCGATCGCCCACGGCAGCACCTGCTCGGCGATGTCGGCGTGCTCGTTCAGGGCCTTGTTCACCAGTCCGCGCTTGTCGAGGGTGTCCTTGTACTGCTGGCCCGTTTCGATGGTGAAGAAGACGAGCGGCACGCTCAGCACCCCGGCCAGCGGGAGCACGATGCCCAGCCGGCGCCGGATCGCGCTGCTGAAGGCCGCCAGCACCAGGGCGATCGCGGTAAGCGGGAGCAGGACGACGGTGGCGTGGATGACGAGAACGTGCAACGGAAGACTGCGGAAATACTCCGGAACCATGCGGGACTCCTCAGATCGACCCGGGCCCCCCGCCCAGGTGCTCCGCCAGACAGTAGGCGGCCCACCGTTCCGCCGGGCGTCGGGGTCGCTCGGAGCGGTCGGGCGGATGCGCCCGGGCGACTCGCCGACATCGTGGCGAGGACGGAGCTGGAAGGCGTGTACGAAGACGTCTTTGGTCCGGCGTCGTTCCGAGCAGGATGACTGGGCCGACCGTTGTGGGACGCTCGCCGTCGTGACGTCGTTTCGTGCCAGTCAGATCGCCGCGTTGGTGGAGTCGGGGTGGGCGCAGTGCCGGTCGGTGGCCGAGGTGGTTGCCCGCGCCGGGTTACCGCCGATCTCCGCCGGCTACCTCCAGGATGCGTTCACAGCCGAGCAGTGGCTCGCCGCCGAGATGGCGGTGTCGGCGCTGCGGGACTCGTTCAGCGCAGCCCGCTTCGACGACGAGGTGACCTACGGGCTGGTGCTGGTCCCGGACGCGGACCGGTTGGACACCCGCGGGCCGGTGGACCCCGCCGCGCGAACGGATCAGCTCGGCAGCCCTACCTCCGACGTCATGGACCCACGGTTGCCCGCGGGACGGCTCGGCGTTCCGCGAGGAGCCGCGTGGACGTTGGTTGCCACCGTCGCCGGCCTTTACGGACCGGCGCTCGGCAGCTACGACGAGGTGACCGGAGCCGATGCCGCGAGGTTCACCCTCGACGGCGTCGATGTCCGAGACCTGATGATCCGGCAGGTGTGGGGCGCCCGGGTGCTGCAGGGGGGTCCGCGCCTTCCGGACTGTGAGACGAACGACCGGTGGACCTTCACGCTGCTTCCGGGCGAGGGCCTGACCGACGGCTTCTCCGAATCCGGGACTGTCCTGCACGGCAGAGTCCGGTTTCGGCTCGGCAAATCCGACCGCGGCATCAGCTCAGCTCGCGTCGCACCTGCCATCGCCATTCCGTAGCCGATCGCCAACCATCAAAGCCCATACTGATCTACGTCAGCGAGGATTGGACGGTCGTCGCCCGCGACGAGGACACATCCGGGTACACCTTTCAGCGCGGCCCCGACCACCAGCCATGTGCGTGATCCGCCGGAACGGGTGTGGCACGCTACCTCGATGGCTGCTGAGTACGTCCAGAGCAACCAGTTCCGTGGTGCCCGCATCCACCTGTGTGACCTTGCTGGCCTCGAGATCCGCGATTGTGAGCTCAGCGGCCTGAAGCTCGTCGACTGCTACGGCAGCGACGTCTACCTCGGTGGCGACTTCCAGCGTCTCATCGTCAACGACGTCGACGTGACCGGCTACGTCGAGGCCCAGCTTGACCGCCAGCATCCCGCGCGGGTGTTGGCGCGTGACGCGGCGTTCCCCGACGACTACCGAGCTGCGTGGAAGGCCATCGAGGCGCTGTGGGAGGCGACGCTCGACCGCGCGAGGCTGCTGCCCGAGGTCAAGCTGCACGAGCAGGTCAACGGCGAGTGGTCGCTGGTCGAGACTCAACGGCACCTGCTGTTCGCGGGCGATGCTTGGCTGGGCAATGCCGTGCTGGAGGAGGAAGCGCCGTACCACCCGTTGGGTTTTCCTTCCGGCGGCATGCCGCCGGACGCGGCAGCAAAGCTCGGACTCACCCTCGAAGCCACCCCTACGCTCGAGGAGGTGCTCGCCCCGCGGCTCGCCCGCATGGCCGCGATGCGGCGCGTCCTCGACGGGCTCACCGAAGCCGAGCTCGATCGGGTGTGCGGTCGAAAACCGGCGGACCCGTATCCCGACCAGGAGTACGTCAAGCGCCGCTGCCTCAAGGTGGTGCTGAAGGAAGAGGCCGAGCATCACCGTTATGCGGTGCGTGACCTCGCCGTACTCGAGGCCGGTGCCTGACCGGGTGACGGAGCGGCTCGGTATCGCGGTGCGGACTTGTTGATGTCGGGGACACGCCTGCCCCCTGACCGCAGCATTTGAGGTCCGGCGAGTTCGGGCGGTCCATTTTTCGCCTCTTCGGACGGGCGCTCGGGATGACGCTCGCCGTAGCGAATCGTCAGCGGGACGGCCGGGCCCTCGGCGGGCTTCCTGACCGACGTCGTCGGCAGTGCGGCGGAGCTCATGCAACTGACGGGACGAACTGCGGCGTGGTGTCGTCGGTGCCGTGAAGGGGCCACCCAGCTCGAGCGTGGCCCACATGTTCCGGCAGCCGGGGTGTATGCCGGGCCGCAGTCCGTGGTGGTCGGCGTTGCATTGCAGCAGCCCGGCGAGTAGCCGCGCCTCGGCGCGGTCGCTCCGGTGGTCGATCCCCGTGCGGTGCCCGAGCACCAGCGCGCCGCGTCAAGCAGCTCCCGCCGGCGGCGTGTCCGGCTCCCCGGTCAGGTGTCTGCGCAGCCACGCGACGGCGTGCCGGTCGACAGTCGCCGCGTGCGGTGTCTGGGGCGCAGGCGTCATGCCCGGCTCGTCGGCCAGCGCGTGCGTCATGTCGGCGACCACGACCAAGTCGACTCCGGTGGCATCGTCGTATCTGGCCAGGAGAGCAGCCCGGAAGCGCTGCGCCGGGTCGAGGAAGCCGTCTGCGTCGTCGTCCGCTCCGACGATGAGCTGGACGGCCGGCTGTCCGGCCGTCAGCAGCTCCTGGGCACGAGCGACGAAGTCCAGCCGCCCGGCCACGGCCAGCGCCGCCGAGCTCCATGGGTAGGTGACGCCGAACTGGCGGCCAGTGGCGTCGACGGCAGGGCGCAGCTGGACGATCGGACTGACCAGTACGGCCGCGCGGATGAAGAGGCCGGCGGCGGGTCCGGTTTCGATCATGACGAGTTGCGCGACGGCGGAGCCCATGGACCCGCCAAGCAGGCCGAGCGGCGCGGCTACCAGGCCGAGCTTGTTGCGTAGCTCGGCGAAGGCGGCAGGGAACTCCTCCGCAGCTTGCTGAGCGATCGGGCCCTGCAGGTTCAGCACCGCGTCTTCGTAGCCGAGTCGCATCAGTTCGTCCTGGCCGCCGGCGGGCAAGCGGGCGCCGCACATCGGGAGGCCAAGGTAGATCCGCCAGGCGTCCAGCCCGGCCAGTGGCAGTGCCGCGGCGAACGCCGCCTCGGTACGGGGCGGGTCCATCAGGTGCCAGGCGACTACGGCCGCGGCGCCGGGGCGTGCACCGCCAGGCGGCGGCAGAGCCAGGAACGGGACGCCGGCAGCGGTGCCGGACACGGAAGGGGTGGTGAACACGGCTTCTCCTCGTTGGGTAGCGGTACGGCGTACCCAGATAACTGGACTCCGTACAGTAGACGCTATGAACCCGAAGACCCGCCGGCCGGGGCAGCGGGCCGGACTCGACCACGACGCGGTGCTGGCAGCGGCCCGGCAACTTCTGGCGCAGAAGGGCAGCGACGCGGTCACGATCCGGGCGCTGGCCCGCCAGCTGCAGGTCGCGCCGAACACGCTCTACAGCCACGTGGCCAGCCGGACCGCGCTTCTGGACGAACTCCTCGACGAGCTACTGGCAGACGTGAGGACACCCGCAACCGGCGTGGCCGACCCGCTCGCTGGGCTGCACGCGCTGATGACGTCGACCTACGACGTGCTCACCGCCGCACCGGATCTTGTGCCGCTGTACCTGGCCCGCCAAGGCGCACGCGGCCCGCACGCCGTGCGACTCGGCGAGATCACCGACCGCCTGCTGGTGGATTCGGGCGTCGACCCGCAGGTGGTACCGGTAGCCCGCCGGGTCCTGATCGTGCACACCATCGGCTCGGCCGCTTTTGCTACCGGCGCCGGCTCGGCTCGCGACACCGCCAACCCGGCGGGACCCGACCAGCCGATCCCGGAGCCGGAGGCCCAGGCGAGCTTCGGGGTCAGCCTGAGCTGGCTGCTGGCCGGCATCGAACGTAGCGGACGGGAGTGAGGTGCCCATGCTCGCCGCGGACGACGTCGCGCAGGCCCGTCTGATCGCACAGCACCTTGTTGGGCCTAGCGCGCCGGCGCCCGCCAGGTGCGCCAGCCCACCTAGATCGGGGACCCGAGAGCCCGGCCTGTCCGGAATCGACACGACTGAGCCGATTTTCGGCGAATTCGGCTCCTGAGGGGTCTGGTCGTGTCGATTCTGGACACAACTTCACCGCTCAGGGATGGCGTCGCGGTGCCGGCCGAGCCGGTGATCGCGGAATCTCGGCCGGCAGTCATGAGCCGTGTTGGTCGCGCCACTCCTCGGCGAGGACTGCGTAGATGGCCTCGTCGGTCCACTCACCCTTCCGGAAGGCGTTCTGCCTCAGACACGCCTCCTGACCCATTCCCAATCGCTGGACCACGCGGGCCGAGGCAGCATTGCGTTGGTCCAGGCTGGCGACAATGCGATGCAGCCTCAGCACCTCGAATCCCAACCGCCAGTCGCTGGGTCCGCAGGGGGAACTCGGGCGTCAGCACGCCGGGCGTCGCTACCCACCCACTTCAGTCGGCCGGTTCCCAGGCTCCGGAATCGTCCGCTCGTCTGCATGTCCCTCGTGGCGTCGAGTGATCTGCCCGGCGGTGGACCCGCTGTCGCGGAACCGGCAGGTCGGGCGCCGGGTCAGGCCCCGGGCGGTTTACCGCCCCGGCGACACCACGGTCAGCCCGACCGAGCGCGCCGCCTCGGCCTGGCGTACGTCGTAGCTGACGAACTCGTTGACGTCCAGCCGGATGGCCGCCGCGACGTGCAGCGCGTCGAGCGATCGCAGGAATCGGCCGGGGAGCAGCCCGGCCTCACGGAACAAAGCCCGATCCGGAACCATCAGGTCGAGCCCGCCGAGCAGCTGGGAGACCGCTTCCTGATCGATGCCGATCCGGACGGCCGTCCGTCGTAGCTCGGTCTCGAGCAACACGCTCGAGACAACGCGGCGGCCGTCCGCCGATAGGCCGTCCAGGTGGGCGGCCAGCGCCGCCGACTCGGGCTCGACGGCGAGCCGCTTAGCCGCCGCGGAGCTCTCCAGATAAGTGGTCAACGCTCGCCCCGTAGGTAGTCGAGATCGTCCTGGACCGGGTGGTCGAGCTTCACGAGGGGGAGGTCGGACCATCCACCCTGCCGGGTCGCCGGAATCATCCGGAGCGGCGCGCCCCCCCGTGTCGCGGCGGGGACGAGCATGGCGACAACGTCTCCGTGATTGGTGATCTCGAAACTCTCGCCCTGCGCAACAGCGCGGAGGATCTCGCTGCTGTTGTTCCGCAGGTCCCGATGAGCAATCGTCTGCACGCCTTCAGCCCTCCCGAACGTTCTGACTGCCCCTTCCCGTCCTGCGCGGTGGGGCGTAGCAACCGTAGCAGTCGCGGTCAGCCCGGGAGCGGGCAGACCGCGGCGGCCCGGGCGTCGCGGGCGGGGTCGACCACGGTCGGACCGGGCTGGTCGGGCAGGCCGGCAACCTCCACGGCGGCCCCGGTCATCGGCGGCGTCGTCGTCAACAGGGCGAGCTCGTCGGGCTGATATACGCGGCCCCGGGTGAGCAGCCGCACCCCCTCCGGCGCCTCGAGGCTGAACCCGCCGCCCCGACCCGGCACCACGTCGAGGATCAGTTGGGTGTGGCGCCACGTGGCGAACTGCGGTCCGGAGATCCACAGCGGCACACCGCGGTCAGGCCCGTCCTCGGTGCCCAGCAGCACCCCGAGCAGCACGTCGCGGTCGCCGACGATGAACTCCCCGGCCTGGTAGAGCATCGGCGAGCTGCCGTCGCAGCACCCCCCGGACTGGTGCAACATCAGCGGGCCGTGCTGCTCGCGCATCCGGCGCAGCAGCTCCGCGGCGGCCGGGGTGAGCAGTGCTCGCGCCGGGGCGGTCGGGGCGGAGGTCACCGGTCCGGCCGGAGCGGCGCTCTCCTTGGAGAGCACCGCCCCGGATCCTGCAACAGGGTTCATCAGAAGAAGCCCTGCGCCTTGGGTGCGTAGCTGACCAACAGGTTCTTGGTCTGCTGGTAGTGGTCGAGCATCATCAGGTGGTTCTCGCGGCCGACACCGGACTGCTTGTATCCGCCGAAGGCCGCGTGCGCGGGGTACTGGTGGAAGGTGTTCGTCCACACCCGGCCGGCCTGGATGTCCCGGCCAGCGCGGTAGGCGGTAGTGATGTCGCGAGACCAAACCCCCGCACCGAGCCCGTACAGGGTGTCGTTGGCGATCCGGATGGCGTCGTCGTAGCCGTCGAAGGAAGTGACCGACAGCACCGGCCCGAAGATCTCCTCCTGGAAAACCCGCATGTCATTGGTGCCGGAGAAAATTGTCGGCTGTACGTAGTACCCGCCGTTCAGGTCCCCGCCCAGCATTGCCCGCTCGCCACCGGTCACCACCCGGGCACCCTCGGAACGGCCGATCTCGAAGTAGGAGAGGATCTTCTCCAGCTGGTCGTTGCTGGCCTGCGCACCGATCATCGTCGTGTCGTCGAGCGGGTCGCCCTGCCGGATCGCCTTGGTCCGGATCGCGCCCAGCTCCAGCAGGTCGTCGTGGATGCTGCGCTCCAGCAGCGCCCGGCTCGGGCAGGTACACACCTCGCCCTGATTGAAGGCGAACATCGTGAAGCCCTCAAGCGCCTTGTCCTGGAAGTCGTCGTCGGCGGAAAGCACGTCGGCGAAGAACAGGTTCGGGCTCTTGCCGCCCAGTTCCAGGGTGACCGGGATGAGGTTCTGGCTGGCGTACTGCATGATCAGGCGGCCGGTGGTGGTCTCCCCGGTGAACGCGATCTTCCTGATGCGGTTGCTGCTGGCCAGCGGCTTGCCCGCCTCGGCCCCGAACCCGTTGACCACGTTGAGCACACCGGCAGGCAACAGGTCGGCGATCAGCTCCATGAGGAACATGATCGACGCGGGGGTCTGCTCGGCCGGCTTGAGGACGATCGCATTCCCGGCGGCCAGGGCCGGCGCCAGCTTCCAGGTGGCCATGAGGATCGGGAAGTTCCACGGGATGATCTGCCCGACCACGCCCAGCGGCTCGTGGAAGTGATAGGCGACCGTGTCGTGGTCGATCTCGGACAGCGAGCCCTGCTGCGCCCGGATCGCCCCGGCAAAATACCGGAAGTGGTCGACAGCCAGGGGCAGATCGGCGTTCAGTGTCTCCCGCACCGGTTTGCCGTTGTCCCAGGTCTCGGCCACCGCCAGCTCGGTCAGATGCTCCTCGATCCGGTCCGCGATCCGGTTCAGCGTGACCGCCCGCTCGGCAACGCTGGTGCGACCCCAGGCTGGCGCGGCGGCATGCGCGGCGTCCAGCGCCAGCTCGATGTCGGCGGCGTCGGACCGGGCGATCTCGCAGAAGTTCTGCCCGGTGACCGGGGTCGGGTTTTCGAAGTAGCGGCCATTGACCGGCGGCACCCACTGTCCGCCGATCCAGTTCTCGTACCGGGGCCGGAAGTTCATCACGGCGCCGTCGGTGCCCGGACGTGCGTATGTCGTCACGGGATCACTCCCCTCGACTCGGGGCGACACCGCTGTCACCCGCCTGCCCCCGACGCTAACCCCGCCGGCGGATGTCGGGTGCCGGGCGGGGTCGGGTGGCTACCCCGGGGTCGCCGGACGGGCGCGACGGGTGCAACGTGAGGATGCAGCGTGAGCTGCGGGCCAGACGATTCACTGCGAGAGAGGACGAGGACTGATGGTGAACGGTGTTGCTTCGGTGTGGCTGCCGGTGACCGATATGGACCGGGCGGTCGCCTTCTACACGGACACGCTCGGGCTGAAGGTGTCGATGACGGGACCGGACTGGAGCCAGGTGGAGGCCGACGGACTCGCCATCGGCCTGAACGCGCGTGAATCCGTCGGAACCGCCGGCGGTGGCGCGGTGATCTCGTTCCGTCCGGGCTCGGGCGACCTGCGCGACGAGGTCGACTCCCTGACGGCCCAGGGGGTGCAGTTCACGGGGGGAATCAGTGAGCACGACTGGGGACGGATCGCGCCGTTCAAGGACAGTGAGGGCAACGACCTGCAGCTCTATGCCCCGCCCAGTGACTGAGGCGGGTAGCCGGACGAATCCAGGTCGTGGCGATCCGCCCCGCACTGAGGGCGGGTGGCCGGTTAGACCCGGGCGGTGGCGATCAGCCCCGCCCGGGTCGCCACGTATCGACGAACGCACCCATCGCGGTGGCCATCACCTGCTCGGTGCCGTGCGCGGCGCGAGCCGCCCCGGGCAGCAGCCGGGCCCGGCGACGTTGCGAGCGCAGGGTGCGCCCCAGGTCGTCCAGCAGCGTCCGCAGTCGGCGCAGGTCCTCCCACAGCGGGTTGCCGCCGGGGCGGGCCAGGGCGAAGGCCAGGTGGCGCGCCAACCCGGTGACGGGGTCGGCCCCGCCCGTGCCGAGCAGCTCCCAGAGCAGCACGGTGTCGCGCGCGATCCCGGTCAGTGCGGCCCGGCCGTCGGGCAGCTCCTCGCTGCCCAGTGCCCGCACCAGGTGCGTGCGCAGCAGCCCGGCCGGGGCGTCCGGGCCGAGCGCGTCGATCACCTTGCCCGCCACCCGGCGCGCCAGATCCGGCTGCCCGGTCTTGACCACGGCGCTCACCGGATCGACCCGCCACGGGCCACCAGCAGCACAACATCGGCCAGCACGACCCCGATGGCCGTGCGGAACAGGGCCCGCGAGCCGGGCTGACGCAGCGTCCGGGCCAGGCCGATCCCGGCCAGCCCGCCGGCGGCGAGGACCACCCCCGCGTTGGCCGCCGCTGGCCCGGCTCCGGCGCCGCGCCGGCTGGATCGCTGCGACCCGACAGCTAGCACCGCGGTTGCAGCGACCAGCAGGCCCGCGAAGGCCGTCCGGCTGGCCGGGGCTCCCAACCGCTGCGGCAGGCCCCGGACCCCGTCGAGCAGGTCCTCCTCGATGTCGGGCACGACGTTGGCGAAGTGGGCCGCCGCTCCGAGTAGAGCCCCAGACGCGGGCAGCCAACGCGGCACCCGGACACCGAGGGTCAGCGGAACCGTCGCGGGTAACGCGGCAAACCCGACAAGGTAGGGCAGCACGGAGAAGATCGTCACCTTGGCGTGGTGGTTGTAGACCCAGCCGGACGCCACGCACGTCAGATTCGCGACGGCAGCCCGCCGTCCCAGCGTCGCCGAGAGCAGTGCGCACGAGGCCGCCGCAACCAGCGCGGACCGGCGCACGGTGGTGACGCTCAACTCGCCGGCCGCGATCGGCTTGTCGGTGCGGGCGTTGCGGGTATCGCGGACCGCGTCCAGCGCGTCGTTGTCCCAGCCGATGGAAAGCTGGTTGGTGAGGACCGCCGCCGCCAACGGCACCGTGCGCCACCGGGCGCCCGCGGTCACCGCCAACAGCCCGAGCACCGCGGTCACCCCGGCCGTCGGCTCCGGATGAGTCGAGCGCCACAGCGCCGACACCGTGCGCCCCCACCCTTGTCCGTCCACAGCCGGGCAGTCTCCCAGCTCCCGGCGGGCGGACGGCACGGGCGCGGAGGGCACGGGCGCACGACGTACGGACGCACGGACGTACGGGCTCACGGGTGCGCGGCAGACTCCGCTGGGTGCTACCGCCACCCCGGGCCCGAAACGACCCCCGCCAGTACGACGACCTGGTCCTCGCCTGGCAGGACCCCCGTGGCCCGTTCGCGATGCTCCGCTGGTTGGCGGCCCACCGCCTGACCCTGGTCCCGCGGGCGGCCCGGCCTGGTGCCGTACTGGTGGACCTGGCCTGCGGTGGGGGCCTGCTCGCGCCCGGGGTGGCCCGGCTGGGCTACCGCCATCTCGGGGTCGACATCTCCGCGCGGTCGCTGCAGGTGGCGGCCGGCCGCGGGGTCAGCGCGGTGCGCGGCGACGTGACCCGGGTCCCGTTCGCTGATTCGGTCGCCGATGTTGTCGTCGCCGGGGAGATCCTGGAACACGTCACCGATCCGGCCGCGGTGATCGCCGAGGCGGCGCGGCTGCTGCGCCCGGGCGGCGTCCTGGTGGTGGACACGATTGCCGACACCGCCCTGGCCCGGCTGGTCGCCGTCGGCCTGGCCGAACGGGTCCGCGGCGGCCCCCCGCCGGGCATCCACGACCCGGCGCTCTTCGTCGACCGGGCCGCCCTGGTCGCTACCGCCGCCGGCCACGGCATCGACCTGCGGTTGCACGGGCTGCGGCCCTCGGCGTCGGGGTACCTGTGGTGGCTGCTGGGTGGCGCGGACGGCGTCCGGATGCGTCGCACCCGGTTGAGCGCGGTACTGGTCGCCGGGGTCGGGCTAAAACGGCGGCAGAGCTGAACCTTCGTGCCGCACGTACGCGAGCGGTGCTCTCGACGTCAGTGAGCGGCGCTCGCACCGGCTCCCGGGAACTGGAACTCGTCGTCGTGCAGGCGCGGCACATCGGCGAGCAGGCGGCGGGTGTACTCGTGCTGGGCGTTGAAGATCACCTCGTCGACGGTTCCGTGTTCGACCACCTCGCCCTGGCTCATCACCAGCACCCGGTCGGCGAAATAGCACGCCTGCCCGATGTCGTGGGTGATGAACAGGATCGACATCCCGAAGTCGCGGCGCAGGTCGTGCAGCACATTGAGGATGTTCACCCGCAGTGACGCGTCCAGCATCGACGTCGCCTCGTCGGCCACCAACAGCTTGGGACGCAGCATCAGCGCCCGGGCGATCATCACCCGTTGGCGTTGACCACCGGAGAGCTGGTAGGGCCGCTTGTCCAGGGAGTCCTCGCGCAGCCCGACGTGCTCCAACGCCTCGGCCATGGTGGCCCCGGCCTGCGCGCCCAGTGCCGCCGAGCGCGCCAGCAACCGTCGCACGGTGAAGAACTGGTTGAAGGCGCTGAAGGGGTCCTGGAAGACGGCCTGGACCTGCGTCCAGTACTGCTTCAGGTCGTTGCCGCGCACCCGGGTCACGTCCCGGCCGGCCAGGGTGACGGTACCGGAGGTCGGGTCCAGCAGCCGCAGCACCATCCGGGCCACCGTCGTCTTGCCGCTACCACTCTCTCCGACGATGGCGAGGATCTCCCCGGCAGCGACGGTGAAGCTGACCTCGTCGACGGCGCGGTTGGACTTCTCCCCGGAGCCGAAGACCCGGGTCAGCCCGGCAACCTCCAGGACGGGGACCTGTCCGGATTCGGCGTGCGCGCCGACGGGTTCACGCAGCTCGGTCATGGTTCCGCCACCTCCAACGGCTTCGGCGCCGTCTCCCCCGGATGGGCGTCGGTCCACCAGCAGTCGGCGAAGCGCTGCGACGTGCCAACCCGAGGCGGCACCTGGTGCCGGCAGACGTCCATCACCACCGCGCATCTGGGGTGGTACCGGCACCCCGGCGGGGGGGCGGCCAGGTCCGGCGGCGAGCCGGCGATCCCGACCATCCGCCGCTGCCGGGTCGAGGGTTCCGGGACCAGGACCGCCCCCAGCAGCGCCGCGGAGTAGGGGTGGCGCGGACTGTCGATCAGCCGTCGACTGGGGCCCACTTCGACGATCTTTCCGGCATACATGATGGCGATCCGGTCCGCGACGGTGTTCAGCACCGGCAGGTCATGGGTGATGAAGATGACCCCGGAGATGATCCGTCGGGCGACCATGTCACGCAGCATCTCGATGAGCACCCGTTGGGAGGACACGTCCAACGCCGAGGTCGGCTCGTCGGCGATGAGCAGCCGCGGGTCCAGCAACGTGGACAGCACGGTGACCACCCGCTGCTTCATCCCCCCGGAGAGCTGGTGCGGGTAGGCGTCGACCACCCGGTCGGGCAGTCCCAACTGGTCCAGCCGGGAACGCAGCCGCTCCAACGCCGCCTTGCGCCGGGTGCCGCTCTCGTGCGCGCGGACGATGTCGTAGGCGAAGTCCCCAACCCGTGATGTCGGCGAGAGCGAGTTCATCGCACCCTGCGGTAACAGCGACACCACCCCGCCTCGCCAGGTTCGCGGGATGTGGCGCTCATCGGCCAGATCCAGCCGCTTGTCGTCGACCTCCAGCGACCCCGACAGCACCGTCAGCGGCGGCTGCGTGGTGAGAGAGAGCACCGCTCCGAGGGTGGACTTTCCGCAGCCAGATTCCCCGGCAATCCCGAGGACCTCCCCATCGGCGATCTCCAGCGACACGTCGTCGACAGCGACCACCGGCCGCGGACCGGCGTAGGCGGCCACGATGTTGTCCGCGCGCAGGATGGTGCCGCTGGTGACCTCGCGCGTTCCCATGGCCGTCACTGCGGCACCACCCGGTCGACGTCGACGACCGCGGCCTGGCCGACCTTCACCGGCGCCGGCCTTTCGCTGCGCCTGACCTTCTTGCGCCGCAGCTTGGGGTTGAACAGCTCGTCCATGCTGGACTGCAGCAGCAGCAGGCTGAACCCGATCAGGGTGAGCACGACGGTCGGGGCCACAAACGCCGGCCAGGCGCCGTTGCGCACTGCCTCCCAGGCCAACGCCCAGTGCAACATGATCCCCAGCGACTGCCCCTGGCTCGGGCCGAGCCCCAGCAGCGAGAGTCCGGCCTCGGCCAGAATCGCGCTGGAGACCTGCAGCACGAACGCCATGACGATGTAGGAGAGCATGTACGGCAGTACGTCGAAGGCCATGATGCTGGCCGTGCGGGCTCCGGACAGCTTGGCGATATCGATGTGCTCCCGGGTGCGCACGCTGCTGGCCTGGGCCCGGACGGCACGCGCGGTCCACGGCCAACTGGTCACCCCGATCACGATGGCCAACGTCAGCGCCCCGCGCGTGGGCAGCGACACCGAGAGCAGGATCAGCACGACGATCGCGGGGATGGCGAGCACCACGTTGGTCACCCCCATCAGCGCCTCCTCGGCGAACCCGCCGCGGTAACCAGCGACTACCCCGAGGATGACCCCGATCACGGTGGTGACGGCGCCCGCCACCAGGCCGATGATCAGCGAGGTACGGGTTCCGTAGATGAGGTTGGTGAAGATGTCATGGCCCAGGTAGTCCGTGCCCAGCCACGCGGCCGAGGACGGCGGGTCGAACAGCCCGCCCACCGCCACGCCGAGCTGGTGACCGGAGAAGATCACTGGCCCGAGGAACCCGAACAGGACGACCACCACGATGCCGACGGCCGCCACCCAGAACCGGCCTGTCAATCTCAGTGACCGCATCTGGTTAGCCCTCCCCGGTCTGTGCCGCGCGGATCCGCGGATCGATGAAGCCGTAGGCGATCTCCACCATGAAGTTCGCCAGCAGCACGGCGACCGCGATGATCAACGTGATGGCCTGGATCACCGGGTAGTCGTTGGAACTGATCGCGTTGAACAACAGTGTTCCGATGCCCTGGTAGGAGAACACGATCTCGGTGATGAGTGCACCCCCGACCAGCGCCCCGATGGACAGGGCCAGCCCGGTGACCTGGGGCAGCATCGCGTTCCGGAAGATGTAGCGGATCAGGCGACGGTGCGGCAGCCCCAACCCGCGGCCGTAGGCGACGTAGTCCGAGGACAGCTCGTAGATCGCCATCGACCGCATCCCGACGGCCTGACCGCCGATGAAGATCAGCACGAGTGAGAGGAACGGTAACCAGTAGTAATGCAGGACCATGAGGAAGAACCCCAGATTCACAGTGGGGATGACACCTGCCGCGTAACTGCCACTGGTCGGGAAGATGGGTAACTCCACGGCGAAGCCGTAGAGCAGCACGATGGCCAGGCAGTAGTAGGGGATACTCGAGGTGAACAGCGACCCCAGGAATGCGCTGCGGTCGAACCAGCCGCCCCGGTAGGCAGCGACCGCCCCGAGCGCATTCCCCACGATCCAGCCGATGAGGATGGCGGGCAGCTGCAGCGCGACGGTCCACGGCAGCGCAGACCACACCAGATCGCCGACATTGGCCGGGTAGTTGGAGAACGAGGGGCCGAAGTTGCCGTGCACCAGGTTACCCAGATAGGTGAAGAACTGCTGGACCACTGACTGGTCCAGGCCGAACTGATGGACGTACTGCTCCTGGATTGCCTTGGCCTGCTCGCTCTGTAGTCCGCCACCGCGCCCGACTCGGGCGATGATCGCGTCGACGGGATTGCCCGGGATCAGGCGTGGCAGGAAGAAATTCAGCAGCAGGGCCGCGAACAGAGCTCCCAGATACCACAACGACTTTCCGATCAGGTACCGGCGCAGCTTCATAGCACGCCTGCCCGGCCCCACCGGCGGGGACCCGCGCCGGGACGGAGCATGATGCCCCGTCCCGGTGCGGGAACGAACCCCGAGATCACGCCGTGGTTCGCTTGATCTTGAACAGCCACTCGATCCCGGCGCCCTGGAACATCGGGGGCGCGTAGTCGTTGGTTGCGCTCGGGAAGTTCTTCCAGCTGCTCTCGTTGAACTCAAAGAACTCCAGCGGGCGGTACATCAACGGGATCATCGGGGCGTTCTTCATGAAGATCTCGTCCAGCGCGCCGAGCGCCTTCTTCTTGTCCGCGTCACTGGTCGCGGCCGCGGCCTGGTCCAGCAGTCCGCGCACCTTCGGGTCGGAGAACCGGCCGTAGTTGTAGAACGCGGGCTTGCCCACCGGTGGCACGCCCCGGTCGTCGAGCACGTCGCGGAACCGCTGCCACGGGCTGGCGACGCTGACGCCTGCCACATACCAGCAGGCCAGGTCGAAGTTGCCGTTCTGCACCGCCGTAGTGACCTGCGGGGCCTGCGGGAAGTTCGTGCTGATGTCGATCCCGGCGGCCTTCGCACTGGACGAGACGATCGTCAGCGCGGCCTGCCAGTCGCTCCATCCGGTCGGGGTGATGACCTCCCACGGACCCAGCCGGGTCCCATCGGGCAGCACGTAGATCCCGTCGCCACCCTTCTTGGCCTTCAGCTCGCCCTCGAGGATCTTCTTGGCCTGGTCCGGGTCGTATTTCCAACCGTTCTTGGCGACCGCGTCGGCGTCGAAGTACTTCTGTTCGGAGCCGGTCGGCAGGATGACGCTGGAGTTCGCCGGGACGGAGTATTCCGACATGGCGGTGGAGGCGATCTGGGCGTAGTTGATCGAATAGGCGATCGCCCGCCGGACCTGCGGGTTGTCCAGGCCCTTCTTCTTGGTATTGACGACGAGCATCGGGATGCTGCCGGGGATGTCGTAGGGCTTCTTCTTCAGCCACGTGCTGACCGGCTTCTTCTGCTTCTCCCACATCAGCCACACCTGCGGGGTGAACTGCTGGGAGATGTCCACCTCGCCGCTCTGCAGCGCCAGGTCCCCAGCGTCGTTGCCCTTGAAGATGGGGTGCACGATCGCGACCGGGGCCGGGTCGCCGAAGACACTCTTGCCCCAGTAGCCGTCGAACTTCTTCAGTGCGACCTGCTGCTGGTTGTAGTTGTCGAGCTGGTAGGGGCCGGATCCGACCGGCTTGAGGTTCGGGTCGTCGCCGATCGGCTTCTTGCTCGCCTCGACCGCGGTCCACACGTGCTTGGGGACGATGTAGGTCGTCGCCAGGTAGTTGCGGACCATGTCCGCGTTGAGCGGATTCTTCTTCAGCGTCACCACGATCGTTGCCGGGTCGGTCGCCTTGACCATCTGGACGTAGTCCCAGAAGCTGGCGTAGCTGACCTCCGGGTGGGTCTTGCCGAGCATGAACGTGTAGACGACGTCGTCGGCGGTGACCGGCTTGCCGTCCTGCCACTTCGCGTCCGGCTGCATCGCGACGGTGATCTCGGTGGGACCGGAGTCCTTCAGCCCGGTGGCGAGCCCCGGCGAGAGCGACCCGTCGAGCAGGCTGAAACGGACCAGCGTCTCGTAGATGAACTGGGACTGGTTGTTCGCGCACGGCCAGGCGGTCGTGTTGCCCAGTGGGTTGAAGCTGGTCGGCGGGCCCCACTGGAACCCGGCGACGAACAGCGTGTTCCCGCGGGCCCCGGTGCGGGCGTCGGCCGGAGCGCCGCTGGCCCCCGGGCTGGAACTCCCGACCGGCTTGCCGTTGGAGTCGACGGTGCCGCCGCTCTTGGTCTTGACCTCGGTGCTGCAGCCGGCGAGCAGACCGCTCACCCCGGCCACACTGACCCCGAAGATCGCGGCAGCATTCAGTACCGAGCGGCGTGAGGGCCGCGACGGGGGCACGACAGGATTCTCTGGCATCGAACACACTCCAATGGGTGTACGGCCGTGACAGTGGGACAGAACTGTACCCGCTGGCGCTCAGGCCGAGGTGTGAGACATAGTTCACGACGTAAACCCAGCGGTCAAGGCGTGGCGGATACTGAGACCCCATCGCAACATCCGGCGGTAGCCCGGCCGGGTGGCGATCGTGTTGACCACCTCGACAGCGGGCCGCTAGCGTCCGCACCACCTCCGACGGCGACCGGCGCCGGGGGGTTCGCAACGTTGCCGACCCGCCACCGGAGGAGCCCGCAGTGACCTCGACCAGCACCGCAACCGTGACGCCACTGGCGGTCCAGCTGTACTCGGTGCGCGACCAGATGCGCCCGGACCCACGGCCGGTGCTACAGCAGCTGGCCGGCGCCGGCTACGGCGCCGTGGAAGGTTACGACCCGTTGCACGAGCCGGAGTCGTTCCGGTCCCTGCTCGACGAGCTCGGACTGGTGATGTGCAGCACACACGCCCCGGTCCTCGGTGACCGACAGGCCGAGGTGCTGACCGCGGCCGCGACGCTGGGCACCGACACGGTCATCGCGCCGTCCGCACCGCGTGGGCTATGGGATTCCGCGCAGGGCCTCGACGAGCTGGCCGGGCAGCTGAACGACGCCGCCCGCAAAGCCGCCGAGCACGGGATCACCATCGGCTACCACAACCACGGGTTCGAGTTCGAGCACCACATCGACGGCGCCTATGCGCTGGAGGCCCTCGCCGAGCGCCTGGACCCGGCCGTGATCCTGGAGCTGGACACCTACTGGGCCCATGTGGCCGGTGCCGATGTCGTTGCACTCCTGGGACGGCTGGGGTCCCGGGTCCGCTTCCTGCACGTCAAGGACGGCCCCGGAACCGCGAAGGACCCGATGACCGCAGTGGGCACCGGGGTACTCGACGTGCCGGCGATCCTGCACGCCAACCCGGCGGTGCGCTGGCATGTCGTCGAGCTGGACGAATGCGCCACCGACATGGTGACCGCACTGGCGCAGAGCGCGGAGTACCTGAGCCGCGAGGGTGTCCGATGACCGGGGATCCGCGGCGGACCGGGCCGGTCGGGTTGGCGCTGGTCGGGTGCGGCACCATCAGCGACCAGTACCTGACCACGTTGTCCACCTGTCCGGACGTGCGCGTGCTGTGGTGCACCGACATCGATACCCAACGCGCCCGGGAGCAGGCGCAACGGCACGGGGTTTCCCAATCCGGGCAGGTGAGCGATGCTCTCGCCGATTCCGCGGTCGAGCTGGTCGTCAACCTGACCATCCCGGCCGCGCACGTCTCGGTCGCCAACGAGGCCCTGGTCGCAGGCAAGCACGTCTACGGGGAGAAGCCGCTGACCCTGGACCGGACCGAGGGTCGGCAGTTGCTGCAGCGGGCCGATGAGGCAGGTCTGCGGATCGGCAGCGCCCCGGACACCTTTCTGGGAGCTGGGCTGCAGAGCGCCCAACGGGTGGTCACCGACGGCGGGATCGGCCAGCCCGTCTCCGCGCTGGTGTGCTTCCAGAGCCCCGGGCCGGAGTCCTGGCACCCCAACCCGGACTTCCTGTTCGCCCGGGGTGGTGGTCCGGTGCTCGACATCGGTCCGTACTACCTGACCGCTCTCGTGCAGCAGCTCGGATCAATCGCGCGGGTCGCGTCACTGGCCCGCCGACCCAGCGACCGGCGGATGATCGGCTCCGGGCCCCGCGCCGGGCAGAGCTTCCCGGTGGAGGTCCCCACCACGGTCACCGCGCTGGCCGAGTTCGCCGGCGGGCCCGTGGCGACCCTGGTGATGAGTTTCGACTCTCCCCAGCCGCGGACCGGGTTCCTGGAACTGACCGGGACGGACGCGACGCTGCGGCTGCCGGACCCCAACACCTTCGGCGGCCCACTACGGATCTTCCAGCGCGGCGCCGGGGAGCTGGCCGAGCTGCCGGTCAGCGGGACGACGAAGACCCGCGGTATCGGGGTGGTCGAGATGGCGCGAGCGCTGCGGGCCGGAGTACCGCACCGGGCCTCCGGTGAGCTGGCGATGCACGTCTTCGACGCGATGGCAGCGATCGCTGAGTCCGCGGAGAAGGGGGCCTTCGTCGACCTGGAGACGAGCTGCCAGGCCCCCGACCCACTGCCGGCCGACTGGGACCCGACCGCCACCACTTTGTGACCGCCGCGCCTTCTTTCCCCGGACGTGGTGACCGCACAGGGCGCGAGGTGACCGGCCGGCCGGTCACCTCGCGGCGGAGGCGGTCACCATGAGCGGCGGCGCGGCAGGGGTTCACGATGGGTACGTGGGACAGTCACCGACAGCGGCGGATCCGAGGCAACGGCGGTTTGACCGAGTCCTGAAGGTGCTCGGCCGCTCCAGCGCAGATCCCGTGCGGCTGCCCAGCGATTCCAACGACACCTGGCGACTCGGAGACGCCGTGCTGCGGATCTGTTACCGCGGGGATCGGACGAGGTTTCAGCGGGAGGCGCTCGTCAGGGCCGCGCTGCCCTCATCCGCCAAGGCGCCGCGCCTGCTCGACTTCGGCACCGACGGCGAGCTGTCCTGGCAAGTCGCAGCCTGGGTCGACGGCGTAACACTCGGCTCAGCCTGGCCGGGGATGTGTGTTGACGACCAGCGGCGGGCGATTCATCAGCTCGGGTCGGTGCTGGCCGAGCTGAACGCGCACGAGTTCCCGCCCGCGGTGCGCGCCGCGCTGCTGGCTCCCCGCCCCGTCGGAGATGTCAGTGCGGCCGCCGTGATCGGGTCGGACCTCAACCCCCTGCCGCTGTCACGCGCTCGGCTGTTGCTGGAGCCGGCCGCGCGCCTGCCCGGTGTTGATCCCGGCTTGATCGACGCGCTCGCCGAACGCTTCGATGAGCTGGCCGACGTGGACCCGCTCGGTGAGCGCGCACGTGCCGAACTCGGCGCGGCCGGCGTGGTGCATGGCGACGCGCATCCACTGAACGTGGTCTGGGACGGCGACGTGGTTGGCGTCCTGGACTGGGAGTGGGTCCGGATAGGCGCCCCGGAACTCGAACTCGAACCATTCCTCTACCGCGGATACGAGTCCGACCCACGCCTCATGGCCGATTCCGGACGGATCCTCCACTGGCTGGCCGAAGCTCATCCGGCCGCCTTCGCCGGCCCGGACCTCCCGCGTCGGGTATGGCTGATCGAACTGGCATACACGCTGCGCAACCTCTTGCTGTTGCCGCCGGACCGTCCGGAGCCGGAACTCCCAGCCGATCATCCGCTCCGCAGACTGCGACGGATCGTCGCTGGTTGTGACCACCTCGAGCGAACGTTGCCCCAAACCTGACCCGAACGCCGGGCCGCGCCCATCCTGGTGACCGGTGCGCCGGTCACCAGGACGTCGTGGTGACCGCACAGGGCGCGAGGTGACCGGCCGGCCGGTCACCTCGCAACCGGGGTGGTCACCACGAGCTGGGGCGGTCACCACGAAGGTGGCCGGAGGGCCGGAGCGAGGGGGTTGGGTCAGCGGGCGCAGCCGCCCTCGCCGCTGGGACGGACCATCGGCGCCAGCAGCTGCTCGGTCCCCTTGTAGGCGTAGGGGTCGCGGCCGGCGATCAGCTCGATGTCTCGGAAGTCGTGCTTGCCCAGGTGGACGCCCTCCGGGATGGGGAGCATCCACGGCAACAGCGAGGTGGCCGACATGTAGTGGCTGACGAACGCCCGCCGGAAGCCGCGCCGGCCATTGTTGGGCAGCGACCGGTGCAGCAGGTACCCGTTGAACAGCACCACCGACCCGGCCGGGACCTGCACGGGGACGGCGTCGTCGTCGGACCACGGGAAGTCGTAGGCCTCGTCGGTGCAGTCGAAGCGATCGTCGTCCTGCTCCCGATCGGGGTAGATGATCCCGTCGCGATGCGAGCCGGGCAGCACCCACAGGCACCCGTTGTCGGTGGTCGCGTCGTCCAACGCGATCCAGGCCGCGGTCAGCGACCGGTCCCGGGTCGGGATGAAGTACTCGTCCTGGTGCCAGGCCTGGCCGGGCTTGTGTTCGCTCTTGATGAAGAACATCGACTGCATGCTCTTGATGTCGGGGCCGATCAGCTGCACCAGCGCGTCGACCACCGCCGGCAGCCGCATCGCCTGGGCCAGCTTGTCGGAGATCTTGTGCGGATGGTGGATGCACAGGTAGCTGCGCAGCACCTCCTCGTCGGTGGTGCCCGGCGGCACCGGCAGCAGGCCCTCGAACGGCCCGCGCTCCCCGCGGCACACCGCCAGGCCCTCCGCGCGCAGCTGATCGAGCTGCTGCGGGGACACCCCGGCGTCGATGACGGCGAACCCGTTGCTCGCGAAGTCGGCAACCGGCCACTGTTCGCCCATCGTCGGCCGCGTCGACGTTCCCGGCGATGCGGCCCCGGACGCTGCGGCGGCCGAAGCTGCGGCCGTCCGGTCGGGGCGGCTGTCCTGGCCGGGGCGGCTGTTCTGGTCGAAGCGGTCGACGTCGATGCTCATGAGATCGAGGGTGTCATCCGGGCATCCGCCGCGCCATGCTCACTCGCGCCGCCGACATGACCGTGCGCGCCACCGACCGGCCGCGCGCGCCACGGACCGGCGGGCGCCGACCGTCTCCGGGCGGGGCAGGATGACCCCGATGGTGCACCGGCTGCTGGCCGCGGGTACGGCGGTCTACCCCCCGGGGGCGGTGTTCGGTCCGCGGCGACTCGCCGAGTTCGAGTTGGTCTGGCTCGACTCCGGCTCGGCGAGCTGGCAGCGCGGCCAGCAGCGGTTGCGGCTATACCCCGGCGACGTCCTGCTCGTCCCACCCGGAGCGCCGGACACCTTCAGTTGGGACCACGACCGACCGACCGCCCATGGGTACGCCCACGTCGTCGTGGATGCTCAGGTGGCGGCCCGCAGCCCCGGCGATGGCCCGGTCCTCGTCCCGGCTGGCACCGACCACGTCCTGCTGGCGGCCTGTGCCGGCGTCGCGGACCTGATGGGCAGCGACCACCCGGCGGCGGGTCCGCGCCTGGCGATCCTGCTCGCGACCGCGATCGACCTGCTGGTCATCGGCCCAGCCGAGCCGGCTCCGGCCCAGTGGCTGCCGCCACCGCTGGTACGCGCCGTGCGGTACGCCGGCGCCCGGTGGGCCCGGTCCGGTCCGGTTGGGCTCCCGCTGGCCGAGTTGGCGGAAGCCGCCGGGGTGTCACCGCGCACGCTGTCCCGGCTGGCGGCACCCGTGCTGCCGGACGGGCTGATCCGGTCGCTGGAACGGATCCGGCTGGCCCGGTTCGCTGTCCTGCTGGTCCGGAGCACGCTGACCGTGCAGGCGGCCGGTCGGGCGTGTGGCTACCCGGATCCGTTCCACCTGTCCCGCCACTTCCGCAGCGTCTATGGGATCACGCCGCGCGGCTATCGCGCGCTGGCCGCCCGCGGTGGCCCTCTCCCGGACCCGATGACCGGGACGAGCTGGCATCAGTTGGCCGGGCTGCTGCGCGGCGGGGAGTCCACGGGCGCCGGGGACCCGACCTCGACGTGAGGCTCGATGACGGCGACGCTAACGTCGGTCCAACCCGGTCCGATCTGGTCAGTCCACCCTCCCGGAGGATCCGCCGATGACACTCACCGCACCGGCCGCCGCGCCGCCGCTGCAGGCCGCGCCGCCCCCGAAAGCGGCGCCATCTCCGGCACAGGCTCTGGAACGGGCGCGCGAGCTGGCGCCCCGACTGGCCGAGCGGGCCACCGAGGCAGACCGGGTGGGCGGGTTCCCGCCCGCCGACCTGGCCGAGCTGCGCGCCGCCGGGCTGCTCGGACTGATGGTCCCGCGGCGGCTCGGCGGCTCCGGGGCCGGCTTCGCCGACTATGCGGAGGTGGCCACCACCCTGGCCGCGGGTTCCGGAGCGACCGCGCTGGTGTTCAACATGCACGCCTCGGTCACCGGCGCGCTGTCGCTGACCCCGGACGATGTGGCCCGTCAGCTCGGCGCGCCGGAGTCGTTCTTCGCGATGCGCGACCGATTCCTGACCGCGGCCGCCGACGGCGCCTTCTATGCGGTCGCGATGTCCGAACGCGGCGCCGGTTCGCGCCTGTCGGCGATGCAGACGACCTACCAACCGACCCCCGACGGTGACTGGCGCATCCAGGGCCGCAAGGCGTTCTGCTCCGGCGCCGGTCACGCCGACGCGTACCTGGTGGCCGCGCATCCCCCCGGCGACCCGGACACGGTCAGCCAGTTCGTCGTGCCCGGTGACGCGCCGGGGATCACGGTCGACCCGAGCTGGGACTCCCTCGGGATGCGGGCCACCGGCAGCCACGACGTCGCTTTCGACGTGCGTGTGGGCGCGGATGCCCTGCTCGGCGGAATGGAGGGACTGGGGTTGCTGCTGGCCCAGGCGATGCCGCAGTGGCTGGTGGCCTCCTATGCCGCGGTCTACGTCGGGGTGGCGCGGGCGGCGGTCGACGCCGCGGTGGACTACCTGCGGGAGCGGAACCTCGCCGGGTTGCCGGCGGTTCGGGCACGGGTCGGGCGGGCCGATGCCGCGGTGGCCGCGGCGGGTGAGGTCGTGCGCACCGCGGCCCGGGCGATCGACGCCGACCCGGGCAGTGTGGCGACCAACCGCTGGGTCTGGCGGGCCAAACTGCTGGCCGGGCAGAGCGCGCAGGAGGTCGCGGCCTCGATGTTGGAGGCCGCAGGTACCGGCGCCAGCCGACGCGGCTCGACCCTGGAGCGGCTCTATCGCGACGCCCGCTGCGGTTCCCTGCAACCGGCGACCTCCGATGTGTGCGCCGACTGGCTGGGAGCGGCAGCTCTCGGCGCCGACGCGGACAACCCCGAGAACGGCCCGTCCCGGTGGTGAGCACGCCCGGACCCCGGCCGCGTCTGACGGGCCTCGGCGCTGCCGTGCCGGCCCCGATGGACCAGCAGGAGCTGTGGGACGACTTCTTCGCCGCCCACTTCGCCCGCCCGGACGGCAGCGAGGACCGTCGCGCCGCGCGTATCTGGCGCAGCGCCGGTGTCACCACCCGCCACGGCGTGGTCGACCCCCGGGTGGAGGACGTCACGGGATGGACGACAGCGCAGCGGATGCGCCGGTTCGTCCAGGAGGCGTTGCCGTTGGGCAAGGGCGCGGTGGGGGCGGCGCTGGGCCGAGCGGATGTCGACCCGGCCCGCATCGGGATGTTCGCGGTGGCCAGCTGTACCGGGTACGCGACGCCAGGCCTGGACATCGTGCTGGCGCGGGACCTGGGCATGCCTGACGACGTCGCCCGCCTGGCCATCGGGCATATGGGCTGCTACGCCGCGCTGCCGGGCCTGGTGACCGTCGCCGACAGCGCGCTGGCCCGGGGGCTGCCGGGGGTGCTGCTGTGTGCGGAGCTGACCTGCCTGCATGCCCAGCCCACGCTGGACATCACGACCACCTCCGGCGTGGAGCAGCTGGTGGCGCACGCGCTGTTCGCCGACGCCGCGGCCGCCGCGGTGGTGCTGCCGGGGGACACCCCGGGACTGCCGGCGGGACTGGAGATCCTGGACAGCGCCGTGCACACCGATGTCGATACGGCAGCCCTGATGACCTGGGACATCACCGACACCGGCTTCCGGATGGGGCTCTCACCCCGGGTGCCCTCGGTGCTGGCCCGCAGCATCCGCCCGGTGCTGGACCGACTGCTGGCACGCCACGACGCGACGGTGGCCGACGTGGCCGGCTGGGCGGTGCACCCGGGCGGACCGGCCGTGTTGGACGTGGTCGCACAGCGGTGCGGGTTGCCCGACGACGCCCTGGACGCCAGCCGGGCGGTGTTGGCCGAGAACGGCAACTGCTCCTCGGCGACCGTGCTGATGGTCACCGACCGGTTGCTGGCCACCCGCACCTTCGCCGACGGCGATCTGGTGGTTCTTGTCGCCTTCGGCCCCGGCCTGACGCTGCACACCGTGCTGACCCGATGGGCGTCTGCCGGGCCGGCCTGAAAGAGCCTTCTCACCTCGTCTCGGTGGCTCTCCGCGCGCAACTTGCTGCGGAGTGTCATCGTTAGGGCAGATTTCCGTCCGCGCTGCCGGCGCGCCTGCCCCTCCTGAGGTGATCAATGCTGTACCGGGCCACCACCGCCGATGACCTCGGCCCCGCACTGTCCGTCGCGACAGCGGAACCAACCGGGCCCATCGGACATGTCCTTCCGCAGGTGTATCGGGACGGCTTGGCCCGCGGGCAGTACCGGCCGGAGTGGACCTGGCTGGCGGTCGAGGGCCACCGCGTCGTCGGACGCGCCATCTGGACCGCCGAGCCCGGGCAGGAGTTCCCCCAGCTGCTGGAGTGCCTGACCGTCGACCCCCGCGTCGCCCACCGGGTCACCGTGGGTCAACAGTTGGTGGCCGCCGGGCACGCCGGCTTTCGTGACGCGGGGGCCGCGATGATCCCGGGCTACGAACAGCACCTGGCACCGGACGCCCGAGCGGACCCGGCCATCGCGGCGGCGCTGGCCTGGCGGGAGCTCGCGGTGCGCCGCGCCGGGTTGACCGATCGCGTCGAACGGCACACGCTGCAGTGGACGACCGGCACGCCGCCGGCGACCCCCAGCGAGGACCTGTGCGTCGAGGCCGAACCCGACGACGACGTGATCCTCGACGGGTTGCAGTGGATCGCCGTGGGCAGCCTGGATGTCGCTACCCGACGGGCGCTGGCCGAACTCGACCCGGAGAAACAGGCACGAGCGGACCTGGACTTCTTCTATCAGGGAGCCGGTAGCCGTGGCTGGTGGCGGGTCGCCTGGACCTGGCACGGGCGGATGGTCGGCGTGGCGATCCCATCCGCGCTGCCGGACGGGACCCGCACGATCGGCTATCTGGGTGTGCTGCCGGAGTTCCGGGGCCGCGGATACGTCGACGACCTGCTCGCCGAGGTGACCGCCTTCCACGCCGCCGCGGGTGCCCGTCGGGTGCTGGCCTCCACCGAAACCGCCAACGCCCCGATGCTGGCGGCATTGCGCCGCGCGGGGTACCGGACGACCGGGCTGCGGGTCATCCTGTCCGCCCCGACCGGCTGACCAGACGGGCGGCGCGAGACCGGGCGGCGCTGTCAGGTGTTGCTCGGCGCGGAGCCCGCGTTCGCGCGGGAGCGCCGCAGGCTGAGCACCGTCGTGATCGTCAGCACCCCGATGACCACGACCAGCGACACCCCCGTCGAGATCTCCGGAATCGCGGTGGACACATCCGAGTGCAGGTAGTGCAGGATCAGCTTGACGCCGATGAAGCCCAGCACCAGGGCCAGGCCGTAGGAGAGATAGACCAGCCGGTCCAGCAGCCCGACCAGCAGGAAGTAGAGCGCCCGCAGTCCCAGCAGGGCGAAGGCGTTGGCGGTGATGACCAGGTAGGCGCTGTCGGTGATCCCGAAGATGGCCGGGATCGAGTCCAGGGCGAACACGATGTCGACGGACAGGATGACCACCGTCACCGCCAGGATCGGGGTGGCGGCTCGTCGGCCGTTGACCCGGGTCAGCAGGTGCCCGGAGTCGTCGTAATCCTCGGTGACCGGCACAAAGCGGCGCATCAGCCGCAATGCGCGATTGCCGCTGACGTCCGGCTCCTCGTTGTGGCTGGTGGCCAGCTTGACCGCGGTGTAGATCAGAAACGCGCCGAAGAAGACGAACGTGATCGCGAACCGTTCGATCGCCGCCGCCCCGAGCGCAATGAAGACCACCCGCAGCACGAGGGCGCCCAGCACCCCCAGCAACAGCACCTTCTGCTGGTGTCGGGCGGGGACCGCGAACTGGGACAGGATCACGGCGAAGACGAACAGGTTGTCCACCGACAGCGACTTCTCGATCAGCCACCCGGCGAAGTACTGGGATCCGACGTCACCGCCGGCCGTGACCAGTAACAGCACCCCGAAGGCGACCGCTGCGGCGATGTAGACCACCGACCACCCGGTGGCCTCCCGGAACGAGACCTCGTGGGGTGTGCGGGCGTGCCACACGTCGACGGCGACCAGAACCAGGATCCCGGCCACGGTCAGCACCCAGACCCATACCGGTGGGCTGAACGTGTCGCTCATCCGGGGTCGGTGAAGATCGCGTCGACCTCGGGGATCTGCGCTCGGTAACCGGCCAGCAGGTCGGCCGCGACCGCGAGGGAGTCCACCAACGGGTGCACCGCGAACGCCCGCATCGCCAGCTCGGCCGAGCCGGTGGTCGCGGCCCGGATGGCCAGCTGGTCGACGGCCTTGACAGCGGCCATCAGCCCGAGCTGGTGCAGATCCGGCTGGGCGCGCAGCGGCAGCGGACGAATGCCATCGCCGTCGACGGTCGCCGGCACCTCGATCACTGCGTCGTCGGGCAATGCGCTCACGGTGCCCCGGTTGGCGACATTGAGCACCAGCGTGGCGGGCGGGCCACCGGCCGTCGCTGCCAGCACCGCGAGCGCCACCCCCGCGTAGCCCTGCGAGCCGACCCCGCCGGGGCCGTCGCCGGCCTCCGCCGAGACACCGGGGGCCGGCTTCGTCGCGGTACCCGAGACCGCCTTCGCCTCGGCCATGTACCCGGCACTGCGGGCGTTCAGGAAGCGTTCCCACCGGATGGCCGCGTCGGAGGGGTCGTCGGTCACCGAGGCGTAGAAGGAGTCCTGCTGTTGCCGCAGCACCTCTCCTCGGGTCCGGGAGGCGGTCAGGATGGCGTGGGTCGCCTCGCGCGTGTCGTACCAGTACCAGAGGTACTCGTTGGGAATGCACCCGGTGGCCTGCAGCCAGTCCGGTCCGAAGACCTTCGCCTCCTGCAGCGTGGCCAGCCTGCCCGGGTCGGCCAGCAGGTCCGGGAGCACGTCGCGGCCGTTGCTGCGCAGCCCGCGCAGCCACCCGAGGTGGTTCAACCCGACGTAGTCCGGCTCTGCCCCGGCCCCGCTCGGTGCTGCCGGATCGATCCCGGCCGCCTGCGCGACCCGGGCGATCAGATCCGCCGGGGTGTCGCAGATCCCGACGACCCGCTCGCCCAGCACCGTGCGCAGCGCCTCGGTGATCATCCCTGCCGGGTTGGTGAAGTTGACGACCAGTGCGCCCGGGGCCAGCTCCGCGATGCGACCGGCGATGTCGAGCACGACGGGGATCGTGCGCAGCCCGAAGGCGATCCCGCCCGGGCCGGTGGTCTCCTGCCCGAGCAGGCCCAGGTCGAGGGCGACCCGCTCGTCGTGGACCCGCCCGGTGACCCCGCCGACCCGGATCGCCAGGAAGACCGCGTCCGCCCCGGCGACCGCGTCGTCCAGGTCCTCGCTGATCCGCACCGGCGGCGCCGAGTCGGATCTGCCGCGCAGCTGCGCCAGGATCGTCGCGATCACCCGCAGCCGCTGGGGATCGACGTCGTGGAGCACGACCTCGTCGACCTGCGGCAGCCCGGGCAGCCCGACGGCCAGCGCCCGGTAGATCGTCGGGGTTCGGAACCCGCCCCCGCCGAGCAGGGTCAACTTCATGCGGACCGGCTCCGCGCGCCCGTACGTCTCCGGTTGCTCACCGGGACTGCCGGGTCAGTTCGCGATCCACGACGGTGGCCGCGGCCTTGACCACCGGCTGGGGGTCCGCCCCGCCCTGAACGATCTTGGTGACCATGTCGGTGAATGCGGTGCCCATCGTCCCGGTCCAGTAGGGCGGGGAGGTGGGACGACCCAGGTCGATGGCGAACTGCGTGACCTGCTTGGCGATCCCGGTGGACAGCTTGTCGGCCTTGGCCGCAACCGACTTGCGCGGCGGGATGTGGAATCCGTAGTCCTGGGCGAAGTCCAGCTGATAGTCGGTCTTGTCGATCCAGAGCCATTTCACATACGCCTTGGCCGCGTCGACATTCTTGGACTTGGCCGATACCAGCTCGTTGAAATCCCCGACCGGGACGCTGTCGGAGCCCGCCGAGGAATCCTTCGGGAACGGCAGGACCCCCACGTCGTCGCCGAACTTCGCGGTGATCGCCGGCAACGCCCACAGGCCCGTCCACTGCATGGCCGTCAGGCCGTTGATGAACGCGCCCGGGTCCGACCAGTCGGTCGGGGAACCGAGCAGCAGGGCGCCGCTGGTGTAGAGGGTCCGCAGTTTCGCCAGTCCGGAGACCGCCGCCTCCCCGGTGAAGCCTGCCTTCGTCTTGTCCTCGGTGACCAGCCCCGCGCCGTTGGCGAACAGCACCAGCGGACCGAGCACCCCCGCGCCGCCGTCGTTGCCGGCGAAGAACCCCTTCTGCTTGGGCGTCGTCAGCTTCTTCGACACCGAAATCAGCTCATCCAGGGTCGTCGGGGGTTTGACGCCGGCGGCCTGCAGCAGGCTCTTGCGGTAGTAGAGCAGCTGCATGTCCTGGATCATCGGGATCCCGTAGACCTTGCCGTCCACGGTCGCCAGTTCCAGCGCCGAGTCGGTGAAATCGTCGCGGACATCGGCGATGACGTCGTCCAGGGGGGCGTACTCGCCGGCCTTGACCGCGTCGACGGTGATCTGGTTCTCGAAGACGTCGGGTCCGGAATTGCTGAGCAGGCCGGCGCCGAGTTTCGTCCCGTAGGTGTCCCCGCCCTTGACCCAGTTGACGTTGACGCTCGCATCCGGGTAGGCGGCGGCGTACCGCTTGACCGCCGCCTCGACGCCCTCTTCGCCGTACTCGTGGTACCACTGCGACAGCTCCGGCTTCGCCCCGCCGCCCGCGCCCCCGCTGGCACTGGCTTTCCCGGCCGTGCTGACCCCGCCGGTGTTGCCGCCGCAAGCAGCCAGCAGCGAGGTCGCGCCCACGACGCCGGCGGCCGCGGCCGAGGCGCGCAGGAACCTGCGGCGCGACGGGACAGGATGGATGGGACTACTCACGGAACCTCCAGATTGTGCGGTCTGACCGATCCTCGTCCATGTCACCGGACCGGCCAAACCCGAGCCGACGCCCCTACGGTTCCGGTGTGTACCAGAGCGCCTTCGCCGCAGCGGCCACCCGCATCGAGGCCGAGCGGGCGCACCGGCTCGGGCTGGCCGCGATCCGCGCCGGTGGGCGACTGCCCGTTGTGACCGGGCTGGTCACCCGCGCTGCAGCAGGAGCGGCCCGGTCCCGGGAGACCCAGTCCGGCGGGGCGCGGTCCGGGGGAGTCACCGCGTTGGGCCGACGATTCCGGTCACCGCTGGGGCTGGCGGCCGGATTCGACAAGGACGGCACCGCCGTGGCCGGGCTGGCGGCACTCGGCTTCGGGTTTGTCGAGGTGGGAACGGTGACCCCGCGCCCACAGCCGGGCAACCCGGCACCCCGACTGTTCCGACTGCCTGCCGACCGGGCGCTGGTCAACCGGCTCGGGTTCAACAATGCCGGCGCCGATGCGGTAGCCGCCCGCCTGGGCAGGCTGCGGGCACGCCCGTCTGCGCTGCCGGACGGATTCGTCGTCGGGGTCAACATCGGGCGCAACCGGGACACCGCGGATGCCGGGGTCATCGAGGACTACGCCACGGCGGCCCGGATCGTGGCACCGGTCGCGGACTACCTGGTCGTCAACGTCAGCTCACCGAACACCCCGGGTCTGCCCGACCTGCAGGCGGTTGACCGGCTGCGGCCGGTGGTTGCCGCCGTCCGGGTGCAGACCGGCCCGCTGCCGGTGCTGGTCAAGATCGCCCCCGACCTGGCCGAGGCGGACGTGGACGCTCTGGTCGAGCTGGCAGTCACCGAAGGGCTGGCCGGGGTGGTCGCCACCAACACGACGGTGTCGCGCGAGGGGCTGCGCTCCAACGCTGGCGAGGTGGCGGCTGCTGGGTCCGGCGGGTTGTCCGGGACGCCGCTGCGGGCCCGCGCGCTGGCCGTGGTGCAGCGGGTCGCGACCCGCTCCGGCGGGCGGTTGACGGTGGTCGCGGCCGGCGGGATCGGCTCGGCCGACGATGCCCGGCGCGCCCTGGACGCCGGGGCTTCACTGGTGCAGGCCTACACCGGGTTCGTCTACGGCGGCCCGGCGTGGCCGCGTCGGGTCAGCGCAGCCCTGGCTGACCGCCCACCCGTCTGAATACCGCCGGTCAGCTATGGCGCAGCAGTGATGGCGCTGCAGGGGACCGCCGGGGGTGCCAGACTCCCCTCATGGGTCTAATCATTGCGCTGCTGGTAATTTTCCTGGTCCTGGCCGTCATCGGCTTCGCCGTCAAGGCGCTGCTGTGGCTGGCCTGGGTCGCGCTCATCCTGTTCGTCGTGACGGCGGTGGTGGGGTGGCTGCGCCGGCGGGCGGCCAGCCGCTGACCCCGACCCTCACCGACCAGCCGTCCGATGCCGAACGGGTCCGGCGGGCGGCGGTCACCCTCGCGGCGCTGGCGCAGGACGGCTTGGAGTTCAGTCCGAGCGACTTCGACAGCGACCGGTATCGTGAGATCCAGTCGGTGGCCACTGAGCTGTTGTCGGTGCTCAGTGGGGATCCGGGCGAACAGTTCCGGCTCGAGCTGGACCGCGACATTGGGTACGCCACCCCGAAGGTCGACGTCCGCGGCGGCCTGGTCGACGACACCGGCCGGCTCCTGCTGATGCGCGAGCGTTCGGACGGACTCTGGTCGTTGCCGGGCGGGTGGGCCGATCCCGGTGACCGGCCCAGCGTCGCGGTGGTGCGTGAGATCCGCGAGGAGACGGGCTATGGCGCCCGCGCCGTGAAGCTGGTTGCCTGCCTGGACCGGGATACGCAGGGCCATCAGCCGCCGCTTCCGGTCGCGGTCTACAAGCTGTTCTTTCTCTGCCAGGCAACCGGGCAGGTGGCCGCTCCCGACGAGCTGGAGACCCTGGCGATCGGCTGGTTCGGCATCGACGAACTGCCGCCGCTTTCGGCTGGCCGGGTCAACCGGGCCGAACTGGAACTCGTGCTGGCCCACGCCGCCGACCCGAGCCTGCCGACGGTTTTCGACTGAGCCGAGATGGTGGATTGAGCTCAGGTTTCACAGGGATGAACCTGCTGAAGCTCAAATCCGTTCATTAAAGCGCGAATCAGGTGGACAAACTGCGGTTGACCGGTCGGTCGGTGGCCAGTCGGCGGAGTTCCCGTCCAGGTCCGGACCACTCAGGCGCCGTCCTCGTCGCCCTGAACCACGGTGCTTCGCCATGCTGTCGGATCAGCAACGCCCTGGCGGGCGAGAAGAGTGCGTACCTGGTTGACGGCCATGCCGTCCGTAAAAGTCTCCATGTGCGAAGGGTGGCACGCTCGGAGATACAGGTTCTGACATCCAGCACGCGACTACCTGCGGTGCCCGGCCGCGCCGGTTGTCTGGATGTGGTAGTCGTCGCGGTGGCGCTGGGCACTGTCGGACTGCTCAGATTCCAGGACGGCGCCTGTAGCTACCAGCCTGACCGCCTGCAGCACCGCCAACGCTGCCCTCGTCACGCTCGGCATCATTATCGTCGACGCCTCTGGTCAGGGACGAGCGGCGGGCGCGCCGTACCGCTCGCGGGCAGCCTGTCGGGACACCCCCAGAACGAGGCCGATCTCTGCCCAGCTCCGGCCGTTCTCGCGCGCAGCAGCGACCGCTTCGTCGACCTCATGCTGAGTGTCGGCGAGGTTTCGTAGGGCCATCCCGATGCGCCGTTCTCCCCGGACCCGAGCCCGAGGGTGAACCGCCCGTCGGAGAGCACCCCGAGCGTGGCGGCCTTGTGCGCCACGACCGCCGGGTGGTAATGGATGGTCGGAGACCGGCCCTGTCGCGATCCGGCATCGAGCGCAACCTGCCTCGGCTGTGCGACCCTGACCCGACCGGTGGCCGATCCGTCGTGTGACACGTGCCTGCCCGGTGATCAGGTACCCGTCGGCTGACTGGGGAGGACCGATGTCGTCAGAGCAGGGCCCATGGGATCGCGACGCCTACGGGCAGCCGCCCCACCCGGCTGATCCCCGCGACAGCTCCGGCCGGTTGGCCCGGCCGCGCAACGGCATGGGCACCGCCGCGATGGTGCTCGGCATCCTCGCGGTGCTGAGCTCGTGGACGGCCGTCGGGGGCATCGTGCTGGGGATCCTGGCGGTGATCCTGGGCCTGGTCGGGCGCCGCCGGGTCAAGCGGCGGGAAGCCGACAACGGCGGGATGGCGGTTGCCGGCATCGTTCTCGGCGCGATCGGACTGGTGATCGGGATCGGCGCGGCCGTGCTTCTCGGGCTGCTGATCAGCGGGGCGGTGAACAGCGACCTGGTGCGCTGCCTGCGCGACGCCGGCGGTGACCAGTCCCGGATCGACATCTGTCGGCAACAGTTCACCAACCGGAACGGGTGACCAGCCCGCTTCGGCGTTAACCACGCGCAGCCTGACAGAGGCCCCCGTGGGTCAGCGCGTCCAGACGGCCGGGTCCGGACCGAGCGGAACGATGCCGGTCGGGTTGATCGTCGTGTGGGTCCGGTAGTAGTGCGCCTTGATGTGGTCGAAGTCGACGGTGCTGCCGAAACCGGGAATGGAGTACAGCTCGCGGGCATAACGCCATAGGCTCGGCATCTCCGTCAGCTTGTTCCGATTGCACTTGAAATGACCGTGGTAGACGGCGTCGAATCGGACCAGTGTCGTGAACAGCCGCACATCGGCCTCCGTGATGGCCTCCCCCATGAGGAAACGACGTGACCGCAGCCGTTCCTCCAGCAGGTCCAGCCGGTTCCACAGCGCCATGTACGCACGCTCATAGGCCGCCTGACCGGTGGCGAAACCGCACTGGTAGACGCCGTTGTTCACGTCGTGGAAGATCCGGTCCATCAGCACGTCCATCTCGGCGCGCTGCGCGTCGGGCAGCAGCTCTGGTGCGCCAGGGGCCTGCAGCCGGCGCCACTGCGTGGACAGGTCCAGGCTGATTTGGGGGTAGTCGTTGCTGACCACTCGGCGGGTGATCGTGTCGATGATCGTCGGCACGGTGACCCGCTCGGAGAAGTCCGGGTCGGTGCGTAAATACGCCTGCGACAGGAAACGGGCACCCAGGACCGGGTCCACACCGTCGGGATCGAGGGTGAAACGCCAGCCACGCTCGTCGCGGATGGGGTCGACCACGGCCAGCGAGATCGCATCCTGCAGTCCCAGTAGCTGCCGGTCGATGATCGACCGGTGCGCCCACGGGCAGGCAAGGCTCACCACCAGGCGGTAGCGGCCCGCTTCCACCGGCCACCGCCCGGCCGCGTCGGGACCGTCCCCGGGGGCGGCCTGACTGTCCGCGGTGATCCGATCGGTGAAGCGGTTGGACTGACGGTGGAATTTCCCGTCCGCGCCGCTTTCGCTCTGGAACGGGGCCGCGACGGTGGTCGTCATGTCCGCAACGCTAGGCCTGGCGCGCCGGGCTGCGGTCCGGCGCGGCCTCGGTGCGCTGACCGGGCGCGGTGGTCAGCGCGACGACGGCGCCGAGCGCGACGAGCATCCCCAGCACGCTGGGGATCCCCCAACCGGGCCGCACCCGATCGTCGAGTGCCACCACCCCGACCACGGCCGGGACCACCACCTGCAGCAGCCACAGCGCGGCCGCGGCCGGGCCGACCGGGCCGCGCTCGAGCGCCCGGGCGTACAGCGCCGTGCCCAGCAGGCCACCGACCACCAACACCCACAGCAGCGGCTGGGCGAGCAGGTGCGTCAGCTGCACCCAGGACCACAGCGGCACGCCCCCACCCGCCGGTTGGACGGTGCGGCCGCCGATTGCGGCCAGCGCGTAGCCGAACCCGGACAGCGAGGCCAACCCGACCGACGGCATCGCGGACCAGGCCAGGGCCGTCGCGACCGCGAGGGCGGCGGCTGCGGCCGAGAGGACGACCACGGTGGTCGTCCCCGGCTGCTGGGACGGTCGGTGCTGGGCGGCCAGCGCCAGCACGCTGATGGCCAGCACGCCGATGACGATGGCGGTCGCGTCCCGCCGCCGGATGCGGACCCCGAGCGCGTAGCGGGCCGCGATGATCGTCACCGCCAGTGAGGCGGCCAGGATCGGCTGGACCGCGAACAGCGGCAGGTCCCGCAGCGCTATCAACGATCCGACCCAGCCGAGGACGTCGAAGAGCAGTCCGAGCAGGTAGAGCGGTTGCCGGACCACCTGCGCGGTGGAGCTGACCCGCGCCACCCCAGCGGCCTGCAGGACCGAGGCGAGCCCATAGAGCACCGAAGCGGCGGCAACCGCGAGCAGCGCCGTCAACACGGCGGGACCACCACAGCAGGAAAGGCTAGGCCGAAGAAGCCGGGCCGGATCCGCCGGGCCGGATCAGTCGCGGTCGGCTGGAGCCCGACCGGTGTCGGCGACCCGGGAGTCGATGCGGGAGTCGGGTCGGCCGAAGGCCGCCAGCATCTCCTCGGCGCTGACCGAACCGTCCACCACCCGTTCGGCCACGGTCAGCAGCTTGATGTTCGTCGTTCGAGCCAACCGGCGCAGCAGCTGGAACGCGGCATTCATGTCGAGGTCGACATGCCGGGACAGGATGCCCTTCGCCTGCTCGATAACCACCCGGCTGTCCAGCGCCCGCTGCAACTGGTCGACCAGCTGACCGTCACGTCGGGTCACGACGGCCAGGGTCGCCAGGTACGCGAGGGCCTGCGCGATCACCAGGTCCTCTCCGCGCAGCGCATGCGGTTGCCCGGCGAAGAGGTTCAGTGCACCGACGGTCCGGGACCGGTCCACCATCGGAGTTGAGTAGGCCGACCGGAAGCCCTGGGAGATCGCGCCCTGCGACCATTGGTGCCAGCGGGCGGGGGCTTCGCTCAGGTCCGGGGCAACGACCGGGCGTCCGGTGCGAAAACACTCCAGGCATGGACCTTCGTCGGTGTCCAGCTGCAACACCTCCAGGGTTTCGTTCGGCTGGTCCATCGAGACCACCCCGGGGCGCCCGGCCGCGTCGCCCAGAACCACTGCCACCCCACTGACCGGCATCGCCGCATGGGCGTGCTCGAAAGTCTGCTGCAGCACCTCGTTGACGTCGAAATCGGAGGTCAACGAGCCCAGTAGGCCGACAAACTGTGCCAGCGGCGGGCCGACGCCGTTGGCCACCTCTGCCACCTCGGCCCCGTCGGTCATCTCGGCCCCCTCTGCGGAACCCGGCCCGCCCACCCCGTCACCACCAAGCCAGACACGCGCAAGCTCGCCGTCGCTCGCGGGGGCCGGACGAGCACGCGAGAACCGAGCGTAGTGGCGGAGCGGGCAGGATGGTCCGGTGCCTGTTTCCGTCATCGCTGCAGCACCCACGCCGTTCGCCGCCGACGGGCGCATCGACCGGGCCGCGGCCCGAGCGCTGGTGGAGTACCTGCTCACCCCCGACGAGGGGCTCGGGCTGGACGGGGTGCTGATCGCCGGCACCACCGGGGAGTTCCCGGCGCTGCTGGACGACGAACGGCTCGCGCTGGCGCGGATCGCGGTCGGGGTGGCCGGGGCTGACCGGGTGATCCTGCACGTCGGCTCAGCCAGCGCACACCAGGCGGCGGCCCTGGCGCGGGCCGCGGCGGCCGCCGGGCTGACCCGGCTGGCGGCCATCACCCCCTACTACCTGCTCCCGGATCCGGACCGGCTGGTGGACTACTACCGCGAGGTCGCCGCCGCGGCCCCGGCGGCCCGGATGTACGCCTATCTCTTCCCCGAGCGGACCGGCCACCAGACCTCGGCACAGACCTTCGGCGAGATCGCCGCTCTCGAGGGAATTGTCGGGGCCAAATTGTCCGGATCGGCGTCGGAGCGCGTGGCCGAATATGCCGCCGCGGCACCCGGGAGCGAGCTGCTGGTGGGCGTGGACGCGGCAGCGGCCGCTGCGGTTGCCGCCGGTGCGGCGGGGTCGATCACCGCTCTCGCCGCCGCGTTTCCGGTCACGGCGGCCGCGCTGTCCGCCCACCTGGACGCCGGCACAGCGCAGACGGCCGACGGGAAGGCGGCCCAGATCGATATCCAGCGGGCGGCCGACGCGATCTCCGGGGTAGGGGACCTCAAAGCAGTGCTTTCCGCCCGGGGGGTGATGGGGCCGACCACGCGGATGCCGGTTCCGCTTCCGGACCGGGTGCGGACCGACCGGCTGCAGCGGCTGGCCGACGAGCTGTCCTGATCTGCTCGGTGGCTCAGCTGAGCCTGTCCAGCGACACCCGGGCCATGACCGACGACGACGGCCGGATCATCCGGGCCCCGACGGCAATCAGTTGTAGCTCCTTGGTGGCGTCGGCCACCGTCTGCTCGACGACCTCCGCCGTCCCGGCCACCGCGCGGAGCGCTGCCGCCGGGACCGTGTCAGTCGTGGCAGGCCCCGCCAGCCAGGCGGCAGTCAGCAGGGCGGTGAACACATCACCGGTCCCGTCGAAATGTCGCCGGCGCCGAGGACCCCGCACCCGCCAGGTCTCCCGAACGCCGCCGCTCACGCTGACCACGATGCTGTCCAGGAAGTCTGGCGGCGTATCGAAGAGCCTCGCTCCGGTCAGGACGAGAGCGCCGGACCGTTCGGTGAGCAATGCTTCGGCGCGCTGCCCGACATCGGCGACAGTACGGATCCCGCCCTCGGTGAGCTGCTCCAGTTCGAAGGTGTTGGGGGTACAGAGATCCGCCAACGGCAGTAGGCGCTCCCGGTACTGCCGGACCAGCGCCGGCTCGACGTAGAAGCCACTCCCGGCATCGCCCAGCACCGGGTCACAGATGTAGCGCAGCCCGGGGTTGGCGCTGCGCGCGGACCCGAGGAAGTCGGCGAGCACCGGGGCCACGGCCGCCGCTCCGAGAAATCCCGAGATCACCGCTCTGGCGGCCCGCCCGACGCCGCGGTCGCTGATTCCCGTCAGCAGTTGCCCGACCACGTCCGCGCCCAACAGCGCCCCGGTGTGGCCCGGGTAGAACGGGTGATTGCTCAGCAGGGCTGTCGGCACGTCGACCACCTCCAGGCCGGCCAGCTGCAATGGCAGTACCGCGGCGCTGTTTCCGACGTGGCCCATCGCCACCCGGGACTGCACCGAGACGACCATCGGGGTCGGCCAGCTCTGCTCGGTCGACAAGGACACCGGTTCCGGCTCGCCGTTCATAGCCGCATCGTGCCGGGCGCCGCCCGCTCCCGGCCGCCGAAGGACGGGAAGCGCGGTCGGTACGGCGGTGTTGGCCACGGACATGAGCGAACAACGTCCGCAGGAATCAGACGCGGGACCGCGCGAGCAGACCGGGCCGGACCAGCCCAGTGCCGAACTGAACTCCGGCACCCGGATGCCGCTGTTCGGCCTCGGGACGTGGCAGGCCACGGGCTCGCAGGCCTACGAGGCGACGTTGCGGGCGCTGCAGCTGGGCTACCGCCATATCGACACCGCGACGATGTACCGCAACGAGGCCCGGGTCGGCCGGGCGATCGCCGACTCCGGGATTGCCCGGGAGGACATCTTCCTGACCACCAAACTCCCGCCGGACCGTGCCGGGGACGAGGCGGCGACGCTGGCTGGCAGCCTGTCCGCGCTGGGGACTGACCACCTGGACCTGTGGCTGATCCACTGGCCGCCCTTGGATGGGGTGGGGGTTTCCACCTGGCGCGCGTTCGTCGAGGCGCAGCAGTCCGGGTCGGTCGCGGCGATCGGGGTGAGCAACTACGGCGTCGACCAGATCGACACACTGACTGATGCGACCGGGGTCACCCCCGCCGTCAACCAGGTCCGCTGGAGTCCGTATCTCTACGACGCGGCGGTGGCCGCCGCCCACGTCGAGCGGGGTGTCGTCCTGGAGGGCTACAGCCCGCTGAAGGGTGGGGTGTTGAGCGACGCCGTGGTGACCAGGCTGGCAAAGAGCTACGGGCGCACCCCGGCCCAGGTGGTCCTGCGCTGGCACCTGGACCACGGCTTCGTCGCCATCCCCAAGTCCGCCGACCCGTCGCGGCTCGCGGAGAATCTTGACGTTTTCGACTGGTCGCTGGAGCAGGACGCGCTCGGTGAGTTGGACGAGCTGGCCGGCCGCTGAGTCCGGTCAGAGGCGCCGGGGCGACTCCTCGGATTGATCGGAAAGCTGCAGCTCACCGGTGCGGATAGTCCCGTCGACGACACCGCGAGCCACTGCGGTCAGCCGGGTGTTGCGGTTCTGGGAGTAGGTGCGCAGCGCCCGGCCCGACAGTAGGTGCCCGGCCAGATCGGTCACCCAGGGCGACGAGCTGTCGTGGCCACTCGGACAGTCACGGGGTGGGACGGGGCCGGGGTGTCACTGCGCCGGGCAGAGCGCACCGAAAGCCGCGACGGCAGACCGCGCCTCGGCGCCGGCGAGCAGGTGTGGTGCACCGGACACAATCCGGGCGGGGACCCATCCGGTCGAGAGCACACCGTGGGGCCCGACGGTTACCGTGGCGACCCCGCTGACCGATCCAGCTCCCCCGCGGGCGTAGAAGTGGAAGTTGCCCAGTCCGTAGAAGACGGGGATTCCGTCGACCATGCGCTGCGGTTGTTGGACGTGGGCGTGGCTGCCGACGAGCAGCGATGCGCCGGCGCCCGCCAGTTCGTGGGCCAGTTGCTGCTGCCGGGCGGTCGGGCAGATGACCCGTTCCCGGCCCCAGTGCAGGAAGACCACCACCACGTCGGCGCGGGCGCGTTCGGCGCGCACCGCGGCGAGCAGGCGGGTCTCGTCCTTCGACGACGCGAGCCCGGGCCGGGTGGCGGTGGCCGGCCACGCCGCAACCGCGTAGTCGTCGAGGACGTCGGTGGCCCCGAAAGCCGAGACCCGGATGCCGTGCAGGGTCCCTCGCCACGGGGTGTAGGCGGCACTGTCGTCCAGACCGGCGCCGATGACCGGCAGCCCGGTGGCCTGCGAGGCGGCGAGGCTGTCGCGCAACCCGACGAGCCCGTAGTCCTCGCCGTGGTTGTTGGCCATGGTGACCGCGTCGATTCCGGCGGCACGCAGCACGGTCATGGCCGACGCGGGCGCGCGGAAGGTGTAGGTCTTCGGCCCGGGGCTGCCGCGGTCGGTGATCGCCGTCTCCAGGTTCACGAAGCCGGCGTCAGCGGCCGCGAGCGGTCCGAACGCGGATCCCAGATCCCCGGTCAGGCCGGCACGGGAGGTGCCCTCGAAGTGCACATCGCCGCCGAAGGCCAGGGTGGCCCGGGCGCTGGCCGGTGCCGTGGGAACCGCGGTGGCCGCCGGCCCGGTCGACGGGGTCGGAGCGGTCGGCCCACCTGGCGCCTGCTTGGCCGGGGAGCCGGTTCGGGGCGTGGTGGGCGCCGGCGGTTGACCACGATCATTCGACGACGACCTGCGCGGGGAGAGCTCCGGCCGCGGTGCGGTGGCTGTGCCTGCCGCATAAGGCCCGACGCGAGTGCCCAGCCCGCTGCACCCGGTCGCACCCAACGTCACACCAGTCAGGGCCAGACCGCCGAGGAGCACGACGCCACTGGTGCGGAATCGGACGTCGACACGCCAACGATGCACGTGCACCATCGTCCTACGGGTCGGCAGGTGCGGTGCACCGCCAGGTCAACTGGGCAGGTCTGGTCCCGCGATAAGCACCGCAGGGTCGAATCCGATCTGAAACCCCCAGAGCAGATTCTCCGCGCCTGATCCGAGGACGGCGAGCATCAACCCCTCGGCGGTCGCGAGCGGTGCGCTGACCTCCGCGCTGCCCAGCAGCCGCCATCCCACCTGGACGGCAGTCAGGTGGACCGCGATGAGCCGCAGAATCCACGGCCAGTAGGTGCGCATCCCGGCCGCCGCGAACAGTGCCTTATAGGCGAGGACCGGCAAGGTAATCCAGTGACCGTTGTGCGGCGCCCATACCGACAGCTGGCCCGGGAACGCCAACCCGGTGCGGTGGGTCGGGAACTCCCGGTCGTCCTTGAAGAACCACTGCCCCTGATTGGCGACGATCAGCAGGCACGCCGCGATCGCGAGCAACGCGGCGTGCAAATAGCGGAGATGTCGTGAGCTCGGCGGTCTCCGTCGTTGTGCATCCTGCTACCTGAGCCTGACCCGACCGGACCGAGGAACTCCCCGGCGAGATATCCGCTGTCCATATCCGCCTCTCAGACAGGGACCACCTCGGGGCCCCACGTCAGTGACACCGGCACGTTGACGGCCGATCCAAACACCTTTTCGAGCGCAGCCAGGTCCTTCCGATTCGGCGCTGTGGCCGTCGACACGGTGAACTCCAACCCCGATCCATCGTGCTTGACCGCTCCGGTTTGTAGCGTCGCGTGGTGAGCCCGGAGGCTAGCGTGGACCTTCCGGACGTTCGTGCGGTCAACATGACGGCGTCGCGCGCCCGGATCAACCGGTCAAGCGTGTACCGCGCCCGGGCCCATCGCACGGAGACCCCGGAGTTGAGTGCCTGCAGCCTGTCGACCAGTGCCTGGGGAGGCGTCCCCTTCCACCAGATCGTGAAGATTCCTCCTGGGTGGTCAGCCTTGTCGCCAGCGAAGCCCGAGTTGCGATGGGCGTCCAGGTAGTCATGCAATGCGGCGCTGATAGCATCCATTCCCTGCTGGATGTCATCGGTGCTACCGATTGCACCGACCGTGCCGTGCACTTCCACCGCCTTTCCGGCTCTTGGCGTCCCCGAGCTATGACTTGGGCTCGCCACTGCAGCGTGTTGTGAAGCGCTCGCACCGCAGCCCGCCAGGACCATCGAGCAGACCAACGAAACCCCGACCAGCGCCCTACCGCGTCCCATGTCGGTCCTCCTTGTCACCGCTCCCGCGGCCTTGTCGGCACAACTATCCCCCGGTGCTACGTTAACGCTTTCATCAGTAACCATATATTGAGGGTTATTCACCGACCGTTCAGAAGAATTCGAGTCCGAGGACTGCGGTGATGGTGGTTGCGAATGTTTCGAAGGGTCTGCGGTAGTCGGTGTGGAGGGTCCGCCAGGTCTTGAGGTTGGCGATGGTCCGTTCGATTTTGTACCGGATC
>JAABUL010000382.1_pt1 | contig 94999 bp, 70 predicted proteins | sample 5559151 | NCBI WGS metagenome assembly JAABUL01 (sample SAMN10711876, study PRJNA513368) | rock metagenome | isolation source: Antarctica rocks | place: Antarctica: Victoria Land, Pudding Butte sud | reverse complement strand
AGTCAATAAGCATAGAAAAGAAGTTGATTACAAGGTCGAATCAAAGATGTTTCTGAATGAAAGAAACATCGTTACAGCGAGATCTTTCAAGAAGCTAGATGACAAAATGCTCGATTCTTTCACCAATCTAGATCTTGTCGACTCTTCATATAAACTGAAATTACCAGAGTCTATGCGTATTCATGATGTATTTCATCCTGATCTGCTTCGCTCTGTCGTCGACGACCTCTTGCCTGATCAAAAGAACGAACCCTCAGGTTCAATAGTGGTAAACGACGAAGACGAATGGGAAATCGACGATATATTGAATTTCCGTCGATATCGAAGACGACTTCAGTATAGAGTCAAATGAAATGACTATGACAATGACCTCAATTGGTACAACGCTGATGACGACGAATTTATAAACGCTCAGAAGGTAGTTGATGATTTTCATATTCGATATTCAAACAAATCGCGCTAGAAGCGCTTTCGACTATTCAGCCAATCAGAATTTAATGAGCCTGAGTCTGTGAAATCATGATTGAACAATCAATCGAATCGAGCAGAAAATACATTCATGCGAACATGAATCGTCGAAGGGGAAGGGTAATGTCACGATCCTAGCCTTGCCAGGCTCAGCCTTCTAGCCTTGCCAGACCTATCCTCGCTTCGTCACCTTGACTAGTCCCTATTGAGCCTAGCGTCGACTGAGAAACACACATATGTAGCCAGCTTCTTTTCTGTAGCTACCTTTCTTTCTTAGCATTTATCTTCTAGTTAAATGACACTTCTATCTGACTCGCTCTAGGCAGGTCTCTAACAATATTCTATACAATGATGTTTTGATTTTTGATCTTCAATCATGAAGACAATTTCTTTGCATTCGTGATGCTTGTGATTATAATATCAAAAACTATGTTCTTTTGCTCAATGATTGTCATTCATTGAGCAAAGAAATATGTGATGAAAGAGAGATGTGCATGATGAGAAGATAAAGTGTGATTGTATTGAAAATTCTATTCTGCTCTTGACTTGTGTCATGTAGACGTTGAATAAGTTGATATAAACATGCAATCATAGTTGTTTGATGCTTGACTTTGATTGATGATAGAGAATGCGTGTTCGAGACGCAACTTCGATCGTTCTCAATGAGTAATCAATTGTTCATGATGATGAAACTCAACATGATGTTAGAAGTACAGAAGTTGAGTTCAGCGAACTCTCTCAGTATATCAGCGCAGTCAATGAGTCACTACTTCTTTGATCACATGTAGTCACAAACTCGAAACTCATCATCTAATTCATCTATTTCATCTAGTATCTTTTCATCATCTATTGATAACAGCACTGTCGATGTGAGTAGAGACGTTTCAGTATATTAGCGCAGTCAACGAATTCTCAATTCTTCGATCACTTGTAATCACAATCTCAAGACTCATCATCTGAATCATCTAACTACTAGTAGTATCTTTTCATCTTTTGCTGATCTCGACTTGTCGTTTGTCGTCTTCATGAAATGTAGCTGTTAGAAGAGATGTTGTCGCATGAATGAAAACTCTGCACGACAGCTTTCTTGATCACGCAACGTTCTAACTTCATTCAAACTGCGTCGAATTGAGATCTCTTGACTCTTTTGACTTCTATTCAAACACAGAATAGAATCGAAAGGTTCGTAGTCGACATCACGTACAGGTGAATCTCGTTGCCGGCTAAAACTATTTAATAGTATATATATTTCTCAACTTTATGATATTCTAGATAGAACGTGATTGCAATTAATATGTTTGATTTCAAACAACAGTATTAACTTTTGAGACTGCTATACAGATAGCTACGAAGTGTACTCTACTATAGGGTTTTATCATGCTTCGCTATGGACATGGTATTCGAAAGCCGCGTCTAACTTAGTACACTAGTCGCAAAGTACTGATCTACAGTTAATAAGCGCGAAGGAAGGCGGAGACTGCCATTGAGTGGCTTCAAAAGTGAACGATGACTTCACAGTAATACCGAGAGTTCAAGAAAGTAAGTCGCCGCCCCGGTAATTCTCTCCCAGGACTCGACCATATTGAAGAAACCGAAATAAGATAATCCGAAAAAACCCTAACTGAAATACATGCTTTTCGCCCCCTTTGCTCCGCCGCACCCTCTGCCATTAACACGCCGTTAAATCATAAAGAAAAATTGTAAGACCGAAAATCCGAAAGAAGGAGAATCTGCAACTCCTGCAATTACCACCGCGCAAACGCCCCTTTGGAATGGCAGAACTTTCCATCGTCCGCGCCTGCCCCCTGTTTTACGGGATACCGCAAGTATTACCGCCGCCGAAAATGGAAAGCCGGAAAGGAAAGAGTAGAACAGATAGGAATGAAAAGTAGACTTAACCGCCTTTACCTCGGACTACGGGGACTGTGCCTCCTCGTTCTTTTTGGTCGAGGGTCTTCTTCCTCGTCTTCGCTTGTGTCGTCGTCATCGCTTGGTTGGTCATGGGTTGGGACAACACGCCTTTCTGATGTCTCTCTCGCAGGCTCGAAAGTAGTAGGAATATACTGAAGGCTGCCATGCCTGGACTGGTTCATATCGTCCGGGTTCTAAACCTACCAGCAGCGATGGTTTAGCGTCAAATCTCTGCGGCACAGCGTGCATCGGAAGGTTATCAGCGGTGACGTCTCTCTTGTAAATGGCTGCGGCTGCGTGCGCTGACTTGGAAGTTGAGACCTATAGCTTGGATCCACGTAGCCGAGCTCCCCACTCTGCGGTGGTCGTATACCCGGTGTTTGGGCTCCGTAAGCTGGTGAGGTGTAATCTCTGGCTTCGTAAGCTTGCCGATCAAGAGGAAACGGTAATGGTGGCGTATTTGACCGGCTTGGGGATTGGTGGGTTTGGAATACATTTTCTCCTGGATATAATTCACGTCGACGTCGTTTTTGCCGAGGCTGTGGAGACCCTGGAGGACTCAATCGTGCGTACTGGTCAACATCGCGTGGTGCATAACTCAGCGTTGAATCTTGGATTTCTGACGCGGTGGTCAGCTCCCGGAACGAAGCTACCAGATTCTCTGCTCCATAACCAGAAGCCGGTCTTGAAGCAGGTCTATCTGACTCAGTAACCCGCGAATTTGGACTTGGACCGGGCTGGCTTCTTGTGACTGATTCCGCAGGTGCTTGCTTTAGATAAGCAGAACAGAAAACGCACTTGTTATGGCCACAACTGCAGGCATTAGTGCCGATAGCAATACCCTTCTGTTTGCATTTATGACATTTCCATGTTTCTGGTTCCTGTTTTGTTAGATGCCGACAGCCGCCTTTCATGCATCTCTTGTGGCGGCAATCTTTGCATTCTGTCTTCTTAGGATTCATTAGGCTCTTGCATATGTGACACTCCCATCGCGCTGTCATTTTTTACAGCTGGCCAAGTGTGGATTGGCCAGTTAGGGCTTCGGAAAGAGTATAGGGATAAAGACCTACAGAAATCTCGATCCCGATAGCCACTGGGTGGAGTTTCTATCGGCGGATTGTTCCGGGGGGTGGTCGAGACCTCCGCGTTGTCAATTCCGCTAGGTAGGGATTAAGGGGGGGCCGGCGGAAGTAGGGGGCGGAGGATCTTCAGGAACCTCGATCTCGATAGCTAGGGTGTGAAGTTTCTGTATGTGGACTATTCCTAGATGGCGTTTAAACCCTCCCGTTACCGATTCCGCTAGGTAGCGGCCAGGAGGAGAAAAAGGGTGGTGGTGGTCGTAAGGCCTCAGGAAGATCGATCCCGATAGCCAGGGGGTGGAGCTTCCACTTCCGAATTGTTCAAAAGATCCGTAAAACCCTTCCCGTCGCCGATTCCGCCAGGTAGAGGTTAAGGGGGTGTTGCGCGGGGAATAGGTTGGTTTTGTAGCGCCAAAGGGGATGTTGGGTGGGGTTGTATTGGCGGAGAGATGTGGTTTGCGATGTTCTGCTGTGAGAGAAGCCAGGGGATATATATATACCCGTTGGAGGACAGTGAAAAAAGCGCTCGAGAGACGCGGGATAGGGTGAAGAAGTAATGAAGATTGAGCGTGATGCGAAGGTCGACGAGCGCAATGAATGAAAACTCACCCCACGCGAAAGTTGGGATAGCGCAAAATGGTGGTAAGTAGTAACCTTTGGGTTACGGGAGCATGAATGAAGGTTGATTGATGCTGCGAATGAATATGTTGTTTTAAGAGCTCAAAACTCTCAGAAGGTAACCTGGAACCGCGGACTTGTCCGTATCCTCTCACCGTACTTGAAGAAAATCCATGGAATCGGACACATTGCCAGAGCTATAAACGCCAGCAATGAGTTCCCCCAGCCAAGCCCCAACGTCGTGTACATCTTCTGGCCGGCTAGCGGAAGTAGGGCGCCAGCGAGCGATCTGAGCAGGGCGTTGGCTGCGAGGGCCGAGGCGGCGTGTATGGTAAAGGCGTCGACGAGGTAGGTTGAGATTGGCATGAACGTGGCCAATATACCAACACCGACTGGAATCATTAGCAAAAGCAGAATGTCCTTGGATTTGGGAGGATTTACCGAATCCAGTACCAATGATGGGCACGATCCAAAAGGTGTGCTTGTCAGCTGTCCAGCCGTATATGAACAACCCAATTGGGACACAGAAAGCTCCAGGTATCATTGGCGGCAAGCGATACTCGGGCTTCATCACACCGTCTTTGGACATGCGTTTGAGGATACGGTCACTAGCACCACCAAAAAGAAGCAAGCCGACAAACATTCCTAACCCAATACCCAAGTATGTTAAGCCAACTGCCCCTTGAGAGAAGTGGTACTCCTTTTCAAAGACCTCGGTGATAGTGGTGAAAAGGAGGTACAGGTAACCATACACGACAGCCATGAATGTGGACAGAGCCAGCACGATGGGAGAAAACACCAACATCTTCATAGGTCGGAAGATGGCGATCTTGAACAGAGCTCCAGGTGTGAGGTCGGGAGCTAATTTGGATCTAAGGTTCTGATTGCCTGTTTGTTTCCTCAACCGTTTAGTCTTGCGCTCCAGAAGCGTCGGAGGATAGGTCTCGCGCAGTAAGACGAAGGCTACAAGGGTGATGGCGCCAGCCTAGCCTGTCAGCATATGTATATCTCATCTCATGTAGAAAGCCCTGTGCTCACCACGATGGCAATCAACCAAAACACCCATCGCCATCCTTTTGCCTGTGACAGGAAGCCGCCTGCGACTGGACCAACCACTGGGCCTAGGAGAGGACCCATAGCCCATAGAGCCATCATCGCACCTCTTTTCTCTTGTATGATCATATCTGCTATCGAGCCGCCGCCTAAAGTCAAAGGGGCAGATCCAAAGACCCCTTCGAGAAACCGAAAACCGATAAGCATGTTCAGATTGCTGCTGACGGCGCAGGCAATAGTAAAGATGACGAAGCTGACGTTGCATACGTGATAAACAGGAAGACGACCGTATAGCTCTGATAGTGGGGCGACGAGAAAAGGACCGAAGGCGTAGCCTAGAATGTAGACTGACACAACGAATGAGGCAAGCTGAATGTTTGTGGACTTGAATTCCGTCATCACTTCCGGGACGCCTGGAGCGAACATCGAGGATGCTAGAGGTCTGTCGCAAGCAGTCAGCTATCTGGGGCAAGCAGGTAGAGTTGGGATACTTGCGTGATGAAGGTAACCATGGAGATGATGGCGACATTACCCAGCTTCAGAGCTTCCGACCAATTGAGAGGGTTCTCGGGATCGTCTGGCCCATCCCACGAGACTATATTAGGATCCTGTGGCTCATTCACTTGTGCCTCTGCTTCGGTCTGGCTCGTGGAGGAGCTCTTGTGTCCAGCCTCCAAGTCATGCACTCCACCCAGACGCTTCTCTGAATCTTCATTCTTATGTGAATTCAGTTCAGACTCATTCTGGTTCGAGGGCGTCCTCTCATTAGACCCGTTTGCTTCGGCGATCTTATCGTTGTTGTATTCATGCGCAGATGATTCCGGTACTAGCTCATCCTTGTCTATGAGGCTCTTCCATTTATGTTCACTCGCAGGGTGCGCGATTGTTGATTGATGCGCAGGTGCCCTCGAACTTGATATGCCAGGATTCACAGGCGTCTGGTCATCGGTTGGTATGTCGGCATCGTGACCCTCGAGGAAGGCTAGCTCTTGACGTCGCTTCTCGGGGTCAATTGGTGATGGTAGCGGAGGGATGGCCAACTCTGCCATGATGGGGATCTAAGCAGTCCCGCCATTGTCAGCTCTAGATCAAGGGCCATGGTGAACAGCGCTTTAGTAGATGAGACAAAGTCATGTAACGGTAAAGATAAGTAGGCACCTTCTGACTCCTTGATGTCGGTCGTGGGTACCTAGTACCTTATTCCGCTACCGTTGAACGCGGCCCCCGGATCCCGCGCGCTAGAAGCAGCCAGGACTGCGTGGGCTTCACAGAAATAAGAACGGTGGTTCGATTGATAACAACAGCGACATCTTCGTCGAGGTTGACAGTGGGAGGAATCCGCAGTCTTTGGATGGTTGTAGTCTGAGAACCCAACACCAAGGACTTCTTTTCCGATTGTCGCAGCGATTCCTACCGTACCATTGCCCTGCACAACATCTTGCCCTGCACGTTCCCGGGATCTTCGCCTTCCTAGTTCCGATTTTATGCAGCTTAATGCAGGGCACATCTTTTGCATAACTATATGCCGAGCACCCGAAACAGTTTATTCACTCTACCCAATCTTGCACTTTCAACTCGGTACTCCCTAAAGTACCTACACATCACCTTGCTCTTCTCTTACCACAGCCCTGTTAATACCGCAGGAAAGGACGTCGTTCTAGGTGCTCGAACGTCTCGAGAAAGTCTCATCTGCATGGATCTTCGGAGATGACCAATTAATTCTCCACGGAAACTCTACGTTACGAATATCGAATACCCTGGACTTTCTCTATTGTCTCAAGAATGGCCCCTCGCGCTCCCGGCGGCTGGAAAGCGGGTCAAGAAGAGTAGCCACCATGTATCTTGCTAAGCTAGAACGACGGAAGAAAGGTCTCAGCATTGATCTAGAAAGAGATTTGTTTCGGGGGACCCGCGGGAGCTCGATAAAGCTTACACTCTTACTGCAATTAGCGACATCTTCATTTCTTCTCTCCAACTATTCTTGCTAAGGCATCATCGCAAATCTATCATATTCAACACAGGTGCAACCGTAGGACCGTGGCTGCATTTCTCGTCAAGAAGTTTCTCGTCAGTACCGTGCCTCGATAATAACGTTCTACCCAAGTATCGTGCCTCGATAGTAACGTTCTACTCAAGTACTCGACACCGTTAGATCTATAGTAAACCCGGAAGGGTAGAAGTGACGGACGCCGGCTACGAAGGCTGTCTCTATCAGAACCGGTTGGCGCTTGGTGGCATGGCTTCTCTTAAGAAGCGATGGTCACTTCGAAGCCTGAGATAGTCACAAAATGAGAATGCAAAAGAGAAGGCACCAATAGGTAACTTTAAGCGAGTCCACGTCACTGAGAGTCTCATTATCTATCTCATTTCCCTTGGACCTTAGGTGATTGAACTCTTCCACTTCGGCACCGGAGCGTCATTCCCTGTTGTTGAAAGCTGCAACATGCGCGGACTTATTCCTTCTTCTGATGAGTACGTTTACGATGAGTTGGCCAAAGCCTCCCGCTGGAGCCAAGACCAGGATCGAACTAAGAGTTGTAAAGGTATTGTCGGGGTCCTTGTAAGAACGGACTTCCACTCGAAGTTTCAGTAAAGTAAGGGAAAGCGTCATTCCAATGGATGGTCTCTGCTAAGAGAACGAGACGGTAGGTTAACTTGATTCAGCCATTGTTACCCATCAATTCCGAAGACGTAAGCACGTACGAGGGTAGCAAGACGCCTCGGTTTCGACAGAATTGACTGAGCGGCTGTTATCTTTGCGGACTCCCACCGATTCATAATCAAGTCCTAGACCTCCTCTCAAGGTAACGGCTGCATGTTCTGACCGAGTCGTCCCTATTGGGTTTTAACATATTCGAAAATTAGATACGTACTTTCTGATCCGAACAGCCGGCTTCATCGCCTTACCTTCCCCGGGTTCAGCGATCCTCCTCTTAAGCCTGATCTTCCCCGAACTTGTCGGTCTGGCGGCTCGACCCAGATGTCAGAGGCTTTCCTTCGCTGCACATATTTAGATTCCGGCCTCCATTTCAGGTTTGGTATCAGAGACCTTTCTATTTCGATTATTCAACATAGGGTTCTCTTCTTCACTAGTCAGTCGCCATTAACGACTGATAAACTTCTCTCTAACGAAGCGCCGATGGATGCGTGGTGGTCTGCCCGTCAACCACTTTCGGAGGGGTTTAAGAATGTCTAGGATCGTACATCTGCTCTCTGTCTCAACCCTTTGTTACTCGACACCTCCTTCGGATATTCTTTTGCCCTTACCAGAGGCTGTATCCCTATCTCATCTTGACAATATTTGGTTTATTCCGCCCTCGCCTATACTTAATGAATTACTCCTTTCGGTAATTTGACGCGCTTGACGCGAGGTCTACTCCATACCTTAGCCTCCTTGAAACACAATCACTCTTCGACTTATCGCAGTTTCATGGACTCCGACTTCTAAAATGTCTTTACTATCAACCTACTGTCTTGTAACTCAGGCAAAGTAGTTGAGATATCATGAGAGATCTATGTAATTTAATGCTGTTGGTGTACCATCATAACACAAGGCTAAGTCATCAACACCAATATTCAAACACTAAAGTCGGCAACTGAGGTGTTGAATCTCTAACTTCAAAGGCGTCCTCTTAACAAGTTAGATCTATCTACGACTATTGCATGATCCTTTAACACCAGCCTTTCGCCCTTTGCTCAATTCATACATGGCCATATGTTATAAATCGTGTCCAATAGTCGGAGTCTTTGAGCATAATACCTCTGCTCTATTCTCAACATCAAACCTGATCAACCGCTACCATGGCCAAACCCAGTCTCCGCCTTATTCACGCGACCAACAGCCCCGAAGAACTTCTCTTCCGAGCCAACGCCTATCTCAGCAAAGGCGCGCCAAAAAAAGCGCTCCAACTTTACACCAAGGTTCTCTACGAGACCTCTCCTGGTCACATCTGCGCTTTCCTGAACCGTGCGTTAGCCTACATGAGGCTTGGATATCCAGCGTTAGCAGTAGTCGACGCGTATCGAGCTGGAATAGCAGCTAATGAGATGCGATCTATCAATGTCGATATTCGAGACCCTGAACTGAAGAGGGTCGCCGCAACCAGACTTGCAAGGATCGGCAAATACTTTCGCACAGAAATACTGCACGTCAATGGTAGTGCCTCTTGGACATTGCCCGAGGTTTCTAAGATTGGAAAAGGCTGGGAGACCTTACCACTCGCCAGCATTGTCATCAACAACGGTGAAGCAAAGATCAACACGAATGATCGCGCAGAACTGTGTCACGCCTTGGAAATGCGAGCAATCTTCCGGATGAGCGCTGCCCTTATGTATTGTGGTGGTGGTGCTATATCCGATGGTCTGGGCTTGATTTCGGATGCTCTGATGAGATGTGATCCTACATCAGTTGAGATATCCTGTTTCAATACCCTTGGCGGAGAAGCCATGAAATGTATTGAGTACATCATGGAAGAAGAGGAAGTGAGGAGAAAGAAATCACTGGGAAAGATGACTGGTGGGGATGACATAGCCTCGACATCGCAGCCTCCGCTAAAGGAATTGATGAAAACAAAAGTGACAATGGTACGACGAGAGGTCTATCCATGGAAGAAATTGGGAGCTTCTCCCAGTGTCACCGATGAGCTTGGCGAAATGGTTCGGCAACATACATCGAATCTTGTCGTGCCGTGTACCACTAGGCCTACCCAGGAGGGTTTGACGCCAGCTGTCGAACTACGCGCGCGTCGAGACATTTATCCTGGTGAGGAGATGCTATCGGAGACGAATTGCTGGCATGTCACTACTAGTATCTCAAAGGTTGTCTGTCAATGCCAAGTATCACATGAAGTAACAGAAAAGAGCATTTACTACTGTAGTACATGTGCTGCAGCCTTGAAACCAGCATCGACTGACCACAACGCCAGTTGTAGCCTCTTCCTCACAGTCTCAACGTTGTCCGCAAGCGATTCGACAAACTCTTCACCCGAAAACGACACGACCAGCGCGACCAGCTCCCCACCGCCCTCCTTACCTTCAACCGCTTCACCACACTATGGACTGGCCTCACCCCTAAGCCCAGCAGAAGAAACGCCACGCTTCAACCAAGAGTTCTTCGAAAAGCGTGGCGCTCCTATACTACACTGTTCTCCTGTATGCCGCGAGTTGGCAGAACCCTTTGCCGAGATGTGTCTCAGAACTAACATCCAGCGCAAGATATGCGAATCCTTTCCCAAACACACAGAGGACCCCCTCGCAAACGTCCACCCCCTCCATCCACGCAGCCTGTATAACCATCCCAAAGCCCAATGCATCTACGACCTTCTCCTTGTGCGTACACTCATTACCGCTCTAAATACCAACACCAATCCTCTTTGTCTACCCAGCACCAAGACTTGGAACGGCGCCTTCAATATCCCTCAGCCAAAAGACCATGCACATGATTTTGGAAACGCCAGGAGATCTCTCCCGTGGTCTTTCACCGCTAACGTGGTGCGCCCGATCCAGTACCTAAACCAGCTTTTCCAGTTCTCTTCCAAAGGCCCTAGGGATCCTTTCGAGTATCTGGAGATGTGTGATGGATGGGTTCTAAATACACTTTTGGCAAAGATTATGCAGGAGACGAGAATTGCGACGGGACCGGTGCTTGAGAAGGTGTTAGATGGGGGTGAAAGTGGGGCGTGGTTGAGGAGTATGAGAACAAATTACCAAAGCTCCGCAGGGTCTGCCATGAGCACCGATATCGAAAGCGACGGCAGTGACAGCAAGGACGCATGCGAGAATGTCTGGGTTGGCAGTATCCACCCTCTTTTCAATATGATACGAGTAGCGGACGCTTCCATAGGCGAGAAAGCAAATGTCATTGTAAAGGAGGCAGAAGGAATCACGTGTGTGGCAACTGGCTTTGCGAGGGAAGGCGAATTGTGCATCAAGGCTGGCGAGGTCATTCTGAGGCCTGCGGATGATTTGGCGGGGTGGAAAGAGCATTTGTTGGAGGGGCAGTCGACAACGCGCGGCAGTGAATTGAATAATAATTCACCTGAAGAATCCTCTGGCCCAAGACCTGGCAATTCAGACCTCTCAACCTCCCAACAGCAACAAAGCCAGCAGAACCTAACGACGGACAGCACCATCAAACCCACTCACATATCCCACATCACTCACAGCAGACTCGATCTCCTCAACGACACCTCAAGCAAAGGCAACCCCGTAAGCGGCGACGCCAGTAACCACCGCCAACACCAAGACGTCGGAGCAAACACCATAAAAGACGGAGATCAAGCAGCTGAACAGCATGGGGATGAGATGGAGGTTGATGGGCATGAGGCGGGCTCGGAAATGGAAGTGGATGTTAATGAGGTTGAGTATGAATCTGAGATGGGAACGGAGATGGAGAGGATGTAGGCAGGAGGGACGGAGAATAGGAGATGAGGGATGATAAGGGAGGAGGGAGGGAAACGGAGGTAAAGGGGCGGGCGGGTTGGCGCTCAAGCAGAAACTCAACTCAAACTACGCCCTCCTACCTGTTCCAAAGCTAAAACCCACAAGACTTGCTAGAAGCCTCTCTCCAGTTGCCAAACTCCCCCACGAAGCCTGCCTATCAATCCCAAACCATCTAATCTTCACAAACTACACAACCCAAGCTTGAAGCCACCACACATACACACCCCCCTCCTACCCTCTCTTTCCGCAAACAGATACCCACGTCCCTCCCTACTCAGTAAAAAACCCCTTATTCCCCAAAAAACAAAACTTTCCAAAACCCGCCATCCCGTCTTCTACAGAAAAATAAACTAATCTCACAGCTACTGTAGCCCTCGCTCCGGAGTACCCCTTCTGGAGGAATGCCGTGATAGTTGGGGATCAGGCGTGTGGCATTGATGGATGGTTAGGGAGGTGGGGTGGAGGGATATAGGGGAAGCTAGGTATAGTGTTTGGTCGAGCGAGGAGTTGGCTTGGCGTGGCTGAATTGTTGTTTACTAGGTTGGTGCTGAGAGGGTTTCTGGTGATGGTTTTTCGGTTTGATGTGGACGCCATGGCTGATGGGGGTGGGATGTTCGATAAGTCGTTGGGATCGTGTTGGTGTCAAGCTATGTATCCAAAAGCAGCAATATCTAGTAGTTAATGCTTCATCCCTGCACTTCTCAACCCCAACCCTCGGCCACCACCCACCCACCCACCCCTTCCGTTTCCCCCCACGATCTCGTCCGCTCAGATTCAGGGCGAAGGTGTCGGCGAGAGCCAAGCCCAAGTCACACGGACTCTACCAGCAGCTGGATCGGCCAGCTTGTCGAAAGCGCTGGGGCTGAGGTCGATGTCTGCGGCTTTGCATCCGACGCCTGCACCAATTGTCAGTGTCTATACGAGTTGTACGAATCATGGAGGATATTACATCGATCCACGACCTTGAGATCCACGCTCCGATTCCCATTCACCTGCGGATTGAACCGCGTAGCTCGGATCTTAAGACCGCAAAGCGGATTGGCGTTCGGATTCGAGCCCTTGGACGCTGCGTCGAAGAGGATATGGCTGACGGCGCAGATGTCGTCGCTGTCGGAGGAGGTGATGCCGCAGGCGCCGAGGGCGGGGGAGTAGTATGTGAGGTCGCCGGTGAAGGTTTTGGCGTTGGTTGGGAGGGGGAGGTCTTCGCTACTGGGGGCTGGGTGAGCGAAAGTGGTTGGTTAGAGGAATGAGGGACGTACCCAGAGTGGCTATCTAGGCCTACGCCGAGTCCTATGGCTAGGATGACGAGGATGATAGCAGCTGCGAGGGTGCTCAGGAAGTATCGCCTGCGAAGACCGAGGTAGGTTCGGTGGGGAGGTATGGTCTTGTCTAGGAGCTCGACGGCGGTTGTTTTGAAACCCCTCGAATGCTGCTTGTCCGTGTAGATTTCCTCCATTGGTGGTATAGAGGCTTGTGTGTGATAGTTGCGTGGAACCTCCCAGTCTGGCTGCTGGCTTGCTGGTGGCATGACCGGATGCTCATCTCTAGAAGCAGCCATGACCGGGTTGCGTTATCCTCTTGCGGAGGAGTTGCTCGTACTGTGACTTGTCATTTCGAGGAAACGAGGGACAGTAGCACCGTGTTTGGAACCCGGTCACCTCGACCTAGACATTGTCGCAGGCTTACCGCCAGGGCTCTTCTGTGAGTATTCCGTACTGGAGTGTGGAGGAGCTTCAACGTTTATTGAGCCAATCAAAACCGTTGCAATCTTGAATTACGACATCAGTCACGTGCCTTGAGCCTCGGCGCCACTAACGCCTCGATCGATAGTTTAGTGCATTTGCCTCCAACAACATCCCGCAACTCTTTGTCCGCATCCAAGAACCATTCAACTTCTTCGAACAATCCTCACTGATTGGAACTGAAACTGGGACATCATATCCAGTATTCCTGGCTGTGTCTGTTCTAACCAACACCCTCTGATCACTCTCCACAATGGCCGCCCTGCGAACCTCCACATCCCGCCTTCTGGCGTCATCACGTCCCCTCTTCCGCTCCTCCATCGTTCAACGATCCTATGCCACTGTTGAGCCAATCTCCAAGTTCGCTGAAGCCACATCCGCCTCTCAAACTCCAGTCTCACCCAAGCACACCTCTACCATTGAAGAGCCTCTGAAAGACCCAGAGGCTAGAATCAAGACGTTCCACATCTATCGATGGTCACCAGATACGCCCAAAGAAAAGCCAAAGATGCAGTCTTACACATTGGACTTGAACAAGACGGGCCCGATGATGCTGGATGCGTTGATTCGGATCAAGAACGAGGTCGACCCTACATTGACATTCCGCCGAAGTTGTAGAGAGGGAATATGTGGCAGCTGTGCAATGAACATTGACGGAGTTAATACGCTGGCCTGCCTTTGTAGGCCACCATTAACCCTTTCTTATTATCTCGTTTAACCAAGCATTACAGGCCGCATTCCCACTGAAACTTCCCACGAAGCCCGCATCTACCCCCTCCCCCACACCTACGTTGTTAAAGACCTCGTCCCCGATCTCACTCACTTCTACAAGCAATACAAATCCATCAAGCCCTACCTCCAACGAGATACCAAATCCGCCGACGGCCTCGAAAACCGTCAAACTCCCGAACAGCGCAAAAAACTCGACGGCCTCTACGAGTGCATCCTTTGCGCCTGCTGCTCCACGTCCTGTCCCTCGTACTGGTGGAATTCCGAGGAATACTTGGGGCCGGCAGTACTGCTGCAATCGTACCGGTGGCTGGTTGATTCGAGAGATGAGCGCACGGAGGCGAGGAAGGCGGCGTTGGATAACTCGATGAGCTTGTACCGGTGCCATACGATCTTGAACTGCTCCAGGACGTGTCCGAAGGGGCTGAATCCTGGTAGGGCGATTCAGGAGATTAAGAAGGCGATGGCGTTTTCTTAGTCGTGGATAAACGGTTGGTGGAAGTCAATGTGCGCAGTAGGGTGTGCGCTGTGAAGGGAGTCTGACCTTTTCTTCACGCATTTTATTTCAGAGTGTATATAGCAATTCCAACAATTCAATCCGTCAAAACCCCTTGTTCTCTTACCCTACCCACAAACACCCTGTTCGATCTACTCCATCCCAATAACCACTACATCACTCATCTCAAAAACCAACCCCTTGATTCCCGCCCGCCACTTAGACCACCCGGCTTAAATATACCTGAACCCCTTCCATCTCCACATCTCGCATCTCGCATCTCGCATCTCGCATCTCGCTCTTCTCGGAGCTCCGCGATCCGCTCGAGGGAGGGGGGGTGGTGGGTTTGCGTTCGGTGTGTATGCGGTGTGATGGTGGTGGTGGTGTGGAGGGTGGTTTGGGTTGGGTTGGGTGTGAGGAGAGGGGAGAGGGGAGATGGGGAGAGGGGAGAGTGGATGAGGGAAGGGAATAGGGGTAGCGGAAGAAGATATCGAGGGTCTGTGAATGAGGTGGTTGACACGTTATATAACCTAGGTAGTATTAAATCTTACACAGACCATGCTATCATCAACTTTGAAGCTTCTCGGCGCTTCGTCTACAAGTCGGCCACTCCTTGGCAATTGTTCTCAATTGATGCTACGTTGCATGATCGTTTGGATTGTCATTCTAGCCGTATTCTTGAGGGGGGGGTGGGGGGGTTGGTGCTTTTGATCAGAATTTGTTAGATCTCTTCTGCTTATTACTTTCTTCTTCGTTGAATCGGGATTTGGATTGATTACCAAACATCGTCATGGTCGGTTATTGGTTTTTTATATGCCCCCCCTTTTCTAATCTGTTCACCGTGTCTGTTAGTAGGTAGGTTCGAAGTACTGTATGTAGGTGGAGGACTTTTATCAGATATGGATGGGGATTTGGTGTGTTCTCGTGGCTTTGAAAGGAGGTGGATTGCGAGTTTGGAATACCAACAATTCATCCTTTTTCTCTCCTTGCATGCAGGAATCATTCTTAGCTTCGGTATTCTCTACCCCTGCTCTTGCTATTGATCCACCTCCGCTAGCAGGTGTTCAAACGTGAAAGGTTAGATAGCTTGGATTTCTCATACCCTTGTCGTTTGCCGTTTTCTTGCTCCAACTCACTTGCTCCTTCTCCGGCAGGGCGCGGGACTAAAGGAATGGCGGTGGCGTGAAGGATCATGACGAGAAGGGCGTGAGCGAGGTCAGAAGGTTCGCGGCTGATGTTTCCTTCTACTTATAATAGGGGATTACAGGATAAGAACTGGAAATGGGTTGGTAAGGGGCAAAGCTTGCATTTCTATAATGGTCACTATAGGAGCTGAAGAAAAAACCGAAATTTGACTAGAACCGAAAAGTATCATGCCCCCCATGTCATTCACATACTCCTACGCCATTACCGCCATGAGACAAAGATGAATAAAAGCACTTTTGGGCCCCCTTGTTATCTAGACCTTAAGAAATACCGTCTCGAACCAAGGAAATAAAAGCACTTTTCTGCCCTGCCAGCCCCGGCATCACCAAAACTCCAACAGATACCGTCTCGAACCAAGGAAATTAAAGCACTTTTGCACCCTCATCATCACCGAAATTCCTGCAGACATTATTTCGAATCACGGGAAGATAAAGGCATTTCTGAGTCCCGGAACAAGGAACGCAAGTGTACGGGCGTGGGTTGCTGTGATTGCACTTTTTGTCGCAATTTCTGGGGGGTTTGTTCGGAAGCTGTAGGAGCTGCGCGAAGAAGGAGTAGCGGTTACTTTTTCTTACCGTCCTTTTTAGCTCGCTTCTCTCCAATATCTCCTGTAGCGTTGGCCTCGTCGCGCTCACGTTCGTCTGCCTCCCGCTTTCGTATATCTGCCTTCGTCTTATTCCGCTTACGCACACGATCTTTCTCCAGATAATCGTCTTTTCCCTCGTCTTTCATTGCCGCTCTATATCCTTGCTGATAAAGACGGTCCTGCTCTTTCTGCTCCACGGTCTTATTATCACGCCTACGCTTATTTTCTAGCATCCTGTCTTCTTCACGCTGCGGGTATCCTGTTCGTTGCGAAGCTAGTGTTGAAGATGTCTCCGGCCATGGTTGCTGGCTTAGGTTGGGATGTTGAGGCCTGACTTCCGGTGGAGCCCACCCTAATTCTCCATAACGCGGTGCACGTGGTAAAGAATTGGGTAGCATGGGTTCCCCATAAACCGGTGGTGGAGCTCGATAAGCGGAAGATGGGTAAAGGGTAGCCTGGTTAGATGCTTGAGCATGGTGGTGCGTGCGTTGCTGTCTATTTGGCGGCGTCGGAACGTTTGTACTTTCAATCGGGTGCGGAGTTGGTGTAGTAAATGGCATAGCTATCCCACGAGGTGGCTGCCTAGGTGGACTGGCTGTTGAAGAAGCGGACGATGAAGCAGATCCACTTAAATACTTGGACTCTCCAGAACCAGTTGGCATACTGATCCCGGCCGGTTTTGATCTCCGAGAAGTGCCAGTTGAATATGCGGACGATGCACTGGGCCGAGTGTCATGCCTGGGTCCGCCAGAAGTAGCTGTCATTTCTAGACTTCTCATTCCTTCCGTTACTTGTCCCACGCAGGCGCAGTGCATTGTTCTTGCATCATTCATGCTATAGCACAAAGGACATAACCAATCCCCCGGCGTGTCCGTCATTGTAGGACGATGGTCGAATTCGGGAGTTACTGATTGAGAGGGGGTGTTAAGGCGCTTGGGTTATCCACTCCGCAAATGAATATGAGGGAGATGCTAAGGCTTGCCAGCTGTACCTCCCGTCAGCAAGCGTTACAGAATGGAGGTAGAGACTTCCGACCTGTCTGTTCCGCCAGCGAGGACTGGTCCTCGAGCATCTAGGCCCCGTGGCTAGCGGCTCGCTGCCCGAGGCTATGAGGAGGATCGAGGAGCTTCCGTATTCGCGAGAAGCTTTGTTTGAGATTGGAATAGACAACGGCCGCTCGGGGATCTGGTGGTTTGTGACGCGTAATGAAACTTTGATGTATTTTTATAATGGAGAAAGCCGATTGTACGTTCTGTTGTGGTGAGAGAAAGGAATAGCGAGCGAAGGTACCCATTATATACCCATCGCCATGATGTTCCCAGCATTACAATATTGACATTGATTAACAAATTATCGTAATGAAGAGTAGGATGAAGCAGAAATTAATAAAGACACCCAATGAGAAGTAACCTTAAAGGCATTGATGCAGCAAGTCTTGTTGGGAATTGACTTCATTGCGCTGTAGAAGAGGAGATATTCGCTTTCGCCATCACAGTGGCTCTCTATTGAGGTTTCCGTAGTTCTTCACTATCACTCCGCCCCCTCACGATCGCTTCTTATTGGCTACATTTGACTCTTTGCATCAAGTCAATATTGGGAATAGTGAAGTACTCGAGAAGCCAAAAGCTTGTCGAAGAAGTGGAGAAAACCCAACAGAAAGCGATCGTGAAGGGGCGGCGCGACAGCAGAAAGAAAACCGAGGAAATATCAATTACTTCTTCATAGCTACCGCTCTCGGTTGTTCTTGTAGCTTCTTTGAGAAGCTGATAGCGTTATCGATAGACTGAATCGCATGGTGAAGTACTCGTATCTTATAAAGCAATATTCCCTCATTAATTAGGAAAAATGTCGACCTGTTGGCACTTCTCCGTATTCATTGCATCTAGTACCACTTACCTAGCAGCAAGTGACCCCAACACATTCGCACATCATACCCAGGAGCCCCAAATAAGGAAGCCACCTCACAAGAACAAACCACTGCGACAATGAACCAAACGCGACGTAGCTCTCTAAAACACTCTTCACCCAACTTGGATACAAGTATGAACAACACAGACTGGTGAGATGCGGCGTCATACTGTATCCGTTCAAAATCCCTTGTGGCTGCAGTATAAAGTAAGGTAGGTAAGGTAGGAAGCGATCTCGAAGGATGAGAATTGAGAGTGTAGGCTAAGACTTCACTAGCGTAAATCAGCCCTATGGCGCCGAGAACCAGAGGCTTTCCGGGTGTGAGATACAAAGGTCAGACCAACTTGTCTCGTTAGTCTAGAGGTTGCGGCCGAAAAGTGCTGCACGTACTGTTGCGCCGGCCACCCGAGATCAAGTAAGACGGGAGCGAGGGCGAGGGTGAGGGCGGCAAGGCTGTGTGCGGCTGCGTGGATGATTTGGATGGCGGAGGAGTATGTGGGGGATTTAAGTGCATCTGTGTGTAGAGGGAGAGGGATGAGATATGATGCTCTTAGAAAAGAGCCTGAGAATTGGTAATGCGAGCTATAGGATGCGCTACCTCATCCCTCATCGCCTGAAGTAGGCACTAGGTATGCTGCCAAACTAAAGTACAAGAAACGCGATCGTGATAGTAAAACTAGATGACTGTAACATCTCGCGCGTAGAGGTACCTGAAATCCCTCGGTTATTGGAATAGGAAGAGGTATTCATACAGACTGCGGACTCCAAGATGGTTACACATAAGCCAAGAGGTTTCCTTGTGGAGAAGCTTTGTTTCGTCTGGCTGAAATATGCCCTCCGGAAGTCTGCGAATTAGATTACTTCGCTGTTGCTGTGGCAGAACTAGTTGTGAAAGTGTTGGAAACTGGGTATCCGTACAAGGCCTTCTTCAGAATCCCTCGTGGGTCGTCTCCTGGGATTATTACCCTCCCCCTTGAATACTCCACCTTCATCTCCTCGCTTAGAAAAACGCCATACGCCCTCACTTCCTGCTGCCGGCCATCTCACTAGCCTCCTCTTCCTCGTCCTCCTCTACCAAGGCCGGTGTTCTCCTCTCATTCCTCCTCTTCGGTCTCCTCATCCGACTCCGCGAGACATTACTCGCACTATCATCCGGGACAATCTCGCTCATGCCATCATCAATCCCATCGTCCGTCTCGCTATCCCACCCGGCTCCCCCTCCGAACCCACTTGCCGGCGTACCCAGTCTAGCATCAAGATTACAACTCCCTCTACGGGCTTGACCCGCTATTGATAGCCCAGCGCCGCGTTCCCGAAGCTGGCGGCGGACGGTTTCGGCTTTGCAGTGTAGAGCCTCGAAGGCGTCTTCGAGGGCTTCCATGCCAAGGTAGATTTCACGTTCCACTTCGGCAAGGACGGCGATTTCGGTTTCTTCGTCCATGGCTACTGGTGCGCCTATAGCGGCAGGGGTAGGCCCGCGAGAAAAAGGAGTGGTACCTCGGGAGAAGGGAGTGGTTCCTCGCGAGGGGACGGTTGCTGGGGTAGGCCCTCGGGAGGCTTGGCGAGAGATTGGATGGGTGGGGGCAGTATCATCGGCGCCGCTACGAAGGAAACCATCAAAGCGGCCGGACGTAAGGATTTCCCATTCACCATTGCTGATGGCGGCGAGGGTAGCAAGGATGTTGTGGAGGGACGTGTTGGTTAGGAGATACATTGCCGATTCAGGATCTCGGGGAACATTTGCTAATCGATACAGGCGTTGAATGGCAAGACCGGTTTTCTCGAGCAATTCGGATTTTGGTGCGATAAGCGGGGTGGATGCACGAGAAGCAGGTCTACTGGGTGCGACACCGAGTAAGTGTGAGAAAAATGGCCGTTGCTCTGGCAGAAGCCGAGTGAGCATCGCAAAGATGAGTGTCTCATCGTCAATGTCTTGCGGAGGACTGGCCGGATTATCTGGTTGACATGCAAGCCAACGGTCAACCGACTGCTTGGTTTTCTTTGATTGTCGAACGTAGTGGTCACGATACTCCTCTGGTACGTCAATGTCCAACTTCTGCATTGGCGGCTTATGCTCCTCAACTGAAATGCCGAGTCCGAGTTGGGAAGAGTCGAGGGTAAAGGCTGGCCATGGTGGTAGTTCTTGCCGCCCACATACATACTCCAGGATCTCACCCCAACTAACACCCCTCTCATCCTCGGCCTCGCTTGTAACAGGTTTCGATTCGCACACGATGCATGTGCATGTTTCTGATGATATGTCCCGGGCAAATACTGCCTCCAGTCGGTCAAGTAAGCGACGGGCAATAGAGCGATAACCAGTAGCTACTGCAAGCGATCCATTTCGTGAGATGACATTGGTGTAGTCGTCTAGTAGATGGTTGAAAGGGGCGAAGAACCTGTCAACTTGTAATGCTATTGGTGGAGGAATATTCTGCGACGGCTGGATTGGTTGTCCTGTGCCTAACAACGTTCTCGGAATGTTCTGTGACAGACCTCCGTTGAGCATCAAGTAGTCGACCTTTGGTGCTGCATAGGGCAGCATCGGAGGTGGTGGAGGAGGTGGCGGCATTGGAGATTCCTGATAAGGCCCTGTGTAGCCCGTCATTCCATCACTTACAAAGGCCGGTGTTTCTTTCCTGCTAGGTGGGAATTGTGGCTCTATAAGCGTTGGTGTTCTAGGTGAAGAGTCCGGGTCTGTAGTGGAATCGCCATCGGCATGAGAAAGAGCTGGTTGCTGCAAGTTTGGTTGATTTGGCGCAATGGAGGTAGCGTCGGAATCGATGGTAGATGTAGTGGGAGTTTCCGTCTCGGTCATAGAGGACTGTTCAGATGAGGCTGATTTTTGGAGGTCTGTCGTTGAAAAACTGTCCTCGACAGTTACTGGCTTTGGCTTCAACTTGGAAGGCGTGCTGGGCTTGGAGCGTTTCGAAGAGGGTGTGGACCTGTCTTCGTCCTTTACAGAATCCCGCTGGCTGGTCTTCGACTTCGAACTTTGTGAGTGGCGATCCGATTTTCTATCGCTTACTATCTCAGAACCTCCTCTCCCTAGCCTCCTCTTCAACTCTTCGGCAGCCTTTTGTAGATCGGTTTTCTTGCGATCGCTCTTGGGTCTGTCAAGCTTCGTCGCATGGATCTTGGGCCTTTGCTCCATTGTAGTCTCAGGTGGACTGGGAGGGGCGTCCACAGTAGTCACAGGTGCACTTCCATCGCTATGTATAACCTTACTCCTGTCGAGATCTGTCGGATCTGGGGTGTAGTAGCTCACTGGTCTAGGGTTGGCGACATTTTCTCGGCTCCCGATAGCTTCCTTGCTATGTGCTTTTGAGAAAGATGGATATGGTAGACTTGTCTTACTTCCGTTCGGTGAACTAGAGGAAACTCGTCGTTCCAATTCAGGTATAGGAAGTGAAGACTTGCGTATAGCTAGGGGGGGCGGACTGTGGCTGCAGCTGCGCTCTGGAGTCGCCATCGTTTTAACCTGGTCCTTTGACGACGACTTTCGAGATGATCTTGAGGATCTGTGGCGTGGTTTGTCCTTTGATCTTGGGGTGTCCCCATCACGATCTCTCTCCTTCTCGCGGACTTTCGAAGGCATATTGGAAGCGCTGAGTTGGTTGGACGGGCGGGTAAGGTGAAGTGGGGTAGTTGGAGCTCTCTCACCTGCGAAGGATCGATATTAGGGTAACAAAAGCAAGAAATTGAGCAGCTCTAAAATGGTGCTATTGAGGGTACACTTCTGTACAAGAGCATAGTCATCCTCAAGATTAAGCTCACTGCTGTCGCAGAGCTGTCTGGCTCAGAGTCGGAAGTGAACGAAGCGTGCCGGCCGATGAGCTATTAAACTTTAATTCTGTGAAGGCCTTCAGACACGTGGGAAACGTAAGGACTCAAGGAGAGAACAAATGATATATATTCATAGAATTGAAAGGCTTTGCAAGGGGGTTTACAGTGGGTGCATGAGTTGTCGTATGTTGGATCTATGGCGCTAATTTTGCGCTTTCGACTTTACGCGATCACCGTAATTCCCTTTTCATCCATCAACTCCGCACTGGTCATTGCTTCTAGATTTCATCCTCTCAGAAGTCGGCTTCGAATACGCTGGTCTACAGTCTGGCACAGCACTACTGCTACAGAAGCCGACAGTTCAGTAGTACTTCTGATACACTCTCAGTGAGCTAAGGCTTATGTCATCCGAAGTGGAGGAGTATATAACTCAAGAGCAATGAGGTCGTTCCTCTTGTATTCCTCCAAGTATATACGATTCGAAAGGCACTACTGCAGTCAGGATATGGAACGTTCCTCTTTGAGTGACATGTCTACTCCGTAGTGCCCCACAATCTTTATGTATGCAATTATGCAGGTGAGCCTTGGGCACCTGCGCAGCTATTGGTGTATTATTCTTATTGGTCGTTTTCATAAGACTTGCACTACGTAGTATGTCTCCACCACATTGATACCAGGTTTATCCAATGCAGATTCTCATACATCTAACGTCTGAAAGGAGCGTTGTATGCTGCATGCCCCGAAGTTACTTCTGGTTGCGCGGTTAGCATGGGGGTTGGCCATGGCCGCTGAGGCCATCAAGTTGGCCACGTTGACACCCCAGACCCGCTAGCCTGGTCATTGGAAGATAGCTTCGCCTATCGAGCTTGTTCGCGGTGTAGGGCAGAACCATGTAGTGTTCCTAGGGATAGCTTCCTACCAGTTGCTCGTGTGGTAGAGCGGTAAGAAGCACCACCGTGGTTCTGGCCACAGCGGTTACCACGATCATAGTCCCCTAGAAGAGGCCTAGAGAACGCATCCCACGTGGGGAGCTAGAAGCTGAAGCCTGTTGGCAAGATTCGTTCAGAACGCCACTATAAGAACAACGTCTATTTCAAAAGCCAAATTCCCAAACAATAACGCACAAATTGAATTGCTATGGAGTGAAGGATGTGGGTGTACCAGGGCCAAGTATTCCAGTGGTAGAAGTCCAATGGTTTTTGACAGTAAGCCAAGGATCTTGCGTTGTAAAACCCAAGCCGGTGATAAATATATACCTAGCCGGGAAGTTTGTACTTAAAACTTTTCTATCTCAGAAGAAAACAGATCCAGCTGTGCTTGTCTTAGAAAGGAATGTCGAGGATATAAGGACGAAGTATCCAATGGAACAGATTTAATGAGGAAAGACTTAGATATATATCCGGGGCGAGCCGACAAAAGAAGAAGGTCAGCACGAATAGATGTGCAGGGACAGGTGTCAGATCGGATGTGTTGAACGGGGAGATATAAGTCAATAGAATTAGTATGACCACCCAGTACTTCTGATTGGCCGAAGGCCATGACACCACACCAGTCATATACCAACACCCCGGAGGAGTTTTGACACCGCAGCTCTCCAGCTTTTGAGACGCAGGCACCTGCTGTAGAGGATTTTGTCCAGGTACGCCTAGGGTCCCACACGTACACAGTAAGTGGAGGTCTGGTAGGTACAGCGATCACATGGTGTTGAATCGTTAGCGTTGTCCTCCTGCATCATTTTGATGGACCACCAGAGAAAAGGACTGCAGCACCACCGATGGTCCCTACATACGGATCTGGAATGCATGCTTTTAGTACGTCAACAGCTCCTTCTTTGACCGTCTTCCAGCTGGTCGTGCCAACACTTGTTGTATCAACCGCCCTTGAATGGAGGCTCATGAGAGCGAAGTTGCAGGTTTCTGAAGCCCAATGCCAGAGTCAGCTAGGAGCATCCTGCGTTACCAGACAGTGTAAACCGTCGTGTTTTCTGACTGTACTTTATTACTGGGATATCTGTATCACAGGATCACCGAATTTTCTGAACGCTCGGCCACCCATGATTGGCGTCTTGTCATAATTGTTGCTCGACGAAGTGGCGCAGGTTACATTTCCTGCCGATGGAAGGGCCGAGAGGAGGCTATAGCAGTCTTCAAAGAACGGTTTGTCGTAATGGTCTCTGTTGCACTTAACATCGGCGGACTTGATGGCGCGGATAAAGGGAATGAATTTTGATGGCGTTAGTCGACATCACATAAGAAAGGTCATGGCTTTAAGACCTCGAAGAGGAAGTGACTCGATGCCTGGGAGCTAATACTTCCCTCCTCGATTGAGTGACCACTTAGCTTTAATGACGACAGCTGGGCATCGAATTATTCGATTTACGAGCTTTGAAGTAGGCTAAAGGGTGCGGAAACGTCGTCAGTACGAATCGCTGGTTTAGATAACGGTTTGTTCTGTATCTTGCTTCCAGCTAGAAATTTCACCACTGTCACGATATAATTTCAAGAGCTCTAAATGCTGTTCGGAGTACACATCACTGCAGCGTCGCATACGTCGTTGTTGGACAGACTGAGTCATCTTGCAGTATGTTTCACCCATGGAAGACGCACGTCGTTCATGAACACGAACGCGTACTATTCGGATATGCCACCTCTTTCACGAAGTTCCTCGACTACGTGTTTGAGCAGTACTCTCATGACGAGTGGTGGCACGGCGTTCCCAATATGTCTTTCAATTTCAAACTGACCAAATATATGAGTTAGCGGAAATCCTTGAAGACAGGCCAATTCTCGGAGAGTATGGGGTCTCTTCCATTGTAGTGCCAGACTCTTGAGTCGGTACGTATTGTAGACGCCAGCGGCTTGTTTCCATCGTACGGTTCTCGATTTCTTGTAACCGTGGGGTTCTGGGGCATAATATGGTTCGCACATCCATCCGGGATATTATCAATTGTGTCCTTGACTGTTGCTAATGGCCTGAGACCAGACTTGGTCCCATGAGTGGGTGAAGGAAAAGACGGCAGAGCTTCTCCAGGACTTTACATTGCTTTTAGGCAAGGCGAATCACGTAGCAATGTCTACACACCTTGAAGCGAGAATGATAAGACGCGTCCGCTCTTGAGGGAGCTCATACTCCTCAAATTACAGCAATTTCCGGCGGATACTAAATTCAAGACGGGTGAACTGCCGTACGACTTCATCGTAATGTTCTTGGTTTCTTTTGATTACTAGGATTCCGGGTGTTTGCTCAAGCGTGACAATTCTAGGCCTAGCCACTGATAAGATACCACCTAACGTCATGGAAGTAGCGATTTTGGTTTTGTTTTTATCCGGGTTAGGCGTAGTATTGGCTGAGGAGAACGCCTGGCAAGGAGGAGATAGATGCAAAATATCCACTTCGAAGCGACTATCGTGCTTTTTGATGAAGTCCGTCGCACCTAGCAGAACAGCCGCATGCGGAAAATCGGCTCTGTAAGCCTCGAATGCGTGAAAGCTCGAATCAAAGCCCCATTGAACTGCAAGATTTGCCATTGCCGCACTGCGGGACGCACCACCCGCGCCACAGAAGGCATCTCCAAACGTATAAGTACTGCTGAAGCATTCTCTGGTGGCTTGGAGATCCCCGCGCGAGCTGGGTCTTTGCTTCTTGTTGCTTGACCTCAATTTATCAAGGCCAAGCTCGGGTAAGTCCTCATCATGATTGTCAATGTTTTCGTTGCTCGACCTCGGCAAGCCTGCTGGTTTCCTACTTTACTTACGCCAATGTTCGCTGGGGTTGTTGTCGTCAATCTGATACTTTGCTTTTTCATCGCACTCGTTCTTTCTGAGTCGAATAATTGCTGCCCACTCATTGTCCGAAGAGTAGAACTGAACATTAGCCGACAGTCTTGCCCTTCTATCTTTTTTAACACAGCAGATATATTTCCATTTACAGATCAACAAAGGTTGATCTTGTATAGAACCTAATTCAGACAGGAAATCCTTCGTTCTAATAATCTGAGAAGGATCGTTCTGATTTATTAATATCAGTCGTCGTCTTCGAACGAGCTCCGATCGTGGTATCTCTTCTACGCATTGCTTGCTAGAGTCTTGAAGATCTGGGTCCCTCGTGTGCATGATTCAGCAAACGTCGTTGGGCGAATCCCCGGACAAGCCCCTTATTTTAGCCGTAGAGCAGAATCTCCACCCTCTGATGCTGTTCTCTCACTCCGGTATGCCAGTTATCCGCAGAAAGTCTTCATCATTTAGTTTCACAGTGTCATCAGTCTTCAAACTTCGGCCCCGAGTCCCATCGTTTACGATTTCTCCACAAGAAGTAGCGGCTTTAGGTCTCGACGTGGCAGATTTCCATCGGACTTGGAACGCGTAGCAAACACTTATCTCATCGCCTGTAGAGCATCCCACCTTGGGTCTTTCCCTAAGATCTAGCAACCTGAAAGCTATTCGGTGACGAGTGACATTGAGCCCCAAGAACTTGAGCATTCTATGCAGCTATCTTGGCTGTGTCATCAGCGAAACATAAAGAAACCAGCCTAAAGTCAGGTTCCCAAGCCCGCTATTTAGATTGTCTGTTTACGTGGCGTTCTAGACGAGATCCATTCTTTTTTATTGCTGCACTGTTTCTAAAGACAATAAGGCTTTAGCGCAGGACGACATCTATATCTATAATGTACTGGAATAGCGACTTATTCTGATCGTTGCTTGCCAAGGGTTCCACCACATGACCCAACATCAAAACTTTTTCGACTTCGCACTATGTTTTTTCGCTGCGTTGACCCGTGCAAGTCGTTTTTTCCCGTTTAAACTGCCATCATTTCTTTTTCCTTTCGCTTCAACTACCATCCTGATCTTTACGGTTCATTGAAGTCGTTGTATGTACATCAGGTGATCGAAAATCACCTGATCGACGATTGAAATTTTCTTACCTGTTTACCTGTTTACTCGTACATATCTGCATCTGTCATTACCTTCATTGTACGCGTATATATTAATCTTTATCTCTTTTTACGATTCTTTTTCATGTCTCAACGCATCTGTACACGCTGTGCTCATAATCATTCGCTCGATCAATTTGTTGAACCTAATTCTGCATGTGTATTAGCTCTTTGTTTATCTTGTCGTGTACATTCTGTGCAGATTTGAACTGTTATTGACTAATGATACACAGACAAAGAAACGACGATCATTACAGAATATTGATTCTAACATTGTTCTCAATCTCACGCGTCAATCAAAACGAACTCACATCATTTCTGCACTATCGACGCGTTCTCTTTCATCGTCTCTACTACAATCTTTATCTTCTTCGTCTTCTTTACATACTCGTTCTGTTCGATCTCGACTCTCTTTCGCTGTCATTTCATTGTTGCATACAGCTTCTTTGTCGATCTTTATAAATTTCTTAGACTTTATACAGTCTTCTCGATGAACAACATCTGCTTCTCGCTCAATTAACATTTCTCGCAATGCTTATTGAGAGCTCATAGTCAATTATCAAGACGATGAACATACTTTAGAACTCTTTATGAAACGTTGTTTACACTGTACAGCATTACACTGAAAGTTCGAATCTGTTTTCAATTTATATTCATATATCATCTGTTGTTTTAAAGATGATGAACTGCTCAATTCTTTACCAGATTCTTTGTCTTTGATTAAAAGTCTTTTCAAAGATAATACAGCTCAGTCAAAACATTTTCTAAATCACATTCAAGATTACAATCATGCATTAATCTTTACGTCTTGCATGTACACTGCGAACAAACATCTTGCACATCAACGTGAAATTCAAGCATTTATCGTACATGATGAGTTGTATCATCTGCAGAGATCTTTACATTCATTTGTTCAAGAATTATCGTGCTTTGCACAGCTTTACTTTCATGATTCTGCTCAGACAATCACTATGCGCTTGACTCAAAGTCTCACTCTTCACGAAAGTCTTTTAAGACAGCTGAACAAGATGATACAAGCATGTGAAAATTCGTTTATTGACATGTACAAGTCTGCATGAGAACTGCTTGAGACTGCTTGACAGAGTACAAATTCTATGCATGTTATTCTAAACTTGCAGCTTAAGTTGATAGTAGAATGTGACTCTGATCAACGATGTACAACTTTACTCAGGATCAGTGAAGTTGCTGTGTTTATTTCAGATGAGTATAACAAGATTGAACATCGAGATATTGTTGTTGCGAAGCGTACAGCTGTCGATGAAGAATCGCGATTTCATTGTATCAATCATAATAACGTCGCATACTTTTCTTTACATTATGTACTATTCTTTTCTGAAGGTAAATCGAGTTGACACTGAGCACTTCGATTACGTAACGATGATCACTCACGTATAAAGACTCGTTACAGTTAACATGCATGATTGCAATATCATCTCTTTGAAAGATCAGATCAGTACTCTGTTGTATAGAGAGATCAACGATTGTTTCAGCAGTATATTGTTGATTGTTTTGTCATTATTGATCAGAGTCAGTTGAAATTCTTTCGTCATAATCAAAAGACTATTCGCGCAGATATTTACAAAGATCTCGCAGATGCAATTACTTGAAAAGATGATGACTCAAAACTTATAAATTGTTGAATGATTTTATCATCAAGCTACACTGAAGAAGACAGATGAATGCAGCAGCTTTATCAGAATTTCATGATCATTGCTCGTCATTTCGAAAAGTCTATCATGTTTGTAACGTGTATTGCAAACTTGCACTGACCTGACATTATAGTTGCACTTGAATCAAATCAAAGAATCGAGAATTGATCAAATATAGTCGCGCAAGTTTTTCATAAGAAGATAAAGACTTTATTGCAGAATCTTAAAACTCAGTACAATCAATATCTTGACATTGTATGAACTATTGAGTATCAGAAACGCGATTTACCTCATATACATATCTTACTGTTTCTGCATTGAAAGAATAACTTTCTTGAACGAGCTTGCGTGAATGAACTGATCTGTGCAAAGCTTTTGAATCTCACTGTCGATCTGAACAAATCTTTACGACGTATTGTCAAGAGTCAAATGACACATGATTCTTGCAACGTTTGAAATTTTTCTGCGTTGTGCATGAAAGATAATTCGAAAGATTCTGAATGAGTCTGTGAAAAGAAGTTTTCAAAGTTGTATCAAATTGAAATCATAATTCAGATCAATGATTATTCTCTGTACAGAAGATGTCAGAATGATCGTATCTGAATGAAACATGTGAATGATAGAGATGTTCATTTGAATAACACATGAGTGATGTTGTACAATTTCTATCTGACTCGCAAATATAGTGCACATATTAATGTTGAAATCTGCGATTCTGTACAGATCATCAAGTATATTCACAAATACGTGTACAAAGAAGAAGATCAAATAATCATGAAGTTAAAGAACAATTCAAATGAGATCACACATCACTTAAATGATCGTTATATTTTTTTGAATTAAACTGCGTGAAATCTGTTCAAGTTTTGCAATCATATCAAGAATTCTTTCATTACGCATTTGATCATGCATCTTTCTGATGAGCAATCAATGTATTTTTCAAAGAATGTCACAGTGAAACAGATACAAATCATTTTGAACGAGATTGAAACAACGCTTACTGTGTGATTTCAATATAATCAACAACATTCAAATGAACGTGCACTTCTGTATCAAGAGTTTTCAACTCATTACATTTATCAGTCGAAAAAAGAACAACGACGCTGAACATTGAGACAACGAGATACGACAATTGATCATATGTATCATTTCATCTCGATGCAGAAAGAAAAACATTATCTACGACTTCTTTTAACAACTGTACAAGATGCTCAAAGCTTTGATGATATACACATTGTTGATGAAGTACTGCATCTCACTTATTGCTTCGTCTGTACTGCTTTGCATCTGCTTGAAGATGATGACGAGTGAGTTAGTTGTTTCATTGAAATCATACATTTCTCTACGAATTCATCTTTACGAAGTCTGTTCATGATCGCTTTGATGCACAGTGATCTTGCAAATTCATGTGCATTATGAGAGAGATTTCATGTCGATCTCTGCGATGATTTACCTCGTCATATGCATGAATTTTCTTTCATATCAATTGATTTCAAGAATTCACATCTCAATTATAAGTTATATCTGATTGCAAAGACGCTGCAACGACATGATAAGACTCTTACAGATTTCAATCTGTCTGCATCAATCTTGAATTGATTCAATAATATTGTTTCTTTTCTGATTTCAGCAGAGCTTGAGTATGATCAGATTGAACAGATCAGATTACAAGATGCAAAAATCACTCAATTAAATGAGAAACAATGTCAAGTCTTGAACAGTATCATTTCAACAGTTACAGACTTGCTCAAGACTGCACATTTTTTCATTCATAACTCTGTTAACATTGAAAAGACGTTTCTATATGAGTGTTTGTGTCATCACTTTCGAGCGCAAACAAAGATCATTCTGTGCATGATCTTCATGAGCATTGCAGCTCAGTTACTGCTTGATGAAAGAACATCACATTCTCGTTTCAAGATTTCTATCATTTATCATGATACATCAATTTATTTCATCACTGCACGCTCAGAGCTTGTCAATTTACTGAAATGAACAATCTTGATCATATGAAATAAGATTTCTATGCAGCATAAGCACAACTTCATGATCATTAATGTATCTTTGTGCAACATTTTGCAGTTCAGCAATGTATTTGATGAAATATCTGTAATTCTTGAGAAGAACTTTGCACAAATCACTCTCGTGATTTCACGAGAAAATCGATCAGCGCAGATCAATGTCAGCATTCACAGCTTCTGAATCTGAAATTATTTAATCATGCTGAAACTGCATCAAAACATGCAAATTCAATCGAGTTTGAACAATCAGCAATTTGTTGAGTGAATTGATCATATGTCATATGATTTCAATTTATATGATGTCAGATCTTTATCATTCATGATCATCAATCATTATGAAACATCATGATCATTTATTGATCATGTATATTCTTCGCATGATCTTGCACAAGCTCATACATCTTCAAATTTCTTCAAGAGCAAAGCTATACTGTGTTCTCACAACGACTTTGTTAATCTGTTGAATTAACAGATCATGAACGACTTTTTTGAATTTGCACAACTGTTCACGTTGATTGATATGATTGAAAACAATGATGTCGAGAAGACTGAGAATATCAGTACGAAGTATTTGCAGACTCTTGAATTCTCTGAATTTCTCTTATTGCAGATGTATCTCAAGATAGAAGCTTCGATTATGTTACTACGTAATCTGCATTTACATGAGAAAATGTGTAATGACACTCAATTGATTATTACACATCTGCATTGAGACTGTATTGAAGATTGCATCTTGAAAAATGAGTTTGATGAAGACATACAATTGATTTCGAGAATTAAGTTAATCAGTAAGAAAGATGACTATTCATGAGTTTTATCGCGCAAGCAGTTTTCTATTCATCTCTGCTTCGCAATGATCATTAACAAGTTGCAAGAGCAATCACTGTCAATTGTAAACATAGATCTTTCTTTATTTTGTTTCAGTCATGAACAATTATATGTTGCATTGTCTAGAGTCACAGATGTACGAAGATTATTGATTCTGTTTCATTTCTTTAAGAATCAGTGTACTGATAACGTAGTTTATTCAGAGATTTTGTTATTATAAGTATGATTGAACTGTAGTTTTCATTTCTGTATAATGTATTAAATTACTGTTACGTTGAATTCATCTTTTTACAGCTCAGCACTAATGACTTTACATCACATCACAAGTAATTATTAGTTTGTATGATCTTTGCATTGAGCTTTTTGACTAACTACAGAGCTTTATAAGCTAGCTACTGCTGCGCACAGCAACAACATGTTCTGTCACAGATCTGTATTGAATTGAAATTCATCACACTATCTTGCATCTAGATGTTATCATCTGCACAAATTCTTACTTCTCTTCATCGATGTGATACTTCTCTTCAAGACTTGTGAACATAGATTGCATGAATCAAAAAGACATTGCAATGATCTTTGTCTGATTTGCAAGAATATTGAACATATCAAAAAGTTCTCTGAATAGATTGCAAATAATGTTGAATTCATTTGCAAAGTCTATTTCAGAAGCTTTGTGCTTCTTCACGAAAGCTGTACAGATTAGTTAAGTCTTTTCACTATTGATATGAGTTCTTACTGTTAAGTTCAAATTCTGCATGTACTACTTTCTTGTCTTTATTCTTGATGAGCTTTGAAATACATTTATGTTCGACTTTGATTTGATCTGTACAGATCAGCACATTATCAAACTTATCTTTACAAAAGTTGTACATACTCAACATCAAGCTGCATCGACTTACTTCTTCTTTTAAGATCAGATAGATTGCGCACATTTCTTCAAAAAGCTTTGCAAAGAATCTACAGCTTTGAAACATGCTCAAGTCATTTTTGCAGATTCTGCATGCGTTCTGACCTCTATGAAACAGTTTTGCACGACTCTGTAGAATGATTTTCTGTACTATGTATTCATGCTTAAAGTTCTGTACAGAATTAACAATATTCAGCGCATACTCATATAAATCTGTACATACAAAGAATTTCATCTCTTTGCTGACTCAGTTATGACGAAGCTCGATGTCGCGTAGCAAAAGCTGTGCAGCTACGTGCATGATTTTATGAAAGCAGACAGATTTTCGGCAGCGCTTCTCTGTCAATACTAATATCTCATGTTTCTCTTTTGTATCAAGCGATTCAGTTGTTGTATCGACGTGTTCAACAAGTTCATACGAGTTTGCATCAGTTTTTGACAGTATTTCTATCTTGAAATCATCATTGAGAATCATTGCAAAGTTGTACAGATTTGTATGTTAGAGTATTGTTATGAAAGAATTTGTTCAGTTGTAAACAGTTCTAGAAAACTCGTATTGATTAGTAAAGCTGTGCACATCTTAATACAAATCAATTCTAGAAGTTGAAAAAACATGTAACTGTCTGTGCAATACAGCACAGAACAGCACAGAATCAATACAGATAAACTACATGTTTAATCAGATGTGTAAAGACTTGAAAAGAATGAAAGAAGTGATAGAACTTCGTTAAGTTAGCAATTGATCTGAATAGATCAGTACATCTTTATACATTTCTACAAAGTTTTCTAAAATTCAAAAGTCAAGAAAATCTTTGAAAATTTCAAAGCTGTAGAAAGCAAAGCTCTGCAGTTACTGTTAACTGTCTTGAAGCTTTCACGTAAGAACTGTACAATTCAGTACAGTACTAGAAAAGAAAGATAAACACTTGCACAAAGCTGCAAGCTCAGATGAACATCAGTACATAGTGATACATATGAGCGAAGATCTGTACAAAGATATTATTACATGTCTGTACAAATAAATCTGTAAGAACTTATCAAAAGAGTTGTTGTAAAAGTTACGTTTGAAAGATGCAATAAAAACAAACTTATGTTCAAAGTCAATCTCATGATTCATTGCAGCAATCTCAAATTCACTGCAAATGATCATGTTACAATTCTAGCCTTCGTTTATTCTTCATCTAGCCTTCGTCTGATTTCATTCTAATCGAGTTTAGCGAGAATCTGATCTAGAGATGATATCATTGAAACTCTGCATCATATGTGTAAGACGTCAACTCAATCGAGTCTAGCACAGAGCTGAGAAACACACATATAAGAATCGAGTTCTTTTCTGTAGATACTTTTCTTTCTTAGCATTTATCTATTAGTTAAATGACATTCATATGACTCACTTTATGCTGATCTCTAACAGTAGATAAATGCTCATCAACTACTCTGCTATCAACGTGTAGATGATACGAAATAACCTACTTCGTTCATTCAGAAAATTCGCAAGAAATTCTTTGAATTACTTTCATCAAAACACATCTTCAAATTTACTTAAATTTATCAAATCAATCACTCAATCTTCTCACAATCTATCTATCTTTATCTTCAATCTTTCACAATGACACGCGACTCTGAATCAGTTGAGTCACGAACAGCTCATCTGCTTGAAAGCATTGTTAATAAACGAGTTTTTCTTATTTCTTTCAATGCTTCAGCGAAATCTCAGAATGTCGCTATCTCATGAGACATCAACATAAGTCAACAACTTTGTCAATGAGTTATTGATCAGTCAGACGAGATCATCAAGATGCTGATCGAGCTAAAAGATCAACGAGACATGACTTTGAAACTCAATGAGCAATGAATCGATGTTCAAGTCAATCATATCAAGAGACTTGATGAGCTAAAGATCAATTAAATGACAATAGACACTCAAGAAGAGACTATCATTGAACTACAAGAGAAAGTCTTGAGTCTAAAAAAGAGACAGCGTTCAGCGAATCAGTCTCGATCTCGTCAGTCTACTGAATCTCGAGTTTCTACGAAATCTCTATCTCGTCAATCTATCAAGAATCATACTCAATGTAAGTTGTTCACTTTATTCAATAATGATCATCACAAGTCTTTCAAGTTTTTGAACTCATCTGTATTCATCAATGAAGATGAATCAACATGAGATAGTTGAAGAGTCAAGATGAACGACAAGCTTCAGACAAATGTTGATCACTTCAATAATGAGAATATCTGTATTGTTTATGTGATATCTAGACTAGAAGATGATGCTGCTGAACATATCTTCGCTCAACGTCGTCATGATGCTTTGCATTCTTACATCTCGATCTACGAGCTATTTGAGCATCTGAAAGAAATATACGATGAACTGAATAGAAATTGAAAGTGTCGTCGCAAGTACAACGTTCTGAGACAAATAAACAAGCTCTTCAACGTCTTCTACTTCAACTTTATGAAGCTATTCAGCTATTTAGACTACGACGATCGCATTTTGATGAACAATCTTCAGAATAAGATCAAAAATCGCTTGCAGAATGCTCTGTCAGTATGTCTTAAAGACTTCGCTTCACTTCATCATCTCAAGATCTTTCTTCAAGATGTGAATAATAAACAGTGAGTCAACTATCAGCTACGCAGTCAGCTTCGCACTGTCACTGTCAAAGTCACTGTCGTACCTGATAAATGCGCTGCTACTTCATTGTCAGTGACGACTTCGATAATCAATTATGTTAAGTCTATTCTCTCTTCTATTTCTGAGTCAGCAAGATCGTTTATCATTTGCTATACTTGCAAGATCTTGAGTCATTTGTTCAAGAATTGTTCTCAGAACAAGATTGATACTTCTGCATCTCATGCATTCACTCTTCGTCTACATGAAATCGTCATTTCGAAGAATAAGAAGAATGAGAAAATGTCTTTTTTCAAAGATAGCGAGACAAAAAACTAGAGACTTTCATCAAAGACGCGATGAAAGAGATGTTAATTTCTTCAACGATGAGCATGTCAGATGATTCTTTTACTTCTGAATCTTTGACTACTGAATGTATACTTTCTAGCAATGAAATTAGTTACTCATTGAAGTCATTGATAGACATCGAAGCTGCTGACTATTCGTTCATTGATGAAGTGATCACGCAGATTGTTTGTGATCAGTTGCAAATCGAGTCTCTGACTTTGATCAAAGCGAAGTCAATTCGAGAATTTGACGATCACTATGTTAAGAAACTCATTACTCATGTCATTTATTTGAATCTGACTGTTTAAAATCATACGATTGACACAGCTTTTATGTTGATCACTCGATTAGATCAACATCAAATGATTCTTGAAAAAATCTGAATGAACAAAATCAATCTAGTAATTAATATGCGAATCAATTTTCTTCAATTTTCGAATTTCATTCTCAATTCGAAATCGATTGTTCTACTCACAAGCAACAAGACAACTATGAAGCAGAAGAGTTTGACTTCTACTCATATACTGAAGAGATCTTTCACTATCTTTCAACTCAGTCTGAAATTACTCTCTTTCAGTCAGTTCAATGAGAAGTCAGTTAAACTAATTGAACAGTTAAAATCGCGCGACGCGACTTTAACTAACGTCAAAATCTCTAAATCGACGTCAGATTCAATGAACATAGCAATGATAAAAGCAGCAACATATAAAATGTTAGTCAAATGATCAGACGTCAAGATCTTTGCTGTTATCATCTTGAAAATCGATTGACTCATAACTACAGTTGAAAACAAGTCTGAAGAAGTGAATCTGCATGAGCTTTTTCACGCTGAAGCTCTCAAGCAAGTCAAGATCAAGCTTCTCTTTAAATATCATGACTATCTAGATGTCTTCAATCGAGCAATAATTGATCAGCTATCATTGCATCGTTTCTATGATCACAAAATTGAGTTGATCAATGAAGAAACGTCTTCGCGAAGCAGACTATATCAGATGTTCAATCACAAGCTTCAGAAGATAAAGAAATATCTGATTGAACATCTGAACAAAGAGTTCATTTTCTTCAGCTTTGCATCATACGTCTCGCTCATCTTGTTCGCTGAAAAGAAAGATGAAAGTCTGCGTTTCTGCATTGATTACAGAAAGCTCAATGCTTTGATCAAACGAAATCACTATTCTTTGTCATTGATAGACGAGACTCTCGCTCGTATACAAGAAAGCAAGTATCTGACTCAATTGAACATCATTGTCGCGTTCAATAAACTGCGAATGCACTCAGATAGCGAAGATTTGACTATCTTTATTACCTTCTTCAACTCATACAAATATCATGTAATGCTCTTTGAATTAATCAATGAATCAACGTTCTATCAACATTATATGAACGATGTATTGTTTGAATATCTACATCAGTTTTGTCAGATCTATCTAGATGACATTATCATTTACAGCAAGATCTTGAAGAAACACAAGTGACATGTACGATTGATCTTGAATAGACTACGAGAAGCTGATCTACAGATAGACATTGATAAATGCAAGTTTCATGTTCAGAAAATCATCTTTTTAGAACTTTTGATGTCAATCGAGAAACTTAAGATGAATTCACGAAAGATGCAAGCAGTCATTGATTGATCTACACTCAATAACCTCACTCAGATGCAATTCTTCATTGACTTCTGCAATTTCTATCGACGCTTCATCAAGAACTTTTCAAAGATTGTTCGTTCAATGATTTAACTCACTCAAAAGAAGATTATATTTGAATGAAATGAAGTCTGTCAAACTGCATTCGATCACATGAAGAGATGTATGACTGAAACTTTGTCACTTTGTCACTTTGATCAGACTTGTGATTTCATTCTTGAAATTGACTCATTTGACTACGTCAACGATGAAGTTCTGTCTCAATATGATGACAAAGATGTTCTACATTTAATTGTCTTTTATAGCAAGAACATGTCTTCTGCTGAATGCAACTACGAGATATATGATAAGAAACTGCTGATCATAATTTGAGCTTTTGAACATTGATGACTTGAACTGAAGCTGATCAACATTTCTATCAAGATGTTCATTGATCATCAAGCGCTCACCTCATTGATGAAAGACAAGAAGCTGAGTCAATAACAGATGCATTGAGTTCAGAAGTTAGCTGACTTCAACTTCAAGATAATGTATCAATCTGACAAACAGAACATTAAGATCAATGCATTAACTCGTCAAGCTGACTTCGTGCCTAGAGATTTCAACAATGAACGCATTTGATATCAAAGAACTACTATTCTGACATTGAATTGAATGAAGATCGCTGATTTAAAGAAGAATAATGATTAATCAATTTATAAACAAGTTCTTGACGCGAATGAAATTGACGAGAATTGTACGCTACTTCGTGAAGTAATAGCAAGAGACGAAGCACAATATGAAGATATCAAATTGAAGAATTGTCGAACTCAGAATGAAATCTTGTTTCATGATAGTCAGTTATGAGTCTCGTTCAACGAACTTCTACAAATGAATCTGATTTGTGAGATACATGATTAATCATCGATTGATCATTCTGAAATTCTTAAAACAGTGAAGATCATAAAGCGAAATTACTATTGATCTTCTATGCAAAAAACGATGAATCAATATATTCAAAACTGCTACGTATGTCAACGTTCAAAGACATCAAGAAATAAATCAAATGACTTGCTTCAATCTCTATCTATATCTGAACAGCGATGACAAAACATAGTCATGAACTTCATTATCAATCTATTTGATTCGTACGACTACAACGCTATTCTGACTGTCATCTGCAGATTGTTGAAAGAAAGGCATTATATTTCTTGCATCACTGATGATGAAGATATCACAGTCGAAAAGACAGCTGAAATGTTGCTTTAATGAATATATCAAACTCACGATTTATCAAGCTTCATTGTATTCAATCGAGATTCTCAGTTCATCTTCATTCTTTGAAAGTTTCTTTGCAAACGACTGAGCATTTCTCTTTGATTGTTCATCATCTATCACTCTCAGATCGACGATCAAAGCGAACGAGTCAATCAGAATGTCGAGCGATATTTTCGTTTCTTCTGTTCATACATGCAGAACGACTGATTCAAGTGATTACTCATGATCGAGTTTGTCGACAATAACGTCTTGTCTTCAGTCATCTTCTTGACTTTCTTCTTCATGAACAAGAGCTTTCACCCTCGTATGAGCTTTGACCTCGACATCATTGAGTATGAAAGCACTTGCGAACGTCTGCAGATTGCTCGAGTTGAAGATATATTCAATCATATGAATAAGATACTAATCTTCGCTCGCGAAGCTCTGATCAAAACACGAGAACAAATGATGAATCAAGTTAACAAGCATAGAAAGAAGATCAATTACAAGATTGAATCAAAGATGTTTCTGAATGAATGAAACATTGTTACAGCGAGACTCTTCAAGAAATTGAATGACAAGATGCTTGACTCTTTTCAGATCACAGACTCTGTTGACTCATTCTATAAGTTGAAACTATCAGAAACTATGCATATACATGACGTATTTCATTCAGAGCTTCTTCATTCTGTCGTTGATAATTCTCTGTCTGATCAAAAGAATGAACTCTCGAAGTCAATAGTGATAAACGATGAAGACGAATGAAAAATCGACGATATATTGAACTTTCGACGATATCAAAGACGACTTCAATATCGAGTCAAATGAAAGAACTATGACAACGATCTCAACTGATATAACGCTGATGACGACAAGTTTATGAACGCTCAAGAGATGGTTGATGAATTTCATATCAGATATTCAAGAAAAGCGCACTAAGAAACAATATTCATGCAAACATGAATAGTCAAGAGAGAGAAGTAATGTTACGATTCTAACCTTCATCTATTCTTCGTCTAGTCTTCGCCTGATTTCATTCTAATCAAATCTAGCGAAAACCTGATCTAGAGATAATATCATTGAGACTCTGCATCATATGTGTAAGACGTCAACTCAATTGAGTCTAGCACAGAGCTGAGAAACACACATATAAGAATCGAGTTCTTTTCTGTAAATACTTTTCTTTCTTAGCATTTATCTATTAGTTAAATGACACTCATATGACTCGCTTTATGCTGATTTCTAACAGATTGTACTGAACAATACATCACAGTAAATACTTTTTCATACATGCTATTTAAGCGTAAAGACAATTTTCATCGAAAATAATGATTCTCTCGTCTATATAGTACTGAAGCAAGAGTGTATTCTGATCGTTGCTTGTCAAGAGTTTCATCACGTGACTCAACATCAAAACTTTTTCGATCTTGTACTATGTTTTTTCGCTGCATTGACTCGTGCAAGTCGTTTTTTCCCGTTTAAACTGTCATCATTTCTTTTTTCTTTTGCTTCAACTATCATTCTGATCTTTACGATTCATTGAAGTCGTTGTATGTACATCAGATGATTGAAAATCATCTGATCAACGATTGAAATTTTCTTATCTGTTTACCTGTTTACTCGTACATATCTGCATCTGTCATTACCTTCATTGTACGCGTATATATCAATCTTTATCTCTTTTTACGATTCTTTTTCATGTCTCAACGCATCTGTACTCGCTGTGCTCATAATCATTTCATTCATGAATTTCTTGATTCTAATTCAACGCATGTTTTGAATCTTTGTTCATCTCTGTTTATCGATTTACCTGTTTATTCATACACACTGTATGCTTCGTACATGCTAATTAGCTCAATAGACAGCACTCTTCATGACTTGATATCAAACTTTCTATCAAACGCTCTATCAAACGCTTTATCGAACTCTCTATCAAACTTTCTACCAAACTCTCTATCAAATGCTTTATCAAACTCTCTATCACTCTATCAAACTCTCTATCAAACTCTCTATTGAACTCTTTATCAAACGCTTTATCGAATTTTCTATCAAATTCTCTACCAAACTTTCTACCAAACTTTCTATCAAACGCTCTATCAAACTCTCTATCAAACTCTCTATCAAACTCTCTATTGAATTTTCTACCAAACTTTCTATCAAACTCTCTATCAAACTTTCTATCAAACGCTCTATTGAACTCTCTATCAAACTTTCTATCAAACTTTCTATCAAACGCTTTATCAAACTCTCTATCAAACTCTTTATTAAATTCTCTATCAAACTCTCTATCAAACTTTCTACCAAACTTTCTATCAAACGCTCTATCAAACTCTCTATCAAACTCTCTATCAAACTTTCTATCAAACGCTTTATTGAACTCTCTATTAAACTCTTTATCAAACTCTCTACCAAACTTTCTATCAAACGCTTTATTGAACTCTCTATCAAACTCTTTACCAAACTCTTTATCAAACACTCTATCAAACTCTCTATCAAACTCTTTATCAAACACTCTATTGAATTTTCTATCAAACTTTCTATCGAGCTTTCTATCAAACACTCTACATGACTTTCTTCATGACTCTCTTCATGACTTTCTTCATGACTTTCTACCTCATTAGCTTCTTCATTGCTTTTTCTATTTACATTCTCGTTTGCTTTCTCATCGCAAAGCTTTATTGAGTTCTTCGTCTTATCTGTTTCATAGAAGAAAGAACTACATCAGCTATTGTTATGAAAAAGAGCTTGAAATAACGATAACGAGTTTTCTACATCTCATTGACTTTCTCATTAACTTTCTCATTGACTTCTTTATTAACTTTCTCATTGACTTTTGATAGATCACATATGAAGCACTGAATAAATCACATATGAAGCACTGAGTATATCACATATGAAGCACTGAATACATCACATATGAAGCACTGAATACGTCACATATGAAGCACTAAGTAGGTCACATATGAAGCACTGAATAGATCACATATGAAGCACTGAATAGATTGCATATGAAGCACTGAATAGATTGCATATGAAGCACTGAATATACTACATATGAAGCACTGAATATATCACATATGAAGCACTAAGTAGGTCACATATGAAGCACTGAATATACTACATATGAAGCACTGAATAGATTGCATATAAAGCACTGAATATATCACATATGAAGCATTGAATATACTACATATGAAGCACTGAATAGATTGCATATGAAGCACTGAATATACTACATATGAAGCATCGAATATATTACATATGAAGCACTGAATAGATCACATATGAAGCATCGAATATATCACATATGAAGCACTGAATATACTACATATGAAGCACTGAGTAGATTGCATATGAAGCACTGAATATATCACATATGAGGCACAAAGCACTGTAATCATGTACGAAGTGCAGTGTAATTGATTCTACTGATTTGTACGAATTCTGTACTATTTCTCGACAAATTCTAATCAACGATAATACATTGCACATGTCTGTGCATAATTAATAAGACGTAGTGCAGAGCAATTTCCATCGAAAATGACGACCCCCTCGTGCAAAAGTATCATTTTGACGCGTAGTATCTTGTCATCAAGATCTACCTGCCTACTTCTTGCATGTACATAATGTACATGCAAACGCAAGTCAATTATGTGATGGTACCACTTGCCTGCGAAGAGTCGATAATCAGAAGAAGGATTCTTTCATGATTGACCAATGTTCTCGAGCGCAATGTGTTATAAGTCACTCTCTGTTTCTTGCTGTTGTATTTGATAACTGATCTAGCAGTACTGAGTTAGTCACTTTCGTTGTATTAATACTAGTGTGATATCAAAGTCTTAGACGAGACTTTACGTACTGTGGTAACTGGTCATACCTACATATCCCACCACGATCATTTATTTTCGCACTTTAGTCCTCAGTGTGAAGCCTGGCCGAAGCTTCAACTTAAGACCAGAATGCTTTGCGTCTTTTCCCAGCTGCCACATCTCCTTGACAGAAGTGGCTTCAAACTCTCTAATTCTTTCACGAAAGCTGCTACACCTGAGACAAAGAGCAAACCATCACCCACTAGCGACTCGAGGCTTGAGAGTCTACCTACGGAGATCGTACAACATATCGAGCTTTCTCACTTTAGACTTGGTAATATCTGTGATACTCTGTAGGAAATCTCTATTACTGATTGTGAGTAATGAATCCTGGGAGACTTTGCGGGTCGAGCCTGGACACAAGAAAGCTTCTTACTCTCTTTGTAGAGAGATCTTGCTAGCTTCGCGTTCTGTTACCAATGCGAGAGAATCCATCGGGCCAACCTGCAAGAGATGCGTTCTTCATGAAAATATAGCCTGGAGCGCACCCGAGCCGACAACCATGTTTCATTCATACCTCGATTTGACTTGAGATTCCAATATCTTTAGATAATTATGAAGCTCTACTCTTTAGACCAACCGGACAGCAGTTATCTGAATTCTTCGTTTTCACGCTCATACCTCTAATTTCGAACTTCCGGTCCCACGGTTTTACAGTTCTGCGCGGATCACCGAAAACAACCCCATCCTAAAATTTGATTGGCGAATTGTGCTGTGTCCTAATCATGGGTTCAAAAAAGTCATGAATTACTGTCCTGCGGTCTGCCGGCGTTGGAAAAGCTTGCTGGACAACGACCCTTTATCGCGCAACATACACTGCCGGCTGTCTCACGGACAAGGCCACTGCTGTGCCGAATGCGGTGGGCTAAGACAATGCCGATAATGCTTTACTGAGTTTATGATGAACTGTTTGGAATCTAGCTGGGTGAACGGACGGAGACAATTCAACATTACGGTGTGGAAGGATTTTGGTCCATGCGATACACCTTTTGACTCTCAGTGGCGCTATCAAACTATACCTATCCATGGTCTTACTTTGGACTCCCAAACCAAGGTTAATTTCTTGCCCGGAAGCATTCGACACGCATTCGAAACAATGCGAAATTGATGGTAGCTCAATCGAACGGTCGTCAGAGCACATCTTCCTATGCAGGTTGGAAGTGGTGAGTTTCCATAACTAACACGTACTTCTTAAGACCTCTTCTATTTTGTGCTGTGCACTATCCATTCATAGACATGTAGTCTACAAGCTTTAGCAACATCTGCGAGTCTTCGAAGAACTTCGTATCGCTACCGATTCCCTTTTGTGGAACAAAATTATTCGCACCAAAATTGGGCTCTGCTCAACGTTGACTTCCTGACCGGCCCGTCTAGGGTGGGAACCAATTTCGGATTCACAACCCGATTTCATGACCCTTCTATCTGGCGGATGATGGGCAAGTGAAGACATAGATGTATATCCGGCTTTGAAGGAATCTAGCTGAGGTGTTTCGGCGGAGAATTGGACGGAGGGCTTACCGCTGAGCTACAAAATGCTGATCAGTGGTGGAGATAGAGTAGGTCCTATTCATAAACCCACTAGGTAGTTACCCACATGTGGTGAACCCACTCAACTGATGGTACTCTTTGTAAGAATAGTTGATTCTAAGGTAATCTAGGTACCTTACCTTACGACGCTTGTCTACAGTGTAGACTAATGCATGTGTAAATCTCATTTCTTTTATAGAGATCACATCATTTCTTTCTGCATGATTCAGAGCTGTTGTTTCAAATATGCTATGAGAGAGTTCTCGATGACTGGAAAGATCTTGCGCGACGCGCTCTTAGATCGAAACTGAGGTCTGAACGGCGAGCTATATATGAAGACTTTGACGATAGCGAGGGAACTTCAGTGAAGCAGCAGAAGGCGTGGTATCTTCGAGCGCAGGGTCGAAGCGAGTGCACCAGGCATAACTGATAGGTCAATAATCGAAGAACTCTGAATAGCTTCGTTTTTGTCGAGGTAATCAGAATGTCGAGGTTCAGTAGTAAAATTTGGTGGGCGCGACAAATGTAATGCCAAGGAGAAAACCGATACGGCAAAACCGAATCGCCAATTGGACTCCTGAATCTACAAAGCAAATCATATATACGCCAGGATTGTAGAAAGGATGTTAGTAGAAGGTAAGAGTATACTGATAGACTATCAGATTATCTGATATCACAACAAACCTGCCTGAGATATGTATCAAATTTAGCGTAGTTTTAGTAGGAGTCGAGATTCGCGGTATCGCTTTTGTTGCTACCCGATAGGACTAAGGTCCGTTACCGTAGAGGTAAACATGAGCTTTTACTTTCAACTCACAAGGGTTAAACCAATTCCCCAAGAGGACTCTTTGACTATACTTCCGACCAGTCGAGGATGGATCACGAGACCTGACTTTCGCAGTCCCCCACCTTGATGCGCCCTGCTTGCTGCAAAGATGACGGCCAACCAGCCATTATGACTCGTAGCCTTGCATCTCAGTCACCGACGTTTGCACCACGAACCTAGGGCGAAAGTTGCAGAACACAAAACACCTGGAAGAAGTGATATGTGATCCATCATTCGATCATGAAAGAGGACCTTTCTGCGCTGGCTCTGCCTCTAGCCTCAGTCCTGGGGTTTCAGCCAGTATCATCAGATCCTTTCGAAAAACCTGATCAGCGAAAGAAACTCTACAAGCTTCTAGATGGACATGGGGCAGTGGAGATGCGCCGAGAAAATCATCTCACTTTCACCAAGACGTTGTCTTGGGCCAACACGTACAAGGTTGTTGATTCCCGTCACATCTGTTGCGATAAACAGGACGCGCCACATTTAGGCACAACACTTGAGCTTTCGCCATTACACATCATTTCTGTACCTTACGCTAACGCTTTCTCTCGAACTCTACACCACCCAAAATGTATGAGTCCTAGGCTTTACAGCTAAGCCGTAAATCCTACAGAGATGCTGCAACGGTTTTTTTGTATTGCTACCCATCGCTACATGTAGGGTACCAGAGGTGAGTATATTTGACTTGACCTATATAAATTCTTGCAACCTATCTCTAACAGTATGCCTAGCATTCGCGATTCCAAATCCAAGCGGCCCATCAACCCGAATATCTCGAAACAATTCTACAACTTAGCTGTCTAAATGGCAAATAAGAATCATGACCATATTATCGATGCATTAGTCAACCATGTCACCTTACCACCACGACTTCCATTTCGAGACGATCTCAAAGGTGGAGATATTGAACGAGCTCTCGTACAGCGGCTGGCGAGGCATGCTCGAGCTTTTAGAGATAGCCTCGATGCACAACACTACAAGAGTTGGAGCCTGATATGCCACGCACTGGATCAATTTATGAAGCTGCATAGCAGCAATAGTAGCTATCTTAACAAGGAAACCCTTGAACATGCCTTTATTGAGCTTTCTAACTCCAACTCTGCGAACGACATCCTGATCCTGCATATTGCGACTCAGAACGCCGGTCTCATTATTCGCAAAGAGAAAACTAATGAATACATTTTCGAGGCCTTTGAGGCTTCACCTCGAGCCGCAGATGTGCTCGCCTCTAAGTCAGCGCTGCAATGGGACTTTCCCAGCCGCGCAGTTGCTATCTCGCAGGAGACATTTGAAGATCCAGACTTTCAACAGCACATTGCCAGATTCCTAGAACAGGCTAGTATTGAGAATGTCAAAGACTTTTCAGCGACCACGTTAAAGGCTGGCTCTAATGCCTTTGAGAGCCGGGATACCGCCAACCCAGCCTTGATCGGTCAACTGTTGATGGCGTTGCTAGAGGCCAACGGGCGGGCACATGTTTCGACGATTACACGGAAGCGAGTGCGCGATGATGTGTGCTGGGGTGACGGAGCCGAAAATCCATGGCGCCGTTGCCCGGCTTGGCTAGTGCTGCGTATAGGGATGCAGCGATCTCTATGTCTGCTACTTGGCGGTGACGCTGGGGTTCTCCACTACAAAATCTTTATAGCCTACTTCATTGCAAAACTTTGCGACGAAATGAGTGACGCCGAGCCCATCCGAGCAGAGTACCTAGCTCATGCAAGAGCTAAGGTTGCTCGCCGCTTAGCAAAGCTAAAAATCCTTAGACAGACAGCGCCACTTGGACTTTCGAAGAACATGGACGAGATCTTGTCCAAGTTTGACAAGGAGCTCGCAAAGACGCTTCAGGTCGTAAATGAAAAACTCGCAGCTGCATGGGCTGACATCAGACGGTGGTCCCAGAAGCGAATTCCTCGCTTGCCGACACGCGCTGAAGATGACAGTCTTGTTATTTCGCTAGCTAATAGTTGTGAGCACTTGCAGCAGCTTTGTCGACAATCTTTGCCGTACCAGCAGTCGCAACAGAACCTGAATCGTGCTTCCTACCTGGACACCTACTCTACAGTTACCAACGGGATTTTCGATGTTGGTCATTATCTTGGTCTTGCTGAGGTTGAGTCTGAGGTCGAGGCTGGAATGTGGGCTCCATCCTCTCAGCCAGCTACGGATGAGCAATGCATCCACTTAGTAAATAAGATACACGAATACCAAGAGACGGCACTATCTGCATATAACCTGAATCCGGAACAATTGTCTCTGATGATATTGACAATCATGGAGCTTTGGACCTCGCTAGATTTGATGGCCTTGCAACTGTACCCTTTGCTTTCCGAATACGAGACTGGGATTCCGACTGAAATCCTCCACGTCCTGCAACTTTCTCGGTTTTCAGATCTGCGTCGTCTGCGAACGGTGGAGGATCATCTCAGATGTCGGTATAGATCTGCAAATCACTCGCTACCATTTGCCTTCGGTGATCCTTCAAAGACTTGCTTTGCGGTGCGATATTTTGATCAGAGCGAAACAATGAAACGACTCTTGAAAAGGATTACCACCGACGGTGAGGGAGCAAGAGAGCTGAAGGAGATGGAATGGGAGTCTAAAAGTGCACAATACGAGGGTCTGCTCAAAAAGGCTGCCGAGCAAACTTGCCTTTATACCCTGAAGGAGAACAGATTGGGAGAGACTTACCGCGTGCACAACAGGCGCCACTGCGAGAAATGTTCCCTTGAAGGCGCTGCTGCGAACATCAGAATAGCTGTCGACGAATATCCGCTCCCAGAAAATGAGAATACTGCAAAGGCAGCAGTCTTCGAGCTCCTTTGCCCCCGCGTGTTTGCCGCATGGCGTGATTCCACCTGGAATATCCTCAGTAAGCTAGGTCGTGAACCTTCATTGGCGACCGGATCCCTCCCTCCACTTATTTTGGATTACTCGGGACTACGTGACTACGGCAGTCGCGAGCCTCGTACCATCACACTTGCGTCAACAACTAAGTCGTTTCTGAAAACCCACTACAGGCTCGTGCCTTTTCCCGTACTCCTCGCAAAGGTGTGTTTACCTAACGGTTTACGACTTGGGCTGTATGATCAACAACAGAAGATTTGGACCGCGAGACAGACTACGCTACCCAGCTTCGCACGTCATTGCACTTCTTCGTTACCTCCAAAATCAATCTTTTCCTCACTTGGGTCAATCCTAAGAGCCGCAAGCGACAATGCTGGCCGTTCTGCGAATGAAATCGTAGCAAGTCAGATGGACTGTCCAAGTGTGTTGACGCAGTTCGAATATGTAGGCTTCCAGGAGTTGGTGCTCGGGACAAAGCTTCGATGGGTTCAACTGCTAAGAGAATTGGCTTCGCCTAGCATCAATTTTGGCACTCCAGCCACCGTAGCACTTGTCTCGCAGCTAGCTTTACAAGCTGGAGGCTATTGGGAGGATAGTACGTTACGCATCAGTCATTGGGTATTCCGTGACGATCATTTCTGCTTTGCCTTCCTCAGGCAGATCAGAATGCGCCTTGAGGCTATCAAAACAAATTGGCGCGAATCTCAGACTCTGGAATGTCTAATCACACTGACACAACAAGTATGGGAACTTGGAGCGTCAACCGATGCAACAGACCAAGCATCGAGTGTACTAAAGGATATCCGTGCGACCACTCTTGCTTGGACGAGATCGCTTCGGCAAGAGATCCTCAACGCCAAGGACGGCAAAATAGCTCAAATGAGATCAAGGAATGCATTGTTCGCTGCCTTCTTATTTCGGCGAACGTACGTTCTGGAGATCAATGACCAATCTGACAAATTGAGCCCCGAGACGCTTGCAGATTTCATTGAATGCTCTATGATATTATACGATAACATGCCTGAAGATGGATCTGGTCGAATAGCAAAATTGCCCTTATCTTTGCGCAATATGTTTGTCCGTGATCTCAAAGGTGTACATCGCTTAAGAATTAAACTGTGTCAGTCAGTTCTATCAATGGGTACAGCAGTCGATTGCGCTATGAACAGGATCTGGCCAGCGGCAGCAGAGGCACCACAGAGAGCATTTACTGCGTGGGAGTTCCTACCATCTCCGTACGAACAGTGGATATCAGCACAATCCGTTGCAATTGATGGTATGCGATCGCAGGAATTCAATTATAATATCATTGATGGTAGTTTGCTTATCGACCGTCAAAAGCTGAGTAGACTGCCAGAAGAGTACACCAAAGGTGGGTTCTTCCAGCAACTTCTTGGGGAACGTCTCTACTTTACCCGTCCATCACCAATGGCCGGCATGAAATATGTGCTTGCAGCTCTTGTCGAGGGCAACCAAGTTCATTTTGGGGTTCGAGGTGAATCGACGTTTATGCGAGCCGTATACGGTTTCCAGACATTAGAGTTAATACCACCTGGCGTTTTCCATGGACAATTCTCTACTGAAAACCCAGATCTTCCCATGGCGTTAATCAACCATCACTTTCACTGGCTGGATCTTGGCTCAGGTACACTTACAATCAGACCAGAAGCTAGTATGTGGCGTCAGAAGTATCGCGACTGGAATATTGATATATGGAATGGCTATGGGTCGCGTCGTACTAGCCGTCTTGTGGATGTGCGTAGTTCAATATTTCAGCGTATCGCCAATATTTTCGAACCATTCGAGCTGCGAAGCCGAATGATTGTTTACCAACCAGAAAAGTGGGGCCTCTCGGTACAATTGCCAAACCTTGAAATGTCATTCTTCGTCAATCGACAAGGCTTACTACAATCGGGGGAGTTGCGCGCCGTGATAGATGATGACCAGGACGCCGGTACGCTTTACGGACTTGACAGTAAGCTTATCCTACGCAGCGTCAGCAATCCCCGGGAACGGAGCATCATAGTTGCCATGGGACCGACAGAAATCCGGCGATACTTGGGCCATGTTCGTGCTTTCAGTAACCATTCGGGGTTCTATTGTCGCTTTTCAATAAACACTATCCTTAACCGACTTGAATGCCCACCGGAGCCCCGGGTCGTATACATGAAGGCCTATTGCCATGCGATTACATCATTCGTCTTGCCAGATCCGTTGACGGGTAAGACTGGCACCGAAGAGGCCTTGTATAGTCTGTCCTGTGGTACTGCACAACCCTGGGCGCCCGTCGACGAAGAAGCATACCGTTGGCTTTCACGCATCGGGGCCCTATCGCCCAAAAGAGCATATTATCCGCATTCTTTGAAAGTGCAGCAGCGAGTTCTATGGTTGGAAAATCTGGCATACCCAGCACAAGATGAGAGACTCTACCCAGCTGTCGCACAGATTTTAGCTCAGTGTAGGCAGCTATACCGCTTCAACCCTGGGGCTGGAGAGCCACCTAGTGACGATTCTAGAGGCGATAACCATTTAATCCAACGTGCAACTGTGCGTAATAACGTCTACCGTTGCAGTAGTTCGAGTCGCAATATGGCAAGGTCCTCGGATATGTTGTATCTTGCGCGAGACCAAATCTCTTCAGTTAAACGGGCCGATGCCTTCAAAACTGCCAAGATAATCAGAGAATGGTCTCCCAATATTCACGTTGCAGCAGATCTTGCTGGTATACTGGAACACTGGCCTCTTATTCAAGGTTACCAGGAGAATGACCCCTTCCAGCCATACTTGTTGGATGAGCTCATAAACCTTAATGCTGCTTTACGCTGGGGCTCGCTATTCAACTACTGTCAAAAACTCTCTCGGGAGCAAAATATGTATGGAGCTATGTTCTTTTTTACGATCATTGCTTTCGGAGGCAAAGTAGATATGACCATTGTCAGGACACTTATGGCGTTCACGATTGTAAAAGATTTTCAGTCGCTATCCATACCAAAGTGGGACAACTTCACTCATTTCAGTACAAATACCACGCCCACAGCCAATTACCTCGTACAGCTCATGGGCCCAGCAGTGATTCCTTATCCACCGGACGAGCGAAGCCTGTTGGGAGAAATATCCTTGAATTACAAACAGCAAAGAGCGCTTGAAGCGGCACAAACTCAGTATGAACAATCGGCCAAGGATATCCGCCAGACGCTTGCTAAGGAAATGCTCCGCAATTGGCCTTGCGAGACCCCATCTGTACAATTGACCATAGAGTGCCATTCCGTCGATCTAGAGCGCGCAGTGATGCTTGTACGCCCTGAATGGCTTCAATTCTTCAAAAACTATGAGCTCTGGAGGCATCTAATGGATGTTCAACAAATTCTCAATACTTGCGATCCCACCACTAATATCCGTAGTCCAGAGACTGGGATGACCAACAAAAAACTGTATCCCGTCCTGGCCGTTGCCAGGTCTATACCAACAATGCAAGATGTGATTGATAACGCAGAGGCATTGCTCAAGACGCATCCTGTCGGTCGAAAGTTGAAACTAATTCCTTCGGCAGAGCTTACTAGTCAGGACCTCGGAAGGTCGCTTATGTCACAGGCCAATACAGGCACCGACGATGCTCCAATCCTGTCAACCGTTAAGACTACTAGTCTAAACGAAACAGATAAACTGCATTCTCAACTGCAGGAGCTCCAGGAAATTGTCAGTCCACTGCTACATAGCGAAAACTCTGTCAGACGTGTTTATGGTGAGCATTTGGCACATAGCCTCCTTGCTCTAACGAATTTAGATGCGCGGAAACCCCCCCCACATATTTCCATAGACCGGAAACGCCTTGCAACTACTTTGTTGTCGTGCCAGGACGAAGTGTACACTCACTTCGACATGATCTGCACGACGTTGAATCAGCATCCAGCCTTCGCCTGGCTTAGCCGCGGAGGTCTTTGGCCAAACCTTACGCCTTCAACTCTACTTGAGACTCTTGGTAGTAACTCTAATGTCAAGTCCTTTGGAATTCTCAAAGAAGCCATTATAGCTTACGCAAGGCAGCTTACTAGATGGCAGCGACTCTTGAGGATCGAAGCGGCGGATAGAAACCATAACAACGCACAGCTTTGGGGACTTTTCGACAACGAAGGTCATTGCGAATGGAATCCAAAGTATTATCCTGATTGGCTACTTCTCGAAATCGAGAATAATATACTCATCCGTACCGACCAATGCATAGTTGCTAAAGCGATGATTACTCCAGAGTCCGGCTCGAATTCTGTTCTCCAGATGAACATGGGCCAAGGGAAATCGAGCGTCATTATCCCAATGATCGCGGCCATGCTTGCAGACAGGAAGCAGCTCTTTCGAGTAGTCGTGCCAAAACCTTTGCTACTCCAAATGGCGCAGCTACTTCAGGCCCGACTTGGAGGGCTTCTCGGCCGCACCGTCAAGCATGTACCATTCTCTCGAAGAACTTCGACTTCAAAAGATAGTATAACAGCATACCTGGACTTACATCGGGAGACCCTAAAAGAACAAGGTGTCGTCCTAGCTTTACCAGAACATCTACTGTCGTTCAAGCTTAGTGGTCTTCAACGGCTCTCCAGTGGGAAAATTAAAGAAGCAGCTTTCATGATGCAGGTGCAGTCGTGGCTCGTATCAAAATTCCGGGATGTCCTGGATGAGTGCGATTACAGCCTTGCAGTCAAGACGCAGCTTGTGTACCCTTCAGGTGCGCAGAGTATGATTGACGGACACCCACATCGATGGAAGGTTGTCCAAGCCATCTTGCGACTTGTCAAAGGAACCGTAGAGCAATTACAGCGGGAATACTCACGGGGTATCGAGATTACTATCTCAGGCGGTACGGGAAGATTCCCGGCGATACACTTCTCTCAAGACCTTATCAAGGAGACTCTAATAGAGCGCATAACGGAAAGTGTGTGCAGGGGTGAAGGCGGGATCTTGCCCATCAATGACTGTACAAAAGAGGAGCTCAAAGCTGTCGCGAACCTGCTAGACAAACCTCGTTTCTCTAAGGATGAAATCCTAAGTGTTTCAAATGTTTTCAAAAACCGTCCAGCGGCTAGGCAAGACGTTCTTCTTCTGCGTGGGTTACTTGTGTATCGAATCCTGCTCATGGCTTTAAATAAACGATGGAATGTCCAATACGGCTTACACCCAAACCGAGACCCAGTAGCGGTACCCTATCAAGCCAAAGGCGTTCCTTCTGATCAAGCGGAGTTTGGGCATCCAGACGTCGCCATTCTACTGACTTGCTTGAGCTTCTACTACTCAGGTTTGGAGGAGATTCAGTTTGAGAAAACGCTCCGACACGTCTTGAAGTCTGATGACCCAGCTCTAGATTACGACCGATGGGTACAAGAAGCCAAAACTCTCCCGGACTCGGTGCGTACGTGGGCGGCGATCAATGTCGATGACGAGATTCAACGGAAAGAGCTGTGGGATCATCTACGCTACAATATGATTGTGATTGATTGCTTTCTCAACAATTTCGTCTTCCCATATCATGCTAAGACGTTTGAACGAAAGCTCGTCAGCTCCGCCTGGGATATACCCTTGCCGCCTTCAAATATGTCGGCCGTGTCCAACAATCATTCAAACGCTCGATTGCCTTTGGTAGAGAAGTCGTTAATCAAAAGCTCGACTTCCATGACGACAGGCTTTAGTGGCACGAATGATAATCGAACCTTGTTACCCTTAAACATTGAGCAACGAGATCTAGCTGGGCTCGCTCATACCAACGCCGAGGTTTTAACGTACCTTTTGCAGCCGAGGAACAGGTTCTACGTCCTCGCTGCGGATAACCAAGGTAGGAGGTTGACTGAATACATGTTCCTCCATTTAGTCTTCAAGCACAGCATTCGTATGATACTCGACGCCGGAGCACAAATTCTCGAACTTGACAATCAGGATTTAGTGAAAACCTGGCTTACCGTAGACACCAAAGCGGAGGCGGCTGTGTTTTTCGACAAGGAAGACAAGGCTCGAGTTCTTTTTAGGGATGGCCGCTCGCAGCCTTTGGTGGGTTCGCATTTCAACGATAATCTTGAAGCTTGCTTGGTTTATCTTGATGAGGCTCACACAAGAGGCACCGATTTGAAAATGCCAGCAACGGCAGTAGCCGCGCTCACACTTGGCCCTGGCCAGACTAAAGATCACACTGTACAAGGTAAGCCCATCTTCTCTACTTCATTTTTAACCTCTATCCTCCACACACATCACCAGGCGGACACCCCCGGCCAACTATTGGACCAATGGTAACTTGAATGAGAGAAGTCGAGATTTATCAGTTACATATGTTCCTTCCCCCAATTTCATTATCGGAAGAGCCTCGTACTTGAACCCCATGCTATTTCAAGAAAAAACTTGGTCTATTTGCGACTCTAAATAGTTCAACAGAGACCGTTGTTCTTTACTAACTTTCCATCAGCTGCTATGCGGTTACGGCTATTGGCAACTCAGCAAACGGTCGTTTTCTTTGCTCCCCCTGAAGTCCACCAGAGCATTGTCAATGTGCGAGGCAAAGGCTCCGGTGATATAATCGACTCTCACGACGTGATTTCCTGGTTGTTGGAACAGTCATGCCGCACCATCGAGCAGATACAGCCTCTGTACATCTCGCAAGGCCTTGATTTTTGCCAGAGAACATCTTCTGCAATTTTAAACTCCAACGGCGCCACTGACGTCGAGCATCGTAATCGCTATTTAAAGGTCATTGAACAGCCGGAGCATTACACGTTGGAGCATCTGTATGCGCCTCGAAAAAAGACCAAAGCGGCTCCAGCTGCCTCTACCGACGTGCCACTACTAGCCAAACATGTGGACCAACTCAATTACATGAGGGACAACCTTCGTGAGACTACTGAAACGGTACAAGCACTCGCCCACCAGGAAGTCGAGCAAGAGCGTGAAGTGGCAATTGAGGTGGAGACGATACGAGAACTGAAGAAGCCCCCACCAGCGAACGCTCTTAAGCATCTCTCTCTACACGAAGATCTTATCCATTTCGCCAAACGTGGTCAGATACGTTCTCGTACAGGTGCATACGAGCACGTTTTCCTAGCAATGCGACGTACAGGTGTTGGCATACGTCTTGGAATCAATGGCAACGCAGCTCTAACAAATCTATTTGTCACCTCTGACTTCATGGGCACAATCCAAATTTCCCACGGACAGCCAAGAGACGAATACCTCCGCCCAGTGCAATGGATCCTCTGGAGCGCGGTCTCACAAGCCGCAATCATCATCAGTCCCCATGAAGCCGAAGCCCTGCTTGACGATATCCGTGACGCCAAGACTCGCTGCACGCATCTGATCAGCTACGCTGCACCTGTCACCAGGAACATGCTTGCCTTTGACACCCTCAAGTTCTACAGCGTCCCATCTCTCCCCTCGACCTGGCAAGCTCCCCACTGGCTGGTCCGGGACCTCGGCATCTTCGCCGGCCGTCTCTACTTCGACTACGCCAACTACCCACCCATCTGCGAGCGGCTCGGCCTACCACCGCCTGATGCTTTGTCCTCGGCAGTGGCGAACTTGTGGGACGAACTACCGTTTGCCGACGACGGAAAAGTTGAACATCGCAACGAAACTGAAGTCTTCACCAAGGCGCCGCTGGAGTTCATGCAGCAGTGGCTGTCGGTCAGGAGAAAGGGGCAGGATTTTTCGCAGACACCGATGGGGTTTGTGTGTAGTGGGAAGGAGGTGAGGGAGGATGCGGTGTTTTTCGCTGGTTGAAGCGAAGGTATTGGAGGCGTAGCACACGCCTGGGGTTCTGGGGATGAGTGGAGTAAATTGAGAGATGGTGGGTGTGTGAAAGAAGACTTTAGTGTAGGAAGGTGTAACTAGGGTAGATGCCGCCTGGGTTCCGTGATAGATTCGAAAACAGACCTTTTAAATATGGCTGTCCCGTACGTACGACGAGGGAGAGATTGACAGGACGGTTACAGAGATGTATTCGCAAATGTGGTTGCGTCGTCCCCACCCTCGACAAATACTAATCTACACCCTCTACCTCACTCGCTGTCTATCTACGCTACGCTACCTTCCTCATGCCCACCACCTCGCTAACTCGCTAAGTCGCTAAATCCATACGCTAGAAAGGTATCTACAATATCTATCCGCACCACAAACTCGCTAAATCCCTTTACACAACACCAAATTTCGTACAAATCTCCAGGATCAGATCAGACACCGTCATCGCTAGACCGAAGACGCCAGCTCGAGGGCGTGAACATCCACTCTTCCTCTTCGCCACCCTCAACATCCACCATGTTCTCATCCTCTTTGCCACCATCAACGTCTCCATGCTTGACCTCCTCGACCTCCCGCTTCACCACCATCCCCGGACCCTGATCATACTCTCCCAATACCTCACCACTGGCATTCCCCTCAACTACAACCCCGCCGTTCTCAAGTTTCGCGAGGACCTCCTTACCCGCAGGTTTTCTCTCTCCAGTGAGCGGGTCCCATACCCAGCCCACCCTCAGCCATCGCCATCGCAGGTACGCTCGAAGTTCCTTGTCAAGGGGCAGTACTCTGGCCCACTCGCCTTGCATTTGCTCGTCCTTGTCATCGTCCTTGTCATCGTCCTTGTCACTCTGTGGAAGAGGGTCCATTTTGATTGGTAAACCTCGCAGTCTGTCGCGGCAGAAGATGCGCCAGCTATCGATTGCGTAAGCGCCGATGCCGGGTAGGTGTCCTACTTCCCACGCAACGCGTGAATCGTCGTCCGGAATCGGACCGTTACCTACTGGAATATCTTTGCCGTCATTGCGGTTTGGGTAGTGGAGACGGCGGTAGCGCTTGCCTTCTTCAGGTGGATGGGTAAGCCAGGCTTCGGCAAGCGCAATGCACTTCTTCGCTCGCTGATTTTGTAATCCCAGATGCTGAAAGAACCCAACGACATCTTCGAGCTTCGCTTCTGCGAGAGCTTCAGGAGTAGGGTAGCGCGTCATGAGGGCGTGGTAGACAGGCATGGCGACTGTGCCGCGGGTCTTATTGAGGAAGATGACGGCGATGAAGAGGCGGAAGGGGTCGTGCTGGAGGGATTCCTGAACAAGGCCGAAAGTGGGGGAGGCTAGGGGGGGAAAAGGAATGCAGGAGATTGGGCCTGTCTTGGGTCGTTTCTGGGGAGGTTTGGGAAAGTATCGGGAGGTTGTAGGACGTTTGGATCCGTGAGGCGCGACTGACTTGTTTAAGAACGGAGCTTCGAGTAGCTTATAGTCTGCCCCGTTTCCACGCTCGATGTGCTCAGCGCGTGGCGTTGAAGGAAAAACCGGGCTCGAGGGAGCACTGGAGAGGGGGCTGGAGCTCGAGCTGTAGCTGTAGCGGAGGGTCCTCCTTGACGCTGCCGTCGGGGTTGACTGGAAAAGACGAGATATATGGCGTGATCGTCCATAATCCGATTCAGCGTCCGCAACATCATTTGGCGTTGAATAAGGAGGGCCTGGATCTAACAGCAAACACGGCAATGAAGCTGATGAGACGCCAACAGTGTTGCGTCTGGACCTTCGCGTAGGTATAACGGGTTTCGAACAACTCGGTGTCTGCTGCAGACATGACCGAGGGGAATCTTGATAAATCAATCTGCCTTTCTCCTTAGATTTAGGTGACAGGGGGGTTAGAAGGCCGAAGTTCGACCAAGTGTTTCTTGTAATTCTGCATGGAACGGACTTGGCACGTTCAACGGCCACACGCCGAGACAAGTGCCGTGACCGCTCATAGTCTGATTCAACTTCCTGCTTGATTCTAGGCGGTGTCCTGGGGAACACAGGACTCGTGGGGGCGCTTGACAAGGGGCTGCTAGAAGTGCTTGACGGGAGATATATCGTGTAGAACTGATCTGTCTTCGTAGAGCTAGGTATGACTACGCTCATCTGTTGGTGGGCTGACTCAATCTCCAAAGCTCTTGTGGCTGGCTCGCTGTCGTTCATGGACACCCCCTCATCAGCAGCGGTCATGCTCACTGAATCATCGGAGAGTGAAAACCCGATCTTTTTGGGCTGGGAAGGTCCTCTGGCTTTGAATGTCCGTTGGACTTGCGCTTTCTTTTTTTGGAATCAGTCTTTTCTTCAATCTCCTCAGCAGCTACGGATTTTCTCTTCTTTGTTTTCTTCGAGTTACTCTCTGCCTTTGCAACGTTTGTTTTATCTTCATTCATGGCTTTCCGTTCTGCTGCCATCCCCTTCAAGTCATCTCTCATTTCCTTGCTCGCTCCTTTGTACTTCCCTTGATTGTACAAGTCAATTGCATATTCATTGATATAATCTCTTGAGGCCCGTAGTTCTGCGTCGAACGCTATCGATCTCTTCTTAGCTTCCTCTAAGTCCTTTCTGGATTTGTCTGCAGTTTGGCTATGCTCATGCGGATCTCGCTCATTGGATATGAGGAAGTTCTGATGAGCTTCCGCTTCGGACTTAGGGTCATTCGGCCCTTTCGTTGGTGGTGCTATGATATTGTTTGGACCAGCGCCATCAGAACTTAGGTTGTGGTTCGTAGCCAAAGGTTCTTGGGTTTTTGAATTATCCTTAGCTGCTTGCCTCTTGGCTTTCTTCCTCTCCCTTCTCTTGGCTTTTGGATCTGCCTTACTCTTTTCAGCCGCTACTGAAATATGCTGCGCCAAAGGTGAATCCTGCGCCTTCGGCTTGGTCTCCTGAACTGTCCTATCGACTTTAGTTCGTCTGTCTGGCCCTTGAATCCTACTTGCATGGAGCTGTGGTGTTTGTGTCTGGTGTCCATTCCCCTTAGTCTTTGGCGGTTCCTCCTTTGCATCCACGGAATAAACTTGTTGATGTCCTGACTGAATATCCAATATACCTTTTGTCTCGATTGATGGTAGAACTTCTGAGCTCGTAGACTTGATAACGCTGGCCGCAGAAGTCCGTTTTAATGCTTCCTTCGAATCATCTAGCTCATCCCCCAGAGCCGAGTTCTCACTGTCATATTCCTCCTCTCCACACATTGCTCGAGCCTTGACTGTCTGCGATTTCGCCTGCGCCTTCGAAAGATTTTGAGCTCTAGCAAAGTCATACACATCTCTCTCGAACTTCCTCCGTTCCGAAGTGGTGTATTGGGAGAGAGATTGCTGGGGAAAGAATGGATGACGACGGATGAAGTGGTTCATTAACTTTGCGGCTGAAGGACTGGACTTGGTGGCGCTCGTGCTTGCTATATGGTGCGTTAGCGTGATATGAGCAAGACATGACCAACACACACTTGGAGCTTTGTCTAGTTTGGCTTGGATTTCGGGAGGCGATGTCTCGACATCCGTAAGTTTTTGGCCCACGGGAGCTAGTTGTGACCAAAAGGCCATTTCCTCTTTACTGACACCTTCAATATCGAAGTCGTCATACAAATTCGCATCGTCTTCCTCGTCAAGTAATCTATCGCTATCTGTTAAGGTCTTGAGGCGTGAGCTGCTTGGTGGGCTCATATCTTGGTCGAAATTTCCCCGAGATTCTTTGGTCTTTGGTGATTTTCGTTTAGGCGACAAAGGGCAACCATCATCACTAACATCTTCGACGTAATATCCGAAAAAATCACTTGGGGCCGAGTGGAGTGGGTTGCCACTATTTCTGCCCATCTTCTCAAGATTCCAGACTTTGGACTTGGTGCAATGTGCACTTGAACAGTTTTCGCTCAACTTATTCACCATGGTACATTGAGTTCATATAGCGGTTCCTATACCAGACAGTATTCAGAAGAAGCTCCCACGGCAGGGTACGCATTCAATTGACTTGGAAGCTGTGGTTGCTCTGGGTTTAGGGGTTGTGGGTGACTGGCAGGAAATTATCATACTGCAGCTGAAGGTCGGAGATGCTGGATGACGCGCTGCAACACGCGCTTAATTATGCAGAGCGCGTCAAGTGTACAACTCTACCTTACGAGAAAAACAGGTGGGTGACAGATTTTATGTGAAGATATAAATCTAACAAAGTTCTATTAATGAAGGTTCTACATTATTTGTGGTATTGCAGCTAAGAAGATACAGACCCTCTGTCAAGTGGGTAATTGCAAACAAGTGTAGAAATTGTCACTGAAATATCTATATAGCCTGCTGCCTAACTTCTCTTCATACTGCAACTCACATCCATCAGAATTTCATTGGCACCCACAAAACATCATGTCTTCATCATCGCTCAAGCTTGATAGCCTGCCTATTGAGATCCTACGCCGAATTGCTACATTTTCGCCCTGCGAGGCTATACTTGCGCTGATGGAGGTTAGCAGAATTCTCCATCGATCATGCAATGATCGTCTAGTTTTCAAATCCATCATAGACTACCATAACAAACGCCGTTCTCTGAAATGGCAGGGTCCTAAATTGACGATTGAGTCTCCGACATCCTCATGGGCCCGCTACGCTCTGGCGGACTCTAAAGCTATTAAATTGCCAACCGATCCTCTCATTGACAAGTTTGTCAGCTGGGCGCCACAACTGGCGGCTTCAAACCGTAAGTTTTATGATAAGACCAAACCCTGCGGCTAGTAAACTTACCCCATAGATCCCATGGTCGACTTTCCAACCGCGTTAAGCCTGTTCACTACCTTTGCTAGCTTTGAATGGGCATCGGTAGACGATAAGCAAGCGTTGGCTTTCTGTATCGGAACAGGACTCATGTCCAAGACTACAGATGACTTCTCGACCTCGCAATGTCCGCAAAGGCTAAAGCGCTATTTGCTCAAGCCCCTGTATGAGCCTGAAAATGCGCCTGAGCTATCCATTGAAAACCCTGAGATGCTATTGCAGAAGTATGTTGAAGCAATCATGGCCGTGGGCGTTTTCGCCATGTTGCTTCGGGACAATATCAGCCGGGGGTTCATACTCAGTCCGCACAGGTTTAAACATCCTGGTTTACCACCTACAGCGCTGATCGTTCCAAATGCCAAAGACATACCATTCCTCTCCATGATGGACTTACCTCTCCCTTTTGCTCTCACTACCCCTAGAGAACTTGCGACGTGCCATTTGCCCAAGATGACGAGCCGAGAGTTTCTCGAAGACGGAGAGTGGATTGGCTTTTACTCAATTTCAAGACAGATTGAGGAGCGTGTTTCTTTTGACCCGCCGATGCACGGTATTCGATTCTCGGCGAGTGCGAACGATGATTGTCCAACCATATTATACCTCCATGCCACTGGGAAGGATGGTGTAGACCCCTTTGACCTGGACGGACTAGTTGAACAGAAATCTGGGAAGGTGATGCTGACAAAGCGGTATAACCAGTTCAATATCTGGTACTGGTCCAGCATCATGACTCCATATGGAATCGTCGGTACTTGGGGATCGAGGGGCTACGGTGGCTGGGTTTGGTTATGGAAGGTCGGTTGGACCAACGACGCGTTGAATACTGATGCTGGCCCACTACTTGAGGAACCTAAACAAACGGCATTATGAATTATGCGTAGTACACTGGGCAGTTTGGGAAAAGGAAGAACGCAAGCTGGAGGATATCTCGTGAACATCTAGCCGCTCCTCATGGCGGAAGATATTCAAGAGTCAAATCTATTATCCATTTCGAGGGTATTTGCCGTAGCTAAGAATCTAACACGGAGCATGGAAAGCGAATGTATAAGGGTTATTGGACGATGTATTATCTCTAAGAAATGAAAAAAAGCGCCGATGTCAGTAACAGCCAAGGGGTATATCCATTGCGCCGGAACCTCAGATAAGATTGGGAACGAAGACCCCCAAGAGAAGTACCAGAGATGAAAGGGAGATAGTAGCCGTATTTCTGTACCCGGAGCTCTTCGTTGCCGATGTCGCAGTTGTTGATGTCGCAAAAGATGACGGTGAGTTGGATGATAGCAATGCCGAAGTCGAGCTAGTAGAGGAACCTGACGTAGATGCCGAGGAAGCTGAACCGCTTGGAGTTGATGCTGCCAAGCTGCTGGATTGGGATGTTTCCGTAACCGTAGCATTCGCAGAATGATTGAGGTACGGTGACACTCGCGCAGACGCAGGATCGGTTACGGTTGCGTCAGGCGATGGTGTAATTCTACCAGCACCCCCTCCTGTAGTCGCTTGGCTGCTCATTGCCAGGGTGGAGCTTGTTGCAGTAGCCGTAACGTCATAGCCAGACACCTCCTGGGTTACTGGATCCACAAAGCCATCTATAGTCTCTATCGCTGATCTACCGCCGGCCGGGGTGCAGTACGAGGATGACAGGGTGGGCAAAGGTGTAGCATCAGGGTTGAGATCGGTTGGATAGAGGTTGTTAGCTGTCAAACAGCTGTTGCAACTATGATTGACTATCAGCGACGGTTACAACTATCAGACAAAGGGATTATGTAGCGCACGCATATAGGTGGCTCCAATAGTCCCCATTGCAAACGCAGTCTCTGACTTTCTGTGCGTTCTGAGGCGTATCATTTGCTTCTAAGCTTGCTTGGTCCATGCCGATTATTGATAGGCATTGATCGCCAATTGTATTCGACTGAGCACAGTCCCCAGTATCATTGAGGCAAATGGAAGTATCGGCTTGCCGTATCCATAGCTGGTGTGGTTTTGGGAGTAGCTGGCGCTCATGGGCTACAGCAGCCCCGAGGAAAGTTCCAAAGATTATCGAGACATAGGTTAGAGCATGGTATTGTTGCATGTTCGCCGATGATCTGACTATAGTAATTCAATTGGACGCCAGAGGCCCTGAGGGAGCGTTTTGTTGTTCAACTGCAAAACCGCGCTAATGTAAGGGGCAAAATAATCGAATCTAAAGATCTACCTGATAAGATGCAAGATAAGATCAGATCAGATCAGATTAGCAACAACTACTCGGTGCTATCTTTTTGGTGGTTTGCTTCCTTTTTGTCGAATACTCGGCACAATTGTGGTTTCTAATAGGTGAAGGTAGACTTTGTATGGCGTGTTTTGACTTGATAGTCAGCGCACAGCAACGTCCACGTCAGTAATCGACTACAGCACCATGTCTTCCTCTTGTGCGTCGAGGACTGAGATGATTATATTCTGCGCGTGGGCCCTACTCGCCACAGTCACGCTCGCGGCCCAAGTTTTCCTTGGATCTTCTGCTTCTGAGAGAACTAACCACGACAGACTGGGAGCCGTCGCCTCCGAGAATAGAATATGCAGCCAAATTGGGATCAACCTAATTGAAGCCGGGGGCAGTGCCGCCGACGCTCCAGTCGGAACAACCTTTTGCGTGGGAGTCATAGGAATGTACCATAGTGGTATTGGTGGCGGAGGATTCGTCCTTGTTCGATCGCCCAACGGTACCTATGAAGCCATCGACTTCCGAGAAACGGCACCTGCTGCCGCTTTCGAGGACATGTACAAGAACAACGTCGAGGGCTCCGTATATGGTGGGCTTGCTAGGTGTGTTTCTAGATATTTCTTTACAAAAGCTAGCTAACGAGAGCCCAGTGGAATCCCAGGAGAAGTCCGTGGTCTTGAGTACCTTCACACCCACTACGGAGTCCTTCCTTGGGCGGATGTGGTCAGGCCAGCGGTAAAGATCGCTCGGGATGGATTTGTTGTCTCTTACGATCTCCTTCGATTCATGGGCTTTGCAACCCAGGATTTCGATTTCCTCGCCAAAGACAATAATTGGGCAATTGACTTTGCTCCCAATGGGACAAGGTTGGGACTAGGAGATACCATCTATCGCCAAAGATACGCAGATACGTTGGAGAAAATAGCGGTGGAAGGCGCAGAGGCGTTCTACACCGGCTCGATGGCCGAAGCAACCATAAAGGCTGTGCTGGGAACTAATGGGACTATGACAGCGGGAGATCTACGGAACTATGCCGTTGTCTCTCGACCGGCCGTGAGGATCAGCTACCATGGGTTTGACATTTATGGTTGTGGTGCCCCTGCTAGTGGAGCCGTGGCTTTGAACGTGCTGAAGACACTTGAGGGCTACGAAGACTTGGGGAACCAAGAGACGCTAAATCTTAATACCCACCGACTTGATGAAGCTATGAGGTTTGGGTACGGGAAGAGGACAGAACTTGGAGATCCAGATTTCTTGCATGGTTTGTACGAATTCGAAGCGGATATGCTTGACGCTACGTCCGCGGCGGCGATAAGAGCCAAGATCTCAGACCACCATACCCAGAATGTATCGGCCTACGATCCCAACGGTTTCGAAAGCGCTGAAACACATGGAACATCCCATATAGTCACAGCAGATTCCTCTGGATTAGCTACGTCTTTGACTACTACAATCAACTTGCTATTCGGTTCGCGGGTACTGGTGCCTGAGACTGGTATCATCATGAACAATGAGATGAATGATTTCTCAATCCCACACGTAAAAAATGCTTTTGGCTATTTGCCAACTCCAGCCAACTATATCAGGCCTAACAAACGCTCTCTATCATCAATAACCCCTCTCATAGTTGAGCATTCATCAAACCACTCTTTGTTTGCGGTTCTTGGTGCCGCTGGGGGCTCTCGAATCATTACGGCCACCATTCAAAACGCTCTGGATGTTATCGATCGTAACATGACAGCGCATGAAGCCCTAGCTAGGCCGCGGCTTCATGACCAGTTGATTCCCAATCAGGTTGCCTTCGAGTGGGAATACGACAACAGCACTGTGAAGTTTATGAAAGAGCGAGGCCACAACGTTACATGGGTACCACCAGTGTACAGTAGCGCGCAGGCCCTGAAAATTTCTCCGAACGGCTCTTTCGAGGCTGCCGGTGAGCCAAGACAAAAAGACTCGGCAGGTCTCACGATATGAATAAACCTAGGCACAAGAACGTCATTTGTAGATCATCTGTCTTTGTGACGACCCTCAGAACGAGCGGCAAATTTGATCAAGATGACGGGTTCCAGGCCGTTCTTCTGCCGAGTTTTTCTTGTTGCATAAGCTTGTAAATTGAATCCAAAGGTGGCATAGAAGTTCCCCAAAAGCGCAGGATACGGCTACTAATCTTGGCGAGCACAAATCTTTTCTGCATCAAAGAGAAGAACAAAGACAGAAACTTGACTTGAATGCACACGGTAAAAAAATGGCAATCGGTATGGAACCTGTGCAGCGCATCATATACTATCGACTTAAGCTGAGGCTTACAATGGCTACCATAAACGGATCAGTCGCCCGTTATTCAAGAGTATAAGCCCCCACCGCAGTGATTACCTCATCGCTGTATTAAAATCTATGGCCTCGGAAACTTCCTTGTCTCTTACTGATCCGGTTCTCCAGATAAAAACGCCTATGTCGCCTTCATACCCTGGAAATCGAGGATGAGACAGAAATCGTCAGCTCTCAAGTCTAGCTTGCAAGGAGGTGTACTCAATATTGCACAACTCAAGCAAAGTAGACAAACTGGTATGAACGAATTAAACATACCGAATTGGTACCACCCACTGTCACCTACATAACGACAATTTGAGAGAATCTTCAACAAATCGTCGTATGGGTCCTTCCGGGTCGCTACATCGTTATTGTCCGGCCAGTGCAGACTGGGGTCTCCTGGTAGCTCTCCAGGATCGAAAAAGCCACGCATAACAATAGCAACCGTGCAGGAACCTGCGATTTTCTGTCATTGGCACGTTCTGATAATCAGGCCACTCGGACCTTGATCGTAGAAGACTAATTTTAGCGTGAATACCCACTTACCGGAGGTGAATCTGAGAGGGGTCTGAATTTTCTCAAAACGCGTTGTCGGCACGGCATCATTGCCCATATACTCTACGAGTTGCTCTGGCTCATGAGTTTCTATCATTTCTTTCCAGAACTTGTGTCTTGCGTTGAAGCAATCTGTGATCTGATAGCCTTTATCGCGACCTATCCATTCCCTGCTATTGGTACAATGATACTTCGGACTGTGGGTCGGACTTGAGACGTTGAGCGTGTGTTGCAATCGTGTCATATTCGGACTTGGCAAACCGCCCGTGGTATTGACGTCTCCCATAATCACCGCGCTAGATACTCGAGAGATGAGGAGCCAAAGAACTACGAATGTCCGCGCTATGACAGAACGAAAGGGTGAAGAAGACGCAGGATGAAGACCCATGATTGATAGCGCCTAGTCATATCCTGAGTGACAGACTTCGGAGCGAGACGTGCAAGACATATAAATATGTGTGTTTGAAATCCCCATCTCACTGGTACTGGACGAGGATAATCTTTCGGACCATCCCACGTTAGACCTATAATTAGCATGGCCAATCGAAAAAGTTGGCGTCGAGTCCGTACATCCTCTCGTGTCGGCAGGACTATACAAGCTATAAGCGCTCAACGGCTGTAGGGGGTTTCCCCCGAAACACCTCATATCTCGGTTCCTTAGCCGCTTATGCGCTATTGCTTTTCCTGGATTTCAAGGTTTCCCCAGATTGTTTTGCGGTTCATTTCCCTGACGAAATCTGCTATAAGATTGTCAACATCGACAATGTCTCTTTATCTCTCCAATATCGGTTCTTGATCCCATGACTAAATCTATAGTACACGAGCTCATCGTTCACTCCCCTCATCCGCCCGATATACCCGCCGCCTACCATATCTCCTATGTACCGGCTACTCTCTCCGAAATCAATCGCTTATTTTACCCATCACCCACAGTTCAGTCCCTTCTCTTTGTTAGACAAGAGACGGGCGCCGCAATATAATATCCCGGTTGTGTCTGAACAACGCATGAGTACAACTCCACCTCTTGGCTGAGCTACAGCTGGAAAAAAAGTACGGTACTATTTCTGTCATAGGATGATCCAGCCTAACTATCCCCTACACACTAGTTACAGCATCATAACCGGGTCGACATCATCTCGGGACACCTCCTATGCAGTAACACATAACATCAGTCCGCCTGCCGCTGATGACGACTTGTCACTACCAGAAAAAGAGAGCGATTACTGGAACAAGAGCTCGTCCTATATCTATTTGCCTGCACAACTTATGCTGTCTGATTAAGGCAATATCACTTGGTCTATCGTGGTTGTCTCTGCACAAGCTGTATGACCCGATTCTAAGCAACTACAATATCCTAAGCCGAGAGAATCTTGGACTATCTTTACACCCGTCTCTTTTAAAACTTACGCGGTTCTAATGGAGCGCTTGTTTTGGGACGCTGAGCTAACTTTAGTATGTGACTCATGGAAGAATATAGTACTACTAGTGCATGTTTCACCCGTGAATTAGGGGTGAGATGTTCTGATTAGTAGCAAAAGAAAAATCTGAAAGCTAAGGTACCTTACTTATCGATTGATGTAGCATTTTCTCTACTTGGGATTAGCTCACATGAACTGACCAAGAATAACTTGCACTACGAGATTACTCGACGTTCTAGGTTTCATCTTAACCCTCCACTTCTCTTGACCCTCTTGAAAAGTACGGTCCAGCATGTCGGGTCATCAATCACCATGAAGAGACACTGCTTGGATAGAATCGCCTAGGCATGCGAGTGGTAAGCCTCCAGTATAAGGGTAACTAGATGGTTCAACATGGGTCATGTTCTTCCAACGAAGTGGGACATCCGTCCAAGGCTTCTAGGAGATTTGAGTGCTGCGGTAGTTCGTATGTCTCCCAATATTCGTGGCAAATTGTCCTTGTTAGTTACCTTTAAGACTCAGAGCGCACGAGGTACATGTGTGAAATTCTTATGCTAGAAATGAGCCTGAGCCTACCAGAATCGCCCATGTGCCCAAGACGCCGTGATCGCTACCCGGGGGAACTTAAAGAGCAGGTAAGCGCAACTGAATGTTGCTCGGCAACATACACAGAGACGTACAATGCCAGGTCTTGTTGTTCGTCAGCTTGCAAAGATGATGTATTTGATGCAGCGTACATATCTGTCGCTAGCGACATTGAGCTGGGTAATGCGTCAACAGAGCATGTCATCCCAAGATTCATCAGCTTCACTTGCGTTGGCTACGAGAACAAGATCCCTGTAGTGAACCACTCCCATTCGAAGGCGAGGATTCCCAAGATGAGGCTTGTGCTGTCCCGGGCGGAATCTAATACCGAGAACACTGTTGAAGATCTTGAAAAACTCATCAGAGGTTTAGGTCTGCAGAGACCATGGACATAGCAAATAAGGTGACTATGTGGTCTTTGATAAATCGAGGACATCGACCACCAAAAATCCTGCGGTCGAAAAATCGGCCTTCAACGAGTGAAAGCCTGAAAGTAAGTCGATCATAGATCACAGGCATTTTGTTTCTCCTGCTATTAGTATTTCTATCGATGATTCCAATATTATTCCCTCTAGAATCGGCAACATGGAATCGATTATAGTGTAGAAATCGAAGGAGCTTACTGCAAACGATTGATAGGCGTGGTAATCCCATGCGATGGCGCTGAGGGACCTCCTTATTACTGCTGGTTCTCCGAAGAGGTCTCACAGTCTTTTGTGGTACAACTTGTCTGTAACCTGATCGCAGCATACTGCCTCGAAGATGCTGCACGGTTTGATACTTCACCTGGGCTCTCAGATATCAGGATCAGAAGCTGTTACTTCTAGACGTTGCGAAGACCGTTCATAGAAGGGTCATCCTAATTTTGTTTGATCGTTAACCTATATGTTATTTGCTGTTCTTTTTGCAAGCCGTGTTTGAAGGGGCAGAAACACTGCCTGTGCATGCCGGGTTGGGAAACTTATTAGCGATCCGCCAAGTAGTCCTTGTTGCATGGCAGACGAAATGGGAAACATAAAGGGACTCTTGATGAAATTGTGAGTTGGGAATATCATCGGGTTTTAGCTCGCGGGGGTTTGGAAAAGTTGGTCGGAAAAAATTCTTCGCTTATTAGCGTGTGCAGAAAGGTATCGAATCCTTGGCATCGCGCCCCCCCTCAATTTACTATTGAATTCAGACATTCTTGATATCTTGAAACCTTCGAAGCCTATTTTCATGTTCAAACAGCAAGTAAAAATGAAGCTATTCAAAAGCACTTACTGACCTGTCAAATAGCTATTCGCTTCAAAATAGTACGTCTTTTACTACTACACTGACGCTCTCTGACTATCATTGAAGAGGTTCACTGTCATTTTGATATCGTTTATAATATACAAGAAAATTTATTTATATATCATTTCTCATGCATTAAGTCTCAGTTTCAACTCAAGAGCATTTCTCGAAAGATTTTTTCAGTCATTGAAGACTCTTTTATTGCATATTTAAAGCAACAGTCATTGTTAGAAACTAGGCTAGAAACTATTAATATAGAAGAATGATATTATTATTACTACTTAAGATGATCACGATCAACTTGAGTGACTTGATAGAATCTAGATACAAAACAGTACATCAAATAATGTACAAGATGAAAGACAAAGAGTGAAAGAAAAGAATGAAAACTTGACTTTTATATACATGAATCAAGCAGAATCAAGACTAAACAATAGTTTTATGTTACGAGTGTATCAAGACTGAACAAGACTGAAGCTTTAATCAATTCACAGTGCATGCTAGCGAGTACTCTGCATAATGATTAGAACTAGTCAATGATCTAGTTGAGATCTGACCTAGATCTGACTCAGGTTTGACTCAGATATGACTCAGCATCTTTTTTCTTTTCTAGCATTTTCTAATCAGCTTCTATTGCCTTCTAGACAAACACACTTCTTTGTGTTATGAATAGTCAACAGATTTCTATGACAAACACATTTCTTTGTGTTGCAAACATCTTTTAAATCAACATCTTTCTTGTGTTTCAACACGTCTTCTTTGAGACTAACGTTGATCTGAGTAACTACTATATAGAGCGTGTTCTTCTTGTCTTTTGTATCTTCTTTCTTCTGTATTCTTAAAGTCTTAGTTATAGCTATCTTTATAGATTAAACATTCTAGTCACGCACGCACTCTGATTAGTTTTTAGACATGATCTCAACATTACTTTAAGAATTCATTAATCACATGATACTGATCTTTATATTCATTCAAATCAACTCAACTGACAACGAAACAAGTATAAAGAAATTTGTGTATCTGATGATCAATGACATCAAAAGACAGAACAACATCAAGAAATCAATAGAATCAATGAAAAAATACAATCATGTGATTGCTAGAGAATCTATCGCTCAGTCAGTAACATCAGTTCAAATCGATTGATAAAATCAAGAAATTAAGATCTTGATTGCTTGAAAATCATCAAAAAAAACTTCTCAAATCAGCAACACTCTTCTTTGAAGACTAAATACTTTAACAAATGATCTTTCTACATACTATTAAGCATCATCATTCGCTCGATCATCAAAATCTTCATCATGATTCAATCATTTGTGAATATTCAACTTGATTTCTTCAAGAATAATCAAAGTTTCGATTCAGTCATCTATCTCAAGTTATCTTCTCGTTTATCGAAATTTCTTAGAACTGACTTTGTACGAAAACATCATCAATTCTTGTCTCACTCTCAGACACTCAATGAATCTCTGAAAGTCTCTACTCTCTGAGATATCAAAAATGTAAAGCAGTTACAATATTGAGTTGAACAAGACTCAAAAGTTTTTCTAGAAGATTTAAACAATCTTTGAACTCAACGAGATTTAGATGTAGAAGCTTGTGAGCTATTTAATAGAATACTCAGTGAACAGATATGAAAGACTCATTTCGAAGAAATTGATCAAGCAAAAAAACGATTGAATTTAAATCTTAAAAAGCTTCAAGATCAGATGATGAAACTACAACATCGACTGCGATTGACTAAAGAAGATACTTCTACTTCTTTCATCATGTTCAATTTATTCAAGCAATCTCAAAAGCTTTTGAATTCATCTTTGTTTACTGATGAAAAAGAATCTATCTGAAATGATTGACAAGAAAAGATTCGCAACAAACTAGAAATCAGCATCGATCATTTCAACAATGACAAAGTTATACTAGTCTACATTCATTCTTGAATCAGCAAAGACATAGTCAAAGTCATTCTAGTCAGATGTCAGCGAGATTCATTGAACTCTTATTTAATGATTAATGATTTACTAAATGAACTTGCTCAGCTTTATGATGATTCTGACAAAGAGACAAACTTTCGAAGAAAATATGCTAATTTCATTCAAGAAAAGAGCAAATTTAGTGATTTTTATTTGATGTTTCAACGTCTGTTCTTTTATTTAGAATATCATGAAAAACAATTGATTGTTGATTTACAAGACAAGATAATCTATCATTTTTGTTAGAAGTCAGCATAAAGCGAGTCATATGAATGTCATTTAACTAATAGATAAATGCTAAGAAAGAAAAGTATCTACAGAAAAGAACTCAATTCTTATATGTGTGTTTCTCAGCTCTGTGCTAGACTCGATTGAATTGACGTCTTACACATATGATGCAGAGTTTCAATGATATCATCTTTAGATCAGATTTTCGCTAGGCTGAATTAGAATGAAATCAGGCGAAGACTAGATGAAGAATACACGAAGACTAGAATCATAACATTATTTTCTCTTCTTGACTATTCATGTTTGCATGAATGTTGTTTCTTAGTGCGCTTTTCTTGAATATCTGATATGAAATTCATCAATCATCTCTTGAGCGTTTATAAACTCGTCATCGTCAGCGTTATATCAGTTGAGATCGTTGTCATAGCTCTTTCATTTGATTCAATATTGAAGTCGTCTTCGATATCGTTGAAAGTTCAATATATCGTCGATTTTTCATTCATCTTCATCGTTTATCACTATTGATCTCGAGAATTCATTCTTTTGATCAGACAGAGAATCATCAACGACAGAACAAAGAAGCTCTGAATGAAATACATTGTATATATGCATAGTCTCTGATAATTTCAACTTATAAAATGAGTCAACAGAGTCTGTGATCTGAAAAGAATCGAGCATCTTGTCATTCAATTTCTTGAAGAATCTCGCTGTAATGATGTTTCATTTATTCAGAAACATCTTTGATTCAATCTTATAATTGATTTTCTTTCTATGCTTATTAGCTTAATTCATCATTTGTTTTCATGTTTTGATCAGAGCTTCGCAAGCGAAGATCAATATCTTATTCATGTGATTGAATATATCTTCGACTCGAATGATCTGCAGACGTTCGCGAATGCTTTCATACTCGATGATGTTGAGATCAAAGCTCATACAAGGGTGAAAGCTTTTGTTCATGAAGAAGAGAGTCAAGAAGATGACTGAAGACAAGACGTTATTGTCAACAAATTCGATCATGAATAGTCACTTGAATCAGTCGTTCTGCATGTATGAACAGAAGAAACGAAGATATCGCTTGACATTCTGATTGACTCATTCGCTTTGATTGTTGATCTGAGAGTGATAAACGATGAATAATTGAAGAGAAATGCTCAGTCATTTGCAAAGAAACTTTCAAAGAATGAAGATGAACTGAGAATCTCGATCGAATACAATGAAGCTTGATAAATCATGAGTTCAATATACTCATTGAAGCAACATTTCAGCTGTCTTTTCGACTGTGATATCTTCATCATCAGTGATGCAAGAAATATAATGTCTTTCTTTCAACAATCTGTAAATGACAGTCAGAATAGCGTTATAGTCGTACGAATCAAATAGATTGATAATGAAGTTCATGACTATGTTCTGTCATCGCTGTTCAAATATAGATAAAGATTGAAGCAAGTCATTTAATTTATCTCTTGATGTTTTTGAACGTTGACATACGTAGCAGTTTTGAATATATCGATTCATCGTTTTTCGCATAGAAGATCAATAGTAATTTCGCTTTATGATCTTCACTGTTCTAAGAATTTCAGAATGATCAATTGATGATTGATCATGTATCTCATGAATCAGATTCATTTGTAGAAGTTCGTTGAACGAAATTCATAGCTGACTATCATGAAACAAGATTTCATTCTGAGTTTGACAATTCTTCAATTTGATATCTTCATATTGTGCTTCGTCTCTTGCTATTACTTCGCGAAGTAGCGTACAATTCTCGTCGATTTCATTCACGTCAAGAACTTGTTTATAAATTGATTAATCATTATTCTTCTTTAAATCAGCGATCTTCATTCAATTTGATGTCAAAATAGTAGTTCTTTGATATTGAATGCGTTCATTGTTGAAATCTCTAAACATGAAGTCAGCTTGATGAGTTAATGCATTGATCTTAATGTTCTGTTTGTCAGATTGATACATTATCTTGAAGTTAAAGTCAGCTAGCTTCTGAACTCAACGCATCTGTCATTGACTCAGCTTCTTGTCTTTCATCAATGAGATGAGCGCTTGATGATCGATGAACATCTTGATAGAAATGTCAATCAGCTTCAGTTTGAATTGTCAATGTTCAAAAGCTCAAATTATGATCAGCAGTTTCTTATCATATATCTCATAGTTGCATTCAGCAGAAAACATGTTCTTGCTATAGAAAACAATCGAATGTAGAACATCTTCATCATCATATTGAGACAGAACTTCATCATTGACGTAGTTGAATGAGTCAATTTCAAGAATGAAATCGCAAATCTGATCAAAGTGACGAAGTATAAAAGTCTCAGTCATACATCTCTTCATGTGATTGAATGCAGTTTGACAGACTTCATTTCATTCAAATATGATTTTCTTTTGAGTGAGTTGAATCATTGAATGAACAATCTTTGAAAAGTTCTTGATGAAGCGTCAATAGAAATTGCAGAAGTCAATGAAGAACTGCATCTGAGTGAGATTATTGAGTGTAGATCAATCAACGACTGCTTGCATCTTTCGTGAATTCATCTTAAGTTTCTCGATTGATATTAAAAGTTCTAAAAAGATGATTTTCTGAACATGAAACTTGCATTTATCGATGTCTATCTGTAAATCAGCTTCTCGTAGTTTATTCAAGATCAATCGTACATGTCGCTTGTGTTTCTTCAAGATCTTGCTGTAAATGATAATGTCATCTAGATAAATCTGACAAAACTGATGTAGATATTCAAACAATACGTCGTTCATATAGTGTTGATAGAACGTGAATTTGTTGATTAATTTAAAGAGCATTACATGATATTTGTATGAGTCGAAGAAAATAATAAAGATAGTCAAATCTTCGCTATCTGAGTGCATGCGTAGCTTGTTAAACGTGACAATGATGTTCAATCAAGTCAGATACTTGCTTTCTTGTATACAAGCGAAAGTCTCATCTATCAATGACAAAGAATAGCGATTTCGTTTGATCAAAGCATTGAGCTTTCTGTAATCAACGCAGAAACGCAGACTTTCGTCTTTCTTTTCAGCGAACAAGATGAGCGAGACGTATGATGCAAAGCTGAAGAAAATGAATTCTTTGTTTAGATGATTGATCAGATACTTCTTTATCTTCTGAAGCTTGTGATTAAACATCTGATATAGTTTGCTTCGAGAAAACATTTCTTCATTGATCAACTCAATTTTGTGATTGTAGAAACGATGCAATGATAGCTGATCAATCATTGCTCGATCGAAGACATTTAGATAGTCGTGATATTCAGAGAAAAGCTTGACCTTGACTTGCTTGAGAACTTCAGCATGAGAAAGCTCATGCAGATTCACTTCTTCAGACTTGTTTTCAGCTGTAGTTATGAGTCGATTGATTTTCAAGACAATAACAGCAAAGATCTTGATGTCTGATTGTTTGACTAACATTCTATATGTTGCTGCTTCTATCATTGCTATGTTCGTTGAATCTGACGTTGATTTAAAGATTTTGACGTTAGTTAAAGTCGCGTCACACGACTTTAACTGTTTGATTAGTTTAACTGACTTCTCATTGAACTGATTGAAAGAGAATGATTTCAGACTGAATTGAGAGATAGTGAAAGATCTCTTCAATATATGAGTAGAAGTTAAACTCTTCTGCTTCGTAGTTGTCTTGTTGCTTGTGAGTAGAACAATCGATTTCAAATTAAGAGTGAAATTCGAAAATCGAAGAAAATCGATTTGCATATCAATTACTAAGTCGATTTTGTTCATTCAGGTTTTTTCAAGAATCATTTGATGTTGATCTAATTGAGTGATCAACATAAAAGCTGTGTCAATCGTATGATCTTGAACAGTCAGGTTCAAATAAATGACATGAGTAATGAGTTTCTTAGCATAGTGATCGTTGAATTCTTGAATTGACTTCGCTTTGATCAAAGTTAGAAGCTTGATTTGCAACTGATCACAAACAATCTGCGCAGTCACTTCATCAATGAACGAATAGTCAGCAGCTTCAATGTTTATCAATGACTTCAATGAGTAACTAATTTCATTGCTAGAAAGTACACATTCAATAGTCAAAGATTCAGAAGCAAAAGAATCATCTGACATGCTCATTGTTGAAGAAATTAACATCTCTTTCATTGCATCTTTGATGAAAGTCTCTAGTTTTTTGCCTCGTTATCTTCAAAAGAAGACATTTTCTCATTCTTCTTATTCTTTGAAATGACGATTTCATGTAGATGAGAAGTGAATGCATGAGATGCAAAAGTGTTGATCTTGTTCTGAGAGCAATTCTTGAACAAATGACTTGAGATCTTGCAAGTATAGCAGATGATAAACAATTTTGCTGACTCAGAAGTAGAAGAGAGAGTAGACTTAACATAATTGATTATCAAAGTCATCACTGACAATGAAGTAGCAATGCATTTATCAGATACGACAATGACTTTGACAGTGACAGTGCAAAGCTGACTGCGTAGCTGATAGTTGACTCGCTGTTTATTATTTACATCTTGAAGAAAGGTTTTAAGATGATGAAGTGAAGTGAAGTCTTTGAAGCATACTGACAAAGCATTCTGCAAGTGATTGTTGATCTTATTCTGAAGATCATTCATCAGAATGCGATCATCATAGTCTAGATAGCTGAATAGCTTCATAAAGTTGAAGTAGAAGACGTTGAAGAGCTTGTTTGTTTGTCTCAGAGTGTTGTACTTACGACAACACTTTTGATTTCTATTCAGTTCATTGTATATTTCTTTCAGATGCTCAAATAGCTTGTAGATCAAGATGTAAGAATGCGAAGCATCATGACAACGTTGAATGAAGATATGTTCAGCAGCATCATCTTTTAGTCTAGATATCACATAGACAATACAGATATTCTCATTATCGAAGTGATCAACATTTGCCTGAAGCTTGTCATTCATCTTGATTCTTCAGCTATTTCATGTTGATTCATCTTCATTGATGAATACAGATGAGTTCAAAAACTTGAAAGACTTGTGATGATTATTATTGAATAAAGTGAATGACTTACGTTGAGTAAAATTCTTGATAGATTGATGAGATAAAGATTTCTTAGAAACTCGAGATTCAGTAAACTGATGAGGTTGAAGCTGATTCGCTGAACGCTGTTTCTTTTTTAGACTCAAGACTTTCTCTTGTAGTTCAACGATAGTCTCTTCTTGAGTGTTTATTGTCATTTGATTGATCTCTAACTCATCAAGTCTCTTGATGTGATCAACTTGAACATTGATTCATTGCTCATTGAGTTTCAAAGTCATGTCTTGTTGATCTCTTAACTCAATCAGCATCTTGATGATCTCATCTGACTGATCGATAGCTCATTGACGAAGTTGTTGACTTATGTTGATGTCTCATGAAGTAGCGACATTCTGAGATTTCGCTGAAGCATTGAAAGAAATAAGAAAAACTCATTTATTAACAGTGCTTCTAAGCAGACGAGCTGTTCGTGACTCAACTGATTCAGAGTCGCGTGTCATTGTGAAAGATTGAAGGTAAAGATAAATAGATTGTGAGAAGATTGAGTGATTGATTTGATAAATTTGAGTAAATTTGAAGATGTGTTTTGATTAAAGTAATTCAAAGAATCTCTTGTGAATTTTCTGAATGAACGAAGTAGATTATTTCGTATCGTTTACACGTTGATAGCAGAGTAGTTGATTAGCATTTATCTACTGTTAGAGATCAGCATAGAGCGAGTCATATGAATGTCATTTAACTAATAAATAAATGCTAAGAAAGAAAAGTATCTACAGAAAAGAACTCGATTTTTATATGTATGTTTCTTAGCTCTGTGCTAGACTTGATTGAGTTGATGTCTTACACATATGATGCAGAGTTTCAATGATATCATCTTTAGATCAGATTCTCGCTAGACTCGATTAAAATGAAATCAGACGAAGATTAGACGAAGAATAAATGAAGGCTAGAATCGTAACAATCTTCATGCAGCTTGAAGTAGTCAATTGATTCAGCTCAAATCTTTCAATGAAATTCGTAATTACCTGATTCATTTGAACAATGAGCATCGAGTCATGAATGACATCAAAGAAAAGAAATTCTTGATCAAAGTCAGAAAGCAAGTCATCTTTGCTGAGAAATGAGATTTATTGAATCTTTATAGAAAGATTGAAGTCACTATACTTGTTGATCATTCAAAGTCGTGTGACGCGATTTTAACTAGCGTCAAAGATATTGATTTACAAGCTGAAATCTGTTTCATCTGTCACAAATCAAATCATACTTCTAGAGAGTGCTCTGATCAATCGAGAGTCAATGCATTAGAAGATGATGAGTTTGATTGATTTACATTGAACTCTGAGTTTGATTCTGATTCAAAAAACTAACTATTTCTTTCAAAGTCATTAAAGAAGTAAAAATCGTATCTTTGTGCAGTCAAATCGAAGTTCTATTGAAAGAAAACTATTTTGAAAAGTCATTTCTGATCAATGCTTCTTTTATCTCTCAGAGCAATTCTTTCAGCCTTCGTTCTTTGATAGATAGTGATTTCGTCGTCTACATGCTGATACATGACAAGCTAGTCAATAAAATATGTCAGAAACTTGAAATACAATTTATATCACTAGCAAAAAAGAAGTTAATACGAGACTATAATGAGAAGTTAGTTAGAAAGACTATTACTCATAAGATTCTACTCAATCTCACGATTGAAAGTTATAAGAAATTGACTGTGTCAATGCTGATAGCTGATATTGAGCATCATGAAGCTATATTGAGCAAACTCTGAATGAACAAAAATGAAATATTATTAAACATGAGACATGATACTATCGTATTCTCTGATCAATTAAATACCTCTATTTCGATTTTTTTGATCTCGTCAAATACAAAGCACTTAAGTTGATTGCAATCAACTTCAATCTCTTCAGCAGCTCACAGCAAGATCTTTAAAATGCTCAAGCATTCAGTTTCATTCATTCAGAAAGAGTCATTCTCGATTCAAAACATAGACATCGTCTCTTTTTAAGCACTAGTAAAATGAAAAAAGAAGAATCAGACAGAGATTTTTGCTATATTCATCGAAGACATCGATAGAAAAATCATCTACAATACTCAATGCAAACTAGATGTCATAAATGTTTTTTCAGTTGATGAAATGACTCAGAATCTAGAAGATATTAAAGTCAAGTTATCATTGAAATATCAGAATTTTCTAGACATCTTTGATTGAGTTCAAGCAGACAAGCTATCGTCTTATCGTTCATATGATCATAAGATAAAGTTTACTAGTGACGTAACGTCATCTCATTATCGAGCATATTGAATGTCTTTTTACAAGCTTCAGAAAGTAAAGAAATATCTGAATGAGAATCTTTTCAAAGAATTTATAATCTCTAGCAAAGCTTCGTATTTCTCACTCATTCTGTTCATTTTAAAAGCAAATGAAGATCTACAATTTTGCGTTGACTATTGAAAACTCAATGCTATTATCAAAAGAAATCGCTATTCTCTATTGCTCATAAATGAGATGATCAACAAAATAGTTGATTGCAAGCATCTGACTTGATTAGATATCATTTCAACTTTCAACAAACTGCAAATGCATTCTGATAGTGAGAACTACACTATCTTTATCATCGCTTTAAAAGCATATAAATCAAAGATGTTATCTTTTGAACTTATCAATGATTCTGTCTCATTTCAGCAGTATATGAATGATGTTCTTTGAAACTTTCTAAACGACTTTTGTCAAGTCTATTTAGACAACATTTTGATCTACAGCAAAACTCAACAAGAACATTGACAATATGTCAAGATGATATTAGATCATTTATGAGAAGCTGATCTACAAGTAGATATTTGAAAGTATGAATTTGACGTAGAAGAAACTGTCTTCTTAGAAGTCATAGTTTCAGAACAAGATCTTTGTATGAACTTTATTAAAGTGAAAGTCATAGTCAACTGAGCTACGTCGATCAATCTAAAAGAAATTCAGAGCTTCATGAGATTCATTAATTTCTATCGTTGTTTCATTAAAGACTTCTCAAAGCTAGTCAAATCATTCACTCAGCTGACTAGAAAAGACACGTCTTTTGTTTAAAATGAAGTTTGTGTTCAAGCTTTTGATGATTTAAAGAAACAAGTCAGCTCAATCTCAATCTTACGACATTTCAATTCAAAACAACAGACTATTCTGAAAATAAATGCATCTGACTACGTCAAAGATGAAATACTATCACAGTATGATGATGAGAGTGTTCTTCACTCAGTAGCATTTTACAGCAAGAGCATGATCTTCGCTGAATGCAATTATCATATCTATGACAAGAAATTGCTAGTCATTATTCAATGTTTCAAACATTGAAGACTCAAGCTTGAATGCATTGAACTACTCATTCAGATATTCATCAATCATTAAACTCTGAAAATCTTCATGAAAAATAAACAGTTGACTTGACGTCAAGTCAATTATCTAGACGTTTTATTTGAGTTCAACTTTCAGATTATATTTCAATCAGACAAAATAAACATTAAAGTCAATGCTTTAATCAGAATGTTTCTGATCGATGTTTCTGAATCAACTCAATGTACTGAAGATCATTATCAGATCATTCTGACACTTGATAGAATAAATATTCTAACTATTGAATCTGAAGTTGATCTCTATCAGTGAGTAAAAGATGTCAACAAGATGAATGAGCTTTGCGATGAGTATAGACAAGCTATAAGCGAAAACAAGCTCAAGCTACATAGCACTGAATTGAAGCATTGCAAGATCGTTAATGACGTTTTGTTCAGAAAAGATCTACTATGAATTTCTGAGAATATGCATACGAAATTGCTAAAGAAAATTCATGATCAGTCTTTCATCTCTCATTCTGACAATCAAAGAACTATCAATCTAGTTCAACGTTTCTACTATTGATTCGATTATCAAGCAATGATTAAACGTTACATTCGAAACTGTCATGTCTGTTAACAAAGCAAGATATCTAGAAATAGCATCAATGAACTTCATCACTGAGTTATTTCTATCAAAAGATTATAACATCATTTGCACAGTCATATATCATCTCATCAAGAAACGTCACTATGTCTTCTGTCATTGAAGAGATAATGACATCTCAGTCGAAGAAATGATTTGAATTATGCTATGAAACGTCTATTGACTTCATGATTTATCTAGTTCTATTGTTTCAAACAGAGACTTTCAATTCATATCAACAATGTGACAAAGTCTTTGTAAGTGACTAAGAATCACAGCTAGTTTATTAACAGTTTATCATTCTGAGATTAATGATTAATCAGAATGAGTTAATCAAGATGTTGAACGCAAATTAAGAATTTACTGCAATTACATGCAGAACGACTGAGCAAAATGACTATCAATGATAAAATTCAGCGAGAATTTCAATATCTTCTCGATCATCTCAATGACTTCATTCTACTTCAATAAGAGTTTTCACTCACAAATAAGTTTTGATTCAGATACGACTAACTATGAAACTACTCATGAGCATCTTGAAGCTAGAAAAGCAGATGATATTATCATTTGAATGAAAAAGCTTCTTATCTTCAATCATCAGTAATTGAAAAAGACGAAGCAGATCATCGAAGCTCAGATCAATAAACATAAACGAAATGTCATTTATGAAGTAGACGACTGAGTTTGATTATTCTCTAGAAACATAAAGACAACTAAATCATGTAAGAATTTGAAAGATAAACAGCTAAAATCTTATCAAATCACTGTCAAAGTTGAAATCTTCTATCATCTTCATCTATCAATAAGCATGAAGCAGCTGCATTTAATGTTCAGTTCAAAGCTATTACATTCTTGTCTTAATGATCTTTTATCAGAACAGCATTCAGAATCATCTAGATTTCTCACTATTGAAGATGATGAGCATTGAAAGATAGATGACATTTTAAACTCTAAATGCTATTGAGATCAAATACAATACAAAGTCAAATGAATGAGACTAAATCAAGACAACAAATGATACTATGCTGACAAAGAAGAATTCAAGAAATTGAAAGAAGTTCTAGTTGAATTTCATAAGCTTTATTCAGACAAGTCACACTAAATTGAAAAACAATGAAAATTTTTTTGCGTTTCATTTATTCTATTCATGCAAACATGAATTTTCAAAGAAGAAAGTAATGTTACAAGTGTATCAAGACTGAACAAGACTGAAGTTTTAATCAATTTGCAATGCACACTAGCAAATACTTTGCATAATGATTAAAGCTAGTCAATGATTTAGTCGAGATTTGATCTAGATCTGACTCAGATTTGACTCAGATATGACTCAGCATCTTTTTTCTTCTCTAGCATTTTCTAATCAGCTTCTATTGTCTTCTAGATAAACACACTTCTTTATGTTACGAATAGTCAACAGATTTCTATGACAAACACATTTCTTTATGTTGCAAACATTTTTTAAATCAATATCTTTCTTATGTTTCAACACATCTTCTTTGAGACTAGCGTCGATCTGAGTAACTACTATATAAAGCATGTTCTTCTTGTCTTTTGTATTTTTTTTCTTCTGTATTCTTAAAGTCTTAGTTATAACTATCTTTATAGATCAAACATTTTAGTTATGCATGCACTCTGATTAGTTTCTAGACATGATTTCAACATTTTATTGACTTAAGATTGCAAAAGTTCATGCATATGACTGAAATGATTAAAACAGAATTACTGAAGTTAAATTAAGATGATGATGATTAAATTGATGACTTAATTCATTGAATTGTAAAACAAATTCAATGAATTTAAGATTTCAACAATTTATAATTAATTTTAATCATTATACAATTAACTTAAGTGAATTGATTTTAAATTAATTAAAATAAGTTCTGATTTATGCTTTAAACTTGAATGATAATTTGACATCATGACAGTAACTTTTCTCTTCAAGATTGAGTTTCTAAAAGATGATGAAGAGAAATAAGATGAAATGAGAAAAAATTAAAGATGAAGATGAAGATTGAAATGAGACAAAAGTTAATGTAAACGTATTTTAATGTGATGATGCACAAATGACTGAAATAAATTTGAGTTACATCTGAATCAGATCTGAGCAAGATATTTGAGTCAGATTTAAATAAAAGAAAGATGAAATACAGTTTAATATAATAATGCACAGATGAAACTTAGACTGATCATTGAGTTGAGTTTCAAGTTAACATTTTGAATTCGACTTGATTCAAAGTCAAATTGCTCACATTTTCAACTTGATTTGAGTCGAGTTGAGCATATTTTCAACTCGATTTGATTTGATTTGACTGAGAATTGAGTCAACTCAATTCAACTCGTCAAGAATTCAAGCTTAACGTCAAGAGAGTTAAATATAGAAATTTTTTCGACTTTTGCATTATCTTTTTGCATTATCTTTTTGCATTATCTTCTTGATAGAAAGTCATGAAGAGAAAACATGAAGATCGTTTGATAAAAAGTTCTAAAGAGAAACATAAAGAGAAACATGAAGAAAAACATGAAGAGAAACATGAAGAGAAACATAAAGAAAAACATAAAGAAAAACATGAAGAAAAACATGAAGAGAAACATAAAGAGAAATATGAAGAGAAACATGAAGATCATTTGATAGAGAGTCATGACGAAAAAACATGGTAGAAAGTCATGAAGAAAAATCATGTAGACTGTTCAACCAAGCTATTTACATTTATCTAATATCTTGTTGAATCAAGTCGAGTTTTCAAATCAAACTTCTTAACTTGATTCAAGTTCTTGAGTTCAACTTCTCAACTCAACTTGACACTTTTTCAAAAAAATTTCAACTTGACTTGATACTTTTTAAGTCGAGTACTCGACTCAAACTTAAGTACTTAACTTGATGCAATCAGTCTAATGAAACTAAAATACATCTGAGTCACATTTAAATTAGATTTAAACAAGATGTTTAAGTCAGATTTAAACAAGATCTAAGTCAGATCTGAGCTGAATTAAAATAATGAAGATTGAATTTAAAGTTCTTGATATTGACATTGAAATATCACACATGATAATACATGTGATTCTTCAATGACAGAATTAATGAGATGATATTCATTAAATGCTTGCTCACAATTATTCAGAAAATGAAAAAACTTTCAAATAAAAAAGTGATCTTCTTAATCAATGTAATACTTAAACAGAGATGAATTATAACATTTATCATGCTTAAAGTTTAATATGCTGTTTACATATCAGAAGATCAGCAATAAAACTCATTTGTATGCAATGTTGATTATAAATTTACTGTTTAGCTACAGTAAAGTTTAAAAATTATCAAAAGTTTGAATGATATTAAGACACTGCATGATGATGAAGCATTATATATTGATTGCATGCAAAGTTTTTGCAATCATGCAGACTTTGATAATCTCAATGCGCATGTTACAAGCAATCTGCATGCAGATAAGAAAGTCAAATAAAACGCAGTACTACAAGGAAAATCGCTTATGAAAATCATTCAATTCAATATCTTGTCATTGCAATGACAAGAACTGAGACAGAAGACTTTTATGTTTGATTTGTTAAAGATGATTAGCAGAAAGAACTTAAATCATGAACATTCTTTAAATTTACATGCTAACTATGTATAAATCTTGTTAAGACTGCATGTTTGTTACTATGACATGAACAACTCACAAAACTTGTTAAGTTCAACATAAGCAAACTCAAGAATCTCATTAATATTGTTTAACAAACGTTCAGATACAGACATTTTATACATGAGTAATATGCTGATGAGAAGACTTCATTAAAAGAAGAGAAACACAAGCGAATTAATAATTGTAATTGTAATTGTAATTCATACACTCTTGTGACATTGATTTAGATTCGACTCATGAGAAACTCTATGCTATTTATATCGAGTGAACAAAACTCTCTGAGAAAGAAAATCACTCGTCGTCTATATGACTGCTTCACGCAGTCGAAACAATGAGATTGACACTGTGTTATCAAGTAATGAATCTATAGCTTCTATTCAGCGTGTGACGCTCGAGTAAACTCTTGATGAAAGTGTCTGTGCTGTTTAATTATGACGCATCATCTTTGCTCTGCTCTTCATTGATGATATTCTATACAACAATGTTTCGATTCAATTCTCGATTCAAAGACGAAAGACGTTTTCTTTGCACTCATGATGCTCATGATTGTAACGTACGTAGAGCTGTGTTCTCTTACTCAATGATTGTCATTCATTGAGCAGAGAAATATGTGATGAAAGAGAGATGCACACGATGAGAAGATAAAGTGTGATTGTACTGAGTAACTCTTTTCTTCTCTTGATTTGACTTATGTCACGTAGACGTTGAATGAATTGTTAGTATAGACGTGCGATCGCAATCGTTCGATGTTTGACTCTGATCAATGAAAGAGAATGCGTTCTGATCGTTCTCTTGAGCTCTCGATTTTCCACGTGAATAGATGAATGACTTGACGTCAAGTAAAAAAGGTGAGTTCAAGTCTTCTCAGTATATCAGCGTGATCGACGAGTCACTACTTCTTCGAACACTGTAGTCACGTCTTTCAATACTTGAAACGATTATTCTATCTGATATTTTTTCATCAATTACTTGATGACACTGTCGATGTGATGAAGACGTTTCGATATCAACGCAGTCAACAAGTTGCAAATTCTTCGATCACTTGTAGTCACAACTCGCAGACTCTTCATCTGAATTGTCTTTTTCACTAGTAGTATCTTCTCATCTCTTACTGACATCAACATGTCATTAATCTTCTTCGTAGATTGATTGTGACTGTTAGAAGAGATGTTGTCGCATGAGTGAAAACTCTGCACGATGACTTTTCTGATCACGCAACGTTCTAACATCGTTTGAACTGCGTCGAATTGAGATCTCTTGACTCTTTTGACTTCTATTCAAACACAGAATAGAATCAAAAGATTCGTAGTTAACATCACGTACAGATGAATCTTGTTGTCAGTTGCAAATTAATAAAGAATGATTAAATTATGCTATTTGATTAAAAGTGTAACATATAAACATTTCTGCAAAACATGATTGATCTGCATGAGAAAGATCTCTACAGATAATACAAAACAGATGAGTTGCATATTTTACAAGCGAAGTGAGCATTTGCAAGACATGATATACAATGATGATGATTGTCAATTTTAAGAATCTCACTTCTTCACTGAGTTTTGACTTTTGAATGTCTTGATGATAAAATCAATCTTTAATCAAAAACATCATTTGTATAATTTGAAAAAACAGTAATGCATGTTAATGTGATTAAAGAAGAAATCGACTACAATACACATGTGTATCGCTGATGAAACATCTGCAACTTATGCTTAAAAAGTAAATTGTTGAAATTTGAGCAGTGAAAGATTTTATTCATTTTGAACTGTGAATATGTTGCAAGAAAACTCTCTGAGTAACTTCTCAAGTTTAAAAGAAAAATCAGCATAGAGATCATGCTTTATGTATGTTGCATGCAATGTATACAACATATTTTCAATAAATAACTCATGAAACTCATTAAGTTCAACATAAGTAAACTTAAGAGTCTCATTAATATCATTTAACAGACGTTCAAACACAAACATTTTATACATAAACAATACATTGATGAGAAAACTTTGTTAAAAGAAGAGAAATATAAGTGAGTTAGTAAAGAATAATTGAACTACGCTGTCTGATTAGAAGTGTAACATATGAACATTTTTGCAAAACATGATTGATTTGCATGAGAAAGATTTCTACAGATAATGCAAAACAGATGAGTTGCACATCTTACAAGCAAAGTAAGCATCTGCAAAGCATGATATACAATGACAACAATTGTTGATCTTAAGAATTTTATTTCTTCACTGAGTTCTGACTCTTGAATTCTTGATGATAAAGTTAATCTTTAGTTGAAGATATCATCTGTATAGCTCAAAAGAACAGTAGCATATGTCAATGTGATTAAAGAAGAAATCGACTGCAATATGCATGCATATTGCTAATGAAACATCTGCAATTCATGCTTAAAAAGTAAATTATCAAAATTTAAGCAGTAAAAGATTTCATTCATTTTGAACTATGAATCTGTCATAAGAAAACTCTTTGAGTAATCTTTCAAGTCTAAGAGAAAAATCAGCATAAAAGTCATGCTTTATATATGTTGCATGCAATGTATACAACATATTTTTGATAAACTTACGCATTTCACTAGAAAATTGAAGAAATTTGACATGACAATTAACATATAAATAGAAAGCTCAGTTATCAAATTGAAATCAGACATACAAGTTCTAAAGATGCAACTTGTCATGATTTTAGCCTTGTCAGACTCAGTCTTCTAGTTTTGTCAGATTTATTCTCGCTTCGTCATCTTGACTAGTCTCTATTGAGTCTAGCGTCGACTGAGAAACACACATATATAGTCAGCTTCTTTTCTATAACTATCTTTCTTTCTTAGCATTTATCTTCTAGTTAAATGATACTCATATGACTCGCTCTATGCTGATCTTTAACATTAGATAAATGCTCATCATTTACTACTCTGCTATTGATGAATAAACGATATGAAACAATCTATTCAGTAAGAAAAATTTGCAAGAAATTCTTCAAATTTGCATCATCATTTTAAATTGCAAGAAATTCTTCGATTCTACACTCATTTTCATCATTTTATTCGCAAGAAATTCTTTGAATAAAGCACTCAATTATTATCTGAAATTCACAAGAAATTCATTGAATTTTCACTCATCAAAAACATTAATTCAAAACAACAACTTCTATCTTCTCTCATCATGACATGCGATGTTGAGTCAGTTGAGTCTCAAACAACTCATTTGCTTAGAAGCATGATCAATAGAAGAGTTTCACTTCTACTCATTGATGCTTCAGTTGAAGCTGAGAAAGCTGTCATTGCATGAAACATAAACATCGAAGAACAACTGTTTCATTGAGTCAGTAATCAACTCAACGAAGTCATCAATATGCTGAATGAGCTTCAAAGTCAGCAAAACTTGACTCTACAACTCAATAAACACTGACTTCTTGTACAAGATGATCACAAAAAGAGAGCGAAACAACTAGAAGTCACGTTTGATAAGAACGATGAACTAGAGAAAAAGATCAATCAGTTACAAGGTGAGTGATTGAACTTCAGAGTGAAACAACGTCAAGCTGATCAATCTATGCTTCGTCAAGATACTCAGTCAGCTGAGCAACAAGTCAATCAGAAAGAAGCTCACTTTCAACGAAAATCTTCTACTTTATCTGATAACGAAAATGAGAATGATCATCACAAGTTCATCAAGCTTTTGAATTCACTCATTTTCATTGAAACAGATGACTCTATCTGAAAGACATGAAACATCAAAATAGCTGATAAGCTCGATGTCAACGCGAATCATTATTCTACTGAAAAGATTCATATTGTTTATGTGATTTTCAGACTAGAAGACGATGCTGATCAGCAAATCTATGCAAAACATCATGTTGATGCTTTCTCACTTTATCAATCACTATCAGAGCTACTGAAACATCTGAAAGAAATTTACGAAGATCAGAATTTGATTCGAAAATGTTGTCGTGAATACGTTGCTTTGAAGCAGCTCAACAAGCTCTTCAGCTCTTTCTATTCAAAATTCACTAGAATATTCAGCTTTCTGAACTACGACAAGATCATTCTGATGAACAACATTCAGAATAAAATCAACAATCATCTTCAGAACGTGTTGTCAGTTTGTCTCATAGAGTTTAGCTTGCTTGATAAGCTCAAGATCTTTCTTCAAGATGTGAATAACAAACAACGAGTCAATTATCAGCTACGTGATGAGCAATGAACAGTCAAATCAATAGCAGCTTCGAAAAAACTTTTTGTCTTCTCGTTGACATCAGTCTCAACTACTAGCTATGTTCAACTCGCTACTTTTTTCATTCTCGAACCTGAACAATCAAGAATGTCAATCATTTGCTTCAACTGCAAAGTATCGAGTCATCTTTCAAAGAACTGCTCTCAGCTGAAGACTAGTACTTTGACATCTTGTGCATTCATCTCTTGTCTCAATGAAATCATCATGTCAAAAGAAGAGAAGAAATTATTTACAGAGAAATCAAAGAATGAGACAAAAAACTAGTGACTTTCATTAAAGACGTGATGAAAGATGTGTTAATTTCTTCAATGACAAGCATGTTAAATGACTCTTTTGCTTCTGAATCTTTGATTACTGAATGTGTACTTTCTAGCAATGAAATTAGTTACTCATTGAAGTCATTGATAAACATTGAAGCTGCTGACTATTCATTCATTGATGAAGTGATCGCGCAGATTGTTTGTGATCAGTTGCAAATTGAATCTCTGACTTTGATCAAAGCGAAGTCAATTCGAGAATTTGACAATCATTATGCTAAGAAACTTATTACTCATGTCATTTATTTGAATCTGACTGTTCAAGATCATACGATTGACACAGCTTCTATGTTGATCACTCGATTGAATCAACATCAAATGATTCTTGAAAAAACATGAATGAACAAAATCAATCTAGTAATTGATATGTGAATCAATTTTCTTCGATTTTCGAATTTCATCTCTAGTCAGAAATTGATTGTTCTATTCTCAAGCAACAAAACAATCACGAAACAGAAAAGCTTGACTTCTACTCAAATACTAAAGAGATCTACTTCTTCTGTTGTCACTTGACTCAGCGAGAAGTCATCTTCATTCAGTAAAATCATGAAATCATCTAATTCAATTAACTTTGCTTCGTCTTTCGATTCAATGAACATAGCAATGATAGAGACTGCTGCATATAAATCACTAGTCAAACGATTGAATGTGACTACTTTCGCGATCATCATCACGAAAATCGATCGACTTCTAAAAACAGTTAGAAATAAACTTGAAGATGTAAATCTACAAGAGCTTTCACATGAAGAGATCTTGAAAGAAGTTAAAGCTAAGCTTTCTTCGAAATATCATGACTATTTAGACGTGTTTGATCGAGCGATGACTGATCAACTATCTTCTCATCGCTTCTATGATTATAAAATTGAGTTAATCGACGAGAAAACATCTTCTTGAAGTCATCTCTATCATATGTTTGACTACAAGCTTCAAAAGATGAAGAATTACCTGATCAAGCATCTGAATAAAGACTTTATATCTTTTAGCTCAGCTTCATACGCTTCGCTCATACTATTCATCGAAAAGAAAGACGATAGCTTGCGTTTCTGTGTAGACTACAGAAAGCTCAATGCTTTGATCAAACGAAATCGCTATCTCTTATCGCTAATAGACGAAACTTTCGCTCGTATTCAAGATAGCAAGTATCTGACTCGATTGAACATCATTGTTGTCTTCAACAAACTGCGTATGCATTCAAGCAGCGAAGATTTGACTATCTTTATCATCTCTTTTGATTTCTACAAATATCACGTGATGTCTTTTGAATTAATCAACGACTCAACTTTCTATCAACATTATATAAACGACGTGCTATTTGACTATCTTCATCAGTTTTGTCAGATTTATCTAGATGACATTATCATTTACAGCAAAACACTGAAGAAACATAAGCAACACGTACGATTAGTTCTATATAGACTACAAGAGACTGATCTTCAGATGAATATAAACAAATGCAAGTTTCATGTTCAGAAAATCTTCTTTCTGAAACTATTGCTATTCATTGAAGAACTAAAGATGAATCTCAGAAAAGAACAAGCAGTAGTTGAATGATCTACTTCTACAAATCTCACTCAGATGCAGTTCTTCGTCAACTTCTGCAATTTCTATCGACATTTTATAAAGAACTTTTCGAAGATTGTTCATTCTTTGATTCAATTAACTCAAAAAGAGATGATATTTGAATGAGATCAAGCTTGTTAAACGATCTTTGATCATATGAAGAAACAAATGACTGAAGTCTTTATTATTTGTCATTTTGATCAAAATAGAGAGATTATTCTTGAAACAGACTCATTCAACTACGTCAACGATGACATACTTTCTCAGTATGACGACGAAGAAACATTACATTCAATGATCTACTACAGCAAGAATTTGAGTCTCGCTGAGTGCAATTACGAGATCTATGACAAGAAATTACTAGCAATCATTTGTGTCTTTAAGCATTGATGATCTGAGCTGAAATTGACTGAGCTACTCATCAAGATGTTCACTGATCATCAAGCTTTAACGTCATTAATGAAAGATAAAAAGCTAAGTAAACGTTAAATGCACTGAATACAAAAGTTCGTTGACTTCAACTTCAAAATCATGTATCGCTCAGACAAATAAAACATCAAAGTCGATGCATTGACTCGTCGAGTCAATTCAGTTTCTAGAAGCTTCAAGAATGAATGATGTTGCTATCAGCGAACTACAATTCTCACGTTGAATTGAATGAAAATCGTTGATTTAAAGAAAAACATCAATGAATCAATTTATAAACAGATTCTTGAGACTAATGAGATCGACGAGAATTGTATGCTACTTCGCGAAGTAATAGCAAGAGATGAGACACAATATGAAGATATCAAATTGAAGAATTGTTGAACTCAGAATGAAATCTTATATCATGATAGTCAGCTATGAGTTTCGTTCAACGAGCTTCTACAAATGAATCTGATTCGTGAGATACATGATCAATCATCAGTTGATCATTCTGATATTCTTAGAACTGTGAAAGTCATAAAGCGAAACTACTATTGATCATTCATGCGAAAAACGATAGATCAATATATTCGAAACTGCTATATTTGTCAACGCTCAAAGACATTTAAAGATAAATCAAATGACTTGCTTTAATCTCTATCAATATCTGAACAGCAATGACAAGATATAGCAATGAACTTCATTATCAATCTATTTGTTTCAAGCGAGTACAACGCTATTCTGACAATTATTTGCAGATTGTCAAAAGAAAGACATTATATTTCTTGCATCATTGATGATGAAGATATCACTGTCAAAAAGACAGCTGAAATGCTGATTCAATGAGTATATTGAACTCATGATCTATCAAGCTTCATAATATCTGATCGAGATTCACAATTCATCTCTATACTATGAAAGTCTCTTTGCAAACGACTGAGCATTTCTCTTTGATTGTTCATTGTCTATCACTCTCAGATCAACGATCAAAGCGAACGAGTCAATCAGAACGTCAAGCGCTATCTGCGTTTCTTCTGTTCATACATGCAGAACAACTGATTCAAGTGACTATTCATGATCGAGTTTGTCAACAATAACGTCTTGTCTTCAGTCATCTCATTGATCTTCTTCTTCATGAACAAGAGCTTTCACTCTCGTATGAGCTTCGACTCTGAAATCATTGAGTATGAAAGCACTTGCAAACGCTTGCAGATCGATCGAGTCAAGAATATATCTGAGCAAATGAACAAGACATTGATCTTCGCTTGTGAAGCTCTGATCAAAACATGAGAACAAATGATGAATCAAGCTAACAAGCATAAAAAGAAGATCAATTACAAGATTAAATCAAAGATGTTTCTGAATAAAAGAAACATCATTACAGCGAAATCTTTCAAGAAGTTAGATGATAAAATGCTCAATTCTTTCATCAATTTAAATCTCATCAACTCTTCATATAAACTGAAATTATCAAAGTTTATGCATGTTCATGATGTATTCATTCTGATCTGCTTCGTTCTGCCGTCAACGATTTCTTGTCTGATCAAAAGAATGAATTCTCAGATTCAATAGTGATAAACGATGAAGACGAGTGAAAAATCGATGATATATTGAATTCTCGTTGATATCAAAGACAACTTCAGTATAGAGTCAAATGAAATGATTATGACAATGATCTCAATTGATACAACGCTGATGACGACAAATTTATGAACGCTCAGAAGATCATTGATGATTTTCATATTCAATACTTGAACAAATCACACTAATCAACAATTCAATCAATCACGATTTAACAGATCTGAGTCTGTGAAATCATGATTGAGCAATTAATTGAGTCAAGCAGAAAATACATTCATGCGAACATGAATCGTTGAAGAAAGAGAATAATGTCACGATTTTAATCTTGTCAGACTCAATCTTTTAGTCTTGTCAAATTTATTCTCGCTTCGTCATTTTAACTAGTCTTTATTGAGTCTAGCATCGACTGAGAAATACACATATGTAGTCAGCTTCTTTTCTGTAACTATCTTTCTTTCTTAGCATTTATCTTCTAGTTAAATGACACTTATATGACTCGCTTTATGCTGATCTTTAACACAACTGAACATGAAACTGCAATGAGATGTGCATCTTTGATAAATAAAAACGAATCACATTACAAAAATGCTGACACTTAGTTGTTTTAAAGTCTTTACATGAGAAGCTATTTTCACAAAAGCGAAACAAGTATACTCAGCAGTAATGAGATCAGAAATTGCATTTGAAGCGTCAGTCTGACATTAACGTGACAAGAAAAATGAACTGTTGAGTAAAGAATGCAGATTAAAAACACTTCAGAATCAAACTCTGCATCACGTAGCAGAAGTGTTCAAAAGAGTAAGCATCAAAACTTTAGAAACAGAAACATATACAAGCTTACTACATGTTCATTTGAACATGTTATAAAATGTCAGAATCGTGTCTAGATGAGTCAACCAGCGAAAGTCAGAGTTGAATAGTGCTTGATCTTTAGAGATAGCTATAACTGAATATTAAGAATACAGAAGAAGATGAGTACAAGAGCTTCTATTTAAGTAATATTCAGAGACTGCGCTAAGCTTGAAGAAAATGTGTTTGTGACACGGGTAGAATGTGATGTAGAAAGAAAGATGATGTTGAACAAAGAGATGTTGATGAAAGAAAATAGAGACTGAGTCAGATCTGAGCTAGAGGCACTGACTAGCCCTATTCAGCCTTGGTACGCTCGTAACATTACCTTCCTCTTCGAAAATTCATGTTCGCATGAATGTCACTCGTTTGCTTGCTTTCTTATTGAGTTATTTCGATACTAGCGTGACTTTCTTGAGTATAGCGCATGAAATTCGTTCAAAACTTTCTCGAAGTCATCGAATTCATCTTTATCGACATAGTATCATTCATTGTCTCTATCTAGACCTTTTCATTTGACCTTGTACTGTATTCGACCTCGATAGCGTCTGAAGTTCAGAATGTCATCTATCTTTCAGTGTTCATCGTCGTCGTCATCAATAATGATGAGTCTGAGAGATTCTGCATGCTGTTCTGATAGAGAGTCTTCTGAATACGGTCGCAGTAGCTTCGAACTGAACATCGAATGCAGATGCTTCATGCTGACTGATAGATGAAGATGATAGAAGATTCTCGCTTTGACAGTGATCTGATACGATTCTAGTTGTTTGTCTTTCAAATCTTTGCAGAGTCTCGTTGTCTTGACGTTTCTGAAAGATAGTCAAACTCAGTCATCTACTTCATAGATGACGTTTCGTCTATGTTTATTGACCTGAACTTCGATGATCAGCTTCGTCTTTTTCAATTGTTGACGGTCGAAGCTCAGTAGCTCTTTCATTCGAATGACAATATCGTCTGCTTTTCTAGCTTCAAGTCGTTCACGAGTTGTTTCGTAGTCAGTCGTATCTGAATCGAAACTCATTCGGGGGTGAAATTCTTTATTGAAGTAGAAAGAGATCATTGAGATGATCGAGAAGGTATTGAAATTGTCGCTGAATTTCACCATAGATATTCATTTGACTCAGTCGTTCTGCATGTAATTGCAGTAGGTTCTAAGTTCGCGTTCAACGTCTTGATTGACTCGTTTCGTCTGATCGTCGATCTTCGAATGATAGACTGTGAATAGACTAGCTGTGATTCTCAGTCGCTTGCAAAGACTCTTTCACATAGTCAATATGAATTGAAAGTCTCTGTTCGAAACAATAGAACTGAGTAGATCATGCAGTCGATAGACGTTTCATAGCATGATTCAAACCGTTTCTTCGACTGAGATGTCATCGTCTTTTCAATGACAGGAAACATAGTGACGTTCTTTGGTGAGATGACATATGATTATGCAAATGGCGTTATAGCCTTCTGACAGAGATAGTTCAGTGATGAAGTTCATAGCTATATCTTTCCAGCGTTTCTGTGAAATCGAGAGAGAATGATGAAGTTCATTGATGCTATTTCTAGAAGCTTTGCTTCGCTGACAAGCATGACAGTTTCGAATGTATCGTCGAATAGTAGCTCGATGATTTGACCAATAGTAGAAACGCTGAACTAGATCGATGATTCGTTTATTGTCGAAGTGAGAGGTTGAAGATTGATCATGCACTTCTTGTAACAGTTTCGTATGCATATTCTCGAGAACTCACAGTAAGCCTTTTCTAAAGAGAACGCTGTCAATGATTTCGCAGTTCTTCAATTTAGTGGTATGAAATTTGAGCTTGTTCTCGTTCATAGCTTGTCTATATTCGTCGCAGAGCTCATTCGTTTGATTGATCATATGCACTCGCTGATAGAGATTTGCTTTCGATTCAACGGGTAGAACATCGACTCTATCGAGGGTCAGAATAGTCTGAAAACGATCTTCAAGTTGTTGAGCTGATTCAGAGACGTTCGCTAGAGACATTCGAGTTAGAGCATCGACTTTAGTATTCATTTTGCCTGATCTAAAGATGATCTGAAAGTTGAACTTCGACAGAATGTTCAGATAGTTGACTTGTCATCGACTCAACTGTTTATTTTTCATGAAGATCTTCAAAGCTTGATGATCGATGAATATCTGAATGAGTAGTTCAGTGCACTTCAGCTCGAGTCGTCAGTGTTTGAAGCATCGAATAATGGCTAGCAATTTCTTGTCATAGATGTGATAATTGATTTCAGCGAAGATCATGCTTTTACTGTAGAAGATCATCGAATGAAGAACTTTCTCGTCATCGTACTGAGATAGTATTTCATCTTTTACATAGTTCGAAGCATCGATCTTCAGAATAGCTTGTCGTTTGAAATTGAAGTGACGAAGTACTGAGATCGAGCTGACTTGTTTCTTTAGATTGTCAAAGGCTTGAACACAGATCTCATTTCAAACAAAAGACGTGTTCTTTCTTGTCAGCTGAGTGAACGGTTTGACTAGCTTCGAGAAGTTCTTAATGAAACGGCGATAGAAGTTAACAAATCTCACGAAGCTCTGAATTTCTTTTAGGTTGGTTGAAGTGATTCAGCTGACTATGACTGTCACTTTGCTGAGATTCATACGAAGATCTAGTTCTGATACAATGACTTCTAGAAAGACAGTCTCTTCTACATCGAATTCGCACTTTCGAATATTCACCTGCAGTTCAGCTTCGCGTAGTCGACTCAATACTAGTTTGACGTGATCTCTATGTTTCTTTCTCGTTTTGCTATAGATGAGAATGTCATCTAGATAGACTTGGCAAAAGTCGTTCAGAAAGTCTCATAGAACATCATTCATATATTGCTGAAAGAAGGTCGATTCGTTAGTCAGTTTGAATGATAACATCTTGTATTTATATGCTTCTAAAGCAGTGATAAAAGTGATGTAATTCTCGCTATTGAAATGCATTCGAAGTTTGTTGAATGCTGATATGATGTTCAATCTAGTCAGATGCTTGCAACTCACTATTTTATCAATGATCTCGTCTATCAGCGATAGAGAATACCTATTTCTTTTGAAAATGACATTTAGCTTTCGATAGTTCACGCAGA
>JAABUL010000381.1_pt1 | contig 95044 bp, 183 predicted proteins | sample 5559151 | NCBI WGS metagenome assembly JAABUL01 (sample SAMN10711876, study PRJNA513368) | rock metagenome | isolation source: Antarctica rocks | place: Antarctica: Victoria Land, Pudding Butte sud | reverse complement strand
ACGTATGCGACCCAGGCCTCGTTAGTGTCTCGTATAATTGAGAGGTGTGCAGCTTGGAGGTGTTGCAACAAGGTCTGCCAAGCAAAAAATCGAACTATAACTATATATTTTTGTAATTGTTAATTAATTCAAAATACGCGTTTGATGTAGATTTGAGGGGTCCAACACCCTACGATCATTCTGTCTGACACAGCATGTGCTTCACGTGTTAATCTGCTGTATGACTACAGGAGGGACCCAAGCCAAACTCACTTCACCCTTCCCCGCTCTTGCGCCGGCGCCCGCCTTCGGTCTCACTGAGTCTCACTTGGTTCAGAGAGCTCGTTGCCGGCGGTAGGTGCCGCACCAAGCGCGAAACCGGTGCTGGCGTTGTTCTGTGCAGAACCACTTCGACAGCGAAAAAGCCGCGATGCTGCCGTCGTCGAGAAGGGTCGGCCTGTCGGTCCTGCAGCGCCTGGCTGCTTCCAGCCGAGCGTGCAGGGGCCTTTCTTCGCTCCCACTAGAGGGTGAGTTGTGCGAATCGTCGTTTGCTCTTTTGTGCACGTACCGAAGTGACTGGTCATGTGGCAGAACCATTTGCTTAGTCATCACTACTTCAGAGCGTTGTTCTTGGTGGGGCCTGACTTGCAAGGCTGCTCAGCCTGCCACCCTTTATGACGCTTCACACAGTGATTCGTCCAAAACCGGCATCCCACTTGCATACCAGCTCTAAGCTCAGCTGCTCACGCACACGATTTTCTTGCACATTGCAGAGGCTGTGCCGGACAGGGGCGAGGCGGTGCACGTGTCACCTGCGTCGCCGGTGCTGCTGCGGCTGCCGGAGCGGCCATGGGGCGCAACCGCTACACTGTCGGCGGCAGTCGTTGCCAGCATCGCAGGTGAGCCTGCGCTTTGTGTGGGCGAACTTGCTCACGCCCATTGCTGTGCTCGCCAGCACCTGCGCCCAGCGCTGCCACCAGCTGCAAAGGCGACAGCGACCGGCTGCGGAGGTGCCACCCCAATTTTCAGCGTGCTTCGAGCGCTGTCCCCACGCCGCACGCAGGCCACGAGCCAAGCAAGGTGGGCGTGGTGCGGGACGCCTTCGCGCCGCACGACGCGGCGCCGCGGTCGCTGGCGAGCGCCATCGCGCCGCTGGGCAGTGGCCGCGCCGCCGTCGCCTCCGCCATCGCCGAGCCGCACACCCGCATGCTGGTGGACGAATATGAGCGCACCGCCGACGGCGAGTACCGCCTGGCGGCCGGCTCCTCGGACCTCCTGCGGTGGGTGGCGCTGACCTTTTGCACCTTGTCCCCTTGGCACTGCTGCAGATTTGCCGTGAATACAGCTTGGTGGAAACTCACGCTGTGCAGGAGATGCATAGGTGCTGGTCTACAGTGAAATCAGTGCTCCATAGAAGTCTGGACTGTGCAGAAGCCACGATGTTGACTGCTTCAAGTTGATATTCTGCTGCTGCCGCGTTCCCATGCTCTCTTGGTCTGCCTGTGGCTATCTCAGTCAGGTGCTGACTGGATGTCCCCGATCAGCGAAATGTCGTGGCACAGTCAATCGGCTGAGAGTGCTGACTGATATTCCCCGCAGGCTGCTGCACCGGGAGGGCGTGCGTGTGTGTCACGTGCCAAACGTGGCGCTGGCCAGCTACAACAGCACTGTGTCGATGCTGACAGCAAAGGCGGCGAAGCAGTCCACCAACGAGGTGCGGCCTGATCAGTGTAAGGCTACTGCCAACAGACTCTTCAGTTCCGCCACACACTGGGGGGGTCACCCGGGCGTCCTCGACTTCTGCATGTGATTGGGAGGCAGAGGTCCTTGCTCGCTTGAAGAACCTCGGCAGCTGTCTGAGCGCGCAGGGACGATATATGCCGTGGCAGCTGCTCATGTGCCGGACAACCTCATTCACGTAGCCGTCCTGCTGGACAGGTGGTCATGGTGGCGCCAACGGCCTTCACCTTCAACGAGCAGACGGCGCAGGACAACAGCTTCATGCACTCGGCAGAAAGCGGCGCCTCCTTCGCCAACGCAGGGGTGAGCGCGCTGTTCGGCCTGAATCTTGTGCTTTGCAGAGTTCGTGGCTTCACAAATTGAATTACAGGTTGATATTTCATGTCCCTACTGCGTCCGAGTCCCAGCCTGTGCTGTGTGCGACAGGGTTGCAGCGTCACGGACATGGTGCTGCACGAGTTTGCGGGGCTGCACCAGGTGCTGGCGGAGTGAAAATTTGCTCAATGTCAATCACCTTCAAAGAATCAATGTTCACTCCTTGTTTGCGATGCACAGGGCCTCAGCGTCACGGACACGGTGCTGCGCGAGTTCGCCGGGCTGCACCAGGTGCTCGCGGAGCAGGCGGGCGTGACCGTCAGCCTGTTTCAGCACTCGGAGGCGCACGGCACCCCCGACGCTGTGTTCCCCAACAACTGGTTCTCCACGCACGCGGCCGGAGAGGCGGCTGGCGGCGTCACGGAGAACACGCTGGTGCTGTACCCCATGAAGTGTCCCAACAGGTGCGTGTTTCTCCCCTACGTTTTACTGTCGCACACTCATGCTTGGGGATGCTGGCAGCAGCGCTCTCTGCCAAGGTCCGGGCCGAGTGATGACAGCATCCGACCCGGCCTGTCAGGGCGCTGTCAATAGCTGCACGCCAGCACTCCGATCGCTGGGGTGGCTGGTCAATGCAGAAGTAGCATCTGAACTGACATGGCGCTGCAGCGGCCGTTGCATTGTCGGCCTGCGACCTTCTCAAACCTGCATGTTGTAGGGCGGCGGAGCGGCGGCAGGACATCATCGACGTGCTGCTGACGAAGGGCTACACCCGCGTGGTGGACCTGTCCGGGGAGGAGGCCGCCGGCAAGTATTTTGAGGGCACTGGCGTGCTGGTCCTCGACCGCATCAATGGCATCGCCTACGTGTCCCTCTCCGAGCGCGCCGACAAGGTGTGGTTTCTGATGACTACATAAAGCTTCTGGTGCCAGACCGCATCAACGCATCGTTTACGTCTCCCTGTCCCAGACCGCCGACAAGACGAGGTTTGTGTAGGGGTTCGTATGGTAGCGGCGGTGCAGCTGGGGATTCCGCGCCAGGAAATCTGTAACATTTCTCCAGGCCGGAGAGCAGCTTCATGGTCACTGCTCTTTTGCAGCCAGGCATTCCACAAGGTCCGCACTGTAATCAGGCCGTGCGCGGCACTGAGTGAATTGCGGAATGCCGCGGTCACGATGCCTTGGGGCGACTCAAAACTGAACTCCTTCTTGTGACAGGCGCTGGCGGAGCGGTGGGTGGCGGAGCTGGGCTACAAGCAGCTGTTCTTGTTCTCTGCTTCAGTTGAAAATAATGCCAACTGGGGACATCTCCTAACTTGCAGGCGCTGGCAGACAAGTGGGTAGCGGAGCTGGGGTACAAGCAGCTGGTGACGTTTACTTCCACCGACGCCGCCGAAAACGTGGTGTACCACACCAACGTCATGATGGCGGTCGGAAGCGACGTGGCCGTCGTGTGCGCAGAGGCGGTGCCCGACGACAAGGAGCGCCAGCACCTGCTGTCGTCCCTGCGTGCCCACCACGAGGTGAGCATTTGTTTGGCGCTGCGTGAAGGTGTCGTCTGATTCTTGATGAAAAAGGTAGCGACCGCCAGTGTTGCCACAGGCCCTCCGGGCGGCTGCTGGAGCCGGGCGGAGGCGGCAGTGTCGCCGTGGCAAGCTTTTTGCGGTATGCAGCACTGCACGGGCCCGACGACAAAAAGAACCCAGAACCCGAAATTAGTTCTGCTTTCTTTGAATGGCTACAAGGGTGACACAGCCGTAGCACATGCAAGTTAAACAAGATTTTCATAAAACAGACACAAGCCAAGGGAATGTATATGCACCTGCTGTTCTCGCACCATGCGCACCGTGATGTGGGTCTGGTCCCAGAGGCAGATCTGCCGGTGCTCGTTGTTTGTCCGGTGGCACGGCAGGGGCTCCACCTTTGCACCTGAAATGCTGAGGTTTGTTGTCACGAACGAATACGGCAGTGCTGCTGCCAGGCAACCTGACCCCATCCTCAAGCCCATTGCCCATCCTCTAACTTCTCGACGTGCGCCAGGTGGTGGAGAGCTGCCGGCGGCAGACGTATGCGTTGTGCGGAAATGTGCTGGACTCCTGGACACTCATGCTACACTTGAACGTGGCTCGCATCAGCACATCCTTTCTCCCGCTTTTTGTGCTGCAGGTGGTGGAGATCAGCCGGCGGCAGATGGACGCGCTGTGCGGCAACGTGCTGGAGCTGGAGGACGGGCGCGGGCACCCCGTGCTGGCGCTGTCCAGCCAGTCCTATCACGCATTCTCTGAGGTACAGCTTCAATCCGGAAGAAGCCTCCAGTTGCTGTACTGCATCATCCAGCCGCATGTCACCAGCCGTGTCTTCTTGTATCACACCGTTCTGTGGACAGCGCTCGCTCTGCACTTTCAGCGCCTGCCTGCCTTGCTGCAGGACCAGCGGCGGCAGCTGCGGCGCCACCTGGCGGCGTTGCACCACGCGCCCATCGACACCATCGAGTTCATCGGCGGCGGCGGTGTGCGCTGCTCCCTGGCCGAGGTGTTCTGAAGGTGAGTGGCAGCCGGGCAGCCGTTCTAGCGCACAGGCAAGCGATGTGCGCCGCCGGCTTATGGCGGAATGTACTGGATGCGGCATTGGGGCCGTCAGCGGCAGCGGCCTTGTGCACTACGTGGTTTTGCGTGTTACGCCAGAGCTTTGAGATGCTCCGCCCTGATGATCGGTTGATGTCCTCCAGCGACTGTGTTGGCAGCCGAACCAAGATGTTGATATCTCAAAAATTGGCTCTCGGGCAAGCTGTGAGCCGTGTCCGCTAGACACGCCTGACCTGTGGACCGCTTTATATATAACACAGCTGAGTGAGAGCTACAGTCGTCTATTGACATGAGCTCCTCTGTCTGGTTTTGCATGAGACTGACGCTTGGCATGTTTGGTTCGTGTCTCTGTGCGCTCTTTAGGTCCAACGGAGCTCTGAAATGCACACCCACAAACAGGGCTTCTCTGATCTAAAGTGTCAAGCCTCCACCAAAGGTCTCCACAAAGGTGAGAGACAACATCCCCATTAAATACGCGCACTGCGGAGGAGGAGGAGGATGAGGAAGCAACGGCGAAGAAATTCTCGATGACAAGTCGAGTGTTGATGTATCACTTTTGAACTTAGTTATATTGATCACTCCAGCCGATTCCGGATGTGTTGCCTGCTGTGCTGCGCGAAGGAAGTTTTCCAGCGAGTCCAGGAACAGATCAATGATGCTCGTCAATTCCTCATCGATTGCACTACTCTGCTCTCGATTTGCCTGCTGACGCAACGGGCATGCGGATTGCCTTGCACGAGGAGCAAAGGCTCCCTCTGAAGATCGCAGTAGGTCTCCAGGCAGGATCAGCATGCCAGGAGTCGCGCCTGCAGGATATCAGCTGCGCACCCTGCAGCAAATCTATATCAACGCTGGCAGAGGAGTACATCGAGGGAGGCGCCCAAAGGCTGCCATGCAAGTTGTTCAGATGGTCCCAGGAGTTGCCTCGGGGAGTCGCCCTCTTATGCAGAGGTGCAGGCGGTGCTGCGGCCACTAAAGCTGCCAAAACCTTCTGGAATCTGCAATCTGTATGCAACTCCTGGCCACCAGGATGATTCCCCAGGGTCAGGTCGCAGGCAATTTGGGACAGCCTGCAAACCTGGGATGCAGTGCTAATTGAACTGCTCAGGAACACTGCAAGCTGCATCAGCCGATCTCGATTATGATGCAACGATGCAAGCCTCCCAGCTGCTTCAGTTCTGCTTTAGCGTCCATACACTAGTTTGCGGATCTCTCACAATGTGCGCTGTGATCAAGGGTGGGCAAACATGTATGACCTTGTTGTGTACGGGCATTGCATCTCTGCCCTCTTCGAGCTGCCCGCTCCCGGTGCTCTCAAGCAGCAGGCCAGGGCGCATGATATGTACCGAGGCCAAAGCTCCAGATTGGTAGCATGTCATACCCTCCTCACGTGTCAACCTCGTGTTCAGATCATCAGCATGTCCAGCAGGTCGCCGAACTCGTCATCCGAATGCGCCGCCGGCTGCATTTCAGGATCCGAAACCGGCACTGCAGCCGCCAGCTGTGGCGTGGCTTCGACGGCGGATTCCGTCGACAGGCCGAAGCCCGCGGGCAGGTCGCCGAAGCACAGCGGCGGATTCGCGCGCATCATAGTGCCAGCGTCTGGTGCCCCGCACGCGGCTGCCGCCCCGGCATCAGCCAGGCTGGCTGCCCGCGAATCAGTTTGTGGCGGCGCCGCAGGCGGCGTGCGAGGTGCCGCCATTGCTGCGGGTTCCCGAGCCACCGGCGAAGCCGCCGCAGCGTCCGCGCCTGATGCTGCCGTCTGCCGAGCCGCAGCCGCCGGGCTGCTGTTCTGTTCCGAATCCAACTCCCACTTGGGCTCCCACACAGACGCGTCGAACCCTGCTGCTGCCGCTGCCGATGCTGCCGCTGCACCGGGGGATGGGCTGACCGGTCGCAGCTCTGGCGTTTCAGGCGTGGCTGCAGCCGTGCCGGCGACTGGCTGAGGACTGTCGTTGCTGCCGACGCCGAGGGTGACCTGGAAGGCCTGCTGCCACAGCGCCTGCGCAGTCACGCACAGGACGCTTTCCTTCAGATCGTGAATCCGAAGACCACTGGGCGTGGCAGCGCCTGGACAGTGTTTTGCGTGAGTGCCAAGGCTTATGTCCGGCAATCGTGGTGCAGTACGTTGCAACGGCAGCATGTCAGCTTGCAGGCTGCAGGCTGCTCATGAGGGAAGCGAAAATAAGACAGCACCTCCTCAGCCAGCTGCACATCGCCCCGCGACGCCTCGAGGGCTGCTTCCATGTCCGCCAGGCTGGCGCTCAGCGGGGGCTCCGTGAGCAGCAGCGCCGCCACAGCCTCCGCCTCCACGTCCACATCCTTGGCACCCCACAGGTGCTGGGGCATGCCTGGCAGCAGTGGCAAGTACATTCAGGACAAGACCGAAAGGAATCCCATTTGGTATTGTGTCAACTGTCTCCAGCCTTTGCCAAGCTAGGATGAAAACGGACGTGCAGCACCATTTCGCATCCGCAGATGCATGCAGGATCTGCCTACAGCCGTCGGTCCCATACACGCCAGCAGCGACGCACCCGAAAAGATCAAATCGCCAGCAGCGGCCTCGTCAGCGCCGGTCGCGTGCGCCCCCGCCTCTGCGACCTCCCAGCTGACGCCCAGCTGCGTCAGAAGCACGGTGCACACATGCAGCTTGAACCTGCGGCCACAAAGACGTATGCTTTTGTCTCTGGACAGCATGTCTCTGAAACGACAACAGCAATAGGAAGGGAGAAGCACAATCAAGTGCAGCCCTGCATGCGCTGAAAGCTGCTGCTTGGACCAGGGAGGTCGACTGCGAATCTGCCCCTTTGGATGATCGGCCAACGTGCATGACAAGAACTGTTGCACGAAACAGTGCCCACGTGTCAACCATGTTGAAATAATCAGAGGAGGGCGAACCTGGCGAGCTCCTGCAACGCCGCAGGACCTAGCGCTGACTGCTCGACTGGGTGCAGCGGCAGCGGTGGCAACAGTGGCAGGGCATCCGGCCATGGATGGGACGATGCGATGGAGGGAGCAGACGCGATGCTCGCAGCCTCTGCATGCTGTCGCACCTGCCCAAGGTGCATGGCCTGAAGTGAGCCTCTGTATCATGCCTCGGCCACAAGGTCCTGCTGACTGTCAAGCAGTCAAGAGTGCTGCGATGCGCAAACATCAATCAAGCTCTGCACTCCGACAGAGTGTGCTGCGACATCTCAAAAACCGCCATTGATATCCAGGAGCACAGACGGCTGATCTCAAATCCTGCATAACCCACATCTGTCCAGTCGCCGCCGTCCAGATGTGTGGAAGCTGACGCCAACCTTTGAGGCCCGTCCAGCGCGTGGCCATCTGCTTGGCCTGCGCCTAACGAAGATGCAATCCTCGTACTGCCTGATGTGCATCCTACTGACATTCATGCCGCCAAGCGCAAGGTATTGCAGCTGCCCAAAGAATGCTGCCTACATGTCTTCAGCTGCAGCTGCCCAAAACACGACGAGGGCATCGGCCCGCCTCTCACCTGTGACGGAAAAAGCCTCGTCCCCAGGCTGCTGCTGCACCCGCCGCCTGGCCGCCTTGGCCGCCTTCTTCTCGCGCGCTTTGGCCTCATTCGCTGCAGTTTCCTCAACAGAGTTTGCGTACGGGCATGCGTGCAGCGGGCACCGCCCCGCAGCAGACTCCAAGAAGCGGCACAGGATCAGGTTCTTCGCCTGCGTGTTCAATTAGGCACCATGCGTGCTTGTAATGAGTTCTACTGAATGCTGCAGCATTGCAGGCAGAACTGATGAGCAGCAGTGGGGGACGGCATCACCGGCGGCAGCTTCTCGGCCAACTGTTGTGGTGTTGTGGGAAATACACACTTTGCCACTGGTGGGGCGGGTCTCCTCTTTTGGTTTGGATGCCACGCCCAGGCGATTCTGCTGCGCCGCCAGCGGCACCAGCTGCACATCACGCCTTTGGCCCACAGCCGCCACGCCGCCGCTGCAGACATTCGCGTTCGGCAATCCATGAGACTGACAGCGTCTACAGACTCCGTTCGAGAGATTTACACACTGAGTAATGCATTCTGCATGCAACCTGCGGGAGTGACAGCCGGTTTGCACCTTGCTGGCCCGCGGATCTGCCCGGCAGGCCGTTTGTCTTTCTTCCTGGCGCCCTGCTGAGGCTTCGCAGGTGCCGCCGCAGCAAGCTTGCTCTGCACCTTCTTGTCACGTTTCTTGAGCTGCTGCAACGAATGCTGGATGCTCGTACCGCCCTGCAGTGACCAGGCGTGTCTCGCCAATGTTTATCCAGGTCATGCTACGATCATGGCGGAGCAGGATGATTGAAGGCCAAGGTCCAGATGTCACAGGAAGCAGCACTCAGCGCAAGGGTCCTCACGAGCACAAACTTGCCGAGGCATCCTGGGACCCAGCACGGACTGCCCCGCACTTCCGATTGAGGCTGCTGTCGGATGAGTTGCTGCAGGCCAAAGCATTGCGTCATAGTGTCGAAAGCGCACATGCACACATCGCCAACAAGCACAACGACGTTTGTAATTCACAGGCTTACGTATTTTCGGGCCGTTCCCCTGTTTCCTGCCTTTTTGTCGTCCCAGGCGCTGAGCAAGTACTCCTGGCAGCATCTGCAAGGAGGAAATTCGAGCTGGCGTCATGCAGGCCGCCGGCAAACAGTTCATTCGCTGCAGCACAGCACAATGAAACCTACTCGGTGTGCGCCACTGTGGCTCCACATGTTTCCAGCCCGCAAGTTCCCTGCAATGACAAACCGCTCGTTGTTACATTTCAAATGCAATGCCGGTGTCCATTTTGAAGATGGCAAAGTGCTGGCAGCCCAGTACACACCCGGAGGAGGCGCAGGCAGCAGCCATGCATGAAATCGCCCTACCTTGATCACTTCATCGATATCTGGGTTGATTGCCACACGGCAGACCTGGCAAAACTGCGCCTCGGCGACTGCACTTGCACCGGCCATTTTGGCACCTTGCACCAGCCCTTGCGATTGCTGCCTGTGTCACACGGTGCACAGCTATGCTATTTACGTCCTCACGATGCTCGCAGACTGCAAGAACTGCGAGCGCATCGGTCTGGTACTGCTTTGATCTTCAGCCGGTGGATTTCTCGGCGGCAAAACTGAGGTACGGCGGATTCTGTAATGAGCAGCGAAGAAATTGCGCGCTGCAGCCTCAACCCGTCGTCTCAAGATATCCAGCCGACATGCAATAAGCCACACAGCTGTAATCCATCGGTTGAAGCCGGAGCATCACGTCGTTGCAGCTCCCTAGCCTGAGAGAGAGAAGGGTTGATGACGAGAAAAAATCTGGTAACTAACCAGAAAACGGTGTCAGACCTGATGACGCCCTTTTGTGCAACCCATGTGTGCTATATGCTTCACGTAATCCTGCGAAATGGCAATCGAAGATATTCAATTGAGCACAACGCCTCCCAAGCACAGCCTGCACCACCGCAGCTGCACCGCCGCTTATGTGACTTCGTGCGGGCCGTCCAAGGTTTAGCGATTAGTCAACACCCACTGGTCTCATGACACAGCCTGGCTTGCTCCATTCCCTTTTGCCAACTCTGTTTACCTGAGACATCCCGGCAAGCTTCAGCCTCGCCCAACGTTCCACGGAAGCGACAGACAAGGATTAGTGCCGAGCGCTGCTTGTCAATTCGCACCTCGAGTAGAACAGCTTTCGCAATTCAGACGCACCTACTGCAGCGATCACAGCGATCAAGCTCCTGTCTTGGAGACCTCCTGGGAGCTTGGCTGCACAAGCTTGTGCTCCCGGTGGTGGCACCTCACGCAAATCACGTCTTGGAGGCTGCTGGGTGTGGCGAGCCTCGCGATCTTCCAGGATTGTGTTAGAAAGTATCGGTTGGGCTCTCCTGCAATCAGGACATGCCAGTTCACTGCGCAGATTTGCTGAAGCACGCCTTCGCCTGCACCCATCTCAGTTGTTCATCCTCGACAACTTCAAACCCCTGCTCTGCACAGGGGAAGGAGCCCAACTGTAGGCACACCCGTCTCATGAGCGACTGTGCATCAGCGCGGCCCGCTAGCAGCACCTGGCGCAACCACAATGTGATACTCACGCTCATCGTGCGCGCTGGTACGCCGCTTTCCCTCTGGGCATCTCAAATTGCGCTGCTCTCAGCATCGACGGCTTGCATTTTCTCATTGTACATATGGACTCACACCACACCGGAGCAGGACTCCACAGCCGATGGTGTGTGTTCGCGTGTTGTAGCCGACGGCCTGTCTGCCGGCATCTGGAATGGCGCCACACTCGCAGCTTATATCTACCTCATACAGAATCACAGCAACAAGGTGAGAAGACTTGCGTCAGGGCATGACAGGCTTGCCACATGCCGGCTGCAGCAAGATGCCATCGTTGCCAGATGCCGTTGCGGCATGTTTGGCGCAGCACAGTGCTCTGTGTCATGTGACGGCGCTCCTGTGTGACATCCAAAACCAGTCGGTGGGCATCGCCGAGGGCATCTTCGGCACGTTCTGCGCGGCGTCCGGAATCCCGGCGGGATGGTTTGCTGACCGAATGCGGCGCGACCGCACGCTCCGCTTGTGCGGCTTCATCATGCTTGGTGGGGCACGCATTGCACTGTTTCCTGCGCGGGGCAAACGCATGGCCGCTATAATGCATGACCGCTATAAGTGACGCCGTCACCACATTGCGGGCGATGTGAATCAGCATCTGCTCAGGGCCATCGTGGTTGCTCCTCGTGCAGGGGCGATCGCGGTAACGGCGACAGCGATGTTCCTGCCGCACGAAGAGCTGAACTGGCGGGGCACCGCGCTGGACAGCCGCTTCGCAGTGCTGCTGGGCGCAATGGTGAGCCTGTGGCAGCGGCAGTAGCTGTTGGACCTTCTTATACACGATCCTGCTTGGCGCACCGCACCGCACCTCAAATATGTTCAGAACCCCTGTCACAAGGAGCCCAACCAAGTTATTTCTGTGCGTCTGACATCACAGGTGCTGTGGGGCGTTGCCGAGGGCTACTCGCCTGTGGTGGACGCCATCTTTGCTGACAGCGTGCCGACAGGCAGGGCCCTTCGCATCGCCTCATACTTGGCGTCCTTACGTCATTGCTGCTCTTTGTTCACCCCAAACCTGTGCATCCAGACCCGTGTAACAACAAACAGGAACTTGCAGCGTCGTGAACGAAGTCACTGTCCTGCACAGGTGGCCGCGTCGGCATCTACACGATGGCCTTCACGGTGTACGTGTGCGCGTCGTCGAGCGGCCAGTTCATCGCCGCGGCGCTGTTCTGGGCTAGCGGCAACAGCTGGAACGTGTCCACGCTCGCGTTGGTCATCCTGGCGGGCATGGCCGTGGCCCTCGTCCCCGCAGGTGAACATGCAGTGGAGCCTTGTGTGCACTCAACATCATCTCGTAGTCATTGCCTGCACTGCTCTTTGGACAGTCCTTTGCCCCATCAGCAAGTCAGAGCCAGAGGTCTGGTGGTATGCGGCAAGCATGCACCGGTGCGTTTGAGGAGGTTCGGCCGGAACATGTGCCTGGGCATGAATTTCAGGGTAGCAGCTGATGGGCTCCGTGAAAGTTTGCTGCAGTGGCCCTGGGCATGTTCGACGACGACAGAACTCTCGGCGAGGAGAGTGAGGCACTGCTGTCCGGCAGCCACGATGGTGAGCAGCGGCACTAGCGTCACTCGGACAACCACTGATCGCCAGCGCTGCCTGCAGTTGTCCCCTATCATACTGTCTCTATATGCTGCCTTGGCACACAAGGCTGCTGTGCGGCGCAGCTGGCACCACTCCAGCAAAACGCTACGATGCCCCCTGTTAGCAGACCAAATGCGTGTCCTCCGACTGTCCAGGTACGCATGCGGACGGGGAGGCGGGAGCGCCGGGGCACAAGCGGAAGCCGCCCAGCAGCTGGACGTCCATTAACTTCCTCCTGCCGGCCGTGCTGCTGGCCTCTGACGCCGTCTTCGGCCTGGCCGCCGGCATGACCGTCAAGTGTGCTCCTTGCAATTGCACTAGGTGTTGCATCATCTCTCGTTTTGTTTTGTCAGGTACTGTGTTGTCAGGTTTGGTTGAGCTTTCCTGTGCCAGCAAAGACCAGACACTCGAGACCTTACTTGTCTGGCTGTCCAGTACACTACTAAACTGTCCTCGCAACTTCCTGCAGGTTCTTCCCGCTGTTCTTCATGGGCAAGGTGAACCTCAGCCCGGCAATCACCAACATCGTGATGGCGAGCATTCCGCTGGTTTTGGCGCCGCTGTCCTTCCTTGCGCAGCGCATAGGCAGCGTCATCGGTGAGACAGGGCTTGAGTCTAGGAATGGATCTACGGCACGAATGCGTGTGCCAATTGCAGAGGCAGACGCTGCAGATGATGGGGCGCGCCGATTGACACCCAGGCTGCTGCAGCAGCTGAGTCACTTGCGTGCACGTCGCATCGCATCTTTTTTCAGCCTGCTCTGCCAAGGTGTCGACGCGGCCTGAGCAATCATGCTGCCCCCGCCGCAGGTCGGGTGCCCACCATCATGATCTTCGAGTCGATCGGCGTGTCCATGATGGTGCGAAATCCGCAGGCCATGTGACATGTAGTGCGTGCATACTGCAAAGCAATGTTGCCGTGGACATGAGCTCTTCACTCTTGTTGGCATGTCACTTGTAGAAATATCCATGTCGTTGCTGTGCGCAGGCCGTCGTGGGCATCTGGCCTTCCCTATGGCCAAAGGCGTCGATCGTTGTGCCGATGATCATCCTGCGGCAAGTCCTTGAGCCTGTATCCTGTTGTCTGCAGGAATCTCCCCCTGCAATGCTTGCATTCTGTTGTCTGGAGGAGTGTCCCCCTGCAATGCTTTAACCTCTCAGGCGCACATTCACTCAGCAGTTGTATCCATAGATCCAGCTGCAGTCAGCCTGACCGTGCCACCATATACCCTTGCACAGGTCGGCAGCAAACAACTGCTGCTATGCGCTGGAGAAGAGCCTGCTCATGGACTACGTGCGCAAGGTGAGGTGCACCGTGATGCAGTCAGCTCACAGAATGCTCTGGCTGCTTAGCCAGCGTGCCACGCCAGCACTCCGAGTGCAGCTGTGTTGAGGCGTCAGATGTTCAGGTGCATCAGCCGCACGGGCAATGAGCAGCGTCCCTGATTATTCCTGCAGGAGTCTCGCGGGCGGTGGAACAGCCTGGACAGCGTGCTCGCCTTCGGCTGGTGCGGCAGCGCCGTCGCCGGCGGTTATTTGTTGGACAGCTACGGGTGAGTTGCCATCGATTTCGCATAGGGTTCAGGGTGGATCCTGCGGTCAAAGCATGGCTGTCATGCGCGTCCAACGCCATGACTGTTGATGCATGTGGCGCTCATTCACCTTTTTGAGCGTCTCCTGAGGACCGCAACGCTGCTGACTTCCTGTGCATCCCTATTTTAATCGCAGGTTCGACATCACATTCATCATCACCGCATCCGCGCAGGTCTGCAGCTCTCGAAAAGCAATCATGTTCTGATCCGGCACGACTGCCTTCTCGTGGCCGGCTACCAGGTCCATTCTGTGCAAGGCAGCGCATCAAGAACAAGAAGTCTACTCGTTATTGAGTATCAAACCGACCTGTGAGAGTGCTGCACAACGAGTCGAGTTGTCTGTAACCTGTTTCTGTGGGGCTGCGCGCAGGGTTTTGCGGTGCTGATGCTCATCCCGCTGCTGTTCATCGTGCCCAAGGGCGATGGCGCCCGCAGCCGGGACCAGCCCGCCGCCGTGGCGCCGGCGGCCGGGACAGTCAATGGGGACGCGCCGCTGTCGAACGGTGTGCACGGCCCCAACGGCTTCCAGCCGAACGGCGTCGCAGCCGAGGACGTCAGCGAGGCGGCGGCCGCCGCGGCGGGTGAGGTTCATGAGCTCCTGCGCTTGCCACGGGGCCTGAGGCGCGATCTGCTGTCACCTGCACTTTGCGCGTGCGCACCTGGAAGCAGCCTCCAAGGTGGATGTCCACCCGACGTGTTGGCACATGCAGACCTTGGTGCCAGCATCTCGTCCGACCCTTGAAGTGCAGCATTGTACTTGGTGCAGGTGCGAGCATGCTGACGGCGCCGCTGCTGACGCCGGTCACCGCGGGCGCCACACGGCCGTCGCTGGAGCGGGAGCGCATGTCCTTTGACAACTTGCGCATCGGCAGCTACGAGCAGCATCGCCTCAGGGTGGCGCCGGAGTGACAGCGCCACACGTGTCGGACGGCGCTGCTGCCACACACAAGCTATCTATGGCATTCCGGCCTGTGCATTGATCATTCAGATGTCGAGTGCCGCTGATGTGCCCCACCTTTTCTTTGAGTTTGATTTCATTTGACTTGCATTTCTGCGGCGCATGGGGCAGGCCAAAGATCTCTTTGTGGTGATCTCGTCGGTTGTAGTCAGTCAGCGTATTGGACTTGCTTACCCAGATAGACAACATTTTGATAGCACCGGCGGCGCAGTAGGGCTGGCTGTCGAAGGTGGCGCATGGTGCGCGGCAACATGCTGCGCCGCTGTTTGAGAATCGCAACACAGGCTACTGACGGCATGCGTTCCTTCACTGCACCTGGCTCTACACATTGCATCGGATTGGCAGTGGCTTTGAGTTTGACACGTGAATTCTTCCGAATGCCAGTGGCCCTGCATATCACTGAAGGGCGGCCGAAAAATCGCCATGCACTTGCATGCAGACTGCCGGCAGAGTGTGCATTTGCGCTACCGTTGGATTTCCTGTGACTCACAATCCCCCTTGACTGATCTCGAGGGGTGCCAGTGCGCTGTCAGAGAGGGCCAGAATTCTACGCACCGCATTGGCATTGACACGTCAGGACCTTGTCGAGGTGCAGCGTGATACAGCAGGGCTTCTCTCGAAAAATGACGGCTTACTAGATCGATGCGCACACAATTAAACCACTGCAAGGCCGCACCGCGCCTGTGCCCGGGCACCACCTGCCGGGCCGCTCCCCGTGCCCAGCACATGACCTGCAGGCATGTAGCCAGGGGCCTCCGCCATGCTGCACGCGCCTGGAGTCGATACGCTGCAGCTGGACCTTTAGAAGCCCACTCCGCAATGGTGGCGGCTGCTCCTGCCAGCGGAATGCAGGGCGGCGGCCTGCAGCGTCCGGCGGCGTGTGCTGCCATGGGGCTGCAAGGCCAGTCGCAGCACTACAGCCGGATGCAGCAGCACGGACCTCAGAGGCTGCCCAAGCAGGTTCTTCAGGAGGTGGTCCAGTGGATGGAACGGTGGGCTACCCCCCAGACATGGCGTTGTCTGGCTGTGAAGCTTCACGTGAGCCAAACAATTCTGCGTGTCACTGTGTTCCCACTGATCCCCTCGAGCGGTAAATTACGTTTTATGAGTTTCTGTATTCGCTACCTTGATGCTGGGCGTATAAACAGGACGGAGCGTGCGCCGATGATGTCTTTTGAAACGAGCGAGGCAGCCTACAGCACAGTACACGACCCGAAGTTTGAGGCCTCGCTGCAGCTTCCCGCTACCCACTTCGGCGGGTTGCCCGTCACGAAGGTGAGCCGCTGTTGACCTGCGCCGCTGAAACGCATTGCAACTCCTGCAAGAGTACCCCGCCATCTGTGCGGTGGCGCTCTCTGCAACAATGTCACGAGCGCTTGGCACTCTACCAGCGGACACTGGCGCTGCTCCTCAGTGCGCCACCTTTCTGCATATTGATTCTCCAATGGAAAGGGAGCCTATGCACACAATGTGGCAGGCTAAAACTGTGCATGGCAATGGCTCAGGCGCAAGTGCAACCCTGTGATACCCGAAATTTTGAAGCATTGCCGCCACCGCAGTTCACAGCGGTGGCACACAGCAAGCGTGACGCGGAACACGCGGCGGCGCTGCAGGCGGTCATCCAAGAGCACAATCAGAAACCCGTCAATCCTGAGTCGCTAATTGCTATCGCAGTTCACAGCGGTGGCACGCAGCAAGCGTGATGCCGAGCACGCGGCGGCGCTGCAGGCGCTGGCCAGCCTGGCGGCTTCCGGGCTGCTGGCGCTTCACCAGGTGGTGGAAGTGGCGGTGATGCAGCAGCGCGCCGCCGTGGAGGCGGCCGCGGCCGAGGCCGCCGCGGCCGAGGCCGCCGCCGCCGCTGCGGCGCTGCAAGACGCAGAGGTGCTACAAAACACATGACGATCGAATATGCAGGCTGATGACATAATGCCTCTGGAAGGCCCTCGAAGACATGAGCCTGCTCCCCAGACTGGCAGCCCTGCCATGCACGCGCATGACTTGATAGACATGCGGCAGATTGCAGCCTGCCACCTGGTTCCCACCGCTGTGTGTCCATTCATGGCTTGTAACATTTCACTTATGCAATGTCCTCCCAGGAAGCAGAGCCGGTGCCGACGCAGCAGCAGCTGAGGGAGCTGCAGGAGTCGTTGCAGTACACCTTCCTGAATCAGCAGCTGCTGCGGCAGGCCTGCACACACCCCAGTTATGGTGCGCCAAGGGTCAAACATGTTCAGTTGCATGTGCGCTGCGCTGGCCGGTGCTGCCAATGGGCGGCAGTGTCATTTTGCACAGTCTGCAGCTCACACACGTTCTTAAAATCATCAGCTTGTCCCATCTCACTCACGTCCTAAAAGCCCAGCACTGCACGTTGTCATTGTGGTGAGAGCGGCATTGCTTTGACCCGGTCTCCCCCTTGATGCGGCAATTTGATGACTGCGCCCGACGGCAGGTGAATCCAACAACGACCGGCTTGCGATGCTGGGGGACCGGGTTCTGGACCTTGTCGTCTTGCAGCAGGGCATGCGGCATCGGCCTCAGGCCAACAGTTTTGGTGCGCAGCACTGGAACGCAGCCTGATGCTCTCGCCGCTGCTCATCCCTCTTTCCTTTTAACTTGGTCTCTGCGCTGTGCAGCTGTTCGAAGATCCTGCTCAAGCGTAAGGTTTGTTCTGAGTTTGACAACGCCTGCCCTTGCTCGCAGAGCTGACGATTTTCAAGGCGACGCTCGTCAGCCGGGCGGCGTGCGCGCAGCATGCCAGGCGCATCGGCCTCGGCCCGCAGCTGGCCATGCAGGTGCCTCACTCTTTCTTGATTTGCGTCGTCTCCTCCAGCAGCTTCACCGTTTGGCACCTCCCAGTCTGCAATCCGATGTGCAGCATGCGTAGTAAACGTCCTGGATCAGCCTCCACAGCATGCCTTTGCCGTCTGTGCAGTGCGAGAAGGGAGCTGCGTGGCATGGGCGTTGGCGCGTCCGAACACGTCTACTGGACGCTGAGCTGATGCCACTGCCGGCGCGGCCGATGTCCAACAGAACTTGCCTTGAGAGAATTCTGTTTGACGGTGTGCAGGCTGGCTTCCGGCAGGAGGATGGCACCCCGGGCCCAGAGGACTCCATGCTTGCAGAAATGTTCGAGGCGGTGCTTGGCGCCATCTACGAGGTGGGTTCCAAAGCGAGCACAGAGCACTGCACCGGAGGCCCTTCAGCACAGTGATCCGTCTCGGGTATCATCCAGGTTTCAACCTGAATCATTTGATTGGTATGCCTCACGTGTCAATGCCAAGTCGTGGCATGAACACCATGCCGATCCTGTGTCTGGCGCGGCTCTAATGTGTTGTTCATATGTATGCTCCAGGACGCCGGCGGAGACGGACACGGTCTGGAGGTGGTGCGCAAGTTTTGGGAGGCCAGATTCCCGTATGAGGAGCAGACAGCTGTTGCTGCCGACGAGACGAGCTGAGTCAGGCAGACTTGGCCTAGCACACATCAGGGGACGCTACCTTGTTGCAAATTGTACCATACCTTGTTTCGGCAAGTTTCAGCTCTCTGCTCGATAGTTAGATTGACTGTGTTCTGCCGTCGTATCAATGGGGCAGACCTTCCAGGAACAACGACCTTTTAGGAACAATGAACATCCACCTTGTCTGCCGGTGCGTTGGCCGTAAATGCTGCGTAGATGTAGGCGACCGAGTGCAACTCGTATTGCAGCATCGCGAGCACTTGCCTTGTTGCAGCAGCAGCAGCAATTTAATTGAACAATGTTGCATCACAACTCGGGTTCCAACAATATTTCACTGCCAAGAGCAATCAGCCTGTTTTGCGGTGTGCGGCATCTGGGCAACCACTGAGCACCATTTTCAGCAAGCCGTCAGGGTTGTCAACCTGCAGTCAAACACAGCCCGCATTATCAAACCATCAAGATCTGTTGCGTAGCACGACGCTCACCCACTGCAACATCACGACTTCCCAAACAAGTCCGCATCACTGATGAGCGACAGCACCTGCACGTCCTGATGGGTTCAGCGACGCTGTCAAATGCTGCATGGTGCCAGCAGTAGCATGCAATTGTGCACTTTGAGAGCCCGGGTCCGGAGCAACAGGTGAGGGAAAGTGCGCACGTGCAGCCAGTGGCCGGCGTCTGGCAGCGTGTGCACCCGCAGCGTGCCCTTTGCCGAGGTGCCGGCGCCGTCGGCGGCCTCATCCTCCGCTGCGCTCAGGTTCTCGTCCACGGCGCTGGTCCACCTGCGCGCAGCCGTGCAGGTTTTATGTTGCTCTGGGTTCGTCAATTTCCGAGGTGCCGGCGCCGTCGGCGGCCTCACCCTCCGCCGCGTTCGGGTTTTCCTCCACAGCCATGTCAGGCCGTGGCGGCAGCGGCGTCTCAAGGTGGCGTGCCATGACGCCGAGAGTGCCCCTGCTGAACCCTTTGGCCTGCATATCTGTCTTGCAGTGACGCAACGCTCAAGCTTCGCTCGCGTTTATACACACGCTGCTGGTGCAGTGATGCATTGGCGCTCGCGCACAGAGGGGTGAGGAGGGATGACGCCTCACCTGTCGGATCTGGAGGCGCGCACGAGGTTGAGCGTGACGCCCGCGGGAACATTCCCCAGCAGCCGCCAATACTCTGCGGTGAAGAGACGCACGAGGATCAAATCTGGTCTCATTTGATTGCTGTTTTCGAGCCGTTTTTGCTGATTAATCGATTGAATAATTCAGAGCCAGAGTGCTTGGCGATGTAGGCGTGTCCCTGAAGCAAGCGGGTTGCTGACATCACCGGGCGGCATGTGCAGTGTTGCCACACTGGAGGGGCAGGACTTGCACTGCAATGCAAATGCGCACTGTAATCAGCAGCGCACCTGTCGCTTTGTAGTCCTCATACATTTGCCGCGCCCCTGCACACAGGTGGAACATGCCATCATGCAGGGTTCCGGTGATTCTGAGCCGGTTGCTGCGACAGGAGTGATGTATGCGCCGGCAGATGTGGCAGATGCACTCGCACAAGTGAGGTCGTCGCAGCCCTGTACAAGTAAGAAGGGTCTCAGCAACGAGTCATGGGCGCGGCCCCCGAGTGAGTGAGTAGGAGCGGCGCACCCTTCAGGTCGAAGGTCCAGGTGAGGCCGCCGGTCACGCGGTCGCTGACGAGGTTGCTGCCGAGCCACAGGCGCAACCCCTCGCTGAACCCCATATTCTACGGCCAGTTCACACTCCGTCAGCGGCGCTACTTCCGCTTGATTTGATCCGGCCACAGCCCGGCCACCGGCGCAGCCCATTGCTGCTGATCCCCTTGTCATGCGGTGAATAGTGCACTGCGTTGCTGGCGCCGCCTCCACGGCGGGAATCAGGCACCGAGGTTGCATCACAGCTTGACGTTTTGCAGAGGATTTCAGACAAGCAGCGGACCGAAGAGAACATGCGAACCCTGGCAACATTGCAGCGTGCAGATGCGCAAGCACGACCAAGCGGAGCGCGCAGGCATCTCCCAAAAATCCCCACTGGCCCCAACCTGGTTTCGACAAGTCACAGACAGTCTTTCGGAACACTGATCCAAGGCGCAGTCCGTGCCTGCAGGTGCGCAAGCACGGCCTCGCGCGACCGTGCCGGCATCCGGATGTTCCCCACCTCGTCCATGTGACACTGGAAGGATTTGACGGTGAGAAGCTGTCATGAAACACAGTGAAATCAGTGGCCCACCTGCAGGTGAGCGAGCACAGCCTCGCGTGAGCGCGCCGGCATTCTGATGTCCCCCACCTCGTCCATGACCCTGGCCACATCCGATTTGTCCTTTGGCAGCAGCCCTGGATTGGAGTCCAGCACCCACACCTGCAAGAAGTCAGATATGAACACAATCAGACATATGAGCCAATGGAAATGAATGTCCGAGCGGTTGTTGGGTAGCAGTCCCATATTAGCTTCAGCATCCACACCTGCGACAATCAAGGCAAAAGCAAAAGGGTCAAGCAGAAAATTGACTGGAGACAGAGACCGAGAGCAAAACGACTGCATACATGATCCTTGCTGGATTGCACATTTCGATTGCAGGTCCGCTTGCGCAGCTCCTTTCATTTCAGCGTCTCCAGCAGAAACCTCTTCAAGCTATTGAAATCAACCGGAGACTGCACTCGAGTTCTTGTTCCTGGCCAGTTTGGAGCAGGCAGGCAGCCCGCAAACGCACAGACAACAGAGGCACAGACACCTGATAACAGACACCTGATAACAGACACCTGATAACAGACACCTGGGCCGTTGTGAAGCAGCAGGTGAGTACACACGGCAAGAGCACTCGCCTGCTTTGGGAGCGGCAGCCCTGTAGCGCCCTGCGCCAGGTAGTTGAGCAGCACCTTGCCGCCCAGGCTGTGCCCGATCAGCAGTTCAGGGCCGCGGCCACCGAACTTGGCGCGGAACAGCTGCGCGGGCAGCACGTAGCACGTCTCAGTCAGGGTTGCCGAAACGCGGTTGATACGGTGTTGGATATTGCCCAAAAGACATCTACCTCGCACCCCAGCGCTTGCAGCAGCAGCAGCAGCAGCAGCAGCAGCAGCGTCACAGCATGAGGTGCTTAAACATATCCCCACAGCAAGGACTCAATTACACATAGAATATAGCAAAACCCTACCTGCGCGATGTCCGTCGCTGATCTGCCAAGCGTGTGCGGCGGGGTGAAGTGCGACGAGCCGCTGAGCCGTGTCGACTTGCCATGGCACCGCTGGTCCACCAGCAGGACGCTCCAGGGCCTGCACTTTTAGCTCGGTGGTGAGTGACATGCTGGCAGCCGCATAGCAACCTCCCTTTTGGCTGTCTGCCGCCAATGTGCTGACAGGCAGCATGTTTGTGTATGCTGCGCACGGTCCGTGCAGCGTGAAGGGTAGCACATGCCGGCATGACACACGGTGCACACGATGTGCCAAGACCTTGAGAGTATGCACTATATCACAAGAGCAATCAGCACCTCTGCGTCGAGTCTGCGGCAGCCTGCACGAGCCGCCTGCCCCAGGTGCGCCAATTCCGGCCTTGACCTAATCCAGCCGCACCGCAGCATGTGAAGCTGATGATTGACTGAGCAAGCTGCACTGCTGTCGCCACAATGCTTTGTGACGACCGTTTCTTTGCAATTCAAAGCAGCTGCGCGAATGCTTCGCACACATGGCAGAAAGTGCACTTACCTAGTAAGCCGTGCACGATCGCCGCTCGCACGGGGTCTGCTGCTGACTCTGTGCCCGCCGGCGTGGCCACGACCTCCTCGAATGCGAGTGTCGCCACGCCGCGCTCGAGCCGCTGTGCCGGTGCAAGATTCTGGGGGCATGCCATAGGATGGCCGATAAAGGGGCTGCGTGGCTCTTGCCGCAGCGAAAACCAGAAGCGCTTGTGCAGATGTAGCCGTGTGCAAGGGCTGGATCCAAGTGTGCTGGTGATGCGGGTCAGCCGTGTTTGAACCGTCGCGCGAATGACAACAGTCGACCGGGAGCTCACCGTCCTGGCCAGCAGCGGCGCTGCTGAAAGTGCCCTGCTGCGCCGCAGGGCCTGCAACATCTTGCCGAGCTGTGGGATCGGTGAGCGCGCCTGTGCAAGGATCTGTGCACTCTCAAGAACACAGATGTGACTATTTCAAGCTGACTTTTAAACGCTTGGACGTAACACAGATCGCCTTCTCAAGAAGGGATTCGGTGAGAGTCTTCCGAGTCTTTCCTTTGAGCCGATCGTGGCGCATACACAGCTGATATGGCGTTCTAAATGTGCAGGACGAGCAGGTCGGCTGTACTGCGCGATGGAGGAGCATGCGATTGCTTGATTGCTAGTGAGTTGCTTGCTACAGGGCGGGGAACACGCAATTCACACCAATTCAACTCGCCATTATCTAGCATGTTCTGGGTCGACATTGCTGGTAGGACACTTCCAACGTGATGCAATTCCGCTAAGCGAGGCTGCTGCGCCAGACGTGATCCCAGGCACCCTCCACCACAGCAGCACTCCGCCAGGCAGAAGGTCACAGCGCGCCCGCGTGTGTGGCTCATCCAGAGGCGGCATTTGCTCCGGCACAGATCTGCGGTCGGACATGCCTTTGAAGTCAGTTGTGATCTGCCAGCTAGAAAACCTTGGACAAGGTGGCAAGCAGGAGAAGCGCATGTCAAAAGGCAAGACGTGCGACAAAGCGCTGGAACAACTTTCCCACATGACGTCTCCCTCGCCAGGCGCAAAGTTTCAGGACGTGAATTTTAGGGACATCAGAAGAGGAAGAGATAAACTAACCTCGATAATCTCACCGATTGACGCACGCGCGAAAAGAAAGAGTTAGACCGCGGAAAAAATTTGAAAAGCAATCGATACTGCAGCCACCATAGAAGCGTCAAAGCGGAAACTCTTAGCAACTGGCAAGGTGGGAGGGGGGCCACAGCCTTACTGGTGATTTTGGCCTGGCGTTTCCGGTTATAGGTGGTGGACAGCTTCTTCTTGAGGTCCTTGGCGTTGTCCGAAGCGCTGCTCATGGCGTTCATGCGCGCCGCAAGCTCGCTGGCGAGCGACTCCTGCGGCAGGAGGATGTTAGTGCAGGGTCAGATCCCAGACACAGCGGGTTGTGACTTCGCGAGTAGACAACTTTGCAGAAAGGGACATCGTCGACACCGCGGAAAGGCTTGCACTTTGCAGCTGTCTGCGTCTGTTGAGCTGAGCATCACAATGCGACGCGGCTTCTGGGTCCCTGCTGTGAGCATCATGCATCTCTGGCGGCCCACCTGTAGCGTGATACTCGTACACATTCCTGCATTCGGCAGTCAGGGTCTGTTCGATCATGGTGAATTGGTCACCTGCAGCGCGCGCAGGAGCGTGGCGTTGAGGTACAGCGGAAGCAGCGCATCAATGATCTGCACCGGGTCCTGCTCGAAGATGAGGCCGCTGTCAAAGTCCGCCGTCACCGTCTGCACCTGCGTTGTTGCACATACAGAAGTAATTAGGAAGGACCCGCATCAGCTCAGATGGGACCAGGCGTCAGGTTCTGTGTCTCGAACCAATCCACCAGCATCTAGAGCACAATTTGGGTGGCTCGTCCAGGACTGGGCTCAGCTCACAGCGCGGCAGTGCGCCCTGCTGTGCCGCGCAGGGTGCAGTGCAACAGCCGCATGTTATGCTGGCACCGGCAAAAGACCAATTGCTCCCTCGATATTCCAACAACCATTCGACAAGCTGTGTCGCGACGGAGTTTACCTTCTCGCGCTCGAGGGTGAGCTCGCCGCTCTTAGTGGTGAGCTTGAACAGCTCGTCCTCGTCCGGGTCGACGCAGTTGCCGTCCACGTCGCAGATCTCGCCCGCCGGCGTCAGCGGCAGCATCGTCTGCACGATGGGGTCGCTGCTGATGAGGGAGGCGAACTTGGTGTACACCATCTCCACCTGCGCACGCATTTACAGGGAATATGACACTCAGGTCTAGGGTTTTGGTGGATGAGCGCTGTGGCTTGGCAGCCAGAGGTGCAGCTGCTGCAGGCGGCCAAGCCCCGCCCGTGCGAGAGCATGCCCAGATGCCGGTGATGCGCCCTCCCCCGCCCGTGCGTCCCCAACTCCCTTGCCCGACCTTGATTGCCCAAGGTCGCAGTAGTGCATTGCGGATTTGGTGAGCAATCAAAGCGCACGAATACAGAGATGAACATCACACGCAGCTTTCCCATCGGTTTGCCGCCGGCATTGTCGCCCTGTGACCATCAACACGATCTCCCAACTACAGCTTTGTCAAAGCAGATATTCAGCAGTGATTAGACCCAAGAGCAACGCCCACCTTGTCGACCTCCTCTGACACGAACTCCGAGTACAGCGCGTCGGCGATGGCCTGCGCCTCCTTCGTTGTCGGCGCCTGCCCCAGCTCGAAGGTCTCTGCGGCGACGGAGCATGAGGCATGATCGAGTAGCATTCTCAAGTTGACTGTTGTGCTTCCAAGTGATCCAAAAGCATGACGAACGTCGGCGCCTGCCCCACCTCGAGGGACTCTGCCGCAAAAGCGTCAGGCAATGTCAGCGAAAAACTCCGATGTATAACGCTGTGCTATTGGATTTCTGATGCCCCCCAGACCGCACGCCGGTACAGGACGCCTGCCGCCACGCCCGCTGCCTGGCGCTGGCTGGGGCCAAAACAGACGCCCACTTGGCTGAGCGGAGAAGCCCTCTCCCCTGGGGCTCCTACGGTGCAGCCGCATGTTGCTGGCATTGGGCTGCCAATGCTCACGGCTGCTGACGCATGAGAGAGCCGCGACATGAGCCGGCTGCATGCCAACCAGTTCCGGCCGCAGGCGCCCAGAGCCAAGGCCACGGCCACATGGGGCGCACACGAGAGGGCACCGGTAGGGATGCTAGATAGGTTTAGTGCAGGACACCATGCAAAATGTGCATCTTTTGAATCTAGATTGCCACTATTCACGGACACTCACTTTCGAGGTTGAACTTGTCCGCGCGTCGCCGGAAGTACACTGTGCCCTTCTTGCCGACGGTCACCAGCTTCAGCTTGATGCCCATCTCCTGCAGCTCCCTCGCCCGCTTCTCCGCCTGCGATTATTCAGGTTTAAAGTTGGGTTTTAGGAGCTGTTAGAATTTTGATTGTGGCTTCTCCGCCTGCTGCGCATCAGCGTGTTTCCTCTTGAGGAGTCCATTCCTGACACAGTTTCCGTGCGCGAGAGCCTGTCAACACAAGCCCTGACAAGCTCACCACAATAGACACCCCCAGCTCGGCGCATCGCGCGGAGTCAGGCACGGCGCCCAGATCCTATTCAGAGTGTATAAACGAGGTCCATGGAGCGGCCCACTTGGACGCCAACAAAAAGAACACACTGCCGAATATTCCCGCTCACCTTGCGGATGGCCAGGGCGTTGTAGCCACCGCAGAGGCCACGGTCGCCGGTCACGCACACCAGCAGCACCGTCTTCACCGCGCGGATCTGGATGAGCGGCGAGTCAACGTCCTCCACGCGCAGCCGCTGGTTCACGCCGAAGAGCACCTATGCAGCAGCAGGTTGGCGTGTGTGAGGGCTCGCAGCGCTTTGCCTGCTGGAGGGGAGATAATGTTCGCTCAACCCGCGTAATGAGGTGCGTGAGAGACAGCCGCAGTACAGAGGGCAATGTGCAATGTGAGAAATGTGCACAGGCAGTTGCTGTGCGCTTTGAGCATACGCATTACCTTGACAAGGTTCTCCGCGAAGGGGCGGCCGTTCACGACGGCGTCCTGCGCGCGGCGAACCTTGGCTGCGGCCACGAGCTTCATGGCGTCTGTGATCTTCTGCGTGTTAGCCACGGAGTCGATGCGGCTCTTCAGCTCCTTCGAAGACGCCGCCATTACCTGCGGCAGCGCATGGGCGCTCGACATCACTCGAATTTTATTGCCGGCTTCTGTGGATCTAGGCTGCGTTTGATGTGCGATCAGCCCCGCTAGACTTGAGACACTTCGCGAGGCCTTCGAGGGGCCCTGGAAGGGTTTCAAGTAGCGCCGAGACTCGAGCCACAGCTGCAACATAATACACTGGCTGATCTGCTCCACGTTGCCACATCTCCTTCCCTCCGGGTTCGTTTTCGCAGACCCATATCCAGCTCTAGCGTCCCGCATGGCCTCCCCTTGTGAGCCTGCTCACCCTCGCGGTCAGCTGCTGCTCTGCCACACTTTCCCGGCACCCATCACCAGGTCCTCGAGTGTCTGACTGCGGCGTGCGGCGTCGGAAACTTCGCGCCACGAGCACAAGTTGTATTGCCCACGCCAGCATCCACCCACCTGCAGGCTGCCGCGTTGTGAGACGCCCAGGCGCTGCGCTGGGGCTGCTGAGAGGCTGCTGCCGCGGAACGCGCTGTGCTGCAGGCGCTGCGCGCCGGCGACCGAGTGCGAGGCCATCATGGTGACGCCTGCCATGGTGACTGGCTTGATCGTGGGGGAGGAGCGCGCGCGGTGCAGGCTGCAGCTCTCGTCGCCCTGTGTGTGTGGATGAGGGCGCAAAACCCTACCAGGTCACGTTAGGGCTCCCTACGCCCTTAAATACGGCGTAATGAATTAAATCACGGTATGCAACGGACGCTAGCTCCGATCTCTGCTCAAGCCATCCCCAATCCGCATCTGCGTCAGCACTCAGCAGTCATATTCAGTCATATGCAGCGTTGGGCGGCACCAGCCAGGCAGCCTGCATGTGAGATCCTATTTTGACCTTGATAAGGGTCCGGCGACAAGAATGGGCAGGGACTGGGCCGAAAATGATTTTGACTGGGACCCGCACACACTGGAGGGGCAGGCCAAGACGCGCCGCTCGGCCACGCGTCCGCGGGACGGCGACGCCGCCGAACAGGAGCCTACTCGGGTACAGCGGCGCCAGCCCTTCATCGGCTGCCAGGTGGGGCCGTCCGACTGCCAACTGCACCTCGTGTGTCAGCCAGCAATGCTCACAACAGTTGGCGACGGTTGCGTCACCTGAATGACGCAAGATGGCAGGCATTGACAGCGGCACACTGATGTGCTGTCCGCATGCATGCATGCCATGCTACTAGTGTTTGGGATCGGCCTGTGACGTCTTGGAAAAGGTCTTCTTGGCGCGATGATACACACCGCCTGCCGGCGGGGCACGCATCCCTCAAGCGGTTGACCCGCTCCTTGCAGCATCTCGTAGCCTGCGTTGCCTTTGTTTATAAGGCATAGCCTCAACGTCAACGCCTGGCAGGCGCCGTTGGACTGCCTGGCCCTGCGATACAAAAGTGCCTCCTATGACTGGGACAGCCCGGCAGGGCTTGCAGCCGCGCGCTGCGCAGCAGCGCTCAGCAGATAAAATATGGGGCATATCTTGTATTTTCGCAGGCTCGGCCGAGCTCGCGGCCGGCCCAGCCTCCCGTATGAACCCTGGTGGTACGCCTCCTTTTGCTTTGTAATAGCAGCCGGGGGCAGCAGCGAGCGTTTGGAGCCAGGAGGGAGGAGACGTATGGGTGATCGACACTACAATGCTAAGAGCTCCTATCAGAGAGTGCCTGTCGTGCAGGCGCCAGCACCGGCGCCCTGTCAAGTGTGTTCACCCAATATCTGATCGAATCCGCTGCAGGTGGACGGCTGCACCGCGGACCTGAGCGAGCTGCGGCACTACCACCAGCGCTACAAGGTCTGCCAGGATCATCTCAGGGTGCCCAGCGTCGTCCACGAGGGCATCGTGCAGCGTTTCTGCCAGCAGTGCTCCCGCTTCCATGCGCTCACCGAGTTCGAGGGCGACAAGCGCTCCTGCCGCGCACGGCTGCAGCGGCACAACGCCCGCCGCCGCCGCAAGGCCGCCGAGCGGTCCAGTGCACGCGCCGCCAGCGCCTCCGGTGCGGGCGCCGCCGGCGCGGGCGGCAGCTACCGACGGCGCTCCACCGGCGAGGGTCGCGTAGGTGGCGACGGCGCGGCCAGCTCCCCCACCCGGCAGCCGCTGCGCAGCGCGCGGCTTGCGGCGCGGGCCGCCGCCCGCAGCAGCTACACACAGGCTGGCTCCGACACTGACTCCGAGGGCGAGGAAGACGGCGGCGAAGATGAGGACGGAGACGGCTATGACGAAACAGGGACGGGCACCGCATCGGCGCCCAGCAACCTCGGCGGCGGCGGCGGCTGCGGCCGACGCCGCAGCTCGGACCGCCCCGGCGGCGCGCTGGACACGGCGCTGGGGGAGCTGCTGCCGAGGCGCGGGCGCGGCGCATCGTGGCGCGAGGCCGCTCACGCGGTGCGGCGCGGCGCGGCGTCCAGCCCCGCTCCGCTGCTGGAGGTCCCTGCCTGAAGAAAACTTCGCTTGTTTGCCCCGCCTTATGCCTGAGCCAGCTGTGCCAGTCCCTGCAGCTTGTGGTCAGCCCTGTTTGCAGGCAGCACAGCTCGAGCGTGCATGCTGCTCATAGTCCTGCCTCTACATTCACCGCATGCTACAGCAGCTGCCAGGCTGCACATGTGACTGGGCGTCAAGAAGTCGATGCAGACCGCACAGGATGCAAGTAGCCCTGAGTCACCGATGCAGGTGTCACCGCTGGACTGCGGCGGCGTCTCCTGGCCGTGCGGCATGTCGCCGGGCCTGCACCACGGTGGCGGCGGCGGCGGCGGCGGGCAGTATGGCTGGCCGCAGCAGTCCTTCGACCCGGCCTGCACCGCCTGCATGGCGCAGCTGTCGCACCCGGGCCCGGTCGAGACGATGCACTACGCCAGCTACAACAGCTCCTGGCCGGTGGGCTTTTGCCCCTGTCCATCATGCTGCCTTTGTGTGTTATGCGCAGACCAGGCTGGCCCAGCATGGCAGCGGGCTTTCAGGAGAGGCCAGCCTGGGCGGCCGACGACAGCCGCATGCATTACATCACATTATATGTCACGGATTGATAGCTGGATGCATTCTGTCCATGCACTGTGGACTGTCCAGCTCCAGGAACGGCGCCCAAATGACAAGAAGAAATCCTCGGCACATGCAGGAGCGTGTGCGGCCGCCGTCGATCACGGAGCACTGGCCTGCCATCCAGCAGCCGGCGCTGCCACTGGGCGTCGGCAACCCCTTCCGCGAGGCCGCGCCGGGCGGCAGGCGCCACGCGCAGCACCACCCGGTCCTTTCCCACGCCGGCGGCGGCGTCGGCGGCCGCGGCGGTGACGGCGGTGGGCCGCCGATGGCACCGCTCAGCCTGCCATCGCTGCCGAGCGACTTCCCGACGCTCAGCGGTCCAGGGCTCGGCGGCGGCGGCAGCGGCGGCGGGCCGCACCCGCCGCAGAACCCCGGCCAAAATCCTGCGCCCGGCGGCGCCTCCGGCCAGTCCTCGGCGTCGGTCATTGCGGCGCGCGGGCTGCGCGCCGCCGCCGACCGCAACGCCTCGCTGTCCAGCGTCAGCAGCGGCGCGGCCGCGGGTGACGGCGGCCACGGCGTGGCCGACTTCATCGCCGCGCGGCGGCACAGCCCCCCTGGGGGAGCGTCGGCCGCCAGGCATGCCCGTCGCGGCGCCGCCGCTGGGGGGCAGCCGTCGCAGCAGCAGGGCCAGCTGGCGGCCGAGGCACCGGCGCACATCCAGGCGGACGAGGTCAACATGATGCTGTCGTTCCTGGGCGGCGTCGATGCCGCGGCCGTCGACGTACATCGGCCACCGAGCGCGGGCCCTGTAGCGGGCGTCCCGCTGCAGGGTGGGCTGCTGGGGCGCCGCCACCCGGGCGCGGAGCTCGAGCCGCCGCGCACGCAGCCGCCGCCGGCGCTGCCGTCGCCGCCGCTGCAGCAGGTGCCCATGCACTACATCTTCTGTGCATGCACGAGCCCGCCGTTGGCGGGTGCCTGTAATGCATGTCCAACGGCCATTCCCCATTGTGATCTGGGCGTGGCCCCAGTCTCAGTCTGGCCTCAGGATGTTTCTGTTTGCTCCGATCCAGGCATCCAGCGCCAAAACTCTGCAGCCACTTCATTTCTGTGTCAGAGCACTGACTCCCTGGCTCGCTCACACGCAGCCCACCTTCGGCTTCATAGAGCCCAGCAGCCAGCCGAGCTTCGGCTATGTGCCCGAGACGACAATGGCGCGGCTGTCCTCAAAGCTCAACAATGCGACGCCGGCGGACCTGCCCCCAGGCTTTGCGGGCGGCATTGCGGCCGCGCTGCACTCGGCGCCCGACGACACACACATGCAGGTAGGTCTCCAATTTTGACTGAGCTGATCTTCCTCAATGCAGCCGTGAATGTCCACCTTGCTTGAGTTTTGACCTGATCTTTGCGCCTGTGCCTCTCCACTCTCGTCGACGCCGCAACTGCATGTGGAACTGCCACTCCCAAGCAGCAGGGACTCTCTTGTGCACAACGCCCTCCCTTGCGCGCAAAGCCCAAGCATGGATCCTGGTGTTGCAGGGGTACGTGCGGCCAGGTTGCCTGCACCTGACGGTCGACGTGCGGCTGAGCCGCGCCGCCGCTGCAGCGACTGCGGCGGGCGGCGTGCGCGGCGTGGCCGAGGCGCTGCTGTCGGGACCGCACGCCGCCTTCTGGGCCGCGCAGGCTTCGCAGGTGCTGCCTTTGTTGCGGAACCCCTTTGAGGTTTCTAGGGTGTTGTGTCCGGATCGCGATGCATGTACCCTCAATTTGTATCGTCGAATATGCTGTTGCATGCACAGCCTTGATCATACCTGACGGGTGATAGACCAGGCCCTCGTGCCGCCTGGGCTACAATGCCCGAGTTCGGTGTTAGGGCTTCCCAAGTAGGCGGTGTCCTGAACGTACCTGCCTGCTGGGCTGCACAGGTGCAGCTGTGCAGCCAGGTGGCGATGGTGGAGAATGGCGCCGTGACACAAGTCATTGACGGCGTCGCGGCTGCCGACGCCGGCGCACTGCCGCTGCTTCGGCGCGCCTGCCCGCCGGCGTGCGTCGCCGGCCGCCCGGTGCAGCTGAAGCTCGAGGCGTCGTCGCTGCCGCCCGACGCGCAAGTGCTGTGCCGCTCTCGAGGTGATTTGATGGCGCTGCTCTGTGTGTTTTTGTCAGGGGTTCACTGGGAACAGACTTGCGACGGGGCAGGCCGCCGGGCGCCTCAGCTCTTTGTCTCTGCCCTTGACGATATCAAAATTGTGCGCTGACAGCCGGAAGTAGAGCCCTGAAACCCTAAACCCTAAACCTGACTTTGCTGGGGTGTTGTGCTTTCGCAGGCAGGTTCCTGAAAGTGGATGTGCGAGTCACGCCGGAGGACGGGGGCGCAGCCCGGATGCTGACCGTCCGCCTGCCGCCGCAGCTGCCCGGTCTGCTGACGGTGCGTGGCGTCTCAGACTTCTCTGTCGCTACTCACATGGTCTTGCTCGGGGGGCACTGACAGCAATGACATCAATTGGTATGTCTCGCTCTGCTCTGCCTTGCGCAACGACTGCTGCAAATGAGCTCCTCCACGGTGCAGCAATCTGCTGACATGCGTGCGTTCAGGTGGAGCTGGCAGTGGGCGCCACGCTGCTGTGGCCGGTGCCGCTGCTCGTCGCGCCGGACGCCGCCGCCGCAGCCGAGCTGCAGCAGTTGGCTTGCGAGCTGCCAGGTAATCCAGCTACCCGGTCCAATCTCTTCGCAGCTGCAAAGCGTGTCTGGATCTGTGTCGACCCAGCGTCCTGTTCGATCTGCTCCAGTGATATTGCAGCATGCCGGGCCGCGTTTCGGAGGGGGCTCATCCAAGCTCCCACCCGCGGCTCGAGGCCCATTTTGCTAATCAAGATTTCTAGGTTTTCCCTTCTCTATCCCTTCTATGTTTTCCGTCTCTTCTATGACTACCTACCCGCCAGTGCGTGGCCCAGCACGCCTGGACAAATTTCTCAATATCTCTATGCGCCAGGAGGCTGCGGGCGGCTGGCGACGTGTTCTCCCCACCCTTCGGGTCAGCTTTTCAGATCTATCAATCACCAGCGCTGCGCCATCGCAGCCGGCAGCGCATTATGACAATTGTCTGGAGACAAACCACAACTACTACTGCAGCTCTTCTGGCATCCGTGCAGGGCTTGAATGGGCATTGGCACATTGAATCAGCAAGTTATTCTCTTATCAAACATTGAACGCCGCAAATTGCAGGCGATAGACATAGTTTCGTTTGGTGCCGCCAAACAAAATATCTAAACCTAAAACACGCCCAGCAGAGACATACGTGTGGACGCTTCTTGTGAGTGCTGCTTGTTTTGCACGTCTGTACACATCTGTCGGTCGGACTGGATTTTGGACTGTTTTTGCACGTCCACATCGAATGTTCAGACAGCACCTACTCGTAGTGGCTCTGGCTGTTTACAATAGTCATGAACTGTAATATTTCGCGCCCAACTGGCATTTATGATGCCACCCCACCTGAATTCGCAAGCTGCCCGACCTGAATCACACACTATACCCGCACTTCTCAAATGGTAACAATGGGTCCACTGATGTAGACAAGATCAAGGATGAGTCGCCGCCCGACAAAGCCTGCGCCAGTGACGGGCAGGCGGATAGATGACGCATCTCGGCTGATCCAGACGCTGCACAAGGGGTGCAAAACAAAACAAGCTGCAGCAGAGGCAGTACGGTCTGCAGCGGTGCACCCCGCAGGTGTGAGCGGCGCCGCCGCTCGCCAAAATGAAGTCCTGAAACGGCACCCGGAGCTGCAGCTCGGGACTAACGCCCGTGAGGCGCCGTACTAAATCCCTCCAGAGCGCCGCTGGCGCTGCCGCCCGCCCGCCCCCCGCCGCCGCTGCCGGCGCAGCCAGCAGTGGCGACGCAGCGACACGCCGCCAGCGCTGCGACGCCGCCAGGGCAGCGGGGGGTGTCAGCGGCGTCAGCTGATGGTGCAGTTGCTGCTGATGCCGGAGGGAGCCAGCATGGTGGCCGGTGCCGCGCGCAGGCCGCCCGACTCTGGCGCCCGCCGCAGCAGCGAGCTGCTCTGTTCCCTGCCCGGCACACCGTAATGACAGTCAGGCGTCAGCAAGTGCTGCAGCAGGTTCTGAGATGAATCCGTGCAGAGGCCTGCACCAGTCTTGATCATGGCGTGCAGTACTGTTCTGGACCCAGATGCCAAGCTCGGAGCAGACACTGGGCCAGTGCTCTGGTGGTAGAGGCAGCTGCACGCACCTGTCAATGTCCGAGCCACCACCGTTGCTGCCCGGGGGAAGCGTCGCCTGCGAGCGCGAGCGCATCAGCGCGGCGTTGGATCGACCTCCGCTTGTGCGCGCCAGCTGCCGGCCGCCCCCGCCACCATTGCCGCTGTCCCCCTCCGAGTCCGTCAGCTCCCCCTCGCTGAGGAGCACCTGCAATTTATGGGTTAACGTTTCAGTACCTGGGCGCATGGGCATTGCAGGTGGTAAGCGAGCGCTCAATGCTTCACCATGCTCGCACTGTCCAAACAAGGGCGGCAGACTGTATCCCGCATCCTGTAACCTCCAGATACCGAGCCCGACTGATGCATCCGATTCACCATCCTCGAAGTCATACAGCCATCAGGCCTTATGGAGCCAGGAATGAGGGACAAGCAGAGGCGCGGACCTGCTTGTCCAGGGCTGCCTGCTGCTGCATCTGCGCCGCCGTCGCGAGCGGGTCGTCCGCTGGCATCGCTGACAGCAGCGCCTGCTTCTGGGCCACCATCTGCAATTGCGCAGTAGACAGATCAGTGGCCAGGCCCTGGCTGCACGCATCTGATGGAATTCACATTCGCTATCTGCAGGCTGCGCATGCGCGGCACGTGCGCCAACGGCCTCCGAACCAAGTGAATGTGAACGCCGCAACATGTGCAGCACAGGACGCCACCTGACCCCCTCCCAGCCCCTTCGCAGCATGCGCAGCTCACTAGAACGAACTTCCTTGGGCCACAATCTGATCAGGCGCCGCCGAAGACGCTACGGCCACACCCAAACCAACCCTGAGACAGGGTTTGATACACATCTCCCACCTCGGTGCTGCGCGCCACACCGTCGACGATGAGGATCTGCTGCAGCTCGGCGGCGCCTTCTGATCCGGCGTCCTTCGCCTCGCTGTCGGCTGCTGCGGCGTCCGCCAGGGGGCGGTGCGGCCAGTGCGGCACCGCCGGCCGTTTTGTCGTCCACCGCCGCAGCATGTGGTTGAACACCAGCGGCACCACATACCTGCAAAATTGATAGCAGAAGAGGGTTTGACTAAGGGTTTTTGGCTCCCGAAAACGGCAATCGTGGTGTGTTTCCAGGGTTTGTGCCCAAGGTTTGTGCATCACAGTCAGAAGGGAGGCTGGAGGCATGTGGCCCGGCCGCAGACGCGCAAGGTGCCGAACATGCGCAGGTGTGCAAATGGCTGTCGAGGCACTCCAGGGCAGCACAGCTGTCCAACCTTGCTGGCCCAAACATCAGTTTCAGGAGGCTGATTCTGGGCAGGCGAGGTGCAAATGGCGCGCACCAGGCGATGAGCACGTCGACGGAGTAGTGTTTCCGGGAGGCGACGATGAGCACCGACACCACCGCCACTGCTGCCCACGCCAGCGCCTGCAATCGCAGGGCAACGGAGCTGATGTTGGAACGTGTCTGACATGGCGCATGGCGCCACCGCCCTCCAGTTACTGGACCTGGGTTGTGCTCACCCCCAGCGGCCATGATCCCACGGGACCAGATGGCGTGCTAAGTGAAGACGTGCCAGCAGTCGCACAGCTCGTGCTGATGAACCGCCAGAATCGAGCGTCGGTGCGCACCTTGATGGGCGCGAGCGTGCCGTACTCATTGTAGGTGAGCATACCCGTCAGCATGAACGTCGTGTGCGACGAGAAGATCAGGTCGCCGCACCCGTGCGTGGACTGCAGCACATATCGACATTCACGTGCTGTGCCTCCCCACTCGTTTCCAGACAGCAGGCTTTGCTGTCACACACGTCTTTTTGTCTTTGTCTGTGTTCAGGCAGGTCACACAGGACTGACGCAGTGACTGTGGGGAGAGTTGTGCCGCAGCAAAGGATGCAGAGATTCTGCTTCATGTGCGTTGTAGTTTAGCTGCCTCACCTGCTGTTTAAGGTTCTGGATGTACAGGTGACCCCACCAGTGCTCCGGCATCGCCTTGATGGCGGTGACCGCCGGCGAGCGGCAGTGGTAGTTGGGCGCCGGCAGCTGCGTCACCGTGAACGACAGAATGCGCAGGCTCTGGCACACTGCGCGACAGCACAGGTTCAAGGGTTGTGGCGGCTACTTCTGTAGCCCATCTTCCTGGGTGGCGGCCATGCTTGCCGGCCGACTGCGGTCAAGGTGAGTGGCAGCGCGCCTCCGACGCGCCGCCTGGCATGCCCGGCCCAGGAGTGTCCTGTGCAATGCGGCAGCCAGTGGAGGCATGGTGGACAGGTCGGTGCCCAGGCTGTCGAGCTTCCCATGGGTGCTCGCTGCAGCAAACGCGTGCAGTGCCGGGGAGCTGAGCAGCGGTCAAAACCGCTCACCGACGAGCACCATGAGCAGGCGGCTCCAGATGACCGCCGTGTAGAAGCGCTTGCGCGCCATGACGAAGGGCGAGAACGTCCACAGCATGAACGACACGAACAGCGTCGTGAAGATGGTCTCGCTCACCCACTCGTTTGCGAGGCCCAGCTCCTGTGCCATGGGACATGAGTGCTTTGAGGCGCAGATCGTGCAGCCACCGTTGGGTGTGGTAAAGACGAGTGGCCGCATGGCACTGGGTGCGTCAGCGCGTCTGCCAATGAGAAACTGGCAGCAGTGCCAGGGCTGCATCCTAGCATGCATGCCTCCGCGGCGCTCCGTCGTTGCTTAACCTAGCAGACTGTGCGCTGCCCGCCAAAACACTGGACCATGTGCTGAGCAGCCCTTCAGCCAGAGCTTGAAGGCAGCCCTGAGCTCTGGACAGAAACGCCCTGGCGTCTCCAGGTTCCTACTCACCGGCAGCGCGTCGAAGCCGATGTCATGCAGCGGCTGCGGCAGTGGGCGGTGCATGCGGTGCGCCAGCTGCGTGCCCAGGCCATGCATGTACTGGAATGCGGCACCGCACAGGATATACACCCACCGCTTCTTCAGCAGCGGCAGCTGCGCAGGCAGGGCAGACAGAGCAATCAGCCCAGGGTTAGCCACGCCCCAAGTGGGGCGGCACGGCGGCGCCGCATGAGACACTGGGTGCTTGACACTGCCACGAGCCATCTGCAGCCAGTCTTGACGTGCAGATGCGCGGACATCACAGCAGTAGTATGATGCTGTGCTTGGCGTGCAATGAACACCAAAGGGGCAAAGCACTGCACCTCGATGCAAAATTCCAGCTTTATTCGTCGCCATCTTTCTGTGAGCCAGTCTTTCAAAGAGGCCATGCTCTTTGTGGCGCACAAGCGGCTTTCGAGGCTGCTTCTGCGCCACAATTTTGCAGACCTGCGAATCTTGGCAGCTTTTAAATGCCTGCAGATTGGTCGGCTCAGGGCAGTCGAGCACTGTTTGCAGTGCGCGGGCGTCGACCCTGGTCGATTGCGGTACTCTACACAGCCGAGCAGTCAATGAATCACGGAGTGCAAGTGCAACATTCTGCGCGCAGTTCTGCATTCGGCTGGCAGGCATTGGAGTTGTACCTCATGTCAGCCACATGTCGTCATGTTCACCACACGCTCTTCCTCGTCCTGCATCTTTCATGGAGTTTGATGGAAGTGTTCACCAGTGAAGCTCGTATGTCGGGAACAATTTGGAAGAGTCGAAGCGCCAGTGATGATGGAGTTGCACCGCCACATGCCGCTACCAGCGGATTGAAGCCCGGCCACATGTGTTGCTTACAGAACAGCAGCGTCTAAGAGCAATTGAAGTTGATGCGACTACTGCCTCGTTCGACGGGAACACCGTTCAACTGCACGCGTCGCAGCAGGACATGCCGCCGCGCGCGCATGCCCTAGGGGGCGCGGCGCGCAGGCTCTTGCTTGCCATCGCGGCTTCTGTGCCGCCGAGCCCGGAGCACGGCTGCTATACAGTGCATCAGCGCCAGAGCTGACGCACCACCGTCGTGACGAAGACTGGTTTGCGCTGGAATCCTCTCGGCAACGGTCTTTCTCCAGCAGGCGCTCTGATGCTGCACTACTTACTTGGTTTGGCCCGCCTTCGACGCGAGAATGATGCCAACTGCAAGATTTCATCAACACAGTCAAACTTCGGGCGTCATGTCAGATGCCGATTCTGCCAGAGCGAGGCACCAGGAGAAGTGAGTGTTCCAACAATGCTTCATGCAGTCTGAGCGCGGAAACATGATATTGAAAACCCACCAATCAGGCCGTACAGGGCCAGCGCCTCTGCGAAAATCAGGATGAGGATCATGCCGACGAAAAGCTTCGGCTGCTGCGCGTTGGCCCTGCAGGTGGGAAAGAGACGCATTAAGGGGGTAAACAGGCACGGTGTTTCAAAATGAACAGCACACGAGGGACAGTCGCAAGGGCGTCTGCCGCTTTTCAAAGCCAGCCTTGAGCGAAGCGACACTCATTGACCTCACTGTATGCCGTGCAGCACTCACCTCACGCCTGCATCACCGACGATGCCGATTGCCATGCCGGCTGCCAGGCCAGCCAGCCCGCAGGAAAGCCCGGCCGCCAGGTGGGCGTACCCGTCAAACAGGTAGTATGGGCTGTTGACTGCGGGAGCAAGTGCAGAGAGATGTCATTGCACGTTTGGAGATGCATCTGCTGCACACGTCGCATGGCGAGCACTTCAGAGCTTGACCGCTGAACAATGGTGGAAGCCTGCGAAACGGCCGGCATAGCGAGGAGCGCAAGAGCAGCACTCACTTCCCGTGCTGATGATAACGGAGATGATGAGGCCGTAGATACCCAGGACACCAGCCATGACAATGGGCACGATGGACTTCATGACCAGCTCAGGCCTGAGGACACCCATCGAGGCAATGCCCACGCCAGCCTTGGCTGTGCCATACGCCGCTCCGAAGCCTGTAGATAGACATGCTGCAGATCAGTTGGTTGCAGCAAGGGGACGTCAGGCGATTGGCAACACGGCTGGAACGACCTACTTTCCCTAGACCTAGAGAAAACCACGCTCTACAGCTGCCTTCGTGTGCGGGCGCTCTGACTGCCTGGCGGGCATTGGCAGCAGACCAAGATGCCGTCCAGAAGATAACGCTGGCCGCATAAGGCGGCTGCAGGTCGCCAAGCCTTGAACCCTCAGCATGGGCACTTTGATGCCCCACCCAGGCCACGACAGAAAGCCGTGGCAGCAGCACGCAGAAACATAAACAGGCGTAGACACACGCGGCAGGCCGGAGGCCAAAAATGGATGCAGAAGCAGGCTAGAGGGAGAAAACTCACAGGCAAACACTAGGGCGCTAGCTGCTCCGATAAAGCCGAAGAATGGCGCCACTGTGTCGCCAGACTGGTTTGCTGCCTGCAGCAGAGCACGCGGCACGCCCTCCATAGCTGCTGCTGTTGGTGGCTCCGGTGATGGCAAGCAAAGCGGTTTTGTGCGCCAGTTGCGCACTGGCAGAAATGTCAATGCTAAACCCTTTTGTGCTGATTTGTGCTAATCGCGTTCGGGTCAAAAACTTCAGTGCCCGACATCACCTGGAAAGGCCCAGTAAGCAACTCGTGCAAGACCGCGGTCAGCGTTCGAGCCGCCAATACTCGCACAAATTAGAGCTCGGCTGGTGTCAGCCACTGCAGACTCCCCACACAGTTCCGCAGCAATAAGGAACCCACGTCGGTCTGCCGCTGCAAAGAACGTCGTTAGCGCCTGGGCGTGTGCTTCTGCAATATTCCGGATCCGTTGCACACGCGCAGCGGCATCCTTTAGGCGTTATACAGTATCTGGTCGATCTGGTGGCCTGAGATTCAGGGGCTTCCGTGCGCTTGGGCGCTAAAAGCGAAACCCCACGATCCTCGTCCACCTGCTGACGGTGAGGCTAAAATTGCACGCCTGTCATGCGGACAGGCCACCTCTCTGTCGAGCGCTTTCCTCTGCGTTGATGCAGGGACAGTACTCTGCACGGTATCCCTGCCTTGGGCACCTGCACCTCAACCCATCAGGACAGCATTGCTCTGTGAAACCTCCGACGTCTCTGCCACGCAGGCGTACCCCTGTCTATACAGCAACACGGTCTATGGCACAGCGTCTGCTCGCCCTAGCCGCTAGCAGAGCCGCCGCGGAGGTTGCATGGCGCCAGGCGCGGCCGGCGTGCCTGGCTGCCGCTGCCTGGTCGCCGACGCAGCCCCTACTCAGCTATGGCCAGCTACGGGCTACCTCCTTCGCCTCGCAGGCAGCCTTCGCTGTGGCGGTGAGACCCATACAAAGCCATGCTCGTTGCAGCATTTGAAATGGCACTGTGTGCCCAACCCTAATGACCGCACTCCACAGCCTCAACGAGTGCATGCCACATTCGCTCACGCGCAGGAGCCGCTGCCGTCCATCGACGTGCCGGTGCGGGACCTGGGGAACTTTGAGTGGGAGAACCCGCGGGTGCCGCCGCCGCCGCTGGATTTTGACAATGCGGAGGCCGCCTTCGCGGCGCACAGCAGCCTGTCCATCATGCGCTCGCTGGCCGTCTTCAGCCTCTGCTCCATCCGGGTAGGTGGCAGCAGAAGAACGCGGTTACATGTGCATCTGTTTTCGTCGCTTCAAGCAAGATCACGGGTCCATCTGACTCTGCATGTCCATGTGACTGTCGCACAAATCTGCCCCTGGAAGATCACGAAATGACAAGCCCTGCCTACATGCATGCAGCCGCTGGTGAAGTATGCAGACACCATCCTGCGGCGGCTGAAGATGGTGTTTGGCAAGACTTTCATCAATGCCATCATCAAGCGCACCTTCTTCCTGCACTTCTGTGCCGGTGAGCGCCCGCGTCCAGCTGTTCTTTCATTTGCTGTGGTCCCAAAGGCGGTGTTGCATGCCCATGCTGTCGTGAGGATGCAATGAAGGGCTGTGCGGTCGCACAAGCTAGATTTCCGTCAGCTGCAACTGATGTCATCAATTTTCTCCCTCCAGGCGAGGGCGGCGACGACCTGAAGCCGACGCTGCACTATCTGTACCAGAACGGCATCGGCGGCATCCTGGATTACGCCGCAGAGGACGACGTGCAGTCGGAGGGCGGCCCTGTGTCGCGCGAGCCCGAGAACGAGCACATCATCGCCCGCACCTTCGACTACGAGTCTGAGGTCAGAACTCCGCCCCTTTCTTCATGTTGCCCGTGACAGGCTGCCATTGAGTCAGCTGTGGAGTGATCCCCCTCAGCCCTGGCCCGCCAGAGACCTGGGAAGAAGATGCATGCAGATTGCGACAAGATGTTTGCATGCTCGACTGTCACGCCATGGTCTGCTGCAGGCCAAGTGCGACCGTCACATGGAGACGTTCATGAAGTCCATCCGGGCCGCGGCCGCCAGCGAGGGCCAGGGCTTTGCTGCCGTCAAGGTGCGCTCGGCAGCATCAGACTCACGCCGTATTCAGGCCCACGACATGCTCATGGTACTGCTGCAGCCTCGCTCTGCACCACACAGTTCAGCAGGCCCATGCATGCACCTCGAGACTGTGTCAACTGCCTCGTGTCTCACCTTCTGTCTGCAAATGCTGTACAGGTGACGGCGTTGGGGCAGCCGAAGCTGCTGGAGAGAGTGTCGGACAGCCTGGTGTCGGTGCACAATCTGTTCCGCCGCTTTGACGAGGACCTCAACGGCGTCGTCACGCGTGACGAGTTCGAGAAGGTGCATGGCACTTACTGTTATGGCCGCGCGGCCCGTCTTGCCCTGCGTAGTTGCTCATCCGGCTGTCTTGATCGCTGCTCTTCCATGTTGCATCTGCGGTCACGTGCAGGCTCTGTTCTGTGCTGCGCATGCATACAAACGCAGTCTCGATCACAATTAGCCCAGAGACTCACCTTGTCCACTCATTTATCAGAACCTAATCCTAATTTGAATGCAGGTGTACGGGGAGCTGTTCTCGGACGGCACACCGGAGCGGCTGCAGGACATCTTCAACGCGCTCGAGCACGAGGCCCCAGGTCAGCATGAACTTTGCGCTAAGCTCCTGCGCTTCAATCTCCGCTTGACTTTGTTTTGACTGTATTAGAAAATCAGCGTGCCTGGCGTATCTGGCCTGACTATTTAGCCAGGATTGTTTGCACTATGTAACAGTACCAGATATGCAGGAGTGGCCATCTCCGGCCCAGCGAGCGAGTTCACGCCAAACAGCAAAGTCCAAAAGTCTGCAAGTCATGCTGACGTGTGTTGGATTGTGCCAAAGTCTCAAGAGGCAAATGCAAACCATGCATATTTGTGTTTGGTGCGCAGACCCGATGAAGCAGGCCGGGGTGGTGGACTACCTGTCCTGGAGCCAGCGCCTGAAGCTGAACGACATCCCGCTGCTGGTGAAGCACTGCCGTGTGGCGGGCCCGGTCTCGCGCTCCGCTCTGACGGAGCTGGAGCTGGAGCTGCTGCACAACATGATCGGGCGGCTATCGCGCCTCGCCGAGGTCGCCGCCGAGGTGCGCAGCCTGCAACACCCCAACAATATGGCCTCTGATGGAGCCATGGTGCACACAACATGATCGGCCGGCCGTCGCGCCTTGCCGAGGTCGCCACCGAGGTGCGCATCTTGCGCAAGCCTGACTGCAGCTCCTGATCATTATGAACGCTGCAGACCACGATGGCCGGCCGGCTGTCGCGCGCTGCCGAGGTGGCCGCCGAGGTGCGTATCTGCAATCACCCGGCAATATACCTCTGATTAAAGATGGTGCACATCAGACGGTGCACAACATGATCGGGCAGCTGTCGCGCCTCGCCGAGGTCGCTGCCAAGGTGCGCGTATTAGCGGAATCACACAAGTGGATCTGTGATCATAGATGCTGCACAACGTGATCGGCCGGCTGTCGCGCCTCGCCGAGGTCGCCGCCGAGGTGTGCACCCGTTCCTTGCTCCGCAATGGACATGAACATACCTTGAGGTGAATCTTCTTGTCATGTCGACCTGCCGTCCAGGCGCAGCCCTGTTATTGCTGATAACAGAGGCGCAAACTGCAGGCATCCCTGAAAGCCACTGCAGAAGGCACCAGCGAGACATCCCCAATAACTTTCGACAAAGTTTCAACATTTTGACTGTGCCTCGCCACAGTCCAACGTGCGCATGATGATCGACGCGGAGCACTCCTACTTCCAGCCGGCCATCAACCACGCGTGCGTGGAGCTGCAGCGGCGCTACAACCGGGAGGAGCCCATGATCTACAACACCTACCAGTGCTACCTCAAGGACTCCCACGAGCGGTGCGCACACCTGCTGCTCTGTGCCCGTGAAGTTTGCTGCGTAATGAGGACTTGCAGACAGTCAGCAGTATCCTGCTCCTCCCGGCATCAGCCACCCAATTCCCCTTGCTGCCGCAGCGCCTCTGGAGACGGCAGAAACTGCATGCTTTAGACTGCACAGCTATGCTTCTTCCCCTTGTTCTCCCATCAAATCGACTCAGGCCAAATGCAACATCAAAACGCAGGCTGGTGATGGACCTGGAGCGGGCGCGGCGGGAGAGCTGGTACTTTGGCGCCAAGATGGTGCGGGGCGCGTACATGGTGCTGGAACGGGAGCGCGCCTCCAAGTCCGGCCACCCCTCCCCCATCCACGAGACCATCGAGGACACGCACCTCAACTACAACCGGTGCGCCGTGTTTTTCGACCGCTGCGTGTCGAGAGCATATTTCTTATAAAACAGCAATGCGCCAGAGCGTTTGCTGAGTAGCGCGTGTGCAGCCGCACACGGCGTGTATGCGCTTGTGCCAGTTGGCACAGGCTGGGCGTCCCACAGATCAGGCTGGAAGCCTCCTGCCGTGCTTTCTCTTTCACCTAACAAAACCCTGCTGAAGCTTTTGCCCAAATTGTTTGCCAGACTGTCGTCTTCAGGGCTTCTACCATCTCGGTGCTGTCATGGTTCACACGTGTGTTTGTGACTCCGTATCCTGCAGGTGCATGGCGGAGGTGCTGGAGCATGTGTCGGGCGCGGGTATCTAGCAATTGCCGATGCACTCCTGCTTGTGCCCTCCTCCTAAACCATCCAATCACTGTGAATCACTGTTTCCTGCTCCCCCTGCAAGTGCGTGGCGGAGGTGCTGGAGCACGTTGCGGGCGAGGGCGCGGAGGTCATAGTAGCGACACATTCTGCTACACACATATATCTAGTAATGTACACTATGCTTACTCGTACCTATCTATCTACAGGTGCGTGGCGGAGGTGCTGGAGCATGTGGCGGGCGAGGGCGCGGAGGTCATGGTGGCGACGCACAACCAGGCGTCCATTGAGTCGGCGGTTGCGCTCATGGGCCAGTTGGGCATCGAGTCATCCAAAAACGGCGTCTTCTTTGGGCAGCTGCTGGGCATGGCGGACCACCTCACCTTCACCCTCGGCCGAAATGGCTACCGGGTGAGCGTCGTTTGTCGCAAGGCACTCACGCAGAAAAAAGTGCTTGACATCGATTTTCCCATACATGGGACACAGGAACAAACTCCACGCCTGTTGGTGTCGAGCACAACCTGTAGGGAGAGCACCGATGCCTACCAATATGTCTGTTGTTGGCGCATGCAATCACCCATGCATCGGCTATCTATTACATGCCACGAGCGAGTCTCAGATGCTGACTGCGTGCTTTGCTCCGCGCAGGGTTACAAGTACGTGCCGTTCGGGCCCGTCGAGTTAGTCATGCCATACTTGATCAGGAGGTACGGAAATTGACTTCTTGTGCTTGCAAATATTTCTACTTGAATATTAATTTACTTAATACATTTGATTTGGTAACCAATTAGTTTATTTCTGTTGTTGTTCGTGCCTTTTCTGAGTTTGGTCCAACTCATCATATATTATATATATTACCTGTTTCGGCTCGTAGCCCTGGATCCTGAAATTTTGGCGCTGCCTGCTCAAAGTCGCCCTGGGTCATCCTTTGCAGGGCGCAGGAGAACAGCGACATGATGGGCGGCGTCGGGCACGAGATGGGTCTGCTGCGCTCGGAGCTGTTGCGGCGCCTCAAGTCCAAGGTGCCCTTCCTGGGTGGCGGCAGCGCCGCGCGCGGCGGCAACGCCCCCGTCGACACCGCCGCCGCCACCGGCAGCCGCAGCTCCTACTAGGCAGCAGCGGCGGCAGCATCTATGGCCGCAGCGTCTGGCACGGCATGGCCTGTGGCACCTGCCGCGGCGACGCACGCCGAGCCGAGGCGCCGCTGCTCTGCTCCTGCAATCATCAACACCTTGGCAGCATGGCGGGGCGCTCCTGCATGCTTGGCGCACCGGGGCTGCTGTTTGCTGGATGTGCCCGCACCGCGCCACGGCCGCCTCACAGCGGACAATGCCGCCGAGGTCGGCCATGACCAACAGGAGAAGGCTGTCACACACAAGTAGCAGTACTCTTGGGGCTGCCCACCTCTTCCTCGTACCACATACACACTAGGGCACGCCTCAGCTTGGTCTCGAACGCAGCACTCTTTTTGTTGGGCGCGCATGTTCAATTTGATTGGAGGACTCGTACCCCGCCTTTGCTGCATGTTGCCTGCCGCAGCCGGCCTTGCGCCGCCGATTTGGCACAGCTTTTGCAGTTAGGTCTTGGCTGCCCTCGCTGCGTCCCTTCCGGTGGTTCACCGTCCGCTTGGTGATCAGGCGCATTGGTGTTGAGCGGATGCGTCCTCTTTCTTGTGACGGATAACACTTGTCATGCCTCTAGCACTAGTAATGGTTCAGGGCTGTCGGGCCAGCGGGCTCACCTTTCCTTGGTTTGCTGTTTTGTAACGTATGTGTGCCTTTGATGGCCGGCTCCATTCTCCTGCTCATCTCTCTTTTACCACTCACCACCGAGCCGAAACTTCTCCCAAGTACTGGCTCCTTTCATCTGGCCAGGGTTTACAGCTGCCCTTGGCTGGTCCAAAAAGCCACATCAGGCGTCTTCCGTCCTGGTCAGCTTCGCAGGCCTGCACTCTTGCAGAAACTCGCACAAAACTCTCTGCTGCCCTCTGAAATTTCTATCCGTCCGTGTTGCCGGGCCCACCCTGCACACCTGACGCCGCAGCGACTGCTGCACGCTGCCGATCCCAGCCCACGTGGGACGCCTTCCGGAATGGCCCAACGCTTGCTCGTGCTCGCGGCCGGTCGAGCAGCTTCCGAGGCAGCTTGGCGCCAGGCTGGCCGTTGTTCATGTCTGGCTGCCTCCTCGTGGTCTCCGGGCGTTGTGAGCCCGGCGCTGCCCAAGGCAACATCATTCACCTGGCAGGCAGTCTTCGCCGTTGCGGTAAGCGATATAAGCGACTCAATAATCGACTGTGGGTGAAAAGGGGAGCTTGCGCACGGCTCGAGATGTCGCTGTGTTCAAACATTCGAGAAAAGCCCTAGCCATCACAAGCACCAGACCGAACGCTTGCAATGCAGCTACCTGCATGAAACTTGAACTTCAATGACGCGTTGTTGTCAAAATATAGCGTGAACGGTGCTGCGCCTGCTTCCTCGCCCTGCATGAGGAGCCATGACCTCAATGCGCATCAACACCCGATGACGCCCTGCCCTGTCGCCACCGCAGGAGCCGGTGTCGTCGTCGTTCGACGGACCGGAGGAGCTGCCGCGGCAAAGCGTGCAGGCTGAGCCGCCGCAGCTGGACTTCGACGACGCGCAAGCGGCGTTCGGCGGGCACAGCACCTCGGCCATGCTGCGGAGTCTGGCCGTCTTCTCGCTGTGTTCCGTACAGGTCAGTCGTGGGAGCCGGCCAATCCATGACAACCATCCGGTCGGATTGACCAGATCATGCTGCAGAGCAGCTCCCACGCCATGAGAGCTGCGCATGCCTCAAAACCTTCCCATGAAGTGGATCTCAATAATTCTCCTCTGGCGGCAGACCTTGTTACTCCAAAGGTCGGCTAAAGAAACCTCGTGTGTGGCGCAGCCACTGGTGCGAAACGCGGACGCCATGCTCACGTACTCCAAGGCAGTGCTGGGCCCGACGCTCACCAATGCCGTCGTCAAGCGCACCTTCTTCCAGCACTTCTGCGCGGGTGGCCTTTCAGACGTCATGCCGTCATCAGCTGTCAGAAATTTGATGTTCACCTGGCCGGGGAGTTCACTGCTGCACACTGCCTTGCACGCAGGCCCAGGCCAATTCCTAACGCCTACGTCTTGCACAGCCTGCTGGCGCACCTGCTCCGTGGACTCCGTGGCGTGTGCATCGACAGGAGAGAACGCGGAGGAGCTGCGGCCGGCGCTGCGCTACCTGCGCTCCAACGGCATCGGCGGCATCGTGGCCTACAGCGTCGAGGATGATGTCGCGTCGTGTGGCGACGGCGGCGGCGCCAGCCTGGGGGACCTGGACCGTGAGGCCGAGGCGAGCTCCTCTGAGTTTTGGAAGCATTTTTTCGCTCTGGCTGTGCACATCGAGTGAGTTGCCTCGTTTTGACACACTGGCTGCAAGACGCTTCGCTTCCTGATGCCTGATGGAGTCGCTGGGCAATGACGCGGCATGGTACAGGAGACGGCATGTCATAGAGCCTCTGGCGGCTGCTGGTGATGACAGCTGGTGCGAAACATTGCGAGTGGTGTATGCGCAGGCGAGGTGCGACCGCACCATAGTCGGATCCATCGCCACCATCCGTGCCGCGGCGACGAGCGAGGGCCGCGGCATTGCAGCCATCAAGGTGAGCGCGGGCCCCTGCTCGAGCCTGCTGCAGTGTGACATCTGCAACTCCACATTTGCAGATGTGCACGTGAAGTGGTAGACCTTGTTCTCACTACTGATCGATCAGCTGCCAGGCCGTAAAGTGCGATTGGAACTCGGCGTGTTCCCTGCTGTCTCTGAACGCGCACACGCAACATCGTGCAGTTGACGGCGCTCGCGCAGCCAGACGTGCTGGAGCATGTGTCCGAGAGTATCACCACCGGCAACGCTGGAAAGGTACATTCCCGCATGCTCCCAAATGCTCCCAATACCGATGCTGTCGTGTGTGGCACACCGTCGACATTGGCCCGGGCATTGGCGCCTCTCGGACGAGCTTCACATGCTGTCCAAGACCCTCGCCCCAGAGCAGTCCTCACCAATGCCCCATCTGATGTCGATTGCCGCAGTTCCGTCTTCGTTTCTGACACTCACTTTCGTGACCCTTTGTGGCAGGTCACCAAGCGGGAGGCGCAGCTGTTCGACACCGCGATGGAGCGCCTGCACCGCATGGGCGAGGAAGCTGCCAAGGTGAGAGGCTGTCATGTCCGTAGTATGCCGAACCTGCAATCAAACGCTCTGAGACGCCAGGCGGTATGCAACAAAACTGCTTTTTTTTGCGCTAGTATACTTATGTGTTTGTTCTGACGCCGCAGCTGAATGTACGGCTCATCGTCGACGCGGAGCACTCCTACTTCCAGCCGGCCATTGACTACGCGGCGCTGGAGCTGTGCCGCCGGTTCAACGGTCAGGAGGCTGTGGTTTACAACTCCTACCAGTGCTACCGCAAAGACACCCATGAGCGGTGCGTGTGCTCGCTGCATGCACGAGGGAGGAGGTAGGAGGTCGTGGAGGCGTTCCTTTGCCGCTGCTGGAATAGAAACGAGGCCAGCTTGTAGGCACCCCTGCAGCAGACTTGATGGCCTTGCCACACTCCCAGCATGCTGCAGATGTGACATCGCTACCTAACATCTGCTGAGCTGCCTACATCTGTGAAACCAACCTGCTTTATTGCCATATCGGACCCTGCATTCTGTATCACAACCTGCATTGCGGGACTGCAGCCTGGTGGCGGACATGGGGCGCGCAGCGCGGGAGGGCTGGCGCTTTGGCGCAAAGCTGGTGCGGGGCGCATACATGGTGCAGGAGCGGGCACGCGCCGCCGAGCGCGGCTACCTCTCCCCCATTTACGACACCAAGCAGGCAACCGACGCGAACTACGACAGGTGCGGCGCAGCCCTCAGTAAAACAATAGTCGCATTGTGCATCCATCTGTCCCACATACAGATTGAACTGCAACCCAACAATCAACCGACGTGCATGCTAGCCGCTGCATACCGGGGCAGTTCCCAGATCCAACCACCCGATTCGCACACTGCAGAGCTTCCAGTGTCACATAACAATGCAGGTGTGTGTGGCAGTGGTGCTCGAGCATGTGGCCAGCGACAGCGGCGCCGAGCTCATGGTCGCATAGCACAACCCAGCCAGACATGGCGGCGGCTGTCACTGTCTTATTATCTATGGTGTCGAGGACGAGGACGAGGATGAGGAAGAGGAAGACGATGATACCTATGGCCTGGTGCGCAGGTGCGTGGCGGAGGTGCTGGCGCACGTGACCAACTCCACCGGCACCGAGCTCATGGTCGCGTCGCACAACCAGGCCAGCATTGGCGCGGCGGTGGCCGTCATGGGCCGCCTCGGCCTGGCGCCGGGCGACACCCGCATGTGCTTTGGACAGCTTCTGGGCATGTCCGACCACCTGACCTTCACCCTCGGCCGCAACGGCTACCGGGTGCGCCCCAAGTGCGACGTCTTGTAGGTCATGTTCGAACCCAAGCAGAACCCCAGGCTGAATTAGCGCTGTAGGGGATCAAGCCGCCCGCCCCTTGTGTATGCGTGCACGTCGGCGAAGTGCTGCAGCTGATTCCAGCGCGCAGCATGCTGATTGGCATAAGCAAGTGCCCGGTCAGTTGCAACCCTGTTTGTCTGCTGGCTTGTTGATCAACCTGCTCCTCTGCCGTTGCCGCAGGGCTACAAGTACCTGCCCTTTGGGCCTATATCCGAGGTCCTGCCGTACCTGATCAGGAGGTGCGCAGAACGACTGTCTCTTGCGTGTTTTTTTGGGTCGTTGCCACGCGTTGTTCAACGACTCTCTTGCGTGTTGTTTTTGTTTGTTCAAGGAAGAGGTCTTGTCTCCTTTGAATGCACATTCTCTGGGTTACTGTTGCATAGTTAAAAATTGGAACCGAGGGGGGTTCCGTTTTCACGCAACATCATTGTGTGTTATTCTAGAATATTCTTTTTCTCGTATGATTCCTTCTGCATGTTTACCTCTCTCGCCTGGAACTGATGTGTCATCTCTGCACCTTGCAGGGCACAAGAGAACAGCGACGTGCTGGGCGGCGTCGGGCACGAGATGCAGCTCCTGCGTCGCGAGCTGACGCGGCGGTTCAAATCCCGCCTCACACTGCCCGGCGGCACCCCGCGAGGCGGCGCCGGCGCGGCGGGGCCGCCGCTCGCCGCCGTCGCTTGAGGTACAACAATGTCTGCTGGAGCGGCGGCCGGCATGTTCAAGACAAGCGCGAGACATTGCCAACATACAACAGAGGATGGCCGCCGCCACCGCTTGCCGCCTCAAGCTCCTCTGCAGCCTTCTACATTCCGGCGGATGAAGAGTTGCGAAGCGGCGGCGGCCTTACGAAAACGCACAACATGCTCTGCAACTTTCAGCGACATGGCAAGGGAAGAGCAACTTCGTGGCTTGGGCCATGCCTGTACCACAATGAGCTTGTAAGTTCGGCAGGTCGCATGCTGGCCTCCGCAGGAGACTCTGGATCGCCAAGTTGGGTGCAGCATTTGCGGTCGGCCTAGCCCCTGACTGCTCGTGCTGCGGCCCCTCCGGTGGTTCATTGCTTCGTTGGCGGTGTGCACGCATCGGCTTCTATGTATCTGTCTCTGGCTTGTTTCATGTTTCGTCATCGGCACTGTACGGCTGCGTATCGAGTGTTGCGCAGATGCCACTTGCGCATATATTGCGCATTTGCCACTTGCGCATATGGTTTGAGGGTGTTTGGGTGTGGGAGCAGTCAAACTGGTTATCAGCTCTACAATCAAGTAGTCTGGATGTTGTATTTAAGCGTGTGTTATACTTTGAATGCGCTGCTGAATGCTCTGTTCAAACTAGCTGTACACTCAAGCAGCGCGCATTCCATGGCGGCATGGCACCGGCTGGTCGATCCCTCAACTGAGCGACGGTATATTCGCCCGAAACCGAAGCAAACCAGAGCTATAAGTACGCTGGACAGCGTGCGCAACATGGAGGGCAAACCCCAACCCTCAAAATTCTCATTTCTACAAGATCACGGGTCCGTGCGGCCCAGGTGTGCCAGTGCCAGCCGGATGCATCCAAAGTCCAGCCATGATGCGCCCAACGTCCAGCCAAACCCTATGACGAAGAGTGTGGGTCAGTGCGCCCCAGGTGCGCCAGCGCCAGCCGGATGCGCCCAAAATCCAGCTCCACCGGCAGCAGGCTGTCCTTGAAGGCGCGCGTGCTGCAGCCCGCCGCCAACAGCGCCGCCGCCAGGTCAACGATTGTCCCGCCGCCTGCGGCAGGCCGCACCGCAGCGTCCGCTGCTGGCTGTGCCGCAGTGCCCGCCGCCGCCGCTGCCGGCGGGGCCGCAGCAGTGTATGAAGTTGCTGCCGTGCCTGCTGCGCCGCCCGGCCCGGTCGCCCCACCACATGCCGGAGCGGCAGCAGCTGACGTCCCCGCCGCCACTGAAGGGGGGCCAATCCCTGCTGACTGTGGCGGCGCTGCGGGCTGCAGAGGCCGCTGGCCCGCTGCGCCGGCGGAGGCTGCCACTGTGGAGGCCACTGCTGGCGCTATGGCCGACACGCCACACACCACGCTATCGCCAGCCGCTTCAGCGGCGGCCAGCGCAATGAGCATGCCTGCGTCATCATCGTCGTCCGCAAACACGCCCGTGGCCCAGGGGGCAGCCTGCTGCTGCGGCGGGTGCTGAGGCGGCGCCCCGCGGTTGCCGCCTGCTAGCTGCGCCAAAGGCCCACCGCCGCTGCTGCCGCTGCCATTGCACGGCGCAACAGAAGGATTGCGGGTGGCGGCCGCCGCTGCACCTGCTGTATCCGCTGCCGTCGTCACAGCCGCAGCGGCCGGAATCGCCGCTGGCGCCGCCGGGCCTGCCGCCGAACCTGTACCACGCAGCACGGCGGCAGCGGCGGCCGCGACTGCGTCCAGAGCGGCGTCCGAGACGCCAAATGCACTCCAGCAGTAGGCGTGCCCGCCGAGGATGGCCTCCGCCAGGTAGCTGTCGACTGTGGATGGCCGAATGCGTTTGGCCGCCGCGATCGCCGCCACGCCCAGGCCCTGCGGCATTCCACAGACACACAGACTTCAGGGCATGGAACGCAGCCCATGAGACGACGAATGAGGTGCCTGGGAATGCGGGGACAGCAGGTATGGGTTGACTGGCAGCGCGAGAAATTCACATGAACAGATGACAGGCAAACGCCCCCAGAAGACGGTTGGAAACCCTAACACCACGTTTTGGTAAGATAGACGAACCTGCCCATGGAACATGCGCCACACGGCGAGCTTTGCCGGCTGCAGCTGGGCGGGCGCAGGCAGCGCCGGCACCAGGCCGCGTGCTGACGCCGCCGCCGCTAACGCCGGCGAACAGGGCTGCTGAGAGGCCTCGGCGGCTGCGGTGACGGCGGCCCTGGCCTCCACCACAGACTGCAGCACCGGCAACAGCTGCAGCGCCTGCGCAAGGATGCGGCAGTGTGTCGGTGACTGCAACAAGGGCTTGCGCAGTTGGCTTGGCCTGCGCATCAAGAGGAGGCAAGCTGGCACACACATGCCATAGATGTGGACATGCGAATGGCAGCTGCACCCCCCATCTCGACTGTAAGCGGTCGTCAGAGAAACCATGCACACTAACGACAGATACCCCTTCTGATGCAGGCGCACCTCGTGGATGCGCAGGCAGGCGAGGGCGACGAGGGCGGCGCGGGCCGCCAGATATACTTTTTGCAAAACTCTGTCTCGCAGGTCGGTTCTTCGTATGGAAGGTTTGGGCTTAGTCAGATGTTCTGTACATCCTCTTTTATGTAATCGCACACCTCGTGGATGCGGAGGCAGGCGAGGGCATCGAGGGCGGCGTAGGCGGCCTGCGCCGCAGACAGCGGACGCGCCTCCCAGTCGCTCAGTCGCAGCGCCTGCTGCTTCGCCAGCCGCACCCCCAGCACCCGCTCCGCCAGGCCTGCATGTCACGGGAAATGTACTAAAATAACATGTTGTAACATTCCTGAAGCCAGTGGCGTTGCACTCGATGTACCAGTCGCTTAGCCGCAGCGCCTGCTGCTTCGCCAGCCGCGCTCCCAGCAGCCGCCCTGCCAGGCCTGCGCATCATGGACATATGATTGAGAATACATGATTGTCAACTTTGTGTTCACGGCCCTGACACCGTGTTTGCAACACCACCCGTTCATCCGCGGCGCCCTCTGCTTCGCCAGCTGCGCCGCCCGACACATTGTGTTGGTGGCTGGCAGTGCATAGTGTCATTCGCGTGCTCGCGAGCGCCGGCCACCTGCCACTTGACTCGCAGCACCGCTCTGGGCAGGCATTCGCCCTGAGGAGCCACGGAAGCAATGGCAAGGCGCAGTGAGTGCGGTTGTGCCCTCTACTACCGCATGTTTCAGCGCACCCGCCAGGTCCCCATTTCGTGGCGACGTCGGCGCGGCCGACGACGCGGTCCAGCGCCGCCTCCTGAGAGGTTTACCTCCAGGACTCTGACGGCGTTGATTGAAAGTTGTCATCGTTCTGCAGTGTTTCTGTTCCCAATTTTTCTGCGTTGTCCCCTTTGCAACGCAGCCAAGCTTTATAGCTTGCCATCGTGGCTTGCCGCATACCTGCCAGGCCCCATTTTGTCGCGTGGTCGGCGCGGCCGATGCCGCGGTCCAGCGCCGCGTCAGAGAGGTCCACCTCGCCGCCCATGGCGAGCCCCCAGTCGCGCCGCATCTTCAGGCCGTCGCCGTGAATGCCCACCCCCGCCTGGAGTGCATTTCGATTCAGAACCCATCAGATTGCGACCCCCCTCGCTCATGCACTGCTGTGAATCCTGCTAGCCCACTCATGTTGCAGCTTCAGGCCGTCGCCATGGATGCCCACCCCAGCCTGTGTCAAGTCTCAGGGACTCACCACATTGTGAGCTCCGCTTCAAGTGTTACTATAAACATGTGAGTTGTACGAGAATCCCTAGTCGCGCGGCAGCTGTACGCCATCGCTGTGGATGCCCACTCCCGCCTAGAGTAGTTCGACAAGACAAGTGCGCTTCCACGTCAGTTCCGCAGTTTGGAACGGCATTGTATCGGCTGGCCCTGTAGTACACAGCCCCTTGTAAAACAAGATGAGCCGCCCTCCTTCAGCAAGGAATAAACATTCTACGCGCGTGAAGCTTGTGCCGAGTTTGAATATTTCTCCCTGCAGTAGTCGCCAGTAGAAGGTGCTGCTGTAGGTGACCTGGGCTTCAACACAACCGGCTGGCAATGTCCAGCCAGTTGTTTTGTTTGGCTGGCAGCCATGTACAGCAGCCATGGCAGATGCAGCAGAGCGCGAAGGCAGTCGGCAAAGCCACAATCCACCGTGTGCCGGAGTGCAGAAAGGTTCAACGGATGGGGCGACTGCAGCAGGGCGCGCAGGGCGGGACTGAGGCCCGCCAGAGCGCCGAGGCCGCCACGTGTCAGCAAACTTCAGAGGAGCGAACAAAAATGCGAAATCCCACTCCCAAACCACCTTCAGCGGATGCGGCGACTGCAGAAGGGCGCGCAGGGCGGGCGTGAGGCCTGAAGCTGCCACGTGCAGCAGCACGCACGTGTACAGCGGCTGGCCGGCGTCGGGGGCGTGCCACCGGTACGCCAGCTGCACCAGTGCCGCCGGCCGCGGCGCCTCGCCTGCGTGAGTGCATTTCGCCGACATTGGAGTATCAACAGCGCTGCTACAGCAGCAACAGATGAATGCACTTGCTGTTGGAGAGAAGGCTGGACAGGGTGAGTCCTACATGATACAGGGCGCAGTCTCAAATGTGCTGCACACTCCAGAATGACCATACTTGCCCGTGCGCTTGCCTTTCTTGAATGTGACTCTCCATTCGATGTCGAAGCCCACGGCAAGCAGCTCCGGGTCGTTCAGGAAGCGCTTTGCCCACCAGTCGACCTCCACTGCGGTGCCGACGTAGATCACCCGGCACTGCAGCCGCGGGAGTGAGTCAGGCGAAGGCGGCGGAGGGGAGAGAGGAGTGTTTCACGACATCTCGATATGCCAAGAAAGATGTGCGTTGTGCGTTGTGCTTTCGGGCAACAAGACCAGCAGAAGCGACAGTGGAAGAGTGCGGTGCAGCGAGCGCGGCCGTGATTCTGGGGGAGGGAGGGGGGATGAGGGCATGTGGGCAGCACCTGTGCCAGCGTCAGCGCTGGAAGCTCCCGGGGCGCCACCGATGGCTGCGCCAGGCGATCTGGCAGGCGCCGCGGCGGCAGCGGCTGTGCCCGCGGCTGGGGCTGTGCTGCCGCCGCACCCTCGTGCCACTGCACGCCATTTGGCTGCTGCTGCATTTGGGTTTCTGTGTACGCCGGCTGCGGAGCTGGGCAGGCAGCTACTGGAATGGGTGCTGCGGAGGAAGGCTGCGCCACCGGCAGCAGGGGGCTGCGGGCTGGCCACGTACCGCCACACATGGATGCCGGCAGGCGCCGAGTGGCGGACCTGACGTCGCCATCTGCAGCAAGCATAGTGACAGTTCAATCAACCTTCATTGAGATTCGCGAACAGCAAGGTGTTCCCAGTGATGGCAGGTGGTGCTGTGGATGGCTTGCCTTCGCTTAGCCGCGCCCGCTTGTGACCCGCGCTGCTCATCAGTTGAGGCGATCGATCACGGTACCATCGATAGGCCTCAAATTGGATCGAAGGATACCAGATGTGATGCGTGCATTGCGACTGAAGTGAAGGTGTCGCTGTGCTGGCTGTGCCGCTGATCTCAAACGCCCAGCCCAGAAAGCAAGCCCCGAGGCAGATCTGCAGAGTTGAACCTGTTGCACCTGGCTGCGGCAGTTCTTCAGGACATGGAAAGGCTTTGTGTTCGGCATCTTCGCAGCTCAGCTATTCACGCAGCACGCGCAGCAGCCGAAACCAGTCTCCATCAGCGTCTCCACGTTCCCCTCGCGATATTGACCTCTCTCGTCGGCGAATTCTGAGTGCAGCAGTAAAACGTCTGCGAAGCAAAGCACTCTCATCTACTGCAGTCTTTCGTCCACTTGCTCGTATGACCAGTCAGCTTCAACAACACAGATTCAACTTGCTGGTTTCGATCCGACATGTGTCGGCTCTGAGCACCGCCAGCCGGCTTCAAAGTCGTTCAAGATTTCCTAGAAAAATCAATTCAGTTATTCCTGACAGCTCATGATGGCAGCAACCCCACGCAGGCGGTCGCAGCCGGCGGAATCCAGCAGCGACGACGATGCTGATGTTGTCGCTCGTGCCCGCCTGCTGGCTTCGTCGCCACAGAAAGCTCCAGCAGCAGCGCCGCAGCGAGTCACATCTAACATAGCATATCAGAACATAGCCGCGGAGCCGGGTGCTGCAGGTGCTTCCAGCGACAGCGACGCTGAGCTGCTGCGGCGCGCGCAGCAGAAGCCTGCTCGGCCGCTGCCCCAGGTGACTGGACGAATGCATCGAGGCTGCAATCTTGTATTAGAACGTCGATGAATATACTTCAAAGTTTCCTAGCGCTGGCTTGATCATGCTCGTGCAGGCGATTGTGCCCCTGTCTCGGCGGCACACGGCAGCTGTTGACCCCATGTCCGCGGCCACGCGGGTCACAGATCGGGCGTACGGCCAGACAGATGCTACAAAGACGCCGGTCCGTAGATCCACAGGCGCCGCTGCACCTGCACCGCCGCCTGCCCGCCCAGTGCCCCTGGCTGCCGCAGAACCCATTCCCCGGCGGAAGCGGCCTGTCGCCAGGACCACAACCGCTGCCCAGCCTGCGGAAACCGACAGCGACGAGGAATGGGGCCGCATCATGATGAAGCGGCAAGCCGCGGCGCCAAGGGCCGCGCCGGCAGCGCCGCGCAAGACAGCGTCGGGCCGGCAGGCGCGCCGCGTGTCTGCCGGCGCGGCGGCCGGAGCCAGCCTCGGCTACATTCAGCAGCAGCAGAACAACGGCGGTGCAGCGCCTCCAGATGAGGAGAGCAGCGACGACGAGTGGGTGCGGCAGGCGCTCAACCCGACCAGGTGACACTCACCGCACATAGTGGCAGGAGTTGCGTGGATCTGTTTGTGCCCTTGGAGGGTGACTGTATGCAGTCCAGCGCCTTTGCAGGGGTGAGCATGCACGGACTTTAACGATGGCCATGGACAGCACTGCTTGCTGCTGCCAGCTCTCCCACCTGCTTGTTTTGCCTCGGCGCCTTGCACGCCATCAGATGCTTACAAAAGTCTACCTGAAATGCAGGCCAGCAGCGAGGCCCGCAACACACGATGCGGTGCAGCCTGCAGTCAGCCGCCCGGCGGCTTCCAGCCTGCCCGCACGCCGGCCAACGCCTCCTCGGGCTGTGCATTACCCTGCAGATCACGCCGCAGAGCCCGCAGCAGCTGCGCCAATGAGTCAGCCCCGCACGACGGCTGCATTCGATCAATCCGCGGCGCCAGCGACGGAGTTCAAGTCTGTCATGAACCCTGTCTGGCAGCCGCAGAATGCAGTGGGCAATGCTAATGCAGCCCCACAGCGGCCTCTCCAGTACAGCGACCTGCCGCCGCAAGCGCAGTTTGTGCCGACCAGCCAGGCCGGCGATCCGCCGCAGCCCAGCGGCAAGCGGCTCAAGGTGACGGCCGCGGATGGTGTGGCGTATGCAGCAGAATCACAGCCGCCGCCTTTGGCTGTAAACGTGCAGCAGCAGCAGCAGCAGCAGCAGCAGCAGCAGCAGCAGCAGCAGCAGCAGCAGCAGCATCAGCAGCAGCAGCAGCAGTGGGGCCCGCCTGAGCCGCCGCCGCAGCAGCCGACGTCCGCGCAGACACGCTTTGCACAGCTGTGCCAACTGGCAGAGGAGCCTCCCGCTTCCGTTTTGCTGAAGACTGCGTCTCTGGCCACGCAGCTGCCAGCTGGCGGGCCAATGCAGCAGCCTCTGGCGTTCCAAGCTCAGCCTTGGGCACCGTCGCAGAATCTGCAACAGGATTCGGCATACTATGCACATTCTCTGGCGCCACAGTATGTGCCGGTGCCTGCGATGCAGCCCATCGCACCAGATGCAGCCGCCGCACAGCAGTCGAGCTTGCAGGACGACATTCATACAGCAGTGTCAGCATCGGCTGACAGGCTGGCAGAGGCGAGCAGGTATGTTCTCGATGAAAGCCTGCAGAGCATGAACTCCCCGGCACAGCATTCCTGACTGCACAATACGACACTTGATCCGTCAACGGTCGTTCGGCAAGGAGCGCATTCGTCTCCCATAGTGACAGCCCGATCCCTGATCGCGCGTGCGCCAATCGCTGCAGGGCTGGGCTGAAGGATCTGGACGCCAAGTGGAGCGCCATGTGGCAGCAGAGCGCCAAGGCGGCCGCGGCAACGCAGGAGGAGATGCGGCGGCTGGGCGCGGCAGTCGCAGAGGCGTCCGCCGCTGCAACAGCGGCGGGGCGGCAGGTGGCGTCGGTGGTGGAAATCGTAACCCCGCTGCAGGACCGCCTGGTGCAGCTGGAAACCCAGGTACCCATGTTGTGAGCAACTGGTGGTGGTGACACCGTCAGTTACACCCTCTCATGCCAATGCCCGAGTTCTGGTTCATTCTATCAGCAGCAGTGCATGAACAGCGGCCATCTCCAATAACGCCCGCCCAATCTTTATCACTATTCTCTCTTCTTTGCAGGAACTCACGAAGCAGTCTGATCCCACAACCCCGGCCGGCCCGCCAGCCGCGACCAAGGACGCCAATAATGACAGCCCGCAGGCAGCGGCGCATCTGGCGCAGCTCGAGGCCCAGCTCCTGATGCAGCTTCAGCAGACGCTGGCCTCCGGCCTCGACGGCGGCAGTGGCAGGCTGCGGCGTGACCGGTTTGATGGCACGCCCTACAGCGCTCCCTGCAGCCGCCACGCCTCGCCGCTCAAGCAGCGGGGGCGAGATGGGCAGCGCCTTGACAGCCAGGAGGAGGTGGGCTATGACACCTGCTTGGATTGCTGTTAAAACAACCTGCATCCACTGCCGAGGCTGCTCGACTTGAAAACCGCAATAACACCTGAGAGAAAGGAAAAGCTGCATGCAGACGCGTCTGCAGGAACAGCACTAGAGTGCCATCTTTGCCCAGAAGGCCTGTTGTATCGGCCGAAATATACCCCATCGTCTGCAGCATTGGGCGAAGTATTCATTGTGTTCTCTGATGCATGCAGTCCTCAGGCTCTGACCAGCAGTCACCTCCAGCGCTGCCGCCGCTGGCCAACGGCGCCCGCGGCCTGGAGCACGCCAACGTGCTGCTGCAGCTGGGGCAGCACCTCAAGGCGTTGCAGAAGCTGCAGAAGCAGGCGGCCTCCGCTGCCAGCGTGCGCACGCTACAGCACGAGGGTGCGCGCCTCTGCTGATGTCAGGGTAACTTCGCACATTTTCAATCAGGAAGAGTTGCAGAGTCAAGTGTCGCAGAGCTGGTTGAAGTCAGCGGTGCAATGATACGTGCTTATAGCGTACGTCTACAGATGATTACAACAGATGAACACAGCTCGAATTTCATGTGCCGAGAAGGTTCTGCGATCAAAGGATCGACTCTAACACTTGCAATTGACAAGCTCGAGATACTCTGGTTGCAGTGTCGGAACTGAGGGCGAACCGTCGGGACCGCGGCGATGCAGAGGCAGAGCTGCGCTCGGGTCTCGCGGAAGTGCAGGAGCAGCTGCAGCGGCTGCAGTGCGCCCAAGAGCACGCGAGCCGACACCACAGATGCCATGTGCGCTTTGCGTTGCCGCTTTCATTTCTTTTACTGCAGTCGCCGCAAATGATGTGCTGCCCGATATCCAATGGACGACTGGCACCGCCAGATTCGATGTCGCGTCATCTCGATTGTTTCACAACAATATGTCTGTGAATGCAGGACACCAAGATGGCGGTCGCCGACGCGGCGGCGGCGGGCGCTCTGGACCGTCGACTGGCGGCCCTGGAGCGGCGGCTTGACGGCGCCGCGGAGGACGCGTCGGGGGCCGCCAGCGCCAGCCGCGCCTCGCAGCAGCGCCTGTCCGCCCTCGAGTGGCGCACTGAGCAGGTGAGCCGTTTTTGAAATTTAGAACAGGCACGCATGGAGCAGTGTGTTCTCTGTCAGGCCGAGTGCCGAGTTTGCTGCTGCAGTATTCGATGCTGCTGCGCCGCGCCGCGCCGCAGATGCAGCATTGCGCGTGTCTGCTGAGAGTTGGAACACAATCCTGCGCTGCAATACAGGTGGCGACGGCGTGCTCGGCAGGGTCGCGCCAGGCCACCTGCCGCGCGCAGCAGGCACGCTCGGCGCTCGCATCCGTGCGCGAGACCGCCGGCCTGGCAGAGGCGAAGGTGAGCCAGCGAGGACCTTGATGCTGTTGTCAACGCAAATTTGCCTTGGAGCTGCTTCCTGCAGCAGCCATGATTGCTTTCGAGCAACTTGTTCCCGTCAAGATGCCTGAAGCTTGGACTGTGTGTCTGCGCAGGCTGACGCCCTGGCTGCCGAGCTGGCACGACTTCACCGGCACCGCTTCGGCGGCATAGTGGACGCCGACGGCGGCAGCCTGTTCAAGCCGAAGGGCCTGTCGCTGCGGCCGAAAGCCGCCAAATGGGCGTGTTAGCGTCACGGTCAGCAAACCTGTGCTGCATTCGGCTGCGCATGCCCCTGAATGTGGTTATTGCGCAATCTGAGACGATGTTAGCATCAGCGACTTGCCCAGATCAATCTGATTGCTCATGTCTGGTGACGTTCTCTGAGTCCGAGCATGTGACATGGCTTAGCAACCGCTACTGTGACGGCGCCACCACCGCTTTTTCACCGCTTGCATGTCTACCCGTCTGCTCGTGCCAGCTGATAAACTATGCTGGTTGTGTATTGATCGCAATATTAAAATGCAGTTCGAGAAGCTATACAGTCACAAAAACGCTTCGATTGCGGCAACGATCGATTAACTGATTGATCGGCAATTCATCCCAGGCTCAACATGTACAAATTGTACAGTACAATGAGCAACTAATAGGGGTAATCGGAATAGCTGTAAGCGAAGCCTGGCGGTCAGCGGCGGTATTGCTGTAGCGGCCCCAGGCTCTACGAGCACAGGTTCCAGCTGGCCGAACGCTATCAGTGAACGATGACGCTGACGATGAGCAAGACCCTGAAAAGGCGTCAAGGGCAGCGCTGCTCGGCAGGATCTGCGGCTGTTTGCGAAGCCACTAGCGCCGCCGCCGCCGCAAGCCGGGAACGGGCATGACCAGCGACTGCGGCATAGTCAACCATACGTGGGTGAGAGTGTGTCGTCCCTTGATCGTGGTGGGGTGGAGGCGCCCAGGACCACACACAGGGAGGGGCCCAGCTCCCAGACCTCGCAGATACAGGCACCAGCGCTGGTGGCCTGTAGCTGTCACCACGCAAGCGCATGTCGGCAACAGCAGCGGACCCCGCGGGAGCGCCCACCGGGAGCGCCCAACGGCCAGTATCTCATGATCAATGCCGGATCAACGCCTAGAGAACGATGATTGCAGCAATCATCGTGGCTAAATGCAAATGCCGCCAGACCTATTTCGGCGGCACGTTGACATGGTGTCGGAAATTGGCAAAATACCTGTTGCATTTTTCAAGTTTGCGCCACTACTGGCCACCACCAGCATCAATGCTTCCACAATCCGTCGAGGCTGTTTGTGATGCATCGCGCTGCGTATTCGGCGACGAAGCCTCCCATCACAGCAGCCATCAATCCAGGTGGAAACCTTTCACGACACTGATCGGTGCATTTTATTGGCTTGATACGCATGTTGTCACGTTCATATGCCCACAAACAAGACGTCGACGTTTTGCTCTTCGCTTACCTGAATGGCATGCAGCTGGACATGCGCCCGCCGCGGACAGCAGTGCGGAACACTCCAACTCGCGCCTGCAGGTTGGACTGGAACGCAGAGGCGTCATGGAAGAGCAGCAAATCACGAAGCAAAGCTGCAGACCGTACCACGCCGATGCGGCGTGTCAGCAGCGGCCCGGGGCAGCACAGCCATCGCAGCTGGCGGCGGCGCCGCTGCGACACCGCCTGGAGATGACCCAAATGGCGCCCGCAGCCCCGAGGCGGATGTGCCTGGGATGGCCTGCAGTGCCGGCGACGCCGATGCAGACGTGGCGCAGCAGCGGCGGCGGGAAGTGTGGGCGCGCGCCGCCGCTCTGCACGCCGAGAAGAGGGTGTCGCAATTGAATCTTCATGCCATTTCGCCCGTGATGTTCACATAATGGGGACATCGACGCAACCTGCATTCTTCACCCAATCTTGCATGAGTCCACCCATTTGACGGCCTTGGTCAAACTCAAAGCATTTGTTCGATGGGCGCACATCATCCACCTGTGTTGCGCAAAGCGTTGAGGACGCATGACGGGTGCGCAGGCGCTGGCGGCGCAGATGGCGGCCGTCGCCGCAGACGCGGAGTGGCTGGAGCCGGATGAACGGGACGCTGTAATCCAGTTGCTGCGGGCGGAGTACATGTCGGAGTCAGATCCGCCGCCTCCGCCGCCACCGCCGCCGCCATCGCCGGCAGCAGCCGCCAGGCCATCACCAGCAGCCGCGCCTCAGAACGCCCAGCTGCAGAAGGAGCAGCAGCAGGAGCAGCAGCGCGGCAGACACCTGCCGGCGGCGGGCGGCGGCGGGCCGCTGGGAGAGGCGGCGCAGCCAGAGGCCCCGGCGGAGCCCCGGGCGAAAGAGAAATCCCAGCAGCAGCGGGACGCGGTGCTGGCGGGGGCGGCGGCCCAGATGGCCGCGGCCCGGGCAGCGGCGGCGCAGCAACTGGGCGAGTCCGTGTCCGGCAACAAGGTACCTGCGATGGCATGTTGCGGCCACGCTGTTGCGTCGTCATGCCCAAGCCGGGAAGGCATTACTGCGACCATGCAAGAACTGCAGCTGTCAGTCACGTCTCTGGCCAGCGATGCATCTTTCGACTTCACTGGTGTTGAGGCGCATGTTGGAGGAGGAGGCATCTGCAACCGTGAGCGCGAGATCCTAAATTTTGAAACGTAAACCCATGCAGGGCGGCGCGCCATAGAATGTGCCGCTGGTGGTGAGGCGCATGCGGGAGAAGGCGGGCGTTGCGGACACGACGCCGTGGCCACAGATTTAAAACTGATTCTTCGCTCTCCAGCCAGCGCTCATGACTCTCTTGCAGGGAGGTATGCCTCCGGCGAACATCCCGCCGGTGGTGAGGCACATGTTTGAGGAGGCCGGCGTGGCGGATGCGATGCCGTGGCCGGAGGCGCCTGCGGAGGCGCCAGACAGCTTTGAGAGCCCGCTCGGGCCGGCCTTTGAGTGGCCCAACGATGACAACGGTGAGCATTGTAGATGTGAAGCTCTAGGATTTCAGATCGGGGGGTCCAGGCGGGCTCTGGCTGTCACGGTGAGTGATATGCCTGTTTCCTGCTGCTGCCGCTGCTGCTGCCGCTGCTGCTGCTGCTGCTGCTGCTGCTGCTGCCACCGCCGCCGCCGCCGCCGCTGCTGTTGTGAGCTTTCTGCCTGTTGTGTGCTGCTTTTGGAGGCGCCAGCTGATGACAGCTTTGCCGAGATGGGCTACAGGCGACGACCACAAGTGCCCTGCGCAGCACAGCAGCAGAGGCTGCCGGAGGGAAACGAGGCGCACCTGGCTTGTCTTCCATGCAGACCGCTTCCTGAATGGCTTGGTATCCTGAGTGGTGCGCACATGGCAGGGAGGACGCCGGGCCAACTGATCCATTCGACATGGATCTTCACAAAGGTTGTGATATCATGAGTTGTGATATAAATTTCCTATCGTTCTTTGCAGACGGCGATGAATCCGACGAGGCGGAGGAGGAGGACCCGTTGGCGGACTTGCCCTGGGGCACGCCTGCGGGGCCGCCACGCCCCACCGCCTTCGAAGATGGCGGTGCGCATTTCACATGTGAAATGTGAACAATGAGAGAACAGGACAGTCGAATGCACTGTTTTGAGAGGCGAAGCCATGGGGCACGCCTGCGGGTCCGCCGCGTCCCATCGCCTTCGAGGACGGCGGTGCGCACTTCACACATAAAACGCTGGCAATCAAGCATACTGATTGGCTAACTTACTAGCTTTGAGGAGACAAAACGCCAGCCGTAGGGCACATCTGCGATCTCCATGATCTAGCACGAAGCCGTGCAAAGCATCACTCCGGCACACCCTGCCGCACACCCCAGCCCTTGAGGACAACATTGTGCACTTTCAACCTGGAACCAGACAACAATTGAACAAGGAAGCTCAATCATCATTCGCCATCCCAACAGATGATGAGGCGCTGCCAGGCGACAATGAGGGGTGCCTGTCAATTTGTGGATGTCTTGCAAACGTGTCGATGTGATTTTCGCCGCCTGCCAGCAGATGATGAGGCGCTGCCGGGAGACGATGCGGAGTTCACTGCGGGAGAGGGCGTCGCAGAGGCGCTCGCAGTGCTGGAGTCGGGCGGCCGCCTTGTGGACGACAAGGTGCTTTGACACACCTGGCAAACATGATCGGCTGACGTCTAAAGCTGTTCAAAGCGATTGCGTGCGCGCGTTTGCCTACACGCAGGCTGTGTTGCATGCTGTGCTGAGCCTGCACTGCATGGCGGGCACATCTTTTCATGTCACCCCTGCAAAGCAGAGATGTTTGTCGCTGAAAGCCTGGCGCCCAGCATATCAGGTGTCAATATGATCTTTGATGGCAAGTCACGGCTGAGCCGGAGGATGCAGAGGCGTTCAAGAATACGAAATTAAAACTACGAAAAGCCATAGTGTGTCAATCAATTCACATTGTATTACATCACCCTGACTCACAGGTGACGGTCGAACCAGAAGATGCGCCGGCATTCAAGGCGCGCATCCAGGGCCTGATAGACCGCTACGAGGCGCAGTTCCTGCCGCGCCGCAAGCGCAAGCTCACCACCGAGCAGATCCGGGAAATGGACGCTGGTGCGTCTGCAGTGGTAATTAACATTATTGACTTGAATTGACCCAGAATTAACCCATCATAATGAAAACGCGTCAGACGATGCCACAATGGGATCAAAATGGGAGAAATTTGGACCTGCCTGCACGGCGCCGACACTCTCACACCCTATCATGGTCACAGCAAGCAGCATTGAGGCGCGGAGGCAAGGGACAGGGACCATTCAACCCGCAATTGTAGGCCCTGGATTGCAAGTTCTCCTGCAGGCTGGCAGCAATTGTCGGAGGGCTGCGATGACGCGTAGCAACAAGGAGGAGGCGCGCCCGGCGCCGCGCCTGCCAGCGCAGAGGTGTGATAGATACATTGGATGATCCAGAACCCCCTTGTGCAGGCTGGCAGCTGTACTCGCGGGTGCAGGTGACTTACGAAGGCATTGAGGAGGCGCCATAAATGCTTCATGCAAAGAATCCACCTGATGTATGTATAAATAAGCCCTTGTAAGCCCTTGTCCCGCAGGCTGGAAGCCGTACTCGCGGGTGCCGGTGACGTACGACGACATAGAGGAGGTGCGGCCGGCGCCACACCTGCCGCCGGACATCATGCGGCAGTGGGAACGCGCCCAGTGGATCACCTACCTGCTGCGCCGGTGCGTTTCTTGCACCGACAATGGGAACCTGCGAAACTGCTTGAAGAGTACCCACAGCCGCAGTGGTTGTGCTTCTTTTGCATGTCGCAGGACTGCATCTCGCTTGTCTGGAGAAGGAAAACTTGCTATGCATTGTGAAGCTGCGAAGCTCAAGGGCAGCGCTTCAACCAGTGGGCCGCAGGGCGCCCCAACAAGGCATCTTGTTCCACAGATTCGTTTCACATTCTCCACCCGAGATCGGAAAGGAAACCGGAACGAGAATTGACGTATCATACTCGTGCAGGGCGAACCTGAAAGCGGCGCCAAATGAGCCGCTACGGCGCCTGAAGCTGACGGTCTGGTAGCAGACGACATGCCGTCGCGTTGTCACAAGCTCATTGGCCAGCTCCCAACCGAGGCTGCATCGATTCTGCTGCGCAGGGCGCACCTGAACGAGGCGCCGGACGAGCCGCACCGGCGGCTGGCGGCTGACGGGTTGGTGACAGAAGATATGCTTTTCGAGGACCCCTTTGTGGCGCTGCGGGGGCCCGCCCTGTGGCGCGACTACATGACGCAGCTGCGCGGCGCAGGTATCTGACAACTTTGCCCACTACGCTCTCCCCTGAATCCGGAAGCGTACTTGGTCATCTCGTCTGCTGCCCAGCACTTTGTGTGCAGCTTTAGGCTGAACCCTCGATTGAAACGTATCGCCTTGCCAGATCGATGCCGCACTCAGCATACAACATGAAACACGTACCGACACAGGGTGCTGGCAGGAGCTGGCCAACACCTGGGTGGAGATGTCCGATGACAGGTGCAGTCCCCTCGCTTCCTCTGCGGCCATTTGAGTCCCACTGTGGTCATTCGAACCTACAAAACGTCAAGTACTGGCAGCGTGCAGTGACACACGAGGCGGCATGCATCCTGTGTAGTCGGAACAAGCTGCCTGCGATGCACATTCGTCTTGGTCGTCATGCGCACGATCGTTGCGCCCCAGCTGGTTCAAAACTGCGTAGTGCAGTGTACCATCCACTCTGCATGTCCTCCAGCCAAAATCCCTGATAACAGAAGTGAACCTTGAGAATGTAATCATAACAGTGCATCTGCCCATCTGCAGGCCTCCGGAGTGGACAGTCTGCATGGACATCCACCTCAACATGCCGAATTTTACTATCTTATCGACCTTTCTTGATATGTTCTATTGATTGTCAACAACTGCAGGCCGCCGGAGTGGACGATTTACATGGACGTCCACCTGAACATGCCTATCCCGCGCTGGTACAACGACTTTGTGGCGCTCAACCGGCTGGGCGAGGGTGCCTGGCCGGCGGCGGCGCCGCGGGTGCGGCGCAGCGCCGAGCCGCCGCCAGGTGTGCATGCCGAAGCTCCTTACTTAAGAAGAATTAATTTATCAATGTAATTCATCCTGTCTGCCGTCTGTCACAATGTTGCCTGCGCGTTCGATGCTACGCATGACGATTGATGCACAGCCTTGCGCTTTGCGCAGCAAGCATGCTAATGGTGCTGACTTCGAGGCTTGCTCAATGTGGGATTTCACCTGCTGAACTGCTGCCAGGAAAAGATTGCTCATCGACATGCAGCGCCACTGACCTTGCACTCGCGGCACACTCTGCAGACCGAACAGCGGCCGGGCAGCCCGCAGCAGGTGCCGCGGCGACGTCGCCAGAGGCCGCAGCGGACCCTCTGCCAGCTCGGCAGCGAGCCGGCGGCGGTACAGCGGCGGCAGAAGCCGTGGCAGGCACCGCGGCGGCAGGCAACACAGAAACGCAGCCGCTCGAGGGCTTTGCCATGAGCCCCGACGCATCCCTCGAGGAGTGGCTGGCGGCGGCGGAGGCGCACGTGGCCCGGGAGGAGGCGCGGGAGATCGCAACGGCGGCCGGCGGCGGCGCTGAGACGGCGATGCCGCCCTCCGCTCTTGCGGGGGACTTTGGCGAGCCACTTGGTGAGCCCTTTGGCGCGGAGCCGTCGGGCGGCCAGCTGCTCGACGAGGCGTCATTCAACGAAGATTTCGAAGATGACGACTCGGACGAAGACTCGGATGGAGACGCGGCGCCGGCGGCCGGCGAGGACGAGTGGGGCCTGCCGCGGGTGCGGGTTTCGCTACAGGGCGACCTGGCGGCGCTGCTGCTGGCGGACGTGTGCACCAGCGTCAATGAGGCGTTCGAGCCCGACCCGCCGCTGGGCGCGCGCCTGCACAGGTCGGCACTACATGTGATCTTTGTGAAGCACCATTCCAGTTGCGGAACTGAAACATTACTGCAACGTTTTAGCCTGCCTGTGGATGGAAGAGATCAGCGTCAATCATCCAGCTCAGACAGTCACCGGGTGCGCACCTGAACTTCAGAACTGGACCAACCTGTTTTCGGCTGCGGAGCCCTTGATCGAAGGATGCCAAAGAGGCTTCCCAGCGCGGCCCTCCCGCCTTGTGCAGGACTGCTGATCGGCAGGGATCATGTCCCACACTGATGCCAGTAGCCCTGCACGATGGAAACATCGGGCATCAGGCAGCTCCATCGCCGCTTCACTGTGCTTTTGATGCTGATGCCGATGTCGTAATGTTGAAAAATGCACAGTAATCATTCAATACAGCTCACCTCTGTTTTGCTGGCTGCAGCATCGGTCGCGCGGAGGAGCCCCCGGACGCCGCCGCCACGCCTGCTGCTGCTCAGGCCAAGCGCCGCAATGGGCGGCCAGCGAAGGCTGGCGGCGGCGTCGCGGTCGCAGCTGGCGAGGCTGGTGCTGAGGCGGGGCAAAGCTCTGGCGCCGCCGCCATGCCGGCCGCCGCACAGGCCAAGCGGGGGCGGCCACCCAAGGACCGCGGTGGCAGCAACACAGGCGCCGCCGACGGCGCCGATGCGGGCCAAATTCACAGCGCCGGCAGCGGCGATGGCGGCGTCGGCAGCGCCGGGCAGCGGCAGAAGTGGCGCGACCCCATGGACGGCGTGCCGTTTGTCGCAAAGAGCCAGGGCGTGCTGCACCTGGGCGGCCGTGCTGAGCGCGCCGAGCACGAGGCGCGCATTACCCAACGAACGCTCTTCACGCTTTTGGTTTGCGCATCTTGTATTGGATGCATTGGCCCACTATTTCACACCCAGATTGCGCGCATCAGGCCAAGCACGAGGTGCGTGTTTATCGACAAACACCTCTCTACGCGTCGTCGAGTTCATGTCTGTAACCATGCCGCGTGCTGCACCTGGGCGACCGCAGTGAAGAGGGTCTCCTCTGCAGTGAGCTGCCCGAAACACCTCCGATCGGCGGCTAGCCTGTGCATGCTCAGCCTGCTGCTCACCATCCATGCCACACCGTGCTCAGGACGAGGCGGCGGGCCGCTGGCCGGCCGCGCCGGCGGCAGACTGGGCGGCCGCCTCTGGCGGCGGCGCCGGCGGCAGCGGCGGAAACCTGTCGCCGCAGGCCGAGGAGGAACTGCGGCGCGCCTCGGCGGCGTCTGCTGATCCCGAGCCGCCGGAAGACACCACCATCGGCTACGACAGCGACCGGGTGCGAAACATTGCGAGTTTCTAGCAGAAAAGTTTGAACGCAGTAAATTTATTGACAAGCTTCACGGCACGAGCCGCCAGAAATAGACAGCGGCTACGACCCAGGGCGGACGCTGAAGATTCAGAAGGTGCATTCCTTTTGGGTGTTTGTGGTCATCAGCCACCACCATTGGTTGACGAAAGGGACCGGGTGCGGCCGGTTCAGCCAGTGCAGCTGCACCCTTGAGGGCAGCCGTCGGCATCCCGACTCTCAGTGTCTAATGAGAACGCTGACATCCGGTGGAGTCAGAGTGTGCTTTTCGTTCGCGCAGAAAGTTGGGGTGGCGTGGAATGGCGGGCGCTACATCACTCTGGACCTGACGATCATGTACCACATCGACCGGGAGCGCGGCCAGGTGGGCTTAGGTTTTAGGTGTCTGCTGATGAAATACACACTTCCGGCATGCGTCAGGCCTTGCGCCTGCTCTCCATGCGGTTTAGCCCTTCTGGCCACCCCAGAGAAGCACGATATTCTCTCACTTCGACCTGTCCCTGCTTTATCGATCTCCAAGCAGCGTTGAAGCACAGTCTGCATACTGTTGGGTGCTCTCATGCCGGCGTGTCGCTGGATCCCCTTGTGTGTAAGAGGGGTGGCACACCGTAGCAACATTCTGAGATGGCATCTCACCTGTCCACGTCTGCCAGACTTGAATTGCGGGGCAGTAGCAGCGCTGCGGTTGCAGCAAGTCAACCAAGGTCTAGCGTTTGAAGTTTTACAGCACTGTTATATAGCACCGCAGCTCGCATTGTATTTCTCCTCTGTGTGCACAGGTGGACCAGGTGCGAGTAGGGTGGGCGAACGTGCACGCACGTGGCGCCGGCGACAGAGACATCGCGGACATCTACTTGCGCCAGAGCGGCCTGTTGGACTGGAAGTTTGACGAAGTCGCTGATGCGCCGGTCACGGAGCGGGAAAACCCGCTCGAGCGGCAGCAGCGGGAGTACGACTAGATGTTGCGGCGCTGCGTGCACGCTGCTGTCTAACACAGCAGTAACAGGGCCAGTCAATTTTCGATCTGAATCAGTGATTGTCAGCCTGCTCAGACTCTATGAAGTACCTAATCCTCATACCCTACGTCTCTGTGTCGCAGATCACCGACAGCCAGCCTCGTTGCAAACCAAGCGATGAACCGCACATGTAAAAGTGCCCCACGGAAAAAGTGTAGAGTCAGGGCAGCTGGACACCGCGGTCCAGAGAAGAGTTCTGTCAGGCGTGCGGGACGACTAGACGGAGCGCTGCAGCCCTCCCTCAGCGCTTGAGGGCGGGATGACCACGTTATCAGTACCTTTGCGCACCAGAAGCGACAAATTCAAATCTCCGCTGCAGTGCTCGCCGCACAGTCTCTCCCTCTGAGCGCAGGGCAAGGGTTTAAACTAAACCCTAAACCCTGAACCGCTCCTGTGATTCTGCTGGACCACGGGCCGTAGGGTTTAGCGCTAAGATCAGGCGCATGCCAGCTTGCTCAAACCCAACACCAACACTGCAAGCTCGCGCGGCATGCCAAACCAAACCGACCTCCAGAATGCATGTCGATTACCGGCGGCGGTCAAGCCTCTTCCGTCACGGCTGAGTCGTCATCGATTGCACGTGATGGCTCCTGACGCCGGGCACCCGGCTGTGCAGCCGGCCAAGAGGCAAAGGCTCTGTGCAACCACCACCCAAACATATGCGGATAGCAGCAGCCCCCGGCAGCAGCGGCAGCCTGCCGCTGCTGCCGGGCCGCTGGCGGCGCTGCTGCTGTCCGCTTGGGTGGTAGCTGCACAGAGCCTTTGCCTCTTGGCCGGGTGCACAGCCGGGTGCCAGGCGTCAGGAGCCATCGCGTGCAAGCGATGACGACTCAGCCGTGACGGAGGAGGCTTGACCACCGCCGGTAATCAACATGCATTCTGGATGTCGATTTGGTTTGGCATGCCGCGCGAGGTTGCAGTGTTGGGTTTGAGCAAGCTGGCATGCTTAGCGCTGAACCCTACGGCCCGTGGTCCAGCAGGCGAACCGACTTCTCGGGTTTCGCTTGAGCCGCAGGTCAGTGATGCAGCAGGTTGCGTTTGTACCACACACGGAAGCGTATCCCATACTGCTGCGCCAAAGTCAGAGCACACGCAACATGTTCAGCTGACCAACCGTCTGTTGGAAGCTTTCTTGAAAGGTCCTAGGACGTCCTTGTGAGAAAGCTGGCAATACCACCTTGTGTTTGAAGCTGACTTACAAGGTCCTAAGACCTTAAAAGAAATTGTGGCGGGTTGCACAAGTTCCTGACGGCATGGTGGCTTCAGAATTCTATGGATGGACTCTGGGACGCAGGACTCAGCACTTGAAGGTAGGGCTGCACGTGATGGCCACGATAACGTACGAAATGACCAGCAGCACCGCGATGATCGCCGCCGTCAGCCGCACGTTGCGCCACCTGCGGAGACGACAGCAGTCTGTCAAGCAGTCTGTCACGCGCCTAGAAATGGACACCGCCCCCAAGTCTGTGCATCCTGCATGTAAAACCCCCAAGCGCTGCTGCTGCTGCTCTGAGAGATTCCATGCACTTCCCGGTCCTGAGGAGTCGCTAAAACACCCGGCACAGCACCGAGGTGGAAGGCCGCACGGACCAGATCTGGTTGCGTAGCCGCCGCGTCTCGCGCCGGAAGCTGAAGGCCTGCCCCTGCAGCGCATCCGTCTTGTGCACCAGCAGCTCTATGCGCTCCCCCCGCTCCAGCACCTGCCCCAAGGGATATGTGTCAATATTGAAAGCCACAGAAGTTGCTGCCAAACTCACATTTAGATTTTATACACCAGCAGCTCTATGCGCTCCGCCCGCTCCAGCACATGCCCGCTCCAGCACCTGCCTAAGGGGAGCGAATATATGTCGAATGTCCTTACCTATTGTGCTTGCCCGTTCTGCGAGCCAGTCACATTGCAGGCAATGGGAATGAAGGTAAAAGTAAACTTTACTCCCTTTGATTGCAGGTATCTTCCATCAGGTGGTTGTAACATTTCATGACCATGCAGGCATTACACTGCTCCTTTTCACAGGCGTGCTGAGCCAGACCGTGACTCAAGGTCCTCGCAGTCAGCGGCCGACCAAGCTGCAGCTGCCGGTTGGCGCTACGCAGCAGCGTGATGCAGCTTGAAAGCTGCTGCATGCAGCTGTCGCGACCTGCACCCACCTTCTCGATGTTCTCGATCATGATGTACTTCACGTCTGCGACGGCAGCGCGTGTGCGGTTGATGGCGTCCGCGCTGGGGTCGTGCGAGTAATAGTCCTGCATTGGAAAGATAATTCACGATCGAAAGGCGAAGTCATGATGTCAGGCAGCCGATTCAGCCCGCATCATGAGCGTGAGCCTCTTGCCATGCAAAGACGAGGCATCTTATGTCATTCACCGCACCGACGGTATTTGCAGCGCTGCCAACCTAGTTAACCAAACAAACCAATCAGAAATCAACCACGCACCATGCGCTGCGCCAGGATGGGCGCAAGGGCGTCGTTGAGGGCGAATGCCGCCGCCGAGCCCGCCTCGTTGGCGTGAGCGTCGAAGAAGCGGTGCCGGATGTCCTCCAGGAAGGCGAACGGGACCCGCCGCCCCAGCGGCTGCAGATTCACAAGAAGTTTCGTTCCTAAGAAGGTGGCAATTGTGGCGGCACGCATTCAGAAAGAGAGCCTGTGCACAATGTGTATGCACGATGTATGCATGAACGCCGCCGCTCACCTCGTCGGCCATGCATAGGAATGTCACGCCATCCGCGACGAGTACGTGGAACAGCTGCCCTTCCTGGGCATACGACACCCGCCTGCAGCCACATGCGGGCGTCGTCTGAAGGATTGTGAGCTTGCAGGGTCAGGAAGACATGCAGGAGGTCTGGCATGCACGCATGCAGGCATTGGCGCCGCAAGCAAGCGCACGTGTTGTCCGGCGGCACTTTCTCTGCAATCTTGCGCGCCACCAGATTGGCGTTGCCTGAAACGGCACTGAAAATACAAGAAACATGTCAGCATGTTCTACATCGCAAGGCAGTGTCAAAACATTTGCGACTCGTGCGCTGCGGCGAGCAACGGCCGACCTCTCCTCCGCCAGGACCGTCTCGCCTCTGGCCACCAACGCGTATGATATCTCAGCAGGCATGGCGACCCGTTATGTCATATAGAAGCGATCGGACCGCCGACGCACGCCGGCACCGCTTCGAAAATCCGTGCGATGCTCAGATTTCCGATATCGATTTATGCGGACTGAACGGCGTGCGGCGGCTTCAGTGTTCGGTGCAACGACATTTGGACGGCAGCAACGCGAAGTGCGCAAGTGCTGACGGCCAGAAGCTGCTGCTGCATCGGCAGCTCACTGTCATCATCCTGAGCATCGGCCATCAACAAGGGTTTGCATTTCGGACCACGCCTGTCGTGTCATGACATGTGCAGAGCCGTTCACAACTTGCTCGGCATCACGATTCGTAACGCAAGCTTGAGTTAAGAGCCATCCACGAAGGAAGCTGCTGGCAAGTTTGGGCGACAGCAGGATCCCCTGCCAGCGTGCTGTGCAGCTGGCTTTGCGGTTTTGTAATACCAGACGCTGCACAGCACTGAAAGCAGAGACAGTAGAGATAGGGCTCGAGAAGTCTGAACTGCACCTGGTGGCTTGCCGTGCGACATTAGGCCGGCTGGCATATTCCAGCAATCCCACAGCTTCCACTACAAGCGTCTTCACTGCGGCGCATCAGGGCAGCCGGTGACATACATCCAAGAGCTTTTGGGATGCTGGTTATCATGCGCATCGGCGCCAGCATCACGTTCCGTATTTGAATCAGTGCCTTGCTGATGGTTGCATCACAACCTTGCAAGGCAGTGCGTAAGCTTTCACCTGCCTGAGGCTGCCGTTTTGGGGTTCACAGCATTGACATGCGACGTGGCGTGCTACTGTGACTCTCAGGCCGAGGGCGCTGCCCGTCGGACGCGGGCCCGCCATGGGCGCCAGCAACGGCGATTGTCCAGTGGACAGCATTGTGGACAGCACCGAGGATGTCAGCTGCGGGCTGCAGTCTGCAGACAAAGAGCGCATCGAGAAGGTGAAGTTCTCGGCAAGGTCCTTATGGCTGTCGTGTCTCTAGAAGGCCTTGGGCAGACACATGTCACAGCATGCCGGGAATTTATGAAGGTGTCACAGCACATTTGGCTGCCCTGCTGGCCGCCCTGCTGGCCGATGTCGGACCAGCCTCATCCGCTCCTGACCTTCGTGCGGCTGCGCAGCTGCAAGCGGAGCTGGCGCTCAAGCGGCGGAACCTGACGCTGTGGCGGGCGCCGCGGGCCACGCTGCGGCACTTTTGTGCCAACGCGGCCTCGGCGGCATTCCGCGGCCTCGCCTGGACGGCGCACCACCCGCTGACGCTGTTCATCGCGCTGCCCGTCCTCATAGCCTACCTCTTCTTCAAGTACTCAGGCACGGCCATCGTACACTGTGGTAGGAAACACACACTGCGTTGGCGTGACCACTAGCTTCAGGTGAACATATGCAGCATGTATCTGCGGCATGGTTGGCGCTGCCTACTCTGCGACACACACACCACCTCGCAATGGACTACAAGGCAAAAGCAGCCATGATATCGCTTTATGTCAATTCAACAATGCCGCAGGCACGGCCGCGGACCAGCTCGCGGAACTGGAGGAGGCGGTGCAGTACGCGGTCTGGTGGGTGGGCCTCGGCGTGCTGTCCTCCATCGGCCTGGGCACCGGCATGCACTCCGGCCTGCTGTTCCTCTTCCCCCACATGCTCAAGGTGCGGCATATCATTCTCATATGTGATTGCCGGCAGAAATGAACTATGCACAGGACAGTGCACTCTGGCCTGTTGTTCCATATGCTTAAGTTCGTGTGCATCTGTGCGGGATGGTCATGGCCAGCCAGATGAACGTGCACACCACGCAGTTGCATGCCGGTCGTTGGCGTGCAACACGAGAGGCACCTCACATATACATACCTGCTCTTGTGCATGTTGCCTGAGTGTAATCGTTCAACCATGCAGATCTGCCTGGCGGCGGAGCGGTGCAAGCATGTGGCGTTCGACTCGAAGCCGGACATGTGGTGGAGCCACGAGGGCTTCCGCTGCGACGAGGCGCCCGCAGGCGACGTCTCCTTCGGCAGCATCCTCCTGAAGGCGAGCTGCTTGTGCTCAAGCCGCCGTCAGGATGAGAACGTGACATGCATGTCATATTCTGCTGTTTTGTGCAAATGAGCTTGGGTGAAGCATCACTGGCTGGCGACACGACAAGATGTCACCAGCCACGCCGGCAAGCACCTGTGCCGATGCATGCAGGTGATGCCGGCGGCAGTGCTGTGGGGCGCGGGGACAGCCTTCGGCGAAATCCCGCCCTACGCAGTGGCATACCATGCCTCTGTGGCCGGCGGCAAGGTCTCTGGCATGGAGGAGTCGCTTGCGGTGAGTGCTTATGTGCTGCGCAAACCTCGCTTGAGATGCTCGTTGGCGGCAGGAAAGGATGGGCATTTAATGTCCCAGCAGCTCGCTTTTTGTGGAATGCACACAAGGTGGCCATCCTTGTACCAAGGACTGGTTCGACTTCAGGACGGTCGCTGTGTGCATTCCACACATGTTACCAAAGCCATGCATTCACTGTCAGCATTTCAAATGTTCGTGAACTGCTTGACAGTGACACGATCTGGCAAACAAGAGGTCACGGCATGCGTGGTGAAAGCATCAAACTCCACCCCAGAGCCTCAGTTCTGGACAACGCCCCGCCCTGATGGCGCGTCGCATGCCCCCCCTGTAGCTGGAGAAGGACGAGCGGACGGGCGGCAGCGTGATAGCGCGCGTCACGAACGGCATGCAGTCGTGGATGACGGGCTTCATCCGCACGCACGGCTTTGCGGGCATCCTGCTGCTGGCGGCGTGGCCCAACGCAGCCTTTGACCTGTGCGGCATCTGCTGCGGCCACTTCCAGATGCCCTTCTGGCGATTTTTCGGTGCCACCTTCATCGGCAAGGCGCTGATCAAGGTGCGGGATTGCAGCGTCTGATGCCCCACTTCCCCTCTGCGCCGTCAGGGCGGCCGCTGTCTGGCCTGCATTGTCCCGCAGCTGTCCCCCCCGCACAGCCCGCCCGGCCGCCAGCCCGCCCGCCAGGACGTGCAAGTTGTCGGCCTTCGTCAGGTATGAGGCACTTCCAGATCAGCCAGCATGCCAGCAACTCATACATCCTGCAAGGGCTGCCCCATCAGTGTCCTGAGTCTCCCGACCGCCAGTCGGTGCGGGACAAGTTCTGTGAGTCACATCAGTCATGGCATGTACTACAGGAAATCTGCCGCCAGGCCAGCCATTGGTGTTCCCCTGTCAGTATGTGTGTCGGTCCGACCTTCTGCCGTCACCACCTGGCTGTCGGCTGGCTGTCGCCGCTGCGATTGTACCTTCTGCCTTGCTGGGGCCCAAGGCTCAGCCTTGCATGTCTTCCCGCACGACAGCCTCACACCTTGCAGCGTCAATGCGCCGTTTAGTAGCCAGGCGTGGATTCAGGGGCTTATCCTGCTCCTGCTCAGCAGCAGGATAGCCCGTAATGAGAAGCAGTGTCAGCGAAGAACACAACTTTACGTCTAGCCCCCTCGCGTCAATCCTTTTCATCTTACCCTGTCGCAGGTGAACTTGCAGGCGGCGGCGCTGGTGGCGATCTTCCGGCGCGAGTCGCGCGACGCCATCCTGGCGTGGCTGCAGCGCCGGCTGCCGGCGCACATACCCTTCCTGCCCGGCCGGGTGGCACCGGCGGCGGCGCTGCACAGCTTCATCAACTCCCGCATCAGCGGCTTCCAGAACAGCGTCGCACGCCGCGCCGCGGCGCACGCCGCCGACGGCAGGTGAGAGGATAGGCTGCACTGTGATTTTATGCCGCCGTTCCTTCGGAAAACATGCTTTTGCCAGGCGCAACAGCTCTCGAAAAAGGCTCCCGCCAGTAGCACAAAAGGGCACACTGCATGTAATCTGGCTGCATGTGGGGGCAGCACCAGCGCAGCTCATACTCACACTCGTCAGATCAATATGACTGTGCATCAACGCACTCTGGCTGACACCGTTTGACGCCAAGTCCAACGATTCTAGCATCAATACTTCTGCGCCGCAGGTGGTGGCACCAGCGCTTCCTGGGCCACTTCGGCAGCGGCCCCGCAGCTGCCGCCTACGCGCGGTCGCTGGTGCCGACACCCTGGTCCGCGGTGCTGCTGCTGTTCATGGGCAGCTTCGTGGTGGGCTGCGTAGAGCAGTTTGCGCAGTCGCACGCACTGGAGGCGGACACTGTGCGGCTCGAGCGGGAGACCCAGCACCGGCACGCGGAGTGAGCACCGGGGCGGCTGGGTAGCCGCTGGAGGGGAGTCGCAGGGAGAGGTCGTGTAGGGTTGATGTGATTCCGGCAGCTGGGCGGGTGGCCCAAGGCAGACTCGGGAAGGTGAGGCCCACGTGGGGATGTGCCGGGAACCACAAGGCGTTGGCCGCACCTCCCTCGCCGTGCACAGCGAGGCATGCAGCTGCTGAAGCGTCTCAAGGCATGGGCAGCGCTGAGTTCTGCGGGTTTTGGCAGCTGGTGCAGTCGTGACCAGCAGACTGGACGTCATGCAGGCTGCCTCCTGCTCGTGATGCCAGGCTGGAACAGCGCTCTCTAGATAGGCAATCGAATGGCTTTTGAGTACATACACGCTTGCGGCAGAAATTCGGCGTACACACTGAAATTTGATCTTGATTGGGCACGATTTGTATTCACTCGATTCAGTGGCTAGGTCCTCTGAATTCACTCGGTCCAGTGGCTTGAACAGAGTGCCTGAAAAGAAGTCTGATGGTAGTCGGTGCATCACGGTGCCATGCCCCAGGTTGATGCCCTAGACGTCAGCTATGCGTGCGGTGGCAGGCAGCATCTGATGAAGCAGGCTGTCACCTCCAGACCACATCTACCCAAAGGCCACTCATCGACGCAGACGATGCGCCGTCGCGCAGCACTGATTTCTTCCTGTTTGCCAGATGATGACTTCCTGCGGAAATTGATTCAGGTCTGCTGCATACGAGGACCGGTGCGGTTCCGGCAAGCCAGCCCGCGCTGCGGTCTAGCGATCCGTTGGCAGGCCTGATCGTTGGCGATCAATACATGCCCTCAACATCAAACTCTACGCAGCGGGCGATCGAGCGGCTGCGATACGGTATCTCCACTTCCTTGACCGATTGCACAAAACAGAGATGACGCAACGTTTGTCATTAGTAATAGTCATACTATTCAGGTGGGACGGGCTGCCGCGTGACTAGCTCGTGCCGTCCTCCAGTGCGAGAAACCATGCCAGGTGCTGATTGACAGCGCCTGCTGTGGCCGCAGGTACCTGAAACACCCGCGGTGCGCAGCCATGTCGGAGCTGGCGTCGCTGGCGGAGAAGCTCACGCACAGCAGTGGGAATGGTCGCACCTTTCGGCTGGTGCACGACGCCTGCCTTCGCCTGGCGCCATCGGCAGACGTTGTCAGGTACTTTATGGTGTTTCTCGCGCTAACTAATTGCAGCCCAGCAGCACCCGCGCTGACTGATGCTGGCAGCGAGGACAACTTGTTGAGTACCACCTGACCCGTTGAAACGTGGCCGGCAACGCTTTCTCAATGTTGCGCCGTGCGGCCGTGCTTCAAGCTTGTATCGCGATCGGCCTGCCATGGGCTGTAACTGATCGCGTCTCTGAGTGCCGGCTCCGCGTGCAGCCTCTGTCTGACGGCGGGTGACAGCCTGCACTCCTTCACCCTGAGCGGCACCGGCGCGCCGCACCGCCACGCCTGGGCGCTGCCGCTGCACAGGACTGCGACAGCAGCTGCGATTGCCGCTCGACGCGCGGTGACCAGCGACGACGCGGCGCTCAGGTGCCCTGCCCGCCCTCACAGGCTGTTGCCCAGCTGCCAGAGTGTCCCTCCAATTTTGTAGCTGAGCAGTATGGCCTCGCCGGTCGTCTCGGACGCTGACACGGCCACACGCATGTCGAATGAGCCGGGGATTGCCTTTTCATTCCTATGGACCACGCTCTGCAGCATGCAAGTTTTACATCGCCGCAGCGGCGCGCCCCTGGAGGACTGGCGTGGGGTAAGGGAGGCGTGCCACTCCGCCATCTGCGCACCCGTCTTCATAAACGGCGTCGCGTTGGGCTCGCTGAACCTCAGGTCGCCCCAGCCGCACGCGTTCAGCGGGTGAGCTTCACTGTTCGGGCGTCGTGCACGGCGGCATAATCTTGCATGCATGGCGGCGGGTTTGCATGCATGGCAGATTTCTGCATACATTCAACTTTTACTATGTAATCATTGACCAATGCACGATCTGTACGTGCACCGTGGCACGGCACCCACGACAGGCTGTTGACTTGAATCAATGCCGCACCGCAGGATGCAGCAGACGTTCACAGCACTGGCCGCGGTCATTGCGCCGCACCTGCGCCTCACCCGCTCAGAAAAGGAGCTGAAGGTGACAGCCTTAGCTGCCTGCAATTGCGACACTCCGCGACTCCTCTTTGCTTCGGGCTGCCACTGAAACGGATTGAAGGCGATTTGAGAGCGGTTTGTACTCGTGCTCTTCCACAAAGTCTGGGTGACACAAGCCCATATCTTCTGCGTTATGTATGCCTCCGAACGGTTTGCAGGCCGCGCAGCAGCTGCTACAGGAGGCACTGGCCCTGGAGCAGGCGGCTGCCGGCGGCTCTAGGCGCCAACACAGCGCCGAGCCGCCTGCCGCCGAAGCGTGGCCTAGCACTCCGACAGCCACGGAGTTGCCGCTCCGCACGGGCTTCACTGCTTCTGGCGCTGCAGATCCACTGGGCGCAACGCGGCAAGCCGTCGCCATACCTGCCGCTCCGGCGGAGTCCTCTGCTGCGGTCGCACCAGACACTGCCACTCACGCGGAGGCTGCGCCATCCGCGGCGGGCACAGCCGCTCCGGCGGAGGCACTCCCGGCCCGCGCGCTGGATGGCGCACGGGCACGGGCACTCGTGGCCGCAGCAGCAGCCGCGCTTAGGGCGGCGGTCCCTGCCCGCGTCCGCCCGGCGTCGGCGCTGGTTGCGGCGCTTCCAGTCAGCAAGGGCAGCTCGGGCAGCGGCGGCAAGGGCGGCAAGTTCAGCGCAGGCAGCGGCCGCACCCGCGGCGAGGGCTACGCGTTCGAGGACTATGAATTTTCCTCGGACGACGAGTCAGCAGACCCGGCGGCGGCCGAGGCGGCGCCCGCACGGGCGGCGCCGCTGGCCCGGTGGTTGGGCCCGCTGGAGTTCTGGGACCTCGCCACAGAGGGCGCCTACATGTCGTGGGCATCGGCCGCGTGGCAGGCGGGCCATTCCTCTTGACTGCCTGATTCAAGGCCGTTCAGGGGAGCTGTCCGTCAGTGTATGGGTGCTGACCAGACCGTCTGCATGTGCCGGTGGCGCAGCAGCCGGCTGTCTTATCGCCATCTGTGCAGTGGCACAAATCACTGAAACGTGGCTCTGTTCAACGCGCAGGCGCCGCTGGACGTGGCAGCAGGCAGCCTGGCGCTGGGACGCCTCATGATGCTGGCGGCGTCCCTTGACCGCCTCTGCCTTGGGTGCGCATCTTGTGGGATTGTACAACATCTATCTGCGTGTCATATCTGCATCCTCGTGGCCCTCGACCTCTGGAGGTGTGCATCACGAAGCATCCTCGCAGTTAACTCCTATTGGCTGACAGATACCTGCCGCACGTTTGCTGACGCCGTCGAGTGGTTCACTGCGCAGCTGCGGCCTGCTGGACGAAGGCTGGCTGCTGGGCGCCTGCAGCATCGTGCTGGGGCTGCTGCTGCTGCTGGCGGGCGTCTACCTCATGCTCGTACGCCGCGGCCGCTACGCGCAGCACCGCGAGACGCTGGTCGCAGGTCAGCTGCAGACCCCCGCAGTTGAACACCTGTCCGACTTGCTGCTGCTCGCCGATCGTCCTTGGTCATGATGGAGCTTGCGAAGTTCCCCAGCGTTCGAGGCTCTTATTGGCAGCGCAAGCAGCGATGGGAAACGCGTCATACAATCGCTAGCTGTGCAGCAGCACACACCGCATGTCTTGAGATGTCTGCGGTGGCTGGCGCACCGTGGTAAAACCGCTGTCCTGCGTCGTGTCTGCAGGCGTACGCATCGTGTGCTCTGTCATGACGGCAGCGGCCGTGGGGGCGCAGCCGCAGGCGCAGTCTGTGTTTGCAGGCAGCCTGCGCTCAGCGGCGGCGCCCGCACTCCTACTCCTGCCGCTGGCAGCACAGGTACGACTGTGATTCACCCATCTGTCGAGGTGACCACGCATCATGACTCCGCCTTGAGCTTACGAGTAGTGTCAGCAGGTGCCTGTGGCACACCTCTGACAGAGCACTGAAGAATCTCGCAGCCTAGCTTGAGAACTGATATTGTGAAACGCTTGGCCATACAGGTCCGCCTCTCGCGGCACCTGCTGCTGACGGCGCTGCAGGTGGGCATCTCTCTGGCTGCCACCGCGTCGACGTCCGGGTTCACGTGGAAGGGCGCGCTTCCGCTGGAGCTGACACAAGCACTGGGCTGCGCGGCCGTGCCGGCAGCGGGACTCTACCTCGTGGAGTCTGCCGCTCGGAGGACGTTCGTCGGCGGCCGGGCGTCGCAGCACAATGATTGAGGGGCCACCGCGCCGAGTATGCAATGCTGGGTTGCGCTCGGTTTCCCAACCCCAAATCCAGAGAGACAGGCACCGCGAAGTACAGTAGTTACAGTAGACGGGAGCTCAGAGCGAAGCGCAGCGCGGTAGTACGATAGTCAGAGTCCCGACAGCTCGGCATTGTTTGCTGCCGCCATTGACTGCACATGCAGCAGCTGTATACGGTCTACCTACGTACTACTCTTGCATGGTGATCGATCGCCGCTGCATGACTGCAAAGTCGCAGCAGTGCCAGCCGTCGCTCATGCAGAGCCGGCCCGCACCTGATTCAGTATGACTGGTTGATGGGCCCTGCAAACGTTGTGGCGTTCTGCAGCCCACAGCCCTGTAATCACGGTACAACACATCTCACTCAGGCTTAGAGCCTGCAACCCCGTGCCAGAGTCATATTCCTGGCACCCACTGAGCTCCTGGAGTTTCGCTCAGCCATGTGGAACCTTCACCACTCACATCCGCAGTCGTACCCCTGCTGCACACAGTCAGGTCAGCCCCTCTTTCCAGACTGCCTGGGAGAGTAACCGACTCTATAACACCCTGACCAAGCCTGTTTGAGTGCATCACACCCGGCTCGCACGGTGATTTACGTTTTCGCTTGTGTGAGGACCGTAGCTTTGTTTGAGGACAGTACCTGGAGTTTCGGAGGAAGCATCAGTGGAAACGCTGGAAGTTGCATGCACGTGACGACAGCTCACAGAAGCAAGGCAGTTCCATTCCTGCAGGCACTCGCTGCTTGCAAACACTGCACATCCGGCGCTCCACTGGTAGCATGGTTGTGCGCGGCGGCAAGTCCGCGGATCTCAATACCGGAAAGGATGTGTTGTCGGCCATTTTGCTGGCAGACTCTTTCACGCAGGTGGGAACTTACATTCATCTATCACTAGACGTCAGGGATTATGCGTAGTCATGTTGTTGCGCTCGTCGCATGTGCAGAGCAGCACATGTTGCCCCATCTTCCATGCATCTGCGGGCATATATGGCGCGGGAATGAGCGGCGCATGCTAGCCGTGATGCCAAGCCCAGAAGCTATCAGCACGCTGTGACACATTTTAATACGATGGAGCCACCTGTTACAGCCAACTCAGAGGATGTGTTCCTTCAACACACTCTTGTTCACGGCGCAGCGCTTCCGGCCGCTGACGGTGGAGAAGCCAAAGGTGCTGCTGCCGCTCGTCAACGTGCCGCTCATCAACTACACTCTGGAGTGGCTGGTGGCCTCGGGCGTCGATGAGGTGAGTTTGCAGTTTTCATTTGGAGCTGGGCCACGGTCGCGTGGCGGGGCATGTGTTGGGGGGACACTTACCTCTGACTGACATCACGCCGCTGTCGGCAGCCTCGGCTATGGCTATCTCAAGGAGCCGAAGCTACGCTTGACTTCAATCTGCACAGCTGTAAACTCCCTGGCGGTACCACGGCAGTGTACTGTGCATTCTACCAGGCTGCTGCCGGAGGGGAGGAGTGCTGCAGCAGCATGCACACCTGTGCACCACCGCATCGTGGTCCCGACATTTGCATCTGCGTGTGGTGCAGATCCTGGTGTTTTGCTGCGCGCACGCGGCGCAAATGCGGCGGCACTTGGAGGCGGGGCCCTGGCTGCGCCTGCGCTCCTGCAAGGTTGGTGACTTGATACGCTCATCCTTCACACCACATCAGTGTGTCCCCGCTGCTGTTGAGCTGCCGCATATCTGCGAGACTGCAGCACTGTCCGTCAAGCTCCTGGCTCAAGCCGTGAGCATGCCGCGTGTGCTGCGACCGGCAGGTGAGCGTGCTGGTGTCGACAAACTGCGCCTCAGCGGGAGAGGCGCTGCGACTGATCGACCAGAAGCACCTCATCAAGAACGACTTCGTGCTGGTGCGCCGCCGGTCACATTGTGTCTGTCTCGTGCATCGCGCAGAGGCACATGTGCGGAGGCATATGTGCACATTTTTTTGCAGCGCCATGCCCCACCCCTCTAGCGAGCCCTGCAGCAGTGGCCGTCTCTGATTGATCGAAGAGATGATCCTCAAGATTTTCGTCACCAGAATTACTGCGTGCGCGGAAATAGGTGACGGGCGACACGGTGTCCAACATGGACCTGCGGGCAGCGGTGAAGGCGCACCGCGCGCGCCGCGAGAAGGACAAGCTCGCCATCATGACCATGGTGCGCGCACAGCTTCAAAGGTTCTCAGTGCCCGTCGCGCCTGCGATTGGTGGTGCGGATCGCCAGAGCAGATTGTCCCCCGCTGGAGCACCGCCAGTCACAGGCAAATGGGCCCAATGGGGCCGGGGACTGGCTCCACTGCGGGACTGGCGTCCCAGACGTCTTCCACTCAACACCCCGGCCAATCGCTGGTGCAGGTCATGCGGCCGGCAGCGAGCCCGCTGCACCGGGCACGACTGGGCAAGGACGAGCTGGCGGTCGTCGTCAACCCCGCCACCGGCCAGCTCCTCAAGTACGTGCTGGTCCTGTCACTTGTGCAGAAAACAATGTCATGTATCCCACTTCCAGTGGGAAGCAAGGACGAGCTGGCGCCCATCATCAACACGAACACACAAAAAATCACAAGTGCACTATGTGCACAGAGGCAGGGTTTTTGAGCTTCACTCGCGCAGACACGAGGAGTGGGGCAGGCGGGCGCAAGCTTTACAATACAGGAGTCATGCATCACAGAAAGTGGGAAGCTCCTTTTGAAAGAATCTCTCGAAACATTTCGCAGGTATGAGGACCTTGGGCAAGCGGCGTCGGGCGGGCGCAAGCGCTCGCGCCTGGCGGTGGACGCACACCTCTTCGGCGAGCACGACGTGCTGTCAGCCCGCAGCGACCTGCTGGACTGCCAGGTGCTGCCCCGGTGCTGCGGCTGAAGATGCGTTTGGCCTTGAAAAGTGTCAACAAACAACACCTCTTTGGCGAACACGAGGTGCTGTCCACGCGCGGCGACCTGCTGGACTGCCTGGCGCTGCTCCGGTGCTGCGGCCTGACATTGTTACATTGGCTGGAAGCTTAATGACAATCACCAGGCCTGTTGGCCTGCCGGGACCTGCTCACGGCCGGGTGTGCCGCTGTGGTGGCAGGGCCTGGTCCATCATGTCAGCTCTCAAAATCTGTGCCCGTCAGCGTCCTGCTCTCAACTGCTCTGTCTGTGGCTGACTGGCACTGCCGTGCCACAACGTCAAGACTATCAGATATTTGATTGCTCTTGAGACCCGTCTCCGGCCGCTGTGCAGGTGTACATCGCGGCTCCGGAGGTGCTCATGCTGTTTTCGGACAACTTCGACTACCAGGTGAATACGGCTTCGACCTGCAAGGCAATTTTGCAGTCGTCCTTCATCGTCTTGCATATGTGCAGAGCGTGCGGCGGGGAGCTGTGTCAGGGTTTTCTGTCCACGCATGATCGAGTTGTGTGTGAACATTGCTTCATCTGCTCCGTCGCAGAATGTGCGGCGGGAGTTTGTGACGGGCGTGCTGAGCGAGGAGGAGCTGGGCAACAAGATCTTCGTGCACCAGCTGGGGCGCTCCGAGTATGCCGAGCGCGTCGCCAACCTGCGCGCCTACGACGCGGTGAGACCATATCGTTCAATTCTTTTCGGTTGTTCATGAGTACGCCGAACGCGTCGCCAACCGCGCGCCTGCGACGCGGTGAGTGCACATGTGACCGACTCTTGTAGAGATGTGGTCAGGGTGGTGCGGTCGCCTGCTGCTCTGTTTGTAGAAAGTGAACCAATGAGGCAGCTGTAATGCTCTGATGGGTGCCGTCTGTTTTCAGAGCGTGCTCAAACCCTCAGTTCCTCATCCACCTGATGATCATTGTTGATGGTCGAGTCTCCCTGACGCAATCAGACGCGACATCGCAGGTGTCGCGGGACGTGCTGGGCCGGTGGGCGTTCCCCTGTGCGCCGGACACCAATGTGCTGCACGCGCCGCCGCCGGCGCCGTGGGCCACGGGCAGCACCTACCGCTTCGCGCGCGGCAACGTGTACAGGTGCAGTTTGGTTTCTAACACCCAGGGTTCAGTTGAAGGTGTATGGTCAGGCAGCGACATGGGCCACGGGCAGCACCTGCCGCTTCGCACATGGCCACGTGGACTTGCGCGCGGCACTGGTATTGGCGGCAACTCTGTTGTGATGGTTGCACCAAGACTGCAGGAGTGGCCCATCATTGCAAAGCAGACGTGCAAGCAGACGGCGACTGCACCTTTTCTGACAGTCCGCAGTGCAGTCATGGAGCGCTCCGCAATGCGGCGGAACGGTTCTGCCAGCAGCCGGTCCGTTTCGCTTTCGCTCTGCCTCCTCCGCCCACTAGACATTCGACTCAGCGAGCCAGTCCGTGCTGGCTGCAGGGAACATGACGTGTCCGTGGCGCGCGGCGCGGTGATCGGACACGACAGCTGCATCGGCGCGCACACCGTCATCGAGGACGACTCGCAGGTCGGGCAGCGCCACAATTCCTGTCCCGACCCAGCAACACATTTCTTTGTCTATGCCTAGCAATGGCGCCCCTATCCTTCACACAGGCATTCGAGAACCCATGCTGCAGACAAGCTGCCGAGTTGTCGGCAAAGTCCCTGGCATCATGCTGGCCTCTACGCCATGCTGTGGCATGAGCCGCTCAGCACTCCACAGATCTCGGACACAGGTCCGAACACCACCGCGGCAGGTGGAGACCAGCGTCATCGGCCGTGAGTTCGAGATCGAGCGCGGCTGCATGGTGAAGGACAGCTACATCGGCGAACATGTCGACAACCACACCCTGAAACCTTGAAACGTATTCCATCTGCAGGTGGAGACCAGCGTCATCGGCCGCGAGTGTGAGATCGGGCGCGGCTGTGTGGTGCGGGACAGCTACATCGGGGACCGGGTGACGGTGCACGACGGCGCGATGGTGGTGGGTGCGCTGGTGCTGGAGGGCGCGGTGATCCACGCCGGCGCCAAGCTGCTGCCCGGCTGCATCGTCAGCTACAAGGTAGATATCTCTGAGTGCTGGTGGCATGAAATGGTCATTCAGTGGCATGAAACCCAGGGTAAACATCCCCAGGTAGCTGTCTGCCAACGACAGATTTCGTATGAAACGGCAGCCATGAGACGGGCGCCGTCATGGGCTTGTCGACCAGCATGACCATTCCAGGGGCACTGCAGCAGCCCTGGAGGCCGCTGCCAGCAATGCACTGGCTTTGCTGCTGGTTCCTGGCTCTCCATGCGAACACCGCCCGTCTTTGCGCGCGGCTTTTGCTGGCGCATGTGCACGGGGTGCAGAATTTGGAGCATTCTGCCCCCAGAAACATAGCGCTTATCTTCTAGTTCCTGTGTGTCTCAGTGCGCAGTGCGTCATTGGCAGCAACACACAGTGCTGGAGCGGGAGCACTCGGTCATTCATGCCAAGTTTGGCGCCGGCGCAAGCGCGTCACTCTTTCCAACGCCCTCATGCCAGTTGTGTGTCGTGACATGTGCAGTGCGTTATCGGCAAAGGGCACACGGTGCTGGAGCGGCAGCGCATATCACTGTGCCAGCAGCTGGAGTCGCTCGCCAGCTTCAGCGACGACGAGCTGGAGATGCCCTCCAACACCGGTGCGCCTGTGTGATCATTGTTTGATGGAATGTCCCATTTGAGATCACCTATGCTCCCTCTATAGTAGCGATGATGAGCAAGCTACGGACACATCGTCGTTCTGCATGACAAGGCACAGAGCTGTCAGATGCCGTGCAGTCCTCCTGTTGTCGGCAATCAATCCATGCATTGTGTTGTTCAGGCATTGACCTCTAACGCTGCACCCATCGCAGGCTTCTCGCCGCGGGAAGGCGCGGAGGGGGAGGGGGAGGGCCCCACAGAGCAGCCCAGCTCGCACGACGTCAACAGTGCAGGTGCACTAGCGTTCGGCCGGCAGATAGAAAGTGCGCCCACAGATCCCGCTCCTACTTACTCGTGATCCTTCCGTTCAGTCGCATGTACAGTGCTAGCCGTGCCGATGCTCTTCTTGCTCATGCCGCCTGTGCTCTTCCCCCAGTTCCAGTGCAACACACAAAGCCCGCCTCTGACATACCACCCTTGCGCAGCAAACGACAGACATCTCCTTTGGAGCCGGGCAAGCTGTTGCATTGAGCGGGCACCGGGGCAGCCACACTGTGGCGGCACAGGCAGCGCTCATATCTGTCACATTCCACTGTGCAGACGGCACGCACTTCCAGCAAACTGTTGGCTGCTATAGCAAAGTTCAACCCTGATGCTTCCGTTGCGCAGACGGCACGCACTTCGACCAGAGCGTGGTGGGCGAGGGCGGAGCCGGCTGGCGGTGGGAGCCCCCCAGTGACGATGTCCGCTTCTCCGTCGCGCCCGGCGACTACTCGCCGCCGCCGGACGAGGACGTCAGCAGCGACGCCGGCAGCACCGCGACCGTAGCAGACCTGGTGGGTGGTGCTGCAGATCTGCATATATGACAGGATCATGTGTGGTATGCAAAATGCAAGATGCGATGTGCAATATTGAAAGTTAGACGACTAATCGCCGTCACCAAACGAGGACGTCAGCAGTGACGCCGGCAGCACTGCGTTCGTCGCAGACCTGGCGGAGTTCTCACCAATTGCATACTGGCTTGAGCAGACACAGACGTCAGCAGCGGCGCTGGCAGCACCGCCACCGTTGCGGACCTGGTGGGCTTTCAGCCTTTCACAAACTCTGCTGTCAGGTTCACAGTCCTAAAACCCTCAATCTGTGGGAATCCAGCGACCATGCGACGCCGCCGAACGTGGACGTCAGCAGCGACGCCGAATGCACCGCGACCGTCGCGATTTGGTGTGGTGCCGATTTTGCCTGTCGGATTGTTGTGCGGTGCCTGCAGGCCACGAGGTGAACAGGGCTGCTCCAGCCTGGCGCTTGACGATACAAAGCCTGTGTGCATGGACCGGACTCACAGCACAACACAGGCTTGGCTTTCGGTCCGCTGCTGCTCTCCATTTCTGACAATGACGCTGCAAGGCATCTGTACATGCAGGAGGTGGCGATCGTGCGGACGTGGAGACGACCTTACCTCGGGAGGTGGCGGAGACGTTCCCGTCAACTTGCCACATCTACACCATTTGCATCGCTGCACGTAACACCCAATCCGCACTCGAATTGCTGCAGGAGGTGGCGAGCGTGGCGGACGTGGAGACAGCCTTTCCTCGGGAGGTGGCGGAGACGTTCCTGCGCTGCAAGCGGGAGGGCTTCGACCAGACCAACGCCATCATAGAGCTCAACGCGCTCAAGATCGCGGAGGACCGCACCTTTGCCGACTGCGCCCGCTACATCTTCACCACCATCCTGGGTGCGGCGCCGACCCACTAACAGTCTTCTCGAAAGCTGAGAAGAATTTGTTACAGGAGATGTCAATTCGTGGCCGCTGCACCCCAGACCGCAGAAGGACTGCTCCAACTTCAAGCGCGCGTGTGCCACCTCACGTTGGTGCGCCTCTTTTGACTGGCATGTCAGAAGTGATATCCAGTACCAGCTTTGAATGAAACCTTCAGCTAGGGGGCATTGGCTGCTGCCATGTCGTCGCCGGAAACAACACGTTTACAGCGGCTGTGCTTCCCCGGCATTGGCAGCCCAGCTGCGCTACAGGAATTCTGAATAACATGCTTCGTTCTGGCATCTGGGCGACAAAAGATGACACGAGTCCTGACCGACTGATGCGAACAGGAGTAGAGCCTGAAAACAGAGAGTACAAGGCATTCGCTGATCTGAAGTCCTGCTGGCAGCGGGTTCTGATGGCAGCGGCTCCTGCTGGCAGCGGGTTTGCCGCAGCCACGGCTGTACCATAGACTTCCCTTTGTGCTTCCTTGACGCTCGACCTCAACGTAAGGCGCTCTAGTCTAGACGGTTTAGCATGGCGCGGCATGATTCAGCATGGCGCGGCATGATTCACTTGATGCCGAGCATGCCCTTGGTCTTGCCGGTGAAGAGGTCCTTGGACTTCATTCTGGGCAGGAAGCCGAGGCAGCCGGTGCATGTTATGGGGCCCAGGTGGCCCGTGCCGGCGTTGCGGCCCAGGGACACCAGCATCGCCTGCGTGTGGGGCACAAAAGGGCTCAATCAGCGACAGCGGCTTCAATGGTGTACTGCAAATTCGAGTGCGGTGGCTGTGGCGCAGCTGTCTCGCGCAGGCGGCCAATCAACCCAGGCACGATGCAACGAGCTGAGTTCGAAAAGTAGCTTTGCTGCTTTCCAGCAGAGTCGGCAGCAGTGTGGCAAAGGCATCCAGCGGCTCACCGAGAAGCCGCCGTTGGGCTTCCACGCCTTGAGCGGCTTGCCGGCGAGCACCGCCTGGATGTTCTTGGCCACCTGCATCGCTAGCGGGATGAGTTAACATCAGGAGATGGTGCACTTGATTTGTGACTTGCTTTGTGATCTCATAGCGCAAGACGGTGAGCACTTATTAGAACCTCTTAATGGTGTGATGAGTTCTGCATCGGTAGCGGGATGAGTCAACATCAGAAGATGGTGCACTTGATTTGTGACTCACTTTGTGATCTCACAGAGCAAGACGGTGAGCACTTGTCAGAGCCTCCTAATGGTGATGAGTCCTGCCACCAGTCAAAAGCAACAAGGGCGACATGCAACACCTCACCAGCGTGCCGTGCTCGCCGGCAAAGTAGCCGAGCTTGACCTCCTCCACGTCTGTCGCGTCGCCGATGGCGAACACATTGTTGCGGCCCGGCACCTGCAGCTTGTCCGTCACCTGCGGGTGCGCAAGATAGTGTTGAATCAGCCGACGCCGCATGCATTGGCAAGGTCGGGCGGCGGGCCCCAGAAGGGGGTCGCGGCTCAGGCGGCGCAGTGCCCTGCAGCTGAGATTGCGTCCATGACAGCGGCAGCGCAGCCATTGCAGTGGCAGCACATGGCAGCGGGATCCTGAGTTTGTACTCGCGCTGGCACAGTTTTGGTGCCACTCCTCGATTCTTGTCAACACATCGAATCAGCTTTTGGCGGACGCACCTTTATGGCGCCCTTGCCGTCGAGCATGTCCAGGCCTTTCAGGAAATCGGTGTTGGGGCCGCCGCCGCGGTCTGGTACACGATGTCCACATCCAAGAGTGTGCCATCCGTCAGTATCCAGATGCCGCTCGGCTGCCGCGCCGCCTTCTGGCCCAGCACCACCTGTACGCACAATGAAGAATCAGCTCAGGGTGGGGTGCACCTTCATGGGAAAAAGGCTCTGCAGGTCTCCAAATAGATCTGCTTGCCGCGCCGCCTTCTAGCCCGGGACCAATAGCGCCGGGACAGGAGGACGCCGAGGGCACAGGCTTCGCGATGCTGAAACCCAAGTGCTGCTGCATCGACACAGCTGTTCATCCAATCTGGTGGGCTTCGCAGAGGGTGCTCTGGTTTGGACTGCCGCTTGCCGGCTGCGCGACACATGGGCGGAAGCCCTCGGCTCACCTTGCCGCCGTGACTGGTGATCCAGTTTGCTGCAGAGGCGCCCAGCTTGGGCGACTTGCCGGCAAGCAGCTGCTGCGCGCTCGTGACGATCGTCACCTGCTTGCCTGCGCGCGGTCACATGCAGAATCGGCACCATTTTCAACCAGTATTGGGGGTGTCATATAACAGCCACCCTCTCAGATCGTGGAATGAAGGGTCGGGCTGGGCAGCGTGCGGTGCATTTAGGGTTCACCTCACAGCTCTGCCGCACCTGGCAGGTCCGTGAGGATCTCGCCGGCGACCTCGACGCCGACGGGCCCGCCGCCAATGATGGCGACGCTGCTTGCTGCCAGCAGCCGCTGGTGCTCGGCCTGCAATAACGAAGTCGGCTCCCTTGATTGTTTGCAGTCCGCACATCATAGGTCGTGCAGTCTGCAATCATACAGTCTGGCGAGAATTTCCATGCCAGACCGGCATCAAGCAGGCAATGGGAGAAGCTTCAGCCGCGTTGAAGTCGTCAACACACACCAGATAAGACTGCAGATTTCTTGCTTCTGGTGCACCTGTATGGTGGCCTTTCGGTCCGTGAGGCTGCCGGAAAAGCCCTTGATGGCAGGCTCGGGGTATGTGGATCCAGCACCAGAAACTCGTACGGCACGCTGCTGGCGCCGCTCTCCAGCAAGACGGCTGTGTCAGTGATGCCTGGGAGGGAACAGAATACCTCGAGTGAAACGGCCAGACTGTGTTGGTTGAGTTCATGAGCCGTCTGCAACACTGCCGCATCCCATGTTGTTACTGCTGAGCTGCGACACTGAACACGTGACAGACACGGCTGCCACGGCGCACCGGTCACGCGTGCTGCCACAAAGGTGCCGGTGCTGGGGATGGCGTCGTAGGGGTGCACCACATTCTTGACAAACTCGGGGTCCGTCAGCACGCGTGGTGTGGCCCAGTTGATCTCGTGCCAGCCCTTCCTGTGTTGGGTGGACACACCAGGTGTTCACAGCTGAGGCTGCTGCAACCTACTGCAAAGGCCTGCTCCCAGTACAGCACTGGATGACATCAGGTGCTGGGCAGAATGGCATTGCGTCTTGTGACACTCGCCGCAATGGCAGGCGGCAGTCGCAACTGGAAATGGCAAAGTGGAATTGAGGGGCTCATCAATGCAGCGCAGCACTGAGGGCGTCATTTGCAAGTCCGAGAGTCAGCTCACGCCTCAACGATGGTCACATCAGCCCTGCCCTTCAGAGCCTTGGCACACGCCAGGCCTCCCGGCCCGGCACCCACAATGACGACCTTCGGAGGCGCCATTGCAGTCCACAGCCTGAGCGCAGAAACCAATGGAGGCTGAGGAATGACGTCGAATTTTTTCGATTTTGGTGGCAACACGATCAGCGAGCTGCTCGGCCACTGTGATTGGCAGGAACGCAGGCTGGCTACCAGATGGTGTCAATATGCAGTTTTGTCGATGCAATAAACAGCTTCATTGCGACATGGCGCAAAAGTCTGCTGAAATTCAACTGCACCTGAGCTGTCGGCGGGCGGGTTGCTTGCACGACACACTGGCGAATGATAGCCGCTTGCTTGCTGAAGCCCGCCTGCAGCTTCAAAGGGTGAACCAACTCAAAGACGACTCAATCGAGAACAGAATTGCTTGGCGCTGAGGGGGCGATCCTACAAAAACCCCAGTCAACCACGACGACGTAAGTCGGCCGGTGCGAAAACGTAAGGCACGTGAAGGTTATGTAACGGTGTGGGAATGATCAGCCCTGACATCCTTACATAAGCCAGCAGAACACACGATAAAAGTTGTATTGCCTCCATGTAGTCAAGCAGACTCCAGGGGGACACCTCCTGGCAACAGGTGAGTGCTCGGCACCCGCCACCACTGGCTACACGTACCGCCGCTGACAGTCGCGGGTGCACACCGCTGGGGCTTAGTCTGCCGGAAGAGAGCGCCGTAAAAGGGTCCACAAAATATGCCACGCATTGCTCAGCGCAGCTGCTCTTAGACACCACCAGCGTTGGCGTGGCTGCTGGCGGAGCTCTGGCACCTGTCCCAGCCATGGCAGCTGAAACTCCATTATAATGCCCCAATGTGATGCTCTCATGTTCACCTCTCTCACTTCATGCACTGTTGTATCGCAGGGCAGTGCCTGCCGGTGTTGGCGCGGGTGCTGGCGGAGTACCGGGCCACTGCGGCTGAAATGCCCATTCAAATGCTCCGAATTCCAGCTCTCACGTTCACCTCTTTCAACACATGCACTTTTGTATCGCAGGGCTGTGCCTGCCGGCGTCGGCGCGGGTGCGGGCGGAGTACCGGGACCTCTTCCCGGAGCGGGGCGCGGACACAGGCAGCAAGGAGGGGCGCGCGGCGCTGCTGGCTGGCTTCCAGGCGCAGCTGCGCGAGTGGGCGCCCATCCTGCAGCGCTTCCTCAAGAATGAGGACGACCAGGTGAGGACAAAGAGTGGGATACTGGGTGGAGTGGGAGCAGGGGTGGGGTGGGACACTGGGTGAAGAGTATTAGATGGGATGATGACCATTCGATCAAAGTCCGCTGGTGTGGGCGTCTGCTCTCAGCATGCTCAGACGCCCTGATCCTGCAGCAGCCACCGCAAGGCGAGAATTGCATTCGTATACGGCAATTTGAGCAGGTGTACGTCACCAGCGACCAGGTTGTTTTGTAAGGATCGCAAGGGCACTGTGATGGCATGTGCAGCAACAACGAACATCTGGGCCCTCAGCTGCGACTGAGCGGTCCACATCCCGACCTGGCATTGCCTTGTGCACGGCAGGTGGAGATCATCCTGACGTTCGAGGAGTTCTGCGGCGAGGAAGGCGAATTCGCCGGGGACCAAGGCTCTTCGTTCGCCACCATCTTCCCCCAGGCGTGATCTGCATGATATCATATCCGTAGTCCAGCAAAAAAAGGGGACCTCACAGCAGCGTTCCTGCCTCAGCGGTTGCATGCATCAGCGCAGTGGCAGCAGCCAGTCTGCTTGGACATGATTCACGATCCGGCTTTCCCTCGGCGTTTCTGCAACCTGCAGTTTGGCGTTTCTGCAACCTGCAGCTGTCTGTCAACGATTCGAGCTCTCGTTGCTTTTTGGGTGCAGGTGCTGAAGCAGCTGTACGACACAGACATCCTGACGGAGGATGCGCTGCTGGCGTGGGCGGACGAAAAGGCCAATGCGTCGGTGGAGGAGCGCACATTCCTGAAAATGGTGAGTTATTGTATGGGTTTTGAATTGCATTTTGGACGGATGTGCTGCGCCCTGCATTGCGCTCAATATTTCAAAGACACTGTTGCACTGCATTACGGGTGAGCTGCCAGGCATATCTTGCACACTGCCGTGTGTGCTTCAACCACGCTGCACTTGGGTGCACAGCATGCAGCCATCAGGTTGCTCACATCCCATCTGCGTGTGTGACTGTAGGCAGCGCCGCTCATCGAGTGGCTGCGGACGGCAGACGAGTCGGACGACGAATCGGGCGAGGAGTCGGAGGCAGAGTGAAGGGTCCCAATCTGCAAGCGTTTCCAATTCTTTGTCGGTCTGTGATCAGCATCAGTGGATGAGAGCTCTGCTGCCAAGATCTTGATTGCCAACGGTCGTCAGATCTTTTGAGGTCTCTTGTGATACAAAACAGGTACAAACCCACAACGACGTCTAATCTCAGCCATGCGTTGTTCACACACTGCCGCGTGCGCAGATCGTTTCCTGCATGGAGTCCCCAACCCTCCATTGCCCCTCGTTGCCCCTTGTTCGAGCTTATGTCTGCTCGTACGCCCTTCTTCAGGGCGCATCGGTCAGCATGCGTATCTCAGCATGTGTACAACGTTGTTCTCGAGGAGGCACCGCCTTAGCGGTTCTCTTTAGAGCCGCTGCAATTGGTAAGTGCTGCACTGGGTGCGACTGCGAAGGATTGCACCAGCGCGCTTATACGCGGCCATGCCACAGGCCCTCGCCCATGTCCCCGAACTGCTCCAGCAGCTGCTTGATCTCGACCGGCGGGTGCAGCCCTAGCCGCTCGGCACGCCGCCACCTGTTAGGTGAAAACAAACTCCGTCTTTCAGCATGCATGTCCGCTGCATCAGGCAAAGCATGTCAGCTGTCCCAGGCAAAGCCTGATAGCAGCTCCACGGCAACATGCACCACATGAACAGATGCACCAGATCACAAGGCAACCTAACAATGTGCACAGCCTCACCGCTGCAGCCGCGTCATGCCCGTGCTCGGTCCGAAGTCAGAGCTCAGGTCGAACTGCCGCAGGGCTGCCTCCACCGCCTCAGCTGCGATTTAAATGACAACTTCCGATTGCCCATGCCTGAACAGAAGTGGTGCAGCATTGAACGGGTCAGAGACGAACTGTGCCATACATCTGGACTCACCATCTGGTTGCCTTGTTGGCGATGTCCTCGTGGCTGTGCCGGCTGCGCTGCTGGTGCGCTGGAGATCTGCAGCCTTCACCTTGCCGCTGCGGCCTGCCGTGGGCTTCTGCTGCCTAAACGCTGCTGACACGGTGGCCATGATTCGTGTCTCAACCAACGTTTGCCGCAATATGCCAGGAGTCCTTGCAATGAGGCGTCGAGCTCTCGGGCGATGTCAGAACGTATGAGAGTCTGCTGGGTGCTTGCGTGGCTGCTACTCTCGTGTGCAAACTGCAAAGTGCTACTCAGCACGCGGGCTGTTGTGGTGAACCAGGGTTCGTGCTTAAACTATTTCGAGGAAACGCTAAACGCTAAACTAAAAGGGTGAAACGCTAAACGTTTAGCGGTGTGCGCTAAACTATTTCAACACGTGTCAGCACGTGATAGGGTCCTGAGC